>Ga0214921_10000010_pt1 | contig 409328 bp, 362 predicted proteins | sample LL1505_MetaG_FD_177992 | JGI IMG/M metagenome (GOLD analysis project Ga0214921, IMG submission 177992) | Freshwater microbial communities from Lake Lanier, Atlanta, Georgia, United States - LL-1505 | ecosystem: Environmental > Aquatic > Freshwater > Lake | place: USA: Georgia | collected... | reverse complement strand
TATCTCCTGTATCACCAGTGTCTCCTGCATCACCTTGGGTACCAGTATCTCCTGTATAACCAGTGGCACCTGCATCACCTGTGTCCCCAGTGGCACCAGCGGCACCTGCATCACCAGTATCTCCTGTAGTGCCTGTTTCACCTGTTTCCCCTTGAGCACCAGTTTCACCTTTAACTCCTACAATGTTATATGATACTATATATGGAAGAGGGCCTGGTAAAGTATCTAAATTAATTATAGTTCCTCCAAAAGTAAAGTAATCTATGCCACGGCTTCCTGATGATACATAGAAGGAAGTTGCAAGGCTACCGTCAGTTAATGTAAGAACAACCGACAACCCAGCCTGAATTAATCCAATTAATGCATTTAGCATACTAGTTTGATTAATTCCATTTGCATCAACTGCATTAATATCAAGACCTGTAAAGTCAATATCATTAAAATAAAAATTCCCTGGTTCTTCTGGGCTCTCACTTGCAATCCAAGTAGATGTAGTTCCAAGACCATCAACGCCACGTTGCCCTGTATCACCTGTTGCCCCTTGATCGCCTGTATGACCTGTCGCACCTGGAAAGGGGCTCATACCAATGTAAGGCAGGGGGCGACGGCTTGCGGCGTTCCATAGTGTTCCTGTAAATATTTCATTGCCAGAAGTTGAGGCAGTCCAGTTAATTCCATCGTAGCTATGTATTACTTGATTGGGAACTTCACCGCCGGCTACCCATACACTGCCGTTCCATGTTGCACTGTGGCAAATAAATGTTAATAGGGAATTTCCTGATGTTGAAGCAGTCCAGTTTATACCGTCGTAGCTGTAAGCCAATTGATTTGTGCCTTTACCACATGCAACCCATATTGAGCCATTCCAGGCGACGCCCTCACAAACCTCAGTAAATATTGTGGTGCTATCTGGACTTGCTGTCCAGGTGATCCCATCATAACTGTAGGCTAATGTGTTATTGTCATCGGCACCGGCTACCCAAAGCTGTCCGTTCCAGGCTAATGTCTTGACAATCTGGCTAAATACTGCATTTGCACTTGTAGAGGGCGTCCAAGTAATACCGTCATAACTATAGGCTATTCTATTACTAAATCCACCGCCAGCAAGCCACAATTTGCCATTCCAAGCCACTGTATGACATGCGCTGTCAAATATACTGTTTGCAGAAACAGATACATTCCAATTTATACCATCATAACTGTATAAGATGTGATTTGTTCCTATAGAACCAGCAAGCCACATGGGTCCATTGGAAGCTACACAATAACAATTGAGTGAAAAAAGGGAATTGCCTGATGCCGACGCTGTCCAATTTATGCCATCGGATGAATAAGCTAATTTATTTGGGTTTTGGCCACCAGCTACCCATAAGGCGCCATTCCAGGCAACGCAAGTGCACTGCTGTGTAAATAAGGCATTGCCTGAATCTGAACCTATCCATGTAAGTCCGTCATAGCTGTAGGCCATTTGATTTGTCCCGTAGCCGCCAGCCACCATGAAATTATCTGTTAGAAATGTGGATAAGCCGCCACTACCTGCAGGGCCTGTTGGACCTTCTTGACCTGTTTCTCCTTGATCACCAGTTGCCCCTTGATTGCCAGTTGCACCTGTATTACCAGTGGATCCACTTATATTTCCACTTACCACCCATCCTGAACTTGTTCCTCCTTCACTAATAGTAATCTTGCGAATACTATTATTACCTGTATCTGCTATATATACATTCCCAAATATATCAACTGCAACATCATTTGGATCATATAATTCTGCAGATGTTGCAGGTCCATTATCACCAGAATAACCAGCCCCTAGTGTTCCAGCTATAGTTGTTATAATACCTGATGTATTTACCTTACGAATTCTATAGTTGAACCTATCTGTTATATATATATTCCCAGATACATCAATGTCAATTCCAGTTGGACTATTTAAGGATGCAGATGTTGCAGGTCCATTATCACCAGAAAACCCCTGGTTCCCTGTTCCAGCGATAGTTGTTATAATACCAGAATTGTTTATTTTACGAATACTATTATTATCTGTATCTGCTATATATACATTCCCAGATATATCAACTGCAACATCATTTGGATGATATAATTCTGCAGATGTTGCAGGTCCATTATCACCAGAATAACCAGCCCCTAGTGTTCCAGCTATAGTTGTTATTATTTGTGTTTGAGCGTTAATCTTACGAATTCTATGATTATCTGTATCTGCTATATATACATTTCCATTTCTATCAACAGCAACTCCAGCTGGATGATATAATTCTGCAGATGTTGCAGGCCCATTATCACCAGAAAATGCTCCTCCTCCTCCTCCTCCTATAGTTGTTATAATACCAGAAGTATCAATCTTACGAATTCTATTATTAATATTATCTACTATATATACATTCCCAGATATATCCACTGCAACATCCCATGGATAATATAATTCTGCAGATGTTGCAGGCCCATTATCACCAGAAGTTCCATATAATCCTGATCCAGCAATAGTTGTTATAATACCAGAGCTAGTAATCTTACGAATTCTATCACTACCTGTATCTGCTATATATACATTCCCAGATACATCAATGTCAATTCCAAATGGTTGATATAATTTTGCAGATGTTGCAGGCCCATTATCACCAAAATATCCAAGCACCCCTGTTCCAGCAATAGTTGTTATAATACCAGAGCTAGGGGTAGCAGGTTGATAAAAATATAGATTTCCAGTATCTGCATCAAAATATGTATCATTGGGGTTTGAAGTGCTTGTAGGTACTCCTAAAATTATAGCAGCACCAGCTGCACCTGTGGAACCAGCTGCACCTGTGGAACCAGTAAAACCAGTATCTCCTTGAACTCCAGCTGCACCTGTATTGCCAGTTGCTCCTGTATTGCCAGTATCTCCTTGAACTCCAGTTGCTCCTGTATTGCCAGTTGCTCCTGTATTACCAGTTGCTCCTGTATTACCAGTAAAACCAGTATCTCCTTGAACTCCAGTTGCTCCTGTATTGCCAGTTGCTCCTGTATTGCCAGTTGCTCCTGTATTACCAGTAAAACCAGTATCTCCTTGAACTCCAGTTGCTCCTGTATTACCAGTTGCCCCTGTCCTACCCGTATGACCAGTGAAACCAGTTGCCCCTGTATTACCAGTTCCTCCTGTATTACCAGTAAAACCAGTATCTCCTTGAACTCCAGTTGCCCCTGTGAAACCAGTTGCCCCTGTATTACCAGTTCCTCCTGTATTACCAGTTGCCCCTGTAAAGCCAGTTGCACCCGTAAAGCCTGTGAACCCAGTTGCCCCTGTGAAACCAGTTGCCCCTGTATTACCAGTTCCTCCTGTATTACCAGTTGCCCCTGTAAAGCCAGTTGCACCAGTAAAACCTGTAAACCCAGTGAAGCCAGTAAAACCAGTAAAACCAGTAAAACCAGTAAAACCAGTAAAACCAGTATCTCCTTGATCACCAGTTGCCCCTGTGAAGCCTGTAAATCCAGTTAAACCAGTTGCCCCTGTGAAGCCTGTGAAGCCTGTGAACCCTGTGAACCCCGTTTCACCAGTAAAACCAGTAAACCCAGTTGTCCCTGTCCTACCTGTATGACCAGTGAAACCCGTTGCTCCTGTAAAGCCAGTAAACCCAGTTGTCCCTGTCCTACCCGTATGACCAGTGAAGCCCGTTGCTCCTGTAAAACCAGTAAACCCAGTTGTCCCTGTCCTACCCGTATGACCAGTGAAACCCGTTTCACCAGTAAAACCAGTGAAGCCGGTTGTTCCTGTCCTACCTGTGAATCCAGTTGCCCCTGTCCTACCCGTATGACCAGTGAAACCCGTGAATCCAGTAAAGCCCGTTGCTCCTGTATCTCCTGTATCTCCTGTAAAACCAGTAAACCCAGTTGGCCCTGTCCTACCTGTGAAGCCAGTTGCCCCTGTCCTACCCGTATGACCAGTGAAGCCCGTTGCACCAGTAAAACCAGTAAATCCAGTAAATCCAGTTGCTCCTGTCACACCAGATGCTCCAGTAAAGCCAGTGAAACCCGTTGCCCCTGTCCTACCTGTATGACCAGTGAAACCCGTTGCCCCTGTGACACCAGATGCCCCCGTAAAACCCGTAAATCCAGTTGCTCCTGTAAAACCGGTAAATCCTGTCGCACCTGTTTCACCAGATGCACCAGTAAATCCAGTGAAACCTGTTGCACCAGTTGCCCCTGTAAATCCTGTAAATCCAGTAAAACCCGTAGCTCCAGTGAAGCCTGTGAAACCTGTAAAGCCTGTAAAACCTGTATCTCCTGTAAATCCAGTAAAACCTGTAGCTCCAGTGAAGCCAGTGAAACCCGTAAAACCCGTAAATCCAGTAAATCCCGTTGCCCCTGTCATACCTGTATGACCCGTAAAACCAGTAAAACCTGTAAATCCTGTTCTACCCGTGTGACCAGTGAAGCCCGTTGCTCCTGTTCTACCTGTATGACCAGTGAAACCCGTTTCACCAGTAAAACCAGTGAAACCCGTAAATCCAGTTGCCCCTGTCATACCAGTATGACCAGTAAAACCAGTTACACCTGTTCTACCTGTAAAGCCAGTAAACCCAGTAAACCCTGTAAATCCTGTAAATCCAGTAAAACCAGTTACACCTGTTCTACCTGTAAAGCCAGTAAACCCCGTTTCACCAGTTGCTCCTGTAAAGCCAGTAAACCCAGTTGCACCTGTGGCACCTGACGCACCAGTAAACCCAGTAAAGCCCGTTGCTCCTGTTTCTCCTGATGCCCCTGTTTCTCCAGTAAACCCTGTAAAGCCCGTTGCTCCCGTAAAGCCAGTAAACCCAGTTGTACCTGTTCTACCTGTAGAGCCCGTAACTCCAGTAAAGCCTGTAAAGCCTGTAAATCCCGTAACTCCAGTAAACCCAGTAAACCCAGTAAAGCCCGTGAAACCAGTTGGTCCTGTCCTACCTGTGAAACCAGTAACACCTGTAAAGCCAGTAGAACCAGTAAAGCCCGTGAAACCAGTAACCCCTGTAAAGCCAGTAAACCCTGTTGCCCCTGTCCTACCTGTATGACCAGTAAACCCCGTGAAACCCGTAACGCCTGTGAAGCCCGTTGCCCCTGTTTGACCAGTTGCCCCTGTGAAACCTGTAGCTCCTGTAAATCCTGTAAATCCAGTGAAACCAGTGAAACCAGTTTCTCCTGTTGCTCCTGTTGATCCTGTATCTCCAGTTACTCCTGTATCTCCTGTAAAACCAGTAAAACCCGTAAATCCAGTAAATCCTGTGAAACCCGTAAAACCTGTTACACCAGTGAACCCAGTTGCACCAGTGAACCCAGTTGCCCCTGTAAATCCAGTTGCACCTGTCCTACCTGTATGACCTGTAAATCCTGTAAACCCAGTAAATCCAGTTGCTCCTGTCCTACCTGTATGACCAGTAAAGCCAGTTTCCCCTGTGAAACCTGTAAATCCAGTAAATCCAGTTGCTCCTGTTCTACCTGTATGACCAGTGAAACCTGTAAAGCCAGTTGCACCCGTAAAGCCTGTGAACCCAGTTGCCCCTGTGAAACCAGTTGCCCCTGTATTACCAGTTCCTCCTGTGCGCCCTGTTGATCCCGTCCCCCCAGTTGCTCCTGTAACACCAGTAAAGCCGGTTTCCCCCGTAAAGCCCGTTGCTCCTGTAAAACCTGTATCTCCTGTTTCTCCCGTTATGCCAGTTGCACCTGTGAACCCAGTTGCACCTGTATTGCCAGTTGCCCCTGTATTACCAGTTGTTCCTGTAAAACCAGTTGTTCCTGTAAACCCAGTAAAACCAGTTGCACCTGTTCTACCAGTTTGACCAGTTGCTCCAGTTGTGCCACTAAAACCAGTAAATCCAGTTGCTCCTGTCCTACCTGTATGACCAGTGAAACCCGTTTCACCAGTAAAACCAGTGAAGCCCGTGAAGCCCGTTGCTCCTGTCCTACCTGTATGACCAGTGAAACCTGTAAAGCCAGTAAAACCAGTTGCCCCTGTCCTACCTGTATTACCAGTTGCTCCTGTAAAACCTGTATCTCCAGTTCCTCCTGTGCGCCCTGTTTCACCAGTTTTACCTGTAAATCCAGTAGAGCCTGTAGAGCCTGTTTCACCAGTAAAACCAGTATCTCCTGTTTCACCGGTAAAACCAGTTTGACCAGTTGCTCCTGTAGCTCCAGTTTGACCAGTTGCACCTGTAGCCCCTGTTGACCCAGTTGCTCCTGTTTGACCAGTCGCCCCTGTTTCCCCTGTCTTACCAGTAAAACCCGTAAACCCAGTTGTTCCTGTCCTACCAGTTTGACCGGTTGCACCAGTAAATCCAGTTGCACCAGTAAACCCCGTAAATCCAGTTGCACCTGTTCTACCTGTATGACCAGTAAACCCAGTTGCACCAGTAAAACCAGTGAAACCAGTTGCTCCTGTCATACCTGTATGACCAGTAAACCCAGTTGCACCAGTAAAACCAGTTGCCCCTGTTTGGCCAGTTGCACCTGTTCTGCCAGTTGCCCCTGTTTCACCAGTTGCTCCTGTTTGACCAGTTGCTCCTGTAGCACCAGTTGTCCCTGTTTCGCCAGTTGCTCCTGTTTCACCAGTTTTACCTGTTGACCCAGTAAAGCCTGTAGAGCCTGATTCACCAGTAAAACCAGTAGAGCCTGTTTGACCGGTAAAACCAGTTGCTCCTGTCCTACCAGTTTGACCAGTTGCTCCTGTAAAGCCAGTTGCCCCTGTAGCTCCAGTTTGACCAGTAAACCCCGTAAACCCAGTTGGACCGGTCCTACCCGTAAATCCTGTAGCTCCTGTATTACCAGTTTCACCAGTGAACCCAGTAAACCCAGTTGCACCGGTCCTACCCGTTGTACCTGTTTGACCAGTTGCTCCTGTTTGACCTGTTGTTCCAGTAAATCCAGTTGCTCCTGTTTGACCCGTTTCACCAGTAAAACCCGTAAAGCCAGTTGTTCCTGTCCTACCCGTAAATCCAGTTGCTCCTGTTGCCCCAGTCCCCCCTGTCATACCAGTAAAACCCGTGAATCCAGTTGCCCCTGTCCTACCTGTATGACCAGTTGCACCAGTTTCTCCTGTCCTACCAGTAAAACCCGTAAAGCCAGTTGTTCCTGTCATACCCGTTGTCCCTGTTGCTCCTGTTATACCAGTTGCACCAGTAAAACCAGTAAATCCCGTAAACCCAGTGGTCCCTGTCATACCCGTTGTGCCTGTTGCACCAGTCTCTCCTGTCCTACCAGTAAAACCTGTAAACCCAGTTGCACCTGTATGACCAGTTGCACCAGTTTCTCCTGTCCTACCCGTAAAACCAGTGGTGCCTTGAGAACCTGTAGTTCCTGTTGTCCCTGTTGCTCCTGTGAAACCGGTAAATCCAGTTGTGCCGTGAGAACCTGTCGTTCCTGTAGTTCCTGTTGCACCAGTCTCTCCTGTCCTACCAGTAAAACCTGTAAACCCAGTTGGTCCTGTCCTACCCGTTGTCCCTGTGGTCCCTGTTCCTCCTGTATTACCAGTGGATCCAGTAAACCCAGTTGTTCCTGTCATACCGGTTGTCCCTGTTGCGCCAGTTCCTCCTGTCCTACCCGTAAAACCGGTTGTGCCTTGAGAACCTGTAGTTCCTGTAGTTCCTGTAGTTCCTGTTGCCCCTGTTGCACCAGTCTCTCCTGTTCTACCAGTAAACCCAGTTGTGCCTTGAGAACCTGCAGTGCCGGTTGTTCCTGTTGCACCTGTATAACCTTGTTCACCAGTAAAACCGGTTGTGCCTTGAGAACCTGCAGTGCCTGTTGTTCCTGTTGCTCCAGTAGATCCTGAAACACCTGATGAACCGGTTGGACCTTGAGGACCAGTTGTTCCTGGTCGACCTGTAGATCCAGTATCTCCACGACCAGATGATCCATTACCACTCACCATCAATTCTAAGTTAACACCGTCGACAGAAAAACTGCTAGCTGTAAGTTTACGAATAACTAGATTGCCTGTATCACAGACGTATATATTCATTTGTGAATCAATTGCAATACCAGTAAGATATGTGAATTCTGTAAAATCTGCTACACCATCTATATTTCCATAATTTCCATTACCTGCAATTGTTGAAACTGCACCATTTGGGGTAATCTTACGAACATATAAAACCTCTCCAACATATAAATTACCATATGAATCGGATGTAATACAATAGGGTGTGAGTTTTGCAGATGTACCATTTCCATTTAAATATCCAGGGATTCCTGATCCAGCAATTGTTGAAACATTTCCTTGCATATTGACACGACGAATTGAACCATTATTATTATCTGCAACATATAAAATATCACCAATCAAGGTAATACCAATTGGTTTATTAAATCTCGCATTAACACCTTGAGCATTTATGAAACCGCTGTTCAAACTACCAGCGAGCGTAGTAACATTTCCATTTTGATCTACACGGCGAATTGCATTATTATTTGTATCTGCGACATAAATAATTCCATTCAAGTCAATTGTCAAATCATAAGGGTTATTGAAATATGCACTTGTTCCATTTGCATCAACATATCCAGCAACACCTGAACCTGCAATTATGGTTACAATGCCAGCAACTGTAATTTTCTTAATTTGATTAAAAACTGTGTCAGCAAAATACATATTTCCAAATACATCCATTGCGATACCATATGATGAAACTCTGAAACTATTGTAAGATGCAACAAGTCCAGAAGTTGAAACTACGCGAACCGTGCGATTTCCAGCATCCATAAGATATAAGTTGCCTGAAGTGTCATTTGTAAGACCCCATGGGAAATTAAAAGATGCAAGTGTTCCAAGTCCATCATCAGAACCAATTTGACCACTTCCAGCTAAAGTAGAAACGGTATATGTATAAGGTATTGGATTAGATGTTATAATATATGTAGAACCATCTTTTTCAACGACGTCATTGGCATTGTAAGATATATTAGGATCATAAACACCTCTCCATGTGAATGCAGTTCCTGAATAACCAGTGGCGCCTATTCTTCCTTGAGGGCCAGTTGGACCAATAGAACCAATCGGACCAATAGGCCCAGTTGAACCAGTAGGGCCAGTTGAACCTTGATTACCTTGTATGCCTCTTTCACCTGTCGAACCAGTTGGACCGGTTCTACCCGTTACACCTGTCGAACCAGTTGCCCCAATGGTACCTCTTTCACCAGTGAAACCAGTTGGACCAGTTATACCTGTAAACCCTGTAAAACCAGTTGCCCCTGTAAAACCGGTTCTACCTGTAAACCCTGTAAAACCAGTTGCCCCTGTTCTGCCAGTAGCACCTGTTGGCCCAGTTGAACCAAAGGGTCCTGTATTTAATTCTAAAAATCGAGACATGATAGTTGCGGCCCATGTAGGACCAGGTGCATTTGTTATATCATACAATATTGGATATCCACTTAGACTTAGTTCAAAAATATATCCAGCATATCCTATTTTAGGCGCACCATTTCCCGTTCCAGGAGACAGGATCGCATTTTTAGCACCAACGTCTTGTAAAACTGCTACTGCTGTATTAGCAGATTGACTTGTTATACCTGTAATTAAAAAGACAGATTCATCAGCGTTACTAAAATACATGCCAGTTGTTATTGAAGAACATGTATAACTAGCAGAACTATATGTTAAGCCTGTCGGGACACTATATAATTGTGTAGATGAAAGTGTTAGAGTAGCAGTATAGTAGTTAGTACCTGGCCCTGCGATAAACGAGGTACATACCACGCCCAAACATAATGGGGGTGACTTTGGCATCTAATTTTAATAACTATATTAAAATTAGATGACATATATTATACTTTTAATTCGCTAATTCAAGATATATCACAATTGCGTAATTGAGAGGGGCGGTTGATGAAATATTTGATACTCCACTAAATGCAGCTGATGAAATTCCCTCTACCCTAAGCTGTAAAGGTGCACCATAGGTTGGTAAATTTGTTGAGGGATCTATACCAGGAATATTTCTAGGGACGATTGATGCTCTTACTGCATTACTGGTACTAGAATTGCCAAACTTGATTTGCATGTAATTTACCTTTTGACCATCCCAATATGCAATAGTGCCTATTATGATAGGTAAATTTAGCATATTGTAATTAGGCGCTATATTGATTGCAAATCCAGTTGTATCAGTCACTGATCCAGAAATAACATTATTTACGTAAATACCAGGGGTATAACCAGTTCCAAATGTCTGCGAAATATTTCTAGTTGCATTTAAGAAATCAAAATTGGTCAACGAGAATGCGGCCTTAATTAGAGCAGATTTCCCCGATCCATAAGGAGGATACGCCCATACAACATCTCCTGAAGCTGGACCCGTGAATGTTAAAACCTGACCTGGTATTCCTGGTGCAACAGGTGTTCCACCTGCCGGGCCAGGTGGACCCTGTAAACCACCATATGGAAGGTCATTCCAACGTAAAACACCATCTCCAATCTTAAATGTATGTGTATCTAATTCAATTCCCATTTCACCACTGGCTAAAATAGGATTTGTTTGTATCCAATTGAGTGAACTATCCCTTCTAAATTGTAACTGTATGTAGGGCATATCTGTACCAATTTAGTAAATAAAAAGAGATTAAAAATCTAATCTCAAACGCCTGCTCCTCCTAAATCAAGCTTATCCGCGAAACCATAGGTGGAAGATGCATTTCCACCATTCAAATAGGATGGAATAAATCCTTTGTAATTTAATCTAGCAGCATGCCTTCTCGCATAGATATTATCTCTCAAACCTTCCTTATAACGGATTTCATCAATGCGTCTGCAAATTTGTTTATTTTTTATATATTTGTCAGGATATCTTGTATCTGTATAATTCCTTCCAAGATAATGTTTAGAGTTTATTAATTTACAAATAGCCCTATTTTCAAATGCTTGAAAGTGTCTAATATGCGGATCCAACCTTTCTTCTTTTGCTTTCCCAGCGTCTAACATTCTTATTAGAAGTAATTATTTTGTATTGGCCATGAGAAACTATTATATGTATGACAACCGTGCGCGGTATGGCCACCGTGTGCGGTATGGCCACCGTGTGCGGTATGGCCACTGTCTGCGGTATGGCCGCCGTGTGCGGTATGGCCACTGTCTGCGGTATGGCCACTGTCTGCAGTATGGCCAGCATCAGGCAAATTATTCTCAATAGCATTTCCACAATCCATTGAAGGCCTCTTTACATAATCTGTATTCGAATACCCACCATCCAATGTTATCTCATCATCCTCGTCTAAATAAGTATCAACAGAATTCCTACACTTTATTGAATTGTAGATAGAATTACCTGCATCAAAATTTATTATAACCGTATTAATACTCTGACCATATCCACAATCAATTGATGGCCCACTTGAGAAATCAGATGTAGCTAATCCGCCATCAAAGACCACTGTAATATTAAGGTAAGAGCGTGTTGACCCGGAACTTGTTATCGATTCTCCGTCTAAGAAATCATTAATTGCACAGTCAATATCAGATATAGAACCGCGGCAAGAACCATCAAACGAACCGTGATCCAAAATGGAGCCGTGTCTTGATTCTAAGACTTTGACTGTCTTAGCTAAGTCTCTCATTCTTGAAATCAATGATGCGATAGCATCTTCTAAATGCTTTTGCCTATGCGATTCGCCTATGACAAATTCATTTCCGTCTATCCACTTGGTATCGTAGTCATTTGTTGAGACCTTTACTAATATTTGACCAGGTAAGCCACCATTAGGGACACCTGCTCCAGTAGAACCAGTTTCTCCTTGAGAACCAGATGATCCCGTAAATCCTGTATGTCCTGTATAACCTGTATCACCTGTATAACCTGTATAGCCTGTATTACCTGTGCTACCCCTATATCCTTTCTCACCTGTATATCCTTTTTCTCCCTTCATACCTTGTTTACCAGTGCAACCTGTAGAACCTGTGATGCCCATTCGACCTTGTCCTCCAGTATATCCTCTTGCACCTTTTTCACCAGTTGGACCTTGAATACCCGTTGCACCTGTAAGACCGACAATTAATGGATCAAAGTGAATATTTTCAATGGGATACCCAGATGAACTAAGAATAAAGTTTGCATGTAAAGGGTGTATTAAATCAACATCGCGATTTCCAACCAAAAATCCATCTATAAAATACTGGATGGCCCTGCCATTATATTGTATACTAAAAACTGTTGTAGTTGTAAATTCACCTGTGCATATTCTAATTAAATTATCATTCTCATAAATACAAATAGACCTATCTTCACCAATGTGAAAACCATAATCGATGTTTGATGTTAAAGTATTGAGAGATGGGAAAGAAGATACGCCAATAAAGACATCTGGATACATTGAAGCAAGTGTAAATGATAAATTGAATATTAGATATGCTTCTAAAGTATAGGTATTTGCATTCCACCCTGGATTGTTCGTGATCTTTTGTATTGTTGAACTATCTAAGATTTCAATGTAATTATCATAATTCATTCGATTATTAACGAGTGTGAAGGTTCCAATTCCATTTTTTCCAGCGGCACCAGTTGCACCCATAGAACCTGTATATCCTCTCTGACCTTCTGCACCAGTGGCACCTCTAGAACCCTTATATCCAGTGGCACCTCTAGAACCTGTATATCCTGTGTGCCCTTGAATACCTGTTTCTCCCTGGAGACCTCGCTGTCCTCTGGGGCCCGTTGCACTTCCATTATCTGATGTAATATGAAGTTGGTCAAAGTGAATATTTTCTACGGAATACCCTGATGAACCAAGTATAAAATTAGCATGTAAAGGGCTTATTAGTTGAACCTGGCGTTCTATAATTAAAAACCCATCAATAAAATACTGTATTGCTCTACCACTATATCTTATATTGAAAACGGTTATTTGTGTAAATTCACCAGTGCATATTCTTATTAAATTGTCATTCTCATAAATACAAATAGATCTATCTTCACCAATGTGGAAGCCATAGTCTATATTATATGTTGAAGTATTTAGTGAAGGGCACTTTGAAACGCCAATGAAGACATTGGGAAATAAAGAACCGAGTGTAAATGATAAATTAAAATTGAAGTAAGCTTCCAAAGTATATATATTTGCATTCCAACCTGGGTTGTTCGTTGCTTTTTGTATTGTTGAACAATCTATTAGTTCAATCAAATTTTCATTATTCATTGGATTATGAACAAGTGTGAATGTTCCCTTTCCATTTTTACCTTTTGCACCTTCTGCACCTGTATCACCTTGGAGGCCTTGTGCACCAGTTTCACCAAATTTACCTGTAGAACCTGTATGCCCTAAATTACCACTGTAGCCTCTAGAACCCGTAGGACCAATTGCACCTTTCTGGCCTTGAGAACCAGTTTCGCCTTGTGGACCTTGTATACCTTGAGAACCTGTATCACCTTGTATACCTTGAGAACCTGTATGACCAGTATCTGCAGTGTTTTCAATAGTTAAAAGTGGATCAAAGTGGATGTTTTCTATTAAATACCCAGATGAACCAACTACGAAATTAGCATGTAAAGGGTTTAGTAGTTCAACCTGGCGTTCTATAATTAAAAACCCATTTATGAAGTATTTCATTGCTTTTCCATCATATTGTATACTAAAGATTGTGCTAGGTGTAAAGTCTCCTGTGGATACCCTGATTAAATTATCATTCTCATAAATGCATATAGACCTATCTTCACCGATGTGGAAACCATAGTCTATATTCGATGTTAAAGTATTCAATGAGGGACATTTTGAAAGGCCGATGAAGACATTGGGGTATGAGAATGCAAGAGTAAATGACAAATTAAAACGCATATATGCTTCCAAAGTATACGTATTTGCATTCCATCCAGGGGTATTACTTACTTTCTGTATAGATGAACAGTCAACGATATCAATATGATTTTCGTAGTTCATTGGATTATTATGAAGTGTGAAGGTCCCCTTTCCATTTTTACCTCTTACACCTTCAGCACCAGTATTACCTTTTTCACCCTTTTCACCTTGTTTACCTTCTGCACCAGTATGACCGTTAGAACCTGTATAACCTGTATAACCTGTATAACCTCTAGAACCAGTATATCCTGTATTACCTTGAAGACCTTGTTCCCCTTTTGCACCCGTTGCACCTACAGCATCTGCTGTAATATGAAGCTGGTCAAAGTGAATGTTTTCTATTGAATACCCAGATGAACCAAGTATGAAATTAGCATGTAAAGGGCTTAGTAGTTCAACCTGATGTTCTATTATTAAAAATCCATCAATAGAATATTGCAGTGCTTTTCCATTATGTTGTATACTAAAGACCGTTGTAGGTGTGAATTCACCTGTGCATATTTTGATTAGATTGTCATTTTCGTATATACAAATAGACCTATCTTCACTAATGTGGAAACCATAATCTATATTCGATGTTAAAGTATTTAGTGAAGGAAACTTTGAAAGACCAACAAAGACATTGGGATATGAGAATCCAAGAGTAAATGATAACTTAAAACACATATATGCTTCCAGTGTGTAAGTGCTGGCATTCCACCCAGGATTATTAGTTATTTTCTGTATAGTTGAACAATCGATGATTTCAATATGGTTTTCATAATTCATTGGATTATTAAGAAGTGTGAAGGTTCCCTTTCCATTTCTACCTTTTTCTCCAGTTTCGCCCTTTGCTCCGCTAAAACCAGTTTCCCCTTGTATACCCTGCAAACCAGTTGCTCCCTGAATTCCATGTTCACCAGTATCACCCTTTACACCTTTCTGTCCAGTATATCCAGTAAAGCCTTGTTCACCCGTTTCACCTTGACGACCTTCTATTCCTTTTTCTCCTTTAGAACCATCTAATCCCCTTTGTCCAGTAATACCAGTTGCACCTTGTATGCCAGTATCACCTTGTTCGCCTTTTGCTCCGCTAAAACCAGTTGCACCTTGTTGACCCTTAATACCCTGGATACCCGTAAATCCAGTTGAACCTTTAGCACCTTCAGAACCAGTGTAGCCAGTTTCACCATCAGAACCTTTCAATCCTTCTGCACCTTTCTGACCAGTTGCACCTTGCGCACCAGTGGCTCCTTTAGAACCAGAATGTCTAGTGGGAAGAGGATCGAAATGAATGTTTTCCACGCAATATCCAGATGAACCAAGTATAAAATTAGCATGTAGAGGATTTAACAAATTAACTGACTTCGACATAATAGAAAATCCACCAATAAAATATTCTAATGCATTACCATCAGATTGTATAGTAAATATAGTTGTCTGTGTAAATTCTCCTGTGCATATTTTGATTAGATTGTCGTTTTCGTAAATACATATTGATCTATCTTCACCAATATGAAACCCATAGTCTATATTCGATGTTAAAGTATTTAGAGAAGGATTTGTTGAAAGGCCGATAAAGACATTGGGATATAATGAGCCGAGTGTAAAAGATAAGTTAAATCTTGTGTAAGCTTCTAAAGTATATATGTTGGCATTCCAGCCTGGGTTGTTAGATAGCTTGTATATTGTTGAGCAATCAATAATTTCAATTCGGTTATCGTGATTCATTGGATTATTATAAAGTGTAAAGGTTCCTTTTCCATTTTCACCCTTTTCTCCAGTTGCACCTGTAAATCCAGTATTCCCTATAGAACCAGTGTCGCCTTTTAGACCTCGATCACCTTTAGCGCCTTCAGTTCCTCTTAGACCTTGATCACCTGTAAAACCAGTATACCCCCTTTCTCCTTTTTCTCCTTTTTCTCCCTGTTTACCTTGTTCTCCTTGTTCTCCTCTAAAACCAGTGTGACCAATTGCTCCAGTAAAACCAGTATCACCCTTCCTACCTTCTTGCCCTGTAGCGCCTGCAAGACCAGTATCACCCTTCCTACCTTCTTCCCCTGTAGCACCTGCAACACCTGTATGACCCTTAGTTCCTGCTATACCTTGCAGACCTTGAATACCTTGAACCCCTGTAAACCCAGTGCCCCCCTGCTCCCCTTGAAGACCTTGAGATCCTTGAACACCCTGCTCGCCTTGAATACCAGTTGCCCCTTTCTCTCCCTTTTCTCCTTTAGAACCAGTTTCACCTTGGGCACCTTGGGCCCCCTGAGCCCCTTGTTCTCCTTTAGAACCAGTTGCACCAACATCACCCTTCTTACCTTCTTGTCCAGTGGCGCCGGCAAGACCTGTATTACCTTGATTTCCTGCTATACCTTGTAATCCTTGAATACCTTGAACCCCTGTAAACCCAGTGACCCCCTGCCCCTGAATACCTTGCTCTCCTCGAAGGCCAGTTGACCCTTTCTCTCCCTGTTCTCCTTTGGAACCAGTTGGGCCTATAGAACCAGTTTCACCTTGGACCCCTTGGACCCCTCGGGCACCAGTAAAACCAGTATTACCATCTAGTCCACTAAAACCAGTATCACCTTTCATACCAGGCAATCCTTGTATACCTTGTTCTCCTTTAGAACCAGTTGCACCAATATCTCCCTTATTACCAACTGCACCTTCTGCACCAGTTTCTCCTTGAATGCCAACTAGAAGTGGATCAAAATGAATATTTTCTACTGAATATCCTGATGAAGCAATTAAGAAATTTGCATGTAGAGGTATTATTAAATCGAATGTCTTAGATATAATAGAAATTCTGTCAATAAAATATTCTATTGCACGACCATTATATTGTATGCTGAAGACAGTTGTTTCTGTAAACTCACCTGTAGACATTTTAATTAGTTTGTCATTTTCGTATATACAAATAGATCTGTCTTCACTAATATGAAATCCGTAGTCTATATTGGATGTTAAAGTATTAAGTGATGGATTTGATGAAAGACCAATAAAAACATTAGGATGTAGGGAAGCAAGAGTAAATGATAAGTTAAATTTTAAATAAGATTCCAAGCTGTATACATTTGCATTCCAACCTGGGCTGTTAGATAGCTTGTGTATTGTTGAGCAATCAATAATTTCAATGTGGTTATCCTGGTTAATTCGATTAGGAACAAGTGTGAAGGTTCCCTTTCCGTTTTTCCCTTGAACTCCTTCTATACCACGTAATCCCATTGGACCCTCTGCACCTGTTGGACCAACTTCTCCTCTTGCACCTGTTGCACCTGTTTTCCCTTGTAAACCATCTTTGCCAGTATACCCTGTTTCTCCCATGAGACCCCTGGCACCAGTGGGGCCATCTAAGCCATTCTGCCCTTCAAGGCCAGTATCACCTTTCATACCAGGTAATCCATCTGCCCCAGTTGGACCTTCAGCACCCGCTGGACCTTCAAGGCCGATTGAACCTTTAGCACCAGTTGGACCTTTAGCACCAGTTGGACCTTCAGCACCAGTTGAGCCATGATGCCCTTGTTCGCCCTTTGCACCTTGTTCTCCACGCTGCCCTTGAAGTCCTTCATCGCCTTTTGCACCATCTATGCCATCTAGACCTCTTTGCCCCGTTGGACCTTGTATGCCTTGTTGCCCTACAGCACCAGTTGCACCAATCTCACCATCTAGACCTCTTAGTCCTTGTGCACCAGTTGCACCTTGAGAACCAGTTGCACCAGTATCTCCTTGTAGACCTCTTAGCCCCTGGGAACCCTGAATTCCATCTAAGCCATGCTTTCCATCTGCACCTGCAGGGCCACGTAAACCATGATTGCCTGTTTCACCCTTTGCACCATCTGCACCCTGTTTTCCTTGAGGGCCCTCTGCACCCTGTTTTCCTTGAGGGCCTCGAAGACCATCTGCGCCAGTATGCCCTATAGCACCAGTGTCTCCATCGATACCCCGTTTACCATCTTTACCAGTGGCACCTTCTGCGCCATCAATTCCCCTAGGACCTTGTTCACCTTTAGAACCAGTTGCACCTTCTGGACCATCCGAACCTTTTTCACCCCTTTTTCCTATGGCACCATCTTGACCAGTGGGCCCTTGGTTTCCAGAAATGCCTTGAATGCCATCTGCACCCTTTTCACCATCTCGGCCTTGAGGGCCTTGAGGGCCTTGGGAGCCTTGAGGACCTTGTTCTCCCGTTGCCCCATCGCGACCAATTTCACCTCTTGGACCTGCTTTACCGATTGGACCTTCTTTGCCATCAGAACCTTTTTCACCCCTTTGTCCTGCAGGACCATCTTGTCCCGTATCACCCTTTTCACCACGTAATCCTTGAATGCCATCTGCACCCATTTCACCAACTTGTCCTTGAGGACCTTGAGGACCCTGTTCTCCTGTTGCCCCATCATACCCATTGTCTCCTTTTAGACCTGCTTTACCAACTGGGCCTTGTTCGCCATCAGAACCTTTTTCACCCCTTTGTCCTGCAGGGCCATCTTGTCCCGCATCACCCTTTTCACCACGTAATCCTTGAATGCCATCTGCGCCCTTTTCACCAACTTGTCCTTGAGGACCTTGAGGACCCTGAGGACCTTGATTTCCTGTAGATCCGACAAAACCAGTATCTCCCTTTGGACCTTGTATACCCATTGGCCCTTGTTGCCCTTGTTGACCAGTTTCACCCTGTTGTCCATTGCGACCTTGTAGACCTTGTTGGCCAGTTTCACCTCTCGATCCTTGCTGACCAGTTGCACCTTTTTCTCCAGTAAAACCAATTTCACCTTGTAGACCTTGTTGGCCAGTTGCCCCTTGGTGTCCTTGAGGACCCTCTAAACCCTGAGGTCCTTTCAACCCATGTTTACCAGTTGCTCCGTCTAAACCTCTCTGCCCCTGAATACCCATCTCCCCTTTTTGTCCTCGAGGACCTTCAGCGCCCGTATCACCTTTTTCACCATCTAACCCCTGTTTCCCTGTAGCCCCGCTAAATCCAGTTGCACCTTGTTCCCCCTTTGAACCGTCTCTCCCAGGCTGACCTTCCATACCAGTTTCACCTCTTTCACCAGTGGCTCCAACCCTACCTTGTAGACCTTGTTCTCCCGTTGCCCCATCGCGACCAATTTCACCTCTTTGACCAGAAACTCCAGTTGGGCCTTGAAGGCCTTCAGGGCCTTGTTCTCCTTTCTCACCTCTATCGCCTTCTTTCCCTTGAATTCCACGTTGACCCTGCAATCCTTGAGGTCCGTCATTACCAGTTGCACCTCTTAATCCTTGAAGCCCAGTTGCACCTTCTTCTCCTTTTCTACCAGTTTCACCTTGTGGACCCTGGGCACCTGTAGAACCAGCTTCACCCTTAGAACCACTTGGACCTTCCTTTCCAGCCTGCCCAGTTGTTCCTGTATAAGATATTTCGTAAGATAATTGCTCAAAGTGAATGTGGTGAATAGACGATCCAGGATTATATATGAGAAAATTAGCATGTAGTGGGTTAATTATGTCAACTGAATGTGTGTATACAATAAATCCATCAATCAAATATCTCATATTAGAACCACTGCACTGAATTCCAAAGATAGTATCTTCTGTAAATTCACCAGTGCACATTTTTACAAGACTATCCGATTCGTAAATACAGATTGAACGGTCAGGTGCAATATTGAAGCCATACTCAATGTTAGATGAGAATGTATTCAAGGAAGGATATGCTGAAAGTCCAACGAAAATATTAGAATACATTGTTCCAATGCTAAATGATAAGTTAAACGACATGTATGCCTGTAGTGTGTAGATATTTGCATTCCATCCTGGTTCAGATGATGTTTTCATTATTGTAGATGAATTTAGGATTGTAATATTATGATTATTATTCAATGGAGAATTAACAAGTGTAAAGGTTCCTTCTCCAAACTGACCTCGTTGCCCTGTATATCCCATTATCCCTTGCAGGCCTTGTTGACCAGTATCTCCTTTCAGACCTTGTTGACCAGTATCTCCTTTCAGACCAATTTCCCCTTGTTGACCTTGTTTGCCTTGTATTCCTTGTGCACCCGTTGCACCTTGTTTTCCTTGCTCACCAATGTCACCCTTTTGCCCAGTATAACCTGTTGCTCCAGCTATACCTTGTCTGCCTTGTACACCTTGATCACCTTTTTGCCCTGTTGCTCCAGATTTGCCTTCTGAACCTTGTTCACCCTTAGAACCAGTTGAACCAGTATTTCCTAAAGCACCTGCATGCCCTGTGGCACCTTGTTCCCCTCTAGAACCAGTTTCTCCTTGTTGCCCTTGTAGACCTTGAGGGCCATCTGCACCCTTTACCCCAGATGAACCAGTTGGGCCTTGTGCACCATCCTTGCCAATTAATCCCTGTTCACCGCGTTGACCATCTTTACCTGCGGGACCTTGTTTACCATGATCACCTTGTGGCCCTTGAATACCGGTTGCACCATCTGCACCTTTATCACCACGTTGACCCTGGTTTCCAGTATCACCACGAATACCTCGAGGTCCAATCTTACCTTCTTCGCCCTGTTTTCCTTCTGCTCCCATAATACCAGTTGCTCCAATTTCTCCTCGCTGTCCTGTATCACCATGAAGACCTTGTTGACCCGTTGGACCTTGTTTTCCATGAGAACCAGTTGAACCATCATTTCCAGTTGCCCCTTGTTCGCCTTGAGGACCTTGAATACCATTTAAGCCATTCTGTCCCTTTGCCCCAGTTGCTCCAGACAAGCCATTTGCCCCAGTTGCTCCAGCTTCTCCTGTATTACCTCTAACCCCTTGAGGCCCTTGTTTGCCTTCTATACCCTCTGCACCTTGCTGCCCAGTTGATCCATTAGAGCCATCGAGCCCTCGAGGCCCTTCTGCTCCAGTGTTCCCAATTTCCCCTTGTTTGCCTTCAGAACCAGTATCACCTTTCTTACCGTTTAGTCCATTTTTTCCATCAAGACCATTCTCTCCTTTAGCACCAGTCTGTCCTGTAGCACCACCAAGACCAGTTTCTCCCTTTTGCCCTTGAGGACCTTGTATCCCTTGCTGACCTATAGCTCCAGAAATCCCAGTTGCGCCTTGTTGTCCAGTATCGCCTTTTGGACCAGCCTCGCCTTTTGCGCCATCTTTACCTTGTATGCCTTGTTTTCCAGTTGCACCGTCTAGACCAGATGTGCCTTGTTGCCCAGTATCACCTTTTCGACCAGTATCACCTTTTGCACCATCTTGCCCTTGTTCTCCCTTAGCACCTAGACCAGTTGCACCTTGTATACCTTGCTCACCAGTAGGACCTTGTTCTCCTTTAACACCTAGACCGGTATCACCCTTAACTCCCTGTGCTCCTGTGCTACCTTTATCTCCTACAGCACCAGTATCTCCTTTCAGACCCTTTAATCCATCTAGGCCATCTTTTCCTGAAGAACCAGTATCACCCTGTTTACCAGCTTCTCCTGCTAATCCATCCTTGCCCTTTTCTCCCGTTGAACCATTCACACCATCTGCGCCTCGTTGTCCTTGAGAGCCTTGTTGACCAGTTGAACCTTCTTTACCTATGGCACCTTCTGCACCGGTATACCCTGTTGCTCCGCTAATACCACGCTCACCCTGCAATCCTCTTTGGCCAGTATAACCAGTTGAGCCATCTTCGCCATTTGAGCCATCAACCCCCTTTACACCTTGGACACCAGTATCACCCTGAATTCCCATCTTTCCTTCTTGACCAGTTGCACCTTGTTGACCTTGTTCACCTTGTTGACCTTGTTCACCTTGTTTTCCTTTAACACCGTCTATACCTCTTTCTCCTTGTGATCCTTGTTGACCAGTAGAACCAGTTGCACCGTCTTGCCCCGTTTCTCCACTAAACCCAGTTATACCTTGCTGTCCTTTTGCTCCTTGAAGACCAGTTGCTCCTTCAGCACCCGTCTCTCCCTTTAATCCAATAGAACCAGTATGCCCATGGGCACCTGTAGCTCCATCTATGCCTTGTGCACCTGTAGCTCCTACAAGACCGGTTGAACCCTGGATACCCGTATGACCATGTAGACCGTTGATACCCTGTGCACCTGTATAACCTATTTCACCACGATCTCCTTTTTGCCCAGTTGCTCCCTGAACACCGGTTGCACCAGTATGACCATTTGAACCAGATATACCTTGTTCACCTTTTTCTCCTGTAGCACCTTGATCTCCTTGAAGGCCTTGATCTCCTTGATTTCCTTTAGGGCCCTGTAATCCCTGGTGTCCCGTTGCTCCTTGTAAACCTGTATATCCTGTTGTACCTTCAGCGCCAGTGCTTCCATCAGAACCTTTTTCTCCTTGTAAACCTACTTTACCTTGTATTCCAGCGGGGCCAGCTTGCCCAGTTGCTCCTTGAGCACCGGTTGAACCAGTATCACCTAGTTCACCCTTCTCACCATCTAGCCCATTAAATCCTTGTTCTCCTTTCTCACCAGTTGCACCATTGGTTCCCCTTTTTCCTTCAGCACCTTGTAAACCTGTATCTCCTTTTATGCCTGTATCACCATCTTTACCACTTTTACCATCCGCACCAGTAATACCATCTCGTCCATGAGAACCAGTAGGCCCTAAAGATAATTTATCAAAATGAATATTTTCAATAGAAAACCCAGAATTATAAATTAGAAAATTAGCGTGTAGAGGATTTATTAAAGAGACAATACTGGAAAACACCACGAACCCATCTATCAAGTAATCTATTTGAGAACCAGTTGACTGTATTGAAAAAATTGTGGTAGTTGTGAAATCCCCTGGAGACATTTTGACAAGTGTATCCGATTCATAAATACAGATTGAACGGTCAGGTCCAATATTAAATCCATATTCAATGGTATCTGTCTGTGTATTTAACGATGGGTTTTTTGAAAGACCAATAAAGACATTTGGGTATAATGTTCCTAGAGTAAACGATAAGTTAAACGTGATATATGCTTCTAGGGTGTAAACACTGGTGTTCCAGCCTGGTTCATCTGATAGCTTTGTTATTGTAGATGAATTTAGAATTTCAATTAGATGATTATTGTTGAAAGGATTTTCTAGAAGTGTAAAGGTTCCTTTTCCATATTGACCTTGAGACCCAGTAAAACCTTGCAAACCCTGTTCTCCCTGAGAACCATCTTGTCCCTGCAACCCTTCTGCACCAGTTGCACCCTGTTCACCCCTTTCTCCTGTTGCGCCTTGCTCGCCCTTTTCTCCTGTTGCGCCAGTAAAACCCGTTGCACCTTTTACACCAGTAAAACCCGTTGCACCTTGGACGCCATCAATACCATCCTGGCCAGTAGAACCCTGAGGACCTTCTTTTCCTAAAGCACCCGTAAAACCGGTTGCACCATCAAGCCCTCGAATGCCTTGTTGCCCTAAAGCACCAGTGCTACCCATTTCACCAGTTGAACCTTGTTTTCCTTCAGAACCAGTAAAACCCGTTGCACCTTGCTCTCCTCTTTGCCCTGTTTCACCATCTTCACCACGGGGACCCATTATACCAGCTTCACCAGTGTATCCAGTTGACCCTTGTTCTCCATCTAGACCTTTCTCCCCTTGTATTCCCATGGCTCCAGTAATACCATTTGCACCAGTGTATCCTGTGTATCCTGTATCTCCTAAATCACCAGTTCCACCCGTATCTCCTCTAATGCCTTGGGCACCTGTAGTGCCATCTTTACCTCGGCGACCTTCCGCACCAGTCTGACCTGTAGAACCCTCCACACCTTTAGAACCGGTTTCACCTTGTATGCCTCTTTCACCTCTTGCTCCTCTAAAACCCGTTGCACCCATGATACCAGTTTCACCTTGCAATCCCTGAGAACCAGTGTCTCCTTTTGAACCAGTCTCTCCTAAAGCACCAGTAATACCTTGTGCACCTGTATATCCTGATTTACCCTCTTCACCTGTATAACCAGTTTGTCCAATTATACCTGTTGGACCTTGATGTCCTTGGGAACCTGTATAACCAGTTGCTCCAGCATTACCTCTTAGACCTGTATAACCAGTTGAACCAAGATTGCCTTGTTTTCCAGTTGCGCCTTGTTTTCCAGTTGCACCCGTATCTCCCTTTGAACCATCTCTTCCTGAAAGCCCTATCGGTCCTTGAATACCCTGTTCTCCAGTTGCACCTTCTATTCCCTGTAGACCTTGAGCGCCAGTATGGCCTTGTAGACCTTGAAGCCCCTGCGCTCCATCAGCACCAGTTGCACCGTCCTTACCATCGGCACCTGTTTCACCTTGTATTCCAGTATAGCCAGTTGCGCCTTCTATGCCAGTTGCACCTTCTATGCCAGTTGCACCAGTTTCACCTTTCTCCCCAGTGAAACCAGTATTACCTCGTATACCTTGGATGCCCGTATGTCCAATTGGACCCATTGGACCCTGAACACCTTGCGAACCAGTATCACCTTGTCTCCCCAGCTTTCCTAAAGAAATTGGATCAAAATGAATATTTCTTATTTCAAATCCAGGGTTATGTAAAATAAAGAATGCATGAAGAGGATTTATCAGAGATATATCTGTGCTATAGAGACAGAAACCATCTATTAAATATTTTATAGATACATTATCATATTGGATTCCAAAAGAAGTTGCCGATGTATACTGCACTGTAGTGCTGTGGACGAGGATATCTGATTCATAAATATTTACCGATAAATCGTCTGAGATTAAAAATGCAAATTTAGATGAACCGTCTGATAATCCAGAAATTAAATTACTTTGACCACTTGTTGTAAAAGAGAATCTTGGAAATCTGTAGGATTCAAGTGTCCTTGCATGGCAATTCCACCCTTCGTCGTGAGTTGAAATCCGAGTAATGCTTGAGGCATTTAGCATTAAACAGTCATCAGATGGCATTAGTGTAAATGTTCCTAAACCAAATGAACCAGTTGCACCTCTCTGACCTTGCTTGCCTTTCTCACCCACCGGTCCTTCAGGGCCTTGAGGACCCTCAATACCTCTATAACCAGTATCTCCTTTTACACCTTGAATACCAGTATCTCCTTTTACACCTTGAATACCAGTATCTCCTTTTACACCTTGAATACCATCTTTACCAGTTGCACCTGCATCACCAGTAGGACCTTCTAGACCATCTTTACCAGTATCTCCCTGTTCTCCCTTTTGACCAGTTTCACCAGTAGATCCCTGTATACCTGTAGATCCATCTAGACCGGTCGATCCTAATGCACCAGTATCACCTATTGCGCCTTTTACACCTTGTTCTCCTGTGTATCCTGTTGAACCAGCTTGTCCTCTTTCACCCGTATGCCCTAAAGAACCAGTTTCTCCATCAATACCTCTTAATCCCTGTAGGCCTCTTGCGCCAGTGATACCAGTTTCACCTTTCTCACCAGTTTGACCCCTTAGACCATCCTTGCCTCTTAGACCCTCTTGCCCCCTTGCACCAGTGATGCCAGTTTCACCCCTGGCTCCTGTTGATCCATCTCGTCCTTGTTTTCCTTGTAAACCTACATCTCCTTGTTTTCCAGTATGCCCCATATCACCAGTATCACCTTGTCGTCCTTGAATACCGGTTGCGCCATCTTCACCCTGCAACCCTTGTGCCCCAGTTGAACCATCAATACCTGTATCCCCTTGTTCCCCTTTGGAACCATCTTGACCAGTTTCACCCTTGGCTCCAGTTTGACCTTCTATGCCTTGCTGCCCTAAAGCACCAGTTGGACCTTGAGAACCTTGTAATCCTGTATAACCAGTGTGACCAACTTCTCCACGTTTCCCCTGAGCACCCTCTTCTCCAGTTGCACCACGAGCTCCATGATTGCCTGTATCTCCTTGCCTTCCTTTAGCGCCTTCTTTCCCTTGCTCGCCCGTTTGCCCTATTATGCCTCTAGGGCCTTGCTGCCCCAAAGCACCCGTTGCACCTTGTGGACCACGTTGCCCTGTTGCACCTTGGTCTCCTGTAGAACCCGTTGAACCATCTTGTCCTGCTATACCTTGGGGTCCTTGCTCCCCTAAAGCACCCGTTGCACCTACCTGGCCTGTTTCACCTTTTTCACCAGTTTCACCAGAGGAACCAGTTGCTCCTTTTTCTCCAGAGGAACCAGTTGCTCCTTCTTGACCATCTTGCCCAGTATCACCAGCTGAACCAGTTGCACCTTCCATGCCACGCAATCCTTCAGAACCAGTTTCTCCTTGAATTCCATCTTTTCCTGAAGTGCCAGTTGCTCCTTGTTGCCCTTGAATACCTCTTGGACCCATTGCACCAGTTGCTCCTGATTCTCCTTTTTCTCCGCTAGAACCAGTAAAACCTTGCTGTCCTTGAATACCTCTTGGTCCTCGAGCTCCCTCAATACCCGATTGACCAGTTTCACCCTGCGCACCACGTTGTCCTGTTGCGCCTTTGGCCCCATCTTTTCCTGAGATACCTGTTGCACCCTGCTGGCCTGTAGAACCTGTTGCACCCTGCTGACCTGTAGAACCAGTTTCACCCTGTTCTCCTGTAGAACCCGTTGCACCAAGTTCTCCTGTAGAACCTGTTGCACCTTCTTGACCGGTAGAACCATCTTGTCCAGTATCACCTTGCAGGCCTTGTGCACCTTGCAGACCTTCTGCTCCAGTTGCACCTTTTGCACCTTGCAAACCTTCTGCACCAGTTGCACCTTTTGCTCCCGTAAAACCAGTTGCACCTTGCAGACCTTGTTCTCCTATAGAACCAGTTGCACCTGCTTCTCCTCTAGCACCCTTGAGAAGTGGATCAAAATGAATATTGTTAATTGAAAAGCCAGTTGACTGTAGCATGAAATATGCATGGAACGGCTCCATTAATAGATTAGGTGAACTGTGTATTAGAGTTCCATCTAAGAAATATGTTATTTGAGAACCATCTGACTGAATTCCAAAAACGGTATCAGAACTGTAGACACCTGATATACTGTGTATGAGAATATCCGATTCATAAATCTGAACTGAACCGTCGTCTAGAAATAAATACCCATATTCAATGCTGCTTGTTCTAAGACTAGGAGATGTTGATAGACCTACAATGGCACTGGGTTTGAGGTTTGCAATAGTAAACGAGAGATTTAGAGTTGTATATGCTTGAATTGTATATGCAGATGCATCCCATCCATATCCATCTGTCCTAGAAATAGAAGACTGTTTTAATAATATTTTACCAATTGCATCCATTGTATATGTTCCTTTTCCATATTTACCAATTGCACCATTCTTACCATCAATACCAGCAGGACCCCTTTCTCCTGTGTAGCCAGTTGCACCTTCTATACCTTGTTCCCCTTTGGAACCAGTTTCCCCTCTTTCCCCGCGCCTTCCCATAGGGCCTTCTGCACCTGTAGCACCATCTGATCCATCCAGGCCTCGTTTTCCTTCAGAACCAGTTTCACCCTGTTGACCTTGTTGACCCTGTTCACCCTGCTGACCTGTAAACCCTGTATGCCCTTGTTCACCAGTTGCACCTTGAGCGCCCGTATCTCCAGATAAACCATCTAGACCGCTTTCACCTTTGTCGCCGTCTTTACCAGATTGCCCTGTTTCACCTTTTACACCAGATTGCCCAGGTAGACCCTGAATGCCTCTTAGACCATCATTACCAGTTGCTCCTTTTTCTCCTTGAAGTCCCTTAGAACCAGTGGATCCCTGTTCTCCTTCAGGACCCTGTGGGCCAATTGGACCACGCAAACCAGTATCTCCTTTCGCACCTTTTAACCCGTCCCTACCAGTTTGACCAATTGGACCAGCTATACCTGTATCGCCTCTCATACCATCTGACCCAGTTGCACCAGCTATACCTGCAGCGCCTCTCATACCATCTGAACCAGTTGCACCCTGTCGTCCTTGAGGACCCTCATTACCCGTGATACCATCATCACCTTTATCACCACGTAATCCTCGTGCACCAGTTTCTCCATCCGCCCCTTTCAATCCTCTTTTACCATCAGAACCAGTTTCACCTTGTTGACCTGTAGCTCCCATTTTACCATGCAATCCTTCTATGCCTTGCTCTCCTTGAGGACCTTGGGGGCCTTCGCGACCTTCTTGTCCTCGCATACCCTGCTCACCCTTGGCACCAGTTTCACCTTGTTGCCCTGTAGCTCCTGCAATACCATCAGAACCAGTTTGGCCTTTAGGGCCTTCACGACCAGATGCACCCGTTGCACCAATGGGGCCTTGAATACCAGTTTCGCCTTGTAATCCCCTTCTACCAATTTCACCTGTAGGTCCAACCTTACCTTCGATTCCCTGTTCACCTTTTTCTCCAGTTGCACCTTGGCGTCCTTGAGGACCTTCAGGACCTTGAGCACCGTCTAGACCTTTTTTACCAGTATACCCTGTTTCACCTTTAGCGCCACCAATACCAGTTTCACCACGCAGACCTCGTAAACCAATTTCTCCCTTTGCACCAGTTTCACCACGCTTACCATCAAGCCCCCTTTGTCCAGTAGGGCCCTGAATACCCTGCTCGCCAGTAGAGCCTTCAAGGCCCATTTCTCCTTTTTGCCCTTGAGAACCAGTTGGACCAGATATACCAGTCGGACCCTGGATTCCCATTATTCCAGGTGGACCTCTTTCTCCTTGCAAGCCATCACGACCAGTTGCACCATCAGAACCAGTATCACCCTGTTGACCTATAGCACCCTGAATTCCTGCTAAAAGAGGGTCAAAGTGAATATTCTTAACTGAAAATCCGTTATTGTATAATAGGAAATTTGCATATAATGTATCTAATAACTGTATTTCAGTTATATGGACAGGCTGTCCATCGATTAAATAGATTATTTGAGATCCAGTATTCTGAATACCAAAGATTGTATTGTGCGTGTAGCCATTTCTAATTGACGAAATTAAGATGTCTGACTGGTAAATTGAGACTAAACTCTCGTCAGATAAATAAAATCCAAAATCAACATTTGAAGTTAAATTATTCACAGTGGGTGTCTTAGATAAGCCACCAAACATATTCACATTTGGTGAACTTACAGTGAAACTCAGATTACATAGATTATACCCTTGAACTGAATAGACATTTGTATCCCATCCATTTTCATCAGATGACCTTAAAATTTCAGATGAGCTTGGAATTAAGATGCGATTGATGCCGTTCAAAACATTTTCTCTTAGACTGAATGTTCCTAGCCCAGGCAATCCTCTTTGACCCATGGATCCATCTCTTCCATCAAGTCCTCGAGCGCCTGTTGCTCCCTGTTCACCAGTATAACCAGTGGCACCATCATTACCTGTAGCACCATGATTGCCCGTTGAGCCAGCCACGCCTCGTGCACCGTCTTCTCCTTTTATACCTTGGAGACCTTTCAATCCTGCCTCTCCTGTGGGACCCTCTTTTCCATCATACCCTCTAGGACCCCTTTCTCCCGTTTCACCATTATCACCTTTAGAACCAGTTGCTCCCATTTCACCACGGGATCCCCTTTGACCAGTAGAACCATCTATACCCCTTTCACCTTTGTCTCCCTTTTCACCAGTAGAACCCGTATTCCCACTTAGACCAGGCGGTCCTCTTCTACCAGTGTCACCTTTGGCACCATCTTGGCCAGCTGCACCATCCTTGCCAGAAAGACCTTGTATACCAGTATCACCTTTTGGACCACCTTGGCCAGTTGCACCATCTTGGCCAGTTTCTCCTCTTTGACCGCGGTGCCCAGTTTCTCCTTTAGCACCATCTTGTCCTTTAGCGCCATCCTGCCCTCTAGGGCCATCTCTACCCGTTGCACCGATCATCGAGTATTCATTTAAAATTGGGTCAAAGTGAATATTATCAATTGTAAAATCTGTGTTATAGAGTAAGAAATTCGCATGGATGGGTTCAGATAATGAAATTGCCTTTTCAAATACTACAAAACCATCTACCAAATACTGCATCAGCAGGCCATTGTATTTAATTCCGAAGACAGTCTTATCTGTATAGCCAATAGTGATTATTGATAACAGCATGTCAGATTCGTAAACAGATACAGATCCATCTGAACCAAAATAGAAGCCATAGTCAATGTTATTTGTCTGTGTATTCAGTGATGGAAAAATAGAATATCCAACAAATGCTTCAGATCCATATACTCCAATTGTAAAACTTAATCTTGCTGCATTATAAGCCTCCAACGTATAAATATTAGAATTCCATCCAGTAGAACCTAACTTTACAATTGAAGATGAATTTAGAACACGTATTTCATTATCATTGTTGAAGGTATTAGGAACAAGCGTAAATGTCCCTTGTCCAAATTTACCAATTTCTCCTCGTTTTCCACTAGAACCTGTATAACCAGTTGCACCTTCTAAACCAGCTTCTCCTTGTAAACCTTGAACACCAGTTTCACCTCGTTCTCCTGTTGCACCGTTAAACCCAGTGTGGCCTATTAGACCCTGTGCACCTGTATAACCAGTTTCACCCTGTTTACCAGTTTCACCAATTTCACCAGTTGCACCATCATTACCTCTTTGCCCTGTTTCTCCAGTTGCACCGTCATTACCTCTTTCTCCTCTCCTTCCAGTTGCACCCATTTCACCGGTTTCTCCTTTATCGCCATCTACCCCTTTGATACCTCTTTCACCACGAACTCCAGTTTCACCCTTAATACCATGTTCCCCACGATATCCCCTTGGTCCCTGATCTCCAGTTTCACCTTTTACACCCTGTTCTCCAGTTTCACCTTTTACACCCTGTTCTCCAGTTTCACCTTTTTCACCTTGAGAACCAGTTTCACCTGCCTTACCCTTAATACCTTGTTGACCAGTTGCACCTTGATCGCCTTTTAGACCATCTTTACCAGCGTATCCCGTATCACCCCTTTGTCCTGTTGCACCTTCTTTACCAGTTGCACCAGTTTCTCCTTTTAGACCATCTTTACCAGCGTATCCCGTTTCACCCCTTTGTCCTGTTGCACCTTTTGCTCCACTAATACCAGTTTCACCTTGAATACCGGTATCTCCATCTCTACCCTTTTCGCCATCCTTTCCAGCTTGCCCCCTTATTCCAGATGCACCTGTATATCCTGTTGAACCTTGAATGCCGTCCCTGCCTTTATTACCGTCCTTTCCATCTTGACCTCGTGCACCAGTGGCCCCTTGCCTACCAGTTGCACCATCTCGACCAGTTGCACCTTGCATACCCGTTGCACCATCTTCACCTGTTGCTCCGCTATCACCCGTTTCTCCATCCAATCCCTTTTCACCTCTTATACCCTTTAATCCAGCGATACCTTGTTCACCACGAGAACCAGATGAACCAGTTTCACCACGAAGGCCAGATAATCCCTTAGGACCCTGCTCACCCTGTATTCCTGTATCTCCACGCAAACCCTTTTCACCTCTTGGACCCTGGATACCATCATTACCTTGAGCCCCTTGGATACCATCTTTACCAGATGGACCTTCTTTGCCTTGTATACCTGTAAATCCAGTATCACCTTGTTCCCCTTTTACACCGGTAAACCCAGTATGGCCTTGTTCTCCCGTTTCACCATCTTTACCTTGTATACCTTGTTCCCCTTGAGAACCATCTTGACCACTAGCACCCGTAGCTCCGTCTATGCCATCTTGACCAGTTGCACCACGCAGACCTCTCTCGCCTTGTTGACCTGTTGTCCCTTGTTGTCCTTGTATGCCTTGTGCACCCTTTGCACCAGTATCCCCTGCTGGACCTTTCTCTCCTTTGACACCGAACCCTGTTGGGCCTTCTAGACCCCTTTCACCTCTTTGACCTTGAGAACCTCTTTGACCAGTATAACCAGTTGCGCCATCTAGACCTTTTTCACCCTTTGCACCTTGAGAACCATCTCGACCAGTTGCACCCTCCTCTCCTTTAGCACCATCTAGGCCCTTTTCACCTTGTTCCCCTTGGATACCATCTCGACCAGTTGCACCCTCTTGACCAGTGTTTCCTTGTTCACCAGTATAACCAGTTGCACCGTGGGCACCAGCAAGACCATCTTGCCCTGTAGAACCAGTTGCACCTTCTAAACCAGAATATCCTGTTTCACCCTGCTGTCCTGTTTCACCTTGTATACCTTGCAGGCCTTTTGCACCAGTATTACCTATTTCACCTCTCTGACCTTGAGGGCCTTGCAAGCCTCTTGCACCAGTATTACCAGTTATTCCTTCTTTACCATCAAGTCCCTTTTCACCCCTAGAACCAGTCTCGCCTTTTGCACCGCGTTGTCCAGTATAACCAGTTTTACCATCTTGTCCAGTATAACCAGTTGCACCACGTTGCCCAGTATAACCAGTTTCGCCATCTTGACCAGTATAGCCAGTTGCACCATCTTGCCCAGTTGCCCCGCTATACCCAGTGGATCCGTCAAAGCCAGTCTCACCTCTAACACCCTCTTGACCCGTATCACCTTTTGCTCCGCTAGAACCAGTTGAACCTTCTTCTCCAGTGTCGCCTTTGGCACCAGCTTCACCAGTTGCACCCTCTTCACCTTGCAACCCTGTTGAGCCATGTTGTCCCATTTTACCTTCTTTACCTGTTTCTCCGCGAATTCCTTGCAGACCTCTTGCACCAGTTGAACCTTCTTGCCCAGTGGCACCACTAAATCCTGTTTCACCTCGCAAGCCCCTTTGTCCAGTATAACCAGTTGCTCCTTGCTGTCCTTGCGCACCTTGGGTTCCTCTTGCACCAGTTGGTCCTTCAGCGCCCTGAGAACCCGTTGCTCCTTGGATACCTATTTCACCAGCCTCTCCTTTTTGCCCAGTTGCACCTTCAGCACCCTGTTCTCCTGTAAACCCATCATCACCCTTTTCACCCTTTTCACCAGTTGCACCTTGAGCGCCCTGTTCTCCTGTAAACCCAGTTGATCCATCTTCACCCCTTTGTCCCGTAAAACCAGTTTCACCCTGGTCTCCTGTGGCCCCTGCTAAACCAGCCTGACCAGTTGCACCATCAACACCTCTAATACCGGTTGCACCTTGTAAACCTCGTTTACCTTCATTACCCTGTGCACCAGTTGCACCTGTGTGTCCTAAAGCACCAGTTGCACCTTGGCTTCCTCTAGCACCCGTGTTGCCTAAAGCACCGGTTGCACCCTTTGCGCCGTCTAGACCCCTTTCACCTCTTAGTCCCCTTTCACCAGTGTCGCCTTTTACACCAGTATAGCCAGTTGCACCATCTTTACCAGTTGCGCCGTCCAGTCCTTGCTGACCAGTTGCACCTTCTAATCCTTGCTGACCAGTTGGACCTTCCAGTCCTTCTTGACCAGTTGCACCTTGAGATCCAGTTTCACCTTGTTGACCAGTTGCACCTTGAGATCCAGTTTCACCCTGTTCTCCTGTGACCCCTGCTAAACCAGTATATCCCGTAGACCCGCTAATGCCAATTGCACCCTGTTCTCCTTTTGCACCCTGTTTTCCAGTTGCACCTTGAGATCCAGTATGACCCATGGATCCAGATTTACCAATTGGACCTATTGGACCTATTGGACCCATTGGACCCATTGGACCCTTTGGACCTTTTTCTCCAGTAATGCCAGGAGGTCCTTGTAATCCTTCAGACCCAGTATCACCTTGCTGTCCATTTTTACCCTCAGGACCAATTGAACCAGTTGGTCCCTGTATACCTTCTTTGCCAATTAATAAGGGATCAAAGTGAATATTTTGTATACTAAATCCTGAATTATATAAGATAAAAATCGCATGAAATGGATGTGTTGTAGAAACAGTAGTAGTATGAATTAATGAGCCATCCATAAAATAATTTATAGATTGTCCATCATATTGAATTCCAAATACAGTAGTTGTGAGATATTGAGTGTCTCTAGCAACTTTCTGTAAGATATCAGATTCGTAAATTGAGACTGATCCGTCGTCAGACAAATGGAAGCCATGTTTGACATTTTGTGTAGAAATTACATCAGATGGATTGAACGTTAGACCAATGAACGCATTTGGAAAAAGTTTTCCAGATGTAAATGACAGATTGGGTGTTAGATATGATTCAAGTGTATAAATAGATGAATTCCATCCTGGAGCATCAGATACCTTTGTTATGCTGGAACTATCTAGAATAGTTGAAATATTTTCATTGTTAAAAGGATTTTCTACAAGAGTAAATGTCCCTTTTCCAGATGCACCTGTTTGACCAATTTCTCCAGTCGAGCCTTGTATACCTTGTAATCCTTGGATACCCATTTCTCCAGGTTTTCCATCTTCACCAGTTGGACCCGCTATACCAGTATATCCAGTATAACCAGTATGACCTATATATCCTGTATATCCCGTATAACCAGTATATCCTGTATTACCTCGAGCACCTGTATCCCCTTGAACTCCTGCATTACCTTGAGGTCCAGCTATACCAGTTTCACCTTGGTCTCCTTTTGAACCATCTAAGCCACTCTGGCCAGTATGCCCTGTTGCACCTTGTGCACCACGTATACCAGCTTTACCATCTGCACCAGTATGCCCTAATTCACCTCTCTCACCTGTAGCCCCATCATTGCCTTGTTTACCTGTATCCCCACGATTTCCTCTCAAACCTCGTTCTCCAGTGTCACCCCTATACCCTTTCTCACCTTGAGAACCAGTTGAACCATCAATACCTCTTGTTCCCTGTTTTCCTTGTTGACCTGTATATCCAGTTTCACCTTGTTTTCCTTTTGCACCAGTATCTCCTACAGCACCAGTTTCACCCTGTTGACCTTGTGAGCCAGTTGCCCCTGCTATTCCAGTAAAGCCAGTTGCTCCATGAATACCCCTTTCTCCCCTGGCGCCATCTGAACCAGTTGCACCTTGTTGACCCTGTGCACCAGTATTTCCTTTAGTTCCAGTATAACCAGTTGCACCTTGTCTACCATCTTCCCCTTGAATGCCTCGCAAACCAGTTGCGCCCTCGATACCGTCTGCACCAGTTGATCCATTAATTCCATCTTTTCCTGCTGGACCTGCTGGACCTTCTGCACCCGTATTACCTATTATACCTTGAATACCATCTTGTCCTTGAGCACCTGTTGGACCTTCTGCACCTTGAATACCAGTTGCACCTTGATCACCTTGAATACCAGTATCACCCTGGTTACCTGTAGGACCTTGTTCACCTTTAGAACCAGTAAAGCCAGTTTCACCAGTAAAGCCAGTTTCACCTTGCTGGCCCATTTGTCCTATTGCACCAGTATCTCCTACAGCACCAGTTTCACCTCGTTCTCCTTTAGAGCCAGTTGCACCAGTTTCACCATCAGATCCAGTTGCACCCTTTTCTCCGCTAAAACCAGTGTCACCATTTTTTCCATCCATGCCTTTTTGGCCAGCTTGGCCTTCTGCACCATCTTTACCTATAGGACCACGTTCCCCTTGAGCACCAGTTTCACCTTGTTGTCCCGTTGAACCATCTTGGCCAGTTGCACCTTGTAAACCCATATTACCAGTTGCACCTTGTTCCCCTTTATCACCTTGATCTCCTTTACTACCAGTATCACCAGTTCGCCCTTCAGCACCAGTTGCACCTTCTTTTCCTGTTTGACCATCTTGGCCACTTGCTCCAGTAAAACCAGTTGCACCAGCTTGGCCTTCTGCACCATCTTTACCTGTAGAACCAATTAGACCATCATTACCTCTAGGGCCTTGTTCACCTTTAGAGCCAGTTGCACCGGTTTCACCATCAGATCCACTGTATCCCCTTGGACCCTCTTGTCCAGTGGGTCCATCATTACCAGTGGCACCATCCCTACCACTTAGACCATCCTTACCAGTGGATCCATCCCTACCACTTACACCATCAAGTCCGCGATGTCCCGTTGCACCCTCTTGTCCAGTAGGACCTTGTTCACCTTTAGAGCCAGTTGATCCAGTTTCACCATCAGATCCACGGTATCCCCTTGGACCCTCTTGACCCGTGGCACCATCCTTGCCATTGGCACCGGTTTCACCATCAGATCCACGGTATCCCCTTGGACCCTCTTGGCCAGTGGCACCATCATTGCCAGTGGAACCATCTTTACCAGTGACACCTTCTGCTCCAGCTGGACCCTCTTTACCAGTATAACCAGTAGTTCCATGTTCTCCTGTTTCTCCTTTCACACCAGTGTATCCACGAACCCCTTCTTTGCCTTGAGGGCCTTGCTGTCCTTGTTGCCCCTGTATGCCTTGCAAGCCAGTTTCACCTTTTGCCCCCTGTTGCCCAGTATGTCCTCTTTCACCTTGTGGACCAATTTCACCGTTTTTACCAGCTAGACCATCTTTGCCTTGAGGACCTTGTTGTCCTTGAGCCCCCGTCGCACCTTGTTCCCCCTTAGAACCAGTTTCACCTTTTTCGCCCTGGATACCTTCTGTTCCTGTATCTCCTTGTAAACCATCTTTACCTCTGAGACCATCCTGACCAGAAGAACCAGTTGGTCCTTGTAGACCAGAAGAACCGGTTGCACCTTGTTTTCCTTGAATTCCCATTTGACCAGTATCACCTTGGATACCCTGTTTTCCATTTTCCCCTTGAGGACCAATTGCACCTTGAGAACCTGTTTCACCTTTGAGACCTTCTTTTCCAGTATGACCTTGCTGTCCTCTTGGACCTTCTTGTCCAGTTGCACCCATTGCTCCAGTATAACCTTGCTGTCCTGTAAAACCAGTTATTCCTATAGAAGCTATACTAATTTCGGGGATCGGATCAAAATGGATATTTTCAATAGAACTTCCAAGAGTATGTAATATAATATTCAAGTGTAGAGGAGATATTAGTGTTGCATTTGTTGTATATACAAGAAAGCCGTTAATAAAATAATTTATGGATTGTCCATTGTATTGAATGCCAAAGACGGTGTCTGGTTTATATAATCCTAGAAGAGATTCAACCAATATATCAGACTCATATATACTTACAGATAAATCATCTGCAAAATAAAATCCATATTGATTATTTGACGACTGCGTGTTTGTCTGAGGATATACAGAAAAACCTACAGCTAGATTTGCATTTAGAGAACCAATAGTAAAAGATGCACTAGGATATTTGTATCCCTCGAGGGAATATACATTCGAATTCCATCCACTTTCACCTGCCACTTTTACAACAGTTGATGAATTGATGATATCAATTGTATTTTCATTATTCAATATGTTTAAAATTAGTGTAAATGTCCCTTGACCAAATTCACCACGTCTTCCACTTGAACCTGTAGCTCCAGAAATACCTTGTTCTCCTTGGGAACCTGTAGCTCCAGAAATGCCTTGTTCACCAGTTTCACCTTTCTGGCCTTGAGAACCAGTATAACCGGTTTCACCGTTATCACCTTGAGAACCAGTATCACCCTTTTCACCACGTTTACCAGTGTCGCCCTTTTCACCATGTTGACCTGTAGATCCTGGATCTCCTTTAGAACCTGTTGCACCATCTCGACCCTGTAAACCATCTTTACCTGTAGAACCAGTTTGGCCATCATTACCTGTAGCGCCTTTTTCTCCTTTAGAACCAGTTGCACCTGTTTCACCATCAGATCCACGGTATCCTCTTGGACCCTCTTGTCCAGTGGCGCCATCCCTACCAGTTGCACCATCACTACCATCGATTCCATCAGATCCACGGTATCCTCTTGGACCCTCTTGTCCAGTGGCGCCATCCCTACCAGTGACACCATCCCTACCACTTAGACCATCCTTGCCAGTGGCACCATCCTTGCCAGATTCTCCTTTGACACCAGTATCCCCATGGACCCCTTCTTTTCCTTGAGGGCCCTGTTGGCCCTGTATGCCTTGCAATCCAGTTTCACCTTTTGCACCTTGCTGACCAGTATCTCCTTTTTCACCAGCACGCCCTGTATGGCCCATGGCTCCATCTAATCCCTTTTGTCCAGTGGCACCATCTATTCCTTGTAGACCAGTTGCGCCTTGAACTCCTTGAGAACCAGTATCGCCACGTTTACCTTCCTTTCCTGACGCTCCTTCTTTTCCTTGAGAACCAGTTGGACCCTGTTCCCCTTTAGCGCCATCTTCACCTTTAGCGCCATCTTCCCCTTTGGGGCCCTGTTCACCACGAACCCCTTGTTTTCCTTCTTGTCCCTGTATGCCTTGCAAGCCAGTTTCACCTTGTTCACCCTTAACACCTTCTTGCCCAGTTGCACCAGTCGAACCCTGTTGACCCTGGGGGCCTTGTTTCCCTGTTGCCCCTTCTAGACCTTGCAACCCAGTTTCACCTCGAGCTCCATCTGAACCAGATTGACCTCTAGAACCAGTTGCTCCTTCTTTTCCATCTTGTCCTTGGGCACCAGTTGCTCCTTCTTTTCCATCTTGTCCTTGGGCACCAGTTGCTCCTTCTTTACCTTGTTTCCCTTGAATACCGACATCACCAGTATCTCCCATCTTACCCTGTTTTCCATCTGCACCAGTGTGCCCTAAAGCACCAGTATTACCATCTAATCCAGCGCGACCTTGTTGTCCTGTAGCACCAGTATAACCTATCTCACCAGCTGCCCCTTGTGGGCCTTGCTGCCCTAAAGCACCACTTGCACCCTGTTGTCCTTGAGAACCAGTTGCACCTTGAAATCCCTTTTCACCTTGTTCTCCTCGAGCACCCGTTGCACCTTGAAGTCCTTGAGCACCCTGGTCTCCTCGAGCACCCGTTGCACCTTGAAGTCCTTCTTGACCTCTAGAACCAGTTGTGCCTTGTTCTCCTTTTAGACCATCAAGTCCTCTCATGCCTTGAGAACCAGTTGGTCCTTGAACTCCTTGAGAACCAGTAATCCCTTGAGAACCAGTTGATCCCTGTTGTCCTTGCTGCCCTTGAGAACCAGTTGCACCTTGTTGTCCTTGCTGCCCTTGAATTCCTTTTTCACCAGTTGCCCCTTGAACCCCTTGAGAACCGGTATCGCCTTTAGAACCTCCTTCCCCTTGAACCCCTTTGTCTCCCTTTTCTCCTCGAGCACCAGTGGCACCTTCTTCTCCTCGAGCACCCGTTGCACCTTGAATACCTTGGACACCTTGAAGACCATCATATCCTCTTATCCCTTGAGGCCCTTGTTCTCCTTTCTGACCGGTTTCCCCTTGAGCACCAGTGGCACCTTGGAGACCTTGGACACCTTGAAGACCATCGTCGCCACGTTTTCCTTGTATACCCTGATCTCCCTTTTGACCAGTTGATCCCTGAATACCTTGCTCTCCTTGAGAACCAGTTGCACCTTGTTCCCCTCGATAGCCAGTTGCACCTTGAGCACCCGTTGCACCTCTTTCTCCCTTTTCACCCTTTTCTCCAGTATCACCCAATTGACCTTTTTCACCAGTTTCTCCTTGAGAACCAGTTGCACCATGTTCTCCTCTAGAACCAGTTGCACCTTGAAGTCCTTGAGATCCTGTTGCACCATATTCTCCTCTAGAACCCGTTGCACCTTGAGAACCAGTTGCACCTTGAACTCCTTGAGAACCACTTATACCTTGAATTCCTTTTTCACCAGTTGCACCCTGTTCTCCTTTATCGCCCTGTTGTCCTTTATCACCACGTTCACCTTGAATGCCAGTTGCACCTTGTTGTCCTTGAATGCCAGTTGCCCCCTGTTCTCCTTTTTTACCTTCAACGCCATCATATCCTCTTATTCCTTGAGACCCAGTTGCACCTTGCTGTCCTTGGGGGCCCTGGGAACCATTTACACCTTGTGCACCAACCTCACCTTTCTCACCAGGCTCTCCTTTATCGCCCTGTTGTCCTTTATCACCACGCTCACCTTGAATACCAGTTGCACCTTGTTGTCCTTGAATGCCAGTTGCCCCCTGTTCTCCTTTTTTACCTTCAACACCATCATATCCTCTTATTCCTTGAGACCCAGTTGCACCTTGCTGTCCTTGAGGGCCCTGGGAACCATTTACACCTTGTGCACCAACCTCACCTTTCTCACCAGGCTCTCCTTTAGCACCGGTGTATCCAGTTAAACCATCAATACCCCTTTCTCCAGTGGAACCTTGGGGGCCCTGTTTACCAGTTTCACCCTTTGCGCCATCTTGACCCCTTTCTCCAGTTTCACCTCTTTCTCCTGAGATACCTTTTTCACCCTGTCCACCATCTAATCCTCTTATTCCTTGAGAACCAGTTGGACCTTTAGCGCCATCTGAACCAGTTGCACCTTGTATGCCATCTTGACCTCTTTTTCCATCTTCACCTCTTTTTCCATCTTCACCTCGTTGCCCAGTGGGACCTTGAGCTCCATCTGAACCAGTGTATCCTGAAGCACCATCTTTACCTGTAGCTCCATCTTCACCTCTTCTTCCAGTAGGACCTTGTTGCCCAGTTGCACCATATGAACCTTGAGAACCTTCGCTGTATATAGATAGAGGGTCAAAATGAATATTTTCAATAGAATATCCAGAATTATAAATAATAAAATTTGCATGGAGAGGTGAAACAATTGATACTTCAGTATTAAATACTAAATTTCCTCCAATAAAATAATTAATATTCTTTCCATCGTAATTCATTCCAAACGTAGTATCAAGAGAATATGATCCAGTGCAAATATTCACTAATACATCTGACTGGTAAATCGAAATAGAACTATCTTCTGACAAATGAAATCCATAATCTAGGTTGGTTGATTGTGTAGATTGAGATGGATTAATTGAAAACCCAGCAAATACAGATGGATGAATAGATCCCATTGTGAAAGATAACTTTGGATACATGTGAGATTCCAATGAATATATATTTGCATTCCATCCATCTACTCCACCAACCTTGGCAATTCTAGAAGAATCTAAGACTGCTATTAAATTTTCATTATTCAAAATATTAGGAATTAATGAGAATGTTCCTAGACCGAATGACCCAGTTGACCCACGTATTCCTTCCAACCCAGTGTCTCCTTGTATGCCTTGTTCACCTCTAGAACCAGTTTCTCCTTTTTCACCTCTAGAACCAGTTTCTCCTTGTTGCCCTTGGGCCCCTGTAGATCCAGTAATACCAGTTTCTCCTTTTTCGCCCCGAGCCCCTGTATTACCTTGAGATCCTTCTTTCCCAGTTGCCCCCATCAATCCTTGAGAACCAGTTTCTCCCTGTGGACCAGTTGCACCTTTTGCTCCGCTAATACCTGTTGGACCTTGTTTACCAGTTTCTCCGTCTTCTCCCCTTTGTCCCGTAAAACCAGTTGCACCTTGTTCTCCTTCCCCCTTTGCCCCAGCGAGACCTGTTGCACCTTGTTCTCCTTTATCACCTTGTTCTCCTTTATTACCTGTTGCACCTTGAATTCCTTGAGAACCAGTTGCACCTTGAATTCCTTGAAAACCAGTTGCACCTTGAATTCCTTGTAGACCTTGAAGTCCTTTGTCACCTTGTTCTCCTCGAGAACCAGTGGCGCCTTGTTCTCCTCGAGAACCAGTGTCGCCTTGAAGCCCCTGGATACCTTCAAGTCCATCATTTCCTCTTATACCTTGAGGCCCCTGTTCTCCCTTTTCCCCTTCAGCACCAGTGGCACCTTTAACTCCTTGGATCCCTTGAAGGCCATCATTTCCTCTTATACCTTGAGGTCCCTCTTCTCCTTTTTCACCAGTTGATCCTTTAATTCCTTGTTCCCCTCGAGCACCAGTGGAACCTTGTTCCCCCTTATATCCCTGTTCTCCTTTCTGACCAGTTTCTCCCTGTTCTCCTTTCTCACCAGTTTCTCCCTGCTGACCTTGGATGCCCTGTTTGCCTTGAGGACCGATTTCTCCAGTTGCACCTTGGTCACCTTTTCCTCCTGTAGAACCAGATCTGCCATCTTCACCCTTATCACCTTTTTTACCCTCAGAGCCAGTTTCACCCTTCGCACCATCTGTGCCTCGTAAACCAGTATCACCCTTCGCGCCATCTGCACCTTTTTCGCCAGTTTCACCTCTTTCACCCGTTTGACCAGCTTGACCAGTTTTACCCTGTATACCTTGTTCTCCTTGGATACCAGTATGCCCCAATGCACCAGTATCTCCTTTTTGCCCTTTAGAGCCTTCTACGCCTTGTAAACCAGTGTCACCTTTTTGTCCAGTAAATCCTCTCTCGCCCTGCTGCCCTTCAGGGCCTCGTAATCCTTGAAGTCCTTGTAAACCAGTATCACCTTGAATTCCTTGTAAACCAGTATCACCCTGCTTTCCATCTGCACCAGTTGCACCCTCGTTGCCTGTTGCATCCTGTATATCAGTATACACAGATAGATCCTGTGAGCCAGGGATTACTGGGTCGAAATGAATATTCTTAATACTGTATCCAGAATCATGTAGAATAAACTTTCCGTAAAGTGGTGTAATAATAGGTTCAATTGCAGTATACACAGATATCCCGTCGATATAATAATTTATATTTTGACCATCATGATAAATTCTAAATATTGTATCAGATGTATATTCTCCAGTGCAAATTTTAATTAAGATATCTTTTTGATATATACAAACTGAGCGTTCATTGGATAAAGAGAATGAATAGTCAATACTCGATGTATCATTGCTATTTTTGGGTTGAGAGGATAGACCAATGAATGCATCTGCAAAAGAACCTAGGCTAAATGATAAGCTTGCATTCGTATAAGCTTCCAATGTATAAACACTTGAATTCCAGCCCGATTCACCTATTTTAGTAATAGTTGAAGAATCTACAATGACTGATAATTCATTTGTAGATTTTAAAGTAAAGGTACCTTTTCCAAAGGAACCATCAGTACCCTCCCTACCTGGTTCACCCATAATTCCTTGAGGACCCTGTTCACCCTTTTCACCCGTATCACCTCGTAATCCATCAGAACCAGTATAACCCTGTTCGCCTTTTGCTCCAGTAAAACCAGTATCGCCTCGTAATCCATCAGAACCAGTATCACCCTGCTGACCTTTTACTCCAGTAAAACCAGTATCGCCCTGCTCACCTTTTAACCCTCTAAACCCAGTATCACCCTGCTCACCTTTTACTCCAGTAAAACCAGTATCACCCTTTGCTCCACTAAAACCAGTATCACCCTGAATACCTTGTTTACCTTCTGCACCTCGTAATCCTTCAGCACCATCTCTGCCAGTTGCACCTTGTTTTCCTTCAGAACCAGTTGAGCCTTCAATACCTTGCTCACCTGTTGCACCTTGTTCCCCTTTAACACTGAGACCAGTATCACCCTGCTTACCTTGAGGACCTTGCATACCATCTCGTCCTTGTGCGCCAGTATCACCACTTGAGCCAGTAGAACCACGTTGGCCATCAGAACCAGTAGAACCTTGTATTCCATCTCGCCCTTGTGCGCCAGTATCACCTTTTTGCCCTTGTATACCTTGAGATCCTTGTATACCAGTGGATCCTTCTTGACCTCGAGGTCCTTCTTTACCCTGCAAACCAGTGTCGCCTTGAGAACCTTGTTTTCCTGTCGCACCTTGTAATCCCTGAGCACCAGTCTCTCCTTGCACACCAGTATCACCTTTTACACCAGTCTCTCCTTGTATACCAGTCTCACCTTTTTGTCCCGTAAAACCAGCCTCACCTTTTTGTCCCGTAAAACCAGTCCCACCCTGTTCACCCTTTAGACCCTGTTTGCCTTCAGGTCCGATTTCTCCAGTTGCTCCTTCTAGGCCAGTATCCCCCTTAATACCCTGTGCTCCTGTAATACCAATATCCCCTTGAATACCCTGCTGTCCTTGAGGGCCTTGGTAGCCAGTATCACCCTTCTGCCCTTCAAGGCCTCGCAATCCTTGCAGGCCCTGAGCACCAGTATCACCTCGGTATCCTTGAGAACCAGTATCACCTTGTTCCCCTCTAGAACCAGTATCACCCTGTTCACCTTTTGTTCCAGTAAAACCAGTATCACCTCGTAATCCTTGAGCACCGGTTGCACCATCTATTCCAGATACACCAGTATGCCCTAGAGCACCAGTATCGCCTCGTATACCTTGTAAACCAGTTTGACCTTGTTGTCCTATAGCACCAGTTTCACCCTGAAGTCCTTGTAATCCTTGAATACCTCGCTGTCCTTCAGGGCCTTCTATCCCCTGCGGCCCTTGAGCTCCAGTATATCCTGTTGCTCCAGTATTCCCTAAAGAACCAGTATCCCCTTTCTGCCCTTGAGGGCCTTGTTTACCCTCGACACCAGTATCACCTTTATCTCCTCTTATTCCCTGCAAACCAGTATCACCTTGTTGCCCAGTTGCACCATAGTGGCCTGTATTACCTATTGGACCCTGTTGGCCCTGTGAACCAGTTGGACCTTCTAAGCCATCTGCTCCTTCTGCACCAGTTGGACCTTGAATTCCCTTTTCTCCTGTAGAACCTTGAGCTCCATCTTTACCAGTCGCACCATCAACGCCAGTTGAACCTTGTAATCCTTGTTTTCCTTGAGAACCATCTGCGCCAGTTACACCTTGAATACCAGTATCACCCTTTGCCCCTTGTATACCTTCTGCGCCAGTATTACCTGCATTACCCTGCATACCTTTCTCACCAGTGGCACCCTTTTCACCCTTTTCACCAGTATAACCTTGTTGCCCAGTTGCACCTTCATCACCTTGTTCGCCTTTGGCACCCGTCGCACCTTGCGTGCCAGTATGACCTTGTTGTCCCTGGGCGCCAGTTTCTCCCTGTTCTCCTCTTTCACCTCGCTGTCCCTGTTTTCCTTCAGGGCCTTCCACGCCAGTTGCACCTTGGGCCCCAGTTTGACCAATCTCACCTTGTTGGCCGGTTTCACCTTTGACACCAGTATACCCTGTTGCACCCTGTGTACCAGTGTATCCTGTTGAACCTTGAGAACCAGTATGACCTTGTTGCCCATCTGCACCAGTTTCTCCACGTTCTCCTTTTTCACCTCGCTGTCCCTGTTTTCCTTCAAGGCCTTGCATACCAGTTGCACCTTGGACTCCAGTATCACCCGTATCACCCTTATAACCTAGATCCCCTTGAAGACCTCTTTCACCTTGTTTTCCTTGAGGACCTTCTAGACCAGTGTCGCCTTTTTCGCCCTGTTGTCCTGTAATACCAGTTGCACCGGTTGAGCCGTCAGCTCCATCTGCACCTTTCTTACCTTCACTACCAGTATCTCCTTTGATACCGGTATCACCTTGTTTCCCAGTTGCACCTTGATCACCATGAAAGCCAGTTTCACCCTTAGATCCTGTTTCACCCCTTTGCCCTTGGGGACCCTCTGCTCCAGTTTCACCTTGAAAGCCCTGGGCTCCAGTTTCACCTTGAAAGCCCTGGGCTCCAGTATCACCCTTAGATCCCTGAACTCCAGTATTACCCTGCAACCCTTTTTCGCCTGTATTACCAATTGCACCCTTTTCTCCTTGTATGCCTTGAGCACCTGTAGATCCTTCAAGGCCTTGAGCCCCAGTGCTACCTTGAATGCCTTGTTCACCAGTCGCCCCTGCTAGACCAGTACTGCCTTTTTCTCCTTGTATACCAGTTGCACCTAGTTCACCTTGTTGCCCAGTTGCACCTTGAAGTCCTTGTGCACCATCTAGACCCTGTTCACCCTTAACACCTTCTTTACCTCGAGGTCCTTCTGCACCAGTATCACCCGCTTCACCTTGTATACCTTGTGAACCAGTGTCTCCCTGGATACCCTTTTCACCAGTATCCCCTTGTTTACCTGTTTCACCTTTATCCCCTTGTTTCCCTTCAGGGCCTTCTAGACCAGTATACCCTGTCGCACCCTGTTGTCCTGTGATACCTTGTGCACCAGTATGACCTACTTGACCTTGTATACCTTTCTCACCAGTAGCACCATCTAGACCCTTTTGACCAGTATCGCCTTTTTCACCTTGTATACCTTCAGCACCAGTGGACCCTTGCAAACCTTCAGCGCCAGTGTTGCCCTGAATACCCTGTTCACCAGTTGCTCCTGCTAAACCAGTGCTGCCTTTTTCTCCTTGTATACCGGTTGCACCTGCTTCACCTTGTATACCTTGAACTCCCTGTGAACCATCTAGACCTTTTTCACCTTTTTCACCCTTAATACCTTCTTTACCTTGAGGTCCTTCTGCACCAGTATCACCTGATTCACCCTGCATACCTTTCTCACCAGTGGCGCCCTGTTCGCCTTTTTCACCAGTATCTCCTTGTTCCCCAGTTGCACCTTCATTACCTTGTTTTCCTTCAGGACCTTCTAAGCCAGTTTCACCTTTCTCGCCCCGTTGCCCTGTGATACCAGTCGGACCAATTGAGCCTTCAGCTCCATCTGCACCTTTCTTACCTTCACTACCAGTATCTCCTTTGACGCCAGTATCACCTTGTTGGCCTGTTTCACCTTGAAGGCCATCAATGCCAGCATCACCCTTAGAACCAGTTTCACCCTTTTGCCCCTGCAACCCTTCTGCACCAGTATCGCCCTTAAACCCCTGAGCTCCAGTATCGCCCTTAAACCCCTGAGCTCCAGTTTCACCCTTAGAACCCTGGGCTCCAGTTTCACCCTGAAATCCCTGAGCCCCTGTATAACCTTGAGCACCTGTAGCTCCTTCTAAACCTTGAGCACCTGTAGCTCCTTCTAAACCTTGAGCACCAGTGCTGCCTTGAATACCTTCCTGACCAGTTGCTCCTACTAAACCAGTATCACCTTTCTCCCCTTGATTTCCTTGTATACCCTGTATACCTTGAGCCCCCTGTGCACCATCTATACCCTGTTCACCTTTTTCACCCTTAACACCTTCTTTACCTTGAGGTCCTTCTGAACCAGTATCACCTGATTCACCCTGTATACCTTTCTCACCAGTGGCCCCCTCTTCACCCTTTTCACCAGTATCTCCTCGTTGCCCAGTTAGACCTTGATCACCTTGTTTTCCTTGGGCACCTTCTACGCCAGTTTCACCTTTCTCACCCCGTTGGCCTGTGTCGCCGTCAGCACCAGTATGACCTACTTGACCTTGTATACCTTTCTCACCAGTGTCGCCTTGAGGCCCTGTATAACCAGTGACACCTTTTTCTCCTTGTGCCCCTTCAGCACCTGTAGATCCTTCAAGTCCTTGAGCGCCGGTGCTACCTTGAATACCTTGCTCACCAGTTGCCCCTAGTAATCCACTAGCACCCTTTTCTCCTTGTATACCAGTTGCACCTGCTTCACCCTGTATGCCTTGAGCACCTTGAAGTCCCTGTGCACCATCTAGACCCTGTTCACCCTTTGAACCAGTTGAACCTGTGGAACCTTCAATGCCTGTTTCACCTTTGGCACCTTGTTCCCCTTGTAGACCTTGGGAGCCATCTGCACCAGTTGCACCAGTAAAACCAGTTGCACCTTGTTGTCCCTGAGAACCATCTGCACCAGTTGAACCCTGTAGACCTTGCCTGCCATCTGCACCAGTTGAACCACTAAAACCAGTATAGCCTCTTTCACCCTGTGCACCAGTATCGCCTTTTTCACCAGTCTCTCCTTTTTCACCCGTATCACCTCGCAATCCATCAGAACCGGTATAACCTGTTGCTCCGCTAAAGCCACTTGAACCAGTAAAACCAGTAAAGCCAGTATCACCCTGTTCGCCTTTTGCTCCGCTAAAACCAGTCTCACCCTTTGCTCCGCTAAAACCAGTATCACCTTGAATACCTTGTGAACCTTTTTCACCAGTCTCACCTTTTGCTCCAGTAAAACCAGTCTCACCCTGAATACCTTGTGAACCCTTTTCTCCAGTTTCACCTTGTGCTCCAGTATAGCCAGTTGCACCAGTCTCACCTTTAGAACCAGTTTCTCCTTGCTGACCACTTGAACCTTGCTCACCCTTAAAACCAGTATAACCTTGTTCTCCTTTTGCACCTTGGGCACCTGTAGCACCTTGCCCTCCTTCAATGCCTTGTGCACCAGTATCACCTTTAGAACCAGTATCACCTTTTGCTCCAGTATTCCCTAAATCACCCGTTTCACCTTTTTCACCTTGGGCACCGGTATATCCTATTGCACCTTGAGATCCGTCTAGACCAGTAGCACCTTGGATACCTGTATATCCAGTCATACCATCTGCACCCTGTGCTCCAGTGTGCCCTAAAGCACCCGTTGCACCCATTAAACCTTCTTGTCCTTGTGCACCAGTATCACCTTTTTGACCCTCTAGACCCTGTTCACCAGTATCTCCTTTTTGTCCAGTTGCACCTTGGGCACCTGTGGAACCTTCAATGCCTGTTTCACCTTTGGCACCTTCAATACCTTTAGCACCAGTTGCACCTTCAATTCCTTGCTGACCAGTTGCACCCATTAGGCCATTCTGCCCTTGTGCACCGGTGTCGCCTTTTTGACCCTCCATGCCTTGTTGACCAGCTTCTCCCTTTTCCCCAGTGTCTCCTTTAGAACCAGCATCACCCTGCTCACCTTTCAATCCTGTTTCCCCTTTTTCTCCAGAGAAACCAGTTGCACCTTGAAGCCCTTGCTCACCAGTTGCACCTTGAAGCCCTTGCTCACCAGTATAGCCAGTGGAACCATTCACACCTGTAATACCCTGCTCACCTTTGGCGCCTTCTGCACCAGTTGCACCTTGGATACCTTGCAGACCAGTTTCTCCTTGTTGTCCAGTATGCCCTAAAGCACCAGTTTCACCCTGAACACCTTGTCGGCCTTCTACACCTTGGGCGCCTGTAGCACCTTCTGCACCTTGGGCACCTGTAGAACCTTCTACACCTTGGGCGCCTGTAGCACCTTCTGCACCTTGGACACCTGTAGCACCTTCTAAGCCTTGGTCGCCTCTAGATCCAGTATCACCTTGTATTCCTTGTTCACCTCTAGATCCAGTATCACCTTGTATTCCCGTAAATCCAGTGGCACCTTGATCCCCCTGTTCACCTCTAGAACCAGTATCACCCTGGACACCTTGTAATCCAGTGGCACCTTGACCCCCTTGTTCACCTCTAGATCCAGTATCACCTTGTATTCCTTGTTCACCTCTAGAACCAGTATCACCTTGTATTCCTTGCTGACCCCTTTCTCCTGTATAGCCAGTATTGCCTTGTAAACCTTCTTCACCTCTAGATCCAGTATCACCTTGTAGTCCCGTAAATCCAGTGGCACCTTGATCACCCTGTTCACCTCTAGAACCAGTATCACCTTTTACACCTTGATGACCAGTTGCACCTTGAGAGCCGTCAAGGCCAGTATCCCCCTTTTCTCCTTGAGGGCCTTGTTCACCTCTAGATCCAGTTTCACCCTGTTGCCCTTCTTTACCTTCAGATCCAGTCTGACCTTGAACACCTTGTTCTCCAATGGCACCCTGAACTCCCTGTTCACCTCTAGATCCAGTATCACCCTTTTCTCCTGTTGCACCTTGAGCGCCTTCAGAACCAGTGCCTCCTTGTTGACCTGTATAACCTTGCAAACCCTGTTCACCTCTAGAACCAGTATCACCCTTTTCTCCTGTTGCACCTGTATATCCTGTATTACCAGCTGGACCGTATAATATTTTATCAAAATGAATATTCTGAATACTATAACCAGAATCGTATAATAAGAAAATTGCATGTAGAGGTGATGTAATCGATACAATAGTCTCATGGACAACTACACCTCCAATATAATATTTCATAGTATCATGATATTCAATTGAAAATACGGTAGAAAGATTGTATGTAGAAGGAACACTGGTTATTAGGTTATCTGCTTCGTAAATATTTATAGCACCATTATCTTGTAAATAATACCCAAATTCTACATTGGATGTTGATGTATTTTTATCTGGATTTGATGTAAAGCCAATAAATGCATTTGGTTTAAGTGTACCTAGTGTAAAAGATAATTTAGGCGTTATATACGATTCTAAAGAATATATCGTTGAATTCCATCCAGGTTCTCCCTCTCTGGTAATACTAGACGAATCAGTAGCAAAACTTCTATTTATATTATTATACTTTCCTTCAACAAAACTAAAGGTTCCCTTACCAGACTTTCCATCTTCACCTTTTGAACCAGTCTCCCCTTGTTGCCCTTGAGGGCCTTCTAAGCCAGTGTCGCCCTTAGAGCCCTCAGCTCCAGTGTCACCCTTAGAGCCCTCAGCTCCAGTGTCGCCCTTAGAGCCCTGGGCTCCAGTATCACCACGCAGTCCTTGTTCACCTGTATAACCAGTATCACCTTTATCACCTTGTATTCCTTGAACACCTGTAGCTCCTTGCAACCCTTCAGATCCAGTGCTTCCTTGAATACCTTGAATACCTTGCTCACCAGTTGGTCCTACTATACCAGTCTCCCCCTTTTCCCCTTTTTCCCCTTGTGCTCCTGTATTACCTTGTATACCTTGAAGTCCCTCTGCGCCATCTAGACCTTTTTCACCCTTTTCACCAGTATCACCTTTCTCTCCTTGTATACCTTGTATTCCCTGTATACCTTGAACTCCCTGTGCACCATCTAGACCCTTTTCACCAGTATCACCTTTTAGACCCCGTTCGCCTTCAGCTCCTGTTGCACCCTCTTTTCCTTCAGAACCAGTTGCCCCTTGTTCACCTTGAATGCCAGTTGCCCCTTGCTCACCTTTCTCGCCCCTAGCACCTTCTTTCCCCTGGGGACCTTCAGCGCCAGTATCACCCTTTGCTCCGCTAAAACCAGTTTCTCCCTTTTCTCCAGTATCCCCTGAGGCACCTGTTGCTCCTTCTTGACCTTTAGCACCTTCTATACCAGTATCGCCTCTAGATCCTGTTTCACCTGTATCCCCTTGTAAACCAGTGTCACCTTTAGAACCACTTGCTCCAGTTTCACCCTGTCGCCCTTTTTCTCCTTGTATACCACCTTGTCCTGTTGCACCTTGTTCTCCTTTTATACCTTGCTCACCAGTATCACCTTTTTCTCCAGAAGAACCAGTTTCACCTTTTGCACCTTCCTGGCCATCTTTACCAGTTGCACCTTGTTGCCCTTCTTTACCATCTTGACCATCTTGACCAGTGGCACCTTGTTGACCAGTGGCACCTTGTTGCCCAGTGGCACCTTGTTGCCCAGTGGCACCTTGTTGCCCAGTAGCGCCCTGTTGGCCAGTAGCGCCCTGTTGGCCAGTGGCACCCTGTTGGCCAGTGGCACCTTCTTGGCCAGTGGCACCCTCCATACCATCTGCACCAGCAGGCCCTTGTATACCAGTATCACCCTGTTGGCCTTGAAGACCAGTTGCACCTTGTGAACCAGTTTCACCTTGCTGTCCTTGAGATCCCTCTATTCCTCGTTCCCCTTGCTTGCCTTCTATACCAGTATCACCCTTGGTTCCTTGAAGACCAGTTGCACCTTGTGAACCAGTTTCACCTTGCTGTCCTTGAGATCCCTCTATTCCTCGTTCCCCTTGCTTGCCTTCTATACCAGTATCTCCCTTTTCCCCTGTTTGTCCTAAAGCACCAGTGGGGCCCTGCAATCCTTGAATACCCTGTTCACCCTTCTCACCTGTATCACCCTTTATACCTTCTTGCCCTTGAGAACCAGTATCACCCTTTGCTCCGCTAAAACCAGTTGATCCTTGAGCACCAGTATCTCCTTGTATACCTTGTGCCCCTGTTGAACCTTCTTTTCCTTCAGAACCAGTAGCACCTTGAATTCCTTCAGAACCAGTTGCACCTTGCTCACCTTGTTCACCTTGAATGCCAGTTGCACCTTGTTCACCTTTCTCACCCTTAGCACCTTGTTGCCCTTGAGGACCTTCGGCGCCAGTATCACCCTTTTCTCCGCTAAAACCTGTTTCTCCTTTTTCTCCAGTATCTCCTGAGACACCAGTTGCACCTTGTTCACCTTTAGCGCCTTCAATACCGGTATCGCCTCTAGATCCTGTTTCACCTTTATCCCCTTGTAAACCAGTGTCACCTTTAGAACCACTTGCTCCAGTTTCACCCTGTTGGCCAGTGGAACCCTGTTGGCCAGTGGAACCCTGTTCTCCTTGTATACCTTTCTCGCCAGTATCACCTTTTTCTCCAGTTTCACCTCTTGCACCTTCCTGGCCATCTTTACCAGTAGCACCCTGCTGACCTTCTTTACCATCTTTACCATCTTGCCCAGCGACACCCTCTTGGCCAGTAGCGCCCTGTTGTCCAGTAGCACCCTGTTGGCCAGTGGAACCTTCTTGTCCAGTGGCACCCTGTTGGCCAGTGGCACCCTGTTGGCCAGTAGCACCCTGTTGGCCAGTAGCACCCTCCCTACCTTCTTTACCATCTGCACCAGAAGGCCCCTGTATACCAATATCACCCTTTTCACCAGTATACCCAGTGGCTCCACTATCACCAGATTCACCTGCAATACCTCGCTCACCTGTCGCACCATCTGAACCAGTTGCACCCCGTTCTCCTTTTAAACCTTCTGCACCAGTATCACCCTTTGCACCTTCTGAACCAGTTGCCCCTACTTGACCTTGTGGACCAATTTCACCCTGAATACCAGGTAGAACATTATCAAAGTGAATATTATTAATATTATATCCAATATCGTGTAAGATAAAATTTGCATGTAAAGCTGTAATTAATGACAGAGTTCTAGAATAAATAACTATTCCGTTTACAAAATAATTCATATTTGTTCCATCATAATGAATTCTGAAGACACTAGAAGAATTATATTCAACTGGGCACATTTTAGCTAAGATATCACTTTCATAAATTAAAACTGACTTATCATCTCGAAGATAAAATCCAAAATTAATATTAGATGTCTGTGTATTTATTTTAGGGTCAATAGATAATCCTATAAATACATTAGGAGTTGATGATCCAACTGTAAAAGATAAACTTGCATTTATATAACTTTCGAGTGAATATATATTTGAATTCCAACCAGGTGTTCCAGATATTTTTGTAATAGTAGAAGAATCTAAAATACTAATTATGTTATCATTATTCAATATATTTGGAACCATTGTAAATGTGCCTGAACCACTTACACCTTTTGCACCTTCTATACCCTGTGCACCAGTATCACCTTTTGCACCTTCTATACCCTGTGCACCAGTATCACCTTTTGCACCTTCTATACCGGTATCACCTTGTATTCCTTGTTCACCTTTAGAGCCAGAATCGCCTTTTTGTCCAGTTGCACCCTCAGCTCCAGTATCACCTTGTTCTCCTTTTACCCCTGTATCACCTGTAGTTCCCTTTTCACCAGTTGAACCAGTTTCACCTTTGGCACCATCGTTTCCAGTGGCACCTGTAGAACCATCTTGACCCCTTTCTCCTACTGATCCTGTAGAGCCCTCTTTTCCATCTGCGCCAGTGGAACCCGTTAATCCACTGTCACCTTTCAAACCAGTTGCACCTTGAGAACCAGTTGCACCTTTTTCACCTTGAACACCAGTTGCACCCTGTTCCCCTTGTAATCCCTGTATACCTTGTATACCAGTTGCCCCTGTATACCCTTGTTCTCCTTGCAACCCCTGTTCTCCTTGCAATCCCTGTATACCTTGTATACCAGTTGCACCCTGTTCTCCAGTTGCACCCTGTTCCCCTTGCAATCCCTGTATACCTTGCTGACCAGTAGATCCTTCTGCTCCAGTAATACCTTGTGCCCCAGTGTCGCCTTTTAGACCTTGCTGACCAGTAGATCCTTCTGCTCCAGTAATACCTTGTGCCCCAGTGTCGCCTTTTGCACCAGTAGACCCTTCTATACCAGTTCCACCATCAAGACCTGGTATACCTTGAATACCTTGAATGCCTTGTATACCAGTGTCACCTTTTTCTCCTTGATAACCAGTTGGACCCTGGAGGCCCATTGGACCCTGAAGCCCTGTTGCACCTTGTTCTCCTTTTTCTCCGCTAAAACCAGTACTACCTTGTTCGCCTTGAGGCCCCATTATACCAGTGTCTCCCTGTTTACCTTGTTCACCTTTAGCGCCTTCTATACCAGTATCACCTTTTTGTCCATCTGCCCCCCTTTCACCCTGCATGCCAGCAGCTCCTGTTATACCAGTTGCACCCTGAAGACCTTGTTCGCCTTTTTCTCCTGTTGCCCCAGAAATACCCTGTAGGCCAGTGTCTCCTTTCTCACCTTGTTTTCCATCAGAACCAGTGGCACCCATGGCGCCACGGATAATAGGGTCGAAATGAATATTCTTAACGCTATAGCCAGAATCGTAAAGTATGAATTTTCCATATAATGGCATATCAAGAGGTTCAAATGCGGTATGAACAGATAGTCCATCAAGATAATATTCTATAGATTGACCGTCATGACAAATTCTAAAAATGGTATCAGTTGTGTATTCTTGTAGACATACCTTTATTAAAATATCTTTCTCGTAAATACAAATTGAATGATTATCAGATAAGCAGAATGCGTAATCAATACTAGATGTATAATTATTATCCTTAGATTGAGATGATAGACCAATAAATGCATCAGTATATGAACTTAAGCTAAAAGATAAATTAGGATATTTATATGACTCCATTGTATAAACACTTGAATTCCATCCTTCCCTACCTATTTTAGTAAGTGTTGATGAATCTATTATTAGAGATAATTCGTTCGATGGTTTTAAAGTAAAGGTACCTCTTCCAAAGGAACCTTGCTGACCTTCTTTACCCGTTTCTCCCTTTTCTCCTTGAGGACCCTGTTGGCCAGTTGCACCTGCTAGACCAGTATCACCCTGTTCTCCTTTAGCTCCTTCTTCTCCCTTAGCACCAGTAAATCCAGTATCACCTTGTATTCCCTGAGCACCAGTAAATCCAGTATCACCTTGTATTCCCTGAGCACCAGTATTACCTTCTTGTCCTGTTTCTCCTTTAGCACCTTGTATACCTTGTGCGCCAGTATCACCTTTGGCACCAGATTGCCCAGTTGCACCTGTAGAACCATCTATACCTTGAATACCCGTGGCACCATCTCTTCCTTCTCTACCTGTTGCACCATCTGATCCAGTTGAACCTTCAGCACCCTGTTTCCCTTCTGCTCCAGTAAAACCAGTTGCCCCTTCTGCACCATGTTTCCCTTCTGCTCCAGTAAAACCAGTTGATCCTTGTTCTCCACGTAATCCCATTGGGCCTTGTTGACCAGTTGAACCTTCTTGACCTTTAGCACCTTCTATACCAGTATCGCCTCTAGATCCTGTTTCACCTTTATCCCCTTGTAAACCAGTGTCACCTCTAGAACCACTTGCTCCAGTTTCACCCTGTCGCCCTTTTTCACCTTGTATACCATCTTGTCCTGTTGCACCTTGTTCTCCTTTTATACCTTGCTCACCAGTATCACCTTTTTCTCCAGAAGAACCAGTTTCACCTTTTGCGCCTTCCTGGCCATCTTTACCAGTTGCACCTTGTTGCCCTTCTTTACCATCTTGACCAGTGGCACCTTGTTGCCCAGTAGCACCCTGTTGGCCAGTGGAACCTTCTTGTCCAGTGGCACCCTGTTGGCCAGTGGCACCCTGTTGGCCAGTGGAACCTTCTTGTCCAGTGGCACCCTGTTGGCCAGTGGCACCCTGTTGGCCAGTGGCACCCTGTTGGCCAGTGGCACCTTCTTGGCCAGTAGCACCCTCCATACCATCTGCACCAGTAGGCCCCTGTATACCAGTATCACCCTGTTGGCCTTGAAGACCAGTTGCACCTTGTGAACCAGTTTCACCTTGCTGTCCTTGAGGTCCCTCTATTCCTCGTTCCCCTTGCTTGCCTTCTATACCAGTATCACCCTTGGTTCCTTGTATTCCTTGTGAACCAGTCTCTCCCTGAATCCCAGTATCTCCATGTTGTCCAGTTGCACCCTGTATACCCTGAACACCAGTATCTCCCTTTTCCCCTGTTTGTCCTAAAGCACCAGTGGGGCCCTGCAATCCTTGAATACCCTGTTCACCCTTCTCACCTGTATCACCCTTTACACCTTCTTGCCCTTGAGAACCAGTATCACCCTTTGCTCCACTAAAACCAGTTTCTCCCTTTTCTCCAGTATCCCCTGAGGCACCTGTTGCTCCTTCTTGTCCCTGAGGACCCTGTTGACCAGTGGCACCTGTTTCTCCAGAATTCCCTGTAGCTCCACCGACACCAGTTGCACCTTGTATTCCTTGCAAACCAATATCTCCTTTGGCACCCTTTTCTCCAGTTTCTCCCTTTTCTCCAGTATCTCCTAGAGCACCATCTTCACCTTTTAATCCAGTATCACCACGCTCACCTTTAGCACCTTCCCTACCAGTTGCACCTTCTTGACCAGTTGAACCTGTTATACCTTGTTCTCCTTTAGCGCCTTCTATACCAGTATCACCTTTTTGTCCATCTAACCCCTTTTCACCCTGGAGTCCCGTTGCACCCTGGAGTCCCGTTGCACCCTGGAGTCCCGTTGCACCCTGGAGTCCCGTTGCACCCTGAAGACCCGTTGCTCCGCTAAAACCAGTATGACCCTGTTCGCCTTGAGGCCCCATTATACCAGTGTCTCCCTGTTTACCTTGCTCGCCTTGAGGTCCCATTATACCAGTATCTCCTTGAGTTCCTGTATCTCCACGATCACCATATAGAACTTTATCAAAATGAATATTCTGAATTGTATATCCAGAGTTATATAATAAGAAAATTGCATGTAGAGGTGCTGCTATAGTACAAACTGTCTCGTGAACACATAGATCCCCAATATAATACTTAATCGAATTAGTATAATCAATTGAGAATACAGTTTCTAATCCATAATTCCCTTGAATATTTTTTATTAAAATATCATTTTCGTATAAACTTACTGAGCTATCATCTCGTAAATAAAATCCATATTCGATACTTGAAGATAAAGTATTCAAGTTAGGTTTAGAAGTTAAACCAGCAAATACATTTGGTTGAAGTGTACCTGACGTAAACGAAAGTCTAGGGGTTAGATATGATTCAATTGAATAAATACTTGAATTCCATCCAGGTTCTCCTTCCTTTGTAATTGTGGATGGATCAAGAGATACTATCTTATTAGAATTATTAAACTTACTTTCTACAAGACTAAAGGTACCCTTGCCTGCCTTTCCTTCTATACCTTGTGCACCAGTTGCACCTTGCTGTCCTTGTTCACCTTGTGAACCAGTATCACCTTTTACACCAGTATCACCTTTTACACCAGTATCACCTTGTATACCTTGTGCGCCAGTATCCCCTTTTATACCAGTTTCACCTTGTATACCTTGTGCGCCAGTATCCCCTTTTATACCAGTTTCACCTTGTATACCTTGTGCACCAGTATCGCCTTTTACACCAGATTCACCTTGTATACCTTGTGCACCAGTATCGCCTCTTACACCAGATTCACCTTGTATACCTTGTCGACCAGTATCGCCTTGTATACCTTGTCGTCCAGTCTCACCTTGTTTTCCTGTAGATCCTTCTTGACCAGTGTCACCTTTCAACCCTTGCAAGCCTTGTTCTCCAGTATCACCTTTTAATCCTTGCAAGCCTTGTTCTCCAGTATCACCTTTTAATCCTTGCAAGCCTTGTTCTCCAGTATCACCTTGCTTCCCTTGAATACCCTGTTCACCCTTTTCTCCTTTTTCACCTTTTTGACCAGTTGCACCTTGAGCACCATCTTTACCTGTTGCACCATCTTGTCCCTTAGCCCCTGTTTCTCCCTTTGCGCCATCTATACCATCTTTTCCTTGAGCTCCTGTTTCTCCTTTTGCCCCATATAATAATTTATCAAAGTGAATATTTTGAACACTATATTCAGAATTATATAATAAGAAAATTGCATGTAGAGGATTTATTAAATCTACAATTGTCTCATGAACACAAACGCCTCCAATAAAATATTTGATAGTAGTATGGTATTCAATTGAAAATACGGTTGTAGAATTATATAATGAACCAGTATTCTTTACTAAGATATCAGACTCATATATACTTATTGAGCTATCATCTTCTAAATAATACCCATATTCTAATGATGAAGTGGAATTAGTTTCGTTAGGATTAGACGTTAGACCTGCAAACAATTTTACCATGTTAGATGATACTGTAAATGAAACAATTGGTGTTAGATGAGATTCTAAAGTAAAGATAGAAGAATTCCATCCTATCTGTCCAGTCTTAATTATAGTAGATGAATCAAGCTGGACGATTTTATTTTCATTATTAAATCTATTTTCTACTAAGCTAAATGTTCCCTTACCAGCCTTTCCTTCTTCACCCTTTTCACCAGTTGAACCATCTTGTCCAGTTGCGCCATTTTGCCCAGTTGCGCCATTTTGCCCAGTTGCGCCATCTTGTCCATCTGAACCCTTTTCACCAGTTGCACCCTGCTGACCAGTAGCACCCTGTTTACCTTGTTCTCCTGTTTCACCACGAGAACCTGTTTCACCCATATCACCTTGAGCTCCCATAGCACCATCTTCACCTCTTATTCCAGTTTCTCCACGAACACCTTGAGGTCCAATTTCTCCTCTTTCTCCTGTAGACCCCTGGATACCAGTATAACCTTGTTGGCCTTGTTGGCCTGTATAGCCACGCGGCCCTTCTGGGCCTTGTTCACCCTTTTCACCAGTAGCGCCCTGCTGACCAGTAGCACCCTGTTGACCAGTAGCGCCCTGTTCACCTTGTGAACCTGTAGCTCCAGGTAGTCCGTATAATACCTTGTCAAAATGAATATTCTGAACACTATAATCAGAATTATACAATAAGAAAATTGCATGTAAAGGATTTATTAAATCTACAATTGTTTCGTGGACACACACCGCTCCAATAAAGTATTGTATAGACTTATTATATTCAATGGAAAATACGGTCTCTGGAGTATATTTTGCAGAAATATTCTTTACTAATATATCAGATTCATATATACTTATTGAACTATCATCTTCTAGAAAATAACCATATTCTATTAAGCTTGTGGAAGTAATTTCATTTGGCTTAGATGTTAGACCTGCAAATAGTTTACTTCTGTTTGACGATACAGTAAAAGAAACCCTTGGTAATAGATATGATTCAATAGTAAATATAGAAGAATTCCATCCTACTTCACCTTCCTTTAGTATTGTAGAAGAATCTATCTGAGTAATAATATTGTAGTTATTAAACTTATTTTGAACAAGGCCGAATGTTCCCTTACCAGCCTTACCTTCTAGGCCAGTATCTCCTTGTTTTCCTTGCTGTCCAGTTTCACCTTGTATACCTCTTTCACCTTGCGTCCCTTTATCTCCAGTATCTCCCTGAATACCTTGAGAGCCTATTTCACCACGTTGACCGGTATAACCTTGTTGACCAGTTGCACCCTGCTGCCCTTGTTGACCAGTATAACCAGTTTCACCTTGAATTCCAGTTGAACCAGTGTGGCCTAGTGAACCCGTTTCACCTTGAGAACCTCTCTCACCTTGAGATCCTGTATAACCTGTATTACCTTGAGATCCTGTTTCACCCTGTTCACCCCTTATTCCAGTATGTCCACTAATACCTTGAGGTCCAATTTCTCCTCTTTCTCCTGTAGACCCCTGGATACCAGTATCACCACGTTTACCAGTTTCACCTTGTTGACCTGTATTACCTTGAATTCCTTGTGCACCAGTTTCACCCTTTGCACCAGTATCACCCTGAGCCCCTGTATAACCAGTGTCACCCTTCTCACCACGAATAATAGGGTCGAAATGAATATTCTTAATACTATATCCTGAATCATAAAGGATAAACTTTCCATATAATGGAGAATAGACTGGGTCGAGAGCTTTATGAACAGATACACCGTCTACGTAATATTCAATACTCTGACCATCATGGTAAATTCTAAATAGTGTCTGTATACTATATTCTCCTGAGCAGACCTTAATTAATACATCATTTTCGTATATACAGATTGCTCTATTATCTGTTAGACAAAAAGCATAATCTATACTAGAGGTAAAATTATTTATTTTAGGTTGACTAGATAATCCAATAAATGCATCTGTATATGCACTCAGTGTAAAAGAGAGGTTTGGATAAGTATACGATTCCAGAGTATATACGCTAGAATTCCAGCCTGGATTACCTATTTTTGTTAAAGTAGATGAATCTGTAATAACGGTTAATTCATTTGTGGCAGCAAGGGTAAAGGTTCCTCTTCCAAAAGAACCTTCTTGTCCTTGAGAACCAATATCACCCTTTTCACCCTTTTCGCCTTGATCGCCCTTTTCACCTTTTTCACCTGTATCACCCTTTTCGCCTTGATCACCCTTTTCACCTTTTTCACCTTGCGCCCCAGTATCACCCTTTTCACCTTGTGCCCCAGTATCACCTTTTTCACCTTGTGCACCAGTATCACCCTTTTCACCTTGTGCCCCAGTATCACCCTTTTCACCTTGTGCACCAGTATCACCTTGTACACCTTGAGCACCTGTATCACCCTGGACCCCTTGAGCACCTGTATCACCCTGGACCCCTTGAGCGCCTGTATCACCTTGTAGACCTCGTGCACCTGTATTACCTTTTGCACCAGTTTCACCCTGTATACCTTGTGCCCCAGTTTCACCCTGTATACCTTGTGCCCCAGTATGCCCTTCTAGTCCCTGTGTGCCTTGTAGACCTTGTGCACCTGTATCACCTTGCTGTCCTTGTGCTCCTGTGCTACCTTGTGTACCAGTTTCACCTTGATCGCCCTTTTCACCTTTTTCACCTGTTTCACCCTTTTCACCTTGAACACCCGTATCACCTTGCTTACCTTGAATACCAGTTTCACCCTTTTCACCTTGAGCTCCTGTTTCACCCTTGACCCCTTGTGCACCAGTTGCACCTTGCAATCCATCAGCACCTTTTTCACCAGTTTCACCTTGTTCTCCAAGTAACAAAGGATCAAAATGGATATTTTGAATACTGAATCCAGATGTATATGGTAGAAAGATTGCGTGTAGAGGTTGAAGGTCAAGAGGAACAGGGGTATTATAAACTTCACGACCGTCAATATAATATATTATATTCTTTCCTAGAACTTGAATACTAAAGACAGTGTTTGTAGAATAGGCATCTTGGCATGATTTTACTAAAGTATCAGATTGATATAGAGAGACAGATGAATCTGTATCCATGAAAAATCCATACTGAACGTTAGATGACAATGTAGATTCGAGAGGACTAGATGTTAAACCTACAAATAAATATGGCTGTCTTGAACTTAGAGTAAATGTAAGTTTGGGATTTACATAGGATTCTAAGGTATATGCTGCAGCATTCCAGCCTTGGTCAGATGAAACTTTCTCTAAACTTGTTACATTAAGATTTATTTGATTAGAATTATTTAAGATACTATTCGCTAATGTAAATGTGCTCTTTCCATCTCTCCCTGATAAACCTTGAGCTCCTGTATCGCCTTGTGCACCTGCATCACCTTGTGCACCTGTTGAACCCTCCTCTCCTTTTTCCCCTTGCGCACCAGTTTCACCCTGTGCACCTGTTGAACCAGTGGATCCTGTTGAACCAGTGGATCCTGTTGAACCAGTTCCACCTATAATACCATCTATTCCTCTTAATATAGGGTCAAAGTGAATATTATTGATGGTATATCCAGAATAATACATTGATAGAGTAGCGTATAGCGGTGCAAATAGTTCAACCTTTGTCTGGTATCCTAGAGTTCCATTTACATAATAATTTACATATTCTCCATCATATCTGATAGCAAAAACAGTCACTGGGCTCGCGCTTCCCTGAACAACATATCGCAAATCTCCTTTCTCAAGAATTTGAATAGAACTATCATCATCAATAAAGAAACAGTAGTCAACTGAAGCAAAGTCAGGGGTTTCCCAAGGTGTAAAAGATAAACCACCATATGCCTTTGACTTTGGCTGATTGACTGTAAAGGACAAAATACATAATGGATATGACTCCACCGTATATGCATTTGAATTCCAACCTACATTCCTTGATTTTGTAAACGTTGCGGAATCTAGTATATGAATAAATGTAGAATCAGATGGTATGAGTGTAAATGTTCCTTGACCGAATACACCTGTAAACCCAGTAACACCTGTATCACCCATAAAGCCTGTAGAACCGGTAAAACCAGTGTGGCCTGAAAAACCTGTTTCACCTTGCATACCTCTGGATCCAGTAGATCCCGTTGTACCTCGCGAACCAGCCACACCCTGTATACCTTGAACACCTTCAGGACCTTGTATACCTGCGGGACCCTGTGGACCTTGTCTACCTGTAAAACCTGTAAACCCTGTGAAACCTGTAAAACCCGTAAAACCTGTTACACCAGTATCACCAGCATTACCAACCTTACCTATTGCTCCTGTTGAACCCCGTTCACCCGTTGAACCCTGTTGACCCGTCCAACCAGTTGTTCCCTGTGCACCAGTTTGACCTGTTGCACCTTGTAATCCAGCCTGACCCGTTGAACCCTGTTGACCCGTCCAACCAGTTGTTCCAGCTAAACCTTGTATTCCAGTAGCACCCCTTTCCCCTTGTATACCTGTGTCTCCCTTAATACCCTGCTGACCAGTAAAACCAGTTAAACCCTGTGCACCAGTTTGACCTGTTGCACCTTGTTGACCAGTTGAGCCTTGTTGACCAGTAGAACCTTGCTGACCCGTTGCACCTTGAGAACCTGTTATACCAGTTGAACCAGTTATTCCTTGAGAACCTGTAAACCCCGTAAAACCTGTTGCACCTTGCCTTCCAGTTTCACCTGTTGCACCCTGAGCTCCTGTCTGACCAGTTGCACCAGTGAAACCAGTTGAACCAGTTGATCCTGTCTGACCCGTTGCTCCTGTCTGACCCGTTGCTCCTGTAGCTCCTGTAGCTCCTGTAGCTCCTGTAGCTCCTGTAGCTCCTGTAGCCCCTGTAGCCCCTGTAGCGCCTGTAGCTCCTGTAGCTCCTGTAAACCCTGTAGCTCCTGTAAAACCTGTAAACCCTGTAGAACCTATAGATCCCGTAAAACCTGTAAACCCAGTTGAACCAGTTGAACCTTGTGCTCCTACTGGACCAATCTTACCTGCATCACCAGTTGGACCTTGCTGTCCTGTAAAACCGGTTGTTCCTGATGCTCCTTGTGAACCCGTGACACCTGTGTCACCACGTTGACCAGTAGAACCCTGTTGACCCGTAAAACCTGTTGCCCCTGATGCACCCTGGGCACCAGTTTGACCAGTTGCACCTTGTGCACCAGTAGCTCCTGTTTGACCAGTTTGACCTTGAGAACCTGTTTGACCAGTTGCTCCTTGCTGCCCAGTTGCACCCGTATCACCTTTAGAACCAGTCTGACCAGTTGAACCTTCAGCACCAGTTGCACCCTGGACCCCAGTTGCGCCAGTAAAACCAGTAAAACCAGTTGCACCGGTTGCACCGGTTGAACCCTGTAAACCAATTTTACCTTGTTGGCCAGTTACACCCTGTTGGCCTTGGGCGCCAGTAGAACCTTGTTGACCTTGGGCCCCTGTGCTACCTTGTTGTCCTTGGGCGCCAGTAGAACCTTGTTGTCCTTGGGTCCCTGTGCTACCTTGGGTCCCTGTGCTACCTTGGGCCCCTGTGCTACCCTGTTGGCCTTGTGCACCTGTAGAACCTTGTTGGCCTGTGCTACCTTGTTGCCCTTGGGCTCCTGTGCTACCTTGTAAGCCTGTGCTACCTTGTTGCCCTTGGGCTCCTGTGCTACCTTGGGCTCCTGTGCTACCTTGGGCTCCTGTGCTACCTTGTTGTCCTTGGGCTCCTGTGCTACCTTGGGCTCCTGTGCTACCTTGGGCTCCTGTGGCACCAGTATCACCACGTTGCCCCTGAGCTCCCGTAAACCCAATAGAGCCTTGTATACCTTGTATGCCTTGTATACCTTGTGAACCAGTATCACCCTTTACCCCTGTTGAACCTTGTATGCCCTGAGCACCAGTATGCCCTTGCAACCCAGTTGACCCTTGTTGCCCTTGGGCACCTGTGGAACCTTGTAAGCCTGTGCTACCTTGCTCCCCTTGGGAACCAGTGGCGCCTTGTAAACCTGTGCTACCTTGGCCCCCTGTGCTACCTTGGGCCCCTGTGCTACCTTGGGCCCCTGTGCTACCTTGGGCCCCTGTGCTACCTTGCTCGCCTTTGGAACCAGTGGCGCCCTGTTGTCCTTGGGCACCTGTGGAACCTTGGGCGCCTGTGGAACCTTGGGCACCTGTGGAACCTTGGGCTCCTGTGCTACCTTGTTGTCCTTGGGCTCCTGTGGATCCTGTAAAACCTACTGAACCAGTTGAACCAGTGGATCCTGTAAAACCTACTGAACCAGTTGAACCAGTGGATCCTGTAAAACCTACCGAACCAGTTGAACCGGTAGCTCCTGTAAAACCTAGTGCTCCAGTGGCTCCTGTATCACCTCGAGGGCCAGTTGGACTTGCACCTCCACTTGCTGCCTGAAAAAATCCAAATCTCCCCACAAGAGAATCTGCCCAGAAAATATTCGGAGGATCATCAGCCTCATTTAGAACTGGTATTCCAGCCTTATTCAATTGGAAAATATATCCATTCGCGAGATTGGACGGGCCGCCACCAATTCCAGATGGATCTATTTTAGCGTTAAATCCATCAACATCTTTAATAACAACATCAATTGAATTTTGAGTAGCATTAAATGCAGCTATAATTTGATACGCATATCCATATGAACTATTTGCAGCCCACATACCAACATCAATATCTGGCGCATAATAGAAGCTAGTACCCCCATTGTAACCCTGACCATCGGTTGTTAATGTAGCAGTGTATATATTCACATTTTCTGTAGGCAGAACATTTGTAAATAATACTTCCATGCAAATTGGTGGTAACAATATGGGTGCCTGTGATATCTGTCCAGCTGAACCATAAATTGGCGCAAATCGAGTGATTAATAAACCACCCCATGCCAAATTTAGCGTAGAGGTAATTAAGGAAAAGGCATTTAAACCAGATGACGTAAGATTAAAAACATATCCATCTGTATCATTTGCAGGACCACCGCCATTACCGGGAGGGTCGTTAGCAGTATTATATCCGTTTACGTCTTCTAAAACAACATTTATCTGAGTAGACGATATAGGTGTTATTGAATTAATCTTAAAAGCATGACCATATGATGTATTTGCAGCCCACATTCCAACAATTATTTGAGATATACTTGCAGCGTCACCAACAAATGATGCCGTATATATGTTTGCATCAGGAGTGGCTGACACATTTGTAAATAACACTTTAGGGCAAAAATTTGGATCTGCCATCCCTACTAATGATAAGTGCCAAAGAATATGAGACTTTTACACTTAGCATTATGTTGTGAGTAATTTTAGTTCAAAATATTAAAACATATGTATAAAGCATATCCATTTGAATCATTTGATGTATATGGAAAATTTGTCTTACCTATATAATTGAATGTGATTGTTGTCACCGACGCATTCATCGTTATACTAGCGGCGGCCACACCAGATTGTGCACCTAATTGCCTTTGACAATTTATATATCCAGCAGTAGTGCTGTATACATAAGCTGTAAGGTTATAGAAAGGTAAATTACTTGGAGAGTATTTACTATTGAGTGTAATCGTAAATGTAATAGCATCTGTAGCAGAACCTGGATTGAAAGTACCAAAACTTGATGGAAGGCTTGAGTTAGCTATAGTAAAATTAAAGTTTGCTGTGCTAGATGGAACTTTTATGACTCCATAATTACCACCTGAACCCGATGAGCCTGGTGGACCAGGATCTCCAGTTGGACCCCTGTATCCAGTTGGCCCCCCTGGTATTCCTTGTGCACCTGTGGAACCAGTTGCACCTTGTGTACCATTCGTTCCAGGGTTTCCTTGTGTTCCTGTTGCACCAGTATTTGTAGCAAATCCTGGTGATCCTGTTGCACCTGTTGCACCATTTATACCAGTTGTTCCATTTATACCAGTTGTTCCATTTATACCAGGAGGTCCAGTAGCCCCAGCTGCTCCTGTTGGACCCTCTAAACCTTGTGGACCTGGATATGATTGGTATTTTACTGTATTATAGAGGGCTAAATTGGCAACATTTAAACTCAGCAGCTGACTTTCATCCATCTGCTGGGTATAAATAATAAAGGGTAAATATTTTTACTTATTCATTTGAAGAAGGCATCTGATTATCTCCCTGAGCCTGCTGCTGAGATTCCATCTGCTCACGATATCTCGCCATCTCCTCGAGCTGCTCCTGACTAGGTAACTCGGGAGCAGATGGTTCAGTGGTTGCCTCATTAACACGCGCCTGATTCTGCAAGACAGGACTCTTAGAACTGGAACGAGACATCCAGAACCAGACACCTGCGGCTATAAGAACTGCAACTAAAAGACCAATTCCAATTGTAAACGCATGCTCAACTACGAGTGTCTGTGCCTGCGCTAGAACGTCCATATACTCATTTAGCCGGAAAGGAATTTGTAAATTCAGCGCATATTTGACTTTTTCATTTCCTTATGAGTAAGGAATAAGAGCTCTTGAATTTTGTATATAAATGGAACAATATTCTCTGGAACATATTGCATATATGGTTGTAATTCAATATGCTGGGCCATTGTAAATATTTTTTCTGCAAAATCAAATTCCTTACCAAATCCAGATGGGATCAATTGTAATGTATTAAATTCTGAGATCTTATCCCATGTATCGGTTGTCTGACATTTATTTGAAAACTTGGACCACTTTCCTTTGAAGTTTAATATAGATTCCTCGAGAGTAGTGATAGACATCCAGAATTCTAGGACATCTGAGTTATTTTTGAGATATAAAATACCCGTCTCAAGGGCCCCCTTTTTACCCTCAGTAAAAACCATTTCATCATCCAGGGTAGAAATCTCAGATACAAACCCTGGCTTTACAATAATATCTGAGACGGAAATCACCATTGCTGGAGCGGATGTTTCTTTTAAAAGTTTAACAATGAGCTCAGCCTTCTCTTTTAATGTAGAAATATCAGATTTAATGGGTGTTAGATCGACCCCCTTTATTGTATCTTGCATTACCTTATGAAAAACTTCGTCTGACCATATGTAGAACCAGGGTATAGACATATATTTATGATTATTTAACTAGATTTAGGTATCATGTATTAAAATATATGATATCTAATTATATATAATTTTTGGAAAGCTTTTTCTAAAAGCTTTAGCGTAGCAGGCCTTCGGCTTACCACTGGACAACAGATAGATTGATGCTGGCTTGCTTGTTGCCGTCGGCGGTAGTGACCGTGAAGACGGAGTTGCCAGCCTGGACCGCGTCTAGGTAGACGATATTTCCGTTCTGGGGGGGGCCTGTTGTGAAGATATTACCCTCAATTCCATCAGTGACCGTCCAGCTGAACTGCTGGTTGGATGCAGTGGTAGGAACCATCACTACCAAGATTTGAACAACATCATTGATGTGGATGGGTAGAGGAGTATTCACCAATAGCTGAACACCAACCAAAGGAGTTATTACATTGACTGCCGCCATTGCGGAGTAGTCGCCGTCGACGGTTGTGGCACTGATACCGCAAGAGCCAGTTGTAACCGCCTTTACTATACCATTGCTGTCGACAGTGGCAACCGCAGTGTTAGTAGACTCCCAGATTAGAGAACGGTTAGTAGCAGTAGTGGGTAGAACCGTCGCCTGGAGAGTGTAGAGTTTGGTGGGGTTGAGCACGATAGGCATGGCACTCATGGATAGGCCAGTGACAGGGGTTGTAACCACAACGGTAGTGGTATCGGTTTTGGAGCCGTCAGCAGTTGTGACCTTGATTACAGTGGTGCCGTTAGATAGAGGGGTGATTGTCTCAGTAATCTGCCAGAGACCAAAGTTGGGGTCGGAGACAGTGGTGTTGAGCACTGGAGCTGAGTTGTTAGAAACAACGGCAACCTTGGGATTGCTGGAAGACCAGAAGACATTCATGTTGGAAGGGTAGGCGGGCTTGAGTGTTGCAGTCACCTTGTATGACTCAGGTAAGCTGCGTGGGCTGTCGTATTGAGCCGTGTGAGGGTTCAAGTTAATTACCATGTCAGCCTGTCCCATAACAACATCTGTCACTGGGGTCACAACGTTAACAGTAACCATGGAAGTGTATGTTCCGTATACACCGTAGGGTTCTCCGTAGGTGGAGACCTTGAGGACTGCAGTTCCGTTGGAGAGAGCAGTTACCGTGGCCTCCGTGTTATCAGTGATATCGCCGCTGCTGTCGCGAGCTAGGACAGTTCCGTTCATGGGCAAGCTGACAACATCCGTGATACCAGCAGGAGAAGGGTGTGCTTGCTGACTAGAGACTACCTCCCAGCTCAAGTGCTTGTAATCGGCCTCGGCGGGTTGCACGATCGCACGGATTACACCCAAATTCTTGAGTGGCGTTGCACCCATATTGGGGTTGAGGGTGATGGTAGTAGGTAAGACGCTGAGACCCGTAATAGGTGTAGGCACATAGACGCTGATGGAGGCAGAGATGTTGTTGTTGACTGATGTGGCCTTGATTGTGACCTGGCCAGGGGCAAGGGATGTTAAGAGCCCACTTGCATCAACGTTGACCACTGCGGTGTTGGAAGACCACCAGTAGACACGCTTGTTAGTGGCAGTCAAAGGTGTCACATTAGCAACTAGCTGCTGTGTAGTGCCCAAGAAGAGAGTGGTATTCGCGGGGTTCTCATACTCGTTTAGAGCAGAGATGGATACACCCGTTACCTGGATTGCAGGTAGAACAACTACGTTAAATTGACCATAGACACTAGAGCCGTCAGTACTTGAGACAGTGATGACTGGTAGAGGAGAAGAAGCAGGAACCGCTGCAACACCCGTAACCGTTGCATTGAAGACCAAGCAAGGAGCTCCATCGGGGTAAGCCACTGACTTGTTGTAGGGATTTTTGCCAAGAGCTATATTGCCAATTGATCCAAGGTCGTAGTTTCCAACACTTGGGGTTGGTGGGGCAATCTGTAAGCCAGCGGTATTACGCTGTAGAGGGTCATATCCTGTATAGGGTTGAGTATCATTTGAACCGTTGTTAGACAAGTTGGGGCCATTTGTCTGAGAGACAAATGCGTTAGGGCTAGAGATAGACCAGGTCAAGTGGGGGTTGTAGGCAGTAACAGGCTCAACGTAAGCAGTGATGGTGGCACTTGTTCCAGGGTAGACAGTAACTGAGGCACTGTCGCTGTTGTCAGGGTTAACCGCTGTGACCAAGTGAGGAACCGCCATGAGGGCAGCTAGGTTCATGCCCTTGATAGAGCCTAGACCAGTATGACAGTTATAGAGACCAGAGCCGAGGCCAGAAGTAGGGTTCTGAAGACCAGGTAGAACGTTTCTAATACGAGGAGGAATTACGGAACCACCGAGGGCACCAGGATACCAGACTTCCTGGGAACCAGAAATGTCATTGAATAGAGGGCTGGGGAATGTGTAATTGTCGTAGAGAACAGGGTTGACGAAATAGTTAATAGGAGAGTGGGATTGCACAACACCTAAGAAACCAGCAAACATAGAAGCAGCAACCGCTGTGCCGCCAACATAGACATTGCCACCATTGAGGCGGAATATGACAGGTAAATCATCTGCATCGGCGTGCATAGCAATATCAGGAACACAGCGATACATATTGAGGTTGCCAGTAGAAGCATAGGCTGCCTCGGCAGCTGCCTCAGCGGCAAGGTCCTCATAAGAGTCGGTAGCACTGGCAAGGGCGGCAGAAGCACGAGCTGATACTTCACCAGCCGCACCCGCGCGAGCGGCAGACTGGAGTGCAAGCTTCACAGAGTAGACAGCCTTCATCTTAGCATCATTTGCTCTGCCTGCATTTGTGTCTAGGATAGTGGTAGAAGAATCTGCAACAACTGCATTATACGCGGCCAAAACTGCATTCCAGGCCTTATATGCCGTTGTAAATGCAAGGTTGCCTGAACCCATGATTGCAACCGTGTAGTAGTAGGCAGACCATCCACCAGAGGTGTCTGAATTACCCCCACTTATAGGACTGGACCACATGACAGAGTTGCCTGAACTATTCAAGTATGCACCATTTGCCTGTCCTACCTGAATGACAGCATCTCCATTTCCAACTTTAATTTGAGTTCCAGATGCATTAACATATCCTGGCCATTCACCAAGGCCCGCTGGGTCCACATCAAACAAGTTAACATAAGGTGAAACACCCGCGCGATTGCCAGTTTGAAAGTAATTTATGATATTCTGTTGCATTAAATTAGCCGCATTCGCAAGAGAAATAGATAGAGCAGTCTGATCTGCGGGTTCAATGACATTAAAGTTAACTCCAACAATTGACATGAGTTTTGATAAGTTAGCCTTGGTAATATTTACAGGGGTATTTAATAGACTGTTGACAAATTCAAGTGCACAATTCCAGAATGCCACTGCAACAGAAGTATTACCAGCTCCGAAATTACTTGTAGCCTGTGCCCAACCCTTAGCTTGAGCGCTAGTTCCAGTAAAAGAATTACCACTTGCGTCAAGTGTAGGTTGAGATACTGCGGCTGTCTGGTTTTGCACGGCAACAGCTGCGTCATATGCAGCCTTGATAGCAACCGCAGCAGTGATTACAGAAGAAAGTTTAGAGTTTCCAAGTGTATAACTAGCATTTAGTGCAGCAACCGCGTTATTGTAAGCCTGGTTTGTATCATTTGTGTTCTCAGGCATATTGGTCACTCGAGTGCCTGAACCATAAGGCCACTCGAAGCTGATATATCCATAAGTAGTACCGATGGCCTGACCAGTTACAGGGTTGTAGGCAGTAGGATTAAAAGGAGCCTGAGGTGCACCTGTGGTTGCGTTATAAGCGTCACGGATCGCAACATTTAATAATGATAGTAGAGAAGGCTGTAAATCAGATTCAGGATCTGCATCTATAGAATCTCCATATATTACTCTGTCATCTGCAGGTAGGGCATATTTGGCGGTATTTCCATTTGAGTTATATGTTGATGTTGCAGTACCCATTACAGTTAGGTTTCCTAGAGATGCATTTATAATTGATCTAGGGTCCAAGTATACCTTTTCAGTTCCATTAGGCTGCTTTACAGTGATATACTGAAAGTTGCTGGGTCCATTCGCAGATGCCTGAAGGGCTTCACTTGCTATGTCTACAGCCTTATTCCACAAGTTCAATGTATTCTGCCTAGAGATATAGCGAGCATCTTCAGGGGCGATGGCCTCAAGATTGGCACGAGCAGACTGGGCCGCCGCCAAGACTGTTGCTACCTGCTTCTGGAGAAGAATAGCAGCAAAGTTGGTCAAATCACTCTGTATGAGCCCCTGGTTATTGAGAGATGTTGCGAAGTTTGCAGACTGTGCGGCGAGGAGTGTATCCTGAGCAGCTCTTGTTGCAGTATCAACTAGAGAAGGGGTCACAGTGGATACATCAACCATCAAAGCGTTGAAGTCAGAAGAAGTTTGGGAGGCATCAGCCGCCGCCTTAGCCGCCGCAAGCGCAGCGTCAGAGAACACACCCTGGAGAAGCTGGGCGGATTCTGCGAGAACACTGGAAGCAGGTGCCTGGATGCGGGAAGAGGTAGAGGAGTTCTGAGCAGGGAAGGGGGCGGCACCCAAGGCAGTTCCATTGTATGGTCCGTAGTTGGGGTTTGTGGAAACTGCATTCTGGCCCGCGAGGTTAGATACAACTCCAGGGGGAGAAGCAGAACCCCATCCTTGTGCAGGGAAGTTGGCATTCGCCAAGGCAGCGTTTGATAGAAAGTTGGGGTTTACAGCGGGAGAAGACCATGACATTGCACCAAGGGCAGCGGCCTGTCCAGCAGCAGTGGCAGCAGTGGCTGAAAGAGGGGAGAAGGCATTTGCCAAATCGGCCTGGTGGAATGCAATTAGAGTGTGTTGCTCATTCTTAATGCAAGCCTTTCTCAAAGCTAGGTAGGTATCGGCCGCAGCCTGATTGGAATTGAATACCGCCGCAAAGTTAGATGCATCCAAGTCATGGAGAGCAACTGGGTTAGGACGTTTAGAGAGAGCATATAAGATTGCACCCTGTGCGTTGAGAACTGTTTGTAAGCAGTCATCGGCATCATTGGCAAGCTTGTTAACTACACCTAGTAGAGTGGGTGTGAATGAAACTAGGTTAACGTTAGCAGCACTGTAGCCAAAGGTTACAAAGGAAGCATTGGCAGATGCAACTACCCACTGCTGGGCCTCGTATGCTGCAAGCAAGGCTTCGTTCATGCTAGTGCGGGCTGAACCTCCAGAACCAGCAATTGCAGTATTGAGAGCATTGGAAGAATTTACATTGGGGTATGTCAAATATTGGTTGGGTGAAGCTAGGGATGTGGTATTACCACTTGAGTCAGCCTGTAGAGCCGCAATAACTGCCTGGGTTTTTACAGTTAGGGCAGCAACTGCACTATATACGTTGGTATATGCTGGGGCGGTATATGTTAAATTAGTTTGAATAGTAGGCTGACGGTTAGAAACCTCCTGTAAAGCACCAAGGCTATTAGCTGTATCCTCGTAATCTAAGCCACCAGCACCCTGATAGAGAACAGTCTTGGCTTGAACGGCAGGTGGGATATAGCCGTTTACGCCTAGAGCATTTGTAGTTGATGGAGCAGGAGAAGCAGTGTAAGGTAGGGGGTATGTATTTGCAGCGGGACTTTGATTGGTAGCAGGACTGGGTGCAGTCTGTCCATATCCAGTCTGTGCTACTAGATTTCCAGATGCATTTAAGAAACCAGCAATCGCACCACCAATGATACCCTCACCAACAAGGTTTCTTAGAGCAATAGCAGAGTAGTTGGCGCGGCGAGCAGCTAGAACTGCCTGCTCACGTGCAAGGATAGCAGCGGCTGTGCAAGCAGCCTGGGCAGCATCAGCAGTAACCTTGGCATAAGCCATGTTAACAGTAAAGATTGAACCGCCATTAGGACCTGAGCCTGAGATATTGGATGATTCGGATTGGTTGTATGTTGACGCAGCAAGCTGAATAGCAGCTTGAGCCGCAGTGCAGACATTCAATGCATTCTCTAGTTTAGAAGCTAAGGCAACAACGTTGTTGGTAGCGATTGTTGCAGAAGGGGTAGACTGTTGATTGTATGGAGTAGATGCTGCAATAATAAGGGTAACTGTTGCACTGATTGCATCGACCGCATCGTTTAGCTCGGGTTGTGCAGCGCCGTTGCCAGATGCATCTGCAAGTGCAATGTAAACCTTATTGGTTGCGGTATTAGCCTGTTGGGCAATCAATGCAACGTTATTCCAGTCAGTGAAGCGAGCAAGTGCCTCTGTTGCATCAGCAAAGGCAACGTTGGCAACCTGCCCAGCTGCACCAGCGGCAGCAAATTGGGCATCCTGAACAAGGAGGCGGGTTCCAGTTAGACTGGCAGTTTGGTTTCCAGATGTGTCAACGCCCGTGACACCGTGGGTATTCCATGTGGTAATAGATGTAGTTAGGTAGTTGTCGTTAGCAGCAGCTAGAGCCATTGCCTGGGCAGCCACTAGAGCCTCCTTGGCAGAAACGGTTCCATTGTTAACAATCTCCTTAATAGCAGGGCAATTGGCATTGTTGCCACCTTGAGCCGCAACATTGGTAGGTGCACCATTTACTCCACTGTTTGTATTGGCAACAGCCTTCAAGTTACCAAGTTCATCGAATGTTGCATCTGCACCAGTTCCAGAAACATCGATGCGGTTACCAACAAGCACAGACATAGATACAGCAGATTGGTGAGCTAGACGAGCAGTTGTAACTGCATAGTTATCAGCAACACCTAGAGCATATGTAGCCTCAGAAAGAGCAGTCTTAGCATCTAGAAGCTTCTTGTCCATGACACGGACCTGTTCATTGCTGGGAGGGGGAACTAGATTGTAGAGAGTTGTAGCCTGGCTTTGTAGTTCATTTACTTCATCATTCGCTGCATGCCATGCTAGGAATGCATCCTTGGCCTCGTGAGCGGCATTCGTGGCGGTGGTGGCACGGCGAGATGCAAGAGTAGTGTTTGCATAAATATTACGCAAGTTAATTAGACCAGCGGTGATACCAGTGTAGGTTCCAGACGCATCAACACCACCCATTACATCTTGTCCAGCTTGGCCATTCGCCGCTAATCCAGGGTAAGGAAATCCAGCCGCCTTATCAGCAGCCCTCTCATCATTTGTAACAGGCCACACTGCTGCAAGAGCAGAAGCCGCGGCAGAGGCAAGGCCACAGGGTAACTTAAATCCATCCGTATTAGCATTTCCAGCACCAGATTGATAGGAACTAATTAAAGCAGCACCGCTCTTAGCAATTACTTTAGCCCGAGCAGTAAATTGGGCTGCAGTATAGGGGGTAGCAATATCAGGTAATGCCTCCGCAAAACCATTAGCCGAGTTAGGATTAGATGATGTATTTGTTGAATTAAATGCGCTACTAGCACGAGCACCCCATGCGGTTACTGCACTGTCAGCTGCAGACTGTAAAGCAGGAATTGCCTGAGAATTAGCAACCCCAGTCATGGCAAGTTGACCATATGCTTCTGCAATAGTCCTATCAGTCAAACTAGCAACCTCACCAATAGACCCATTGGTAGGAAGAGCGCTAGCGGTGGCGCCAGTGGGGTGGAAGCTCGCACTATTTACTAGCTGAAAAACTAGTAAGTCAGAAGCAGTAACTGAATCCTGGAGGTGTTGGCGAATATTGTTGTTTCCAGTTACACCAGTTGCACTATTGTAGTTGTTACCACTTGCATCAGCGTAGTCAGTAGTATATCCTAGGCCAACTGCGGTTAGCAAATAAGAAGGAGCAACTGTTGCACTGGGGTCATAAGGTAGATCACCCGCAGCAACAACGGCCGTATTATAGGCCTTGTTTGACGCAGGGACCAAAGAAGATGTGATTGGGACTGACTCCAAATAGGGGTGTGTGGATAGAGAAGGGGCAATAACTGCAGAAGCTGCCTGGGCAACAGCCTTATTTGCAAGCTCAGTTGTGTCAAGGACGGCCTTGGGTAGTGTTACCGCCGCTAGAGCAGAAGCATTCGCAGCAGACTGTGCTGCCTGGAGAGCCTGGTTAGCATTCTGGAGAAGCATTGCGTTCTGCGTGGTAGGTGTAACCAACTGGTTATAGGCCCTAGTTTGAACTGATAGTTGGGCAGCTAGAACTGCACTCTGGGTATTAGTGGCAGCGAGTGTAGAAGCCTGTGCGGCACCGAAGACAGTTCCAGCATTTACTAGAAGACTAGATACAGTCTGTGTCTTTACAACTAGATCTTCAGCAGCATCCTTGGCGACATTTGCAAGTCTCTTAGCCTCGGTTGCAGTCGCGAGAGCAGTAGAGGCATCCTTTACAGTCTCTACGAGGGAATTCATGAGAGCATCATTGCTATCACTTAATTGAGCAGCCTGGAGAGCTGCGTTAGCGGCATTGAATGCACTTAGTGTAGCCGTGTAAGCATCCTCCTTTGTCTGGGTAGCAAGTACCACCGCCGTGTTAGGAGCAGTGTAGCCACCAGAGATAGTGTTGTAAAGAGGTACAGGGGTTCCTAGAGCAACCTGTGATAGGTTAGAGGTATTCAAGGAAGAAGCTAGAAACTGAGCTGCAGATGTCGCAGCGGAACCAGGTAGCTGTTGTTGGTATGAAGGGATAGAGAAGGCAGATGAAATACCGCCATTTCCACGTATCCAGGCAAACTCAGCAGGGTTAGCATAAGAACCAGAGTTGATGGAAGGGAAATAAAGAGCTGAACCACCAACACAAGTGACATAAGGAGATGACGCAGGGAACATTACCTGAGGGGCAGGGAGTGATGCACGAGAAGGATCTGTCAAAGGGAAGACAGTGGGCTGGGAGACTGCAATCTGACCAGAAGTTCCAGGTCCATTGAGGCCCTGTAGTAGAAGTTGCTGGGCATAGCTGAATGTATTGACAGATGCATTTACCGTATTCAAGGGGATATCACCAGCTGCACAGCATATATTAATACCATTCTTAGTAGCCTCAGCAAAAAGATCATTAATCTCGTTCAATTCAGCAATTCCAACTGGATTAGGGGAGTTGTCAACAGGAATATTTTGATTAGGAGGGAACGCCATCTTCTGGGTCCAGGCGATCTCAGGAGCACCCCATGAGCAAGTAACAATAGAAGGTAGGTAGGACTGGCCATTGCAGACAACAGGGTTCTTGAGGACAGTGTAGAATGTGCGATACATCTCAGAAATGTCGCTGCTGGGAGCGATATACAAGATAATAATGGGAGGTGTGTAGATAGGGGCATCACGACGAGGGTCAATCATGCCATAGAAAGCATTAACAGTTGCAATATCAATGGTATTCTCTAGGGTGGCACCACCGTCGTCAGAGTTGGGGGCATTAATAGCACCGTTAATGGGTGAGACTAAGACCTGAATGGGTGCACCGTTGTTGCCAGAGATATCTGTGCACTTCCAGAAACCTGCATACTTACCTGTGGTTACAGGCTGCCCGTAGACACCACCGCCAAAAGAAACGATGGCAATAACGGGAGGACTGGCTAGAGGAGTGGAAGGGGGGTAAGGGAGGTTGTAGTAATCACGGAGATCCTGGATATTTACGCAGTTAAAGCCAGGAACAGGGCCCACGACACCACCAGGTCCCTGGGGAGTAGACTGCTGTGTAGCCTGACCATTTAATGTGTTGCCGGCAGTTGCAAGAAGACCATATGAGCCAGTGAAGGGGGCAACTAATGTTCCAGTGGGCACGGCAAAGTTAACACTTGCCCCTGTTGTTAGCATGCTGATGGTGTAGCTACCGAGCCCACCGGTTCCTGTGCCATTTTGGTTCAAGGGCCCAAGAATTACAGCACCAGCAGGAATTCCAATGCCTGTAATGGACATTCCAGGGACAATAACACCATTTGTCACATAAGTGACATAGATGACATTGGTGTTTACTTGGAATGCGGCCTTGAAGTTAGCACTCGTAGTTGTTGATACATTTCCACCAACGGGATAAGCCACGGTGTTGTACACCTGGGCAGAACGACTAATCGTAACAAAAGGGGTGAGTGTACCCTGAGAAGTCGGCATTGCTCTATAACCATTATGAATATTTTAATCTTTAATCCGGGAAGGTTTACAATTGTGTGCGGTTTAAGAATATATAAAAAGATATATTAGATGAAGCCTGATACAACAACGATAATAAGCGCATTTTATCCATTAAAAAGTTCACCCCATTCAATTGGGAATTATAGAGCATGGATACAGAATTTTTGCAAAATCCCATCATCCATGGTATTATTTACAACAGAAGAATACTCTTTTGAAATTTTGCAATGGAGGCGTGATTTATTAGATAAAACACATTTAATAGTAAAACCATTTGATACGTTTGCAATGACATGTCCTTCCATGCTAAGATTCTGGAAAAAGCAAGAATTATTAGATAAAGAAAATGGTAGTGCTGAACTATATGCAATGTGGGCACTCAAGCAAGAAATGGTTCGCATTGTTATAAGTCAAAACAGATTTCAGAGTAAATGGTTCTGCTGGTGTGATATAGGAATTCAACGGTATTCAAGATTAAATGAGTTTTATGTGTCATTTCCATCTGACATAGAACGACTTTGCATTCCTTCTAGAATGACATTCTTAGAAGTAGACAAAATTCCACAGAAACTCTTAGATGATTGGGATGAATCGAAACCAACTGATTACCCAATTCCAAATATCGCAATTGGATCTGGATGTATTGTCGGAGATATGGATGCATGGACCGAATTTGGAGAAGCTTATAAAGATATGCTAAAGGAATTTGCTATGAGAGGATGGTTTGCAGGAAAAGAAACAAATGTCTTTTTTGCCATTCTTATGGAAAAAAAGATGTCAAAGCCATTTCGCTTGTTTCATGCTGGAACCTTTGGAGACCCTGTAATTCCGGGAATAGAATGGTTATGTTTTCCAGTAATGCTCGGGGGGAATATGGATGCAGAGCTTGATATAAGATTTGAACCAGTTGATTAATTTAGTTCCTTGACTTGCCTCGTAGAGGCTCTGATCTCGGAACTAGTTCCGAGACTTCCATTGCTCTCCACAAACATTACAAATATATAGATTTTTTTTACCAGCTGCATCATATGTCATATAAATAACATCGCGGTCTGTAGACCCCTCGTTAGTAGGGCATGTTTCTTTTGGACAAGGGATGGTCTTAATGTGAGGCAACGTATTGTCTTGCTTTGTGAACTCGTTAATCATAATTTTAAAAGCCTCTGATGATTTCTGCTGAACCATTGTCTCAGATATCAATCCACCCGTTGTCTCTCTTTCCATGTATCCACAATTTACACACTGGCGAGCAAGGTCTGAAGATGTTGGATCTGTATCAGATGCAGCTGGCCTTAGATAAAGGTAATATTTACAGGTTGGGCAAAACTTCATTGTATTCTACTCATGTATTTCATAATAGTTCAATTTTAGTGGCGCGGCGACAAAAGTAAACAATTTCCCTAAAACTCAACTGTGTAATTAAATGAGCAGTTTGCACCATTCTTCATGGATTATCTGAAGGTAATCGAAATGTCGCCGCGTAAAAATACCGGCCCAAAAATTGCTTGGGGGGAAACATATGAACGGGGTACACATGGCCAATCCAACTACTCTGAAACAGTTCTTGGAAAACCACCGCCTACCAAATGCTGATAGACGACCCGCCTCCATCACCGGCATGGGAGAGGCAGCGGGGAAATATCTTATTCCAGATGAGAACTATGAGCAATTCCTTGATCTTATGAACAAACATCTCTTTGAAGAGAGAGGTCGACCAATGAATCTGGTAGAGCAACCTCAACCGAATGGTCCCAAGCCTCTGACAATTGACCTAGATTTCCGTTTTAGAAAGGATCGGTCTCTAGCACACCCCTTTGAGCAGAGCCACATCAAGGCGTTTACTGAGAAGCTAACAGAGGGACTTGGAACATTCTTTGACCTATCGGCATATGAGGATCTCAGATATTTCGTATCCCTAAGACCTCAGGCATACGTGGACAAGAAGTCTGGTGAGATTAAGGATGGCGTGCACATTGTGTGCCCTGACATCATCTTATCTTTCGAGAAACAAGGTGTTATAAGAAACTGGATGCTTGACCAGGACGCCATCAATCAGACCTTTCAAGGAACGTCATTTACAAACGATGTATCTGATATCTATGATGCATCTTGCACAAGGAAACAAGGCTGGTTCTTGTATGGCGAGTCTAAGCCAGATATACCAGCATACACCTTGAGCTATGTTCTTGATTATAGCCCTAGTTCAAATACCTGGTCAGTATTAGACTCATTCAACTACGATAACCGCGAACTTCTTGAGCTTCTCAGTGTTCGCTACAAGCTCGCTGAGGATGACAACGAGGTAAAGCTCGAGGTAAAGGATCTTTACAAAAAGCTTAGTCAAGGTTCAGGAGGACCCGTTACAACGACTGTTCCTACTAATCTGACTGTAGAACAGATTGCTATTATTCAGGATCATCCGCTTGTTAAGGAAGCATATGAAGAAACAGCAACCGATCCTAATTTCGAGGAAGTTGACATTGTAAAACAATTTGTCAAAGAATGTCTTTCCGTAAAAAGAGCAGATGATTACGTATCATGGCTAGCAGTTGGACTATGTCTTCACTCGATTTCTCAATCTACAGACATGTTTAACTTATGGATGGAGTTTAGTGCTAAATCATCTAAGTTTGACCCAAATGACATTCCAAAGTTAAAGCGCAAGTGGGATCTGTCTATGAAAGCTGAGGGAAATGGTCGGCGTCTGACTATTCGCAGCTTGAGACACTGGGCACAGAATGATAATCCAAGTGCTTTTAGGGAGATTATAGAGCGTGATATAAACAACTATATCTTACACTTTACTTCTCCTACACACAATCACGTTGCGCGTCTAATGAAGCGTGTCTACCAGGACAACTATGCAGCAGCGGTAAGTTCTAGATTTACGGACTGGTATGAGTATAATACAAGAAACCATCGTTGGAGGAAGATTAATCAAGGTATCGAGCTTAAGAATAAAATCAGTGCTAGAGGTGGTGCAATGGAAATTGCTGATTTAATTGGAAGCGCAAGACAAAGCTTTATGAAGAGCCCTGAGTATCTTAAACTTGAGACCATTGTAAACAATGATGCAAACATTAAGACATTATCTGAGCGTCTAACCGAACTCATTGCCCAACGGAGAACAATGAGAGATCAAAATAAGATTGACGAAATTCGAGATGTCGACAATGAGATTAAGAAAACTGAAGAGTATATTAATCTTATAAGACAAAAACAAGAGATGAGCCGTTCTGAGGTAAGGGATAAAAAGTTTGCAGAACTAACAGATCTGGAATCAAAACTTTATAACAGTGGTTTCAAGGATAGCGTAATGAAGGAATGTGTTGGACTATTCTATGAAGAGGGTTTTGAGCAAAATCTTAACTCAAATCGATATCGCCTTGGGTGTGCAAATGGTGTTCTTCACCTAGACGCCATCAAGCCCAATCCTGACCGACCTGGTGAGATGATGGGAATGGACAAGGACAAGGGTGACCCATATAACTTCTTCCAGGCGGGTGTTCCTGAGGACTATCTGACCTTCCAGGCTGGCAATGACATGCCAGAATATGAGCCAATCCCTTATATCGAGTATGACCCCACAGACCCCATTCAAATGGAAATTGATGATTTCTTTGCAAAGCTCTTTCCTAGACCAGAGCTGCGCTCATGGGTACTAAAGCTACTCGCATCTTGTCTCGAGGGAATGAACAGAGAGCAGTGCTACTACACCTTCCAGGGTGTGGGTGGCAATGGAAAGTCAAAGCTCGTAGAGCTTATGATTATGACCTTCGGTGATTACCAGTCATCTCTTCAGTCAACGGCTTTGACCAGAAAGCGTCCTGAGTCTGGTGCAGCCAATCCAGATATCATGAGTATCAAGAACAAGCGTTTCATCTACATGCAGGAGCCTGATGACCGTGAGCCTTTGAATACTAGTAGGATGAAGCAGTTCAGCGGTGAGGATGCTGTAGAGGCCCGTGGTCTCTTTCAGGACCAGGAGCGTTTCAAGATTTCTGGTAAGCTATTTATGATGTGCAACACGCTGCCCACCATCAACTCCATGGACCGTGGCACTTGGCGTCGTATCCGTCTAATCCCTTTCGAGAGCAAGTTCGTGAACCCTGGTGATAAGGAGCTCGGTCAGCCCAATGTCTTTCCTAAGGACATGAACCTGAACTCCAAGCTCAAGAAGTGGCGCATTCCCTTCTTCAGCAAGCTAGTCCACATTTACTTAACGCAGTATGCCGTGAATGACAATGGCACTCTAGAGCCTGCACCTGAGATTGTGACAAGCGAGTCCAGAAAGTATCGTGATACCTTTGACTCCTTGAATAAGTTCTGCCAGGAGCGCTGTCGCATTGACAAGGACAGCGATGAGCAGTCCAGTGTAAGCGATGTGTGGCGTGCCTATCGTTATTGGCATGAGGCCGTAGGTGGTGGAAACAAGAAGCTAGCTCAGGTAGAATTCATGAAGCGCTTCAATGAGGAGTTCTACCAGGGTCAGCCCAAGCAAGGAAAATTCTACAATGGCCTCTTTGTGTTCAACACAGAAGAGGACGTTGTGGCATATGATGATGAGAGGCGCGATACTGGCCTAGAGATGGATACAGTTGCAGAAACGGAGTAAGATTAACCATACCTTGTAATTAGTCCAACTGCAACACAGAATATAACAACGAATATACCAAATACTTTTAATGCAGTCTTTACATTACCTGTTGATTGATTTATCATTATACTAAAAACAATTGCCAATGAAAAATAAGATAAGATAAAGAAAAATAGAGTGAACCCTTGTAATGTTCCACTTATTTTTGGCATAGGAGCAACCTGCTCAGTTTCAAAAGCTGCATCATACGCAGATGTCTGTGCTGCTATTTTTTGAGCAACCGGTCCCATTTTTTTAGCAGAATCCATCAATGAATCAACTGTTTTCCTTTGTTCAGATAAAATGTTTTTTAAGAAAGCTATTTTCTCGGCTGAACCTGAACCAGAATTTAACATAGATTCTGCAGTAATAGGTGCTGGAACTTGAGGACACTTCCCATCTGCACCGGTTGCAACTAGTGTCTTAGAACCACGCTTATTTTTTCTTTCATTAACTGGAGTAACTTTTAACATTTGACGAAACACAGTTGACATCGTATCATTTTGGAATCCTTCAATAACAGGTGATAAATTTTCAGATAACACCGTCATTTCTATCGTACTATGAAGTTCTTAAATTACAAGCAATTTCTTCATAGTTCGTTAAAGCCGGAATTATGATTACATACCACCAGGTACAGCTTCAGTCGAGGGACAAGAAGCACTGGCAATATACGTATTAGGTTGTCTGCGAAATTTAGCCTTGTGCCAGTATCTTCCATCACGTCTGACATTTGTATAACGCCATCTTATGATTAGCATCATTATCGCAACTAGTGCAATAGAAAATGAAACAAATGAAAATAATGACTGGTTAATTAAATTAGATGCTAGTAGGAATGACATGATTCCTACTATAGATAAACTGACAAATAGAACTTGCATTATGTATAGAGTATCAAGTTTATTGAAATTTGACCAATCATTAATCTCATTTTGTCTTGAAGCAAGACCAGCATTAACATCTTCAACATTCAATTGCTTTACCATCATATCATCAACATCATTTGCAAGATCTGCTAGATCTCTTGTTCTAGCAAGATAATAGGCAGCTGATGTGACATTGTTATCTGCTCCAATCATTTGGTCAAATAAGTCAATGAATTTTGAAGATTTCTGCTCTTTTACGGATTTTATCGCACTATTTACATTTGAACCTACGAAATCAGTTCTCTCAGATTCTGATAAGCTAGCAAGATATGCTTGGAGTTCCATATCACTCAAGAGTCCAGTTTGTTGAATAAGTGTGTCTAAATTTACAAATGGCTCCTTCATCTAACGTGTGGTGTTAAATTTATTAACTTTTAGAGCTACGATATAAGTAAAATATAAGACCTGCAGCAACAATATTCATAAATCCATAAATAGCTAACAAGTTCCGGGAAGATGAATTCTTTTCAATGGTATACTCTACCATTGCATGTTTAAGATCCTTTTCCATTACCTTATTTTTCAGTAGTTTAGAATGCATAATCAAGTCATTTCTCGTAGTATTCAAATACTCATTTACTTGATTTACGCCAGTTTTTTCACCATAGTAATCTCTTAATGATGTCAATCTAGAATTGACTAAGCCTTGGATAATCTGAAGAATTTGATTTAACTTAGAGTTTAGTCCCTCTGTATTATTTTTCTTAGTAATATAAGTATCGCCTAATTGCTTTGCATTTTGTGTTGCAGCCTGCATTAGAATTTCATTTAGGATATAAATGTAGCGTTTATAGTAAAAACAGTATTCAGTATTAATATTTGCTCTTACAACTGCAGATGTCTTAGCAAAGTCCTCAGCCGGGTTCATTTCCTCAGATTGTCTTATAGTCCTAGGAGCAGTAGCCTTCTGTTTTTCTAAAAGTGATTGTATGTGCGTTTTTAATGCTTCGGCGTCGATTTCTCCCTTAGCATTTATAGAAGAAGAAGAAAACCCTTTTCCACTATTTGGTAGGCAAGATGAACCAGGAAAACTATCATTGTAATTTGCATTAGTTATAGTATCTTTATTTTCCGAACAAAAATCAGACATTCTATTGTCTACTACTATTTGTATTCTTGGCCTGAATATACAAAATTACAAAGGTGGCTATTGTAATTATAGCAACCCCACCCAAAATCATTGGATTCTTATAAAAAGGTGTTGTATCAGCTGCCGGAGATACAAACCATGCTAATATACTAGGTGGTACATTGATTTGACCACTAAAACCATTCATTTGGAAAATTAGAAATATTGACAAGCTAGCCATGAAAACGCTAATAGAAATCAAATAGGGTAATGAGGATTGCCTTAACTCAGGGAAAAATCCACCGAGGGGTTCTCTTGCCATAATAGCATCCTCAGGATGAACGCGGTTAGAATATCTCTCTTCACTTGTAAGCCTTGTATTTGAATCGCCAATATTCTTTGCAGATTTATTTATATATTTTCTTAGAGATTCAGTTATATCCATGAGTTTTGAATAATAATCGGCAATAGGCGCAAATGCAGTCTGTACAATGCTTTCATTATGTATATTTTTAATGTAAACATCTATGCCAGTATTGTAGTTATAATGCCCATTCTTAATATTCTTATTCTTAATACACCCCCCTGGTCCCATGCCTGGCACCACATTGTAGCCTCCACAGTTAGGATCGTTATCACATCTTTGCTTAAGTTCAGCATGCGACATATTCCAATAACAACCTAAGTCATTACCACCATAGTCGTGTTGTTTCTCGACATTATAACCACCATTATTTTCAGTCTTTTTGTAGTAATTGAATGCGCTATTATAGTTAGGTCCTTTATTTGCAAATTTTGTACATCCACCAGGGCCCCATGATTGAGCTGTATTAAAACCAAGGCACGCTGGGTCAGCATCGCATCTTCGCTTAAGTTCATCATATGATACACCTCCCTCACATTTAATATCATTACCTGGGTAATCATTTCCAGTTTCCCCAGTGTATCCAGATGAAGAATTAAAATTAGATAACGCCTTGTCGAGACGTTCTATAGCATTATCTAAATCAATAGAACCGAGATTTTCATACGCTAATTGTGCATCTAAAAAATTAGAATCAGGCATGGCCTTCTACTACTATAACTAGGGAGTACATAGCCTGTAAACAATGTATTCTCCTGCGGAAGGACTTGGTCTTGTAATCTTTATTATATCACCGGGAATAGAACCAATTACTCTTGTAATTGGGTCTTCATGATATCTAATAAGAGGAAACTGGCCTTTCTGAGTAATATATAGCGACTTCATTAGAGGTTCATGTTGTTCCTTAGGAATGATTTCATGAGGGGGGACTAAGAAGTGCTTCAATGGGTTCATCTGGAAGCTATCCATGTAGAAGAATGATAAACGAAGATTGCGTGTATTCCATTGATTAATAGATGCCTGATGAAATACGGATACAACTGGCTCATTGACCAAGCACATAATTGATGTCTGAGCAGGGTCAACCGGAGACCCAAGCTTATCAGGATGTCTTGCAGATGCTTCTGGTGAAATACCTATTGGTGTTTCTAAAGATGAAAGGAACCCTGGTAGCTTTTGTTTGAGCCTCAGGAGAAAGATATAGACTCTTACATTTGGAGTAGGGACAACCATTCCCTCTCGAGCCTTTACTGTGAATTCTAAGGCCTTTCCATTTGCAGCTGCTGCTAGGCCCTCTCTAATTTCTTCTGGACCAAACTTTGATGCACCAGTGACATCATAACCACGATCGTGTAAGACACTAAGAAGTGTCTGACGTGATCGGAAAACTTTCTCTACAAATTGTGCCATACCGATACTATCTATTCACATAGTCATCAATTTTTTAAGTAAAAATTATGATCCCTTAAATACAGTGACCTTTACACCAGGCGCACTACCTGATTGTGATTCCTCATCGTTAGAACCACCAAAGCTTACCGATTTTCTCTTTAAAGTTATATTGTTACGCATTGGCCTTGGCCCTGAACCATACATGAACCCTCCCATCTGTTGTCCATCTGTGTTTACTGCTATAGTAGGAGGTGCTCCAGGGACACCCGATGTATAAAGCTGAGCAGGTTGAGGTTGAGATGATGCGTAGACTAATGGTGATTGAGACATGTTAAATCCCTGTCCATATGGATTTGCCATCTGGGGATTAATAGGGGCCACTGATCCATAATACTGACCTTGAAAGGGTTGCTGATAAAATCCACCTTGCTGAGGAACCATCATGCCTGGTTGGGCCATTTGTGCAGGCTGGGCTATTTGTGCAGGCTGGGCCATTTGTTGAGGTTGAGATCTAGGTAAGACACTTGGAATGGTTTCTAAGTCTTCGTCTGCAACTACTTCTTCTGGACCTCCTACAACCTGAATTGATCTCGCAGGAGGAACCACGGTCACAGTGGTAGGATTGGGTTGAAACATCTGACCCTGAGATGTCTGAACCATCGTCCCTGGAACTACACCAGGAGTTGGTGTTTGTGCAGCAATATCTGCAGCTGTCTTAATTGCACTTTGAACACCAGAACCATCTACTACCAATTCATCTTCATCTGACACACGAGGTGCTGGAGGAGGAGTAGCCCCTAACTTCATCAATAGTTCAGGAGATGCCTCCACTGGGCCTTCTATAATTTCTCTGTATTCAGGAACAATTGCCTCAGGTAAAACTAGCTTAGGTAAAGCAGAAGCTATACGTGATTTCTCTTCTGCGGTAGGAGGGGGTAAATCACTTTTATCGATACCATTTAGTTTTAACATATCTTTTTCGGTCATAATGCGCATACCAATATTCATGTAGGTTTCTAGTTCTTGAGATAGAAGCTTGAATGCATATGGCATTTCAATGACGACTGGTGCTACCATGGTTTTTCGAATGGGGGGTATCAATTCCAAGTCATTAGGACCAGATCCAATATAATTCACGGGACCGGTGCATAGCGGGCAAACAAAAAGTCCAGTCTTAGGATTTTCAATTGGTATAGTGCCACAGCCCTTACAAATACGGAAACTAACGCCATCTGAGCGCAACATATATGACTCATTCACAAAGGCACTAATACCATGACCCACAATTGCATCGCGTTCCATCTCACCAATTCTGAGACCACCTTGGGCTCCACGGCCTCCTGTAGGTTGGTGAGTCCGCTGCTCTCTGCGCCCCTTTCCGCGAGCATTCCATTTGTCTTCTACCATGTGTTTTAGACGCATTGAGAAAATGGGACCAATGAACATATCTGTTAGAAGTTGCTTACCCGAGGTGCCGTCATACAAGATTTCATTTCCAAATTTCTCAAATCCAAGTTGCTCTAATGCTACATTCATCTGCTTTGTCAGTTTACCATCATCAGTAAAAGCAGTTCCATCTGCGATAGCACCTACGTTGGCTCCAATCTTACCCATTACCATCTCAATTACGTGGCCAATCGTCATACGAGAAGGAATTGCATGGGTATTCATAATCATATCTGGAACTATCCCTTGAATCGTGCGAGGTAAATCATGAGAACGCACCACCATTCCTATAGTTCCCTTTTGCCCATGTCTATTTGAGAATTTGTCTCCCAATTCAGGCACTCTATACTCGACGCATCTGATTTTCACAATGCGCAATCCTTTGTTATTTACTAAGATGACGACAGACTCAACCCGACCATGTGTCCAGACTTGTGCCGCCTCAGATGAATCTGCAATTTTGCCGCCAGGGAGTTCCATGGTTCTTCCAACTATGATAGTGTTTTCATCAACATATGCACCCACTCTTACAATTCCACGGTCGTCTAATTGAGAATAATCCATCCCTGGCTTCAGATCAGTCCAACCAGGCACATTCTTAGGGTTTGCAATACGAGTGCGCGTCTTAGCCTTTTCATCATCTTCCTCAAATATATTATATGAACGGTAATGAACAGAATTGAAAAGACCTCTTTGCAGAGCATCGTGGTTGATAACAATTCCATCTTCTTGATTATAACCAGCGAACATTCCCATTGCCAAGATTACATTTGAACCATATGGCAGACGCCCTTGACCTAAATAATCGTAATATAACGTGCGAACTAAAGGAGGAGATCCATTTGTTAAAATATGAGCCTGGTTATCATAGCGCATATGTGCATTCGATGCATACACTGAGATACCTTGCTTTGACTGTGAGTCACCTAATTGATTTCTAACAGACTGGTTGTGGTGAGAGAAAGGGATCAAGGAAGTAATTGCACTCATAATAGTAGAAGGATGGACTTCTACGTGTGTCGTTTCATCTGTAGCCTGTTCCATGAAATTAACGATAAAGGTCTCATTGTGTTCATATGGATCAACGTATTCGATTAGACCAGAATATGGACTCAAATACTCAATATACTCTTTCATTGAAACACCTTCACGTTCCGCTAAAGGATCTAGGAATCCAGTCCAAGATAGTCCATGGTGCTTTGTCTGAGGTAGAAATCCCATTACCATATCACGCCACTGTGAGTCTTTCTCAGCTAACTTCTGCTTAGGATATGTAGAAGCCTTCCAGGGCTCCATGTGCAATAAAGGACGACCAGGACGCCCTTCATCAAAATTAATTAAGATACGTCTGTCGCTAATGAAAAATGCTACACCCACAGATGCTGATAAGCAAGCAGTCCACTTCAAGAGTTTTACAAGACGGGTTAGCTCATTTGCTGATAAAGTATATCCTACTAGACCATTATTCAAAAACACTGGAACACACATTCCTCTCAAATTACCAGTTGCATCTCCTACACCCATTATAAATCCTCTTTTAAAAAGCCAAGTTAGAAAAGCCTTTGTTGGCGTGCCTGTGCTTATAGATGTTAAAACAGACAGATTTTTGGTAATACCAATTGATGCACCACCAGGTGTCTCATTCGTACAGAAATATCCATATTGACTGGTATGTAGGTGGCGAGGACCCGTTAGCTTCATTCCTGTATCAAATTCTAAGACAACTCTGCGACAGTGACTCATGAAATCAATATAGGACAATCGCGACAATGCCTGTAAGACACCTGATTTCTCATCACCCAGACCTGATCCCCACTTACCTTTGAAGCCACGCATAAGACCATTTGTTAACATATGAGGCTGTTGTTTTCCTGATGCCTTAGGACTCCTGAATATGGAGACTGCATTTGACTCCGCAAAAATATTCATGAAATTTTCTCCTTTATAGACTTGCACGTTATAGTTATATTCTTCGTCTATTGCTCTACCGACTGCCTTCATCCATGTCTTATAGACGCCCTGGAACAACATCTGAGTTAAGAAACCAGATGTTAAGCATCGCTGATTCCTAGTATCGTCTCTGTCTGTCTTTCCGTCTAGACCCATATAGACACGGTAAATCTTTCTTACACAGTCGCCTAAGTAAACTGCACGAGCCCCTGGTGAATCTGGAACGTGAGTGAACATTTGATTATGTATAATATCTAAGACGTGAGCCTCGCCGAATCCCTTGGTAAGAGTTTTGATATACTGGATTGCTGAGAATGTATCTAAGATTGGATACGCATCTCTGAAACATTCAATTAAAAAGGGTTCCATTAATTTGAGCTCATCAGGATTCATGGAAGGTAGGATAGCCTGAACAATTTCTTGATCTGACTCTAAGCCAAGAGCTCTAAACAAAACGCAAATGGGAATTGACTTTCTAACAAAAGGTAAACCCACATGAAGCGCTTCAGATTTTCTTACGATTGCAAATGTAACTCTGCGAACTTGCCTAGTCTCAGGAGATAAGCACGAAATAGATGAGAAATTGGAAATCTGAGGGTCCGCTTCCTGATTCTGAATATACAAAGTATTGAATGCTTGTTCCTGGTGTGTAATAAGGACTTTCTCAGTCCCATTTATAATAAAATATCCACCCTGGTCATAAGGACACTCACCTACAGATTGTAGAAATTCATTGGGCTTATTATATAAGAGACAAGGTTTAGAATGCAACATAACTGGTATTTCAAATAGAGGGAACTTTGCTAAGGTAGTCTCTTTTACGGATGGTTCGCCTTCAGCACCCTTTGCAAACTTTACTCTTATCAAAAGATCCGCATACACCCCAGCTGAATAGGTAAGATTTCTTAGACGAGCTTCATTTGGAAATAAAAGACGAACTTCTTCTCCACCCATGTGCTGTAATGTAGGTGTTCCTACACTGAGACCCTTTCCATCTAGGCCACCCACGTATATTTCCACTGTATACTCGTAGTTATTCGTGCCTTTAATTAAATCTTTTACTATTATGAGAGGATTCTGACTTTGAATAATTGCAGGTAAATCTGATTCTAAAAACTGATTGTATGAATCCAAGTGATGACGTGTGTAGGGATAAGAAGTTGTTTGGAAATATTGATCCAAGAGCCTTCTCGGAATTTCCATTGATCTTTGTTCTGCCATCTATTTCGCTAGGCACAATTTTCATGACGCTGATAATGCGTGTTTTTCTAATTACAATTACCATTGGTAATTTAGATTAGAATTATCTTAATATAGGACCAGCTGCAGTCTTGAATACATCTGTTGGGTGAATTCTTGTATGTGCACTTAAGTTCTCTGGTTCTAGATACAAAGGGGGCTGTTGTCTATACTGAGGTAGTGTGACAGGATCTGATGTTGGATATGGAGTAGTTCCCTTACCAGGGTCAGTCATCATACCCGCATAGGCAGAGGATGGTGGATTTTCGGGTGTTAGAGGTCTGAATAGACCATCTATAATACCACCGCCCGCTTGAGAGGCAGCAGATCCATCTGTCGGGAAGGCGTTAGGCTTTCCACAATCTGCTGTAATAGCAGGACTGTAATAACGGTCTAGACCCTGTGTCTGATATGTAGGGAAATTACCATAGACGCCTTGAACACCAGGTCTTGTTTGGTAATCTAGAGGTGCACCTGAGACACCTTCACGTGAACCACCTCGTGTCTTGTTTCTGCGCGTTTTTGCAGAACCTGACTTTAGACCATAGCGGAACTTCAAGTATGCTGCGGCATCTGCCGGAGGAAGATCACGCTTGAATGTCTTACGCCATTCCTCTCTGTATTGAACAACAGCATCAGAGAATGAATGTTTTGCAGTTTTTTCTAGTTTAGATACAACATGGTCCATGTGGTCAAATGCCTTACGGAGTTGAGGGATTGTTAGAATAGATTTCTTTTGCCCCTTCGATACCTTTCTTGTTTTCTGGCCCTTGACCATTCTACCGTGTACTTGTTAAATTATACTTATACAGTCTTAAAACTTGCAGATGCCACATTATTCTTCTTTGCATTATTGGCAGGTTTCATTAAATTCATTGCCCCGTTTACAGCATTTGTCATAGATGCCATAATTCCTTCAGATGGCTTTCCATTATTACTATTTCCTCCTAGATTGAAGATACTACCTTGATTTTTACTGGCGTTATTTCCATTCTTGGAACCCATGAGGTTTGAAAGCATAGGAATTTCAGACTTGTTATTACCATTTTCTGATTCAGAAGAATTTCCACCCTGCACGGCTAGTGCACCTACCGTTCCAAGAAAAATAACTGCAGCCAGCATTATAAATCCAGAATATTGCTTTAGCATCTCAATTACCAAGGAAGACTTGTATTCATAAGGAAACATTGTGTAATGTTGCCATAAACCAAGACCAAACATTGTAATCGCAACTATACCTAGCACATAGGGTGATAGCTTAGGTAAAACTATAAATAAAAAGATAGAGGCAAAGGCTAAAACAACTAATGATGGAATGAACAACTCCATGTCTCTCTCTAATATGTTTCGCGATACGTTAGCAGCTCCTTTCGGCAACAATAGCGGTGAAGGCCAAGTTCATCGAGAACTTTACCCTCTGGCGTAGAAGGCAGCTTAGTTTCATCAAGAATGAGGAGAGACGCAGGCTGTCCTCCCCGGAGTTCTTTTGTCCGACGCTCATAATAACGCCAAAGGTCAGCAAGGACATTTCCACAATTCATGCAACGGATAGGTATAGGCATACTGTTTCTACTACCCGGGATTCAAGCAATTTTTATTGTAAGTACGTTAATGCGTAGAAATGACTTGAATACATCCCTTCCAGGAAGTCAGAGATGTCCTCCGTTCTGTTCTCCAGCGGCTCATACAATCAGCGTAATCACGCTCGTGACAATATCAAGAAGGTTGAGACCAAGATGGGTGAGCTTGAAAAGAAGATCGCCGATCTTGAGTTTGTCATTACTACTTTACAGAAGACTGGTTCTACTTCTGCTTCTGGTGCGGTTGGCCCTCAGGGGCCTCCTGGACCCCAGGGGCCCATGGGTCAGCAGGGTGTTCCTGGCCCCCAGGGACCAGTAGGACCCATGGGTCGCGATGGCGTAAAGGGTGAGCCTGGTGTGTGTACATGTCCTGCTCCTAGTTCAAGCTAAAAGCTTCTTTAACGTAGGAACACTTATTTGTATAGAATGTTGATTTAACAAGTATTTTGCAAGAGCTGGCATAGAAAGTTTCGGAAACTTTGTATACGATGCTCTTATTTCATCCATTTGTTCTTCAGACCACTTTGATTTCTTTTCTTCCTTTGTTAAACTTGAACTGGTTAAAACAGATCTTTCCATTCCATCTGATGTCTGAATAAGGGGCCCCACTGTAGCTTCTACGTGTTCATCATCGTGGCATTTATCGCATAAGACTACCAAATTAGCCTTAGAATGCACATTTGAAAGATCGCTTAGATGACCCATATTACTCGCGTGATGACGAGCCTTGATATGATGTACCTCAAGACCCTTTGATTCTGAGGAACCACATTTTTCACATTTAATTCTAATTAGATTCGAATTCCAAGAGGATCCCACCGACTCAGAAAGTTCCGTTTCTCCTGCCAAACTTTTTCTAAATCGAATTGCATCTTCCAAAATATCATTTGGTATCCGCATAGCCTTTGCAACCTCTAGTCCATATAATGACGAGCCAGAACCTTCCCGTAAACTTCTATGATACACTAATTTATCTAGAATATGGTCATATTCGACATGTAAATGCCAAATTTTTAATTTAGGATCGTCTGACACTTCCTTGATTTTTGATAGGCCATGTAGGTGAGTAGCGAACAAAAATCTTGATCCACGTTTAATCAAACCTTTCAGACCCGCTGCCACTAAAGCTGTAGCAGACGTTGTCTCAGTTCCAGAACATAATTCATCTCCTAAGACAAGAGACTTAGGACCAGCCTCTCTAAAAATATCACGCATCTCAGACATTTCTACTGCAAAAGAACTTAGACCCATCCACAGATTGTCTGTGTTTATAATTCTCGTGTGTAAACTTTGGAAGGGTACCAAGGTCATATTAGAACAGGGCACAAATGACCCCCCTTGAGCAAGCAAGGTAGCAAGTCCTACAGCTCTCATCAAGGAAGACTTGCCAGATGCATTCAGACCGTAAAGAAGCCAGGATTGTTTGGGTGTAAGAGATACATTATGTTGAACATAGGGTATTTTCTTGTCCTGAGCTTCCAATAAAGGATGTCTGAGACCCTGGATTTCTATAGAACTCTCTGAACCGTCTTGTATAATGGGTTTTGAATAACCATATTCTTTTGCAACTCTAGCTAGAGAAATATTTACATCTAATTTAGTAATCCAATCTGCGACTAAAATCCACTGCTCAAAGATTTGGTCAGCTAGTTTTGAACCATGTTCTACTAACTGGACTGCTTGTTTCTTTTTTAAAGTATCACGTAGTCTCATTAAGATTACATATAACTGGTCTAATTCACTTGATTCTAGATGAGAACCAGTCTTATTTAGTTTAGCTATACATCCTTGTGGAAGTTTCCCAGATGCATTTAGTGTCTGAATAATACCTCTGGGTCCCTTTACAACAAGTGAACTTTCTCTAAATTCTATCTTAAATGTGTCTGCAGCCACATTTGCTGATTTAGCAACTTGTTCAATCCACGTATTTAACTTTTGCCATTGTTCCTTAATTTGTTGTTCTAGATGGTCTAAATCTTGACAAAGTCCAGAATGGAAAAGAGAAGTATCTTCAGATGCTGCGTAGACTTTATCTGCATTAAATATTTGGAAGACTTGTTCGTATATGAGCTGGATTTCATTAGGGCCGTTAGGAATCCATTTCATTGCCTTAAAAGTAGTATCAAATGCAATTAAATCAGTGCTTTGTAATTGCCCTTGTTGTATTTTCCTGTATAAACGATCTACATCTGTCATTGTTCTTAAACGTCTGACAATGGGGTCATATTCTTTCTTAGTCCACTCTTCTACTGCATCGAGATTTGCTCTAATATGCTGGGGATCTGCAGATGGTTTTAGAAGACGTTCTCTCAGACCTCTGTGGCCCATTGGACTTGCAGTTTTGTCTACCAATGAAAGAACATCTTGCTTTGTACCATTTGAATCTTGCACGATCATGTGAAGTTGAACTAAAGCATTTTCTCCCAGTCTCATGGTAGTTCCAGGAACCCAAGGGTAAACCAAAAGCTGCCCTAGTTTCATAGAAGGCCATAAATCTTTCAAAGAATATAGAAGAGATAATAAAGCAGTTTCAGTTCTAGACCCCGCAGCAAGATGAAGTGCGACGTGCGTAGGCAAGAGAGACTTTAGAGAACATTGCTCTTTCAAAAAGCTCTCTCTAAAATCTGGCTTTGTCCATGCACCACTGGTAAGAGCATCGCGTCTGTGGAAAGTTGTTCCTAGAGGACATCCTAAAATAGACTTGATTTTTGTCTCCGTTATGTCTGCGAATTTAGTTGAACCAGTGGTTGACCATAGAACTTCCCTAGGTGGATAGAGTTCCATGAATTGCACAATATCATTGGAAGTCCATGCTTCCTTGGTCCCTTGGGCCTTCGTATCAAAGACGTGTAGATGACCTGTTGTTAAATCAAGAGCAACTGTCGAGATATATGGTGCATCCTGGCATTCTTGACCTTGGCCCTCAGTTAATGAAACGAATGTTAAATACAAGTCATCTGAAGTGGCGGCTTCTATGTGAGTTCCTGGTGTTAAAATACGATCTGTAGTTCTCTTAACCACCTTACCCTGTATGTTTTTTACTTGTTCAACAAGAACTACTGTCCATCCCATTTGCGTGAGCCTTGCAGCCCATTTGTGAACTGTATAATCAGGAATTCCTGCAACTAGGCCATCTAGGCCACCTGGTCCCTCTCCCTTCTTTACACTTACCTTGAGACCAAGGAGATCTACTAAAGTATTGAAACTTGTCCTACCCCTACCTGTTTCGGGATCCATTACGTCATACATCTCATAAAATATACCTACCATGAGAAATATGGCGACCTTCTGGCCGAATTTTTTACTGTGTTCATTGAAGTTGTCTAAATATTCTTGATACATGTTTGGCATTATACTTATATATATGAGGGCTGCTTTAGACTGTAGTAAAAAAATTGACTCTTTGATCATTGTAATATTTAGTATAATGGCGGATAAGAGTGTTTTAATTCTCCGTATTCTAACGCATGTTGTGGAGGAGTGCTACTATGAGAGGATGGTTAGTGAAGAGTGCAAGGGAATTGATGCGGCTACAAGATATAATGACTTCTTTCTTTGGAATAAGAAATGCCTGGAGGAGCTTTCTTACGAGGATGTGAACTGGGTCTGGGGTCTGTGTAATCGTCTTAATTTGAAAAAAATCGGAATGATGGATATGGAGGACTGTGGCATTTGGAAGGCAGATACTATCTTCTATAATTTGAATAAAGAGCTTGTAATAGTTCACCCTAGATAATAGAAGTAAATTGGGTGGTTTGTCCAAGTTGTCTCAGTTAAGACCGTGTCAAGAAGTTTTGCCTTCTTAAGAAATTTCATATTCTGAGGGGTTCTGTAAGTTAGATAAATCCCTGAGAATTCATCTGCGATTTTTTGTTCCAAGAGGTCTGCCGTGTGATCATCTAAGCAAAGATTATCTGCATGTAGGACATTGTAGGGCTTGTATGATTCCTTTAGCATATCACCTTGCCATATTTGTACATCACGAGTTTGCTGGTTAATCCTATGTTGACTAATTTCTACACCTTCCCATTTGGAACCTGGCATCTGTGTCTGAAGATGGTAAATTAGTTCACCATCTCCACACCCTAAATCAAATCCATCCACTGTATTCAAATACAGGTTTAGATGTTTCACAATTGTCTTGAGGCCCCTTTCTGTTAAAGAGCCATATGTAAGTGCCTGAAGTCCATAGAGTTTGACTTCCTCTTGAGGTAAATCAAAGAGTGCAGGATTCATTGTAATCATTATAGTGATAGGGCGTTATGCGGTGCTGACTATGACCCACACCCCATATTTCAATTTTTTTATATATTACAAGTTTCGGGTCATAGTCAGCGCAGCAAGGAGCCCTATAGTGCCTGGTCATTCATTAACATGAAATCAGAATACATGGAGCGTAGCATCTTTTCGGGAGCCTTTGATTTTGCTTGTATAACTCCTTTCTGAAGTAAATAATCGCGAACAGATTCCATGGACTTCTTTTCAGTTTCATCCTTTAGTTTCTTAGCTCTTGTAAAGCGATGCGTTAAATTAGAAACATTTAACTTGATACGCCTTGCTCTTCTTGTCGTGTTTATTGGTTCAGTATGCTTTGAATTCGATTGAGAAAACTTTGGTTGCAGCTTTACACGAGATTGCTTGGGTGGATTTAAGATTACATTCGTTTCTAGTTTTACTTCTGGCTTTGGCTGGAGTTTTAGTTCAACCTTCGGCTCAACCTTCGGCTCAACCTTCTGTTGAAGGATTACTTGTGGCTTTTGTAAAATTTTTACTTCTTCAACCTTTTGCATAGCGAAATTCTTTGCTTGTTCAATGAATTCATCTTCTTCTTTAACAGGATTACGTTTCCTTCTAGATCCTAATGCCTTGAGCCGGGACCGAGTAGCATCTTCAGCAGCGGACCCTGTAATTGTCAAACTCTTTATAGATGGGTCCATCTTAGCTTTTCATGAGACATAAATAGGTCCAATAAAAACGAACCGCAGTTATTTGAAAGGCTTAAACACTTTATTTCAGGTAGCCATAAAAATTGATTAATCGTAAGACAAAGTAAAATGTACACATGTCGTTACCTGATCATTCTAAAATTCTAGATGCCTTCTTCCAGCAGATGGATAAGAAGCAGATTATATCCCATCAAATCGAGTCATTCAATCACTTTATTCTACACGATGTTCCTGAGATCCTTCAAGCAACAAACCCCGTGGTAATAAAGGGATCTCCTGAGATTCCCCTGTCTGGTCCCAGGTCAGTGCTAGCATCCGCCACTGGTCTTTCTACCTCTGCAGCTAATGCACTCATGGGCCAGACTGCAGAGGATGCTGCTGTTGTTGCAGCCAATATCGCGGCAGTCTCTGCACAGCGTGCAGCAGTTCGCTATGAATACGAAGTTCAAATCGAATTCGAGAATCCTCAACTCAGAAAGCCTACGATCTTTGAGAACAATGGTGCTGTTCTGCCCATGCTTCCCAATGATGCAAGACTTCGAAACCTTACCTATGCCTCTCCTCTCACTGTCGATATCAAGGTGACCACAATTAGAACAGATAATCAGGATGGTCGAAAGGCAACCCACAAGCGCGTATTCCCTAATGCACATCTTGGCAAAATTCCCGTAATGGTGGGGAGCAGCTTATGTTTGCTAAGGGAGCAGAAGCACGTTCACCCTATGGATCTTGGTGAGTGCCCCGAAGACGTAGGTGGCTACTTCATTGTGGGGGGTGGTGAGCGTACCATTATCTCGCAGGAGCGTATGTCTGAGAACCGTCCTGTTGTCTTCCGTAACAATAGAAACCCTGCCAAGGAGTGGGAAGTAATTGAGGTGAAATCCATTGGACCCATGAACGAGCAAGTTCCCAAGTCCAACTCTGTAAGGATCCAGTATCATCCTAAGAACCAGCAAATCATGTATCTCAGGGCTACTATACCAAGAATGAAGGCAGAGATCCCACTCTTCATCTTATTTAGAGCACTGGGTGTTCTCCAGGACGAAGTGATTGTGAAGATGATTTTGGGTAATGACCAGGACCAAATCTTTGAGGCCTTGATTACTGAGTCAATTACGGAGGCTGCTTCAGTGCTAACTCAGGAGGATGCTTTAATGTGGATGAAAAGACATCTTAATGTGTGGACTGGCAAGCCTGCTCGCACTATCACTGTAGAGGACCTTCTGCGTGATGAGCTCTATCCCCACATTGGTGGCCTCGAGGATTGCTACGAGAAGGCATGCTTTCTAGCTCACATGACCAGAAGACTGCTCTGGGTAGCATACAAGCGCATTAACAATGACGACAGAGACGCATATCCCAATAAGCGCGTGGATTCCCCTGGGTTCCTCTTGGCTAACTTGTTCCGAACCTTCTTCCAGGTCAAGATGTTGAAAGACATGAAGGCGTCTATTGCAAAGGAGATCCACAGTGGCTCCTGGCGTGCAACTGGTTCCTTCCAGGAAATTGTAAATATGAGCAACTTGTATAAAGTAATCAAATCAACCATTATTGAGATTGGTCTGAAGTCTGCTTTATCAACTGGCAACTTTGGTTCTGCTAAGGTCGGTGGACCTCCTAAGATTGGTGTATCTCAGGTTCTTGGTCGTTTGAACTATGTTTCATCGTTGTCGCACTTGCGTCGTATCTCTACCCCTATTGAGAAGACGGCCGGCAAACTGATTGCACCTCGTAAGCTGCACAATACGCAGTGGGGTTATATCTGCCCCAATGAGACACCAGAGGGTCATTCAGTTGGTGTAGTAAAGAACCTTGCTTCAACTGCATGCATTACTCAGTTCTCCAATACTGGTGTAGTTCTGGAGTTTATTCAGTCAATGCCTGAGTTCAAGGTGATCAGAGGATTACCTATCGAGGAGATGTTCACGGGTGCGCGTATCTTCGTGAATGGCAAGTGGATTGGCATGTTTCCTCCTGAGTCGGCACTCGAGTGCGTAAAGCGTCTTCGTAAGGCCAAGCGGTCTGGGTTCATCCAACGGCAAATTGCCATCGTGTGGAAGCCGACTGTGAAAGAGCTATGGCTCTCAACAGAGGCGGGTCGACTTGTTCGCCCTCTCTACTTCGCACCTGCATTGTTGGATATTGCTCGTTCTCCTGAGCCTCTGCGTAAGGAGCTTCTAGCGTCAATCGCAGCATGCAAGAATTGGGAGGAGATCCTGCGTTGGGAGAGCCCTGCTGGCCATAACCTGATGGAATACATTGACGCTGGTGAGACAGAGCAGGCAATGATTGCAATGGATGCTCCCGATCTGATTAAGATGCCTGCTGCTGAGGCGGATTCCTATTCCCACGCTGAAATCCACGCCTGCGTAATCCTAGGATCCATTGCCTCCACAATTCCCTTCCCTGACCACAATCAGTCTCCCAGAAATGCATACCAGTGTGCTATGGGCAAGCAGGCCATGGGTGTCTTCGCCCAGAACTATCAGGAGCGCTTTGATGCACTAGCACACATGCTGATGTATCCTAACCTACCTCTAGTGTCTCCTAATATGGGTAAGCACTATGGTGCTTATTCAATGCCTTCTGGTCGTAATATTGTGGTAGCTATCATGGCCTATGGCGGCTACAATCAAGAAGATTCAATCATGATTAACAAGGGGTCTCTCGACCGTGGCTTGTTCCAGTCTGTGTTCTTCAGAACCTACAAGGACGAGGAGAAGAAGAACCAGTCTTCTGGTGAGGAGGAGCGATTTGGTCGCCCTGATCCTGAAATGACGAAGCAGCTTCGCAATGGCAATTATGGAAAGTTGGGAGCGGATGGTTTCATTCCCGAGAATACCTTTGTAAATTCAGATGACATCCTCGTGGGTAAGGTGGTTCCTCTCAGGGTTCCAACGGGTATGGTTCTTCCAGCAGGAGCGAAGAAATTTCGAGATGTATCGCGCACGCCTAGGAATAATGAGAGCGGATTTGTTGACAAGATCTTTAAGAATAGGAATGGCGAAGGCTACTCCTTTGTCAAAATCCGTATGCGTGAGCTCAGAACGCCCGAGATCGGTGATAAGTTCTCATCAAGGCATGGTCAGAAAGGGACGTGTGGTATGATCCTGGAGCCTGAGGATATGCCTCAGACTGCATCTGGTATTATTCCGGATATTATCATCAATCCTCATTGCATTCCTTCCAGAATGACGATTGCGCAGCTCATGGAGACTTTGTTAGGCAAGATTGGCTGTCATGCAGGCTGTTTGGGTGATGGCACTCCATTTAATAAGAAGATGACCCTTGATGGCTTGGCAAAGGTGCTTCGTGATGACTTAGGTCTGGAGCCTTATGGAAATGAAATTATGTATAATGGCCATACGGGCAGACAGATGGAGACTAATATCTTCATGGGTCCTTGCTTCTACCAGCGTCTTCGCCATTGTTCAGCGGACAAGTTGCATTCACGTGCATGTGGTCCTCTGGTTATGTTAACCAGGCAGCCTGCTGAGGGGCGCGCTCGCGAGGGAGGTCTCCGGTTTGGAGAGATGGAGCGTGATTGCGTGGCAGCCCACGGAGTTATGGAATTTACCAAAGAGCGCTTTATGGAATGTAGTGATGGTTTCAATTGTTATACTTGTAGAAAATGCGGGCTCTTGGCGATCGCAAATCCTGAGGCGAATATCTGGCTTTGTAAGGGTTGCCAGAATACCACTGAATTTGCATCCATTCAGATCCCGTATGCGTATAAGTTGCTAGTCCAGGAACTGGAGACGATGAATATTGGTTCCCGCATCTTCACCCAGGGCGCAATCGAAGATGTTGAACAGCCTCTGAAGAAAATTATTGAGTAATGGGCTGGGGTAAAGTAAAAATAAGTTTCCTTAGTAGTAATTAGAAATGAACACTCTAGCCCTTGTTGCTGAATTCTTCGGAACTTTCTTACTTCTAATGTCTATTTTTGTCACCGGCAATGCTTTCGTCATTGGTGGCACTCTAGCACTCATTATCCTACTACTAGGTGGTATATCTGGTGCACACGTCAACCCCGCTGTCTCTGTAGCCATGTTGCTCAAGGGTGCAATTGGAAACACTGAACTCGTTACTTACATTGTTGCCCAGTGCGCTGGTGCCGCCGCCGCGTGGTATGCCTACAAGACTTTGGCCTAAGCTATAAATTTTATAAAATATCTAATTTTCTTTTTATAAAAGTAAATTAGATGTCCTCTAAGAAATACAACGTAACTGCGCATTCAGTTATGGAATGGGCCAAGGGTGAATTAAAACACGTGGGTCGTATTGCTGCGGTAGAAGATCCAGATATACAGTATTCCTATGCACAAAGCACAGTGAATGGAATGTTGCATTTACGTGATGCACTTTTCCAGTTAGTCAACGATCCCAATTATGGTGAGAAAAAGGGTGATTTATTGAAGACCCATGATAGCGTAGTTCGTGTTGTAAAACATTTAATCAAGGAATATAAGGTAAACTTGGATGAAATTAAGGCCTTCAACACTCGTAAGGTTCTAGGAGACTTGAGCTATTTGAAGGGTGGCATGTATTATAGAAAAACTAGGAAAAATCGCAAGTAAATATAGAATGAGTATTGAGAGAATTGATCTAGATTCAGGTGATGCTTTTTTTCTAAACCCAAGTCCCGAACACACCATTGAATTTTATACACAAGAACATTTACCAGTTATGACAATTGGTTATAATGATTCTGATTCCCTAAATGTTAAAATCGGAGATGATGTGACAACCTATCGTTTCTCCTCCGGGTTTGCTCTTGATCTGCCTGATATTGAATATTGGGAAAATCACAATTATAATGATACAAGTGATGTTCAGGGTTTTAGTATTTCTATGCAACCATATTTATATTTTGATAGTCATATTAAATTGGCTACCTTGAAACAATTAAAGAGGGTTCTAGATACGTTTAAGGCTAAGAAATCTGGGAAGGAACTCTCTGAAGTTCAAAGACTTGGAACCTATAAGGGGCTACCTGAAAATGTAGAATCTAAGATTGGTAGTATGTTAACCGGTAAGAATGGTTCAACAAAGGCTCAGATGAATAAGTTGAAACAGAATTCTGGTATCCAAGGGCCTCCTAGAGCTGGTGGGACTCGTAGGCGCAGGTCTAAACATTTGAGATAGATCTAAGACAGAATGGATCAATATAAACAATATGCCATTTCGGCCATGCTGGCTAAGTTTGCATATAGTAGCTCAGATACTCTAGGAGATCTTTGGTTTAAGATGAGAGATTCAAACAGGGACACGTTGTCAAATGTATTCAAGGGAGTAAAGGAGGTTCCTGACTTTTATTCAGATAAGAATACAGGGGCCTATGCGTTTTCTATGTTGAAGGATAAGACTTTGTATTTTGTTTTCCGTGGAACGAATGATTTACAGGATGCCATGGTTAACATAGACTTGATACGTGTTCCTTTTTTCGAAGGTCTGAAGCAGTCTCATATCAAGGTGCACGGAGGATTTAAGAAACAGTTTGATGCATTGAAAGATGGCATATTGAAAACACTTAGCAAATACATGAAGCAGGTGGAGACTGTGCAGTTTATTGGACATTCACTGGGAGGCGCTTTAGCTACACTGTTTGCAGGGCATGTTGCGAGATTTCACCGTGGATATCTAGACGAATCTAAGCATGAAATCAAGGTGGTCTGTCATACTTTCGGTAGCCCTCGTGTAGGAAACAAGCATTTTGCCAGGTGGTTTCAGGAGAATGTGAAGTCTTCAGATTGCGCTCGTATAATGAACTTGAGAGATCCTGTAGCCCAGATGCCTATTTCTGCTTATTTCCAACACAGCTCAGATGCAATGTGTATTATGGATGATTTAACTGTGAAGGATTTACCTGACGGAAAGTGGTATTGGCGTTTAGCTAATTTCAAGATGAATGTGTGCAAGCCTGTCTTGGCCCATTCATGCGACCAGTATATCGAGCGTCTCATGAAGATTTATTCGGGGATGAAGAAGGTGGAGGATGTAACACCTGTGACTACTCCTGTAGTTGCGGAAATGAAGCTAGATGAAGTAAAGATAAATGAGGTTATAGAAGTAAAAGCAGATGAGGTAAGTGCAGTGTATGAGGTGAAGGTGAATGAAAATTGAACCTAAAATATCAGTGATGATATGTATAGGATGGAGAAAACAAATATCTACGTCCTTAAACTTCAAGGAGGTAAGTATTATGTCGGCAAGAGTTCAGATGTAATTGGTAGATTTCAGCAACATATGAACGGGCAGGGATCTTCTTGGACTAAGAAATATAAGCCGATGTCTCTCGTAGAATCAAGAGATGGAGTAAGCCCTCTTATGGAAGATATGATAACCAAGGAATACATGGTAAAATATGGAATTGAGAATGTCCGCGGTGGTGCATATGTCACTGAAGAGTTAGATGAAGTACAGGAATATAACTTACAAAAAGAACTCTGGGCAGCAAGCGATTGCTGTACTGAATGTGGTCGAAAGGGTCACTGGGCTAAGACATGTAGGGCAACAACTGATGTAAATGGAAATTCTCTTTGCTCATGGGAATGTGAGAATTGTAGTAAAGAATTTGATGATGAGAAAGAATGTGAGGCACATGAACGTATGTGTGGTCGCAGGGTGAATACTATTCAGCCTGGCAATAAGTGCTATTCATGTGGAAAATACGGACATTATGCAAGTTCTTGTTATAGTAGAAAATATGATTATACTAGTGATTCTGATGATTATGATTCTGATTGAGATGAAGTGTGGCGCACATACAAATCCAGTTGATCTTCGTGAATCTGGGTCGTGTAAGAATTTGCTACAAGTCTTATCTTATGTAGCACTGGCTCGTCACGGGACTATTCAGTATGACTTGAAAAAGGCTGCTCTCATCAACCCTCTAACGGGTTCATGGGAGATGTATGATATCGAGGCGTGGTCTATGGAAGACAGCAAGGAATTCATGGATGTCTTGGAAGAGTTGAGGTCAAGGGTTTAACATAAAATTTGATAGCACCTAAATTAGAAAACCAAGTATAATGCCTATACCTTCTAATAATACAGCCCCATTGAATACATTTAGACTAGAATCTGGTAAAACTCTTACAAGAGAGATAGCAACAAAAATAGGTATTGATGTAGGACTAAACCCTGCGACAGGGGATATTAATATTGACATTGCTTCAAGAAGAATTGTCGAAGAAGGTGGGTCTTATATTGAAAAGGTAAATCCGTACTATACCCCATATATTTGTGAAAATAAGCCACTTCCTCCAATGTTGCAATTCTTCACCTCATGTAATTCTAAATCACCACATTCTTCTTATACTATAAATCTAAATACTCTTAGACCCACAAAAAATTCTCCTATTCAAACTGAGTTATCTAGAGAAATTATAAATGAACTTAGTTAACCCTGAGAAGCCTCAAACTCATATAGAGCATTCATAAGCCTCAGGATTTCCTTGACATCTTTTTTGAGTTCATTCACATCCTTGCGAAGTTCAACCATTGGATCAATAGTAGTATTAGATTGTTTCTTAATTTCCTTTCTGCTTGTTCTATTTTCCAGATTAGTTTTACAAATTTCCTTGTATAAATCACTTTCCTTATATTCTGCATATCCACGCACAGTATCCCGCCTATCAATTAATTTAAGAACAGAAAGCCTGGATGATATTCCTCCAGGCTTTCTTTTATGAATTTTACAGAGTTGCATTAGTGTTAATTTATCGATAGTATACTCTTTAATAAGTTGTTGATCTTCTAGATCTCCCCACGGTTGTCCAACAAGGCTGTAATCTTCCATGAGATATTGATTTATAAATATAATATCAATTTTTGGTTCGCTTTTTCTTAAAAAGCGATGCGATAAAATTGAACCCCAACGCCCCCCACAATACCAAGTATATAATGGGCCAGTATTATCTAACAGTTATTCTTGCCGAGAAGTCAGACAAGGAATACGTTCGCACCTATTTGGATCCAGGCATGTATAATAACGGCATGAAACTAGTAGAGCATTCATATATCGGTAATAACTTTATGAAGGTTGTCGAGAATGTCATTGGTCCAAATGGAATGTTCTACAAGAGCCGTCTAGTGTGGGCTGGAGATTATGCAGACAATGAACCTGATTCTGAGAAAAATTTACACACAATGTGTGAGGGAAAGGTCCCGTTTGAATATAATGGGCCGCTTGTATCATATTCCTACATTGTGAACCACACAAAGAAGGTATATGTTAAAAAAACGGATGGTCTACACCCTCTATCTCTTCTAACTGCAGAAGGGAATGGGCGTGGGAGTGGTGATTATGATGGACCAAACATGGATCTAGTAGGAACTTGGGCACGAGACGTCATCTCGATGGAAAATGAGGCTCCTGATTATACATTGATTGAGTGTGTATTCTAAGAACCATCGACCAATTCGCCATTCAAATAATATCTATAGGTTGGACGATATCCGTCTGCAGTTTTATCATAGATGTCTAGACGCACCTTAGGATGTTTTTTTGACTTTGCAATTGCCTCTTCCAGAGACAAGTAAATAACGAGATCTTCCCACTCGGCTCCGTCAACTGTGAAAACATATAACTCCATGCCCTCTTGTAAAAAAGAGCTGGGTCAATTTTTGTTTTTGCTGGCTTTTTCTTAAAAGCCATTTTGGTTCGCTTTTCTAAAAAGCGAGAACAGGCAACTTATAAATATAAATATAAATTTCCTTCTCTACATATAGGTACGTCTTACCTGTAATCTTATCCTCTGGTGTATCCAAGTCTGAACAAATTGGATATCCCTCTGCCTCTTTTAGTTGCTCGTCAATAGTTTCCTTGTGCTTCGCCTTTACAACGGCAACTGCAGACTCGAATGTCTGATAGACGACATTGTAAGGCTCTCCATTCTCAATAATAACATAGACGGCGTTCATTTTACCTGTAAAGTTAGATTTAGTTTTGTTCAATTTTTATTTTGGTTAGCTTTTATCTTAAAGCGTACACCTAAACTCCCTTTCACAAATATAAATAGAAATGAACTTTAACCACAGTCATGCATTCCAACGTGAACCGAAACTTGTAACTCAAAATACAAAAGCTACTTCTCAATACTGGCGTAATCTTAACGATCGTATTTTTCATCCACTAACTCAACGTCAAGTTAATATGTTTGAAGTGGGAGATAGCGTAAGGGTGCGCGTTACTTATGCTAACAAGGATAAGATGCGAACTTATCTTACTATTGTAAGTATTCTTACATACGATTCCGCTAAGATGATACTCGGTGATTATAATGCAACTAATACATTCAAGGGAGAGCCATTCACGCATGTGCTTGTTCTTCGACAATTCAACCAAGCACTTGTTCCTGGAGCTTAGTTGTTCAGGGTTTAAAAATTGAAGTAATTCCTTGCTTACAATAGGTATTATGAGTGAAATTGATAATCAGATTGATAAATTGCGTGAACGCCTTGCATACCTTGAAGAGCAGAAGGCAAAGGAAGAAGAGAAAAAAGCAGAACCATTGAAAGTACTCGAAGGTATTATTGATCAAAAGAAAGAGTGTATTAAACGAGATCGTTACTCTAAAAGCCTGCCTCTAGCAAGATTCTATGATCAGGAGAAGGTAGGATACCTTGAAGCAATCTTAAATGCGCTTAAGAATATAGAGGGACGGCTAGAGGTTCTTGAGAATAATAAAAAAATAATGGGTACTCTTTTATCTAATATAAATTATCTCTGAGAATATTCAAAGTCATATAGCAGATTCATAAATGATTGACATATTTTTACTTCGTTAGGCTCGAGAAGTAAGCTTTCTGCATATAATACGACCCTAACTGATGAATCGCATGAACCTCCTCTAATGCTTCCAAGTAAATAGTCATATCAGTATCATCATGTCTAAGGTTCTGAGCAGCACCGTATTCCACCATCAAGATTAAGAGCTTCATGAAATCCTTGGTGTAAGGGTCTCTGTTTGTCTTTGAGTATGTCATCATTGTAGGATAACGCTCCACACAAGAACACGAATCGTCTGTTGGACCGATAACAATACCCCAGGGCTTAACCTTACACTGAGACTTAATGACCTTTGGAAGAAGAATTAGCACATTATTGTAACTGTAGTCAGAGAAAGGAAGCTGTTCCCAAGAAACTGTGTAACCCATTTGATACTATATCAAATAGGTTAAACTTGTTCAATTTTATTAAGCCTTTATCCACCCTTTAACTAAATCTCTATTCTGAAATATCTGATAACCAGAATAGACTGATGGGAATACCCAAATTACAGGAATATGCCAGTAGTTCTCTTTTTCTATTGCGAAACATAGACCTGCTCCTAATAATACACTACGAACTACACCAAAATTGTAGTTGACAAGGTGTTTGATAGGTTCGGAAGCTCGTTGCATCTAGCTTTACTGACTTTTTAAAAAGAGATAAAATTGAACTACTTTATTTTTGGTTTATTTTTTAGAATGAGAGACCACGAACATGCAGGGTTTAGCTGGTATCTGACAGATAAGCGCGATGTGTTTAATCCTTATAACTTATCAGACCGTATTTCAAGGAAAACGTGGTATGATAATGTAATATATCCTGAGATAGTTAAGGAGGAGGCTAGAATTAAGATTAATCTTTTAAAATCTATAGAAAAGAAACCCCATACACACAATGGAAACAATAGTCTATTTACGAGATTGAACTGCCCAGAATGTCGTCAAAACAAGTAAAGAAATTGCAGCAGTAGAAAGTGTAATCATCTTATGTAAAGGATGTTTCTCTTTCTTGTAAGTTTGAAAGCCTTCAGATGCACAAAATTCAGGTTCAGGTAGGCCCGGTGTTGCTTTACGATCCGCGATACACCCATTATCCTTATGTGTCTTGGGTGCTTTCTGCCAATCATCGTAAGAAATCTGAATAGGCCAACCATCGCCGTTGAATTGTTGGACCCATCTTTCCTGGTAAGTTTTACCACCTTCTCTTTTTATGCCAACTGGGTCGACTAGTAAAACATTATCAACATTATAAATATTCCCATTGAAATCTCCAATTTCATGTTTCTCTAGAACACATTGCGGATATCCGCTTCCTACTACTGCATTTATAACGGGAAATGGGTCCAAAGCAGATTTTGCATCTTCTAAGATACCAGGTCCCATACCACGTAGACCCGGTAAACCAACATCTTCAATTGCCTTCTTTACCTTCTTACCTAGAGCAGAACCATCAGGAACAGTCCTAACATATTCCCACATAGTGGCACCATTACTACATGTTATACCTGAATTTACGTAGTAGTTTACACCAAGAGGTCTGAGGCCAGGCATACCTTCTGTAAAACGAGACGAAGCTGTTCCAAAGCCTATCATATCTCCGTAGTAAATAATACCCTTTACAGCCCCTAAAACATCACCTAATTCACCACCTCTCTTAACACCAATTGCAGCAGGAGCTAACATTTCATCAGCAGGATTATATGCTGGACCTAGAAAACCAGGACCGGAAGCGTCTTTAACAGGTAATACATTAGCTCGTTTATCCGAACCCATAAACATTTTTGAAGCGTCACTCATCTTCTTAAACTCATTTAAGAAATTAAAAGTATCTTAAAGTAAGATGAGCGATATAGATATGGCCTTCGAAGAAAATTTAGTAAAGGAATATTTAGAAACATATAATGAACCTGAAACAAAGCGACCAGAGATTGATGTAAGAAAATATGCCCGAAACAAAAACGAAAAAATTCTTAAATCAAGTGGAGATCTAGGAAGTTATTTTAGTGTAGATAGATGGTTTATACCTAAAAATAAGGATAAGAAATAATACAGATGGCACTTACTGTTGCAATTCCTACGATGGAACGGTGGAGTTTTTTAAAAGACCAGATTCCTAAGTATCTTAATGACCCAAATGTGTCATATTTAGTAATAAGCGATGAGAATGGTAAGGATATTAATATAATTTGTGAACTAGAAATGGATAGCAATCCTAAGCTGCGCCTTTATCAGAATGATACAGTCCTAGGGGTCTATGGAAATAAGCGTCAATGCCTGCTGAAAGCGCCATCTGAGTGGGTAGCCGTCTTAGATAGCGACAACAAGTTTGGTTCAGATTTCTTTGATGCCTTTCTGAAGGCCAAGGAAAGGGATGGACCCAAGGCTGATAAAACAATTTATTGTGCAGGTTTCATTCAACATTTAAATCTTGAGACAGGATCTATTGAAAATAAGACTAATCAATTCAATGGTATGAAGATTTCCAGAGATAACTGGAATAGTGTTTTGAAGATGCCTGGTTGGAATTTTCTTTTGAATGATGGTAATTGTATATGGCCTCGTGAGGTAATTAAGCATTTTCCTGACCTTCCAGAGGATCAAATTGTGGGAACAGATAGCATCTTCTTTATGAGACAAGCTATTCAAGCTGGTTATACATTATCTGTAGAACCCACAATGCACTATATACATACAGTCCATGATGGTTCTCATTGGTTACAAAATGCAGCTGTTTCCTCTAGACTAATGGGTCTCAGGGATTGGCGAGTGTAAACACACTGCTTTTAGCGAGTGTAAACTTATTTTATATAGATATACTAGAGAATGGATCTTTTTACAAAATTATTCTGGCTTAGTTTCTTAGTGTTTGTTGGACTTTCCTTATATTTACTATGTTGTACAAAAAGAACTCCGGTGTTTTATGCACAGGTAGCATCTGGATTTGCTATGTTTATAACTAGTAAGATAGGGCGAACATTTTTAGGACTTGAGTGATTTATACGCTTGGTACTCATTCAAAAAGCTAGCCACTTCCTCCAGACAGTAAGTGGCTCCCTTTGACTCCAAGTAAGCAGCTGTAGGAAAATTCTTATTCTTAATAGCATCCTCTAAAGGAGTAGAAGGCATTGCATCATCTAAGGCTAGTCCGTTATTTAGAAGAGTATCTATCATATATTTGTAGTCAGGGCATGGTTTTCTTGCTACAAGATGCAAGATGGAAACTGCATCCGATGAATCGTGTCTGCATTCACCGGCTAAATCAAAGTTATCCGTCGACTTCAAGAAGTCGCAGTCAAAGAGTGTCTGTATGAGTTCTACGTGACCAGAATATATGGCTTCAATTACTCTTTCTGCGAGTCCAGAAGGCTTCATGTATAATTAAAATCGTTTCTTGGACTTTAGACTATCTAATGAAAAAATTGATATTCAATTGAACATACAACTGGGTATGGATAATATAAATAAGATATTTGGTCTAATAGGCATATCTGGTCTTATTATACTAATTACAAGCTCCACATATATTCCTTCTACAGGAGGAACAATTCCTCAAGGAATGTCTCCAGAAGCTTATAGTAATCAACAGCAACAGATGGTATATGCATCAATACCCTTCAAGATAACAATGGTAGGTATAGGAATTGCAACAGCAGGCTTCTTAACCGTTGCATATAGAATACATATTTATCAAAGGCGCAAGGAAGAATGGCGATGGATAGAATCACAAGCAAGACTAAAGAGAGAAATTCCGTTACGATCGTCGTCACAGATTCAGTCACAACCGAGGGTAGAAGCGCAGCTACAGCCGAAGGTACAACCGAAGGTACAGCCAAAACCAATATTAAAAGTATCTCGTTCGCAAGTTGCACCAGATCCTAGTGAAACAGTAAATATAATGGAACTAAAATCTCCACCTTCAGTTAAATCTTTAGTAGGAACACCTATAGATTTAGAAAACGGACCCTTGCATTATCCAACTCTGCGCAAATTTGAATATCCTCCACCCTATGACGTCTTGAATAAAAAATAACTCGAAAAATTGACATACTATTTTTTTAAAAGAATAGTATGTCATCCTATGAGAATTATTGGTGGAAAAACCAGCTAAGAAAATACAAGTCAACTACCTACATTCAACCCCCCATGGTTCTTCCTAAGATTAACTCGTTAACCGGTCGTTATACTCCAGAATATCCTTCAATTCATAATGAGATGAATTACATGTATTCATTATACAGCAAATGGTATTGGGAAGGTGTAAAAGAGAGGCAAAAGATATACCTAGCTAATCAATCTTCTTAACCATTACAACCGTTTTATTTGTAATTGGTAAAACTCTTTTTTCACCAAAATCACTAACCGGTTCAAAGGTATTCTTTGGATCCGCAATTGCTTCTTCTTTTGATGGCAAAAGAGAACTGATGGATTCAATTATATTGATTGCTAAGTCTCTTCTTCCTAGAATTTCACAAATCATTAGGGCTGCATTTATGGCAAGTAAAGTCTGAGATGTGCAAGTCTGAACTACAATACATTGTCCTTCCTGTAGGGATTTCTCGCCATTCGCAGATGGAACAGTTCTTGAAACCCACATTCTATGTATTTGACCAGTATACTGGGGCATTCTAGCCAAAATACGAGCACAGCAGTCTAAGAATTGCGAGACTTCTCTTTGATTCGTCAAAAGCTTCCACTTTTCTTGTAATAGAAACAGATGCTGTTCACCTGAAGGCTTCTTAATTTGTATCATATGGTCAACTCCATTCAGACTTTGTTCCTTGAAATGATCTCTAATTTCTTGCTCACCCATAATGAAAAAAGTCCATCCTAATTCAAGATTTAATTTAATTTGTTCTAAGACATATTGAATTCTTCGTTCAAAGGCGAAACCTTGAGCTGACGCTTCACTTGCCATTCTAAGACCAGAATGAGGCTATGGCTTTAATCAGACGAGCCTTGTAAGTGCAATCTGTTGTTGTATGGAGTTTTCTCTTAGGACCATTTGAGAGTTCTTCAAGCATTGCTCTAATTAATGGAGTATCTTCGATAATATTGGCAACTGTATTGCCTTCCATGTATTCCTTAGAACACATTAATGGGTGGTCAGACCATTCTACCAAATTGGTAAACTTCATAGACGCCGTTACCTCAAAGTCAAGAACAGGACCATAATTAAGTTCCAGAACCTTAATATGCAATTCAATAGGAATATCCTCCTGGTATATCTTTGAACCATGTACTGTAATCCTAGTGTCTATCAACACGCGCTTCATATTATTCTGTTGCCATAGACTGTATTGTTCCATTCGTGCTAGAATATAATAAAAATACTAGTTCAATTTTTTCAAAAGGTACATTGAAAATTGAAAGAGGGAGGCTTAAACTTTTTTGGTACAAATGTCCAAGGTAATGAATGATTATTTAGATGCAGCGTGGTCAGAGAACCATTCTATTCCAGAAAAAGGCGTGGCATCTTGTCCCTCGTGTTCATCGAGGTTTGAGGAATGGGAACATGGAGATGTAAGCATATGTATGGGTTGTGGAACTGTAATTAGCAGATGTCTTGATCTAACTGCCGAATACCGGTATTTCAGTCAAGATGACCGAGGTGGTGGAGATCCTTGTCGCGTAGGTGCACCACAAGATAATCGCTTTCCTGAATCCAGCTTGGGTACCGTTATATTGCCAACACAATCAGGGGGGTCTGCAAATTGCAGATGGTCAATGAATAAGATTCGACGATACCATACATGGAACATGTTGCCATACAAGGAGCGCAATCTACTTCATGTATTTGAGACCTTTCAAATAACGGCTGCCAATCAGGGTCTAGATTCAGGTGTTCTAGATTTATCAAAGGAATACTATGTTGCCTTGACTGCAAACTGTCAGAAACGTGGTCTGTCAAGGTCAGCGATTTTAGCAAGTTGCGTGTTTTCCGCGCTAAAACAGGTTGGTCAACCCAGGAAACCCAAGGATATCGCAGATATGTTTAATATTAAGACAAGTGATTTCACAAAGGCATTCAAGTATGTGCAAGAAGTGTTAGCATTAGCACATCAAAAGGGCAACCTTAAGGGCTTCTCCGGCTCTCCGTCAGCTATTCAATCAACCAGGGCCTCGCATTACATCGCACATCCACTATCTAAATTACCATTGAAGCGCTCCGAGTTCGCTATTGTTCTAGCATTGTCTACAAAAATAGCAGATGTCTCAGAGGATATGTCTTTGTGCGCAGAACATATGCCACCTTCTCTGGCAGCAGCCGCTCTAGCAGAGGCAGTTCGTTTGAAGGGATACAAGGATATTTCCATGGAAACTATCGCTGGACTATGCGACGTATCTTCAGGAACCTTGCTGAAATGCTGGAAGCGTCTAGATGAAACAAGAAAGCAGTGGTCTCAAGAATGCGGCATTATGCCAACGGAAACTGTTGCGGTAAAGTAGTATGGGCGCAGGGATATCCAGTTTATCTGGTTCAAAGACAATGTCTGGAGAAGATTTAAAAAGAAATTCAAAGGAAATAACGGAAATGTCGAATGCTCTTTTTCAATTCATGTATACCAATTGGCAACCAAAAGATGTCTGGGAAATTGCAAATGACCCCAGCAAATACGTTATTGCCATATCTGATATGATTACAACACAGTTTCACGTTCTAGGATATAAGACAAAGAGTGGTAGAATTGGAGAAATTTATTTTCAGAAATGGGATGCTCTAGAACCTCCCATGGACAAGGACCAGATTACAAATGCGAATTCCAGAAATTCTAGGAATGAAAAGAATTCAAGAAATGTAGAAAAGAAAAGAGCAACAAGAAGACTACGTAGTGATGCAGGATATGGAACTCAGAAACAGAATGCAGAGATTATTGCATTCTATTTTATTCGTATTTTCCAAATTCTAGGAGCCATGTTACTCGTAGTAAAAGATATCAATATGCCTGAATATGATAAAAAGACAGGTGAAAAAGCTGATACTGCATATGTGAATGCATCTAGAAATTTTGCACAACAAAGCCACCAAGTAATATCTGGGTTCAAACCTCCTACCTATAAGGGAGGTGCGAGAATAAGTGTTAATCCAGGTGTTCCATTGGGTCCCTATGATTTCTTGCGTTATTACTTAAGACAAATTTCAAATGAAGATTTGGAAAGGTTTGCAGCAAAGAGTATTACATTAGATGCTAAGAAGGAATACATGTTTGATGGAAGTGACACAATGATATTTGAATTTACTCCATATGTAAATGTATCTGATATTCGGGCTGAAAATAGAGTGCAGCAAAGGATTGGATTTATTGTTAAGACAACTGGTGGCTATGAAAAAGTATATATTGGAATATCTGTAAAAGAAATTACATTTGATCTAAATGGTGAAGTGTCAAGCCTACAAGGATACAAGGCTCCATCTGAAAGAGAGGAGAAAACGAGGTTATCTGCATATCCTACTAGAGTAAAGCTCGAATATGATGTTCCAGGTAAAAAGAGTAGAGTTGTATTTACACGTGTATCTCAAGCACAGAGTAGTATAAATCTAGGAGTAGAATACCAGCTTTCTTCAGATGAAATTGGTCTGATAGATTTCTTAAAAACCCAAGGGCTCAGCCCTAGGAAAAATTTCATTCAAATGCTTGAGAATATAAGTATGTATTATATAAAACAAAATAATCCTGCTGTTGAAACTGTAAAGTTTGATACTAAGAAAAAGGTAGAAGAAAATGATGGAAAGGGATCCAAGGTAAAGGCACCCAAGAATAAGTCTCTAGAAGGAACGTTCACTACATTGACAGATAAAGAATATCAACCTCACTGCATTGCAAGAGCTCTTCAATTATTAGATTCTGCATCTATTAATAATTTTCCAACTGGTTCTGCTGTATCTAATGTGTGTAAATATGCAATTGGAAATAAATCTTCAATGAAACTATCTGAATACGTTCCTACACGTTCAGTTGGACAGTTATTTGGTAAGATAAATCCTCTTGATCACAAGAGTTCGTTAGATGTTTTAAAGGCATTTGCTCAGAAAGGTGCAACTGGAGACCCATTGAATAGTGACCAGGTGAAAAATATTCCTTCTGAATCAATGGAATTGGAGGCAGCTATTAAACGTATATCTACCGCCTTTGGTATACCATATGTTGACCAAAAGGGCTTGTCTAGCATTGAATTACAGATTTCATCAAAGTGCGATCCTGTAAAAGAAAAAGGGAAAGAAATATTAATTGATAGGGCTTCACAGAAATTTAGAGATATGAAATCTGCTTCACAGCAACTTCTTGCATATCATTTGAAGCAAATAATAGAAATCTCAAAGTTCTTAAAGAAGATTTTCAATATTTCTCAGAGGCCTGATGGTTCATGGAAAGTAGAAGGTCCTAAGACTGAACTTTTATTTGCTGGCTTTGAAACAATGAATACATTGACTGACCAGGCGAGAACACTCTTGATAGATTATTACTCAGGATGTGAGGAAATCTACCAAAAGGGTTTGAAAACATGGGAAGAAGGGCAATCAGTGGCTGCAGATAAAAATGCACCTGTTCTAGGTCAAGTAATCTCTGCTTCTGCTCCCCCTGCTTCTGCTCCTCCTGCTCCAGGTGTGCTTGCCCCTTCTGCTCCAGGTGTGCTTGCCCCTCCTGCTGCTTTATAATATAGAAGTATCAGGTCTTGAACCAAGCCATTTTCCTGGAGACCATCTGAATGCATACATAGAAACAAGAGAGTCTGTCTGCCAGCCTTTCTCGTTTTTTACAAGACAATCGCCTGAAACAAAGACCCAGCACTCTGGTAATTCTCTATCTAAGGCATCTTCCCATTCAGCAACATCTCTTTCATTAGATAATCCTTCTATTCTAACCATTGGTATACCAGTTGCCCTCTCAACTTCTTGATAAGGATAGACTGAAAGGCCGGTATATTCAGACATTTGTTTTACATTTGGATTACCTGCTCGTCTACATTTTAGCCATGTAGTATAAATTGGAATATGTGGCAAAGATAGTGGCATACCTTCTTTTAAAAAAACATGAGCCTTCCTTCCAACTCTATAAGTGACAAAATCAAGAACTTCTAATAAGGTTGACCCCAATCCTTTGGACCTCCACAAGGGATGCACACAATACCAGTCAACAATGCCCCATGGGTGGGGTTTTCCACAACCCGTTAAGGAATTAGGATACGGTGGGTTTATGATAAAACTCGAAACACATCCTCTTATGGTTCCATTTACATCCTTGGCGACAATCCAAATTGAATGATTATCTAGAAATGTTTGACGTATCCATTGTGGAGTTACATTAGCTTTCGTTTTAGAAGAAGGGTCTTCAAACCATTCATTCAGTAGTTTTGCAATACCATCAACATCTTTTAATTTAGATACTGATACAGTGCATTTTCCAGGGTTTAGATTTTCTGGTAGACCAGGTTGTTCTATTTGAGCAAGGGATACATCTGCTTGTTTCATGAATAGCTCGAATTGTTTGAAAACTGATATCTTTCCTTTCCAGAACATGATTGCTACAAGTAAAATTGAAATATGACCGCTTTAATATAACGCAATACCGGATAGTAGTAGGCATGGATTTTAACACGATATTAAAGATATTGAATGAAGAAATAGATTTGAAAGTAGAAAGTTCAGAAAATATAGAAGAGAAGAAGGCTATTGAAAAAAAAGAACCTCTAAGGCCAAAGCGCTGTCAACATGAAGGTTGCAAGGTGAAACTCATGTTGGCAGATTTCGCTTGCCGTTGTTCTGGATTCTATTGTTCTCAGCATAGATTTTCAGAAGCCCATAAATGCAGATTTGATTATAAGGGTAAGGGTCTAGATACCTTAGCAAAACAAATGCAAGCAGTAATTGGTGTAAAGGTGAATAAGATCTAAACAGTTTTCCAAAGTGCTAAAACCATACAAGAGGCAGAACCTCCTGCTAAATGAAATTGATCAACATTCACTTCTTCTATTTTCATTTTTGATCCATTATACATCCAGTGTCTACAATCAGGTAGCCTCGGAATGAGTAGATGTTTTTCATCTAGCCATACCGAATTACATGCATACAAGTATTTGAGAGGAACGTGAAGGATATTCTCTTTTCCAAAGCGATTCCTTATTTCTTTTCGGGAGGCAGCTGAAAAAGAAGATTCATGTAATAAAACACGGTGGTTTGGCAAGGGGAGAAAACAAAGATCCATATGGTATGTCTTTTTTTCTACCAGTTGTAAACTATGTATAGTAGGAGGTATCCAATTAGCTTCAGTAGCTTCCTTTAGAATAGCATCTTTAACAGCCTGAATTCCTGCCTTGGTAGTACGTCCTGCGCCGTAGCATAACCATAAGTCTTTACCATTATGAGACCACCTGGAATCTCCTTGACCTTCATAGTAAAGACCTTCTTCTTCAGGCAATGAAATAACCTTGTATCCTAAGATATGTTTCAGAAAAGCACCTACTCTTGCTTCTTCTCCTCTTCTTTCAGGATGCGCATAGCGTGCTAAGATAGCCACCTTGGTAGGCCACCCTCTCAGAATTAGGGCAGAATTTGAGACAAATACTAGATCAGGGAATTTACCTTGAGGGTCAGCCTTCGTTGCATCCAAAATATGAACTGGTATCTTATGTTTAATAAAGTGTGATTTTAGTTTCTCAAACTGCTCCATGGCTTTCTTTTTGTCAACCACAGAAGCCTTGTTTGTAAGAGGATTAATAGCATAGTTTATATCATAGAAATCAGGTGATGCTAAAACTACTGAGTCCATCTTACTAGTTTTTAGAAAAAAATTGAACAGGCAATGCTAGACATAGAAGGTATGTCAAGTCTCTGCTTGAAACGTATTACAAATGAAATTAGAGATTTGCCAGGCTGGGCTTCTAATATATGGACTGCAAGGCCAGGTAATGGATATGATTTGATGAATTGGGAGGCTACAATTCATAATTTAGATGACCCTAGGCACAGAGGAAAGAAGTATAGACTGCTCATTGAAATTCCAGGCGAATATCCTTTCGTGCCTCCAAGGGTTCGGTTCATAGACCATGTGAAGTGTGAGAATGTATTTTACGACGGAGAAATCTGTATTGACATTCTAAAAGAGGCATGGTCGCCTAACATTAGTATGTGGGTATTATTAGACTCGATTTGCAGTGTTCTTACTGATAAGCCCGTAACTGGACTTGTTAATAAGGTTCGCACTTTGTCAGAGATGGTTCAAAATAATATGTTATCATTAGTGTAAATCGGATTCTGTTAAATTATATATTTCTCTTCTAACAATTTTAGGATATATATTTTTCCAATAATACATGTCTTCCCTTGTGGGGACATGTGTGCTGCTGAGTTGCACCGGTGTTCCAGGGCTCATTCCAAAGAAGCCATCGTAGCGCTTGAAAACAATAAGGACTATAACTGTTAAACTAAAGAGAAGGCAAAGGGACCACTTCATCTATTAGTAAATAAGAAGAATAAAACTAACACTATAGCAACTGCATCTATTATATTAAATGGTCCAAACGAACGACGACCACCCCTTCCATATAAACCACCTCGACCACCCTTGAAATTATCAGAACTTTTGAATAGCGCAAGAATAGCGACCACTATACAAAATAAAAGAAAGAGAGAGTACTTCATTCTACTCAGGTCTGTTAAAATGTCCAATATACATTGGAACTAGATTAGGTGACCATCGACCCATTAGTTTTGTTTTTACCGGATCAAACCAAGTTAGTTCATCCTTCTCTTTTTTATCCCGTTTCATACGCGCAAAGAACTTAGGGTGTTCCTTGAGCCACTTGAACCAGTTGAGACCCCGTTGAATAGATTTCACCGGTGTCTGAGCTCTAAAAATGTGATAATGGAAATAAGTGTTCGGCTTGAAATCCGGTTCTATAGCCTGTTGCACTAAACCAGTGTGTTCTAGATTATGTAGCACGTTAATGTGAGCTTCTTCTTCAACTTCTCGCCTGATAGACTGTTTCAACAAATCCATTACACTTGTGCGGGGATGTTTCAATGCGTCCTTGCCTTCCATCTGACCCTTTGGAGGCTCCCATGATTTTCCTGTGTGATTTGCACCAGTTCTCTTAACAACAAGAAATCTCTTGGGGTCGTAGGGAACATGTTCCTCATGAATAAAACAGATGGCTCTTAAATAAACGCGCCAGCCTTCCGTAGGATGTTCTACGTAGAAGTATCCCTTTGACGGGTCATAAGGAAGGTGTTCTTCACCTCTTAATAAACCAGGTTGAAATACATCAAATAATGGAACACTTGTTTCCATCTGTTATAAGGTTATTAAACGAGATTTAGACCCTCTAAACTACGCGACTAAGTGGGCTATTTGGATCCCCTGAGTAATACTGGTAACCATATCCGGGTGGTGCAGATGGTTGTGGATATTGGGATACAGGTGTCGGTTGATATGTTTGTCTAGGAGTATTTATCTGCGTTGATAAATTAATTAAGCCTTGCTCAATATCTAGTATCCGGTTATTTGTTCTTTGATTAAGACATGATACCATTATACATGTGCCAATTGATATTGCAATGGGTATTAGAACAACTACTGCTTCCATATACCATTGCATTAAAAAATAAAATATAGAATATAAATATATGATCACTTCTGTAGACTATTTTATTCCTGTGCGTAATGATATATGTATTGCATATTGCTACTATAATCCCTCAGGAGACCCAGTAGTTTTAAAAAATGCCAAGGCTCTAGAAGCCAAATTAAATGCTGCTAAAATACCTTATTTTAATGCCGAAGTTCTATGCTCTGGTGCATCTCCTTCTCTAAATAAGACAACGTTGACCGTGTTTACAAATTCTTCTTTATTCTACAAGGAAACTGTTTGGAACTTACTTGAAAAGAAGATACCAAGTAATTTCTCAAAGATTTGCTTCATGGATGTTAATTTGTCTTATACTCGCGGAGACTGGTTAGATTGCCTTTCATTAATGTTAAATTTCTATGACATAGTTCAACCTTACAGTGATATTGAATATCTAGATTTATCTGGAACGGTTATTAAGACTGAAGAGGGCGCAGTAAAGGCAAATAATCCTGCAAATAGCCAGGGGAATATCTGGGGTATAACACGTAGTTTCTTTAATAACGCCGGCGGTTTCCTAGATAAGTCTGTGGTCCACCCTGATTTGCTATATTCTGCTTTAACAAATAGTGAGCGGCCTCTAAATCTACGCTTAATTGACTCCGATTATAAGGCATATGCAGCTAAAATTAAGACACTTGCGCCAAGGTTTCGCTATTTGAATTGCACTATTTTCAGTGCGGCGAATGGTAAGATTCTTGATACCGCTAGGTTGGATGCGTCACTAAATACTATTACTGGAGAGTGGAATACCATGTTTAAATTGAATGCCAGTGGCCTATGGGAAATAACAGATCCTAAGTTGGCTGTATCATTTAAGCAACTGTATACTTCTAATATAGATATCTCTAGTTCTGTATCAGTTGCTGTTGAACCTTTAGTTGAGCCTGTGGTTGAGCCTGTGGTTGAGCCTGTGGTTGAGCCTGTGGTTGAACCTGTGGTTGAGCCTGTGGTTGAACCTGTAGTTGAACCTGTAGTTGAGCCTGTGGTTGAACCTGTGGTTGAACCTGTAGTTGAGCCTGTGGTTGTTGATACTGTAATTCCATCGATTATTCCTTCTGTAAGTGTAAATACTGCAATGGTTATTCCCGAAGTAACTCCTGTAGTTCCTGTGGTGCCTCGAGCAACTCCTATGGTAGCTCCTGTATTACCTATGGTAAGACCAGTTGCACCTGTAATAAGACCAGTTGCACCTGTGATGAGACCAGTTATACCTGTTCCTCCAGTGAATAATTATAATATGAATAACAAGCTAGGGGCTGCTGCGAAAAATGATGCTGCGAGAGCTGCTGCTGCAGCTCTAATAGCAAGTTTTAAGAAAAGGTGAGACCTATATTATGGATGTGTAAACATTAATACATATGCATATTCAAATCCAGCGCTCATTAAATCAACAAACCCATTGTAATTCCAACCGGTTGTTTGAGCAATATGAACAAAATCATTGATATCACGCATATGTAGGGTATGGCGTTGTCGGCGTGTAGTCTTATCGGCAAATCTAAAAACTTCACGGAATTCTGCAGTTGGATCTTGTAGATCGAACTCGGCTTCATATGAAAACTTATCAAATTCAACCTTACTTTTTGTAACACGTTTCTTAACATATTTCTGGACTGTCGTGCCAACAAAAGGAGATGCAGCTTCAAGTAAAGGGTCAAACTTATACTTGTTTACAACTTCAATCGCCAACTTACCACCTGGGCGTATCCAGTGGAACATATTTCTAAAGATACCCGTTGGGTCATTGGAATAGTAAATTGTGAAGAATAAAACAGCAGCATGAGAAAACTGACCACCAGAAAAAGTATATTGCTGTTGCATGTCTCCATGTAAAAAGGTAACTGATTCACGCTGCTCCTTTGGTAAATCAGCTGATAGTAAAGTAACCGCTCGAGCTCGCCGGAGCATAGCCTCACTCTTATCAAGACCTGTTACTGAATTAGCACCCATCTTAGCAAATAAGACAGATGCGATCCCTGAACCGCACCCACAGTCTAATATATCCATGGTATCTGGCTCAGCTGTTTTCTTCCACTGGTTCATTATCAATGAAACCTCTTGAGGGTATCTGCCTGCAAGCTGGGTCAAATTATCATAGACACTGCAATAGAATTCATCAAAAAGCTCATCATTTTCAAACCATACAGTTCTAGATTTTTCTGCCTCTGTTATACCTGACTCAAATCCTTCTTTTAAACCAGAACTTACAAGGCCATACTGTGAATCCCATGTGAGCCACATATACTGTAAACATCCACATATCAATACAAATAATAAAATCCATTGAAATCCAGATAATCCTAGTGTCGTCAACTCCATATCTGATTAATCCTGTCTTCTTTTTCTGCACGTCTTTCCTCTCACCTTTTTAGCACAATCACTTCTATGTATTTCTAGCGCCTTGCATAAATGCGAATACTTGCACTTATTTAAGAGTTCTAAATCAGCTTCCATAGTGCATCTGACTTTCCAGAGCCATTTCATTGTAAGAGCCTTGCTCGACAGATTATCAGGAATACCATTGCTTAACCATGACTCTCTCCATTCCTTAAATGGTAAGGCAAGCCCAAGAGATCGCCAAAATGTGTTATAGAGTGGTAGTCGTTCTTCAGGCTTCAAGCAATTCCATTTATTCTTTTCTTCGATTGTGGCCATAGTATCACATGAAGGAGCGCCGGGCATTGGAACTGACTTGCGAGCTGATAAAGAATAAGGGTGTAAATCTGCAACTGAAAATAAGAAATCCCATCCTGGAAATTCTGTTCTAGAGCAGCCTGTCGCAAGAATTTGTTTGTAATATTTTTGAACTAATTCAAAAGGGGGATCTGGTTGTGTAGGTATCTTTTGATTTCTAAGTTTTGCATTCACCTCATTATGAATTTTCCATAGCCATTTAGTCAAGGCTTCTCTTGATTGTAAAGCTGATTCTAGAGGATATGTATCCATATAGCCAGCCAATGATGTGCGACAATATTTACAAGGTAGAACATACGGTAACATTTGGAATAATTCCCTTACAACCACTTTATCAGATGGATTGTATGCAAACGTTATTGTATGTAGTAATTTCCAACCGGAAGGTCCCCAGAACCTAGTATCCATCTAATCTTGCCTACGATTCTTCCTTGATTTAGAGATAAATGACTTTCTCATTTGTTTCTTACCTCCACTTATTGCCTTGGGTATAACAATGTTCTTAGACTCCTGGGAAGAAAGTGGTGGAACAGATGAAAAACTTGGTGAACCTAGAGGTGATGGAATTGCTGGGGCAATAGGTGGTAATGATGCTACAGGTATGGCCGAAGCAGGTCCTAGAGATGAGGCGGGCCCTAAAGATGGGGCGGGCCCTAGAGATGGGGCGGGCCCTAAAGACATAGGCACCATGGATTGACCTACCGCTTTTACGCGTTTTATTAGAGCTGTTGCAGAAGCCTGTCCTGCTAAGAACATATTTTGTTCAGACTTACCAATTTCAGAAAAATGGATTTGAACGTTGATTAATGCAACTGCATTGGGATACATTTTCTTTGCTTGTATATCAAGTTCTTGAATTAAAGCTACATTAAGATCATTCATCTTTTTTTCCATTAAGACATTTCTTCCTCCAGTTGTCCCTGAAGGGCTAGAAAAGGAATTACGAGAAATACTAATAGTTTCAACCCGTTGAGCAAAGACTGCTCCTGCCGGTTGTAAGCTATTTTGATTAAATGTTTGGACCGTGAACACCGGTAATGGTTTTGACATAACTACTTTATATATAGATTATCTTATATCTGAATCCCCTTGAATTGGAGAATGACATAAAAGTGGGTATGAATTATAGACATCTATAGAATTTTCTAAGCATAAATTAAGTATCCATGAGTCTACTGCATTTCTTATAAGTTTAGAAGAATGAAATGTATCTAGGCATTTCTTAGCTAAATTAAATGAAATTATGTAGGCATGCATAGTTCTATCTTTATCCATGTTAGATCCTAGCCACTGTTTATTAGTTGTATTATGTCTTATTATATTATTAGATACCATTGTTCCATCTCGCATACAGTAATCTGGAGTAAATCTTCCACCAACATAGAAAATATCTGCATCAGAAGGAATTTCTTTTAAAATATTATTAAATTTATCTAAAAAGTTATCACAGAAAATGACATCATCTTCGAATATAAGAGCCATAGGATAATTGTTTTCTACGATACTTTTGAATATACGTAGGTGACTTATAAAGACACCGATTTCTCCATTCCGCAAATCTCTAAAGCGGTCTACCATTAGGCGCTCATATGCAAGCGGTTCTAAATTCATATGTTTCCCATCAAATCCATGGACTATTTCTACATCAGTAAATGGACACTGATTCTTAAAAGTTTCTAATCTATCTGGTCTTCTTTTCAGATTGATTACAAATTTTTTCATATCTAATAGGTTTAACGAAGTCTTAAAACTAAATGAAGCGTGGACTCTTTCTGAATATTATAGTCTGATAGAGTGCGACCATCCTCTAGCTGCTTTCCAGCAAAGATGAGGCGCTGTTGATCGGGTGGGCGTTTCCCTCCTATATTTTTCAATACAGGCCGGACTATACCTTAAGCTATTTCAGAGTGCTACCTCATCATTAATAACCGAAAACCATCTAGTCTCTGAACCTTCTCCATATCCTTGCATAACGGATTTAGGAGCTTGGCTGCGGATTATCCATATATCTCTGTCGTTTTTACCATACACTAGGTCATTACCCCGTCCACGTGCTGCTTTCGCATACACGCTTGGTAGACAGAACTTTAGGAAGTTCCCGCAATTTGATCTTCTTGCACTTGGCTATCTGCCTCAGTACTAGCATCTGTGTCTTCATGGACATTTCTGAAATGTCTTCTTCTCCCAGAGGGGCTTGCATATTCTTCATCACATTTATGACATTTATAAAATATCTTTTCTGCAGTTTTAAAGATATTCAATACTCTGTCAATCTGGTTTATCTTTTGTGGAATTATCATCAAAGGCTTAATATCAGAAATAAATACAAGGGCTTGTTTGTGTGGTACACGCCATTCGTGCCCTACACATACTTTGCCACTAGCCGGAGAAAGCCTAGTGCGCTTACATATGGCACCTCCCCAAAATTTCTTAGCTATTTCAAGAGGTGTAATATCATTCTGAGAAATACTTAATCTTAAGCGATTATTATTTCCAACATCATTTGATACAGACCCCTCGCCTTCATAAAATCCACAAAACCACTGCAATAATTCAGCCTTTGTTTTCTCTGTAGCCATTTCTTCACTATTAGGAGAGAATTTTTATTTGTCCATAAAAGGGACCGCAACTGTTTATCCATGACTAGAGCCCTTATAATCATGGCAGGATGCTTTTCTGGACCCCTAGTTGATCCCTTCCTTATCTTGAATCTTCGCCTTCACGCCCTCAATCGTGTCAGAAGACTCTACGTCTAGAGTAATGGTCTTACCAGTAAGAGTCTTCACGAAGATCTGCATGTTATAATATAACATATAGGTCATTGTTTAGACCTGTTTTCGTAGTATTTCACACGTTTCTTTATGAGAATAATATCCTTATTCTTCTCATAATATTTACGCGATGCTTGGCGTTTACTGGACATAAGATCAAGTGCCCTTTGAACAATGACATTAGTGTCCATATTGTAAGTATTGTTGGCAGGATTTAGGCTTCACAATTATGCTGATCCAAAGGAACTCATATTGAGAGGAGCCAAGAAGGGGCGCACGGTGGGTTGAGTGGACTCCTCAGACTTACACTTGACAACTGTAGGGGGGCATACAGGTCTAGGGCATGGGGCCGGAGGGGCGCACTTAGTGGCAGGTGGGCACTTCACGACAGGGCAACGAGGGCGAGGGCATGGTGGGCATTCGCCAGAATCCGCCTTGCATTTGCTGTTATCAATAATTACAGGTTGGGGCTTAGGAATACTGCTCTTCAATATGTATTTGCTTAGGTCAGGAACAGGGGGGCATTCAGTCTTCAACATGTAGTTAGACATATCAGGCATCTGTGCGCGATTGCAAGAAGGGACCTGGGACTTCAAAATGTATTTACTCAAGTCAGGTTCCATGACACGAGGGCAGGGGGCAATTGGGGGATAACGAGATCCTGACCCTGATCCTGATCCTGACCCTGATCCTGATCCTGATCCTGATCCTGATCCTGAGCACCCGCATCTTAAATTACTCTGACCGCATTTATTGCAAGAATCACTAGGCCTAGGCTTAGCGCATCCACATTTTGACTTAGATTCACCACATTTATTGCAAGACCGGGCACTTGAAAATCCTTCGCTGCCACCTCCAACACGAACTAGAAGTCCTTCCATTTGAGTCTTGAGACCCATGTCATTGATAAATGTATCTATATTTTTAAAGCCAACTAAGTATGAAAATCCTGCAGTTCCAGCGCATCCTGCGCAAAACAGCGTTATTGCTATGGTGCCAAGTATGAATAAATGTGCTGCTGTCAACTTCATCCCCTATCTAACATAATGAAATACTATTTATTGCAAGACCGGGTAGCTAAAATTACTTATGTCCCTCCAACACGAACTAAAAGGCCTTCCATATTCTGAAATCCTCCAGCACGAACTAGAATGCCTTCAACCTGGGTTTTGAGACCTACATTATTGAGAAACGTGTCTATGTTCTTGAATCCTATTAAGTATGATAATATAGCATTTCCAATACAGCCTGAGCAGAATAGTGTAATTGCCAAGACACCAAATATAAACAAGTGCGTAGCACTTAATTTCATCTAACTTAGTATGATAGTTTAAACAGGAGAAGTCCACCCTCTCCACTGTCTAGGAGGGCATCCGCAGACAACTGGTAAATCAGGGTCCATAGTTGTCCCTAGTCTACCGCAGATCATTTTTGTATGACCTCTCCAAGAATACGCGGGAGACATTAATGAATCTTTAGCAATACAGCCAAAGTCTAGAGGATCAAGTCCACGCAGCTTTACCTGTTCGCAAATAGTAGTAGCACGCTTCTTCCAGTCAAAGTGAGACGCCTTATTAGAAGTTCTTATTGCAGCATTATCATCCATGCCAAGACTATTGCTATCGTATGCACTTTCCATACGTAGACCACCACTGCCTTGATTTGCCATGTGGTCTGAATGACTCATAGGACCTATTTGACCCATTGACCCACCCTGTGCACTTAGATGACGGTTAATTCCAGATGATGATTTCATGGAACCATCTGATTGTAGATCTAGATTACGCTTATAACTAGGATACTTATTCCCTTTTGAATCGGGAACATTATACCCAAGATCCATGCTTATCTTAAACATACCACGTTCCTTCAAATTCTTGAATACATCCTGGGCATTTTCAGTACCAACCAGGCCCGCAATTTGTTGTTCAATTGGATTTAACTTCTTACCATTGCCCTGTGAGAATACGTCCTTAACGTCCTTTTGAGGTTTTGCTAAATTAGGTAGAATTTCTTGAATATCCTCCTTGTATACCGGAATATCTTTATCAGTCCACTGACCCTTGTTTAATTTAGTGACCATATCAGTCAAGGCAGTATACATTTGCTGCAGTCTCTTAATTCTTGCTTGAACTACAGGATCGACTGTTCCTGATGCAGACAAGGTCAAAATAGCTGCATATGCTTTAGTTTGGAGAAGCTCTAGATCTTTCTTTGTAGCCTTTGTCTTCTCGCCAGGTGCAGCCTTGGGAGATCTCTTATCGCCAGCAGCAACCGCATTGCTCACAAGTTTTATTGCACCCTTGGGAGAGTTTATCATAGGTTGCATATTCTGGAATCCTTCTGATCCGCCCGTGACTACACCTGAGGTCTCAAATAGGCGAACCTTCTTTTGTAGAAACATGAGAGATCCCTCAATATCCGCAAGGGTCTGCTGCGTTAATTGAGACTGAACGCCTGGATTTCTGTCTAAGACTGATATTTCCTCCTGTAATTTACGAGAATCTGCTCTCAATTGCGTTAGAGGTAATGAAACCGTTGGATCAGATGAATTTGCCAAATTGACACCTTCAAATGCTAAAAAGGAACGTAGGTCTTCATTGATTTTTTTCATCTGTTTTGTCTCAGCTGGAAGCATGGCAGGATCTTGGTATTGGAATGAACCAACAGATGCCATCTGTGCATAAGGACCAAAGGGCAGCCCATTGGGGATTGAAGGGTTGGGCATGGCTACAGTATCCCCCTTGGCTGGAATGAGACCCTTAGGTATAATCGGTTCAGATATAGGTGATGATAGTAAGTCCTCAAACCCTTCCTTTGTAGAATCTAGCAAATGACTGCTGTTTAAAATCCATGCTATCAAGCCTAAAAGTAAAACTAAATATAAGACTGTGGTTGGCTTCATCCGACCTTCTACAAGTGCTGTTTGAAAATTGACACAATAAAGTTCGTTTACGATAGTACAATGAAAACAACATATTCTTTGGGTGAAGCAGTCGAAATGGGCATAGATGAAGCAGGTCGCGGATGCTTCTGGGGGCCTCTATATGCCGGGGCCGTCATATGGCCCGCAGAAGATGAGTGGACAGATAAGCATCGTGAGGTAGCACCCAAGGTTAACGATAGTAAGAAAATTTCTGAGAAAAAGAGAGATATAATTGCCGAAGGAATCAAGGCCGCTGTAAAATGGGGTGTTGGCTACGTGCAAGCATCAGAAATAGATGAAAGGGGTATGACCTGGGCAAATCAAGAGGCTTTCAGAAGAGCAATGCAAGATTGTATTGGTAAAGGCGGTAAAGTGCCAGATTTACTGTTGATTGATGGAATTCTAGGGCTTCCTAAAGAGGACACTGTTAAATACCAGTGTATTGCAGGTGGCGACGGACTTTACTTGCCTATTGCAGCTGCGTCTATCTTGGCAAAGACATCTAGAGATAACTATGTCAAGGAGTGGTGTTCTAGTAATATAGAAGTAGAGGCGCACTATGGCCTTCTAAAAAATAAGGGGTATGGAACTGCAAAACATAGAGAGGGTCTCAAGGCTCATGGAGCACATGAGCAACATAGATCACAATTTATTAGAAATTGGCTATAGCTTTTTAAAAAAGCTAACAAAAGGAAATATAAAATAGTATGATTTTCAAACCATACGATTTTATTCCTACATAATAATCAGTTCTGTACAAGTAGCCAGTTACCAGTTCCAATTATATCTTATCCTTCGATAAGACAAATGGGTTTTTAATAATTGATGATTTCAATACTATTGTAGTTATTTACTACAACTAATGAAATCAAGCCCCCCCTTATAATTTTCTTTTTAGCGATATCTATTATTTTTTATTATGAATATATAATAATAGTATCATTTAACCTCACGGGTGCCAGGTGCTTTTAACACACGTATTTATCTTTTTTATTTTTGTGCATAACTGCAACATTTAGTGCTTGCGAGAGCGAGAACCCTTGCGGTGCTTGCGGCCACCCATCATGGGGGGCATGTTGTTGCGGTTCTTGCGAGAAGCACGGTTCTTGCGGTCACGGTTCTTGCGGGAGGCGCGGTTACGGTTACGACGAGTCATGGCCATATTGTTATACTTAATGCTGTGATTTTTTGTACGCACTGCGGAATTTTTTTTGGAAACTCGACCCGGAGATTGTTCTATCCAGTGGTCTAGCAGAGCAATATCTTCAGCCCTAGATTTCCAATTAGTTGTAAAATGACCTCTCCCTTGATGAATAAAAATAAGCTTCTCATTCCCTTTACCAAGCCCTCTTACCCTTTTAATAAATTTCAAGGGTTCATATGGTAAGACTTCTAAATCTGCAGTATCAGTCCTAGCGATAACAAACAATTCTGGTATACCTCTAACCGGAATATGTTCCATGGGACTCCAGGATCCTGTAGCCAAGACATTCACGGGAGACTCAATTGAGCCGAATTCCTTAGTTTCCAGCGTAGTTAAGGGTAAAATAGGATTTGTTATTGTTCTTAAAACATCTACATATGGTGATTCCAAATATAATGCTCCTACTAATCCAGGGTTCTTTATAGCAACACTCGATACAAGAAGACCTCCTGCTGACCTACCATACAATACAGTTCTAGATGCGTCCATGTTATATTCTTCCTTCAAGGCTTCAATAGACTCCTTAAAGGCATTTATGGATTCAACACGATTTAATCTCTGTCCTGCTCGTATCCATTTAGTAGAATGGTCTCCACTACCAGGGACCATTACAGAGCAAACAATCCACCCTTTCTCTAGCATGGGTTTCCATCTTGAAATCAAAGAACCCACTTGCGTAGGGGTTCCATACGCACCATACGCAGTAATCAAAATACCTTTTACGTTTAAGATATCTTTAGGGTGGACTACAAATGCAGGCAAAGGATGTTCATGATACGAACATGGGTATTGATGAGGTTTAGGGTTGGTTAAAATCCATTTTGGTATATGTATAGTATACGAAGAATATCGAATATCTGAAATATCAATGCTATAGGGATCTCTCGAATCGTAGGATACATCTCCCCAAATCCAGATTATAGGTTTTATCTTGTCTTTTTCAATTCTATATAGAGTTCTGATACCTCTTGATCTGGTGACTATCCATCCTGCCTTAAATGATAGAGATTCTATGGTTTCATTTTCAGTTATACCAGGTAATCTTAGATTATCTGGAACAATCCCACTCTGTAAATGGGGTTGTGCTGACCATGTATTTATGGAAGGAAGTAAACTGTATTGTTTATTTACAAAATCGCTTTTTACTGCATAGACTGATCCATCTTCTCCCCTCTTAAGATCTAAGTTTTCAGTTAAATTATCCGATACAAAGTGAGTTTTTATAGTATCTACATCATTGGGATCCCAGCTTTTAACCGAATTGTATCTCAAATCTGCATCTGAGCCTAGAAACCAGACACTTGAGTGTAAGATTGCGACCGATGGTCCAGTGTCTTTAATTGTCTTAAGATGGGTCACAGTATTATTAGAAATCTTATATACTTCCACTGAAAAGCGTTCAAATCCATGTGAATCCTGGACTGCTGCAACAAAAATAGTTTCATTAAAATCAGCATCCCAACACTCGCACTTGAAAAAACCTCTAGACCATTGTTGCTCGGGGCTAAATGCTTCAGATGAAATTTTCCAGCCATTCAATTGATAATCTGAAGATGATGTCTTAAATCTAGGTATACTTAGTTTATTTAATGCATCTTTGAATCTTCTATTTTCATCATCAATTAATTTGTCCCATTTAGAACCCAATTGTTTTTCCATCCAAGATAAATTGTTTTTCCATGCAATATATCCTAAATTTCTTATTTCTTCGTAGGCATCCGAGGCCATATTAATTATAGATTATATTATTTTTTAGAGCCACGTTGGCGCCCTTGTATAAGTGAATTTGGTGGAGGAGGGGGTGCAGATAAGGTTGGACCTAATGTATAAGCAACACCTGGTGCATGAGTTATTCTTAATGCCTGCATTGCAATGGGTTTTATTGCTGTCGGCGTAGAAAATGTCGGGGCCACATACCGTATTCGATTATTCAAAGTATCTGCAATAAATAAGCCTCTATATTGATTTACACATAAGGCAGCAGGCATATTGAATGTAGCTCTTTTTTCAATTGGCACTAATGCCCTTTTCGGGTCAATTGCACCATATCCATCTATAGCACCAGATTTCTGAACAGGTGAGCCTACAACTGGTATTACATTGCCCTCATTTGTGATACGACGAATACAATTATTTCCTGTATCTGCAACATAGAGAACATTATGTAAATCAACGCAAATACCAGTTGGGTAATTAAAACTAGCCTGTTCTCTTCTCCCTTCTTTATAAGATTGCTGACCACTCCCTGCAACCGTGGATACCTTTCCACTTGGTGTAATTCTTCTTATAGCATTATTCTGAGTATCGGTGACAAATACATTTCCTTTCAAGTCTACACATATACCAGTTGGACCATTGAAAGATGCTTCTGTTCCAGTTCCATTTATAAATCCACTATTATATTGCAAAGGCCCATCGAGATTAGTAGAGCCAGCTAAGACAACTAGGCTTCCTCCAGAAGTAATCTTACAAATTCTGTGATTTCCAGTATCTGAAATATATACATACCCACTTGAATCTACTGCGACACCCCTAGGCCCTCTTAAAATAGAACCAGATCCTATTGCTGCATCATTTGAGGTTGAATTTATTCCACCAGTTCCAACTACTGTGCCAACGACACCTTCGACACCATAGAGTGTTCCAGATGCATCATTTACAATATTTCGTTCAATAATACGTATTGCATTATTTAATGTATCTGCAACATATAGATTACCTGCCATGTCAATTGCTACCGCAGTTGGTCTATTAAATTGAGCAACTCTAGGCCCTCCATTTCTATAACCTGCAACTCCAGTTCCAGCATAAACTCTTAGATTACCAGAAGTATCTCGAACTCGTATACAATGGTTCAATGTATCTGAGAAATAAATATTCCCTAAAATATCAACAGCAACTCCAGATGGGTTATTTAAAGTAGTAAGTACAGAAGGAGGATTCTTTACTAGCGTAAATGTCTCATAATACAAGGGTATGAGTGTAAGCTCAAGATTACCTATAATATTATTGATATCGAAGGCAGCCTCGTAGACATTGGGCAGAGGTTTTATTAGCGAGTCATTTTGTTTTAATCTATATTCTTCTGTAAAACGAATATTATGACCAGCCCCAACAATTCCATCTGTAAATCTGTAAATTTTCTTAGCCTTAAGAAGAATAATAAAATCTATCATTAAATCGAGAATTTTAGGTAAACTATTAACAGGTCCAATGTCAATTGTAGAATCGTCAATTCTCTGAACTGCTCCAGAATTCATCTCAATATATTGAGATAGAATTGTTCTTAGTTGAATACTGTTAGAGAATACCATAAAATCTTTGTTCATATCAAGTGAACGGCGTATCTGATTTGCTAAAGATGCAACTTCCCTTGTAGTCAATATATAACGAAACTCATCATTGTGCACATATATAATATTATAGCCATATAGTAAATTATCAGATTGAGGTCTATATAATAGATTTGCTCTTACCTTAGCTTCTGCAGCATCATATAGAGATTCCCTATAGCGAACAATTTTATCAAATCCAACATAAGATAAATTATATATATCATTGCGTTCTAACCATACATTTGATGTGACAACAAATATAGGATCTGATGTATTTAAAAAATTATCTAAATCTAATCTAAGAGTTTCCTGGTCTACATTCATAAAATATAGCTTAGGCGTAATGCGTGTTTTATCATATGAATAATTATTCACTATCATGTGGGTTTCGAATTCAGAGCCCGCTATATTTATCTTTACATCTATATTGTGGTCAATTGCATAATTAAAGAGTCTTAAGGTTCCCCTTACAAAATCATCAAACCCAAATGGTTCATTTCCTGAATATACCTGAATAATTGCCTTTCTAAAGCCCATCTAAACTAAAGGAAGATAATATTCTTAGATGCCACGTATTATTTTACTCTGGAATCAATCAAATACTTTTGGTCTAAGTCAAGACGCTGCGAATATTGAAGCGGCACTTTTATCTCTTCCAGTTGATATTCAGATTCTTAAACTAGATCCTTTACAGCCACCTAGTCCCGCAGATGTTGTAATACATCTTGAGATCCCTCATCCGGTGTGGTTCGCATGGGCACCTACTCAGATCTGGGTTCCCAATCCTGAATGGTGTTCGCCTAATTGGCTACCACTTGTAGACCGTTTTAGTGAAATCTGGGTAAAGGAGTATGGTCATTTGAATGACTTTGGAAAGAAGGCCATACATATGCCTTGGGCTGTGCGGGGACCCTTGAAACCTATTATGCCAGAGTCCCTTGGTTTGAGACAAGCAATCTGGGTTCTTGGTGCATCTCAGAATAAGCATATGGCGGCTCGGACTTTATTACCTCTTTGGCCTGATGACTTTCCTTTAACAGTGACAACTACTCTTGAAGAAGCCGATCTTCCTGGGCCTTTTCCTCCTTCTGTTCAGGTAAAGAGAGGCTTCTTGAAATCCGATGAGTTAGAGGAACTGAACCAGGGTGCTGCAACCCATGTTTGTATTAGTGCTGCGGAAGGGTTTGGATTTACTGCTGCTCAGGCGGAGGCTAGATCTGCGGCGATGATTTTAAATACCTTGCCAGTCTACAAGGAATACTATGGATGCAAGGGATATGCTGGATTTATAGAAACTCCTTGTGAAAAGTCAGATAAAAACCACATTGGTTTTGTAGCAGATTTTTCTCGCGTGACGACGGAGAATATCAAGTCTGCATTACGGATAACAATTCCTAGTGGTGAAATACAGGTTCAGAATGCAGATAGGAGATGGATTGATTTTAAAACAATGGTGTGTAATAATATAACGGGATATCTTAAGAATGCCAAATCACAGCCTCGGATGCCACCTGTAATCGGACAAGCAGACTGCCCCAATATTTCAGTTCTAACTCTTACATACAATAGGCGTAATTTTATTGATCTAGCATTCCTAAATTTATTAGTGACAGATTATCCTAAATCTAAGATACAGTGGGTCATCGTAGAAGATAGTGATGACCCCTTGCTAAGTGCATCAGACAAAATTAAGCAATTCGAGGAAAGAGACCCTGGTATTGAGATTACCTATGTTCCTATGACTAAGAAACGATCAATCGGATATAAGCGCAATAAGGCGGTTCAGGCAGCTAAATATGATATCTGCGTAAACATGGACGATGACGATGTATACCCTGAGACTTCTTTTCGAAGAAGAGTTTCCTGGCTCATGGAGTATCCTGAGGTGAAGGTTGCAGGCTGCACAATGATTGCCATGTATGATTTGCAACAGGGAATTAGTGCTGTAAATACACCACCCTGGGCTCTAAAGCAATGCGAGCGAGTAAGTGAGGCCTCCTTTTGTTTCTGGAAGTCATATGCTCTAGAACACCCTTTCCCTGATCAGCAACAGAGCGAAGGAGAAGCATTCGTGCCTCAAGATGAGCGTTTCATGGAAATTCCTCCACAACAGGTATTAGTGGCTTTGAACCACGGGAAAAATACCAGTAGTCGTGTAATTGCAGGGCGTGCTGAGACTGGTTGCTTCTGGGGATGGGATAAGAAATTCATTACGTGGCTACATGGTCTAGTAGGAGTGGAAGTTGAGGCTGTATAACAGCCAACTGCGTAGCTAGAGGCGGTCTAAACTCATCTTAAACTTTATTAAGTATAATGGTTAATAAGGGAAAAACAAGAAACCCAACCGTTTCAATTGTGACTATTACACAATTGAAACGTTTTCCGTGTATGGAAGTTTTAAAGGACATGATTAAGGCTCAGACCTACCAAAATATTATTGAGTGGGTAATCGTGGAGGGGTCTCCTTTAGAATCTGAATGGTCAGAGAATTCTGCCAATATTGAAAAGTTAAGAGATGAATTCAAAATTCCTATAGTCTACTTGGAGAAGAAGCCAGGTGAAAAGTTAGGTGCTTTAAGAAACAAGGGAAACAATGCGTGTTCAGGTGAAATTACAGTGGTAATGGATGACGATGACTATTACCCTGCAGAACGTGTGCAGCATGCAGTTGAGAAATTATCAGCATCTAATCTTCTAATTGCAGGATGTTCAGATATGTATATCTATGATTATACATTAGAGAAACTTTGTAAGTTCAAAAAATTTGGGGAGAACCACTCGGTAAACAGTTGTTTTGCATGGAAAAAGAAGTATTTAGAAAAGCATTCACATGATGCATCTAAAGACACTGGAGAAGAACCTAGTTTCACAAATGACTTCAAGGAGCCTATGATACAATTAGAAGCTAATAAGACAATTATTCAATCAAGTCATTCTACGAATACATATAATAAGAGAGAAATTTTGACAGGTGGCATTGCAAAGATAACTGATACCGCTAAAGAAATAAATGAGGATCCAACGAATTATATTAAAGAGCCTTTTTTTACAAGACTGAAAAATATATTTTATAAGGAACAAAAGAGCAAGTATGATATTGTATATTTTGCAGGAGGATATTCAATTAGTTGGGATCCTACTGCAAAAAGCTTAACTGGATCTGAACAGGCAATTGTGCATTTATCGACAAACTGGGTAAAATTAGGAAAAAAGGTGGCTGTATATGGCCTTCTAAAAGAGTGTGTATACGAAGGTGTTGAATTCTTTGACTGGAAGAAGTTTCCTTTCAACGAGACATTTGATACACTTGTTTTGTGGCGTGTATATGGTCTTCTTTGTGGCGGACCTTTTCCCATGAAGGCGAATCGTATCTGGCTGGATCTACATGATGGTATTGTTATCAAGGAATTTCTTGAGAACTGGTATCGTTATGGATCAAAGGTAAATAAGGTATTTTTTAAGAGTAATTTTCACAAGGAACTATTTGATAAATCTCTACGTATAACTTTACCCAAGGAGCGTTATGCTATAATACCGAATGGAGTTCGTGTAGACGAGTTTTCTGTAAATTTAGAAAATGTTCCAAGAAATCCTTTTAGATTCTGTTATTGCAGTTGTTATACAAGAGGCCTTTTGCCTATCTTACAATACATGTGGCCAATAATTATGAATGCTGAGCCCAGAGCTGAGCTACACTTGTATTATGGCATGGGTTCAGTTATGGACAAGGAATTCAAGGCAAATATGACTGAGCTGATATCAAGGCCAGGTGTAATGGATCATGGAAGACAACCCTTAGAAATTATTGCAAGAGAAAAATACATGTCTAGCTTCCACCTTTATCTGACAAATTCCGACTCAGAAATCGATTGTATTACTGTGAGAGAAAGCTGTTTAACGGGTGCAATCCCTATTCTGTCAAAACATGGTATATTCAATGAACGAGATGGAATTCACTTTGAACTGAGTGAAGGGAATCCAATGTCATACGCAATGATTGCAATGGAAATTATTAAATTAATGAAAGACAAGAACCTTGATATCTTGAGGCAAAATCTCAAAGCATCAAAGAATTTAATTAGATGGGTTGACGTAGCAACCAAGTGGCTACAAGAGGAGTTTTAATGTTTCCTACGAGTTTTTCTTATAGTTCTAGTTCCACCCTTTGTGGTCTTAATATTCTTACCTTTAACTTCTTTTAATGCAGTTGCTAGAGGGGCATCTGGTATAGGGATAATATCTGGTGTAATTAAAGTGCCGATTGTTTCTTCTAGACTTTCACCAGCCATGTCTTTACATTCATATTGAAGTGTTTGAATATCAGTAGGAATATTCATGAGTTCTAAGACAAGTCTCATAACTGGTATATTACGGAATGGCTGAATAGCTTCCTGAAATTCTCTTGAGCAATATATAGAAGGTTGTCTAACAATTGCCTGCAAATTCTGAATATCATCAAATGTAGGAATAAATCCTTCTGGAACTTCTTTTAGTTTTAACCGAAGTCCAGCAGGTCCTAATGATTTCTGCATAGCTTCCTGGATTTCAAATATTTTTGCGTTTGAATCCTCAACTATTTTCTTTAGTGCATCAAATTGTGCTCTAGCAGATAACCTTGCAGACTCTGGTGCAAAATTAGCAAATCCCCACAATAGAAATCCAATATACATTGATTTTCCAGACTGATAAAAACTCATTAGCATGCGTTCTTGAATATCAGGTGCAATTAAGTCTAAGATATTTAACAAGAGTTTGCCTATTACACCTGCCACCAATGGACCTTCTCCGAAAAATCCAATAATACTTAAGATACCTTGTTTCCAATCACCTTTCAAGATATCTATTAAACCGAGAACTAAGGATAAAACTTTTCTTGTAATATCACTAGATAAAGGTCCAACACTGTATATAATACGAATTGCTTCAATAACTACACCAATTATAATTGGTATGGCACGTGGATTTATAGGGACTATTACAACATTAACAAATAGAGGAGGTGGTGCAGGAACTAAGAGGGGGAATCTAAAATCAGGGGTATTCTTATCATAAAAAAAACGAAAGGGTCCAATTTCCCTAGATAATGTTGTAACATGAGTATCAACAGATTTCAAAAAATCTCTAACTTTCCAATATGTCTTATCTAAACTTAAGTCATCTGGATTTATTTTAGGCTTTATAATATCACCTGTTGCAGTTGCTTTTACTATAGCACCGCCTTGTTTTTCAGAATTAGAAAATAGTGGTTTTATAAATTTTTGTGAAGCTTCTTCTAGAATTCTGGCCTCAGAATGTTCAAACATAGGTTCATCGTGTCTGTCTAGAATACTAGATGCCCAACCTCTTTTAAAATTTGCTTTCTTTGCTTCTAGAATCAAAAAACTTACACCAGAAATTGTATCGTATACTTTTTTTTTCAATGTTTGGTTATCTTGATTTGCTAGCCTCTCTAAAGTATCTAATGTTGCTTCTAATTGTCTTTGACCACTATAGTCCATCTAATTAGGAGGAACACATTGTACATCCCTCGCCATTCGCAGCAGCCTCCTTTGCCTCTTTTACTGATTGCTCATATTCCTTCGCTAGCTTATCAAGAAGAGCAGCCCGCTCCTTTGCCTTCTTCTTCTCAGGCGTAATCTCCTCCTCCTCTTCAGTTTCCGAATCGGTCTCATCCAATATTGTGTTTACTTGTGCAACCGCTCCTTGAACAAGACGAGGATCTACTGTAAACTTCTGAGCCATTACCGGGGCCTTCGTGCGCAAGTAATAACAACCTGTCTTCAAGCCCTGCTTCCATGCGTAGAAATGCATGCTAGTTAGTTTCGCATACGTAGGATTCTCCATTGACAAATTCAGACTCTGGCTCTGACAGATGAAAGCCCCACGCTGAGCAGCCATGTCAATGAGAGTGCGTTGCTTAATCTCCCAGGAAGTCTTGTAAAGTGCCTGCACCCAATCAGGAATTTCCTTGATACCCTGAACACTGCCATTCTGTGCTACAATCTGTTGCTTCATAGCTTCAGACCAAAGGCCGAGATCCATGAGATTTGAAACTAGATACTTGTTGACAACGACGTATTCTCCTGCTAGAACACGTCTTGCATAGATATTTGAGGTCATAGGTTCAAAGCACTCCGTGTAGCCGAGGATCTGACTAGTGGAAGCAGTAGGCATTGGTGCAACCAGAAGTGAATTACGGAGACCTTGAGATGCATTTACTCTGAGAGAAGTCCAATCCAAAGTCTTTTCAGATTCAGAGATAGGTGTTACATTCCACAAGTCAGGCTGCAAGAGACCCTTGGAAGCAGGGGAACCATCAAAGGTCTCATATGAACCATCTGTCATCGCCAATGAAGAACTTGCCTCAACTGCTGCATAATAAATATGCTCAAAGATTAGCTGGTTGAGCCTAGTTGCCTCAGGCGACTCCCATGGTAATCTGAGCCTAGCAAATACATCTGCTAGACCCTGAACTCCTAGTCCAATGGGTCTATGACGAAAGTTAGAGCGTTTAGCCTCAGGAATAGGATAGAAGTTAATGTCGATTACTTTATTGAGAGCCTTTACTATAGATGCAGTTACCTTTCGAAGCTTGTCAAAGTCAAAGGTCATGTTATCCTGGCTTACGAAAGCAGGCAGTGCAAGAGATGCTAGGTTGCAAACTGCCGTCTCCTTTGGGCTAGAGAACTCAATGATTTCCGTGCAAAGGTTAGAAGACTTGATTGTCCCAAGGTTTTTCTGATTACTCTTCTTATTTGCAGGGTCCTTGTAAAGAAGATATGGTGTTCCCGTTTCCATCTGGGAATCTAGGATCTTGAACCACAGCTTCTGAGCAGACACCGCCTTACGAGCACGACCCTCCTTCTCATAGCGAGTGTAAAGCTTATCAAACTCATCGCCATAGACATCTGCTAAACCAGGGGCCTCGTGGGGGCAGAAGAGACTCCACTGCCCATCTTCCTCCACGCGCTGCATAAATAGATCTGAAATCCAGAGTGCATAGAAGAGATCTCTAGCACGCTCCTCAGTCTCACCCGTATTCAGCTTGAGCTTTAGGAAATCCTCAATATCAGCATGCCAAGGCTCAAGATAGATCGCAAAGGAACCATTGCGCTTACCGCCTCCTTGATCGACGTAGCGGGCAGTTGCATTGAAATTGCGCAACATAGGAACAATTCCGTTCGAGGTGCCATTCGTTCCACCAATTAGAGAACCAGATGCACGCACATTGTGAATGTGAAGTCCAATACCACCAGCGAACTTTGAGATTGACGCGCAATCCTTGAGGGTCTCATAGATACCGTCAATACTGTCATCTTTCATAGCGAGAAGAAAGCAAGAGGATAACTGAGGCCTAGGTGTGCCTGCGTTGAATAGAGTGGGAGTAGCATGGGTATAGATTTTCTGGGACATCAAGTTGTAAGTCTCAAAGGCCTGATTGAGTTGCTCAGAGGTTGTATTTGAACCAGTTGTCCAAATACCAAGAGCAACGCGCATCCACATGTGCTGGGGCCTCTCAAGAATACGACCCTTAGTGTCCTTCAAAAGATACGACTTCTCAAGTGTCTTGAAACCAAAGTAATCAAAGTCATAATCACGGTCATACTGTATTTCTGCCTCGATTTCCTTCTGAAATAATTGTGCAACCTGGTCAAGCTCCTCAGATACATAATATACAGGTTTTCCAGTGTGAGTTGAAATCTGATTTCTCAAGGTGCTAACAACTTGTGCAAATGTAAGAGGAGTATTTTTGTGGTGATTACTGATTGTTAGTCTGGATGCAAGAGTTGCGTAGTCTGGATGCAGAGTTGAGAGGCTAGCCGCAAGCTGCGCAGCGAGTTCATCTAGTTTAGAACTAGAGATACCATCACAAATTTGAGAAATAATATTTTGAGCGAGAGTATCAACCTGGACGTTCAAATCCTTACCTGCCTTATATATCCTTCGAAGAACCTTATCGAAAGATACGGGCTCCTGAGTTCCATCACGCTTTATGATACGCATACTACGCTGCATTGTTATTATGTATTAGGTAATTGTGGCGCGACCAGGTCAATTTTATTGGTTAAAGTGAAAAAATTGAGCTCATGATGTGATGCATATAAGTATAGCAAAAAGATGGCAGCAAAGCGTATTTCAAAGGAGCTAAGTGATCTAAGAAAGGATCCTCCTGCAAATTGCAGCGCTGGCCCTGTTGGAGATGACATGTTTACATGGGAGGGTGTTATATTTGGCCCCGATGAGTCACCATATACCGGAGGTATATTCAATGTCTCAATTCAGTTTCCTGTAGACTACCCCTTCAAACCCCCTCGCATAATGTTCAACACAAAAATTTACCATCCGAATATCAACACACAAGGCTTTATATGTCTTGATATTCTGAAACAAAACTGGTCTCCGGCTCTGACTATTTCGAAGGTGCTTCTATCAATTCTGTCAATGCTTACTGACCCGAATCCGAACGACCCTCTAATGCCTGATATTGCGAACCAGTATGTGAAAAATCGGGCTGAATACGAGCTGACCGCAAGGGAATGGACACAGCTCTACGCCCAAGAAGTCAGAGAGTAGGTTTTACGTAAACCTTTGTATGCTCGACTTTTCCGCAAATATCTGGTAAATCAAAATCCTGAATTTTTCCGAATTTTTCATGACACTCATCACGTATACGTTCTGGTATCATTGAGTTTCCGTCGACAGACACCTGATTTATATCTACTCTCAAGTATTTTAAGAAAGTTGCGCAATCCTTTCTAGATTCAGGAGGTATCGATAGCTGCTCTTCTATTTTTCTTCTAATGCCACCCCACTGTGTTGCATAATGGTTATGATCTATTGATTTTGTAAGATATCCTAGTTTTTCTTGTAGCATATTTGTTATACTTATAACTACACTCAGAGTGCCAAATACCCAGGAGAGTTGAAATCCATTTATATTTATTCCACCTGCCATAATATTTGAAATACCACTGAATGCTGTTAAGACATTTGATGCAATTGTAAGTGCTCTTGCACGTTTATCAAAAAAAGAATATGCTTCTGTATGCATCCATTCAAAACACTTTGCTTCATCACACCATGATGCTAACATCTTCTCAACCCCAGGATTCCAGTCTTGTTTAATTATAACCGATGAGTCATCTGAACCAGGTGCATCACCCATTTCTATTTTACATATATAATTTAGAAGGCAATGAGCCAGGTTTTCATATGTATATTTATAATTGGAATTCTTGTGATGGCGGCAGTTTACGCGGTAAATCCAGTTTTAACAAAAGAATCATTCGCCGACTTTATTGAAAATAAGGGATATCCTACAAGCCAATTATGCTCTATGCCTTTAACAAGCCCCCTACCCCAACTATCTGGTCCGGCTGATACAACACTCGATGAAGCTAGAGAGCCTTATCATTTGTTAGGAGATTATCTAGAACGCGCTGAGGGTCGTCTGGCAAATTTGAAGTCTGAATGCGCCTACGTGGCAGATGGTCAACGTCGTATTGAATTAACAGGAACCTATGGTCAAATAACAAATAACTATAAGAAAGCTAAGCCTGATAATGGGTCTACTTTATTAAGAGAACTTTCTTTATCGTTTTATAAATAGAATGATAACTAAAATAATACACATGTCATCTGCTACGGAAAGAACTCACTTAGTTGAAAGAATTGTTAAATTGACTGGTGCTGAAATATTCGAGGCTATCGTGGTAGAAGGAAATGGAAGAAGTGGATGTAGACAGAGTCATGAAACCATATATAAAACTATTAAAGAAGGAGAAAGTCTACTATTATTTGAAGATGACTGTGTAATAAATGATGAAAGTTTTTTGAATTTTATTGAAGAAAATAAGAATGATTATGATCTAATATATTTAGGTGTAAATCATGTATTTTTAGATAAAGATAATAAACCAAACAGGTCATTTGGAACTCATTCTATGTGGGTAAGCTATAATGCATTACAAATATATCTCACGCATCAAACTTCAATAACGGAAGTAGATAATATTTGGAATCAAGTTGAACAAAAATATAATCTAAAAGTTCTAAGAGCTAAGCCTATTAACAAGTATACAGTTCAATGTCAAGGATTAAAATCATATATAACAGGTAGACCTCGTGGTAAAGTAAATCCAATAAGCTGGTAATCTATTAGAATGCCTCCCATCTATATGTTGAAACTTGATAAATCTCCATTGCCATGTAGAACTCAAGTATCTTTCTATGCACAAGGAATGAGTGCCCAATGTATTGCATTTACAAATGTAACACATTGGTCTATACTAAGAATGATACTTATTGGCGGTAAGCCTGTGTATTTCAATATTACTAGACATTTCGTAGCCTTTCAAAGACTCATGAAACTATACGCTCAATTCTTACGGTCTGCACGAAGCTTACGGGTTTTACGAGTTCGAGAGGAAACAGGTAGAGGTCCTCGTTGGCGTAAACCTCTTAAGGGTGAACTATATGGAGAAGAAGCACCTCCTATAGGTGCACTATATACAGTAGGATAGTTTGATACAACTGGAGCCTCTTGATTTATAACGTTAGATAAACGTTTTTCTATTTTTTGAAGATCTGAGTTAACATGGTCTTCCTTCCAGACATTCATGGCACGACCCGCCCCTGGTTCAGAAAATTTATTCAATACCTTGGTAAATTTCTCAGACAATGATTTTTTGGTTTCCTTCGCACCTGGTCTAAATCCTGGCATAATACGATTAATTTCTTGTAATAAAATGATAGAAATTGGAGACCCTGGTAAGAAAAACTCAATGGGGAATGAGTCAATAAACATCTCAGCTAGAACCTTATTGGATAAATGGACCGAGTAAGATTCAACGACGATATAATTAGATTTAATACGTTCCATCAAATTTCTATGGTATTCCGTGTCATCGAGAAACCATAGGTCATTTTCTGAAATATTCTCACCCAGGCACGCCTGAATTCCTGATAAACTCTTTTCGCGAAAGCCATCTGTGCCCTTTGTCTCAATTGAAATACGACATGGGCTGTCTATATGTATCCGGGGTGCTAATACATGCAATCCGTCAGCTTCTTTTATTAGTTCTCCCTGGTTCACATTATATGGTTGCTTTTGTAAAGTAAGTGCCAGAATAGAATCTACAGCATTTATAAGCTCAATAATACCATTATTAGAATATATAAATAACTTACCTATCTTACTTTCCTGTCTTAACTTAATTAATTTAGGTAATAACTTAAGTAAAGATGGTCTAAATAAAGTCCCCTTTGTCTTTACTTCATTCTCCGCAATTTTATTGTAAAAAACTGTTCTTCCCTTCTGAATAAAAAAGCTGACGTTGCTGGACTTACCTGGAATTTTAACAGCTCTTGGAAATAGAATTTCGAATAATAAAACAAAGGGAACTAAAGTATAAGCTTGAACTAGACATTCATCAAAATCAAAACCTACTGTTGGAGCCATTCTCCTTCTTACTTATACAGGAGAATTATCGCCAACTTCTACTGAATTTTGTTCTTTCTCCTCTGAACTATCATCTGCAATCATACATGCCACTTCTTTCTTCTTACGAGAAGATTCAGGTAAGATAAACTCTCCTGCCTTTGCCTTCTCAATATCTGCCCAAAATTCATCTAACTTTGGCTTTAATGATAGAAACCATGCCTCATCTCTGTAAACACGCACATGGTGTATTTTCTCACATTTCCATATATTAGTTTCTAAAACCCGTTCATTCAATCCGAGGTCGGGCGTCCATTCTAAATTTGCAAGAGGACCATAAAGATACTTGCAAGGCAGCCAATCTTTCTCCTTCTCATTAAAACAGCCTACGATTACAATTATACCATACCAATTTGTCTTAGGCTTTTCGAAGCCTTGTTCTACAAATTCAAACTTTGCTTCTACATATTCGCAAGCACGAACACCTGTGACTTCTAATTGCAATTGCATCTGATAGAAGTATTCCATTGGAACCTTGAGGCCAATAGTTCTCGATTTAGGACACTTAATTTCCAGGAGGTGGCCACCTATTTCGGGTTTCTCTAAAGATCTGATTATAAGACCATCTGGGCTAGCAGCCATGCGCTTATCAACTAAATGAACAAACCTTCCTACATCATGAATAATAGCCTTCCAATGATCCTCTAAAATTATTTTCACAACTGGTTCAAAGCAAATTCCCCAGTCAAATGGATTCATATTCGACCTTAGAACCACTTGATTTGAACCTCTCCCAGGCATCTCAAGTTTTCCTGACTTTTGCATAATTAGAAGACCACGTTCCCTAGGTGAACCGAAAACCTTGTATATTTCAGAGGCAGTTAAACATCGCTTGAATTCCGTATACCAATCGGCAGTGCGTTGCGTCGTCTGTGGCCTGTTCATCAAGGCATATGTCTTATCATGGTCAACTGCAGTGAGAAAGTTATCATCATCCCATTCTGAAAAGGCTTCTAAAAGGCCAGCTGCAACCGAATCAGCAATTTCATCTTCATTATCATTAATAGAATCTAAATACTCACGCATGGAATATTTCCATTGCTTTGATAAATCTACATGTGTGGGTTTTGGAACGCACTGAGACCAATCTTCAAGACATTGTGATAAATGTTCAAGGCTAATCATTACATGTTGAGGTATATTTTTAACTTTCATTTTTACAGGTACTATATCATTAGGCTCTGATGAATCCTTACTGAGGTCCATCGCTACTAATTGGTGTCGGGGTCTCTTTGCTAGAACGCTTCTTTTGTGTACCTGTTGCTTTCTTTTCTAATAGCTGATACTTAGTACGTCCTGTAGCAGCAGAATGTGATACGAGCCCCTTTACTTCAGTAATTTGCTCCTTCTCATTATCATAAGTTACGGCGGCCTTCGAGCTCAGCATTTTACGGTCTAGGCCTGCACATAGAAGCTTAAATAATGCTGAGCTATCCTCCTCACATAATTTCATTTTCTCTGTCTCACGAGCTACATACTCACGGAGACGTCCTATACGAAGACCGCGCTCTAACTTATGCCACGGGCGCTTTAAGGCATTATCGGCATCTTGGGATAACATTTGGAATGTCTTCTCAGCAAATCCAAGTGCTAGTGCACCACTCATATCAAGGTTTGAATAGGACTTTCTTTGTGTTTTAGTTCTAGACTCCTCGCTCATTCTATATAGTTATATAATGAATGCCTTAGATAGATGAACGACCCCTCAGTTAATTCGAATCCTGAAATCTGGAAAAAAAGGGTAATTGATTTAACATCACGTATGAATGCAATCGTAGAAGAATATGAATCTATTTTAAATGAATGGGAAGATGCTCGTAATGAAGCAGGAGACCCAGGGAAACATGATATTGATGAACACTTTACTGAATTATCAAATGCAAGAGATAATTTATGTAGTCTGAGCGGGGGATCAAGAAGAAAGGGGCGCAGTAAGAGAAAACAACGTAGAACCCGTAAGTATCGGGGGTAAACCACTAGATACCAAGAATTCCTGTCTAAACACTGGACATGACCATAGTGCAGTTGGTATTAGAAAAGTTCTCCAGACATCATCTTCAGATTTCTGAGGATCAGAAAGCTCAGACCACTGGTAAAATTCAGAGATATTCAAGATACCACTATCTATATTTGCATACATAACACCTTGTTCTGTCTTCAAAGATAAAAGAGGAAATCCATTTTCCTTCAACATTTTCTTTACTTGCTTCTCACTGTCATCTGTGTGCCAAAATGCCTTGCCGCCATCTGATAAGAAAATATTCAATTTTGTCCAGTTGCAATTTGACGTATCTATAAAATACGGAAGAAGTATCATCTAAATATAAGAAACTAGAACAGTTTAGATGTCGGTGACAATCCCCACAATTGAAATTTCGAGTGTACCGTTGCCGCAATTTATCCCTCGTTCTCGTCGTGAAGAGATTACCCGTGATACAGCAAATGCTAGAAATCTAGAGCTACAACGATCTGTAGCACCTATTCAACAAGCCTTCTTCCGGCCCGAGCCATCTACATCTGCATTTGGCCCTAAACTCGAGGTAAGATACAATGATCAGAAGGGGCTAGCATCAAGAAATAAACCACCTACTTCTGTTCCAGCCCCATCCTTTGACCCGGCAGGGCCAAAGCTAGTTGGTAATGTCTTCTTTGACCAATATGCACCCGAATACGATCCTCGCAATGTGGTGCGTGAATTGCGTGGATCTGTCAAAGATGATAAGAGTTCAAGAGGAGAAGATGAATCTAAACGTATATTATCTCGAGGATTTTCCAGTAGATACGTGCCACAAGGATTTGCAGAGCAAGAGCAATTGAATAGCTTGGAAGCATTTGAACAGCTTCGACCAAAAATTGATGATTTATCCAAACAGTATCGTAGCTACGAATGAATTCTGACGATAATCCAAAAGATACTGAAAAATCCGTATTCGATAAAATGGATATATCTATGATGGAAGTGGTGCAATCAGTGCGCAGAGTTCACGGAGAATACTTCATTTGCGGCCTTTTCCTAGGACTAGCAAAGCCCAATATGGGATGGGCTTTGCTAGGTCTAACTATTTCACTTCCTACCATTATAATCTTAAAACATCCCGAATGGTTGCGCATGTTCAAGGATGAAAAGATTGAACATATGCTGCTTCTTATGCTTCTTATTATGGCATCAGATATGTATGCTTTGCATTGTTTCACAAAGTCTCTTGGATTTGACTGGCCTTATTAAGATAATTTCTAAATATAAAATATAAGATGGCCAAGACACAGAAGAGACGTTCTTCCAAAAAGGGGACGCGTAAGATTTCCAAGTGGACAGCCTTCGTTAAGAAGATCTACACTGAGATGAAGAAGAAGGATAAAAACGCGAAGCTTGGTGATGCCATGACGGCTGCATCCAAGCGTAAGTCTGAGATGTAAATTTATTTAAGAGAATACTTGCATAAAATATCTGACATTTTTATCAAGTGTGATAACCCGTCTGATGTTTCCCCTGCCAAATCATAGAATACAGTTTTTTCATCATCTAATAAATGACCGTTAAAAGATACATGTTCTGTAAGTAATTTAATATCTACCGAAACTGTATACCTAGGTATATCATATATTGCTCTATTAAAATATGGTTGTTCAACCCACTTGTATTTAGTAGAATAATCACATAATTGATGAATACGAGAAAAAAACATATCTCTTAGATGCTTGCCTATTATAATAAAATTAGATGCATTGAAACCAGGTAATTTATCAGATACTGGAAATTCTGGAGGAAATCCTTCACTGTAAAACTGATGGTCAAGTGTAGTCCCCCTTGTAAAATACATAGTATTATACTCCGCCCTATCAATTATGTTTCTGAAAGGATTTATAATTATAATATCAATATCTGAATATATATAAGCATCTTGTTTATATTCACTAAAGACATACTTGTGCATCATACCTCTTAATGGAGTATCTGGTTGTTCAAAACTATAAATCTCAAAATCACATTGTAACTGCGGGAGGATATCATGAAAGACTGTAGGATAATGGTCTAAATATTTAATTGTTTCATCATCCATATGGATATGCAACATATCACCAACCTTAAGACCTCCATTTTTAACAACCATCGTCAACCATTGATAAAAAATATTCAGATATAAATTATCCTTAGGGTCTCTACCCTTTAATGTGTAAACCACACAAGCAAGGCAAATTGTCTTCATTTAATTATTATTTGAAATAAATTTCAAATATCCGGACGCATTAGATGTTAGCTGAAGCCTCCGTCCTATGCAGTGAAATCATAATGTCTGCTTATCCTATTTTAATTAAATCGGTTCCTACAAACTTATGGACACAAATGGTTTCTAGATTCTTAGTGTATTCTGTAGCTGCTTTTAGTGCCGTTATTGTATCAGGAAATTCCAGACAATTCGCAGACATTTCTTTTAAAACCATGGGAGGAGCGGGACTTTTAAATTTAGCTCATATCGGTGTAAGCTACAAGGCATTTTCAGAATTATCCCCTGGAAATGCCATGGCTATTTTTTATACCTATCCTATCTGGAATGTAATTGGTGCATGGTTCATCTTAGGAGAGACGATCCCTCTGGCATCGATACCTTGGATTTTAATGGCTCTGATTGGAATGGTTTTAGTGGCACACCCCGAAAAGGGAACCATTTTGGATTTAGAGAAACCCGTGGGAACTTTGTGTGCTTTACTGGCTGCCTTTACAGAGACAGGTATCTATTTTTACTTCAAGCTCATGAAGGAGAAGGAAGGTGGATTCAAGGGTCTCTTCGAACTATATGGTGGTGCTGGCTTGTGGATGTTACCTGCTTTAGTATTGGGTCAACTTAATGCGAAACCCTTAGGACTAGAGATACCGAAGATAGATTTCTCATGGAAAGTCTGGGCACCTATGATTTTATTTAATTTGTTCATTGGATTTACAGGGTATTCTTTAAGAGTGAATGCAATTCCATTTGTATCTACGGCTGTTTTCAGTATGTTGAGTTTCTTTGGAGTTGTTGCAGCATATGTATTTGGCTACTTGTTTAATGGTGAGAAGCCATCTATCATGGGAGGGATTGGTGCACTCATGATTACAGTGGCGAATGTGGTTTTATTATCAAAATAAACTACGAACAGTCTGAACCACTGTAGAAATAGGAACCGAAATAGACAGGTCGGTAGATCCAAGTCTTGTAGATGCTCTAATATGACCATCTTCAATTCTAAATGAGTTAGGTGTTAGACCTAATCCATGTTGTCCCTTAAAAACTTCCATATTTTGGGTTCTCATAGACAAATTGCAAGTGGCACATACGGGTCTAAGATTGTCCACCGTGGTCGGACCACCGTCTGCTTCTGAGATAACGTGACCACAATGAAATGAATTCATCTTTATTTCATTTATTCCACAGCAGAGGCACTTTGTCTTTGCAATATCATCACCAATCCACCGTTGCCACGTTAGATCTTTTAGAATTTTAGGAATGGATTTCTTTTTAGGCATTATCCTACTATATACTTAGATTTGAATGTATTTGTCGTACTTACGGATATCTTTTAGATAATCGTGTATTTCATCCAGTTCAATCTCTTTTTTCATAAGGTTGAAATATTGCGGAATCTGATGCTTTAGCTCAATGACCTCATTAGATGGTATGGTTTTAACTATAGAACTCACTGCTCTTTGTACCTCAGGTGACCTCTTTTTATTGGATCTGAGTAGATCTTTGTCATTATCACCCTGTATATTTACTCTGTCTCGTTCCTCACTCTGGAATTTCTGAACTTGTTTTGTAAACCTCTTCTCCTTTTCCAGCTGTTCCTTTTCCTGTATCGTTGCTAAGACCTTTTTCTCAAATTGTTTTTTCTTAAGACGCCTCTCAACTTCAGCATCAATGAGTTCCTGCTCCTGTCGCTTTAATTCTAGTTTAGATAACTCATTAATCCTAGTTGTAGTTCTAATGTGATTAATGGCGTAATGTTTTATTCCATTTATATCACCTGCACTCGATTTACCGTAACTATTGAGAATAACATCATCCACTTTTTTATCTATTTGTGGCTTTATAAAGAGACGTAAATACCTTGTACCAATCTTCATATATAGTTCTGTTATTTCTGGTTGACCAGTTGAAGGTTTATCTGTATATTCATGACTTATACCATTTTCTATGAGTAGATCTAGAATAGTATTTGTATCATAGAGAAAGTGTAAGGCCTGGGCACGGCTTATAATATGGTCATATGAAGTTTTACTGGAGCCTTCTAGAACAGTTGATTTATTATAGATTCTATCTACGTAATCATTATATACTTGAGACTGTTTTTTAGACTTGATAACTCCAAGACACTTTGTAAAGACCTCATATAAATCAGTTAACATGTGTCCTGAGATAACAGTTTTTTCTCTTGATATACCTGGGCAATCTGTTAAATATGTATAGAAATCGGTAATTTTTGCCTTTTCTACTTGAAAGACTGGAGGGTATTTATCAAGGATTGACTGAATGTCATCCTTAATATAAGGTAAGGCAAGAAGAATATCTTTCAGATACTTATTCTTGGCTTCTATTTTCTCTTCAAGTTCCTTCATCTCAATCTTATGAAAATGGTCTATCTTATCTTTCGCAAACTTATCAATTCTTTCATTTTCACGGCGACAATCTTCAATGTTTGCAGATGTATATCCCCATCCTCCTGCAAACCTTGAACTATTATTTCTATGTTTCATCTGTTGAATTTCTTCACTTAACTTAGTTCTCCAGTCCATTGTGTACAAGTAATACAGTTTGGTAAAATATCAATTTTATAGGGGTAGATTACCACCCTTATAAAAATGGAAACTGGGTTAACGCGATAGCGCTCAAGGTTTAAATTCTTAGATCATTCTATATCTAATGGAGACTTATGAACTACAAAGAATGGGTGTAAGAGAACTTCGCAAAGTTTGTAAAGAGAATGGAAACAAAAACTATGCATGGCTAAAAAAAGTAGAATTAATTTTTTTGATACAAGGGTTTGATACTGAATGTGGGAATTGTAATCGTAAGTTAAGAGCAGAAGAAATGACGCATTATTTAGAAGATATGACAGAAAATGGTGGATTAAATTGGTCAGATGAATATGTGGCATGTTGTGCAGAATGTCTAGAATGGCAACGAGACATGTGTTTCCGTTGCGGAGAATTTTATATTCATGCTGGTCTAGAAGAAGCAGAAACTCCAGACACTGGAGAAACTCTATATATATGTAGACATTGTAGTAGGTGTTCAGGGGAATGTCAAGAACATGTTGATAATATTCAAGAAGAAAATTGGGTAGATGATAGTCTATATTGTGAAGATTGTTTGCCCAAGATATGCTATTTCTGCGAAAAAACTTACAAAAATGCTGATACTGATACAAAAATATTATCCAGCGGAAAAGAAGTAATAATATGTGATAAATGCGATGAGTAGTAAAATTGATTTTAGTGAACCTCATATTTATTTCAATCAAAATGAATATGAGCATTACACAGGGTCTTGCAGAACTAAAGTTGCTGGACAAGCGCATCACGAAGTCTCTGGGTAGTATTTGTGACTTTGAATGGGCGCAACTAAGAACTAAGGCAAAGAAGGTAGATGAGGCTGACCTCAAGAAGACAGTACAATCAGAGTACCAGTCATACATGGACCTTGTGAAGCGTCGTGATGTAATCAAGCGCGCAATCGTCTTGTCTAACGCACAGACCCAGGTCACAATCGGAACGGGTCCAAAGAAGTGGTCAGGAACGGTTGCAGAGGCAATCGAGCACAAGTCAAGCCTGAAATACAAGAAGACCCTTCTCGTTTACATGGAGAGTAATCTGGATAGGGTAGAAAACGAGTACACGGACGCAATGGAGGCTCTGGAGAAGAGGCTAGACGGACTACTAACGTCTGAGCTAGGAAAGGATGTCAAGACAAACCCTGACACAATCACGGCTCTCAGAAACAGTTTCATGGAGACAAATAAGGTAGAAATCGTGGATCCGATGAATATCAAGAAGATGGCAAAGGATCTGGAGGAGGAGATTGATGCTTTTGAGTCAAATGTCGACTGGGTTCTCAGTGAGGCCAATGGTAAGACAATGATAGAGGTGTAAAAATTGACAAGTAGCAACATATAAACGGGGTCTTAGGGGCAGAGCCCCTATCCCCTACTTTGGTGAAAAGCAAATTGACCGTGGCAACAACGATAAGTTGCAAAATATTATTTCCAACTCAGGATATAACGTTCAAAGCTTCATATAATGGAGCTCCAGCGTTCAATATTCAACTCTTGTGTCTTTATCGGTGGGGTCATATAAACTCCCTGCTCTTACAAGATGCATTCAACTATAACATTTAGAGTTCAAATCCTTTCCAGGTGTAATCTCAGAATTGTTCAAGTCTTGGCTTGAATAGTTCTAGGCCTAGCCCTGGAAATGTTCAATTGTCAACATTCGATTAAATCCAGGGTAAAAGGTAATAGGAAATGTCAAATCCTGCGAACCTCCTGGCTACCAAGGTAGGGGTATTTTTTTATGAATGGGGTCATAGGGGGGGTTTACCCCCTATAAAATTGATCCAATGAAATACATACTCTAAGATACGAATGGATATTCCAGTAAATATAATTACCCCTCAAGTTCAAGTCCCGATAAACCAGGAACTTATTGCTAAATATATTCCAACGAATGCACTGCATTTATCACCTCTTGTGAAATGGTCAGGTGGAAAAGCAGATGAAATCAAGCAGATCCTACCCTACATGCCTAGACATGAAATATACGTAGAACCATTTGTTGGCGGCGGTGCTTTATACTTCTACTTGAACCCTCAGAAAGCAGTTATCAATGATATTCATCCTGAGCTCGTGAAACTTTATAGAGCAATTAGTGAAAGAAGGCGCCTAGATATGAAGGCGTTCATGACTGCTCACCCGAATACGGAAGAGGAATACTACAAGGTTCGCAGTATGCCTATTACATGTGATTTCGATGCAGCCTGCCAATTCTACTATCTTCGTAAAACGTGCTTTCGTGGGATGCTTAGATACAACTCTTCAGGGAAGTTCAACATTCCCTATGGAAAATATAAGACTATAAATTTCTCAGATCTCGATGGAACAGGGCATGAGACATTGCTTGCAAGAACTACTATTATGAGTGGTTCTTTCAAGGAGGTATTTGCTGCATGCGACAGCCCTGACCACTTTATCTTTCTGGACCCCCCATATGACAGTAAATTCACAGATTATGGTTATTGCTCCTTTGGTAGAAAGGAACAGGAGGAACTGGCTGTTCTATTCAAAAAATCTAAGGCTCGGTGTATGATTGTAATCGGTGAGACTGATTACATTCGCAATCTATACGCCGGCTATATAGTCCATCGGTATCCTAAGAATTACAAGTTCAAGATTCACTCAGGTCGTGTTGGCGATGAGATCAATGTGAACCATATCGTGATATGCAATTACAAGGTGTAAGATGTCTAGATGTGATGAATTGTATTATACTCAGGTTTAATGGGACCTTTCCACTCTAAAAGTGAAACACGACCCGTGGTATCTACGACTGAGTAGTCATATCTGGAATACTTAGGCTCAGGGATCACCTTTACACCAGGAATTCCACGGTTTGAGAAAGAACTCTTAATGTAGGTAGAAGGGCGAAACAGATAAGGCATGGTATACATGCTTTACGTGTAAATTGTAAATCAATTTTTACTTATTAGTTTAGATGAAATGGTATCCCTCTGAACCATGGATAGATATAAGCCCTTGGAGAAGTGTCCCCCTACCTATTCGACCAGTTCCACCTCCAATAAAGCATATGAAATATGTAGAAGGTATGGCAAAGAATAGGAAATCAATATGTAGAATAGATGCGCCTGGACCTCGCCCTGAAGTTGATACACGAAGAAGATGGAGATGAACTCAGGGCATTAAGAGGTGAAAGGCTTATGAGTATTGTGAGTGGAATGACTGGAGAAGAAATTAGTATATTTTTATTTGAAAAGAATGTGAAAATATTCGGTGGAATAGATGGGTATGTTGCAGACTTCTTAAATAAAGTAAAGCTAAATTCCATGAATTCTAAAGGGAAGATGGGTGCTAAGAGTATTCTCAGTAAGATGCTAGAGTATCCCGGTATAAGTGAAGGAAGTAAGAAACGTGTTGAAGCTGCTCTGGCGCAAATTAGCAATGAAACAGCCCCTGCAGCTGGAGGTAAATCAAGAAGAAAAACAATTCGTAAAAAAAGAGATCTAAAACGCACTAGAGTAAGAAGGTAGATGGGTCTCGTCTTAGCAAAAGAATATATAAAGAATGAAGATACCAGGAGGCATAAGACTATCCCCTTGGAATATAGAGGTGTGATATATAACTTGAATGTCAATGAAAGATTCTTTTGTCCAGACGATGATTATATAGAATTCTCGTATACTGGAGATGAAATAAAAGTTTTTTATGGAAATAATGAACGGCTTATGATTAGCTGTGTAAATGGAATACTTACATTCACATTTGCTAAAACAGATAAACAAAGCAAAGAAAGACAACATATAACATATCCTCTAACGATTGCAGTTTCTTCAATTGTTATGATCTTGCATAGTGAAGAAGGTTATGATAAATCAGATACAGCTATATCTCGGCTGATGGAATACCGAGATTAAATGCAACCTGAAAAATTGAAACTATTGATATTTAGTATTAAGATACCAAGTATGAATAGTAGACCAAAGATTGCATTAGATGCTGGGCATACTAAACCATATAGGTTAGTATCACCCCTTAGCAGCAGCTTTAAAACTAAGACGTGGAACAATGATGAAATTCAATCTTTATTAAAACAAATTAAAGCAAGGCGTAGCATTCAAGAGATTGCGATAAAAACAAATAGGACTGAGTTTGATATTCGTTCTAAATTAAAATCGATCGCCGCAGATATGTATCTGAAAAACAAGGGTTCATACGAACAAATTCAGGAAATAACCGGTGTAGAAAAGGATAGACTTATATTGAAGTCAAGTAGTCTTAGAAATGTATATGTGAATGATGATGAAACTGTAATTGACATGTCAATCTATAATATACCAGAGGATAGTGATATAGAAATGATTCCAATTGAAGATGTTATTACCTCTGTTTCAGATAGCCCATTCTCAATAAAATCATTCTGCAATCATATTTCAACACCTATCTTAAGTGCATTCAACTCATGTTCAAGGTATGCAAGCACTATTACTTAATATATTATTGTCAATAAATTGTTTCAAGTATTTTCCATTACCAATATGTACATTACCGTCACTCAATTCCCTGTTTAAAAATCCATTAGTATCAATATACTTATCGTAGACATTGAAAAATAGAAAATTATATTCGATACACTTTTCTTGTAATTTTTTGTTAAAATATAAGACATATGCCTTTCTTTGATCATCTGTGCCTAAAAATGGATAGACGTTATCTGCGCGGGCGTTCTGTTCTTGACTAGGGGGGATAACATTATATACAGATGTTTTTAGAGTATCAAATGATTCTATTGCGTCTTTAATTTTTATAAAGTAATTATCAACTATACTATCAATTATTTGTGTATATGTATTTTCTTCTGTTATATGCTTATATATGTGATTGCGACAATCAATTTCACCAAAGCAAAATATTACTGCATCACCGTTTTTTATATTATATCCTTCTCTAATATTAATACCATCACGACCAATAGAAAAACACAATTTTGGACCCAAGTGGTGTGTCTCAAGTTCTGAGATACCCCACCAACCCTTGTAAGAATGACTGTCTCCAATTGTATGTATTCGCATACTATACTAAGGGAATAAAAAAGTCTAGTCAAACCCAACATTTATTTCCACATCACGTCTACAAAGTGTCTGAGGGGGGGTTGTCTGAAAGGCTGTGCGAACACGCTTAGGAACTTTCTCGTTTTTTTCTTGTGTTGTTTCCGTTGACGAATTCGTAGTATTTCTAGTGGATCTAGATCTACTGAGTTGCTTCATATGAGAATTCATCTCTGTCTCAACAGTCTCCCTGTGTTTCTTAAGATACTCGATTACATTCTTTTCAATTGCCCATCTGAAAAAATTTAGCTTGCCAACCGTAGTAATAAATTGTTCAGTACCTGGGAGTGAGAACATAATACGTTCCCTGCGACAGAAAGGATCAAATAATTTCTTAGAATACGCTTTTAGTTGACTTTTGTAGCTCATGTAGACCATAAATTCCTGACCACCTACTACATATCCAACGTTGTGCCTCTTTGCATAATTGGTAACGAACCAATCGATTAATCTCAGACTGATAATACTTGTTCCTTGTAATAATTCCATAATTTCTGGTAAATCCTTTCTCTGGGCATAAAATGTCTGAAGGCTCATTACAATTAGCTCCTGTTTACAATGTATTTTACGCTTCCTTGTCTGAGAATCAGGAACTGTGCTTTCTACGACTTGTTGTAAAGGCGAAAGAGTGGTTATAACTTCCATATACTATGTTCTTTTAAGGATTTCTTAAGTCTTCATTCACATTAGATAGGAGACATGTTCTCTGGTGGTCAATCAAGTGAAAATGTTAGTCTTCTTCCGGATAACCCAGGAGTTCGTATAGAAGCTGTGCAAGGAGGTGGAGGTATGTCTAGTAGTTCAGAATGGGTATCTGAGCCAATTAAAATAACGAGTGAAAATGAATTTAATCTAACATTAAACACTGGAACTCTAAAAAAATACCAGGCAAGATGGCGTCAGACACTTGGTCCCAGTATACCATCTCGTAGAAAACCGAGACAGGATCCCCATATTATAATTGGTTCATTGAATATAAATGAATGCCCCACTTATATTGTTGCACCATTGAGAGGTGAAGAAGAAACTGCTTCGATGGTATTTGCATGGGCGGATGAACTATTACACAGTAGTCCAGAATCACATATTGTTTTTATGGAACCTCTTATGAATAAAATATCTAATAAATTCATTGAAAATAGTCTTATCTCACTTTTAACAAAATATCCTGGGCATGTTATCTATGTTTGCGAAAAGGAAACAGGATTACCGTCCCTAGATGGACTTCTTCTTAGTGCAGTGCCTGAGACTAGTAAACAAATTGCAATTGGATTTATACCAGATCATGAAAATGTTTATCACAGATCTACACGAAACCTGGACTGCCTAGAGGTTGATACTCTTAGAATTCCATTTTCAAGCGTAAACGAGGCTGAAGAAAGTGAATCTCTTTATCGATTGAGTTTTTCAGATCCTACTCGCGTTGATGCACGAGAAAAAGAGTTTGAGAAGCAAATTATATCAAGGTCAGTATCATTTAAGACTATTCCCGGCTGGGTTACAAAGCTATCATTCGGACGTGAATATTCCAATGAGCAATATGGTGGAGTAGGATCAGATCCTGCTCAAGTTGAACCTGACCCAAAGGCATCCATTGAGCCTGAAATAAAGCCTGGGAAAGTCTTTGATGCCGCAAAGTCTGATAAACCACTTGACTCTAGTGAAATTGAAGTTCAAATTGGAACAAGTCCTGCCGTTAGAATTCGTAAGAATGCAACTGATGCTTGGCAAAAGGGTGATTTTACTGCAGGTGAGAAGGCTATTCTAGAAAGCCAGGGGCTAAAATATTCAAATCCTATATATTCTAAATTCTTTGAAGGTCTTGTAAATAACCATTGTAATTCAGAACCTGAAACAATCCTAAGTTCAGAGTGTGGTGTTTTTAGATACATCATGGCAGATAAATATTATCGTGAGATAAAAGCTATCAAGGATGGAAAGCAAGGGATAAGTATTAGTTCTGAAAGCAATAGTTCTGAAAATACAATGCCAGGAGGCCCTGGTCCTAATAAACCATCACCCGCAGATTCAACTCAGATCGATTCCGCAACTACTAGTGGGAGCCCTGCTGTTTCAAGTTCTACAGCACCTCCTCCTCCTGCAACTACCGCACCTCCTCCTGCAACTACCGCACCTCCTCCTGCAACTACCGCACCTCCTCCTGCAACTACAGCACCTCCTCCTCCTGCAACTACAGCACCTCCTCCTGCAGCTGCCCCAGGGTCAGCACCTCCTCCTGCAGCTGCCCCAGGGTCAGCACCTCCTCCTGCAACTACAGCAGCTCCTCCTCCTGCAGCTGCCCCAGGGTCAGCACCTCCTCCTGCAGCTGCCCCAGGGTCAGCTCCTCCTCCTGCAGCTGCCCCAGGGTCAGCTCCTCCTCCTGCAGCTGCAGCAAGTGGAACACCTCCTGCAAGTGGAACACCTCCTGCAAGTGGAACACCTCCTGCAAGTGGAACACCTCCTGCAAGTGGAACACCTGCAGTGTTAACTACTGCTCCTTCAGGGCAACCCATTTCAACAGTTCCTGAACCTGGATCTGTTCCAGGAATATCTACAGAATTTAAGCTAAACGTATTAAAACCTTTGAAGCCTATTCAGGATAGAACCTTTTTTGATAAAATAAACCCCGTATCCAAGTATGAAGAATATACTGAACTTTATAAAAGAGTCAAGGAGATATATTCTGGGTTCTTTGAATATGAAAAAACTCACAAAGAATACATTTCAAGTAAAGGTTCTGATAGTTCCAAGAAATCACTCACAGATTCATTGCGCTTGATAATTGGTATTGTTAATATCCCACGTGAAATTAAACAACAATCGCGTTTAATAAGGGAAAAGATGTCATCATACGAAGATACATTACAGGAAATATATAGATTTAATACAATTCTTAATAAAGAAACAATACCAATGTTAAATTCATTTTCTGATATATTCAATGAGGAGAACACCAAGTTTGCAGATAAAGTAAAAAGATTAAAAGTTGTTGCTGGAACTATGTCTGGGGGTATGTTTTGCAGAAATAGAACACGCTCTAAAAGAGAACGTAGAAATGCAACTATGAAACTTCGTTTTATTTACTAATTCATTAAATGTCTTAAAAAGACAATAAATGAAGTATTGTAGAATTGTTTTTGGTACGCTTTTTGAAAAAGCGTAGTGTTTACATGCGAGGGAAGCCGACTAGGTTGGCGCCTAGACCGAACCCAGCACCCTGGCGAGCAGTCACCGCGATAGAGGGGGTGAAGGTATCGAGTAGAGCAAAGGTGGCGAAGGCGGCAGTGCCGATAGTTAAAATCTCACCGAAGTTGGGCTTCTTGGGGTTTAGGACTAGAACAGCCACAAATGCAACCACAAGGCCCTCAATTAGATACTTGAGTACAGACGTTAAAACATCTCCGAGAGAAAAGTCCATCTTATACTTGAACCCTATATTTTTTTTGAAGTGCGCTAGATACTTTAAGAGAAATTGCCATGAACAAGCATAACGAATGTCTGCGCCAGTAAAGGAGGATTTTCTAGAGGAAGACCCTGAGATTCGCAGCCAGAAGTTCGTGTTATTGTCTTTCCTGAGCCCCGAAAATGTGCTCGAGAAGAAGGATGAGTTCTTTTTTGGTGAATTCGTTAAGCAATATGAGATTGACTACAAGATCCGTAATCTAGAGACCTTCCTAGTGTCCGTTGTCCGGGGAATTAACGACAAACTAACAAAGGAAGCAGATAAGATGGATGCATCTGGTGTAGATCTCAGTGGTGCCGCTCTCACAGCTCTAACTGAGGCAGCCTCCCTCTGCCGTAAGTCTCGCTTGAACATTGGTGGTATCCTTGAAACCTATTCTGGCTACGTTAAGGAGAATGATAAGGAGATAAGAAAGACCAGCATCAAGGAGGCATATGACGACTTCATGTTCAAGAATCAAACAAAGCTTGAGGAGGAGTTTTTTACTAAAAACGAATTCCGGACCTCTATTCGTGGTCTAAAGGTCCGGGGGGTCACTGGAACGCATGGTGAGGCTGTTGCCATGTCTAAGAAGCTCCAGCGCTCTGACACAATCCACAATATCTTTTTAGGAGAGGTAGGAAAGTGGCTGCCTTGGGATCCCAAGCCTCATCAGGTAGCTGATCAGGAATACGCAGAGGATCAGTTGAACACCTTGATGAAGCGCTACAAGGATAATGAGGATGCGCGTGATAAGTTCGTATCTGAGCAGAGACAGGAGCTTTCTAAGGGTGCAAAAAAGGGCCCTGTAATCTCAGCATCTGATGGCAACCCCATATCCGGAGAGTCATCAGAGGGTTGGGGTGCTATGTTTGGTGGTTCAGATGATCTTGCACTCAAGAGAAAGAAGGAGTTAGCTAGTGAAAATGATGGGGCTACAGAGAAGCTTGATTAATCAAGAAGCATTCCAATCTGCTTGTAGGCCTCACCATTGTCTTGTGCGGTAATATTTACACATGCATCATTCTGGCAGAAAGTTCCCTCAGGACAGGGAGTTTCCTTCCTCGAGCAAGTGGCATTCACACCAGACTTGCATTCCTTAGAAGAACAAGAAGACATATCATTAGAAGATGCAACGGAAGACATAAATCCCTCAGAGCAAAATCCATCAGAGCAGTTCTGTCCCATGGGGCAGTGGTTGTTCGCTAAACAAGGTAGCATTGCAGAACCACCAGACATTCTGGGCGCGGAATAACTGCTATAACTAGACCCCTTTAGAAAGTGTAAAACAATGTATGCAATAAGTGCAACAATTATGGCTGAACCTATTATAGATCCGAATGTCATCGCTTCTGATAAATGTAAAGAAATTTGGTTTCCTAAGGATATACAGGTAATTCATTTTTTGGTAATGCAGGGGCTTTTGGAGTTTCACAGAAACCGTTCATACATTGAGTTCCAGGAGGACAAGTGGGTAAATCTACACCACAGCGTCTACCAGGCATACCTGCTTGAAACCCTTCTCTAAATCCGGAAAGTCCTAGTAATATAAGCCCTGCACCAATAATTAGTATCATCGCAAATTTCCACGATATCTTTAACATCTTTCTAGTTACAATAGAGAATTAGCGCCCACTCCATAGTTTTACTATGGGTCGTTTAATAAGACCTTCATTTTTTTCTTTAGTATAACTTTCAATTGTATAATTTTCATCAAATGACCATTTGCAGTATGTTTCAATACTACCAAAATATGAACAGCTGTCCTTTGTTAAAGAAGCCTCTTTCCAGAGAATTACAGCAAATATACGTTCTAGCATCATTCGTTGTATACGTGTATTTACAGTTTCCAATAAAGTAAAAAAATTATACTTTGCATTTATATCATGTATAATATTATATGTTATAACTGACATAACGCCAAAGCATCCATTCCATTCATGTTTTTTATTATACAATTCAAGAATATCTTCTGAATTGGTAAACTTCCCAATAAGATCTTGTTCGCCTCTTAAATTATCATGTGCATGAGTTATAAAATGCCACATAAATTTATTAACCTTATCGAATTTAATTGGAGATTGAATAAATACAGAATCGTGTAAGATGACTGCAGTATCAAACCAAGCATATTTTAATAGATAGTAATATGGTAAAAGTTCAGCTCTCTTAGGAAATTCAGACTGGATGATTTCTGTATTAACCATCTTCATTGTTGTTAAATATTCAACATCACTACCATCATCTATGATAACAATTTTGTTCTTATAAAATTTTCTTATACAATTATAACATTCTTGCCATAACAAATTTGTTCTTTCACATTTTACATGTCTAATAATAATAAATCCAATCATTACTATTAGGCTATAAATTAATTTACGAGTCGGAAGATAATTCATCAGACGTGTATTGGATATATGTGTTATATGTGAATTTATCCATTGCATATTGAATTAAATCACTGAACCTATGAGATACCCATAGATCCATGTGGCCATTCTTATCAAAGGTACTATGAGTAAATGCCTTGTAAAAGAAATATAGATTTTCTTCTAAACAACCTAAAGCAAACCATGGTTGTTGGCCAGGGATACCCTCTTGTATCCAATAATATTCCTTAATACGATGGGGGAATAGGTTTAGTTTTAACACTACATCTGGAGATGAATGTATATACCGTATGATACTATCAACCGAATAACCAAGTGCAGGATTTATAAATAACAATGGCAATAGAATTTTACTAGGATCTACTGAAACTGATTTACGTATTGTAACAATTCGCAAATCAGACATTTCTAATTATGATATCTTAAAAAAACCTTAAACGCTTAGTCTTAGGTAAAAATAATGCATCTGTTTCTTTTACATCAAAGGCTTGAACCCATTCTTCAAACTGAGGAACTATTCTATCTACTCTATCTTCTGCTGGTGCATGGACACTTGTTAAAATAGAATACAGCATAGCCTTCTTTCTTGTAATTTCTCTCCAGGAAACTGCATAGGCAATAAAGAAATTACGGTGAGCTTCTTTCTTTTGTTCAGTTGACTTGCCTTCAAGTATTTTATTTAACCCATGAAGTGATATCTTGAGACCACCTAGGTCGGCCCAATTTTCACTCAATGTCTTTTCACCATTTATCTTTTGCCCATAGTGCTTAAATTTCGAAAAAAAGCTTGATATCTTTCTCGTCTGTTTCTTGAACGTCACACGATTCTTTCGTGTCCACCATTCCTTATAGGTAGCTCTAGGAGAATATAATGAACCATCTAAGTCAAAGCCATGTGTCATTTCATGCCCTATAGTGGCACCAATCCCCCCGTAGTTCCACCCTAGAGGAGCATTCAAGTCATAGAATGGCCATTGTAAGATACCCCATGGTATGACAATATGGTTCGACTCTTCAAAATAAGATGCATTTGTTATAAAACAAGGGTAATTACTATGTATCTTATCGGCAGGTTTCCCCGTCAAAGATGGTATTATTTTTGTTCTCGAACTACGAATTGAAAATATAGAATGCAAGAGACTGTCTGGAGTATACGTTATATCTGGCAATGGTGCAAATGAACCATTTCCCAATTCAAACCACATTCTATTCAACTTCTCCTTTACCTTTGACTTTGTTCTCTTAGAGAAAACTTCTGTCTCAGACATTACTTCAGTAGCGGCATCTTTTATACCTGATACTAGTTTTTTAATGTCATCTAAGATATTCTGATCTCTATGTTTCTTAGAATACAAAATACACAAGGCATCTGGTAAAATATCCTTAACATGAGATAACATACGTTGTTCATAAGGTGGTTCAGATGTAATACCCTTCAATGCCTTTTCATATAATTTAGAATAGGCCTGCTTTATAGAAGGCCTTAGAAACGGAGCTGCAGCTCGAACCAAGTGCATAGATAAAATAGAAATAACAGTTTCTTCTGAGGTCTTTTCAGAACAAACCCACTTTAAAACATCCTTGAAACGTTCTGAAGAATTCACAGTCCAGATACGTTTTTCCCATCTACGATCTATATCCAATCCTTCCATGAATGCAGACCATTCAAATTCGGGTATCCATGTTTTTAAAGAAGAACCCTTTTTATTCTGGGCCATGTGGTTGAATGATTCATTTAAGATGATAGCCAATTTCTGTTCAGCTTGTATTGCATTTTGTAAAAAGGGTAATCCCAATTCTACAGAACAAATACTAATAAATTCCTCATATGCATTCCACACGTCTGTCTTTTTTAGATCGGGTTCTAAATAATATTTTAATGGAAGGAGAAGAGATCCTGTAGACAAGGTGGCGCGAACCTGGTATGGAGGTTCTATTTCTTCTCTAGCAGATATATCTAAGATAGTAGGTATAGAACACCTTACTAGCCAGCCAAAAAATAAAGCAATATCGGCAGCAGACGTGTAAGCCATTAAACTATGTAGACACACTTGTAAATATGCCTCTTCCTTTTCAACTGTCTTATTCTTCCAAATATAACCCAGAAGCTGAAGGTGTTGAGTTGGTGTAATTGGTCTTAGAGAAACAGAGTGTAAATGAGGCAATGAATTTAAAATTTGTAATAATTCTTTGTCTGTCTGATGTGTCATTTCATCTGATACACTGAATGCATGTTTCCATTCTGGAATTTTATTACCCTTGAGCCATAATTGGTTGACGAAAGTATAAAACCCGTCTCCTGGTTGCCTGGTGTCTGACACTGCAGGTACTAACGGTTTCATGCGAAACCGGGGTCTTATACGATATTTCTCCATATGGGATGTCATCCCTCTGTATAGTTGTAAGGTTTTCTCTTTGTCTTATGATGGATGAGATAGTATGATTATTGCGTCTAAAAAACTTTCCTTTTAAAGACTTTGATAGAATAGATCGACGGTCATAGAGAACTGATTTTGCAATCGGAAGTCCAAGAACCAAGAGTCTATTCATTTTATTAGAAGCTTCTTTCTAATTCTGGGTTTGTTTTTAGTTTTGGTTCGCTTTTGCTTTTTTGCTGGCTTTTTTCTAAAAAGCCTATTGTTTCCATCCAGCTACGCTGGATGTGTGGAAGTAAGCGCATGCGCTTACTGCTTCCAATGCTTACCACAATTCAAGCAACTGATGAAGATTGTCATGGGCTCATCAGCTGAGCGCGTCTGAAGCTCATAGTATGAGCACATCTTCTTCTTGCACTGCGAGCAACGGAACCGATCTGTCGCCATGGCCAAGTTGCCCTCAAGAACACGCTTATCACGGCGAAACTGTTGATCCTTGAGATCCTTCCAGTTTGCAGGGTTTAGTTCATAAGGTGTCCAACGACCAATCGATTCTAAAGTAAACTCTCCCTCCTTCCACCTCTCAATTAATGACCTGTTTCCAATATAGGAATCTGGATGAAAGTTTGTAAGAGTGCGCTTTGCCACTGTGGAATACATCCACTTGAAAGTATCATGATCCCATGTTAGAGGAACCATGTGTTTCTTAGCATCATCAAGTGTTGCATTATAAATACCACGCTCTAAATCCAGGATATCATCTTCATCACAATGTTGATTCAACACACTGTGTAGAATTTGGACAATCTTCAGGCGTTGAGGAACAGTTGGCTGCTTGGTCTCAGCCTCAGATTCTAGAACCGACTTGAACTGAAATTGAAGTTGTTGAGGATCAATCTTTGCAACCTTTCGACTCACTCGAACTCGTGGTGTCTCCTCCTCTTCCTCTTCAACTGGAATTTCATCCTCTACACCCTCAATATCTTCATCTCCACCAACCTCCTCCTCTTCTTCATCAACGTCATCTGCTTCCTTCTCTTCCTCGACATCCTCATCATCTTTCTCATCATCATCTTCCTCTAGCTCACCAGAACATGCCTTCTCGTAGAACACCTCATAGTCTGCAGGGAGAAACGTTTCGATGGTTGCTAGGGACTGGTCCCAGGTTGACTTTGCCGTATGTGCAATAAGGAGAATACTGCCATAGATTTCAGTAATAGGACATGGAGGGGGAAGTTCGTGTTGCGAAAGCTCAGTCTCCTTTCCCTTTGCATATCCAATCATAGTAATCCGCTTTGAGCCATAAGGGTATGAGGTTAAAACTGCAGGTGCAGATTTTTTCTTTAGAAAGGTTTGAAAGTCCTTGAGGCTAGGTTTCTGCGAAGTCTTGATTTTCACGAGTGTAACATCACCATCTTGCTTCAATTCAAGAGCTGAAAATGATGATGACATATATTCTATACCCTAACGCTTAAATCCCAGGCGTTCAAATTTAGTAGATGAGTCGGGGTGAAATTATAAAACGCTCTTGGTCAAAAAATTCACAAATATTTGAGCATACAGATATACTAGATATTTGGGATTCTGGGTCGCATATTTATGAAAGATGGCCAAATGGCGACGAAATATATTGGAAAGTTATTTCTAGAGAATTAACTGACACTGGATTTACTGAGTTTCTGGAAAAGATGCCGCAGTGGAAGATGCCTGGTGAGGTTCTACGTCGAGAACGAGTGCCTCTACTAGAGGTATCGCCCTCTCAGTATTTGTTTGGTTCTTGGTCTGTTGAACAGTCGTTTAAACCTCTTGACGTAATGCAAGAGACTTCTGGGATACAGGAGAAACGGCTAGCTCATTCTTTGAAGCCACGCATGCAGAACATGCCGCAGGTGCACAGCAGGCTACAGGTGCACAGCAGACCACAGGTGCAGGGCAGACCACAGGTGCAGGGCAGACCACAGGTGCACAACACGCGGATACACCAGGCACACAGCGGGGTAAAGATTCACATGCAACAGGTGCGCAACAGGGTTTCTTTACAGCAGGTTCAGGTGAAACCACGGGTACAGCCACTTGCATTAAAGTTTGAGTCTCAGACTTCTTAAAGGGAAAGCAGAACCAGGTCATATATTATATTATTAGAGTATTTGTTTATATGCACTTAAGTATAATGGACCTACATCTGATATTCTATTTCATTGGAATTGCTATTGTCTTTGCATCACATCTAATGATGTTAAGAGGATCCGATGGAATGCGTAATCATGCATTTCTAAATCTATTCGCGGGGGCGTGTATTGCTTATTATTTCATGAATAAGGAAAAGTATATATCTTTCTAAATGTCTCTCTCCGGCATTATCTACTGATTTTTTTCCTATCAATGCGACAGATGTCATTCCGGATTGGGCTATTATTAGCACTCCTAGTTGTCCTGAGTGTTATTTTATGGTTTATGCCAAAAGAAGGATTTCAAAGTTTAAATACTTCGTCTGCAGCACCTGCCATGGAACACCAGCCCGTTATCTATCCTGCTAGAAACGTGGTTCAAGCTAGTCCTGCATCCCCTAACCAGGCACCTGACTATCGCGAAGAGCGTATGTCAACCCCTGAAGTTGCACATGATCCATATGGCACAAATGAGGAATCTGCAGCAATTCCTGAGCGCTTGAGACATCCTGAGCGCATGTTCCAGCCCGCACCCGATAACACAACACATAGCATCGCTGAGGCATCTGGTATTGCTTCCGCTTCTGCTTCTCAAGCTGGTCATTCTATGACTGCGTTTACCCCTGAATTCGCTCAGAATGGAGGAGAATTCATGCAAGGTATCATGGCCAACGATACATCTGAACCTGGGGCTTATTCGGCTTTTTAAAACGCTTACCAAAACGTAAGTTTTCGGCGTTTTAACTTAAACAAGAAGCGATAAACTAATATAGAATGCACAAGCACCCTAGAACGTCAAAGTTGCAGTCTGACAAGCCTCGTTTTCTAAACCCATCTTACGAAGAACGTAATTGGATTCGCACAATACCAGCATCTTACCCTGATATTCTGCGAGCCCCAGCCGTTTCCTATAAAGCTGAAAGAGATGATATACGCATTAAAGCAAATAAATACGTAGCCTTTGCTAGACCTTACAGAGGTAAACAGGGTCTTCTCATTATAGGAAATGAATTCAGACCCATTATAATCGATGAGACACAGCCAGACAGACCAAACGTAATACCAATGCGTTTAGACAGAGAAACTCTAGAGGATACGTGGATATTTGCTATTACATTATTCCATGCTGAGGGTCTCATTCAGATTGAGGATTGTGTAGTGGCCGCAGGTGAACAGATACGTTCATCTAAAAATTTTAAGGAAAGGTTTGGTCTTGTTCAGAAATTTGCAGATCATATTTGGTTCTCAGATACTAGATTTCAGTTAAATTGGCAAATGCAAATCGCAGACATGGTTCCCCTTATTTCAATTAATGAAGCAATTCAGGGATTGAGTGGGGGAAATCTATGTCTAATGCCAGATTTGCCTTCCTTCAGACTTCTAAAAGTGACCCATATTGCCGCACCGAAACCTGTTATTACTTCTGGGCCAAGGGATTTCAGGTGTGTGCCTGTAATTGGAAAACCTGATCTATACGATCTGGTAAACTCAGATGGAATTAACTTAGGGCGTGCAGCTATTCAGACACTTTCAATTAGTCAGGCTCTACAACTCAAGCGTGCTACAGGAGAGCCTCTAAATGTAATGGCAGAGTGGAATGAGGATTTTGAGTCATACGTAGTTACAAGTGTTTTATAGGTAAAATTTGAAGCTTTATTTTTTAGATTTAATTGCACAAATGAGAAGGACACTAGATTTTATTAACGATAATCCCAGTGAAGTTAAATTAAATGGAAATTTACAATTGATCTTATGGGCTGGAGATTGTGTGCATAATGGAATTACAGATATAGAAAGACTACCTGACTTTGATGTATATCTGTGTTTTGGGTATAATCAGACAATTCAAGCAAATATAGATTACATGAACTCGCGAACTAACCCTGGAGTTATATGTATAATTGATATTACTGATAAAAATCAAATGGACCGATTTATAAATATATTTCGAGGTCGATTCTCAGTTATAAATTCTGATTATAACGGTAATACACCGAAGCTTCCACTAAAATATTATAAGGAACTTCTGTGTAAAGATGGAAAGGCATTTAACATAGACGGTATTAATGGATGCATTATGCCAACTGAGGATTATCATAATACTCTAGAACTGTTTGCACCTATTCTTAGTAAAGAAGACAATCATAAACGACATTGGACAAGAGAAATTCTAGAACTTGCAAAAGAAAATAATATTACACCTGGTGAAGCATGGGCTTCTCCAGACTTCAAGCATTCATATTATGATACAATTCGTCATAAACAATTCCAGTTAATAGAATGGAACAAGGAAAGAAATCCTGTTAAATCTGAAATCTGGAAATATTCGGAGTCTAATATTGAAGAATATTGGAAACTGTTGCCTCTCCATATTCTTACAGTGAATTTTGAGAGAATGAATGTTATAAATGATTCTTATAAAATATATGTAAATATGAACTCTGATCGATTTCGTTCGTTTATCCTTGAGTGTATAATACCGTATCTAGACAATATAGAAGAGTTAAGAGAATATTCTAAGACCTCATCTATTCATGAACTTCAGAAAATATACAAGTTATGCAAAGAATATCCAGGTATTAAGTTTGCTTATATGGTAGACACTCGAACAGGAAAAAATGTATATAGCCATTGGATTGAAGCTTAAATTACAAAAAATACTGCGCTTTATTAGAAGCCATGGCTAAGAAATATTCAAAAAAACATTCTCGTAAAACTCGCACAAGAAAGCATCGTGGGGGTGCCCAGGGTTCAGGATATGAACCCGGTGGCCCATTGAATCCAGGTGCTGCAAATGGGCTAATGGTAAATCGTTCTTATGATTCCTGTATGTCTGCGTCTCGCCCCGGCCAGATTGCGTTCGCAACAAGTAGTGGTCTACCTGGAATGAAGGGTGGTCGTTACACAACAAGTCTTGAGGGACCTATTGCTGGACTTGCTGAGTATGACAAAGTGGCATGCACTCCTAATCATGTAAATCCCTACAACCAGAAAGGTGGTGTTGGTCTTGTAGGGTCCAAAGACATGGGTGTCTACGAAGCCCCTACTGCTCGTTATACTACGGAACCCAGTCAATGGACTGGTTCTACGGGTGCGCCCGTTTTATTAAACAAGGCCCTTAATGCAAGTGCTTGGTCTAAGTCTTGCAGTCAAACAGCTGGGTCAAGAAAGAGGCGTGCCCTCAAGGGCAATAAGGGAAAAAAGCATTCTAGAAGCAAGAAGCATTCTAGAAAGACACGTAAGCACTAATCATCATCATCTATAAATCCGTAAGTCACTGGACCTTCCTTCTTTTTCATGGCCTCCTCCGAGGCATCACTATCCTTAATCTTGTAGCCGCATTTCTTATAATAAGCAATACGCTCACGAGCCTGGGATTGATATGATCTATGTGTATCGACTACATCCACAATAATAGGCGCAACCTTTCTGTCCTCAGGCCTTTGCCTTAAAATACGACCTGTACTCTGCTCAATCTTCCGGCGTGGGCTAGCCATTAGCACACAATTGAGTGTCTTGATATTCATTGCCTCACTAGCCATTGCATATGTTGCCCAAAGAATCTGAGCCTCCTCTGCGGCTAAATCTCTAGTTGCAGTCTTCATACCACCAATGTAATACCCCATTACGCAACCAGTTGGTTTCAATAATACTTCCAAAGATTCCAAGTGTGAAATGCGTTCTGACAGAACGAGAATGCGTCTATTTGGTTCCTTGATGAGCTCCTTGAGTTTCTCAGCCATGAATACATTGCGTTCACAGCAATTGACAACCTTTGTCAAAAGAGTAGCTATAACTGTTTCGCCTCTCCAATTCGTTGGAGTATCGTTGTATTCCTCATCATCACAGGAGAACCTGAGTACTTCTACTGTGACGGTTTCATCTGCTTCTCTAGTCTTCTCCCAGTAAACTGGCTTACCCAAATGCCATTCGAATACCTTTGTAAGACCATCATCACGCTTAGGGGTTGCTGAAAGACCAAGCATATGCTTAGTCTGTAGCTTTCCTAAGACCTTGCTAAAATGACCTGCGCCTAAGTGATGACATTCATCAAAGATTGTAAATTTATAGGTTCTCAAGACAGACTCAGGAATTTGCCTCTTGACAATCGTTTGAATCATGCAAATTGTACAATCATATTTATCAGGCTCTACTTCCATCTTTTCCGCTTGAAATCTACCAATACGAATACCAGGTATTAGTGAGCGCATCTCCCCGGCCCATTGGTCGAGAAGAAATTCCTTATCTACTACCACCATAAATCGTGCACCAAGACGAAAGGCAATTGCTAAAGCCATAAAGGTCTTACCCTTTCCACAGGGCACACAGATTAAACCATTTGCATCTGCTTTCATGAATTTAGATATAATGTTTTCCTGGTAGTCATAGGGCTTCCCTGTGAATTTAAGGGTATCTGGTAATGGAAGTCCATCCGACATAACGGATGTTTCGGCGGGTCCTAAATTGTCCTTTGCCCAGACACGTGGTAAATAAAGGCGAGTAGCAGATTCTAGAAACACTGGAAATTCATTATCTTGTGGAGCAGCAAATCGTTGCATAGTTTGAGGCTTTACAGTCAGATCTTTTTTAATCTTATCTTCCTTTTCCTTTGTAAGTGAAGATTTCAATACAGCATATCCATGGGTCGTTAGAACTGACATATTTAATGTAAAGAAGAAAAAGAGGACAAATAATCAATTTTTATACCGTAAGAGCAGTTAGATGGCTACTCAAGTTGACCCAATTGAAATAACAGGACTTGTTCTTTTATTTGCAAGTTTTCTCTTTGTTCCCCAATTAACAAATATACTCAAGTCAAACCTCGATACCCTACCTATGCGTTTCGCGGCCATTATGATTATTTTAGGGTCTTTGACATACAATAAATTCTTAGCACTTGGTTTATTTCTAGTGATCATTGCAATCTACATCGATCACCATCACGACGAGGTTCTAAATGTAATTGGTAATGCAAACAATATAAGCGACTTTGAACCTGGTAATGCAGGATCCAAGTATTCTACTGCGATGAACAAACTGGATCACGGTGGTTCTGCAGATGAAAGCTACGATTCATCCGATTTTACTTCTAAAATGGAAGATCAAGATAATGAGTTTAAACACGTTGATAACTCAATCGATGAGAAGCATACTCTATTAACAGAACCTCTTGGTTCAAGATCAGCTTCTCTATTTCCCGATGATTCAAAGCATGTAAATGCCTTGGAGCAAGGGAATAAGGATGGATATTTTGATTAATTATGCTGAACCAAGAATATAATGACCAGTTGCATCTGGTAATCTGTTTGCAGCTGCGGTATCAGGGACGCGACGTTGTAAATCATTTAGTGAGCCTTCATAGTATCTAGAAGTGAATGGAATATTATTTTTATCTGTAATAACCATTTTTGTATATACACCAGTGTTTGTATTTACATCAGTGCTTCCGATTGCATATACGATGTTTGTATCTGGTAGTATATGCTTCTTCTGAACGGGTATTCTTGCTCCTACCCAGTCTCCATATAGTACAAATTTGGGTTCTGGTGGGGCTGGACAGTTTTGAGCTGCATTAGCAGCCGCAGCAGCTGCTGCGGTTGCAGCAGCACATGCAGGTGAAGAGGCATTTGCTTTTGCAGCAGCACATTGTGCATCCTTTAACCCCCTCTGGTTAACATTATAACAACTATCTAACTTGACAACATCTTCTTCATGTGTCTTATATAAGATACACTGTGTCTGATTAGGGTTAGATGGTTTAAGGCCATCTGCAGATGGAAGTGAGACTGAGCATCCTTCAACTGTGTCACATGAACCAAAATAATTTGGGATTAAAGCTGGACATTTACTTGCCCCTACTGCAGCAGCTTGAGATATAGCTAAATCTGTACAAGTTGGTAAACCAGATCTTGATTTAGGCGATAATGTGCATCTTAAATTACCGGTGCAATATCCATCAACTACATCTCCATTACAGCATTGGGTTTCTCCTTCGTCAGTTACAAATGTATTAGTTCCAGATGGGCATACACGAACAACAAAGCCCTCTCTTTCCACCGGATTTAAACTTTGTTTTATGAAATAACCAATTAATACGGCTGATATACCAACGCATAACAGCCATATTAAGAATGCAAGACCCTGCGACATATCTACCGTGTATTACTAATATTACTCAGTTGGTTTTCATAGATATATACTAAGCAATACGAGTCCAATAAAACATACAATGAATACTAAGACGTGTGGTAAAGAATCGTGAAATCCATTTTGTCTGTATAATATTGCATGAATGATAAATCCTAAATATGCAAGAAGTGTAATTGTTCCTATTAGGGTGGCAAGTATAGTTAAAACATACTCGATATCACCTGGTAGAATGCCGGAAGAGCCACCTGATCCTGTTTTAAATGACATATCACCTCCTGCAGCTTCAGCTTCTTCTTTTGCCTGCGTTGCTTGTAAACTTTGCCCAGTTGTAGGGTCAACCATAATCTGGTCGCCAACAATATCCTTTTTCGGGTCAATTGTATAACATTTGAAAGCCTTCTTTGCTGGTTTAACTGGAGGTGGCTCCTTTGAATTTGAAATTTCAGCCAGTGATTTTCCAAGAAGTGCTTCTGGAACTAAAATCTCAAATTTCTGTAAAACATCTGCAAAGGCTGATATAGGTGTTGGAGCAGCATTTAATACCAAGTTTGATTTTGATACATCTGTAGGATACAAATCTCCACCAAGTCCGTCGCGAAATTGTAAAACATTACCCCCTCCAAATACATCTAGAGGGCCATTACCGTGTGTAATTAAAGTATATTTATTAATAACACTGCATTTACCCAATCCTGTGCTACTTGCCACAATATAAATAGGCTGTTGAACTATGTTTACACGAATTCTCAAGCTTCTATATGAATAAGGTTGCCCTGCATAATTGAATATTTTCACGGGAATACATGATTGATAAGAAATCATTGGCATAAGAAGAGTTGGATTGTATCCAAAAAAACTAGACATGTTAAGAGCGGCATTAATTGCTGTCTGTTGTGTTGTTGCAGTATCAACGGCGTGCCAGAATGAATCATTTGATCCAGATTGCCGAAATACAAGTGGTCTACAGAGTAATATGACATCTGGAGATGAAGGGTTTACACTTTTATTTGTAATCTGAAATGCCAAAATCATTTCATATTGAGCACTCGAATCTTGGCAAAAGGTTGGATGTTGATTCTGAAGAATTGAAATAACACCGGAACAATTATACTGTGCATTTCCATATGTAATTGAAGAACCATCTGGGTTAAACCCTGATATTTGAAAAACACCTGGAATATTTCCATCTGCGGCAGTTTGTCTAACTGAAATATTACAATTCTGTTCTCCGTTATTTTGCCATTGAATAGAAAAATCTGTCGGGACAGTTAATTTCTGAAGTTGTCCTTGTGAATTAGATGTGGCTGGCCAATTTGTATATAATGATTGTGCAAGGGTCACAGGAAATCCAGTTGTATCCCCTGGTCTACATTGTGTACTAGACATGGCTACTTATTATAGTATGTGTTTGTTTATCGGATTATATCTCGCACCTTATATATGGTTACTTCACCATTTTCATTCAATGTGCTAATCTTAACTCTATCTCCGTTAAATAATTCAGGGCATCCAACCTGATCTTGGCAATCACGTCCCTGCATCTCAATTGGTAGAGGTATAGGATTGTATGAATCTGTTCTAGTATAGTAGTTATAACGCTCTCTAGAAGATACACATCTGCGACCAAAGAGAGGTAGTAATTTACCGTCAGGTGTTTTTACAATTCCCATTGACTGATATTCTTCTGCAACCCCCTGAGTAGGTATGTTAAATGGTGTCTCAGGTCTAGGAATACGTGAAAGATCAGGTGGAGTATCCCAGTCTCGTTCAGGTTCTGGAGCTCTAGAATAACGACTGTCTGAACCTCTGACATTTACCTTTACTACTGGGTTAACGCTCGAAGATACAGGTTGCCTTGGCAACACAATTATATCTGGTGATGTCTTATATGACCAAATTACTAATGCAACTGCGACTAGAAATATAAGGCACAAGGTAATTGATGGCCAAGAAATTACTCCGAATTTATTCGGAAAACATACCATTCCTGGAGGACATCGAACCATTCTAATTGATGCTAGGCTTCAATTAGAGTGTTTCTTTTTGCTTTTGCTAGATTTATAAACAATGCTATGTAAAAGTGCCTACATAGCTGCACCCTCTCCAAACATCTGTTGGAATGTCTCCATCAGTTCCTTACCGTCATTCATCATAGGCTTCATGGTACCAAGCATACCCATCAAGCTCTTTTGGGTTTCAATAAGTTGCTTAGTATCCTTGGTCATGGCATTAATCTGGTCAGGATTTAGACCCTGGATTGCCTTAATGAGTGTAGAACCCGCATCAATATGAGGACCATTCTTTACCTGGGAAGGGATTTCACCTAATTTGAAGGGCATGGCCATTTCCTCCTTTTTGATGGTAGGTGCAGGCTTTCCCTTTTTCTCAGCCTTCTTCTCATCTTCAAACCCTTCAACCAAAGGTGCTGCCATTCCAAAGCCGGGGCTAGTATATCCTCCCTTTGAAATATTCTGGAAAACCTGGCTCATAAACCCCTCAGATCTGTCTTCCTCCTCATCCTCATATTCCTCATCATGCTCAACACAACTAGATTTCTTGTATTGCTTATTCTTCTTATTACCCTCATATCCCTTATACATGTATCCATCAGTTTCCTCTTCACTTCTCTGGAATCTGCCACCTGGATTTACCCTACCAGGCCTAGGCGACCTGTCACTTGACATCTTTCTACTGCGATACTTCTTGGCATTTTTAGAATTCTTACGGTCGCCTGCGAATTCCCCAACACCAATCCACTTAGAACTTTTGCTGCTTTTACGTCTCCTAGGCATTTCCTCCTCATCTTCATACCCTCGAAAGCCTTCCTCCTCATCCTCCTTATTCATAAACTCCTCCTCATCACCCTTGTTCACAAAGCCCTCCTCGTCATCCTCCTTATTCCTAAATTCCTCCTCATCCTTATTCACAAAGCCCTCCTCGTCATCCTCCTTATTCCTAAATTCCTCCTCCTCATCCTTATTCACAAAGCCCTCCTCGTCATCCTCCTTATTCCTAAATTCCTCCTCATCCTTATTCACGAAACCTTCCTTCACTATCTTTTTTATAATGTCAGCGATCTCCGTAGGAGATTTATATACATTAAATCCTTCCTTCTTTATGACACCGTATCGCATTAGACCTGCCATTGTGAAGAGTGCAACAATGGCTGAACCAGTTGCGTATTGTAATGAACTAGTAATAGAATATACGACTGCTGCAGCACCCGCTGATACAAGCATCATATAAATAGATAGGTTTCCGAACACTAGAACAAATGCTACAGCCGCGGCGATTAAACATGCGCAAACAGAAGGTAGCTTCATCTATCTTAACCTAGCAAAGGAAGTATTATGCGATTTGCGCCCCAAAACATTAGACCAACCAAAAGTGCCTTTGAGGCCTGACCATAAATGTTCATATCACCGGAAGTCTTCAACATCCAGGGTGCATAATGCGCCACTAGAACACTTAGGAAAGGCAAGTTAACAATGAAAACAAGTATTGCAATTAATATAGGTATCTTTACCTCACCACTCAAGATATTGCTCCATGCCTTACCTTGACTTGCTTGCATATTTGCAATTTGAGCTGCTAATTGGGCCTGCTGGCTATGATTAGATCCAGATGACTGCATATAATCATTTGTAGATGCCCAATTACCACCTGCAGCAAATCCCGGGGTTGAACTCTGTAGCATCTGAGCAAAGTCAGCAGATGTTGGGTGCTGCCCTCCTATTATATGCGCAGTAGGTGGTCCAGAATCCATCTGATACTGTTGAGTTGACTGCTGAGGAGGAGGCATTGGCATCATGGGACCCTGAACACCTCCTGGTGCCATCCCTGATGGAAGTCCCATACCCGGGCGTATATCTTGTCCAGAATTCATATCCTGATAAATCATCTTTACTAAGTCGCCATCTCCAGAGAGAGGTGCCTTCCCGTCCAAGTCAGAAAGCAATGTGCCTGCGTTAGCCATTCTTTTTGTTCGACGTAAAGAAACCCGGGACTGTATAACGCAGCTTAAACAATTGATTTCCTGACATTCTCAAAGGCCTCAACTACACCTTGTGCAGGGCAATCCATCTGAACCGTCTCAAACTTGTAGCATTTTGAAGCTATGTGATAGATTGAATCGCGAACTTCATGAATTGGTGGGGCTTTAACAACCATGCATTCTTTACCACGACAGATTGGTGCTATTATTATTACTATGGCTAGACCAAGCATAAATGATACCATATAGCCGAAAATAGGATTTTTCAAAGCATCTACTATCATCTTTCTATATCCTGCATAGGTTAGATGGGTGGGCTCTTTGGTTTTTTCAACTTTGTGCCTTTTACTATAGGGGTAGCTTCAGGCTTAGCATATGTTCTTATGGGTGGAAAGGGTGCACATGAGGTTATTTACAAATATCCTCATCCGACGACGGTTGATGCTTTAGTATACAAGGACCCAAATGGGGCTTGTTATAGATACAAGGTTGAGCAGGTAGATTGTGATAAGAATGAGAAAAGGCTGAAGGAATATCCACTATCTGGTTAAGCGAAACTATGATTGACCAGCTGTTTTCTTCAACTTAAGAATAGTCTTCTTCTGCCCTATGATAGCACCTTGTGCAACCTCTGCTGCCGTTTTAGGAGTAGGTGTTGCAGGTTTTACAGCAGGTAAAGGAGGTGCTTCTAATACTGGTTCAGCTGCTTCTGCAGCAGCTCCTAAGTCAAGATAGAGGCTTGTTATAGGCTCTACACGACGCTTAATTTGATATACGGGGACTTTAATCTTTCTATCATCTCTTTTACTTGCAAAAACATCCTTGAATGAAAGGCCTTCTAGTTCCTCAATCCACTTATCAGGTCTTGCTAAACTAGAACGCTTTTCCATAAGCCCCTTTACTTTTAAATTTTGGGAAACAACTTCTGATACGGGACCACCTTTATGATAATTTTTAATTAGATCTAGAAGCGTTTTACGTTCTTTTTCAATTTCATCTTCAAGGGTTGAAATTTCCGTATTACGTTCTTCAATTTCAGCCTTTCTTTCTTCAAATGTCTTAAGACGACGATTTGGTAGATTAACACGTATCTCAGGACTATCTCTTACTGCCGGAATGAAGGCTTGATTATCTGTAATCTCAACTGCCCGGTTAACCTTCTTAGCCTTTCTAAAGAACTTTGCATCTAGCTGGGCTGCCATCTGTTAGTTATTGGGTTGATTATCCTAGTATTTTTCCATTATGACTATTCAGAGATGGCCGGCAATGCAGTCACGTCAACATCGCCCGATAAGAAGCTAGGTGTTAACAGTGGAATTCGTATTGTTCTTGCTCTGCTTGTTGGTATCGTGGTTGGAATTTTTATGCTTACATGGGATGCTAAATTCATTGCACGCGACGCATTTCCTGATTGGCTTGGCCCATACATAATAATGCCTGTATTAGCGATTGTTCTAGGATATGGGTCAAACTGCTTGATCCAACAATTGAGCTGTGGGCAAGTTCAATGGATGGTTCAATTACAAAGAGTTTCTATAGTGCCTATTCCAATTGTATTAATGTGGATAATCTTAGGATTTGTTCCAGGTATGCGTTGGCCAATAGAAGGTCTTATTCAGAGTGGAACACCTGAGTTGCGAAAGGGTATGTCATCTGGTTATTATGCATTCTGGATAGGACTGTATCTTCAGAACATGTTAAATGGAACTGCTCAACTCTGCCCTATTTAGACAACGGGTTCCTCTGGTCCTAAGTAAACATATCTAGGGACACCATTACGTCCACTAGAACTTTCATTTAGCATGTAGTATCCGGGAGTTAACTCAACGTTAGCAGAAGTATTTCTCTTATTATTTGAACGATTGCGAGGCCTTACTGGTTCTTGGTGATATGATGAATCTTCATATGAAGAAACTCCAAAAAAGGCATCATCTATCATTACAACTAAGACATACGAAACAATAGCCCATATGATAGCAAATAACCAGAAGGGGATATATGTAAAATTTTTAGGGTCGCGTCCTATTCCAAATTCTTTCCAACGCCCATCTTCACGAAACATGTATTGCGGTTTTATAACTAGAATAACTGCAATACCTGTTAAATATAATAAGCCTGCGACGATTAACCGCCTCATCTATTATGCATTTGCGATTTACTTTACGCCTTTTGACCCAGTGTTTTTCTTAGATATATCTAATTGTCGTCATCAAACCCATTTATATCTCCTAATTCACCATCATCAATATATCCTGCTTCATCACCTTGTTCATGAAAATATCCGAGGCCATCCATCTGACCCATGGGTGCAGCCATGGCTTCAGGACCCATTCCAGGGAAATCTATGATACCAGCTTGAGCCCTCTGGTCCCTCTCGATGTCATAACGTTCTTTATCATAAGCATAGATTGCCTTTGTTCCACCCACTGCCCATTCACCAATACCAAGTTTCATCTGTATCTTTGCAATATCTTTCTGGGCACGAGGCATTTCTGTCATCTTTCTCAAAATATTTGCCTTCTCCGCCTCATTTCTCTTTGCAATAAGTTCCCTGATTTGTTCAGGTGTTAGCGACAAGCCTTCCTCTTTGAAGCGATTTACCATATCTGAGATAAATTTAGCAGGAAACATAGCCTGTTGTTCTACATGTGAGGAGGGTGCTTCTGTATCTTGTGCAATAGGTAGAGTATTAGGGTCTACGAAATTAGCAATAGGGCTATATAGACAAAATTTCAAAAAATATTCGTAAGTCTGAATGCCTCCAGGAATTTGTAAAGGCCTTAGTGATTCAAGTTTTTGTAAAATAGATCTTGTCTGAAGAATTAAAGTATCAACCTTTGCTTTGAGCCATGGTGTAACATCTATCTTATTAAATTTTCCAATATAACCACGGTGTGCAGATAGTAAATTTTCAACATCTGCTTGGTGCTGCCAACTGAGGTTCCATGATTTAGGGACCTTTGTTGCAATAATCTTTTTGGATACAAAGTGACTCAAGGGGACTAAGATATAAGATTGTAAGAAACGAGTTACTGATCCAGCTCCTCCTTTTACTAGAGTATCAAATAATTCATGTTGTGTTTGAGGTAATCTTATTTTTAGTTTTTGTTCCATTGTTTCAGCCAAAGTGGAAAACTCAGATAAAGCAAGAGCAACCTCAACTTCCTTTGCATCAGGTGGTAACTTTGTTAACTCGGTCTGCGTTATGGCCATTACTGCTCTATATCCTTCGGCTGGTTCAGGTTCAATAGACATTAAAGCGGTCCAGTTATCTAAGGGACCTGGTATCTCTGTATTAAGTATAGTGGTGAATGAGTTTACTCTATGAGTTTCATTTAATAAATCTTCAAATGTTTCTTTATTTACTTCGATGCCCTGACTTTCAATGGCTACTAGACCCTGTTCAGCTGTTAAGACAGCAAGATCCATTGGTAACTTCAGATCGCACCAAATACAAGTATGGGTTAAGCCAAATTCATGGGTATATCCTTTCTTCTCACCATCATAACAAACTTTCAAAAATAGCTGATAATAGCTATTTTCAGGTGGATCTGGTAGGGGTCTTGAGATTTGAGATGGCTTCATGATGGGTTCCATACGAGTTATTTTAGGAGGAGCTGGTACACCTGACTTCTTAGAAAAGGGTGGAAGACTATCCTTTGCAGCTCCAGATTCCCAGAAACTATCTGCCTTATCTAAGGGAGACAAACAACAAGAAGCCTCACTAAAGACAATTGGCATGGGCATCTTATTTTTCTTAGCCAGCATATTTCCTTGACGTATCCAAAGTTCTGCTCTCTCTGCAGGCCCAGCCGCTTCTGGTATGATAATTTTCTCAACAAAGTCTTCTTCTTTCATTACATATGGAATTGGCGCAAAGTTCGCAGGCAATTCTTCATCAGGTCTACCTTGACCACCAGCGGCCCCTAAGACCTTTCTAATATACTCACGCTTCTGAGATAAGGCTTGTAAAATAGTAGGGTCTTGTAATGCACTTCTCATGAAATTTTCAAAGATACCTGTAATCGTCTTTTGCCTTACCGAATCATCAGGCTCCTTCTGAAATTGCGTTAAGCTCCATGGTGCAGAATCTTTCTGAAAAGAAGATAAAGTAGAAACAACACATTGAATTCCATTTGTTCCACCCTCAGGTTCTAGAGGCTGTCCTCCAAGATTTCTACAACCCGTTGGCATTCCTCTTAAAATCAAGTCTGGCTTTCTTGTCTGAATGTGGATTAAAATATGGACAGCTGTTGCACAGACTAATGCCTGATTAATATAGATGTCATAATCAGGTATATTAGATCCACCCTTACCCTTTGCAACAGTTTTCTGGTATTGCACATAACGTTCTCTGGGTGGAACTAGTTGCATTTGGCCATAGACGCGATTTACGATTGTTAAATAGTCGTCGATTTCTAATGGTGCCATTAACCTATCTGCCAACTCCTTTGATGTATTATAAATAAGTTTCTTCTGATCATTATCAAATTCAGCTGGATCATCTATATCTCCCAGAGGCCCAATTAATTCGTCAATTTCTTCCATTGTAATTGCGTCCTTGTCTACAAGTTCTGCACGACCCATCATAGGTCTTCCATTATCGTCAAATTCCAAATGAGTATCGTATTCTAATTCACTAATTGGTTGTCCACAATTGCGACAAATATAGAAGCCCTGGAATTGACCACCTCCAAAATTTAGTTGAATATCTTTATTAAGAGCGGCCACATCACCTGGTCTCAAGAACTGATAGATTTGTAGAAGTTCATGCATGCACAGTAAATTATGATCCCCTGCATTACATTTTAACCAATTACCATGCTTCTGACCCTGAAATGTAATTAGGAATTTGGCTAATAAGGCTAGCCTTTGATTATCGTCTTTTACCTTTCGAATCATTGCTAAAGGCTTTACGTGAGAACAATTTACAGGCTCAGGAGGCTCACCTGCAAAATCTATGCGATGTTTCTTCAATTGAATATCTTTCAAGGTCTTCAGATACTCTTCACGCGCATACCGCATTCTAGATCGCGTCAAAGCGGCAGGTTGGTCTGCGAGTTGAGCCATCGCCAACTCAGGATGATTTCTTAAGACAAGCCCGACCATCGCAACATCAGAATTGACATAGCCAGGCATCTGTTCCTTTAATGCAGTTTGAATATCTTTCAAGAGTGGTTCTCCTGATAACTTTTCAATCATTGAAGGTCCATTTACAACCATCTGAATTCCTTGAATTGCAGGAGGCTGTGTAGTAAACTGAGATAAGGTATCACGCTGTGCAATAATTGCATTTAAGACCTGGTTTTGCGTTTCTTTTATAATTTCACTCAAGGCCTCCTGTTGGTCAAGTGTCCATTCACGTTCTCTCATTCCCAGGAGGACCTGGACTGGCCAAATATCTCCCATTCCTTCCGCTCTGAGACCCATTGATTTCAAGTAATCACGAAGAGAGATATTTCCTAGATTCCCGCCTTCCACTGAAACTAAAAATGGCTGGGTAGCAGATGGAATATCTGTTATATCACCTAGATCTTTAAGAATTTTCTTCATGCTGATGTATTCTTTCTGACCATGTGCAACGTCAGAAACAAGTGACTCGTTTCTCAAAGTATTCAAGGAAGATGCCTGAGACAAAGGGAATAATACGTAGGATAAGACAACTGCTTCTTCACCAAGTTGCATAACCTGAGATTTCACTCTGAGTGCCTTCAAGCCTCTTAGCAATGACATGGATACTTCAGACACACTGTCAGACGATAAGTATGCTGCCTTTTTATCAGGGAGATTGCTAGGATATCCAGGTATATTAGCCTCTCGTTCAGGTGCTTTTCTACGAAATACTTCTTCGTCTTTTTGAAATGCTATTTTTTGACTAGTCTCTCCAGTCGACTTCCATGTTGAAGCATATTTATCGAGATAACTATTTAAGAATGACGTGTATTTTTGACCTGCCATATCAGGAGAAGATTCAAGGTATTCATTTGAACTTTCTACATTATCATTAAATCCCTTGATACGTAGGCCATCCATCATCTCAGGTTGAGGATCCGTCTCTTGGTCCATGTCATGATAAATAATCTTATCAACATCTATAACACATCTGCTGAGAGCTAGAAGACGAGTTTCTAATGCATCAACAAGTGTCTGAATGCTGGAAGGCTTTACACCCTTTGGAGTTCCGTCATCTGAGACGCGTAAGATAGAAGCACGAATTTGAAAAAACATTTCTGTCAAAACACGAGTAGCCTTTTGCGTTTCTGCTAAGCGTTGCTTAGCAGGAGTATTCAAAGAAAGGAAATCTGCGTATGCTTCAGACTTCTGAGTTATGTTTGAGTAAGTGCGCTCAGAAGTAGGAATTTCAATAAGACGCTCAATACCCTCTTGTTCCCCCTGTGCCTGGCCCGGAAGTAGCAACTCATCATCTAGAAATTTGAAATTTTCTTCTTCCTCTTCTTCCTCATTAGTGTTAGATTCGTCGTTTAAAATATCATTTTCCTCATCTTCATCTTCTTCTTGTATTTGAGTAAGCCCCTCTGGCTTTTCAATTGCCTGGCGTCCACGAATTGCACGGAATGGAAAATCTTTAGGAACTCCTCTGAAACCAAAGGGAATTGTAATATCTCCTTCGAGTTCATTGTTTACAACAATAATATCTGATTCTGGGTCAACTGAGACAATTCTGTATTTAGCGATTGGTTCACCATCGGATCCAAATGTTTCAAGATCTTGATCGGCACGTAGGTCGAGTATCTCAACGAGATTTGTCTTCTTGCGCTTTTGTAAGATTTCAACTGATTCAATGCCAAACCGTTGGTCAAATCCTTCTTCATTTACATCCAGTTCAATAACCTGATTTGTTAGACCATCTGGGCTTATATGTATTTCAGTTTCACTTCTATAGACAACACGGCCAGTTGTCTTATCATATTTTCCACCATATATACGAATTCTGTCACCCAATTCAACAATAGGATCTTCAGCATCTTGTATCAAATCCGCTCGATCAGATAAATTTACTTGACTTTCAATTTGAGGCTTCTCTTCAGCCATCTAATGTTCGATGGCAACAAAAATTGAATACCACTCGCACTAAAAACCTGGTATACACCGATGTCTTCAATGAGTTCTAATGTACCTGTATCCATGTCTACGCTTTCTACATTCTCTAACTGGACTTCTACTTACAAGACGTGGCCTGAGCTGAAGACGTGGCTTCAGACCTCTGAGCCTGGCATTGATATTATTGAGTCGGAGGACAGTGCGTATGCAATTCTGCGCAATAGTAAGGAAAAGGAGGGTGAGGCTGCTATTGCCGAGGATGCAGTGTCTGAGACGGCTCAGATCTGTCGTTCAGTTGTTTGGGACACGGAGGCTAATATTCCTTGCTGTGTTGCACCCTTTGCAGCGCGCCGTGATCAGAAGATTCCTTCTGATGTTTCTCTAAGACTTGAGGACTTTGTGGAGGGCGTTATGATCAATGTCTTCCGCGCTCGCGGTGATGCCGAGACCCACGTGACCACACGTTCCAAGCTAGATGCAGATGGCACGTTCTATTCGGAGCGCTCGTTTAGGGAGCTATTTGAGGAGGCCATGGATGCCAAGCGCACATCTTTAGATGAGATTGAGAAACTGATTGGCGAACCCAACGATAACGTGGCTGCGACATTCATTACAATGGTTCTCGCTCACCCTGAGCACCGCGTTGTTCGCACGGTGGAGCAAGCCAACTTGTGGGCCATCTATCGTGGCACGGTTGCCAATGATGGAACGGTATCATTCTTCACGGAGGACCTTCCTACTGCATGGCGCCCTAAGACTTATAGCCTTACGTTCAGGGGTGAATTTGCGGATCTGAAGAGCAAGTTTGAGGAGATTAAGGCTTCCAAGCCCTGGTATTGGCAGGGGCTCGTAGTTCACTCTGGTCTACAGCGATGGCGTTTCCGTAATGCCGAGCATGACCGTGTGCGTAAGGAGCTTCGTGGAACAGAATCAAATTCTTTCGGTCGATTCCTAAGGCTTCGTTCCCAGAAGCGTGTCCAGGAGTATTTGCGGATTTATCAGGAGGATTCCTCTGACTTCCAGGGGTTCGAGCACGACTATCGTTCTCTAACTAAGACACTGTATACATGGTATTGCAAGGTCCACAAGGAGCACTCAATCGTATTCAAGGCACTACCAAAGTCCGTTCAGCCTCTAGTCTTTGATCTCCACAAGTTCTACCTTGGAACGCTTCGCCCTGCAAACAAGACACTGCATATGATTGAGGTGATTGATTGGATTGTATCATATCTCAAGTCCCCTTATGGTGTTCCCAACATGATACGTTTCTCTAAGGAGACTGAGCAGCCTCCTGCAGCTACTGGCGTAGCTACTGGCGCAGCTACTGGTCGCCAGATTGTTCAGGATGGCGAGAACATCCGTGTTACCGTAAGTATCGATGATACTGGTGCAACTGCCCCTTTGAGCCCTGTATACGGCGATGATGCTGAGAGCCCAGTAAATGCAGTTTAAAATAGTTTCATTTGCATAGCCTCTATAGATTTCAAAATAGGAATATATTCAGTGTGTGGATTTGTTTGTCTTCTACAGTTCTTCAAATGATTAAAAGCAATTTGATATGACCAACCCTTATAAACCATAAAATACGTTATTACAACTGAAACAGATCTACTCATACCTGCAAAACAATGAACAAATACATTTTTTCCATTAGATATCCATTCATTTAATTTAGACGCCCCTTCTAAAAACTCACTTCTTGTTTTTTCATCTGCTTTATCATCTACAAGAGGTATCTTATAACCAATACGATTAGATGAATACGGAAATCCTGCTCTAAGAGCAAACTCTTCTGCGCAGCAAAGAATATGTGTTATTTTACGCTCATCTAGAAACTGGTCATTGCATACTTCTCCATAAGAACCTACCCATATTTGATCTGTTATCTGAGACATCTATATATTTAAGTTGTTTAGTGTTTAAGAGTCCTTTTCACTTTTTTATTCTACGCTTAAAACATTCTTACTTACACTGTCTATATGAGTGCCATTGGTATTGACTTGGGAACTACGTATTCTTGTGTTGGTGTTTGGCAAAATGACCGCGTAGAAATCATCGCAAATGACCAGGGTAATCGCACTACCCCATCCTATGTAGCCTTTACAGCGGATGAGCGTCTGATTGGTGACGCTGCCAAGTCACAGGCCGCTGCAAATCCCCAAAATACAGTATTTGATGCAAAGAGATTAATTGGACGTAAATTCACAGATGCCTCTGTTAAGTCTGATATGGTTCACTGGCCTTTCACAGTGAAGCCTGGGACTGCAGAGAAGCCACTCATTGAGGTATCTTTCAATGGTGAGACGAAGACATTTAGTGCCGAGGAGATTTCAGCCATGGTTCTCCAGAAGATGAAGGCAACTGCAGAGAACTATCTAGGAACCAAGGTGACTGATGCAGTAATTACGGTTCCTGCGTATTTCAATGATTCTCAAAGACAAGCGACCAAGGATGCTGGTCTAATTGCTGGCCTCAATGTGCTTCGTATTATCAACGAGCCTACAGCAGCTGCCTTGGCCTATGGGTTAGATAAGAAGACAGGGGGTGAGAAGAATGTTCTCATCTTCGATTGCGGCGGAGGCACACACGACTTGTCTGTTCTTACTTTGGATGACGGTATCTTCGAGGTCAAGGCTACTGCAGGCGACACTCATCTTGGAGGAGAAGATTTCGATAACGCCGTGGTAGACTGGTGTGTAGCAGAATTTAAGAAGAAGTTTAAGACCGATATTTCATCTAATGCAAAGGCTCTAAGACGCCTTCGCACGGCATGTGAGCGCGCTAAGCGCACTTTGTCTAGTGCAACCCAGGCAGCCATTGAGGTCGATAGCCTTGCAGAGGGTAATGATTTCTCCACTACTTTGACACGTGCAAAGTTCGAGAGTCTCTGCGAGGCCTTTTTCAAGCGCTGTATCGGGCCTCTCGATGGACTTTTGAGAGACGCTAAGATGTCAAAGGATCAGATTAATGAGATCGTAATGGTTGGGGGGTCATCTCGTATTCCTAAGATTCGCGAGATGCTAACTTCTTACTTCAATGGCAAGAAGCTCAATGACTCAGTGAACCCTGATGAGGCCGTGGCATTCGGTGCAGCTGTTCAGGCTCATATCTTGACGGCTCCTAAGGGAACTCAGGACTCCACTTCTGATATTCTGCTCATGGACGTAGCGCCTCTTTCTGTTGGCCTTGAGACAGCGGGTGGCGTTATGACTAAGATTATCACTCGCAACACGGCTATCCCTACTAAGAAGACACAGGTCTTCTCAACCTATGCTGATAACCAGCCTGGTGTTCTCATTCAGGTATTCGAGGGTGAGCGTGCTTTAACGAAGGATAATAACTGCCTTGGTAAGTTCCAGCTTGACGGAATTCCCCCTATGCCTCGCGGAGTTCCTCAAATCGAAGTATCTTTTGACGTTGATGCAAATGGTATCTTGAATGTGACAGCGGCTGAGAAGTCAACTGGTAAGCAGCAGAAGATTACTATTACAAATGACAAGGGTCGTTTATCAAAGGATGATATTGAGCGAATGGTTCAAGAGGCTTCTTCTTTCGAGGCTGAGGATAAGCTCCACATGGAGAAGGTTGAGGCTAAGAATGGATTTGAGTCATATGTATACAATGTGCGCAATTCATTGAATGACGAGAAGACTAGGGAGAAGCTGGGTGCTTCTGAGTGTGATACTTACTTGGAGAAGACTAAGGTCTACCTAGATTGGCTAGATGCAAATCAGTCTGCAACTAAGGATGAGTATGAGGAGCAGAAGAAGGCATCTGAGGCTGAGTTCCAGCCTTTCTTTATGAAACTTTATGCAAGTGATAAAGATGCCACCTCTGAGGATGTTCCTTCTTATGAGCAGGGTCCTAAGATTGAGGAGGTAGATTAGAGTTTTATAAAAAAGAATAAAAGATATAGTATGCTATATAAAACTAAAATTATATAGTATAATAGAATGCCACGCAGATCATCTAGCCCTTCCATTCATGAAAAGAAAATTATAACAATGCCAATAAGAGTTGAAGGTAACAAAAATCTACCGGCTATTATTGCCCCTCAACGACCTTCTTTTTTACAGTCAGTAAAAGAGGGAGTAGGACTGGGTATAGGATATAGTATAGCTGGAGCTTTTATGGGAACTTCAGGGCCTTCCGCACATAGAGAACCAATAGTACCTCCTGTAAGAGAACATGTTCCAGCCTTGATGACTAGAGAGTATGAGCAATGTATGAAGGAATATGATGATAAGGCTGTCTGTGAGAAATATAACAAGTGAAAAATTGAACTCCACATTTTATCACCTTTGAGGTAACTGAATGCTGAGTTCTACAAAGTATCCTATTGAAGTGTGCTGTGTCGTTGCTGACCATTCTACAATAGATACTGATGTAGAGATAGTGAATGAATACACATGTAATGTAGGTCTAAAATTCAAGCTAAGAGAATACAATTCATGGAAATATGCTGATGATAGAGATATCATAACAAGTCTACCTGCATTCCACGTCTATATTGGAGAAGGCTACATAGATACCTTCTATCCAGGTGAGAAAATCTTAGATGGTATTGATGAGTGTATTCGAAAATACGAAAAAAAACGGGTAGAGACTAAGAGATTTCTAGAGAACTGGAATAATATATTCAGAATGATTTGGAAGAGAAAGGTTGCATAATTCTAAGGTAATCTCTAGATTTTTTACTAGTATTGAATGGTGATGCGTCTAATTAATTTTTTTATCAGACTAAGAAGAATTAGATGCCTTGTGCTTGTAAACATAATGAACCAGAATACCCAGTTACAGATAATTGGGGACCTTCACTATGGAAGATTTTACATGCTCTAGCTGAAAAGGGTGGAAAAGTAGTAATTCCATCCTTCCGAGATGATGAAAAAAGACAATGGATACTTTTAATTGAAATTATGCCAAAAATGATACCCTGTGAGAATTGTAGAGAACATGCTCTACAATGGATTCTAAGACACCCAATTAAGGCAATAAAAGATATTGGACCTAATGAAATGTATGAATGGATAACAACCTGGGTATATGAGTTCCACGAAGATGTAAATCGGCGTACAGGAAAACCATCATTTGACAAAGCATTGCTTTCTCAAGTGTATGGGCAAGTGGATATAAATACAGTATACAAGGAAATGAAACCATTTATTGAAACTGCAATTCGTCTTTCAGGTATTACATTATTTCCCTGGCAAAAGTGGACAAATTATCTAAGAATGTTAAGCTCCTTGTATGGTCTTTAAAAAACTAAGATGTTGAGCTAATGATGGTGAATATATAGATAATATATCTAGAAGCCCTCCAAAATCAATATTTAACATTAAGACAACACCTGCAAATCTTATAATAAAGGCGTCCCATGGGTCTATTCCAGGGATTTCATTTAACAAGAAAAACAAGAATAAGAAACCACCAATGCCTAGTTTAACTAGTGAATCTATTACAAGTTTTGTATGGGGTTCAGTTGAAAATTTACCAGATAATACTAAGACAGTCTGTAAAATAACCAATGATCTTAATATTACAAAGAAGTATTGATAATACTTCATTCTATTTTATAAGAAGGAAATTTACTGGGCTGCCTGAGCAACAGATGGCATCTTAGTCTTTAACTTCAACTTTGTTCTTTCGGCAGCAGCAGTTCCAGGCGCTGCGGTTCCTGGTGCAGCCTTTGGTGCACCACCTGTCCAAAGACGGAGCCATTCCTGAAACATCGCGCGACATCCGCGGGCTGACATGGCTAAGGCAGTTCTAGCCGTTACCTCATTTCCATCTTCAACACCAATGCGGAGAAGCATCTCATCCTTGAGAGGATGGGGTATCTTGTAGCCTGCAAAGGAAATGCGGGGAGTAGCATCACCATCTACATGGTTATCAACTAGCCATGTCTGTATCATATTCCCAAATGTATGGTCCTCACCTTTAATTAAGAAGTCAAATCCAGGCATCTGTGAATCGGAAGGGGTCACAGAAATCGTAGGAGGGAGGTCGCCATTGTCAAGGCCTATGAAAGGCTCACATAACTTTACAAGGCCAATCAAAGCACGCTCAATAATTGCCCTAGGTGCCATTGGCCCAATTGACTCAATTTGGAAATCAAAGCTATTAGGATCACCTTTCTCGTCTACCTTATAAATTCTCTGAATTTGCATTGTCTTAAACTCTCTGTCTAACTCACCACGACGCTTATCATCCTGCTTGAGACTCTCAGGTTCTACATTCTTGTGTGTAATTAACCACTTCTCAAAGTATGCGTTGCGCCTCTCAGTATTTGTGTCTAATGTGTATCCGTAGCTTGACTGACATGTAGGAATGAAACGAGCATGCTCTCTTCCCAGACCAACTGTGGCTCTCATCTCAACCTTAAGAGTGGGAACTAAAGATGAACGCTTAGCAGGCATAGATGTAATAAGACATGTTTCACGTGTCAAGGGGTGGGGAATGAAGAAATCCTTTCCAGGGATTTCAATAAGGGTCTCTGAAAGATCAGCTGCCTTGCGGCGCTCATATACCTTGATGTCTGAAGCAGTTACGTCGATAGGAGATGCACTCGTATTCTCAATATCAATCTTGAAAACATAGCGATCAGAATCAAATGTATCCGGATCTACACCATGCATTGGTAGCAGACTAATGCGGTGAGCAAGAAGTTCATTGGGTTGTGTATTACTGTCGTTTTGCAAGACCTTAATATCTGAGTTATCAGAAACAATTCCGGGAGGATCAGACCGGAAAGCTACACCTGACACGAGTGTCATTATTGACCGGCGTAATGTATTTGCATAAGGGTAAGCCGTATTTGCTAGAGTAAATTGAACCTTACGGGCCGAACTTGACTTAATATCTTCAAACGACATTGCTATAAGTACTGTATAAAAGGGGCATTAATCAATTTTATAAGTGCGTAAAATAGAATGCCTAATACCAAGCCTAATAATGGATCTGTATTTGTATCGCCATCTCCTCCTCCTGAAGCAGCTACATCAAATACCCAGCCTTTTGGAACATTTTCTAGTTCAAAGGGTCGTTCGCGAAAAAATCGTTCACGAAAAAGTGGTGGCAGGCGTAAAAATAAATCTAGAAAGCTTCGCCGATAATTATGTAAAATATAGTAGATGAGTGCACCTGCCCCTGCCCCTGCTGCTAATGCCCCTGCTGCTAATGCCCCGGCTTCTGGTTCTTCTTTCCTTTCAGGACTATTCAGCCCCAAAAAGGAGAATAAGCCTGCCAATGCAACTGCTCCTGTAACAGGTGGTCGTCGTGGATGCCGCTCCAGGAAAAACCGTTCTCGCAAGGACCGCAACCGCAAGGAACGCAGTCGCAAGGACCGCAAGGAGCGTAGTCGCAAGGACCGCAACCGTAAGGAGCGTAGTCGCAAGGACCGCAATCGCAAGGAACGTTCTCGCAAGGACCGTAAGTAAACCAATAGTGCGTTTTTACTGACGGTGAACGTTAAATTAACAAAATAGAATGGCTCTACGGCAAGGACAACCCAATAACGTTTGTTTCTATAGCAACAAATGTGAATGGTCTGAAGCCTTTTTAAAAGAATTAGCAAAGACCCCCTACAAAGGAGAATTCCAGTTTGTTTGCATCGACACAACTCCCCGAGCACAACTTCCAACCTGGCTAAAACAAGTGCCAACTCTTCTAGTCCGCGATGATCAAGAGCCTGTTAAAACCAATTCAGATGTTCTAAACTGGCTCTATGAGCGCAAGATGAAGGATAATAATCAGGCTTCTGGTGGTTTGCCTCCAAGAGGGCCTATGCCTGCAGGTGCGGCTCCTCAAAGCGATGAACCAGAAGCATGGAATGTATCTGAGATGGGAGGTAAACTAAGTGAGACCTATAGCAATCTTACAGGTGGTAATGAGTTTGATAATAGCTCAACAAAAAACTTTGATTTTGCTTTCTTAAACGGCGGCGCTGCATCAGGAGATAGAAGTGCTCAGGGAATGGGAGATTCTAGCATGAGACAGGAACCTGGGCGCACAAAGTCAAAGAAAGAAGAGATGTTTGATAGACAAATGGAGGCATATCAGAAGAATCGCGACGTAGGATTGCCTCAGAAGCGTATGGCTCCTAATGGCGGTAGAATATAAAAATATTAAAAGGTAATATTAAGATGGTGGCAACACGTAGAAACAATAATAAAAATAAGGAGACAGGTCATGAAATATGGAGTGTAATCCCCATATCACATACTAAAGATCTACCTGAAAGTTTTAAAAAGTCTATTAAATATACGGATAAAAGTGGACAGATTAAATTCGTTAAACCAAATGCAATAGCAGTTAAAATACCCCAAAATGGAGGTGTACCTCAATACGGAGGTGTACCTCAATACGGGGGAGGGGATTTTCCTCTGGTAAATAAATTTCTATCAAGTGGATTAGTATTTATAGCCAGACGCGATCCAACTCCCATATCAAGAGTAATGAATGGTTTTTTTTCGGCAATTAAATGGCCTATGAATTTATTAAAAAATAATCGATTTGTTGGACCCTTTGTTGAAGTATGGTTGTCAGGAATTCATGGTACTATTGAAGGAGTAGTCTCTGGTTCTGCAGGTATAGCCCAGATGGTTGGTGGGCCATATGGTGCTGTAATAGCATTACCAATTGCGGTTGGTGTCGGCGGTGCTGGTAGCTTGATTGCTATATCAGAAGGGGATATAGGACAAGCAATATCTCATGTAATAAATATAGTTCCTGCAATTGGACCAGTAATAACTAAAGCTATGGCAAAGGTTGAACAAGTTTCTCAAAAAATAGTAAATCTTCGTAAAAAGATTGCTGGAATTCCGCAAGTTGGACCCCAAGTAGCTGAGTATATCCCACAGGTAAACAAGATGGGTGGTAGATATACAAGGCGGCAAAAAAGGCAAAGGCACTGAAAAAATTGCCTAAACAATTTACGATTAGAAAAGGTAGAGATGTCTGTACTCGCTGCCTTTTGTAATCAAATGATCCGTTTCTTTGAGGAGCTGCAGGCATCATATCCTGAGGAGAAGAGCATTTCCATGGGTCTAGAAGCATTGCAAGCTGCTAAGAAATCAAATCCAAGGCTAATTCTAGACATGTTCTATGAATACATGTATAAACCTGCAAATGATTTGATTATGACGCGCAATGATGAGGCTATTATGAAACTAGCAAGAGAAATCATGTTAACCCAGTTTAATGAACTTATGCCTACCCTAGTGATATTTGACAAGTATTGGCCAAATATGTCTCAGCAGAATCGAGAAGTTATTTGGCAGTATTTGACAGTTCTATGTAAGCTTTGCGAAAAGGCCAGGGCCTAAGCTAAAGTTTAATACCATCCAAATTAAAGTCAAAACTATTTCCTTTTATAAAAACCAGTTCAAAGAAGTTATTAAATAACTTGTCTGAAAAGTTTTTTGCAAGCATTACCTCCCCTAAAAATGGCTTATAATCAGATATCCTAGAAGCTAAAAATCGAAAATCTACTCCATTATAATATTTCATGAGACATCCAATATTCCATCCGTTTTCAATAATTAAACGGGACATTTTCAATTCTTTATTTAGAAATGCATGATTGAATGATTTAGAAAAACTTGTAATTGTAAAGATTTCTTTTGAAATTAAGAATGTAAGTGTCTCTAAATTCATAGAAAATATATAAGATTGTATGTGGCTGTATTTTTCAGGATCATCTAGTGAATTTGCCAATTGAGTATTAATTGTACTACCAAATAATTTAACATCTTCTGTTAATCCATCTAAATAAATATCCGTCCATTTACCCTTGAAATATGAGGGTAAGTAGGGACCCATTGCAGATGAATTAACAAATATGAACGAATCATAATCCTTATATAAATTATTATACAGAAGTGCTTTTGACCATCCACCAAAATCATAACCATCATTATTTGTCTTAAAATATATTACATGATCGGGCAATACGGGTTCTTCTTTTGACCCATTATTTATAAAAAGAAAATCTATATCTGGATCTAAAAAGATTGCATCCTTTATAAAAGTATTAACTCTATTATTTAACTCGTGAAAAACATATAAGACTAATAATTTCATCTATCATGATAACTCATAAAAAATATGTTTATATAGCGAATGAAACTATTCAAAAAAGGAGGCGTAAAGAATTACAAGAACCTCTATATATCAAGTCTAGATGAGTTCCCCCCTAGATTCTATCTTTCAGACTAAATATGAGGAGTTTGCACAAAGTTTAATGGATACTTTTCCTGAACTCGGTGAAGTAATTAAGACTTCATTATCTGGAGAAAAGGCTGATAGGGAAGCACTTTATAAGCAATTTGTCATGCCTGGAGCAGGTAGCCCTAAGAGAGATTCATCTGCAACTCCTGGAATGGTTCTCCCGGGTGTGTATATTAATGATGCAACTTGGTCATCATGTTCTGAGGGAACGAAGAAGGCAATTAATCAATTCTTGAGCATCCTAACATTTGCTGTTGTAATGAAGGAAGGTAAGTCTTCTGATTTTAGCTTCGGCGATGAAGCATTCAAGGCTTGGGCTGATACGTTTATGAATCAGTGGCGTGGAAAGATGGACCGTGGCGAGTTTGACTCTTTCACAAGTCGGTTTGCAGATATCTTTGGTTCAGATGGAGGACGTCTTCCTCCTTTTCCTGAGAAGCTCCGTAAGGGCAAGTTAGTAAAGCTGGCTGAGGAAATTGTAAGAGAGCTAAAACCCGAGGAATTTGGTCTAGACCCTGAGACAGTAAAGCAATGTGAGACAGATCCTAGCAAGGCATTTGAGGTTATCATGAATTCAACCATGAAAAACCCTGAAAAGCTTCAGAGTGCCATGAAACGTATCATGCGGCGTCTTCAGGAGAAGTTTCAGCGTGGAGAGTTCAAGCCCCAGGAGCTTGCTGCCGAGGCTGAGGAGATGATGAAGGAGTTTTCTGAGAACCCGGCCTTTGTTGAGATGATGGATTCCATGCGCAAGGCTTTCAGTTTTGAAGGGAATATGGATGGTGCAAAGGCTGCAGGGATGGAGCAGTCTGTTCGTTTGAACATGATAAGAGAACGCCTCCGACACAAGGCAGAAGCTAATGCAGCAGCAAGGGCTTCTGCCCCTAGTGGAGGGTCACAAATTCCTGTAAATACAACGGGTCCTGCCTTCTCAGATGAACAGTTAATCGAGGAGTTTGCATCCATCTTACCAGGCGGTACTAAGAAGGGATCAAAGAAACAACCTAAGAAGTAGGATGGACAAGGTGCCTTTATGTACACCAGCTTGGTGGGAAGACCCCATGGTTTTAATATCAGATTCATGGCTAGCACAATGGAAACGTAGATCAACGCCTCATGTCCCTTGTTTTAGTGAGCGTGTTAACGCTTTAACGAGAACTGGGATTATGGTTTTGATAGTGGCTCTACTCTTTTCTCTTTTCAATCAAGACATGGTTACAACATTATCATACTCTATAATACTTGGTCTAATTATCACATTACCCGACATTATAGATATGATTAAAGCTCCTTATATTCAGGAGCAGTTCGTGGCTAGAATTACTCCAGATGAGCCTTCTAAACTTTCATGGAAGACGCCTCCTGTAGGCGGTTCAGATGACACGTATGACGATGGAGAGATTATGACATTACCGAGCCCAAGAAATCCATTTATGAATGTTCTAATTGATGAGATTAAATACAACCCATTGAGAGCGGAGGCAAAATCGGTTGAGGACCCAGTTGTTAAGTCGACAATGGATGATTTTTTTAGAGTAAATTGGTTCTCAGACCCCACAGATGTATTTGGGAAGTCTCAGAACCAGAGGCAGTTTGTTACGATGCCTTCTAGCACTATACCTAATGATAGAGAGAGTTTGCAGAATTGGTTATACAAGATACCCGGTAAGACTTGCAAGGAGGGTGGTCGTGATGCCTGTGTCAGTGGAACAAGTGGATCAGCAGTGCCTTGGTTGAATTAAATTGGTTTCTGTGTAATAACCTTAGGGCCCTTCCGGCAACTGAACTTCTTGAGAGTTCTACCTCTACTTTGTAAAACTGATTTCACGCAAATTGCAATGGCAGCTTTTTCTCTTGCTTGATCGCCTCGACCTGCTCTTAGCTTAAGAGTTTTCTTTACTGATTTAATGCATCTACAAAATCGATCAGCTTGTTTCATACTACATATGTGCTTTCTTTTTTCCTGAAAGATAGCAGATATGGACATCAATCGCCTAACAAAGACACGCGACGACCTCTGTGGAATCCAGCAGTATTACACCCAGTCATTGGGACCGGGTAAGTATACGACGACTAACCTAGTTCCTGATGCAAGAAAGGTAAATCCTTTAGCATCTGAACAGCAGCTGATGTATCCCCGTGAAGGCTATGGGCTAAACAATGCTCAGGTTGATTCAGATTCTATGTTGCGTAACGAGAGCTCTTTCAAGAGCAATAGGTGCCAGATTAGAGCACAGGCTCGCCCCTTCTTAACAGTTCCCTATATGGCGGGCGGTCGTGGAAACACAGATGTTGAAAGTAATCTTTTGCACGCTGAGCAGGTGAAGCAAATGAAGGAATGTGGAACTGTGACTGAGACACAATTTGTAGGTGTCTTCACACCTCTAGTGCCCTCCTTGGCTGACAATATCCAGAATCCTAAGAACTTGATACCTGAGGTCGCTGCTGCTGGATGGATGCGTTCTGGAATTCCCAGCAGATCCTATATGCGTGATATTAACTGTTAGACTTTTTAGAAAATCCAGAAAATAGCTTTATAAAAGCGTAACAAATATTATTTTGGTACGCTTTTTTAAAAAGCGTTGGCTTTTTCCTAAAAAGCCTATAGAATGGATGACCCTTTTGCAATTCTAAAACATCCCTTTGAAAAGTCAGAAAATCCTCAGACCTACATGGAAAATGTATGGACACAAGTTCACAAGGAGCCGGCCCGGCATATGCTAGGTCTAGTTGGTGGAAATGCCGTATCATTACCAAGAGGAAACATGGTAGATGTTGAATCTGATTTATTCGGATTGAATTACCCGTTGACTGCAAGCTCTGATCGTCAATACCAACCTCCTCCTGTTGAACAATCTGTAATAAACCGAAAATCAACCAAGGGTTCTGTATCGATAAACGTTACCCCTAGACACTTGCCTGCAATTCAAATGTGGCCTTATGCTGCAACATTTGCACCAGTTCCCATGAATGTCAAGCAGTGTGGTAGACCTGAGAAATACTAACACACTTTTACAAAAAATGTAGCAAAACTTTATCCTGTTAATGCTTTTTCTATAAAGCCTTTAGAGGATGTCATCCACAAGACCCAAATATGATAATTTTCACCAAGAGGATGACATGAGAATTACATCTTACTCTATTCGTTATCAACTAGATAAACCTGAGCACAATTGTCCGTCATCCTTTCCGGCTGAACCATCGGTTCGTCTTCAGTACTCAGGTGCTTCTTGGCCTCAGGGGCAGTGGAAGACAGATATTGAATCTGATTTATTTAATATTAATCGTCTAGGAAATCGTGTAAAGAATAATGCAATCCAGTATAATCCTGAGCATAATAAAATTAATGAGAAACCCCTTGTAAATGCTCCAGATCTAACATTAGGGGGGACTTACCAGAGGCTTTACAATCCTCCATGCACTTTGAGGGCTACAGGATGGAACCGCTGGGATAGTTTACACCATGATCCTCAAGATAATTTTGAAACACCCTTTGATTTCTTTATTCCTTCTCGCACTCAATCTAAGGACAATTGGGTAAAGCAATCTTGCTACAAGAGAATTGAACAAGCGGTACATAAGGCGTAAGAGATTTTGCCTTAACGAAAAACAAGATAACAAGGTAGTATGGAATTAGCCGCCCTATCGGGATTAGTAGCCATTGGAGTCGCAGTTTCACAACTTGCATCTACGTCTCCACGACCCCAATTACCTGTTCACCCTGGACGTTTCCCTCAGAAAGAAGGATTTCAGACACTTGGACTAGGTATTCTCCCTCAAAATAAACCTCCATCTGAACCTGTCATGCCCGTAACTAGTGAATACTATACAATCGGTATCCAACAGTATCTAACACAAGATGAAGCCTCTAAGATATCTGAATTAAATCAGCGTCTGAACTCTATGGCATCGACGGGGTCGCCAGAGGGAATTCAAGCTATGAAGGCACAGATTAAAACTATTTTGGAGAGAGCAGCCACTAGAAAGTCTCAGGTACGCGGTGAACCCTCAAAGAGAGCTGCATCTAATACTGCTATGGCTGGAACCGAACTTGACATGATGTATAAGACACCCGGCGGTCAAACATATCCATCTGAACCTAATGCAGGACCCAAATACGGATCACCTTTAGCATATGCAACGTCTCTACCTCCTCTAAGAAATCCAAATGTAGCCCAGGGTCGCGAGGGGTTCGTTGGCCAAGGACCTCTCCCTGAACCTATATCTTCCTCTGTGCCAAAAGTTCAGATGTCAAGTTCAGGTGTTGAGGCGAGTGCTGCTTGGATTAAGGGCGACAGTGTTGTTAGTAGTCTAAGTGGTCAGACAATCAAATCTGAAGATTTCAAGCACAGCAATATGCAACCATTCTTTGGAGGTCGCATGAAGCAAAATATGACATCTTCTGTGAATACCAGTAAACTCGATACGTTCACTGGTGCAGGAACAACGCAGATACAAAAACAAGAAATTGCGCCAATGTTTAATCACAACCAACCCTTTGGTCAACCCTTTGGGAATGAGCCCAACGCCGATTTTATTAAGAGCCGTATCGTGGAGCCTGGTCGTCGCAACAATGAAAAGCCTTTTGAACCTACGCGAGTTGGACCTTCTCTAGGGCAAAAGGGTGGTATTACAGGTCAAGGTGGATTTCAACAAATCGAAGTGAACGAAATCATGAAGCGTGCTATGCCTACTGTGGATAAGCTACGTGTAGCCACGAACCCCAAGTTGTCTTATAATAACCAGATTGTTCCAGGTGCTCACTTTATTGGAAATGCCGCGCTAGACACAGGAGAAGTTCGTAAATATAGGCCAGATACATTCTTCTTGAATGAAACAGGTGAGCGCAATGGTGTGGCTACTGGTGAAGTTGTAAAGGGGGCTAACAGGCCCACACAAGTTCTCAAGTACACAACTCGTACAGACACCACCGAGGAACTTACGGGAACACCTGCATCTCAAGAAGCATTCAAGTCCTACGTTGCTGGCGACTACAGAACCCCAATGGGTCAGCAGTTCGGTGGGGCTGGATATCGTAATAATGATGCATCTTCGTATGGCGCTGGGCCTCGTGATGACTTTGGTGCCTCTTCTATTGAAATTAGACCCAATGAACGCGAGGGAACTCAAGATCGTGTTATGGGCTTAAACTTGGCCCCTGCCGATACTGGTCTAGTAACGGTTCACTACGAGGATGACTCACGCCCTACACGCAGAGGAGAGACTGTTGGAAATATTCGGCAAACAGGAACCCCTGTTGGCTACGCTGGTGGTGCACCTTCCATTACAACATGGGACCCCTCTGATGTTGCTCGCACAACAATTAAGGAAACTACGGTTGATTTCGATTACCGTGGCATCTCTGGCCCTGGTGCTGGCCCTGAGCGCTTGAAGGTCTACGACCCCAACGACGTTGCCAAGCCCACACAGAAATCTCAGTTGTCGAATGACTCACGTATAGCCGGTCCTGCTATCTCAGTCAACAAGGATTTCACAAGCCACGAGTCGGCCTACAATATGCGCAAAAACGAATCGAAGACGACAGTTTCTAAACTCCGTAAACCCATAGCAGGTAATGGCAACATAGCTGTATTCCAGGGAGACATCAGACAGACAGCTAAGCGTTTAACGGCCGACGACATGAATGACCGCGCTCTAGCGGTAAATCGTGTATCTGGTTTAACACCCGGTTCCGCAGACTTGGGACGTGTTCAATACAGACTACCCCTCAAGCTCGACGTAAGTATGGAGCGCAATATGCAGTCTATTGTGGATGCAGTTGAAAATAATCCTCTCAATCAATCCTTGCGTAAGAATGCCATTCGCGATTCCATGGTGTTAGAGGAAATTCAAAAAGGTAGGTAATAAATAGAAATGTCGAATCAGGCTAACGCAAAACCTGAAATAAATTTAAGTATAGTAAATACGAATGGTAAAAGAGTTTCTAGGTTTCCACCTGGGACTTTTACTGGAAGGAAAAATACAAATAAAACACTGGAGTCTAGACACTGGGGTAATACTCCGTTTTTTACAAATGCAAAAGCAACTTCAATGCTTGAAAGAGGATGGGTAAGATCAAGAGGTCAATTGAAGCCTTCTCAGAGAGGTCTATTTGTGGATAAGGATGGATCTGAAGAAGAGGTTGACATAATGGACATTAAATATAAACCATTTCCGAGAAGAGGGCGTATTTTTACATTTGCAGATAATTCTGGAATTATGTTTGATAAAGATGAAAATGATAGATTTGAGCAGTGGGATTTTTACTATTCTACAAAGCCAGTTCCTTTTACTCCAAGGAAAGGGGGTAAAAAAACGCGTAAGTCTAGAAAAAGAAAGACGCGTAGAAAGGCCTAAGACTGCAGTCTATCTTAAGACAGAATGCAGACAACTCGTGGTAAAAGTTTTTTAATTGTTGGTCCACCAGGATGTGGTAAATCCCGATGGATCAGACAAGCAGCAGCGGCAGCAGGACACACCTTGTTCAGATGGAATTGTCGAGATGACCGTGCCCTAAGACAAGGTCGAGAACTTCTTCATGGTATTGTAAGAACAAGAGAACCAACATGGGTATGGTTAGAAGGAGCTGACGACATTACTCTAGATGCCCAGGCATTTTTGAGACGTATTTTAGAAACTGCATCTGCTCAAGTTACATGTGCTCTGGAAGTTCGTAGACTAGAATGCATGGCTGAACCTATTCAATCCAGATGTATCTTGAAACGACTTGCACATGTTGTTGAACCTAGTTGGAGACAGAGGCATAATAAGACACAATGGGGACAGCCAGATGATTACAAGGCTCCTCTAGTTGAAACGCCTACTGATTTGGATGAATTAAGAGAAGCAAGACTTCAGGGAGCAGACCCTTATAAGGTGATGACACAAATTATAAAGGGACACCCTTTGGAAAGAGAAGTTCTAAAACGCTCTACAATGGGTATGAGTCCATGGATCTTGAGTGCATGGATACTTTCACAATCACAGATGCAAGCTACTTCAGATGGTTAATAGCGTTTTTTAGGCTATTTTAATCTGATTTGTTCGTGTAGCATAATGGACGTTCATGATTCATCTGCCGCAATTTATAGCGAGGCAAAATCTGAATATACAGATCAGCTTGTATTTAACTTTCAACCCGCGCTCCTTCGTTTCTTCCTAGACAGATTTACTGAAGTAAAAGGGTCTGAAGTAGTTACTTCTAAGAGTAAATCTGCACTATCTGAATTCCAGAATTCCTTGAGCCAGATACCTGATTGGAATTTAGACAAGGTTCACTCTGAGACATCAGAGCTTCTAAAGGCAATACAGTGTGATTACATTGATGATCTAATTACAGCAGTATTCATAGCACATACCAAAATTTTATCAGCAATTCGCCTTCATTCTAAACCCCGGCGAAAGATAAATATTACAGTCCCTAAACCCGACCATTTCATGCATCGCACTATGTCTGAATGCAGTCGTTTCCTTTGGTCAAATGTATACTTATTTGACGACACCGTTCCATCAGTGGAAAGACAGAAGAACATGAATGAAGTAAATACATTTCTTGAAAAGGGTATCTTACAGGCGATACGCAATCTACTCCCGGTAAAATCTATATTAAGAGATAGTCTACAGGAAGATGACGATGATGCAATTCAGGTAACTCCTCAGGACGATGTATCTGAAAAACCCGCTGTAGCAACTGAAGAGCCTAAGGTTGAAGAACCTAAGGTCGAAGAGCCTAAGGTTGAAGAGCCTAAGGTTGAAGAGCCTAAGGTTGATGAACTAAAAGATCTAGAAGTAACTGAAACACCAAGGGTGGTAGAAGTTACTAAGACACCTCAAACAGTATCTGCAAGCACACCTGAAACTCTAGTAATTGATACTGAGAAATCAGTTGGGTTTACAGGATTTGATTCTGTATTTGGAACCATGGGTGATGCTGAAATGAAGCCAATGGTTGAAGAGGGTGATGATGAACTAAAGATTATTGGTGATCTTGAAGATTTGAATATTGATGATATTGAGGATCTAGATAGACCTCTTGGAACTAATACACCATTAGGAGCAGATGATTACGAAACACTTTAAAGAGCTAAGGCCGGCTTTAGCGCGTTAGACTACGCGTGTTTTTTCTAAAGGCAACGCTCAGAAGTTAAGATGGCCTCCCTTGAAGTATTTGTGTGGGCAATTGTCGGTGGCCTCTTTGTTGCAATTTTGTCTGCAGCAGCCGTTTACTATAATAACCAGCTTCCAACTAATAAACAACTAAGTCGAGATTTCTTAATTGGTTCTGCATTTACCGGATTTCTATATCCCTTAATACCCGAGTCTTTTGATGAAATCAAAAATGTGGTTACTACTACGGCAAGTGAATTACAAGCAAGTGTTCCAACAACACTTTCCGGTTCCTTATCCGCAGCATCAGACCCAGGTATCAAGATAGGACCGGCAAATTTTTAGTATTCTAAAAGCACTACACGGTAGATATGAGCCAACTTGACTCACTAAACACTCAGTTAAATACTCAGTTCACTATTTTTGAACAGAATATTCAACAAGCTATTAATGTGATTTCTGGACAAACACCTGTTGCACTTGGTCCACGAGGGCATACTGGAAGCACAGGTAATACAGGATTGATTGGCCCAACTGGTTTTACTGGTCCAGTTGGACCATCTGGCGGCCCTGTTGGTCCAACTGGATTTACTGGCTTTACTGGCTTTACAGGATTTACTGGCCCTCCTGGAACGACTGGTTTCACTGGTGCAACTGGTTTCACTGGTTTCACTGGCTTTACTGGCCCTCCTGGAACGACTGGTTTCACTGGTGCAACTGGTTTCACTGGTTTCACTGGTTTCACTGGTCCTCCTGGAACGACTGGATTCACTGGTGGAGGGTTTACTGGGTCAACAGGAGCACCTGGTATAACTGGGTTTACCGGTGCTACAGGTGCATTTGGATTTACTGGTGTAACTGGTTTCACTGGTGTAGCTGGAACAACTGGGTTTACTGGTCAATCAGGAGTTAGTTTTAATTGGAAGGGTATCTATAATCCTTTGATTACATATAATGTAAACGATGTTGTTCTAATAAATGGATCATCTTATGTTGTGGCAGAGGGTGTTCCTGCACCGTATTCCGTTACTAAACTTGCGGGAACAGTGGGTCAAATTGGACAAGTAAATGGATTTTCTCCTACATTTAACACACCTATTGGATGTGCAGTGGATACATCTGGAAATCTATATGTTGCAGATACTGTGAATAATCTAATTCGTAAAATTACTACTGCAACAGGAAATACTATTACCATTGCGGGAGGTGGTTCTGTATCAGGTGGTATAGCTAACCCAGCAGGTGTATACAAGGATGGAATTGGTTTACAAGCGACATTTAATGTACCCTATGGTCTAGCTCTAGATAGAGCAGGAAATTTATTTGTTGCAGATAAAGGAAATCATGCAATTCGTAAAATTGTTCTCGCCACTGGAGAAGTAAGTACTTTTGCAGGATCAGGCATAGTAGGAAGTAATGACGGTCAAGGAAATCTAGCAGCATTCAACCAACCATCTAGCTTAGTAATGGGTACAAATGGAAACTTATATATAACTGATACTAATAATAATAAGATAAGACAAATTGATAGATTAGGAAATGTTTCAACGATCGCAGGGAGACAGAATGCTGGTTTTGTAAATGTATCACCAGGAACACCTTTATCCACTGCACAATTTTATAATCCTATTGGAATTGCAATGGATTCAAATAATAATATATATATTGCCGATACCAAGAATAATGTGATTCGCCAAATATCAAGTGATCTTGGTTCAATTATTACATTTGTTGGTAATAAAGCGGGTGGACATAATGATGGAGTAGGGGAACAGGCATCCTTCAATCTCCCTTATAATATAACATGCGATAGATACAATAATTTATTCGTAACAGATGTAGGAAATAACTGTATTCGTCAAGTTACACAAAGTAAGGTTGTAGTAACCATCGCAGGTTCTATTGCAAATGCCCCTGATCCTTATAATAGAGGCTCTACAAATGCAACTGGCCTAGATGCATCTGTATTTGCTAGTTTCTATAAACCAACCGGTATAACGGTGGATTTTAATGGAAATCTATATATATCAGATGCTGGCAATCATACAATAAGAGTTGCTGCTCCTAATGCCACAAGTTTAATTCACATTGAACTTATGACGCAAAAGGGGGACAGGGGAGATACTGGTATACCAGGTATAACTGGTTTTACTGGACAAGCTGGTTTTACTGGAGCAACTGGGCCTGCTGGGCCTGCTGGGCCCCCTGGATCAGGAAGTGGATTTGGGTCTGGTAGTGGGTCTACTGGACCAACAGGAGATACCGGATTTACTGGAACATCTTTTACATGGAAGGGTATTTATAATCCAGCTACTTCCTATAATATTAATGACATTGTTGGGTATAATGGTAGTGCCTCAATTGTTACTCCTACATTTGGCAACTATATAGGAACTCTTGCTGGAATAAACCCATCGATGGATGTGCCGAATTCACCACCCGCCTTAACAAACGGAAATGGATCAACTGCCACGTTCAATAATCTTTCGGGAATGGCTATATATCAAGATATTTTGTATATAGCAGATTCTTATTATAATTGCATAAGAATGGCAAATAAAGGTGGTCAAGTAATTACTCTGGCTGGTTCTGCTACAAGAGGGTTTGTAGATGCAGTTGGTGGGGCTGCTGCATTTAATTCACCATGGGGAATTGCAGTAGACACCACTAGTGGGAATTCATATGTAGCAGACACTGGAAATAATGCTATAAGAATGATTACACCTGCAGGAGTAGTTTCAACAATTGCTGGGTCTATACAGGGTCTTTCTGGAACTATAGATGGAATAGGAACTGCATCTAGATTTAATGCACCCAAGGGGATAGCGGTAGATGTTCTAGGGAATATATATGTTGCAGATACTGGAAATAATTCTATTCGTCTAATTACTGCTTCTACCTACGTAGTTACAACATTTGCAGGTTTAACAACGAATAGAACCCGTGGTACAACCGATGGTATTGGAGAGGTTGCAAGATTTAGTAAACCAGTTGGTATCGCAATTGATAGTTCTAGTAATCTTTTTGTAGCCGATTCTGGAAATAATTTAATTCGTAAAATTAGTCCAGATAAAAATGTAATAACTATTGCAGGAAAAATATGGTCTGGAACATTTAATTTAATAAATTCAACATACTTGGCATCTACATTCTACGAACCAGTTGCGATAGCAATAGATAGTTCTGGAATAATATATGTATCAGATTATGGATCTCATTTAATTCGCAAATTAAGTGGAAATCAAGTAGTAACATTTGCAGGATCAACTTCAGGGTTTACAGATGGAGATGCACTTATTATTCCTGGACAAAGGCAAGATCCAGGTAAATTTAATGGACCCTATGGTATTTCCATAAGTTCAACGAATGTCATGTATGTATGTGATTCTGGAAATAATAGTTTGCGTAAAATAAGCTATGGTATTTTGTATGATATCCCTTTTCGATTAGAGACCGTTGTTCCAGCTGGTTCAACTGGCTTTACCGGTTCAATCGGCTTCACTGGCTTTACCGGTTTCACTGGGTTTACCGGCTTCACTGGGTTTACCGGTTTCACTGGGTTTACTGGCTTTACTGGGTTTACTGGGTTTACCGGCTTCACTGGGTTTACCGGTTTCACTGGGTTTACTGGCTTTACTGGGTTTACTGGCTTTACTGGGTTTACTGGCTTCACTGGCTTCACTGGTCCAACTGGATTTACTGGCTTTACTGGGTTTACTGGCTTCACTGGCTTCACTGGTCCAACTGGATTTACTGGTGAAACAGGATCAATGGGGAAAACTGGCTTTACTGGTTCAACTGGTGAAACAGGATCAATGGGAGTAACTGGCTTTACTGGCACTGCTGGCTTCACTGGTCCAACTGGCTTCACTGGTCCAACTGGATTTACTGGAGCACCAGGAACTACTGGCGTTACTGGCAGTGCGGGTTTTACTGGTTTTACTGGTTCAACTGGTTCAACTGGGTTTACTGGTTTTACTGGTTCTCCTGGAAGTTCATCCGCAACTGGTGCAACTGGTCTTGCTGTAAATACTGTTGTTACAAATGTGATAAACGTAAATACGGATACTACCTCATTTACAGGTGCCAGCTCACTCAATTATACAAGTGCGTCTGTATATAATATTCTTATTACAAGTGGTGCATCTCAAACTATTTCACCAACAATCAGAAATATGCCAATTGTTGCAAATCGCTATTATAGTCTAACATTCATTATAGGCCAGGGTTCTACTTCAACAGCCATTATAGATGGCATTTATATAAATAATGCATCTTCAAAAACAAATATTCGATGGCCTGATACTGGTTCCGCACCAGGACCTGGTTCTTCTACTACTGATATAGAAACTGTAAATTTATTATATTATAATTCGACATGGACCGCCTTTGGAACATATAATTCTTACCCATAGGTAGATGAGTAAGACAAGGCGCTGGACTAGAAGTCCAGAGTATAAAAAATGGATTGAAAAGGTCTACATACATCGTAAGAAGTCCCGACGCAAGCCAAAAGAAGATCCTGAAGTTGACTTATGTGATGCTGAGAAAGGATTTTGCACTGGCCACAAAGAAATTCCTAGACGATTAATGCCCCAGATTTACGATACTAGAAAGTTCGCAAGAAATATTAAGAAAAAATATGCTATAAAATCACATATGGAAAGAGTAAGACCAGACTCATTAATTCCTTCTCAAGAAGAAATTAAAAAGGCAGTAGTTAGGAAAATTGGAGAAAGCATGGCTTCAGGAAAATACAAGGATGACCCTATTGTAATTTCAAAAAACAAATATGTTATAGACGGCCATCACAGATGGGCTGCAAGAAAGAAATATGCGCCTACTAAAAAAATTAGAGCTCTAGTGGTTCACAAGAAGGCTATGGATGTCCTAGGTATTGCTGCAGCTGAAGGACAACCTAGAGAGACTTTTTAGTCATATGGATCTTATTCTTACGAGTTTTCTTAAATTTCCTTAGAGATTTACGAGAACCACCTCTTCTTGGAACCGGACCAGATACTGAATACTTATCTCTACCAACAAATTGTGTTCCTATTTGAACTCCTGTTGGTCCTCTATAACTTGCATTTATTTCTTTAGAAACATCATTAAGAGATCTACCTATTATAGATGACCATCTAGTATCAGCTGCAACTTGTAAGTCAGCAATATGTTTAATAGCCGCAGCATCAGCCTTTACACCAACCTTTGGGTTTGTTGGAAAAATTGTTCCACATAATGGAAAAATAATTATTTTTAAGTAAGTATCTGTTTTAGAAATACGTGCAAATATACTTTTATATGTTTCATATGCATCAACTTCTTCAATAAGACGCCTATGTACATCTTCTAAGACATGCACAGGAGCTTTACCTATGTCGTGACGAGAAAATCGCATGTATTTTCCGTATTCAGAAGCTCTCGCACCCTCCTTTATAGGGACGCCACTTTTCATGTGAAATGCATTTCTTCTTCCAGTTTCTGCCGTTAAAAATCTATTCGGAATAGTACTTCCAGCTGAATAAATATGACAAGAACTAAATGCTTTCGCAGTCTTTTGTTTTACATCCTCGGGATCATCCGCGGGAGGTGTTCCTTTCAAATACTGTAAAAATCGCACTCTATCTGAAAGAAGTGGCTCCATCACTTTTATAAAATTTACAAAATAACAACTCTCACCTATATTGGATGTTTCTATTACAAGTGTATTTTCTGGAACAAGTGTGTCTATAGGTTCAGACCCATCCAAATATTTTTGCATTTCATATGAGCCGTGTAGAGAAATATAATATATCGGAGCTGTTTCAATTTCTGGCATATCTTACTTTATAACAATAAATTATTTTCGCATAGTTCTCCTATTTTTCTTAAGAAGCCTACGAGTTCGTCCTCCTCTTCTTTTACAGCAAATTACTTTACCCATGGCATTCATGCATTTTTGGCAAAACGTTTTTTCAGGAAAATTATTGTTTACACTATGTATTCCTGTATTATTATTTAAAACTTTTTGACCCTTAGTAAATCCTCTAAATTCAGAATTAAATGGAATAAAACTTTTTCCTCTATAGCGCATAGGCGTTTGATTCATTTTAGAATTAGGAACGGTTTCACTCGTATGCACAAACGAACCCAGTTGAAGTCCATTTTCTGCTAAATATTGCCACTGTGCCTGTTGTAATCTTTGTATCGCTGTAAGATTTTTTCTTTCTTGTGGACTCAATGTTTTTTTTTGAATTGCCGAGCATGCATTAATAAAAATAATTTTAACGTTTGTCTTATCGTAGGCATTTACATGTTTAATAAAATCAGTATCTGTATTTATAGAACTACCTAATCGTTTATCATAATAAAAATATTTCAATATACTTAAATCACTAAATTGTATATAGGGAGGTTTTTCTAAATAACTTAATGTATCTCCAGGGTTATGTTTAAAAAACCCCCATGAAGGGAGATTTCGTTCTTTTTCTCCTAATTCAAGATTTCTTACGCAGTATCTATCACCAGGCCCATACATAATTATATTTCTAAGAATTTTAGCAGTAGCTTCGCTTGTATCTTCTCCTGTTATAGATGCTGCAAGTCTATTTCTATCTTGAATCAATCCCCATAGAGGTTCATCTATACTTGTAAAAACTACTTCCCCAACTTCAGCTAATTCAAATACATATGTATTAGGAGGAACTGTTTGATACGTTGGATTTTCTACATCGGTATCACCGTGAACAAATGCTGCATATATCGTAGAAGTCATTATTGCATCTGTAATATTCTTAACAAGGCGTGAAGCCATCTAATTATAAAATATATTCTATAAATAAATGGATTGCTGTTCTCCTGATGTTGGAGATTGCCAGAAATGTCATCCTGAAATGTGGATACAAAAACCAGGGAGTTATTGTAATTGGATTCCTAAAAAGGTGGGGTCGAAGGGGCGAAGCTCGTTTAACAGAACAAGGAGTAAACACGTTCGCCGTCGGGCACGCACTCAGAATAAACGAACTGTGTAAACAATGGTTTATCAAGTTGCTCCCTGGGGACCGCATTTTTTACCTTCTGTGCAATTACACGATACAAGTCAAAACCGGGGTAGCGCTCAGATTGATCTGTATCCCATAGAACATTTCTGCCATCATCATCTATCAACCATGACCACATTACATTGAAGAGTTCAGATTTTGTTTCTTTCTGAACTCTTCCTTCTTCTGAACTCAATATACCTCCGCCATCTTTATCTGCAGGAGGATTCTCTAGAAAAAGGGCCTCTATAATGCTAACAGATAGACGGCATAGGTCAAAAGACGCATTCGGATAAGCACGAGGTTCCTTAGGGTCATAGAGAGGTCCAAAATTATATTGGGTTCCTGCTTCATTCTCAGGCCAGTAATCATCACTGATACATAAGGTGTCATTATGAGTATAGATGGCTCTGCCAAAATCTATAATACGAAAGAGCTTGCCATACGTAGGAACCCTCCATTGACGCCCATCCTTTGTCTTATAATAGTAAAACTCTTTGTCTGTGGGTGTCCATAAGATATTATTGCTGTGTAAGTCATTGTGTGTCATAGCCCATAGACTCTGAATTTGACAGAGAGCTGCAATTACCTGGAATAACCAGGCAGTCCATCTCTGTTCCCATTCAGGCGTCTCAATCTTAGCATCCATATCAGGGCATTCTGGGTCCAAGAGAGAATCCATCGTGCCCTTGTTTGATTCTAGGAACATAAGCATAGTAGGGAACTCCTTCAAGACTGCAAAGAACTTATAGTCTTTTCCAATTTCATCAGAATAGTCTGTTTCCTCAGATACACTGGAACTTGTAGAGGAAGCGGTTGTAATAGAAGCTGAATGTAGGCTGCCTCCAGATACAGACTGCTGGTCAACAGTACCAGAATCAAGTTCAGATACAGACGATTCATCTGAATTTGAGAAATCATCATCTGACCATTCAGATAAATCGTCAGGCATCTCAATCAATGGGTCGCTAGGGTCTATGGGCTTATCACCCTCTAAACCAACTAATCTGAAGATACCCTCCTTCTGCTTTCTCCAGAACCATGCATCAAACCGAATATCTGAGTAGTCTTCGGTAATATTGTAGTAGTATTCCTTTGCAATCGCCAGGTAAGATCCATAAAACAAGGAGAAATGAGGAGACTGGTCTGCTTCTCTGAATTTGCTTAGCATATAGCATGCCACTGCATCAACATAAGCCTGATTATGAGGGTCATGTATCTTACTGTAAACCTTTGCAGACTTCTTCCCAGGAGCAGGGAGAGCAGGATGTTGAGACATAGGGTAATTTCCCTGTATCATTTTGTATGCATCCAAAAGATGAGTAATCTTGCAAAACCCTGAGATATCCTTGATTTCTTCTAAAGCATGTCCATCCCTGAAGGCTCTGGCTTTACCAGAAAATGGTCCCGACCGCTGAGGAACCCCATCTAAGAATTGTTCCAAGTGCCACTTGTGGTCAAAACGCTGATAAGGACTGTATTTATTTGACTTTCCAAAGCGAATCATGCCGGGGTAAGTCGTTTGAAGTGGACTGTATCGTGTCTCAAGTGCGGCTTGAAATTCACTCGACGGTTTTATTGTCCAAATGGAAGGACTTGGTAATTCCATTGTTTGTAGGGAGGGATAGGGAGATGACATTACTTTAGGACAGGTGGTAAATTATAAAAAATCACGCATTATTAGAAATGTCTAATTCTCAAACTAAAGGGTTTGAAAAGCTTGCACGTGATGTAATTCAAGATATTACATGTAAAACGGCTGGAATGGTTGCTGAATTAGAGTGTATGTATTGTATGGATGAAGATAAAGCTAAAAGTACAAATAAGTTAATTATTTCAGCCCTTTCTAGTTATCTTGATACGATAAATAATGAATTGTTAAAAATATCCCCAGAACACGCATTAAGTCTTGATGGGAAAATGATAGAAAACATGAAGGGTGGAAACAAGAATGCAGTAGTTCCATTTTCTAAATCTGAACTTTCAGTTTCTGGGAAGAAAGGAACTTCTCTCACCCTTGCACTATTGAAAATGAATGCAGAAAAGGCAATGAATGAAAATCGTCTAGGAGATTTTATGGAACTAACCACGCAAATTCAAAGGATAGAAGAGTCAGAAAAACAGTTAAGTGCATTTATTATACGTAGTCCATGTGTATGGTCAACATTTGTTGGACTTCCGGTTGGTTCTATAATTGGGTGGTGTGTATTTCAATTTGTAAAAGCACCTTTAACAATTGGCACAGGTGCTACTAATTCTGGGTTACAAGCTGTAGCTAATAGTTTTTCTAATGTATATAGTTGGGTTAGAGGAACTACAATTGCTACACCAACCTTAGAATCTGCGGCAAAAGCTGGAGCAGAATCTGCAAATGTATTAGTTAATGCAATGATACCTCTACAGCTTAAAATTGCATATTTAGTTGTAGCAGCAATTCTAGCATTTTGTCTTCTATATATTTATATAAGTCGTGAAAATGAAAAGACTGCAGTGAAAAGAAGAAACTTCTTGAAAAATTCAGGAAATGCAACTCGAAATGCAGTAAGGCTTATCAAAAATATAGGGAATAATACTGTAACGCGTCGTAGGAAAAATCTAGCTACACTTGGCCTTTCTGAAGGTGCTACAAATGCAAATATAAAATCTGCGAGAGTTGCTATAGGTCAAAAAGCAAGAATGCCAAATGCTACAAATGCAAATAGGGCAAGGGAAGTAAATGCATCTAATGCATTTGATCGTTTAAAATCCAGTTAATACTCTAGCAGTTAAACATATACGTTTTAAAGAGAGTAAATAAAAATATCTGACCATTAGTTCCAATGGCTGCTTCTGCTGCAATGAATTTACAGTTGAAGAAGTTTAGCATGGCTCAGATTCCGGAGGATGCGGTGTGTATTTTCATCGGTCGTCGCAGAACGGGTAAGTCTACCTTAGTGCGTGACGTGCTATTTCACCATAAGACAATTCCTCTAGGGACGGTTATAAGTGGTACTGAGGAATCCAATGATTTCTACAAGAAAATGGTTCCCCCACTTTTTATTCACGGAGCCTATTCTCCCATTATTGTCCAAAATTACGTAAATCGTCAAAAGATTATCATGAAGAAAATAATGGATGAACAACAAAGGAGTGGTGGACAGTCCCGGATAGACCCTCGTTCATTCTTGATTTTGGACGACTGTCTCTACGACGACACATGGACCCGTGATTTGAACATTCGTTATCTTTTCTTGAACGGTCGTTGGGTTAAGGTGTTCTTCTTAATTACCATGCAGTATCCACTTGGTGTCCCCCCTGTTTTGCGCACTAACGTAGACTATGTGTTTATCTTGCGTGAGCCCTATTTGAATAACAGAAAGCGTATATATGAAAACTATGGATCTGCTTTTCCATCCTTTGAGTTTTTTTGTCAAGTCATGGACCAGTGCACAACAAATTACGAGTGTCTAGTTGTAAGCAACAACACACAAAGTAATAAGCTTGAGGACATTATCTTTTGGTATAAGGCTGAGCTCCACGGGGATTTCCGTATTGGGGCCCCTGAATTCTGGAGCCACAGCGCCGCCCACTATATTGAGGCTGAGACAGCTGAGACAAACCGTTATGACCCTGGAGCTTCTGTCAAGCTAAGGGGTCCTCAAATTACGATTAGAAAACAAAACTAATTCGAAAACAAAACTAGTTCCAATCAATTATAATATATGATAACTGAGTATCATTAGTAATTTTAGAATCTGGGAATTTTCTTTGTAATATTGATACAATAATAGGAACCGCATGAATTTTCACTGAGCTATAATTCACAGTTGACAAACTATATGTAATTTCATTCATTAATTTCCCTGGAGGGACTTGTAAAGAGTGTAAGTGCTTCTTCTGACCCGTATTATTTATTAAAACTTGAATAATTCCATTCATAGCCCCTTCTACGTGATAGTTTACTATGACCTCTAAGAGATTTTGGAATTTAATCGATTGATACAAGGTAACTAATGTAGTTTTCTGTTGAAGATCAGACTTCATTATTACCGATGGTTCAGAATACTGTGAGCCTGTAGCACCAATATTAAAATAAGTATAGGATGGTCGTGTTAGACCTGTTGACCCAGTTGCCCCTGTATCTGTTGCAAACCCTGGATTTCCAGTTGCTCCTGTATAACCAGTTGTCCCTGAAAAACCAGTTGCACCAGTAAAGCCTGTTAACCCTTGAGGCCCCGTTGCTCCAGTAACTCCCGTTGCTCCAGTTGGCCCTGTTCTACCTGTAAAACCAGTGAAACCAGTAGCTCCTGTAAAACCAGTGGGTCCTGTTCTACCTGTAAAACCAGTGAAGCCTGTATTACCCGTTGCACCAGTGAAACCAGTTGGTCCTGTCCTACCAGTATGACCAGTAAAGCCAGTATTACCAGTTGCACCCGTGAACCCCGTTGCACCCGTGAACCCCGTTGCACCTGTAAATCCTGTAAAACCTGTAAAACCTGTAAAGCCTGTAGCTCCAGTAAAGCCTGTAAAACCCGTAGACCCCGTAAATCCTGTATCTCCAGTTCCTCCTGTATTTGCTGCGATACCTGGTATACCAGTGAAACCAGTTGCTCCTGTAAATCCAGTTACACCTGTCCTACCAGTATGACCAGTAAAGCCAGTGGAACCTGTTGCACCTGTAAAACCTGTTGCGCCTGTGAAACCTGTTGCACCTGTAAAACCGGTAAAACCAGTAAACCCAGTTGCTCCTGTATCTGTTGCATATCCTGCTATACCAGTTGGACCAGTAAATCCCGTAAACCCTGTAAAGCCTGTAAAGCCTGTAAAGCCTGTATCCCCTGTGGAACCAGTAAAACCAGTTGCTCCTGTGAAACCAGTTGATCCTGTTACACCCGTTGCTCCAGTAAAACCAGTAGCTCCTGTAAACCCAGTTGTCCCTGAAAACCCAGTTGATCCTGTTACACCCGTTGCTCCTGTTGCTCCACTAAAACCAGTTGTGCCCGAAAACCCTGTTGCTCCTGTTGCCCCCGTTACACCGGTTGCTCCAGTAAACCCAGTTGCTCCACTAAAACCAGTTGTGCCTGAAAATCCAGTTGCTCCTGTAAAACCCGTAAACCCAGTAAATCCAGTGAACCCTGTCCTACCAGTTGCTCCTGTATGTCCTGTTCTTCCAGTATGTCCAGTGAAACCCGTAAACCCAGTTGGTCCCGTAAAACCTGTAAAACCAGTTGCTCCCGTATTTGTGGCATTTCCATCTGTGCCAGTAAAACCGGTTGATCCAGTTGCTCCTGTTTGACCAGTTGCTCCTGTAAATCCCGTATCTCCAGTAAATCCTGTATCTCCAGTAAAGCCTGTAGGACCAGTAAAGCCTGTAGGACCAGTAAAGCCTGTGGCACCAGTAAAGCCTGTGGCACCAGTAAAGCCTGTGAAACCAGTTGCACCTGTGAAACCAGTGGCTCCTGTATTTGTTGCAGATCCAGGAATACCTGTTGCTCCTGTAAACCCAGTTGTCCCTGAAAACCCGGTAGATCCTCCCACTCCACTTTTTCCCTGTGGACCAGTTGAACCTATAGGTCCTGTAGGCCCTGTTGACATTATCTACTGGTTAAAAAAGAGTTTATTTATGTAGAATATTATAGAATTAAAAGGTCTGATAGGCGCCATTTCTCAAAGGTTCCATCGGGCATAGGCCTTTTAATAATGAAAGGCAAGCGTCTAGCCTCAAGTTCCATCTTCGCAATTTCTCTTAAGTCAGTAATATGAGCAGGGACTGCAATGAATGCGCGAGCTCCCTGGCTCAACTGATTTGTTCTAAAACCTAGAATTTTAGTCTTTTCAAATTGTGTTAGAAATGGAACTGAGCGGTGTTTTGGGTCAGTTTGTCCATCTGCATTCAAGAATGACGGAGGGACATTTGTCAACTGAAGATCCATTGATACAGATTCAATTGTATCAATCCGTGCCTCTGGGTGGAAGCGCATGAGTTCATTACCCAAGTCCTTCTTCTGAGCATCCTCTACTAAAGCGCCATCCTCAGCCATATCGATATCCTCATCTACATACTGATCGTCATAGTCTTCTCCTTCGTCTGCCATACGTATTTCTTCTACGAAAAGGTAATCATTTTTTAGGTCAAGTTTTACGTTGTAAAACTGGCTATGGTAAATCATACTAGGGCTTAAACTTGATTCAACTAAATTTATAATATAGGCATGGCCGAGGAAGTTGTTAATAATTTTGCTCCTGAGATTACTGAGTACACCTCATTTGATGAGATGGGACTACCAGATACATTGCTACGTGGTATTTATGCACATGGCTTTGAAAAGCCTTCTAAGATTCAACAAAAGGGAATTGTACCAATTGCGAAGGGTTACGATCTGCTTGCGCAAGCGCAATCTGGAACCGGTAAAACAGGAACTTTCACAATTGGTAGCCTTTCACGTGTAGATTCCACTGTAAAAGCGGTTCAGGTTCTCTGCCTTGTTCCCACAAGGGAGCTTGCTCAGCAGATCGAGTTAGTTGCATCTGCACTAGGTTCTTTCCTAGGTATTAAGACGTATGCCGCCATGGGTAAGACACCTGTGCGTGATGATATTCGTGCACTCGATAGAGGTGTTCATTTCCTGGTAGGAACGCCGGGACGTATTTATGATTTAATGAATCGTCGTGCTTTTAGCACTGAGCACATCAAGGTAATTGTAGTAGATGAGGCCGATCAGATGTTAGAGGATCGTTTCAGAGAGCAGTTGCAGTGTATTCTTGCGATTGGATTCCCTTCCACTGCCCGATGTGCTTTGTTCAGCGCAACAATGAATCCTGATGTTGTAGAGTTCGCAAATAAGTTGCTAGATAAGCCTGTTCGTATTCTCATTCCTCCTGAGCAGGTAAACCTGGATGGTATCAAGCAGTATGCACTTGCACTTGAGCGTGAGGACTGGAAGTTTGAAGTTCTTCTAGACTTATATAAGCATCTCAATATTACTCAGGCCCTAATTTACTGTAATAAGAGACAAGGCGTTGAGCGTCTATCAGAGAAAATGACTGCGGCTGGGTTTCCCATTGCATGCATCCATGGAGATATGGAGCCCCGTGAGCGTATGGAGCGCATGGTTGCTTTTAGAAAGGGAGATGCACGTATTCTTATTAGCACTGATTTGCTTGCCCGTGGAATTGACGTTCAACAGGTAAGTCTTGTAATTAATTATGAGCTACCTACACAGATGGATAATTACATCCACCGCATTGGTCGCTCTGGTCGTTATGGGCGCAAGGGGACTGCTATCAACCTATTATGTGGATCTGAGATTTCAATGATGGAGGATCTCAAGAGCCATTATTCCATTACAATTGACACTTTGCCTGAGGACTTAAGTAAGTTGCAGCTTGTTTAACCAAGTGTTCTATTAAACATAGAATTAATATCAGTTCGACTTCTTAGTCGACTTGTATTTTCATTAGGGGAATCATCAGAACTATCAGAACTATCGGGGGTTTCTACAGGTGGAACGGGAGCTTGTGGGGCTTGAGTAGATCTAAGAGTAGGTGAACGTAATACTGGTGTAGGGTCGCGGATATCATGGCGACAGACGGGGCAAATAACAGAGCGATTTAGTAACCAATTATCAATGCATCCACCATGAAATTCATGTTGACATGCATTTAATTTTCTTATATTTTCTCCTTGCCTCATTCTATCCTGGCAAATAGAACACGACTCCTCCAAATCTATTAATAAGGTTCTCATACTTGATGCAGTATCAATGAGTTCCTGAGATGCGTGAACCACGATGTCTTGAAATAGATTTGCAAAACGATTCCCAGCTTGGGATCTAATAACTGGTTGTGTAATAGGGGTATGTGCTGGTGGACGTAATTCTGAAATTCTATTGATGCTTCTTAACAATGGAGCTAAAATAGCGATGTCTACAGCGCTTGTTAAGTCAAATTCTAAATGATGAGGTTGTTGTGCAAGGGGTACAGGGGGCTCCCAAGTGCTTACAATTGGGGTTCTTGAAACAGAATTTTGTGGAATAGAATTACGATTTCTTGAATTTTGTTGTTGATATTGTCTTGCACCATAATCAAATAAATTGAATCTTCTAGATGCATTTTCTCTTATATATGCTAAAACTTCTGATACGGTTCGAAATCTATCAGGCTCATAAAGAAGCCCAGGGAAATAATTATGTAAATCATCTAAGAGACCAACATCATACACTCGTTCGTATCTGTTATCCATACTAACGTGGTAAAGGTAAAAATTGAAGGTAGAAAATACTCAGTTGAATAGTACCAATGCTAGCCTCGGATAATCCTAAGAAAGGACAACTGGGTCTAGCTAATCTCGGGAATACATGCTATCTGAATTCTGCACTGCAGTGTTTGAGACACGTTCCCGACCTTACTGTATTCTTTCACAAGCACTCCGATTCCTGGATTCACGAAAAACCATCTAAGGAGGCAACTCTGTGCAAGGCATATAAGGAACTTGTCACAGGACTTTGGTCTCAAGTAGGACCAGCTGCTATGAAACCTGCCGGATTTATTCATTATTTCAGAGAGTCATTGAAGGACTGTCCTACATATGAGCACATGATTACCCCTCAACCTCATGATAGCGGAGAGGCACTTACATTCTTATTGGACCAACTCCATGAGGGGATGAAAAAGCCTCTCAACATCAATGTAGTTGCAGAGAAGACTTCTGTAACATACGGAGCTCTGATGGCGTGGAAGGAACAAGTAGCACCTAACTACTCGCCAATTGTTGACTACTTCTTTGGACTCATGGAAGTATCAATTACATGCAAGGGCTGTTCAAAGGTGCGCTGCAAGTATGAGCCATTCAATATGCTAAAAATAGGGTTTGAGGACCAGAAAAAGTCTAGCTTGGAGCAATGCATGGATTATGAGTTCAGTGCGGAGGAGCTCGATGAATACCAGTGCGACGATTGTTCCCCCGATATGCCAAAAGACTCACCTAACCCTAAGAATAAGAGACCATCGGCTTCAATTCAACGTAGAATTTGGAGACTTCCTCAAAATTTAATTGTAATTCTTAAGCGCTTCAATCCCAATGGAACCAAGTGTCATTCTGATTTCGAGGCATCTTCTGTTCAAAGGTTCTCAAAGTGGTTTGCGGAGAAAAGTCCAGAGTGTAGTAAAATTGCAGAGTATAACTTGCAATCAGTTGTGGACCACCATGGTTCTGCAAATGGTGGACACTATGTTGCTCAAGTTAAAAGTCCTATTACAGGAAAATGGAATGTATACGATGATGAAAATGTTAGCACAATGAAAGATGGAAATCAGGCATATCTGGGAAGACCTTCCTACATATTATTCTATCGGAAGGTATAATTAGCTATCGCTAAAGTATAATGTTATAGTATGCGCTGCAATCCATCTGCTCGCTGGGGTCCCGGAACAACAAAAGAAAAACAAGTTGATACGGAAATGTCAAAAGAATTAAAAGAAAAAATGGATGCAATGTTAAAAGAAAGAGAAAAACAAAATGCTATGTGGTGCCAGGAGAAGAATCCTGAAACAGAATTATGTCAGAAGGAGGAGAAGCATCTGAAATAGCTTTTTTATTATTATGCACATAATATAGTCTCATTGAAAATGCGATTACATCAAGTGCTAGAAGAGGTCCATAATTTGCTATAAGAGCATTGTCGTTATTAAGAAGTGCATATGCGAATGCAAATCCACTTGCTAATACTAAGACAACTTTCTCAGGCATGTTATAAAAATTCGCATTTTTATTTTTCCAGTTAGCATATAGTTCAGGAACATAACAAATAAAAAATAAAGCGGAAGCAGTATTCATGAGGACATCATATGCCATTTATTGAAACCGGAGGTTATTTAGCATGCTTGCGAAACGCTAAGTTGCACTTTTGTGAAACGCCACAATATATTTTGGGTAAGCTGCATCTGCAAATGGACTAACTAATATAGTAGGTCCCTGAAAGTTATCAACAGCACTGTGATATAGATTAGTTTCTATTTGTAGATCTGATCTTCCCATACAGGGCTTGCCCATTAAAACATCGCAAAGAAACATGAATGAAATACCTTGACTGTTTGGAACCATATAGGAATTACTGTAGGAAGCATTCTTTGCAAAGTATGTACCCTTCCCATATAAAGATGTCTTATTAAAGGCAGGGTCGAATCCATTTCTCGCAATATTAGTTATGTTTTCTTCCTTAGTCCCATGGAACCACTGGAGTTCATTTATGGAAGCAACATTTGCAATCTCCTTCTTTCTGTTTTCATATGCAGCTAATAATCTGGAATTCTGATTTTCCTCAATCCAAACAATACATGAATCTGGGAAACTCTCTCGAATCCTATTGGAAATCGTATTGTAAATGGGTTCTTTCATCTCAACATACCTGATACTCATTTGTGCTTTTATAAAAAGCAAAAATAATAATCAAATTTTACATAGCAGTAATTATTTTTAAGTATACATTTTCATATGACTTAGGTCGTCCGTGCGCTTGCGCTCCTTTAGGAACTTATCAACGTGCTCCTTCTTTAAGATGAAGGGTAGGGCAAAGTCCTTGATATAAAACGGGAGATCGGGGGAATTGAAGAGGCGCAACATATTCAGCTTTTGTGCAATCTGTTCCATGCAACGCTTGAGCTCACGCACACCCTTCTCCTCCTTTGCATACGTCTCTAAGACATGACTTACGATATCCTTGGGGACACCGACACGCTCAGCTAGGTTGACCTGCTTCAAGGCACCAGGTAGCAAGAACTTCTCAGCAATCTCAATCTTCTCCTTGGGTCCATATCCCTCAAGATTGATTACGGTGAAACGGTCAAGCAAGACACGATCAATCTTATTAATGTCGTTAGCACTGAAGACAAACATTGACTGACTCATGTCAAGAGGAATGCCAGAAAGATACTTGTCCTCAAACTCCATGTTCTGCGCCGAGTCCGTTAGGTGAACCAATAAATTCTGGATCTCCTCACCCTTAGGAGTAGAACTAATCTTGTCAAGCTCATCAAACATTAGAACCATCGACATTGATTTCGCAGCAACAAGAGAGTTCACAATTTTACCACAATGAGAGCCCTCATAGACCATCTGATGCCCATTAAATGTGCTGGCATCTGAATCACCTCCAAGAGAGATGAACTGGAAAGGCCAGTCAAGCGCCTTTGCAATACCCTGCTTAATTAAGGAAGTCTTACCAATACCAGGGGGGCCAATTAGCAACAGAGACATGCCATTGGCCTGGGGGTTCGTAATCTTCCCAGCGATGAACTGGAGGATTTGAAGCTTCGCCTCATCCTGTCCAAAGATTGCCTCATCCAGACAACGCTTTGCACGAGACATAAATGCAGAGCAAACTTCTGGGCCATCATCCACCTTCACTGGCATCTGCTTTCTAATACCGAGGGGAAGAGCAGTTGCCTTCTCAAGCCAGTTGCGCATCTTATAGTATTCACCTGAACCGGGATCAAGAGCCTGAAGGTTATTGTATTTAGACATCAGTTGTGCCTGGATCTCAGGGGTAGTCTGCATGTTAAGAATCTTGAACATTACAGGTTGCTCCTTTGCCTTAGGGCGGTTCTCAAGAGCAGTTAGCATACGCTTCTGCTCATCAGGCTTGAGTGCCTTGAATTGGTCAATATGATCGTCAATGGTCTCGGTCTCAATGGGTTCAGTCATGAGCTTGAAGAACTTTTGAACATCCTCAGTTTCCTTCTTAATCTTATACCGCTTAGGAACCATGCGAGTATCAACCTCATCGGCTCCACCGAATCCGAAGTTTAAGATCATCTTACGAGGCGTCTCCTCGTCGTCCTCGTCCCATTCATCATCATAATCTTCATCATCATCCTCATCATCGGTGCCTTCGACATCATCGTCTTCCTCATCTTCTGTGCCTTCGACATCCTCATCAGAAGCGCTAATCGATGTCTCCTCCTCGCTGTCAGATTCGACTACGTGCTTCTTTTTTAGAAATCCACGCTTTTTCTTTGAATCAGCAGCTGCAATAGCAGCCTGCTCTCGTGCAGTCTTAGCCTTCGCCTCAGCGTCAGCCTTACGGGACCTCTGGCGGAAACCAGGTTTCTTTGATGACCGGGGTGTCTCCTCCTCAGATTCCTCAGAATAAGCGATGAGGCCACGGATATTTCCCTTGCTATCCAATTCATCATCGTCATCATCATTGCGACCGCCACGCTTCTTGCGAAGATTGCGAGAGGATACCTTGGGCCTATCAGTCTTCTCCTCCTTCTCGGCACGAGTCATTCTGTTATGCTTCTTCAATTGGTTCTCCATTCAAACGCGGTATACTTTTTACCCGAGGCACTGCACGGTTCAATTTTTAGGCATCAAGTGTAAATACTATCATACAATCTTTTACATAAGACTGTATTATATTGTTAAGCTGATTATTTACTTACGATTGCGATTGCTGCGATTGCGGTTGCTGCGATTGCTGCGATTACGATTGCTGCGATTGCGGTTCTTACGGCTGCGGTTGCGATTGCTGCGATTACGATTGCGCATGCTACCCTTTCCACCACGCTGTCCAGTGACTAGACGGCTGCCGGCATGGTCAACACTGTGGGTAACGTTAGAAACAACATCACGAACACCGTTTCCTAGAGAACGCCACATGTCATCACCAGTCTTCAAGACATGGCTGCCTGTGCGGGTGACTAGACCTACACCCTCTTCTACAGGGGATAATAGACGGCTTACGGGACCATTTCTACGACGTGTTGAAGGCATTCTAATTATGTATAATAAAATTACGCGTTTACTTTACCAGCAAATCTCTGAGGTCCATGCAGGCAAATCTAGACTTTGATGAAAGGCCCGGGACTGTTTCCTTCGGCTCATCAATCCATGTATCAAGGTCTTTCACTAGAATTTCACGGATCATAAGCTTGATCGTCTTTGGCACCTTGGATCCACAGAGCTGCTTCAAGCAATCCATGTATTCCTCGACAGTTTCAGTATACTGCTGATTTTTCAAGCAATCGAGAATACAGTTTTTCAATGTCTCAAGTGTAACCCGCATAGTATCTGAATCGAGAACTTCTAGAGCAGTTAGCTCAGCTAAGAACTGAGAATACCCTAAACGACATCTCTTGTCAATGGGTGAATCGGTTTCCGTAACCTTCCAGATATCCAGGTATGTAGTATGCAATTTCTTCATTTCCTCTAGGATTACTGGGAATTCACGCTTGATTTCAGACAAAAGCTTTGCAAAGAGCCCACAGAACTTCTCTTCTGCTGCGGCCTTTCTGAATACAAGCCAAGTAAACTCTCTAATAAATTCCTTCTGATCTGAACCTAAAATCTGAAACAAGAATGACTTTACGTCATCGTATGTCTTTACACTGAATACATTTAACTTATTCAGGATTACAGTATTTAAAATCTGGTCATCTCCGATTTTAGAGCCATTGTGAAACTTGCTAATATAACGTGTGGGGGGCCCTGGTGTCATAGGAGTTCTAGGTGACTCCTGACTAGAAGGTGAGTTTAGAGCATTTATAAATGATGAAGCTCTTGAAATAGTAGGCCTAGGTGAACGGTCTTGCTGAGGAGACTGTGGTGTTATAAAACGAAAAGGAGTTCCTGCAACTGACGTTGATTGTGCACTATTTATAGAACTAGAACTCTGCCTCCAGTGGCCTCCCATAGTATCTCTTTGTAAGGCTTCTCTTTGTCCAGGTGGTGCAGATGGACCATTCTGCTTATGCCTCCATGGTGAACTTGAAGACTGGGAAGTTGTGCGTGTAGTATTTGCCTCTAGCATACTCCGTACCCTGATGGATTGAACACGTTTGCGCAGTTCATCAGAGACTGGTGGGAGTGAAGGGCGTAATGAAATAATAGCGGCGACCATTGGTGGGACGTTCATGGCCGATATAGTTATACTAGTTGTTTTTTGTTTAGACCCCATATTTCATATAGACCAGTCAATAATAAGTTTATTATGATTAATGTAAATGGAACTAACTTTGAGACGCATTTTTAGTTTTTCTAGAAGAACCCTGTGATGAACAGATGATATACTCGTTAAATCAAAAGCTAGTATCTTAGATCTCTCAATAAATGATTTTTCCAACACAAGACAAATAATCTGTTCGACATGTGATGAAATATAGGATTCTGCATACATTACAGAAAACTCAGAAGATTCAAGATTCTGCAACCGTTTTGAGGTGAGCATTCTATATTAAGATAGAGCCGGGTATTTAAGCGTATCGCTTAGGCTTTTTATAAAAAGACATGAAAAATCCCTTAGTTTTTCTTAAAAGTGATTTACTTACGGCTTCTACGCTTCATAGTAATTGTTTTTGTGTGCATCATATGACGCTTTATAATTTTCTTAGACCCACGCTTTAGCTTAAAAGTGCTGGCGTGTTTCATGTGACGCTTGACCATTTCTATTCTATACTGCGGTTTTTAATACGCATAAAAGAAATCATGTGAGAACAATGGAACATACCTTACAAGAATGTCGTATGAATTCTGTGTTAGATTCAATTGGGGTAAAAAGTCAATCGGCGATTGAGCTATTTTCAGAACAATCCAGGAAATGGTCTACAAACTTGAATGTCTTGGATGCTAGATCGGAGGCATGGCGCAGATTAAAACAAATGAAAAGCCCGGATTGGACAATACATCTTCCTAAACTACTTGAAAATGAACTTGTAATACGTAGCCTCGACCCTGCAACTGCTTCTGAATCTCAGACTGAAGACTGGTCTCAGATTCTTTTTACTGGTGAATTTTCTTGTTTCAACTTTGTTCCCTTTGTTCTCATGTATGTTGCTCTATCTAAGATATTCATTGCACCACTGATTGCATGGTGTATGCCATTAATGAGTTTAATACTACCTTTCTTAGCACTCAAGTTTGTCTATGGACTACCTATTACCTGGGATGTGTATTGGCTTCAGATGAAACCCATGATATTCGGTCGTGCAGACCAGCCCTTTGGCGTCGGAACACTTTTGCAGTGGGGTAGTATGATTTTTTCATATGCACATGGAATGTATTTACCTTATACGAATGCAGTGCATTGCTATAATATTGATGAGCAAATGGTAAAAGGAGCCAAGGCAGTTGTAGATACCATAACAAGGCTTCGCGATATTTCTTATATATGGGTTCGATTTGGCTTGAGAAAACCTTGGACCTTCCCAGATCCATCTGAGCTAGGGGATGACAGACAAGTTCTAGCATGGCTTGTTCAAGATAAGAGTCTATTGCCTCAAATCTACAGAGCAATTGGGCAAGTTGAAATAACGGCAGCCATCTCTAGATGCGATGCACTAGTTCCAGTGGAATGGACACAGTCTTCTATACCCTTGTGTAAGATGTCTGAAGCAGTTGACCCCCTTTTGCCACTTGAAAGACGAGTTCCATTCCACCTAGTAATGGGGCCAACTGAACACCATGTAATCTGCACTGGACCTAACCGAGGTGGGAAGTCGACTTTCTTAAGATCTATTCTGACTAACGTAGTTTTAGCACACACTTGGGGTGTTTCCTTTTCATCTAGGTGCTTAATGACACCTGTTGAATGGGTAATAAGTAGTCTTCGACTTGAAGATCGCCCCGGTCAGGCTTCTTTATTCGAACGTGAAGTATCAGTTGCAGGAGACATTGTTGAGCGCATTCGTGATGCTAAAACACGTGGATGGGTTATTATAGATGAACTCTTTCACACAACAAATCCCCCCGATGCCGCTACGGCCAGTCAAATCTTCTTAAGACAGCTGTGGTCAAGCAATTTAGTCACTAGTATCGTAAGCACGCATTTGTTTTCCCATGCAGAAGAAGCTCCTTCAAATGTTCAAAGGCTATGTGTGGATACTTCTATGAATGAAGAGACTGGGCGAATCATATACAAATATGAGGTGGTTGAAGGAATTAATAAGATGAGTAGTGTTGAAGAATTATTGATTGAATCTAAAGTTCTAGTGGTATAAACTGTCGTTGCGTTAGGCGAAGCCATAGCCTATACCACCCTGCGTTCAGATAATGGTTAAAACTTAGGCCTCAGACATAGAATGAACGACGCACTCATGATCGGCATCGTGCTTACGCTTGTCTTTGGTTCAATAATCTTTTATCTATACAATCGTCTCTCTATGACTGAGAGAAAGATGGGTCTCGTTGAGGGTGTTCTAACTGATTTAAAAATAATGATGGATGCTGCACCCTTTATATCTGGTAATTCTCAGAATGAGCGTCCGTCTATGCAAGAATTTGAGCCCAGTCCTGAGTATTTGAACGCCATTTCCGGACCCTTTCCTCTAAAGGAGGATGAAGTTGAGGAGGTTTCATCTGAAGATGAATACAAGCAGGCAATGTCTACACCTTCAATGGGATCCGAAACACCCTATAAGTCTCTCCAAATTGACGAACTCGCTGGCGTCCCTGTCACTGCAACTAATGCGATTAGTGTCACGAAGCTATCTCCGGACCTTGATAGTATGACCTTAAAAGAACTACAGACCCTTGCAAAGCAAAATGGTCTTACTATAGCTGCTGGTTCTAGACGCAAGGCCATCATAGATATGTTGAAGGGTAATGATACTAATACAACTTCTCTACAGGGAACAATGATATCTGAAGTTTCAGGTCCTGAGCCTGTAGGTGGCTCTGCTTTAGAGTAATATGGCTGTGCCATTGGTTTTACCCTATGAATATTCTACATTCAAGATAATTATATCATGAATGTAGATGGACTCCCAGCAGTTCGTGAGACCTACAAATCCTTCTTTCATGCCAATTATAAATGAGCATGCCCTGCGCGTTGCTGGTCAAAAAATAGAAGCTCCTGAGAAGCGCATTGGTCCTATAGAAGATATTCGTTATCCTGGATACGCTTCTAAGATGTCAGATGCCCGTATTGTAACTGATTACAAGTCCCACTGTGCCAATAATGTAGCTCCTTCTAAATATGGAAATTCTATCAGATCATGGTTACAGCACAACGCAGATGCTCTAATACAGACATCTCGTCATAGACAGGCTGACCGTGCAGGTGCTTATTTTTACAATGCTGACACTACTGTTCCCCCTAAACAATTACAGTCATGTGATGAATTTGAATGCAACTTTTCTGTTCCTAGAAATAAGGATGGACTTGGCCTAGAGAGAGAGGAACGCGTCCCTAGCTTATTTGGAACCTTTGCAAAGCCTAATCAAACTCCTCCCACAAAACGCATTTTCTTGACAGAGGTATACGAAGGTGGACGCAATTCAGTTCGTGGACGCCATTTCATACCCTTAGGCAATCAATCCTTTGACACTCGTAAGTCAGGATATGGTTCTTCAGGGTGAATTATATAAATACTGATAATTTTCTATATCTTGTTTTCTTGGATTACTTGGATCGATATCTCCTTCATGTGGATATCTTTTTTCGACAGGTAGTAATGGAATAGGATAACTTCCCCACACAAGTTTAGAATATTCTTCTATTTGATTTGGCACATAGACGGATATTCCTTCAAATAATAACTCTTTTAATGGAAAAATCATATCATAATTGAAAATAATGTTATATTCTTTATCATTCCTTTTAAATATTTTAACTATTTTATCATCTTTTTTTTCATATAAAAACATATCTAGCTGTAGGCCACAATGCCACTTATATCTGTCTGTTTGAATATATGAGGAATTTATATCTCTTATTTTTGGAAGAGATTCCTTATATAATGTATCAATATCTCTTGTCTGAAACCACATATGTTTAGGTAATTCATTAATTTTTGTTTTAAAAATATTATAATCTTCTTTCAGCATACCTATATCAACATCCCCATCATAAGGGATCCATCCAGAATGTCTTACTGCACCAATGAAGGTTCCTCCATGGCACCAATATTGTATATTATATTTTCTACAGATCATATCAAATTCCCTTAGCATAGCTGTCATCTTTTCTTGACCCTTTATATGATTTTCTAATCTCTTTCCGGACATTTTCGGATGTAATTCTATCATCTAATAGTATATGATATTTTACACGGATGTAGTTGCAGATCTTTTTCACTATGGACACTTGAATTATTTTAAGAGTATATACGATATGAAAAAAGAGGGAGATATATTTATTGTTGGTGTTCATAACGATGAAGATACATCATCTTATAAAAGAAGACCGGTTTTAACAATGGAGGAAAGAATTAAACTTTTAGAGGGCTGTAAGTATATTGATAAAATAATACCAAATGCACCTATTACAATAACAAAAGAATATATAGATCTCCATAAGATAGAAATAGTTTTTACAACTTCAATTAGAACAGATGATGAAATGAAGTTGATGTTAGAAGTGCCTTACAAATTAGGTATTGTTCGAAGAATACCATATACTTCATCAATATCGACAAGTGATATAATTAAAAGAATAAAAAATAGAACAGACTTATGACTATAGAGGTTAAAGGATAATTCTTAATTCATAAGAAAGATGTTAGCCTTGGATATAGGTATCAAACATCTTGCTTACTGCTGCGCAGTGGCTGAAGTTGATTTATCTGGAACAAAACTGCCCATGGTGAAACACTGGGCTTTAGTGAACTTGCAAGACTTGAATGACACACCGAAAGCTACCTGTCATATGTGCGACAAGCCTCCCAAGGCCAAGTCTCCCCAAGGGCTTGTTTGTGGTCGTCATTTGAAAAAAGACATGCAAATCTTCGACGAGGCTACTGGTCTACCCATTAAGAAGACACCGACTATTTCTCAGTTGCAGGCATTCTTGAAGGCCAAGGGTCTTGATGTCAAGGGACAACGCCCTGCTTTACTTGCTCGTGCTGAAGCCGTCGCTGTCATGCCTCTTGTAAAGGCTAAGTCGACTGCGTCTTTTGCAGATAATACGTCAAATCTCCATGATGCTATTCGTGGTTGGATTACCAGGGATTGGGCTCACCTTTCTGGAATTAAAGATGTCTATATTGAGCACCAACCTGTCCTCAAGAACCCAGTTATGAAAACAGTACAGCTTTTGATCTTTGCTTCACTTCGTGAACGTTACATTACAAATGGTCAGACCGTGAAGTTTCACTTCGTTCACGCTGGCAAGAAGGTTCAAGGGGCTGAAGTGGGCGATGCAGGATACAAGGACAGGAAGGCTGGTGGAGAGGTAAGGGCTAAGTTATATCTAGGAAAATTCCCCTTTGGATCTGAGCAACACAGATGGTTTGTATGGTGGCAGGGCCAGGGAAAAAAAGACGATTTAGCTGACACTCTGTGCATGTGTCTGGATGCGTGTTAAGGCTGAGGAAACAAGACTTCTGCATTATAATTCCAAATTTCGACAGGAAATTTTAATACACTATTATTTGATAATTCCATAATTGTGTTTTTAAGAGTATCTGGTAATTTATACATTGTATCTGCATTAATAAGAATTACAGGTGTAGGAATAATATCGTTTTTATTTTTTTGTTGTAGAGCGCTTGTAGCTAGTATGAAATTTCCAAACATCTGTATAATATGCTGAAGAGATACCTTGTTATCCTTCTTTGCCTCGTAAATATAAATATCTGTATTAATTGTTTCAATGGCGTCAAGCTTTGGGGTTGAGAATTTATCATCTTCAAACTTAATTTCTCTTTCTACAAGGAATTCATGCTTAACTCTAGTAGCCTTAAATATATTACATCTGGCTTTCTCAAACTTGCTAAGTAAATGTTCTTCCGATGGATTCTCAACACTTGGAAGAATAACCTTCTGATTAATGTATTTAACCATCTGTTCATAATTGGGATTGTTAGATGCCTTAAATCTATTCTTCGTTGGAACTGTAATTGGTAAAGTGTGTGCGGCACCTGTGATATTAACTAATATAATCATCCCATTATGGTGATTGTCTGGAACTACACCAAGTATTTTTCTATATTCTGTTCCAGAATTAACCTTTGCAATTGCCCTACCATTCTTAAATATGTAGACACCATTACAAGAAGTTGATTTTCTGAACCAGTCGCTGTTTGGAAGAGACTTCTCGATTGTATACTGAATCATATGAATTTTAGCACCATTATCAAATGTAAAGTTATTTACATTTGATTTTGATACGTATTCTGTATCGGCAGTTGGCATAATATATGGGATAACCTTCTTGTCATTCAGGAATAGTTCAGTCCTACCGCTCATAAATGCCTCGAAGAACATCCAGCGATGACTGAGTTCATTTACAAGCTTAGGAATAACTCTTGCAAAGGAAGCCTTATCCTGTTTTTCGTATAAGCTACCAAGATTCTCCTTGTGAAATGGAAATTTTATAATTGAACCACTAGGGCCTTGAATAGCTCCTGGCCAGACTTCAATATTTATAGCTTGGAATAGACCTGCCTTAGAGTAAGGTGCAGAAACCTGATAAATCATACTATCACATTTCCATGTAACTGACCAGGTAGAGTCAGTAGGGTCAAGAATAGCTAAACTGCTCTTCATTCCACAACCATGTTCATTTAGATCAGTCTGCTTAGGAATATCTGGTCCGTATGTGAAACATCTGGAAAGTTCATCTGGATCATTTCCAAATCCCTTTCCATTATCCTCAATAGAGCCAATGTTTTTCTCGAAATCAAGAGTAATTTTTATTGTAGTAGAAGCTGATGCGAATGCATTGTCTATAAGTTCTAGAAGAGGTTGTAGACAATCATCATATTCATTCTTCTTAAGGGTATTCCAAAGCCCCTTGTTTGTATTATTTACTGCAAACTGAATAGTAGATGGGTTCGCATTTGATTTCTTAACCTTACTCATATATACTAAATATATAATAAGGGTAATGCTCAATTTTTCATTTAAGTTAAAAAAGTGTTTGTATGGCTTCGCCTAAATCCGTTTTTTCATCTTAAGAAGGAACCAAGGCTTCTCACGACGTGTATATGTGGTGAGATTACGCTCCTGTTTGGACCCCTTGTAGTATCGGATGTAAGAATACACAGGATCTCCAGGGACCCGATATTTATCATCCATGGCCACAGCAAAGGTCTTCAGCTCACCCTTAGGGATATCAGGTATATTCGCTTTTAGCCAGAGTGCATGGGCCTTACACGAGTGAACACGACCAGGCCAGCGATATTCATATTCCTCTGCAATAGCTAGAGCGAGCTCAACGGCCCACAGATAATTACCAGTACACTCACGGACCCAAATGGTGCAAGGGTGGTGAAGATGAACAGGGCGGAACCCCTGCTCATCTGCACATTTACGTTTTGGAGCAGATTCCATGTGCTCAGGCACTGCGAGAAGCTTGTGAGCCTTGGCGATCTTTATGGCCGAACGCTCTTTCAAGAGATCGGGGTAGGTAGCAGTCCAATGTGCTGTGTAAAGCATCTGACATGCCTCCAAAATCATCTTAACAACATGCTTGTCTCCGTGGGCCTCAGCGGCTTTCTTAGGATTAGCACTTAGTGCAAATAGATTCATCTTTGGTACTGAAAAATATAGGGTTCAACGGCTTCAATTTTTTCACGTGAAATTACGAATCAATACCAATTAAAAGAATTCCAGAAGCACACAGAGCAATTCCAATCCAGTTTCGAACAGATATTTTTTCACTGAATACTAAGAAACCTATGAGTGCAATTATAATGGTGCTAATAGCATTCCACATACCATTTATTATTCCTATCCCTTGAGAAGATAATGCAGTATAAAATAATAGAGGTTGTATAGAATATGCAAGCATTGTAAAGGGAAGAATAAGAAAATTATTTAAAACTAATAATTTCTTTAACTTTAATAAAGTCATAATAATTACATCCATAGCAACCATTCCTGAAGCATAGAGAATTACTGACATCTGATATATAACGAGAATTAACGTCTGTGTTTACGAGTAATGTGTCTTTTTCTACGTCTACCACCTGTCTCTCCTCCAAATGAATGGTTCATAGGAAAAACGAGAGTATTTTTTCCTTCAGAAGCCCTTACTGCCTTCGCCTGCCTATTACGAAGTCTCAAATTCTTAGGTTCCATGTTAAATGCACTTGGTTGCTTAGGATCAGAGAAGAGACTTTGTGTAGAAACTTCAGCTGGTTTCACAGAATTACTTATATTTATAGTAGGTCTCGGTGTCTGAGAACCGGGAAATAAATTACTTGTTGATACTATCTTTGGCTTTCTGTTGTTCAAGGTTTTCTTAAAAAAAGCAGCCCCAGGCTTCAAGCGTAAATTACGCATTGTTCTGTTATTTGCAGACATCCTATTAATTCATTAGATTTTTTAGACGCTCCTCTTCCATAAGATGGCGAAGATCAGTAATACATTTTTCTAAATCATATAATAATTTTATTCCCTCAGGATTTTTTCTCTTATTATGTAGAGCAGACCGAATAAGATTTACTAAATCCTTTGCAGAGTATGTTTTAAAATGCTCCTGAGTATCCCTCAGAACCAATTTAGTATCAAGTAGCTTAGTATATAATATATCTTCTACCGACTGCATATGGAATTTATATGACAATATATTCAGTTCAAATTTAATAGATAAAATAAAAATTGAACCAAATATAAAGTATTACTAAGTATTACAATGCCTTATATTACATTCTTCGATACAGAGACCACCGGTCTCCCTAAGAGACGCAATTCGAATGCCCTAGAAACACATGATAATTGGCCTGATATTGTCTCTGTTGCATGGGCAGTCTACGAGCCGAATGGTACCCTAGTGAAGAAGAATTATTCATTAATTAAGCCAGATGGTTGGACAATTCCAGAGGATTCCATCAAGATTCACGGTATTACTGAAGAGAAGGCTTATGCAGAGGGTCGGCCTCTAAGAGACGTTCTATTTGAATTAAAGACTGACCTCGAGAAGTCTGATAGGGTCGTGGCGCACAATATCGAGTTTGATAAGAATGTTCTCTTCCATGCATACAAATGGCGTCTGAACCAGAACCCATGGCATGTGTGGCCTGAGTGGGAGATTTGCACGATGATCAAGGGTGAGCCTGAAGCAAAGATACCTAGCAAATTCCCTACGACCAATCGCCCTTACAAGTCTCCTACTCTAACTGAGCTATACAAGGCTACATTTAACAAGGAGCCTACGGGTCAGCACAATTCCATGAAAGACGTGGAGATAATGTGTGAGATTTATTGGGCCCGTTGGCGAACAGATCACCTATAAATCTAAGAAATAGTAGATGCGTGTAAGTCTAATTGATTTCTTACGAAAACCTACCATTTTTTCACCGTTAGGCCAGCGCCTTGTAAAACCACCCAAGGTTGCATTAGTACAGACAGATGGTTCCTTTAGCAATCAATATACAAATATATCTAGAACAGCTGTCACTTTGAAAACCTATGATAACGTGAATTACAGTTTAATAAACACTTATTCAGATCACTGGAATTCTACGGAATCTGAATGGTGTTCTGTGCTAAATGGAATACGTTATGCGCAAAAGAAGGACCAGGGTTCTATAGAATTAGAAAATGATTGCCTTGAACTTATCAAGCATCTAGTAAATAGAAGGCCTCCTGTAAAATCCCGTTTAGCCGACTATTACAGGTCAATCTTCAAGGAAGCAAAAAATATGGAATATTTAGGTATCAGATGGATACCAAGAGAATTAAATAGAGCCGATGATTTATTTCGTCTTTGACCTTGTCTCATAGGAATGGAAATTCATGTAGCCATCATGTGTTTTCTGAAAACCCAGGCGCTCATACCATGACCATAGTTCAGAACGTTCAGGATACAGATGGACACTGCGATTAACTTCCTTGAAACCCTTTAGCATATCTTTTAAGACATCTGTTCCAAGACCCCTACCTCTGTAATCCTTGTGAAATGCAATGTAATCAATATATAAATTATCCTTATTTTTCACATGATAAGATGTAATAATGAAACCAATGAGATTGCCGTTCAAGATAAAGCCATAACTTTCCTCCTTAGACCTGTTGTGCCAAGAGGTATTTATATGTTTTATATTAAATATAGTTCTGTCAAACGTATCTCTAAAGATAGCTTTGACAGCACGATAGTGCTTGTCTTCAAGTTGAACTGGTTCAACGTCCATTCTTACCTTTTTTACATAGGGTAAAAGTATCAATTTTTTTAGTTTACTGATAAAGGATGTCTAGAGGAATATGAATAGGAACAACGTATACTAATGGTTTCTCAGTTCCAGGCTCGAGCTCGAGTTCAGGTTCTTTGAACCCAACTACCGTGTGCACAATTGTTGTATCAATCTGATACTGCGTAGGAGGATATTTGAATACTTGGAGAGATCTAGGAACTGACATAGGAGTTGTTAGAACTAGTGCATAAAACTGCTTGAAGACTTGTCCACCTTTTTGGCACATCATAGTTTATAATACTGAGATTTCTTAAAGCCTAGACTTAGACAGTCGGGAATTTCAAGCCAGTAGTTTAGATCTCTTATAAATCTGCTTCATATATTCAATTTCTTTTTCTTGTGTAATTATAATATTTGATATAAAATTGTTAGGTAGTGGTGATTTACGTTCAAGTAATTTTTTACTCATAAGAACAGCCATTGAATGATGTGGAATCATTCCCAAAATATACTGTTCATTTGATACCATAAATTGGGTTCTTATACACCAAATATTTATAACTACTAAGAATAAACCTAGGTATAAAATAGGCGTTTCACTATAATATATCCCCATGAATAAAAACATCCAACCAGTCATCAATAACGTCATATAAACATCGTTGATGCTGAATCTAATATCGTCCGATTTATCAACCCATACATTCATAGTTGATAATAATCCTGAAAAAATCATTATAAAAAACATTACAACATAGTGATTGTAATCTCCGTGTTTCATTTAACATATAGATATATTTTATTACCGGATTGAAATGATCAGATCGGTCTAGATTTCTTAGTAGATCCTCTGCGATATGGTCTGTGTCCTTTGTTCTAGGGTTATCTGCGTCTAAAGAGTTCTCTAAAAAAGACAATAGGAACGGAGAAGGATGAGTGTAAGTATGCTAGATTTGCAATCTGCCGCTTCAGACATGGGGTCAAGCCAAGGTTTTCAGGGCCCACCAATTCAGATTTCATCTGAAATTGGAAATGTAATTGAGGTCACCGACTTGAATGATGAGCTCGGTCTGAATCTTTTAGCAAATCAATCCAAAACAAACGCGCCACCCCAATCATTTGGCTCATCTCCTATCCGGCTTTCCGTGCCAGATGAAGGTGCTAAAGCTATACAATTTGACACCCTTGAACCCATCGACTTAGGGTCATTCGGGGGTGCAGCTCCAATGAATTCAGGAGGTTCCGGTTTACCTCAAGTAACTGTTTCAAGAGACAATTCTTCATCCTTCGATAATTACCAGTCATCTAGTTCTGGCCCTTCTATTTCTCTAACACCTGCACCCCCTAGAGACTTTGAGAAGGAGAAGCAGGAGAAGATTGAGTATTTGAATAAGCTGCAGCGTCTTGAGACCAAGGGATACCCTGTATCTAAGCGTTTCACTATGGATAACTCAGCTGAGGAAATCAAGCAAGAGTATACCAGACTAGTTGATGCCCGCAACCTTGAGGGATCTCTGAGATTTCAGCGTCAGATGCTGATGGGAGCCATCACTGGCCTTGAGTGGATGAATGACAAGTTTGATCCCTTCGACATCAAGTTGCAAGGGTGGTCTGAGTCTGTCCACACGAATGTAGAGGACTTCGACGAGATCTTTGAGGAGCTTTATGATAAATACAAGGAGCGCGGTAAGATGCCTCCTGAGATGCGCCTGATGATGGCTGTCGCTGGAAGTGGCTTCATGTGCCACGTTAGCAACAGTTTCTTCAGACAGAAGATGCCCTCCATGGACGATGTCTTGAAGAGCAATCCTATGCTGGCCAAGCAGATGGCTCAAGCAGCTGCAGCCCAGGCTGGCCCAGGCTTCGGCAACTTCATGGGAATGGCAATGGGAATGCCTTCTCCTTCTAATGGAGCAGGTTTCGGAGGAAACCAAGCCCCTCCTAATATGCCTGCCTCTGCAATGGCCATGGACCCCCCTGGATCTACAGGGGGGTTCTTCGGTAACAATTCAAGATCTCCCCCTAATCCATCTCCCTTAGTGCAGGCAGCGACAGCTGCTGGGGCTAATGGATCAAATGCTGGATCCAGAAGAGAGATGAAGGGCCCCTCTGGAGTTGATGATATCTTGAGAACATTTGAGGATGTCAGACGTGCTGAGATGGAAACCATCGGTGTTCGCACAATGCCTAATAACTCCTTTGTTCAATCTGAACAGGCAAGTCAACAGCAGCCAGCGATGGTTGCCGTTTCTGAACTTCAAAGTGTAGCGAGCGATGACTACAGTCAAGCAGACTCTACCCGTTCAGGGATAAACGGGCGTAGAGGTCGTGGTCGCCGACCTGCACCTGTAGGAGCATCCTTGAGCTTGGATGTGTAGGGGTTTTTACAACTTTAGACAATTACTTGTATATTATCTGCCGATAAATAGTATTCAACGGCAGATAATTTATAACCCTTGCTCTTATCACTCATTTTATATAAAGTTTAGTTTTTAAGATATCTCTATAATATTTATGTTTAGCAATATCTTTTACTGGATGAAATAGGTTGTTTTCATCAATATCTGTATCTTTGTAGGCTTTTTTATATACGATATTGTTGAATTCGGTTGGTGTATCATATTTTAAATTATGCATTTTACATATCGTTGGAAATAATGCTTCACTAAAGAATAACACTTTATATTCTGTGGCGTAATCTTTTATTTTATTTAAAAGTGTTTGTGTAACTCTAATAGCACAAATCATAGCAGAATAGTATGGGGGTGGGAATTTAATATCTATTTTTGGCCAGTGCTCCCACATGTCACGCTCATCAGAAATATAAGGTTTACGCCAAATAGAACTTAATAAATCACTATCTTTATATTTGAAATCAATATCAGTTAGTGTTTTCTCATTATATAAAAACACATCTTCTTCAAGAAGCCAAATGTTCTTATATATCGTGTTAATAGTTGAAAAATAATATACAGCCTTATCCCAACCTGTTATTTTTAGGTTTTCTTCAAAGAAACCAACATCACTAAATCCGTTTATTTTACAATCTTCATTCTTAATTTGGATTATATTTATATTTACATATTCCGTATACTTATTTTTATATTCTATTGTGTTATCATCGATAATTATATAAATATCATAGTTTGTAAATTTTGATAAAAAATCAATCGATATACCATTCGGTTTATAACAAATCAAACAAATGCAGTTATTTTTGTTCATTATAATATAATAATATATAAAACGGCGGCTAAAGATATAAAAGCGAATTGATAAATTCTTATAAATGATTTTAATCAATTATATGATATTATAGTCCGTTAACTAAATCCATAATTGAGTTAACTATATCACCATTATTCCTTCGTAAGGCATCTAAGCATTGGGCATGTGTCAATCCTGTCTGTTGAGAAACAAGGCGAATATCTGTCCCTGGAATTCCATCTGTATCTTGTGGAAGTGGGTCAACTGGATCAGTATTAGTTTGCTGCTGTTGAGAATTAACAGGAAGTAAACTGTTAAAATCTATTGTAAATCTAGCGAATTCCATTAGCCTATCGGTGCGACTATTTGTCATTTCGTAATATGGTAATCTTGAGCCAATACCATAGGCCACAGGGGCCTCGGGCTTTAGAAGCGTCTCCATTTCACTCGGTGTATTTCTACACAAGGGACAGCTTGAGTTTTTACTAAGCCATGTTCCTATGCACTTCAAGTGGAACTTGTGAGAGCAAGACATTTCAACGCAACCAGTGGTTGAGACAGCTATAGTATTTAAACAGATTGAGCACTCCTCTGTCATTGGTAATGGCTTTACGCACGTCGTGGAGTCAATTTTTTTAAACGCTTATAAAAAGAAACCGTAATATTGACGAAAATCAATACTACGATGTATTAGAAATGGGAGATTTAGTAATTGAAAAGGAATATGAATACACTTTTGAAAACTTTGTAAAGTCATTTGGTCTCATTATTCTCACAGGACATCTGTTAAGTGTTAAGTTGCTCCCCCCGGATACTCAACTGATGAAAACTATTCTGCAAGTGATTTTCATAAACCTATGGGTATATTGGATTCACCGGTTGTGTCATATTTTACCTGAATCGCCATATAATTATCACATATATTCACACCACCATAAGAAACTAGAGTTAGATAGACCTCTTGAACTATTCTATGAATTTTTCGCAAATATGTTCTGGTTTATTCTTCTAATTGTATTCCAATGGATAACTGGTGTATACATGGTTCCTAATATTTTGATTATTTTCATAGGAGCATGGTATTCAAGTGTGCATGTTCTAAACTTGAGTATGATACCAAATATTGAGCATAAGGTTCACCACACAGAATTAAATTATAACTATGGTCCATCCTATATGGATTTCATTTTTGGAACTTTGAAAGTAGAAGATGGATATTCTGAGGATTCCCAGGTAATCAATGGAGTTGTATTATTCGCGATATACGATATTTTTCTAAGAATATTAGGGAAACAATATTAGTTAAATAGTAAAATTGATGTATAATCTAACATATGTGTTTAGTAAGCCCATATGTTACCTATACTACCTGAAAAGTGGGTCTATGGTGAACGAGTTCCTTTTCAGGAATCGAACCTAGTAGAATTCAAGGAAGTCTCTGTCTTTGCAGGACTATTCAAGAATAAATCACTAGGCACCTCTGGACTTCCTAAGTATCGTGAAACAATTATTGGTTTCTTAAATGGAGGTCAAGGGTATTTAATAATGGGTGTAAAGAATGATGGCAAGATAATAGGAATTGAAAATATTGAAGATGAAACGATGGATCAATTTAAACTCTGGATTGACGGCTGTTTCAATACTCTAGTATACAAGAATGGAAAACCAATTGATCCATCGCAAATTACTATAAAGGTCAATATATTCCCAGTTGAAGGAAGAGATTCGATTATTATTGTAGTAGAAGTTGAGAACAGAGGAAAAATCATGGACATTATGATGCGTTCCGGAACCATAATATACAGATTGAATGCAAGCAACTTCAAGGTTTCCTCAGAACCCGTCTACAGAAAACGAGATGTCAAAGGAATGATACAAGCAGTTCATGATAGAATGCAGGCTATTATTGATGAAAAGCGTAAAATAATTGAAAGAATTAAAGATAAGCACGACGATGAAATTAGAGATGTTGTAAAAAACCAGTCAAAAGAAATACGAGAGTATATAGAGCAGATTAGTAAAAGTCTGTATGATAAATATAAAATAGAAGAGAAAGAATCATTATGTTCAAAAATTATGAAATGGTTTAATCCTTCTGAATTGCCCTTGCAGCAGGGCAGAATTTGAAAAAAGGTTCTGCATGTCCTTCCTTCATATACCAGGTCTTGTGTGCGCCAAAGCTCTTAGATTCAAATGCGTCTTGTGTGCAGAAATTCGCTAAATCCATTGCAGATCTAGGCTTGTTTATAGACTTCTCAACGCAATTGGAGTAAAAGACATCTTCAGGATATGTTGCCTTGATATTAGGATAGTCTCGGATGCATTTTTTCTGGAATGAATTTTTTCTGAAACTCAAGCCACCAATTCCATAAAATGAATTATTCATTGAAATATCCTTGCCCCAAACTTCCCTTGAATTACCAATCGCCTTATCATAAGAGCCACATCCTATATAATCGAAGTCCATGAAATCTTGTATCTTGAATTTAGAAGCCGGGCATAAGACAGCATCTGTCTGGAAAACCAAAATATTCTCTGCCTTCACCTGATTCCAGAAGTCTAGGCTTTTAAAAGTAATATTATAGTCATCTGCAGTAAAGTCGTCCTTTTCCAATCCTAGCAAATGAACCTTGCGACCCTCTATATTTTGAACAGCTTCCTCTGCATGTCCCCTGTGGGATTTACCATGAAATACATATAAGTCCCATGATTTGCACATATTCTGATCGAAATTTTCGCATACGTATTTGAGCATTTTATGTTTTCTTGGTTCAACTATTACTAAGGCATGTCCTCCGTGTGCAGTTGATATTAAACCGGGACTATACTTCATTACTAGACCAATTATTATGATTAGCGCAATAACGCCAATTATAAGAATTGTTTTTTTATCCAGCATCTCCTTTCTAACTATTGTCCCCATAATCCACGCATGACTTTCTGGTATTGATCATGTTTCTTGAATTCAATCTTTGTGTTGACAGGTATCTCATCATCAGTTGGATTGTGTCCAAGCTTGGCAGCTTTATCTTGTAGGGATTTTAAGATAGCCTGTTCCTCAGGTGTAAGACCAATTGTTTCCTTGAGACCCTTTTTCTTACATGTTGCTCCCGTTATACCACCCTTCAAAATACAAAGGCTGCTATTTTCATTAAACAGATAACCAACAAATAAGATAACTATCAGAGCCATCCATGCTGCAGTCACAAAGTTTCGAGTAGCCAAGAAGAATATAACAAAAATAATAATTCTACGAAACCAAGGCTGGTTCAAGAATTTCTCCTGTTCCTTTGAAATTTCCATTGGTAAAAAACGACCACCCAAGTTAATCAAGAAAATAGCAACTGCCAGTGAATACGGAGAACTTGCTATTTTTGTTAAGGTTGCTTCAAAGGGACCACTTGGTGGCGCCATTGCAGGTGGGGGCCCTGAGAAACTCATCTAGTTCATAGGCATAAATAATTAAACTATCTGTATCATATTGACAATATACATAACAACTGCTATTCCTGTCATTAAACCTACAGGTGGGGACCACTCTGCTCCAACCCAGACTATGAAAAGTAATATGAGACGCCAGATAGGTGAATCCCAGAGCACAACCATGTTGGAAGGGTAGGGTGTCCGGAGAGAAAGTGCCTCAAAGGCATTCCATCCTAATAAGCCTAACACCACCGTCATACGTAGAATTGCATCAAGTAACCCTAAAGGATTATTTGCATCTATAGGTTCATCAACCATCTTACTTTAGATTAAGGTTCTATTTGTTTGAAGACGAAGAACTTTCAAACATAGATGCAATACTCACTTGAGGAGTACTGGGCCCCGATGTCGAGGATGTATTAACATCTGGATTTTGAACAGCACTTGTAATAATACGGTCAGATGAAATTGCAACCGGTCTCTCACCTAGCATACGTTCAATAAACCATCTGTGAGGATTTGAAACAAGCTTTGTATTCTGTGCTTTAGTATCATCCACGGTGTCTGAGAATCCTTCAGATGTGTCTTTCTTCTGAAGCCTAGCGAAAACAATCAATGATACCACTGCTGCTAAAAGACCGGTTGGCCAATCTAAGACGACCGTGCAAATCATGGGTAAAATGAAAAATAAGCATGTGCCAAAGGTATTATCAAGAAAATCAAGAGACTTCCGGGGTGCTATTTCAGCAAATGCACCTGCAACAAGTAATGCCACAACAGTCAATATAGTTCCAGGCCATTTCAAAACTGTGTGTGTATTTGTTAGCCATGATAGGACACTCATGTCCATTTCCTCAACCACTGGAACAGCACTATTGGCTCTTGATCTAGGTTCTTTAGGAGAAGACATTCTATTTGACCAGTGGATAAATGCTCAGAGAAAAGACATATGGAGGAATAGATGGAGTTCGCATCCTTACAAGATGCCTTTCCACAGGTTGAAAATTCTAAAGAAAAACGGCGTTCGAAGAAAAAGGAAGGATTCCAGGCATACGAGCTACCTCCTACTGACCCAGATCGTCCGGCTGTCAAACGTATGATGGAGATTCCACCCGTTGGAAGAGAAGCCTTTGCTGATGCCAATACAGAAAATCAGTTTCTAGATCAAAGTTCCCAGTTTGCAAAGAAATCCAGTGTCAATAATTCGTTACCGCCTCCGAGGTCGGTTTTGAAACTTGAACAGGCGTCTAGTATGCCCAGTTTCTTTGGAGCAGAACCCTTCTCAAATCCAAGTGAAGACTCAATGGCAGTCTTTAATCGCAATCCTACAAATAGTTACATGTTAGATGCTGACTTTACCAAGTCATTTGATGAGCCAGGGTTTGGAAAATCAAGTGGTGCACCTGTGCCAACGCCTGAACTCCGGCAAAGATGGAAACCATTGTCAGTAGACAGAATTGACACGTCATTTACTGATACAGAAAAGAGTTCTCAATTTCATGGTTTAAGCACAGAAGATATAAATGCAATGAAATCTAAGATTGACATGCTGATGGCGCGTCTAGATGACCTAGAGAATAGGGCTGAAGGTGCAAATCCTCAACTTGAGATGCTTTCCTTTATTATGACTGGACTTTTCTTGATGTTTGTTCTAGATTTGACAGTGCGTAAGATTAAATAATAGGTATTTAAAAATACCTATGACTGTACTTTATTAAAAGTGATAGATTTCGTAGAAATCTATTTGTCATAGCTATCGTAGATAGCTATATGAGAAAATTATGGACAGATGGATGGAATTCTTTCTGGCATTTTACATTTGGAGCATTGACATATAAAATTCCAGTGATTCTTTTTATCTTTTTAGTTTACCAATTATTTGCAAATCAAGGTGTTTACGAAAAAAATGTTTCTGTAGACATTTTGGAATATTTCATTGGTCTAACGAGTATGATGGCTGCAGCACACACTTTAGATTATTTTCAGATTAAGTATTCACTGAAGGTATAAGCGAAGCTATAAGCGAATCTATAAGCGAATCTATAAGCGAAGCTATCTAAATAGACCTAATGAACTCCCATTTCAAATCCCTACAAATTTTCTCCCAAATCTTATCTTGAGCATATAGTTTATCACGGTTTTTCAGTAAAGGGAAACAGTGAAGAAAGTCATCAAGGTCTAAGAGTTCACATAACTTGTATAAAACATATGAATAAGACAAGAAATTCGAACGCTCTGCTGGACAATGTTTTTGGAAACTTGGTTGAATTTCCTTAAACAAGTATCGCAACTTCTCTTCTGTTTCCCTGTCCATGACTGGAGCCGTGTGGCCATTTAGTCTAGACAAGATATGAGGAACATGCTCATAATAAGAGTTATATTTAAGTTTCTTCAAGATTTCCCTAATTTTGCTACGGTTCAAGGAAGATGGCTGAATGCGCTCTTTCTTAATTTGTCCTTGTATATTCTCAAAAACTTCCTCTGGAATTTCAGTGCTTTCCTTCGCCTGGAACTGAGCCAGCCACTCATTAAAGTGATTAATACGCTTATAGGCATAATAAGATATTTCTCTAGGAGGATCCTTATAAGATGGTTTATCTGAATCCATTAAGATAAGCTTGTGAAATCCACAATGAGGGCATGAAACAGTGGCGTCATTAATCGAAATCTTCATATCTTCACCACATGCGTCGCAAATGAATGACGTGTCATTTAGGGAGTGCATAGAAGGTCGATTGTAATGAGGATCCATTCTCTGTAAATACTGATCCAAGAGAGCATCGCGGCGCAAAGTATCTCCACCATGCTCTTTCATATTAGAGTATGAGTTTGAGTGTGTCTGTAGCTTAACACCACTAATATCCTGTTTCGATGCATTCTCTAGAGCCTCGAATACACTACCAGGTCTTGCGCGATCCGCGACATGAATTACATTATCTGCACCACGGTTGATTCTATCTTGAATATCATAGTATTGAAATAAGAGATCGCCTGTCTGCAAATAATAGTCGAAGACTGCTCCCTTTTCATCTGTGGCGTCTAACTTTATCTTTATCGCCTTGAGCTCCTGTTCAATTCGATATCTCTCAATATCATTTTGCTCAGACTTATGGGAACTCATTAGGTTCGAATACGTTTCCTTCAACGATGAAACTTGCTCACTGGTGTCTTTTACTTTCGACAAATAGTGTTGATGCACAGTATCAAGAGTCGTTCTGGCTTCAGGGTTTGACCGCTTAGAAGGTCTTATCTTGAAGAAGGGATCACTCATGTACTATAGGGTTTCCTGTTGACATTCTTTAGCCCTGGTCTAACTTATAGATTTCTGCGTTATATGTGGGATTAGAGTTGCTCCGAGCAAAAAGATAACATTAGCAACTATCAAGGCAGGATACAAATATGAAATCTGGGTATATAGTGATAAGAAAGTAAGAGTAGAGACGAAAATCTATGGCTAACCAAGCCTTGAAATATCAAGTTTAGTCTTAAAATACCTCCCGGCTGATTCTAGCTAAGTTGGTTAAATTTGGCAAGATTTGGCGGATTTTTGCAAAATTCCTAAATTTTTTTCTCTCCTGTAGGTATAATCACATGACAGGAGGAGGTCTTATGCAGCTCGTTGCCTATGGCGCGCAAGACGTTTACCTAACGGGAAATCCCCAGATCACCTTCTTCAAGGTGGTCTACCGCAGACACACCAACTTCGCGATGGAGTCCATTGAGAACCCCTTCAACGGTTCTCCTGGCTTCGGTCGCAAGGTAACTTGCACGATCCAGCGCAATGGCGACTTGATCTACCGCATCTACCTACAGGCCACTCTACCCAAGGTCACCCTCCAGTCCACTGACGGCTCTGGTGCCCAGTTCCGCTGGCTAAACTGGGTCGGTCACAACTTGGTGAAGAACGTCGAGCTCGAAATTGGTGGACAGCGCATCGACAAGCACTATGGTGACTGGCTCCAGATCTGGAATGAGCTCACCCAGGAGGCCGGCAAGCAGGCCGGTTACGCCAAGATGGTTGGCAATGTTCCCCAGCTAGTCAACCTCCTAGTTCAGGGTGGTGAGGACTGCGACAATGACTGCTCTGGCGGTGAGCCCAACTCCTCCAACGAGTACCTCATGTGCGCCCCTGAGTACACTCTATACATCCCTCTACAGTTCTGGTTCAACCGCAACCCTGGACTTGCTCTACCTCTAATTGCCCTACAATACCACGAGGTCCGCATCAACCTAGAGTTCAACGACCTACGCAACCTATGCTTCGACCAGTCCCCCGCTCTATCCAACGTGCACACTGTCCGCGACCGTGTCGCCGCGGCTGGACTAGTCGCCGCCTCTCTCTACGTAGACTACATCTACCTAGACACTGACGAGCGTCGCAAGTTCGCCCAGGTCTCTCACGAGTACCTCATCGAGACCCTACAGTTCACTGGCGGTGAGTCCATTACCTCCTCCTCCAACAAGCTCAAGCTAAACTTCAACCACCCCTGTAAGGAGCTAATCTGGGTTGTCCAGCGCGACTCCTTCGTCTCCTGCGACGACAACGTCATCAACCCCTGGAAGGGACAGCAGCCCTTCAACTACTCTGACTGGTGGGACCGCGCCGTCCTAGAGTCTGGATACTCCGTGACCCGCGTTGAGGGCCTAGCCGGCAACAACCCCACGGTCACTGCCCTACTCCAGCTCAACGGCCACGACCGCTTCCAGGTCCGCGAGGGACGCTATTTCAACGAGGTGCAGCCCTACCAGCACCACACCAACGTCCCTGCCGTTGGTATCAACGTCTACTCCTTCGCTCTCCAGCCCGAGCAGCACCAGCCCAGCGGCACTTGCAACTTGTCTCGCATTGATAACACCACCCTTCTACTCACGGTCTCCAACAACGCTGTCGGCACCGCCACCTCCGCCACTGTCCGTGTCTATGCGACCAACTACAACGTGCTCCGTATCATGTCTGGCATGGGTGGTCTTGCCTACTCCAACTAAACGCCAAACCGCGTGGGTTTTGCGAAATATCAAAAATTCTTATTCAAGATTTTATATAATCTTAAATAAGTAATATGTCGATGACCTTAAGAGCCTGGCAGCAAACTTATAAGGATCCTAAGACATTCATAGTGCAAGCATCCAAGCAGGATGGTTCAGACGGATGGCTCACGTTTCCAATTGGAATGGGATGGCAATTTGCAGCGAATTACAGGGGTCAAAAATTCTGGCAAATAGGTTCTCATCAAAAGACGGTATTATGTGCTATATCATCAACCTCAGATTTTAGACGTAGACCTAGTGGCATTAATAGAGGTATAATAATATATAATCTTAATAAACATGGAATTAAGAATATAAATCTATCAGGAGCTCAATATTTTAATGAACTTCCTTCATACAAGTTTATTATTTCACCTGAAGGAAACGGCATAGATTGCCACCGGCATTACGAGGCTCTAATGGCAGGATGTATTCCAATTATTGAAGATAATCCTTTAGTGCGAGAGAAATACAGAGGATGTCCTATCTTATATACAAAAGACTACTCAGAAATTAATGAAACATATTTACAAGAGCGTTATAAAGAGATGCTTGACCAAACCTTTGACTTCTCGAGGCTCTTTCTGTCTTCCTATATACTAGAGGATCAGATTGGCATTAAAAATAATGGCAACTACTGGGTGAAAATGTTCTGTTATAAAAACTGGTACTAATAGATGTCTTCAATTATATGGATTACCTTGATTAATAAGGGATATGTAAAATTTACATTGAACTTTCTTGAATCTATGAAAAGAAATAAATGCATCTTTCCTCTCATAGTCTACTGCCTCGACCAGGAGTCCATGAATGAATTTAAACAATATTCAAATGCAACTTGTATTTCTGCAATTCCATTTATGAGAACTAAAATGGAGAAAAACCTTACGCAATGGAAATCTATTGAATATAAGCGCATTGTATTCTCAAAATTAGATGCAATCAATTATACCCTAGATATGCCTCAATACAAAGGTTGCTCCATTGGATATATTGATACAGATATAATTTTGTTCAAGGATCCTACTCCCATTATGGTAAAGGCTCTTGAAGAAAATCCAGATTACACTGTAATATCTCAATGTGATGAAGAACGAGTGCAATGTTCTAATATGATAAAATGTCCCAATATTTGTTCTGGGGTCATCGTATTCAGGCAATCATTTATAACAAAATCATTGCTTCAATATTCAGAACGAGATATTATAACTAACTTAACTGATCAACATTTCCTTTGCGCACAATTCAAGAAACTCAATATACGCTATTTGACGATCGATAAGAATGTATTTATGAATGGATCTTTCCCTGGGGTTAGGATTGATTGCAAGGATCTTGTAATACCTGGTGAAGCCGTTCTTTTACATTATAACCACATGCTTGGATTTGAAAAGGAATACATAATGAAGAAGAATAAGATGTGGTATATTTAGTCTTTATACAACTAATGGAGCGGTGCTCATTGGTCTCATGTAAAGACCTAGTTTATTCATTGCAACTACCTTTTCAGCAGGTATCTGATATGTTGCCCATGCCCACTTCCATTCCACTGGGTCATTTTCATGGGGTTCTTCAATCTGTTTTACGTATTTACATCGCATTCCAATTAATCCTGTGATACAATCTTTTACTCTTGTATCAGAGGGTTTATTAAATGATCCATATCTTAAAATACAATCTACCCCTGTTAAATCTCTTAATCTCTCAATAAAGGGAGAATAATCCATTACTTGATATCGCCCAGAAACCTTTACAACAAAGTCCTCATCCTGTATTCCATAATTTTTAATACAGTCATTAATATCTTTGAGCTCCTTAACCCCCTTGTTCTTTGTGTTCAAACTATTGTTGTTCGTGTAGAATAATTGACACCCCTTATAAAGATCTAGGAAAGTCTTTCTTTGACCGTTGTTTTCAATTAGGATTACTTTTGAATTTGAGATATGTCTAGAAATATTTAAAATGATTTCAATACCTAAAGCATACTCTTTAAGACGATAGTCATCAGGAAGTTTAATAATCCAGGGTGTCGGATGTTTGTCTATTAGAGAGCAGGTTACCAGGAAGTAAATCATTCTATCTATACTTTAGACTAATATCTCAATACAATTCTCTGCTAAACAATACATCAATGATAAATACTGAACTTGCCTTAGATTATATATATTATTCTTCACATAGGTTGCAAATTCTATTTCTGGAGATTTCTTGAATTCATATTTAAAATCTTTAAAATATTTTGCCTTAATTGCATATAGACCAAGAAGGCAGTCATTCCTACAAAATGTAAGCGTGCATATATTATAGAATTTAAGGGATGCGTCAAAATTGTTATTCACAGTATATCTAAAAAATCCACCATTAGTCAAGATATATCTTCCTGTTAACTTTATTATTGTCTCATCATCTTGTATCTGATATTTTTGTATAATTTCCTTAATGTCAAGATATTCATTTTGAGCCTTATTACTTGTTGGAACTGAATTATTATCTGTATAGACTATGTCTGCTTCGTTAGAAAACTGATCTAAGAATGTCTCTCGCTTACCGTTATTCTCTACTATAATTCGTTTGATAGGTAGATTTTTAGAATATTCAAGTGCCTTTGTTATGGCCTTGATATAGTATAGTTTCCTATGCTCTTGGGACTGTTTACCATATTTACTATTCAGACAAGTCGTAATAATTAAGTATATCATCCGTACTATTATATATGCTAAAAGTAATGAGACAAACACATATTCCCGCGGAAATTATTGAATTGAGAAATAAGGCGTTGCAGAAAAAAATGGATACTATAAATATATCTTTTTTTCGTAAATCTGCGGCGGATGTAGCTCCTGTATCTCGTGTGTCCCCGATGCCTATGCCGCCTGTGCCTATGTCCCCGATGCCGCCTGTAGCCCGGATAGCACACAAAGATAATATAATACAAGGTAATTATGTAAGTGTTAAATTAACTGGTGGTATCGGAAATAGAATATTTAAAATATTTGCTGCTCTAGGATATTCTGAACGGTTCCAAAAAAATTGCGTAATAACAAAAAATAACATTGTTCACGGAGTAAAGATACATGAACAAAATCTTGATGGTATGCTCTCTAAATTATTTCCAGATATAGAAATTCTAGATTCTATACCAAACTGCATAGATATTACAGAAGTAAGAGGATTTCATTACACACCCCTGCCAATGTATCGATCAAATGTATTGCTAAAAGGATATTTCCAGTGTGAACAATATTTTCCATCAAGCAATATTCCTACTATAAGAACTAATACCTATGCAAATACGTATTTTATACATATACGAGCAGGAGATTACTTAGGTTCAAGACACTATAGTCACAATTTGTCTACATATTATAGAAGATGCATTCAATTACTTGAATCTGATGTTAAGTATATAGTATTCTCAGATAATAATGACTACGCGATAAAATACATGGAACAACTTGATGTAGAATATACTATTTCAGACAAGACGAACCAGTTGGAACTTCTAGTTGAAATGGCAAATTGTGAGGGTGGTATTTGTGCCAATTCATCCTTTAGTTGGTTGGGTGCTTTTTTCCAAGATAAGACAATCGGTAAACGTTTCATGCCGTCAGTATGGATGAGTGGTATAGACTGTGGTGGGGTATATCCTAAATGGGCAACAATTGTAGACTGCAAAGCATCTGAGCCACCTTGTAAGATATATGATGTATTTATAAAGAATAATCAAATTTATTTAATATCAACCCATATTAACTATGGGGATTTAGAAGTTGTAATTACAGTAAATAATATTCAGCTAAATGAATTTTCTAATAAGGATAATAATGAACCCCTAAGATATTTTTATGGACCCCTTCCTCAATCAAATGTGCTTACAATCAAAATAAACAATATTCTATACAGGAAAATAAAAGTAGAAAAAATAGAACAGTATACTACTGTAGAAAAGAAAAACAGACTTGCCTTTGCCACGTTATTCAAGGATGATTATAAATTTATAGAGAAAATGGTAAACCATTACAGAAAACAGGGTGTTGATTGCTTCTATCTGTATTATAATGGTTCCATACTACCTAATGACTTATTCCAGGGTCCAGATATTATATATAAGACATGGGATATTCAGCCATATTTCTGGAAGAATACAAGTTTCGAGCATAATGCACAAACTTCTTTTCTACAAATGTTCCAGTTAAAACACTTTGATGATAATGAATATGTAATACTTGCTGATTTAGATGAATTTATCATACCATATAAGAATGCATCAACCCTTTTAGAAAGAATAGAAACATTGAAGAAAGATGTTGTAAAGGTAAGAAATCACTGGGCGCAAATGAATGGCAGTATTATTAAATATAACTCAGATAATATTGGCCCTGAAAAAAGAGTAAAATGTATCTACAAGGGTTCTTATACAAAACCAATATACATACACACGCCAAGAGATTTTAATTGTTATGATGATAATGATTTGAGAATGTTGCATGTAATTAATTTCAGACATCCTGAAAGATTAAGTGAGATGCGTGGGCCATTTGAAAGATATTCCTTATAGTAGAATGTCGATAAAATTTGCAATTGTTGGACCTGGTATAATGTCTATACCACCAAAAGGATGGGGTGCTGTAGAAATACTTATATGGGATTACGCAAAAGCACTTGAAGCATTGGGATTTATTTGTAAAATATACAATGATGTAAATTTAGATAATGTTGCAAGAATGATTATAACGGATAAGCCTGATTTTGTTCATATTCAATACGATATGCATAGCGGATTAGTTAAACAAATTCAGAACCATGTTAAATTAATAGCTATAACGACGCATTATGGATATCTTGATCAGCGAAATAAATGGGGCGATCACTATACTCGTGTATTTAATCAAATGATAGTGACTAAAAGCAAAAATCTATATCATTTTGTTCTTTCTGAGAATATTAAGAGGGTATATATGAATAATGGTATAAGTGAAAATAAAATTATAGTTACACCAAATGGTGCAAATTCAACTCTCTTTCAGTATCATACGAATCCTTCTTTTACTGATAGATCTATTTACCTGGCAAAGATTGATAACAGAAAGAGACAATTCTTATTTCAAAATATACCAAATTTATATTTTGCTGGCAACAATTGTGATAGCCGTTTCAATTCAAGTAGGTATTTAGGAGAATGGTCAAAAGATACACTATATTCTTCACTTTCTAATTACGGCAGTCTTGTTCTACTATCAGATGGTGAAGCGGACCCCCTGGTTGTAAAAGAAGCCTTGATATGTGGGCTTGGTGTAGTCATTTCAGAATGGTCTACTGCAGGTCTAGATCTAACAAAACCATATATCACAGTCATAAAAGAATCTGATATAGGAAATATAAGTCATGTCACGAAAGCCATTGAAGATAATAGAAATATTTCTATTGGAATGCGTGATACAATTCGCGAATACGGTTTAACTTTTGACTGGAAACCTCTCGTAGAGAAATATGTGGAAAATGTAAAGTGTCTATTAAATAGATGAAAGTCGCATTACTCTTATATGGCCAGCCACGTAGTATAGATAATCTTAAAGTATATAATTCACATAAATTACATATACTTGATAAATATGATACTGATGTTTTTTGTCATACATGGTATAAACCTGATACAATATTACCAGTGTCTTCCTGGTCTAAGTTAAATAATGTAGTATGCCCTAATAATTCTATTGATATAATAAAAGAGTACTATAAACCTAAGGTCCTATATTATGAAGAACCAAAGTATTTCTATAATAGTAAAATATCTAATTCAAAAGAAATAACGGTATTTAATTATGCGAATGATAGTAATATTAGCAATATAATATCTCAATTGTATTCTATTGATAATGTTAGTAAATTATTTATACAATACTCTAATACTACGGGTACTGTATATGATTTTGTTATAGTTGCACGTTATGATATTATTATTCACGAATTTCCTAATTTAACTACGCTAGACAGGAATTTTTTTTATACAATGAACCATCATCCAAGATTTCCAGATATATTTTTTATATTTAACCCTTTTTTTATAGAAAGTCAAAATACATATAATAATCTAGATACTATTGTTAAAAAAATAATAGATCATACTATTCCCAAGGAGGATTATTGGGAATTTTCTGCAGAGTGCTTAAAATTTAATAATTTCCTAATATATTTTCATAGGAGTCTGATAAGAGGGATATTAATTAAAGAAGAGCGAAATTAACGTATTATGCTATATGTATTTGGTAAAAACATTAATGGGGATATATTCACATGAAAACACGCTATAAGTAATTGTGCTTCTGCTGCAAATGTATGTTGAATATTATTATTATATACTGTTCCATATATATTTATAAAGTCATATAATTTTACAAATACTTCTCTTTTAGAGAAAAAGAAATGGTCATTGAAACAATATAGTATATTATCATCGCCTTTAGATATATTCTCTAAAGATTGATAATTATACATATATGCCCCTCCAAAACTTTTAGAAAAATCACAAGATACTCTACAGTTTGGTAGAATTATCTGTTGTTGCTTTAACCATATGATATATTCTTCTATATTATGAGTATTAAAAGAAATACCCATTCCATTAAATGATATTTTATCTATTAGACTTCCTCCAGGTATATGCGGATAAAAATCCTCTGGATATGCTATATCAAATCTTGTTTTCATTATTACATTAAACTTTATCTTATTATTTCTTTCATACTGATTAATACTATCTATTCCAATGCGAACCTGATATAACTGTCGCATTACACCTATAATATATACAGATGGATCTGATATCTCTTTTTTTGCATAATTTGATGAATTCAGATAAGCCTGGCATATTTTAATAAAAGAGGAATTATTCTTAAGTTTTTCTACATATTCTAACATATGATCTTCGTACTCATTATAATTAATTATCAGAATATAAAGATCAGAGATGTTCTTAAATAATTCTGATAATAAATATGATTTATAATCTCCTGATATTACCATTATTAGAACAATTCTTGAATATACAGATTTACTCTTATTAATAACTTTTAACAATTCATTAGCACCACCCTTAGAAAAAAATGTACGGATTTGACCCGTGATAATAATACCGAGAGTACTATCCATTCTATTTATATTATATAAATTAATATAAGAACCTCGTGATCTCTCCATATCCATCGCCAATTTTATGAAACAAATTTCTATTATCTTTATAGATATGTGTTAATGTTATCTGATCCGTAAGCGTAATACCATTTTGAAGATATTCATTATAAATTTCTACAAAAGTATTTATAAATGTATTATGTATCATATATGATGTTCCTGATACATGATGACATCCCCAATTGGTTTTAGAAATTTCATAGTGATCATAAGGATTTGATGATGAATAGATAAATTTGTCTTTTGGTAGTATTTTCATTTTCTTGGCATTAGGGAATACAGTAGATGGTGGTTTTTGTATCCTATAGATACAATGTCCTGCATCAATCCAATGAAACCATTCACTATTGAATGGATTTAGTTCAGATGCTCGTTTTATTAAAAAAAGCTTTTCGTGCCATATTAAACTCAACTCAACACTCGGACAATGCTCTGGATCTGTTTGTAAAGTGTCCTTATATTTGTATGTGTAAAAATCCTTTATTTCAAGTTCTACAAAATATGTCGGCAAATCTTTTCTGTATTGCTTGATACATTCAATGCCTTCTTTATCTGAGAAAAAAATATAAGGACAGTTTACCAGTAATGTATTCTTGAACCATTCATTATATTTATCGTCATGTTTATTTTTAACTGCCCAATAGCCAGAAACGCAAGTTGTCATCTATTAATCAAATAGAACTTCTAGGGTATTTGGACCCTGCGCATACTCTTTTATCATCGCCTCCATTGCAGCCTGTCTTCTCTCTAATGGATTTCCTTGCAATTTAGCTGACCTACGCTTCCACCACCATTCAAATCGAAGAGCATCCCTCTTAGACTCAAAGCCTTTCAAATAACAGACCCTATACCAGCCACCTGGAATTCTGGAAGTTGCTCGGGCTCCTCCTTTCAGAGCACCATTATGTTGTTTGAGACGTCTATCGGGGTCCACAGTGGCACCGACATAGGTTCTAAGCGGTGCTTGGACTGTAGCCAACAAGTAAACGAACCATTCTTTTTCTTGAATCTCCGATTCATCTGAACTCATCTATTCTAAGACTGATCTAAATGTTTATATGTAATAGAATGGACAGTGCCAAAATACTTCCTAGCATCGCGAATGTGGGAAACTACAGAGCAAATGAGGATTGGTGGTTTTATATTCCTGCTATAATATTTGTAGATACCTTTCTCATTTTCCTAGTGCGCTTCATGCCTCAAATCTTTGGAAGACCTATTAACCAATGGTATGATGATTTTGGCATAGTAGCTGTCTTATCTGACGTCGCCATTATAGCAATTGGGATCGCCATTACCCGGTACATCTATAGTGCATTTTTCATGGAAGAAGAAGGTTGGAATCTTTTATATTTTATTGGTCTCGCAATCGTAATTCAAGTAATCCACGACATGGCCTTTGCATTTGGTATTGTAGCCAAGATACCTAGAGGACATAATTCAATGATTGATGTCTTCAAGGCCTATATTGAAGGTGGTCCTAAGATTATCTTGACAGATGCTTTAATGATCGGAGGATCCATTGGAATAGCAGCCGCCTTAAAAGAGCTAGATTACCATTATACTGCATCCTTGAGCTTAGTTACCTTGTATTCCTTGTCTTATATTTTATTCACTAATATCAGATAAGATGCCATATATACCACCACATTTAAGACCAGGATACGTAGCCACTGTCATAAAAAAACCAGATTTCAAGGGAAAGGTCCACTGGCCTACCAATGTAAATAAGAATAGTAATATAGTTGAGGAATTAAAGATACATAGCCCTCATTTAGGAATTATGGGGGCTAAATCTGCCTTGAAAATAACAAAGCCAATTAGACTCAATAATCAACCCATTGTAAAACCAAGTATGCATCTTGGTAAGAGTAAATTCAATAATGCAGTAAGAAGACATATTTACAAGGAAATGGGTTCCAGAAGACATTCCAGACGGCGATCAGCTACGCTTAGTAAAAAAAAGGTTTCTAAGACAAGAAGACGCAGAACACATTAAACTTTCATAGTAATGGAAACACAGAGCAATTGTAAATTTGCTGTGTCCTTCCATTGGATTTTGGCAACAATAGTTCCTGAGAGACTAGTGTCAATCGGATATGATGATGTCAGATCTAGAGGACCTGCTTGAATAGGACAACCACCAGGCACTTCACCGCACAAATCCTTCGTCTCAGGTGCAAGAGGAATGAAATTGTAAGTAAAGGAATATATTGCAGAACCAGCCAGGATATCTGAAGGATTCATGAGTGCAAGGTTGAGTGTAGAGTTCTGACCCTTCACTGGGGGATCAGGGAGAAAACTCATTGAATTAATCTTAATCTTAGATTCACCATTGGAGCAATCATTAACAGAGCCTAGACTGTAAGCTGCAGCTAAAAGAGCGAGTAGGTTCATCTATGCATAGATTTAATTAGTATTCTATATCAATTTTAGCGGTAATTTGTTATAACGGGTCTTGGTAAAGTAATTAAGATATGCTTTTTGTATTTATAACAGACTTTATGATATAATTTGATAATCCCAACCCATTCTATAGGATATCCTGTTCCATTTTCAGAACAATCCTGTGGACCCTTCGCAGGGTTCAATTTCAATTCTAATAGTTTATTATCTAAATATGTAATCATTTCAGAATATAATTCATTAACCAAGGGAGTATTTGGTTTAGCAATAAATGTATTTGTTCCACCCAATTCGTTGAATTTTGTAGAATATGGCTTCCATCCAATATCATCCTTATGTATTTCTTTACATGCACATATCCAGTAATTACTATAATATAGGTCGTCGAAATATTTTGCCCACGATCCACCTGGCTCCTTAATATCCGAATATCCTCCTCCATAGAATTTCATAAAATAGATTCGGAAATAATCACTCTTTTGTGTGTCAGAGAGATACTGATATGCCTCATGAAAAGGATGATCTGGTAATATATATTTTTCTAGGGTTGCATCTGTGACTAATATAACATTACAGCCTGAATATTCAGTTAATTTTTTAAGATTTTCTTCTCTCTGTTTTGACATCTTATTCTGTCCTCCCCAGAAACAATATATGTTTTTATTGAATTTTGCTGTATCTGGTCTAATCAAGTAATTAAAGTAAGAAAGATACTGTATCCCTTTTGCCTTTTGTTCAATCTGTTTATTAAACATACCATCACCCCCATATACATATCCCCATGTTCCACATTTATTCAATTCATAGGGTATTATACCCGATGTAGTTCCACATTCACCAATATTTATGCCATTCTTTTCTATATTTACATGACCATTTGTTCCAAGAGTTTTTCCAATATATAGAATATCAGGATTTAAACAGTCCCTGCGAAGCAATTCAAAACAATCTGATGGATACATATCATCATCATCACCATGCATAATAAAGTCTCTCTTTTCCAGTAAATTAGAATACTTATTACGAATTCCATGACCCCAGTATCCCAACTTAACAGGCTCACAAAATATATTTACCTTACATCTGAAACTTGAGAAATCAAATTCTGGAATTTCCTTAGTGTTATCAAAGACAATTGTCACACAATCTATAGGATCTAGCTGATCAGACAAAGAATACAGCATTCTTTGTAAACTAGGACGACCTATTGTTGCTAGAAGAATATTGAATGAAGGTTGACGTTTTTCTAGGAAATATGATAAGCTGTCTATATCTATACAGAGAGGTAGAATACTGGGTTTTTCTACATTGTGCAATGTGAAAATAAAGGAATTATTATTTATTTTTATGACGGCAGTCCTCTTATTTATCATACTATAGTTGGATGTAGTTTCATTCATCTGTAGAACTCCATTTGCTTTAAAAGAAATCGTATCACCCTTCCATGAATAGGATTTATCTATAAATGCATCTGATATAGCTAGATTCGTCGAATAGGTTGTAAATAAAGATTTCAAATGAGCCTTCATACGTCCCAGTTTATTCCATGGGTTTCCAATAGGTGTTATGAAATGAGAGATAATATACGGACTGAATAAAGGAGGGGGGGCATTATTTTCTGACAAGAAAATCAGATTTGACAATGATGTCAATTCACACATGTTATTTATGATGGAGTGATATACAATAAATGGTTGGTCCATACAAAGAGGTAATAAACTAGTCTTTGCTTTCAATTGTTTAATGTGTAGATTTATATCATAAAATAGAGCACGTATCTTAGGTGAATTATTAAATAAGAGAACTCCAGAATTCAGCGTCACTATATTCTTGTCAATCTTAGTAAAATCAAAAAATAGACCACCATGCCCAGATCCATATACTGTATATTCATTTTTGGCATACAGTTTATCTTCTTTCAAGCAATCAAATATCTTCATAATATCTCCCTGTATCAGAATATCTGTATCCATATACAAGATTTTCGAGTAATTATTTATGAATTCGTATTCGAAAATATGCAGACGAGCACAGCCTGCCTCATGTTGAGATTGAAAGTTAAATACTTTTATATGCAATGGAAATTGTAAAGCATTAATGAGTAAGTGGGCTCTTGCCACCAATGAATCTGAAACAAAGACCAAATATTCAATATTTTCATTATAGACTGAGAAAACTTTTAGACTTAGAAGTAATTGCTCTAGAAGATCAAAATATGTAGTGTTATGAAAGACACAGAAATATACTAACATCTTATTACCTACATTATAACTAATGGGTTTAACAGAACTCAAGGATGATACGGGGATTGTATCTGTGTGAACAGTGTCTATTACTCCACCATCAATTAACACATTGCTATTACAGATAGATGTATATTTAGTTAGATCATTATTAAATATGATAGTATGATTTATACTAGCCCACGATGCTCTATATACATTGTCATTCAAGCATACATATCGTCCACGCCCCCAAGTTGTGACTAATACACCATCTTTATCAAATACAATACTTCCAGAGCCCCACGTATACCGTTTGAATACCATTTTATCAGATGTATCATTCTTTTTAGGTCTACAAATAGGAAATGCATCTAGTAGATGCTGAAGATGATACATAATTCTTTGTTTTTTAGGTAAACGATTGCCTCCATACATATGGTTCATTATGTATTTCTTACCTATTGGCGACACTGGTAGCTCTTTATTTGACAAAAAAATATGATTTCCTAGAATATTTGGACCAAATAGTTTCTCAGTAATACAATAATAATTTAGAAGAACTTGGTCAACACTTACCATAGATTTTCCTAGTTTAGAAGCGTGGTCTAATATCTTTTTGAATAGATTCTTTATTGTATCTGAATTATTGAATAAAAGAGCACCAGCATTAACCCCAGGCGTAGTTTTATTTACTTTAGAAAAGTCAAAGAGAGATCCACCATGGTGAATTGATTCAAGAGTTGTATGGGGTTCATTTACAGCATATAGCTTATCTTCAAGATGCAATTCAAAGATTGGCTGTATATTATTGTGAACAAGGATATCAGTATCAAGATATAGTATTTTAGAATATCTAGATATAGAATCATAGCTGAATATTTGTAATCTACTGAGAACAACCTTGTCCAAACTATTGCAGTCTAAGACCATAGTTTTCAATGGCATATCAAGTTGTTTCGAAATACTTTCAATCTTATGTAGGAAATCACTTGATGTAATTACTAGAATATCAAATGTATCAAGTGAAGAATATAGTTTAATAGTGAATAAAAAGGATTTCAGGAAATCAAGTGCATCATTGTTGATAAACGCACTACAATATATTAAATTTGTATTCATTCTAGAATGTAAATTTAATATAATTACTTATATTTTACCTACTAATATGAACTAACAGACCCGTAGACCTTGTAAAACTCATCAAGTATATACCTATTCTTTCCAACATGGATACATTTATCAGATAGTTCGTATTTGAGAGTGCCATCTTGTCTAGTGTAAGGTTCATAAGGATTGAAAAAGATGTAGCCTAATTTAGAACATCCTTCATTCAATAACTCATTTATCCTATTCCTGTAAATAACACGATCCGAATCAGTTCCAATAAATGGAATGGGTCCACCTGTAACTTCTGAATGAATATTACATGGCTCGTGGTCATTTGAAGCGGTAGGCGGAGAAATCGCCATAATTATAATTGCCTTAAACTCTGTTATATTCTGTTTAATTGCTAAAAAATATGCATCTACTAATTCTTTACAGACATTTTCATGGTGTCTTCCATAATGCACTTGTTTACCAATATGCCCACGAACATCAACTTCTCCATATACTAGGCAGAAAACGCGATCTTTCGAATTGTGGTCCTTTTTGAAATTTATAATATGATTATCTCGGCCAATTCTGAACATGGTTCTTGAGAATTGAAATAGATTGCGGTGTTCAATTTGTAAATCCTTGAAACATAGACCTGCATGACTATCTCCATAAATATTCAAATATGAATCAATTAGATAGCCCTTTGAGAATTCAAAGTCCCTGGGGGATGTACGAAATGAAATATATTCAGTATAGTTTTTATTGAATTTGAGAACGTGATAGAAATTATTCCATTGTGCACATACCATGTAAGTATCGAGAATAGAAAAAGTCCCTTGACCCCAGGTTGTCTCTAATTTACAAAAGCCCTTCAAATCCACTGTGAATTTAATATAGCCAGAATTCCAACTGAACTTACGCCCACTCAATTCAAAGATTGCATCTGAGTTTATTTCCTTTAGGAGTGTCTTATTTAAGAATTCCTTCATTCTGTAGAATTTATGGCCAAAGTTACCAATAGGAAAAGAGAAATGACAGATTGAGGATGACGTATAATTGTCCACAGTGTCATTTCCTTCAAACAAGCTAACAAATGGATTCAACATGCAATTGTCATAGAGGCCATCCTTGATTGAGTGAAAATTAATGAAGGGTTGATCCATGCAATAAGGGGGTTTATTACCTGATTGCGTAAAGGATTCCACATGGTCCCTGATTCTCTGGAAAAGAGATTTCATTTGAATTGAATTAAAAAAGAGGAGAGTCCCAGAATTAATGCCGGTCAAACTTTTGTCTATTTGATTAAAATTAAAGAATTGAGCCCCAAAATTCAAGGATTCAACGGTCCCAGATTCTATTCCATAAAGAAGGTCTTTTGCTCCATTGAGTAGATCAAATATAGGTTCTAGGGGCGCCTTAATCAAGATATCCGTATCAAGATATAAGAGTTTCTCATATTCTTGAACTTGAGGATAATCAAAGATGAAGAGTCGAGAACAAGCTGCCTGGAAGATTGTACTGCATTCTAGGCAGAAGGTTTTCAAATCAATTCCTAAACTTCTCCCAAGTTCTTTGGCCGATGGCTCAAGGTCTTTCTGGGTTATTACCAGGAAATCAAAATTGTCTTGAGGTGAGTACATTCTCAGACTCTTCAAAAGAAGATCGAGTAATTTAAAGTAATCCTTATTATAAAAGACACAACAATAGATTAAATTCTTGGATTTATGATACTCTGGAGAAAGAGGAATTTCATCTTTATTTCTCCAAAAATGGCGAAAAGAAAGTTTCTGGCCATCCAATATTTTATCGCCCTCTGGATCCGGTGATTCTTCTAACAAATTGTAACCTTCAATTCCAGGATTTTCTTGAACAAATTCATTGTACAATTGATAAAGCTCCTTGCACAAAAAGTGGTAATCTGAATCGAGGGCCGAAAAATCCCCTTTGAAAAAGAATTCAAGAGCCTTTCCAATTAAGGGATTTCTGGGCTCCGCTCCCAAAATTCCTTGAAAGATAGTTCCAGGGACAACTCCAGAATTCACTGACAAAAACTTATAATCCTTAATTATTTGGTCAATTGGCCGATAGATCATTGCATCTGAGTCCATAAACACTCCTCCTTTTACAAAAAGAAAGTAATAACGAAAGAAATCAGCCTTGTGTTCTCCTTTTTTCAAATCCTGAAAAATTTTCAGAGCCTCAGGGAATTCTTTTATGGGGTGGGCTTTCAGGAAATGTACAATATCTTCATCAAAGAAATGTCGGTATGTCCAATCATCTGGAATCATTTTCATTGTCATCCTAATTATGTAGGGTTCCAGAGGCCTCTTAGATGTTTGGAAGAATATCTTGGGTATTCTTTGAATACTCATCTCTATTCTTTGATTGAGGGTAAAATTTAGGCCGGAATAATGCAGAGCTCCTTTATTTTTGGCATAAGCTTATATCAAATACCTTATTCCTTCTTTCAATAAGGGCATCTCTTTGATTCATAAAATCAATCGTATCCTTAGGTTTTTCTAGGAAAATAGGGCTATTTTCACATATACCTACGAGCCCTTTTAGATCAAGTGGTTTCAGAAATGATTCAGGAACTAATATTGGTGTTCCAACACTGTAGCCAAGTGTGAATGATCCAGATGCAGAATGTTCCTTATGGTTCATTGAAAATTCAGTTGTTGGCCAGAATAATATATAATGAGATTTACTTGCATATTCAATTAGCAAGGATGCATCTAATTTATTGTATTTTCTTACATTCTCCTGTAAATTTGAGGTATCCATATCTCGATCGACTAGGATAAAGTCTATATCTGAAACATTTGTAAAAAGAGTATTCAGATTAATTCCATTGGTTGCATTACCAACAGAAAGAACCGTTAATTTCTCGTATTTCTCAAAAAGAGTATTTTCCCAGACAGGCATCATCCACGTCCCTGGATCTGATGGAGGATTTCTTAGGTTGAATTTGCGTGTCTGGTGTTTACGATATGCATTTACTGGTAGCTCTCTTTTACCATCATGTTCCGTAATAATTACCTTTGAACTAGTGTTCCAGTATGGATCAAATCCACGGTCGTCATCTGTAAGAAGGAAAATATAATCATACGCATCTGGGTTGAAAAAAGAGACTGGATACCATGTAATGATATTATAGGTTTCTTGATAATAATCTAACCAACCGTGTTGTAAATCCTTATTTGTATATATATCTATCTGTAAACCCTTATATTTGCAATAGTCTAGAACATGTGCAAACATTTCATAGTGTTGAGGTAATGAATTGAAAATACACAATCGCGTATATGATCTGATATTTACAAAGGGAGGGTAATTTATATAGATATCATCATTGAATGTATTTTTCATATCGAGAGGCCCTGGTATGGAGTCATTGTTCAATTTAGGGGGAGTTGTAAAATACTTCTTATGTAGATATGTGCACTCGAATATATTAGGTATAACAATACCATTATGATTTCTTACTCCACAGCAATTATTAGGATGGAAATGAATTAAATAGTGGAATTTATTGATCTTATGGAAGATTTCATTTTCCTTATTACCGAATGGATTATGAAATTCTATTACAATCTGTTGAAATTTATTTATTTGAGTATCGCTTAAACTATCTATCCATGGTATTTCTCCTCCTTCTATATCCATTTTTACAAAGATATTGTCATTAGTATCTATAATATCGTGTAAATCGGTTGTCATATCATTATTCTTATTACCAATGAATTTTTTAATAAAGGTAATTCTATCATTTTCTTTGGGCAATTTATCTATAGATCCGTCAAATGCATAGCATTGTAAATTATTGTATAACTGAATAAATTCTTCTTCAAACGTGATATCCGTGTCTATACCACCTGAAAGTAATAATGAGTATGTTATGTTAGGGCATTTTGCTATAATATAACCACCATCGTTGACACGCCCTACGCGTATCTTTGGAAAAGGTGATTCATATACAGTTAATACAAGTGGATCCATCTGAAATTGTATTATACTATCTCATTAAGTATAACATATCTCAAATAGTCCAGATTGCGATCCTTGTGTAACAATAGTAGGTTCTGCCCAATACACATTTAGCCCAGTATCTTTTGCTGCTATATTAATCCATAGATCAATGTTATCGGCAATGCTATTTTTATTTAACGCATCAATGTATTTTGAAATCTTAGTTGCCGCCTCTCGTGTAATTATGTAGCTATCAGAACATCTCGATGCAAATTCGTTGTCTAAATTTCTTTTATATACATTTTTGCTTGGAACGATTTTATCGGCACTAATATGGTGGTTGCATCCATCACCAATAAATAACATATCATAATCATTGGGTAATTGATTCATATATGACTGCAGTTGTTTCATAAAATCATCTGATAAAATAGCATCATCCTCGAATATCAATGAATTACTGTATTTCATTGCATGCTTATACGCATAAAAATGTGATAGTGTAATTGCAGCGTGAACATTGCTATAACCTTCTCTAAATACACTTAAGTCATACGATTCTAGCATATCTCTATCAATTTCAATGAATTCATAGTTATTTATATCATACTTTCTTAACTGTTGTAGAATGTGATCTTTCCTTTCATTTAGCTTCTTATAGTGAACAATAAATACCCTATCGATCGACCTATTTTTCTGTATACTAAGCGTTCCAGTTCCATACTCAATATCTCCAAGACGAACAGATTCATATTTTGTATAGTCTGAATTGAATTTTAGAAAGTGATCAAATATTGACCAGGAGGCCATGACACAGTCTTCACTTAGAAATGTATACGTTCCATTACCCCATCTTGTTTCTAAAAAATTCCCAGGGTGAAATTTAATGTAGCCAATTGGACCCCATAGATACGTATGCCCAACAATTTTTGGTTGAATAAATTCTCTATTTCCTGAAATCTCCTTGTAATGTTTCAGAATATGAGAAACATGGGGCTTAATGCGACCCATCTTATGCTTGGCATTACCAATTGGCCAGACAAAGTGGCATACAACAACAGATGTAGGTGCAGAGGGTGGGGGGGGAGGATCAATGCAATAAATTAGACAGTGTTTATCAATGAGTTGAATGTCGTATTTGGATGCCTTAATGAAATGGTAGTTGACGAACGGCTGGTCGGCACACTGGGGCATTTTTGTCTGCTTCGAGATATTCACATGGTCAAGAGTTTCTCTAAATAAGGATTTCATAGTGTCAGTTGGCTTGAATAACAAGATACCACTATTTATACCAATAGTATTCTTATCAATGGTTGAAAAATCAAACCACCACCCACCATGGATTTCATGTTCAATTGTTCCTTCCTTGAGTCCATAGATTTTATCTTCAATTGTCTCATTGAAAATATTCATGAGATCTCCTTGAATTATAATATCTGTATCTAGATATAGAATTTTATCATATGCCATAATATTCTCGTATTCAAAAATATATAGTCTTGCAAAGGCTCCTCCTACTAAACGAGATACATCAAGGGTCATAGTCCTTAATGGAATTCCAATTGTAGTAGATAAATTATTGATATCAGAAACAAAGTCTTCACTGGTAATTACAAGGAAGTCGATAGAGTCCAAGTTAGAATAGAGCTTAGTCGTGATTAGGAAAATCCTGAGAAGCTCAATGTAATCCTTGTTAAAAAAGACACCTAGGTAGACTAGATTCTTTGTTGAATTAGGCATTATAGATGGAATAGTATTTGTTAAAGTAAAGTCAGGAATTTGATCCTTGAAAATACAGGCTTCCTTAGAAAAGGCATGTTTTTCATTTGTATAAAGACGATTCGTCTGACCCTTGGTAAAAATGTCGAGAGATGCACCTACATCTAAATACATATTTTCTGGATTGACTTTCATACACATAGGAATCCATATTTTAGAAAGAGGTCCAGCAGAGAAACAAATGAGCTGACCTTTTTTGTCCTTTACAAACTCCAGAAGTCTTTGGCTTTCTGAGGTGCCCATTAGATCCCATTGATTTACCAGCTTTGCATCTATAATGTAGCGCTCCTTGATTGGTAAGCTCGAAGGCTGAGTCCCAGATGTGACTAGATAAAAGCGCTTCTCATAAGACTTCATGAAATCGGCAAATCTCGACCAATTAGAATTTCCGAATATATTGGCATAGGTTCTCTGGGCCAAGGATACCTGGAAGGTGTCAATAAAATCATTATATATCTTATTTGTGCAATTCCAGGGCTTATTACATGTATTACAAGGGATGCCAACGTAGAGATTGGGGTCAACAGTCTTAATTGCATTTAAGAGCTGCTGTCTTAAGACACCACCCTTTTCAAAGGTCCAGTTATCACAGTTGGTAAGGGTCTCATCCTTCAAAACACTATATTCTCCATCACTAGGTCTGATTAGACCAAAGGGGGTTTGGGATTTAATTTTTTGTAAGATTGCCTCAAGTTGTTGTTTCATGGAGCCATTGAGTGGTTCATTTACCTCGGTTACTGAGATTTCGATTGTTTCACCTGTGCTTGCTTTTCCAGCCAACTGGTCCACTTGATTGAGTGCATAGGCATTTTTTCCATCCTTCTCCCAATGCTGCTTTCCAATATGTAGACTGCAAATAAAATCGAAGAATATTGTCTGATATCCAGCCGCATGGTATTTATCTGCATAATCACGCTCAAAGAAATTATTTACAGAATTGTAATTACCTAGCTCGATTATCTTAGAAGCTCTACAGACAGATGGTTGTAGAGAATAATGGGGCCAATAGGCGCAGTTAGGTCCCTGGACATTGTCTTTCTTAATATGTAGAACAAGACCATCCTCCTTGGGACCCAATGGTGCCACATTTACACGCTCCATGTCTGCCATCATGAGACCATATTCGCGATTAAATACAAGTTGATGTATCCCTATGTTTTCATATTTCTCTAGCGCAGCAATAGCACGTCCAACATACTTTTCTTTCTTGAAATAGACCCAGTCATCTTCCATATGGATCCAATACGTAGGCTTCACTTCAGCGACCTTTGACCAGATTATATTCATACTTTCCCTGTGCCCCTTCTCTGAACTAGATTTCATGTGATACGTGAAAAAGGGATATTGGGTTTGCATCTTAAGACGATCTTCATCACTTGAATTGTCATCGACGCAATAGAAGAAATCTACTTGGTCCAGATCTAGCCAATTTTTCAAAATAGAATTTACCGTCTGCTCAAATAAGTCGAATCGCTTACATGTGGTCACAGATAACATTACGCGGCAATTAGCGCCTAATCTTGTTGAAACATGTGCATCCTTTACTGGTGCCACTAGCAAGGGTCTGTAATGAGCAATGATTTTATCGACAATCTTGTAATTATTTCCATTGAGTGCAATACCACGCATCTTTAGAGCCTCAATGTATTTTAGCATGGAATCTAAGAATTCTAATTTCTGGGGCATATGGGGAATTGCAAATTGAATATTATGGAATAGATTGTGGATCCACCATTCTCCAGACAGCAAGTAGCCTTGGCTAAAAATCATTTCTAGCATCTTAATGCATGTATCATAACGGTTTACACGCTCAGATACGATAACCATGTAGTAGGGCAAGTAGAAGTCATATTCCTCCTTCTTAGTGAATAAGTAATCTGAGACATTCTCCTTTACAAAATTATTCTCATAATGGTCAGCAATCATTGTGTAATAAGCGTAGGCAGCTTCGACTGGTCCATTTATGCAGTAATACTTGATGAGACGGTAAATCCCTTCTATTCTGCGTTTATCATACTTGAATGATTCTATTAAGTAAAAGAGACCCTCCTTATTCCTTTGTAGCTTATCATATTGATCATAGATTTCAATACAAGATACATATTTCTCCTGGACCCAATTATCTATTTCTAGAACTTTCTTATAGTATTCAATGGCCTTCTCATGATGATTGCAACTATTGTAGCTCTGCGCGGTGTAGAAACAGTAGCGATTGTAAATTGGATCTTTCTTTTCAAAAGCCTCCTTGAAAGCCTTCTCGAGAATCAAACCATCCTTCAGATACTTATTGGGATCCTTATTTCTTGCACCACGACGACCAGAAATGAAATAATAGTTGCCAAGAACATCAACTAGAGGTCCAGCTTTCTCAAGACATGCAGGGTATTCGTGTAAAACGCCCACATAGTGCCACTTCAAGTCATTCTTGAACAGCTGACATCTAGAATACCGAGTGCCTCCCTCATTTCCAAATATGAACTTATAATGGTCGGCCTCTAAGTTTTCAGGCATCTTGAAGTCTCCCCAAATCTCATCATCAGCATCCCAGACAAAGGCGTAATCTGTCTTCTTGTATGCTACCTCGAATGCCCGAGTTCTGTTAAAGGCAAAATCCCGCCATGGTGTCTCATCGAGTTCCCCAGGAATTCCTTGTTCCTTGAAATAATTCCTAATCAAATCCTGTGTTCCATCCGTGGATCCATTGTCATTGATTGCCCAATAATCAAACTTAATGTATTTTGCTAGCATCTTGAAACAGTCAATAATAAGATGCGCCTCATTCTTGACTATCATTGTCAGACAGATGCTCTTAGACATACTATTCTGAAGACAAGTGGTAACTTTAGATGTCTCAAATTAACGTATCTAAGTATCTAAAAAAAAGACTTGTGGCGTAGTATCAATATAATCTAAGAGTGTATCAGGCAGTATTTTGATACCCCTCCTTAACCATGCCGGAATTACACTAGAGAACTCTGGTTCAATCATGAATTTACCTTTGTGTGCTAGAACAATAAAAGTCCATTCACCATTGAAACTCGGAACAAATACTGTATATACATAATATCTGAAATCAGTATTTATAAAACAGAGATTTTTTACAAGAGTAATAATTTCATTGAGCTTCAGTGTATTCCATGGTTGATATAAGCCTGCATTCATGACGAAACCACCTTTTTTGACCTTTATAGATTCCATGACATTATCTAAGAGCTCATACCAGCGTTCCGTTTTCAAGTCAGGATCCGTTAAGTCTATTATTACACCATCGTAGTCTTTTCCAGATTTCATAAAATCCCAGGCGTCCTCGTATTTTACATTAAGCCTCGAGTCATGAAAAGCACCCATTGACCATTCATGCCCATTGTATCTCATGAAGTCTACTAATTCCTTATCATAGTCAACCATTGTGACCTTTTTTACCTTGGACCACCTGAGAACTTCGCGTGCAGTAGAACCTTCTCCACCCCCTAGAATCAAGATGCTGTCTTTTGTTTGCAATGTGTCCATCAGAGGATGAACAAGAGCATTGTGATATATTATTTCATCTTTAGTGGTGCTTTGAAGACATCCGTCTAAGAATAGCATTTTACCCCAGTAATTTGATTGTATTATGTCTACATCTTGTTTACTAGTTGTTATATGTGCGGATTCAGAATTATAATACAAGTAATTCCTTTCGACCCCTTGGTCCTTATCTTTTTCATGGAATTCTAAGACAGACCTTACACGTGTCAATCCCTGCATGCTATATACTATATATAAGATGGTTTAGACCCATAAATATTTGCAATATGGCGCCTGAAAGGCTTAAATGCTAAAAACAGCTACCTCAAAAATTGATGTTATTTCCCGGCTTAGAAAAGAACACACATACCCACAGAGATGCCTTCCTCTTCTGAAATTGAACCAATTATGGGTATCCAGTTTAGCATCTTCTCCCCAGATGAGATTGAGCGTCGTTCAGTTGTAGAAATTACATCCAATAACACATATGAAGGTAATGAGCCGAAGATTGGAGGTCTATTTGACCCTAGAATGGGCGTCCTAGAGAATGGCAAGCAATGTCGTTCTTGCGGTCAATCTAATAATAACTGCCCTGGGCACTTTGGTCATTATAGACTTGGTCGCCCCGTTTACTATATCCAATTTCTTCCAATGATCCTGAATGTGCTGAGTTGTGTTTGCGTCTCATGCTCTAAGCTTTTAGTTGACAAGGAAATGCGTTCTTCAATCAGGCTAAAGAAGGGTGAGGGGCGCTGGAAAGAGCTCATGGAGGCATCCAGTAATATTTCCAGATGTGGTCAGGAGACAGAGGATGGGTGTGGCTCCAGACAGCCTGACCGTTATAAGCGTGAGGGTATTGCTAGAATAGTGGCAGAGTGGGAGGCTGTTGATGGAAAGGAAGTAAAGCACGATGCAATGAAGCAGCCTCTAGAGGTGGAATACGTGCAGCGTCTCTTCAGACGCATCACTGATGAAGACGTCGCCTTCATGGGCTTCAACCCTCGCTGGTGTCGCCCTGATTGGATGATTTGCTCTGTTCTCGCCATCCCTCCACCCCAGGTGCGCCCTTCTGTGGTGCAGGAGAACAACCAGAGATCAGAGGATGACTTGACCCACAAGCTCTTTGAAATCATCAAGACGAACAAGATGCTTCTAGCAAAGATGGATGCCGAAGGATCGAAGGCGAACAAGAGTTATATCGATGAGCTTACCAATGTGCTCCAGTATCACATTGCGACCCTCGTAGACAACCAAATTCCTGGTGTTGCTCCTTCAGCCCAACGTGGTGGTCGCCCCTTGAAGTCAATCCAACAGCGCCTGGGTTCAAAGGAGGGTCGTATTCGCTATAACTTGCAGGGTAAGCGCGTGGAGTTTAGTGCTCGTTCCGTTATTACTCCTGATCCCAATATCTCTATTGCGGAGCTTGGTGTTCCAATGAAGATTGCAATGAACTTGACTGTTCCTGAACGCGTGACTGACTACAACCGTGACAAGATTTACAAGCTCGTTCAAAACGGTTCAGCGGTATACCCTGGTGCCAAGACTTTAGTGCGCGCCGATGGCCGTATGATCTCTCTAGCTCACGTGAATACTAAGGAAATCGTCCTATACAATGGTGATATGGTGAACCGTCATTTGATGGATGGCGATATGGTTCTCTTCAACAGACAACCTACCTTGCACAGAATGTCTATGATGGGACACCGTGTCCGCGTCTTGCCATACAATACATTCCGCTTGAATGTATCAGTGACGGCTCCATATAATGCAGATTTTGACGGCGATGAGATGAATGCCCATATTCCTCAGAGCTCCGAGGCAATCCAGGAGCTCCAGGATATTGCAGCGGTTCCCTATCAAATGATTTCACCCAGACACCAGAAGCCGGTTATCAAGGTAGTTCAAGATGCTTTGCTAGGCTCCTACCGTATTACAAAGCAAGGAGATACATTTACAAAGAAGGAGATGATGAACTTGATGATGTGGAATAAGCGCTTTGATGGAAAGTTGCCTTCCCCCACTATTGAGAATGGTGCCCCTAGATGGTCTGGGCAACAGGTTCTTGGTTCATTGTTGCCACCCATCAACTCAGACCTGAAGAATAAGTTCTTTGATGATGACTCCAATCCTAACAACATGGTTAAGATTCGTGAAGGTATGATTCAGGCATCGGGTATCGTAGACGATGATATCTTGAACAAGACGGGTGTTGGTATTGTTCACACGACATTCAATGACTTTGGTCCTCAGGCGGCTGTAAATCTCATTGATACTATACAGAGCACAATTGAAGCCTACTTGATCATGAGTGGTTTCTCCATTGGTCTCTCTGATTTAGTAGCGGATGATAAGACTTTGTCAACGATGAATGATATTGTTCAGGCACGCAAGAAAGAAATCGATGAGATCGTGCTTCAGGTGCACATGGATTTGTTCGATAACAACACGGGTCGTTCAAACCAGGATGAGTTCGAGGGCCAGGTCTTTGGTAAGCTGAATAAGGCAATTGAGGAACTAGGTAAGCTAGGTCAGAAAGCCTTGGCTCAGGAGAACCGCTTGATCAGTATGTTGAAGGCGGGCTCTAAGGGTTCCACAATTAACGTATCACAGATGGTAGCATGTGTTGGTCAGCAGAACATTGAGGGTCGTCGCATTCCCTTTGGCTTCACTGACAGAACCTTGCCTCACTACAAGAAGTTTGATGACGGTGCGGAGGCCCGTGGCTTTGTGGAGAATAGTTTCGTGAAGGGCTTGACACCTCAGGAATTCTTCTTCCACGCTATGTCTGGGCGTGAAGGCTTGATTGATACAGCTGTGAAGACGGCAGAAACTGGTTATATCCAGAGACAGATGGTGAAGGCGATGGAGGACTTGGTCACACAGCATGATGGAACTGTAAGAGATGCGCGTGGTGGCATTGTGCAATTCCATTATGGCGAGGATGGTATCAGTTGCACGAAGGTGGAGACCCAGGGTCTCAATATCCACGGAATGAGCAACGATGAGATTCGAAAGCTAATTGGTCTCCAGGGGGTTGATTGGACTAGTATCCTATCAGAAGATGCTAACCGAACAGAGAACGCTGAGCTCATCAATGCATTTGTTGACCAGACAATTGCAGACCGCGATATGTTGGTAAATGGTGTCTTTAGAAATGGTCGTTCTAAGAGTTTAATGGGTCCAATGAATTTGGAGCGCATGATTATGAATTTGAAGGTGAAATTCAATATCCAGGCTACAGGGAAAACCGACCTAACCCCTGAATACGTAATCGAGGCCTTGAAGACCCTTCACTCACGCACTCTACCCTTTCACAAAATGTGGTCTGCAATGCTAAGGTTCTATCTTGGACCTCACAACTCCATTGTCAAGCATCGCCTAACTAAGATGGCATTCGATACGATGGTTGAGCAGATCCTAGTAAAGAACTGGACATCCTGGGCCCAACCTGGTGAGCAGGTTGGCATTATCGCGGCTCAAAGTATTGGAGAGCCCGCAACTCAGATGACCTTGAACACTTTCCACTTGGCTGGTGTAGCTGCCAAGTCAGGTATGACTCGTGGTGTGCCTCGTTTGAAGGAGGTGTTCAAGGTGACAAAGGCACCGAAGGCCACTTCCCTAAATATCGCCTTGAAGCCAGAGTTCCGCGATGACAAGGAGAAGGCTCGTGAGGTGGCGCAGGATTTGGAGCTAACAATGTTGCGCGACATTGTAAAGACGGTTGGTCTCTACTATGATCCTAAGGATGAAACAACTGTAATCCCTGAGGACAGAGATTTGATTGCATTCTATAACCTATTTGAACAGAGGGAAGCTGGTTCTACAGGTGAAGATACTGAGGTTGAGAAGTTTAGCAAGTGGATGTTACGATTGGAATTCAACAAGGATGCAATGTTCAATCGCAATATTACCATGGATGACGTTGCCTTTGTTCTCAATGAGAAGTTTGGTTCAACGGTTGCCATGGTCTACACGGATTTCAACTCTCAGAAACTTGTCATGCGTATTCGCTTGGACCGCGAGATTGATAATGAAAATGACGACTATACGAATTTCAAGAAGTTCCAGGCAAGACTTCTAATGACGGTTGCAATTCGTGGTGTTCCTGGCATTAAGGCAGCTTCCTTCAGTAAGTCTGAGAACCGCGTCGAAATCCTAGAGGGTGTTCCCACTAAGATCTCAGAATACGTTTTGGATACAGATGGCAGTAATTTCATTGAGGTAATGAACCATCCTGCGGTAGACCCTACGCGTTTGTATACCACGAATGTCCACGATGTAATGGATGTTCTAGGAGTGGAGGCTGGGCGCAATGTGCTTCTAACAGAGATTGACTCCTTATTTGCGGATGCAGGTGTGAACTACAGGCATTTAGGTTTGCTCATTGACAGTATGACACGCAATGGTCGCTTGATGTCAGTGGATCGCTATGGCATCAATAAGAATAATATTGGCCCTTTGGCAAAGGCATCATTCGAGGAGACAGAGAAGATCTTGCTTCGTGCTGCTCTGTTTGGTGAGATGGACCCAGTAACTGGCGTAAGCGCGAAGATCATGACGGGTCAGCCTATGCGTGGTGGCACGACTTTCAGTCAGTTGCTACTCGATGAGGCAGCCTTCATGCGCCTACAGAAGGGATTGCCACCTGTAGCGGATGCAGAGGAGGAAGATGTAGAAGAGCTTGACGATGATGACATTGCCGAGGAACTTGCAGCTGCCACAGATGACAAATGTAATGCAGTGCGCTTGCGTATGAATACTGTAATGCCCGATGGCGATGTAGATTTGGAGGAGCCAGATGTGGTATTCAATGTTCTAGAGTAAGCATGGCTATATGAATAAACAATAATAATACTTATATTCTATGAGTATGATTAGAGTTATTGATTAATTTATTTTCTGTTTTTCTTTGTCTTGTTTTTCCTGGCCTTTCTAGTTTTCTTAGAACCACCTCTTGCTCCCTTGGGAACCTTGATACCAGCCATGTTGCGGATTAAATTAGCGGGACCGCGCCCAGGTTCTCCACTTTGACCAGTCATCTTTTCGTAAACATTAGTAACGGCAAGTCTTTTTGCTTTAGAGTTTATCGCATTACTGACAGGATTCCTTAGCCAATCTATTGGTATACGCACTTCATCACCAATCTGTGTTTGATAATTTTCCGTGGGAAACTCAGTATCGTCAACGTGAACAACGCATATTTTAGGCCTATTTGGATTATTATTGTAATAATCCTCTTCATAGCAATTCAGAACAGTACCATAAAAAGTATTACCGGTTCCCCATTCCACTTTATCTCCTCGTTTAAATGTCATTCTACAATAAGGGTTTAAAAAACATTCGTGTATATTATATATACGAGATGTTTACTCTCCTTTTTGCTCTTCTAACAGTTCCCACACAATGTTATAACATGACCTTCCACGGATTTAACGCACTAGTGGTAAGCCCTTATCCTTCTTTTACATCTTGGTCTTTGACCAACGGTAAGCAGTATCTCTCTGCTACTGAGCGTGATTACCGTGAGTCTGTATATGACCGGAATGTTCGCAAGGTTGCCAAGCACAATGCTAAGGGTCTTTCTTGGAAGATGGGTCTCAACAAGTTCGCTGACCTAACGAGAAAGGAGTTTTCTAAGCTTTACTTGGATGGTGGATACAACAATGCAACTCACAACCGTGTGAAGGACTACAACTGGACATTGCTTAGCAGTAATGTATCTGCTCTACCCAGTTCCGTTGATTGGACGACCAAGGGTGCCGTGACACCCGTGAAGGACCAGGGGCAATGTGGCTCATGCTGGGCTTTCTCTAGCACGGGTGCACTTGAGGGTGCCTGGTTTTTAAAGAAGAAGCTTCTAACTAATCTTTCTGAGCAGCAACTTGTGGATTGCTCTACTAGTGAGGGCAATCAGGGATGTAATGGCGGTCTGATGGACTATGCCTTCCAGTATGTAATTGACAACAAGGGTCTAACGACTGACAAGGCATATCCTTATACGGCGACGGGCCCCAATACCTGTGTATCTAGTGGCCTCCCAGTAGCCGCTACGGCTTCTGGCTTCAAGGATGTTCCCACTAACTCCCAGGTTGCGCTCATGACGGCAGTTGTCCAGCAGCCTGTTGCAGTGGCGATTGAGGCAGATGAGAGTGCCTTCCAGCTCTATGCTTCAGGTGTTCTAACGAAGCCTTGTGGCACTAACCTGGATCATGGTGTTCTTCTTGTAGGATACGGGTCTCTCGGTGGTCTCGACTATTACAAGGTGAAGAATTCTTGGGGTCTCGACTGGGGCATGAAAGGGTATGTGCTCCTTGCACGTGGTCCTACTTACAATGGTGCTTCTGGTCAGTGTGGAATCCAGATGGATCCTTCTTACCCTGTAGTGTAAAACACAAATAAATTTGAATGAAATTATATTTCCATGTAAAACATAGAAATCCAATGTCATTTCGCGATTACAAGGCAGATGAGGAAAATCTCAAGGATAGATTTCCTGGTATTACGCTCCGTGTAGAACCGATTGAACCTGCTGACCATTATTATACTGATGGGGATTCTGAGAAATCTATTTGCAAAATAATTTTCACAGGTGGAAACACGGTCTATGTTCCCCAACTCATTTACAATGTAAATCCCCAACACAAAAAGATAATTGAGGACTGGATACATTACGTAAAATCGAAGGGCTAAACAAGCACCTTGTACTACAAGTATGTCGTGGCCCTTAGTGAAACCTCCCTGGAAACATGTAAAATGGCTCACCTGGTATAAATCAACACCATCTACGTGGCCCGTACCACCAACACCTCTCTGGTCTGATTCAGAAGAGCCTTTGCCGAGAGAAAAGGGTGAACTCGACATTTTAAAAGAAGAAATAGAAATACTTGATACAAAGAATGAATGGGAGTATTTGAAGCGTGCATCAAATCCATATGAGTTAGTATTCTCACAGAGCCAAGATGTAAGAATTCCTCAATCTATTTGTTCATTAAGACCATTGAGTCGCTCTTTTTTTAAGATGATTGAAATCTTGATTGTCATGGATTTCTTTAGAAGGCATTCGGATCCAGTTAGAAAATCTGTTATAAGGTCTGCCCATGTATGTGAGGGACCAGGTGGATTTATTGAGGCACTCTTACATCTGGCTCAAAAGAATAATTTAACTCTAGAAAATGCGTGGGCTATGACATTAAAACCAACGAAAACAAATATCCCAGGGTGGAAGCGTGCATATCATTTTTTGAGAAAGTCGCCAATGGTTCATATTGAATATGGATCAGATGAAACTGGGGATATCATGGTCCCTGTAAATCAAGGTGCCTTCCTAGAAAAAACTAGAATGAAATGTCATATATTTACTGCAGATGGTGGTTTTGATTTCAGTGAACATTATGGAACACAGGAAGAAGAGGTCTTACCCTTGCTAGTTTCTTCTGCTCTAATTGGTCTTCAGACACTTGTAAAAGGTGGCGATTTTATCTTGAAAGTCTTTGATACTGAGTCAAAGGCAACCATGGATTTGCTAGCTTTACTTGCATCTTGCTTTGATCATTGGACCTTATATAAGCCTGGCTTGAGTAGACCCTGTAATGCAGAGAAATATTTCTTAGGCCGCGGATTTCGTTCAGCTCCAGGTTGGATATTGAAGACACTGGTGGAAATACGGAATGCATATGCTTGTGGGTTCAAGCATATGACTTCTATTTTTACTTCCCTACCTGAACACGTTCAAATAGATATTAATAGTCTCAAGGATGATTTCTTAGAACAACAAGTTTCTGCATTGAAATATGCAATTTCTAAGAAAGATGAGTGGAATGAAGCTAATGAAAAACAATGGAAAGAAATACAAGATCATTCCATTCATTGGTGTAGACAATTTCAAGTTCCTATAAAACCCTTTACTGGAATTTCAACTATAGTTAATAAGACAAACGCTATTCCGTGGAATCAAGTTGTGGCTTCACATAGGCGTTTAGAAGATGTTGTCCAACCTGAATAGACGCCTCATGCTGAGATGCACGTCCTTCACCCATCTTCTCAAGCATCCTAATCATTAAATCAAGAGACCTTTGGTCATAACCACCAGGTCTACTGATCATCTCCAAAATATTGGGATACTGTTCACAAAATTCAGGGAACACTGATTTTACGTCATCCATAGAATGTCTATCCTTTAGCATTTTAGAAATTTTCTCAATATGATCCTTTACAAAGGCAGAACGTTCAGTCGCATTAAAACGAGTAGGTTCATTTTGAGCCTTCTCAGACAAATTCTTAACAGAATCACGGTCAAATCCAACTTTGCTCATCTATATTTCAGTATACAGATGAATATAAGAAAAACACCGCACTCAATTAGATATGTCATTCCCTGCAGAAAAACCATTTAATCCACCTGTTTCTAAGACACCTGTTCTAGGCCCGTCTTCCGGAAACCCAGCATCGTTTCGGGACCCTAGTTCGGTGGCAGCAGTAGGAAGTACAATTCAAGCTATGTCCGACCAGGCATCTGCAGATACTCTATATGATGCACCTACCGCTAAGAAAGAAGGTTTTGAAGGCTTTCAACCTTTAGAAGGTTTTCGTAATGAAGTCTATAGCCCATGGATCTTGAAGACTGAATCGTGTTCTAATTCAAAGAGAAAGAAAGAAGGGTTTTCCAGTGTTATCCTACGTCCAGCAGAACATATACCTTATAAAACGACTAATACTGTAGCTTTATGTTTACTAATTTTAGGAGCTGGATTTGTTTTAGTGTCGTTTTCTAATAAGAAATAAATGCTAAGCGAGTTTATAGATAAACATGGCAGGAAAAGAAGAAGATTGTTTAAAACTCCTTTCCGCTTGGATTATTGAATACAAACGGAAAACGTGGAAAGAGCATGTGAAAACAAATGATGATGCAAATGAATTACAGTTATATAAGACAAGTTTAGAGCAACTGGAGACTCGTATTAGAAAGGCAGTCTACATGGAGGATACAAGCAATCTTTTAGCTCTAGGGTGGCCAGAGGAACTCATGGAATGCATAAAGGACATGGCTATAAGATCTGAATTAATGGATATGCTTTATGAGTCATTAGTAACCCATCACTTCAATCGTAGCCCGAAGCATGAAGAAGAATTAGAAAGAGAAAATGCTGGACTAAGGTAGAAGATGGTGAGTTCCTTGCCATATGATCAAGAAAAAGGATGCCCTGATGGTTTCCATAAAAGATCTTCCTATACGTCAAAAAGAGGACATCGCGTTCCTCCTAGATGCGTAAAAGCCCAAACAGTTTACAGAGAATCAAGAAAGAATTACTCAAGACGTATTTTAAGAAGACAAGAAGAAAGACTTGAACGTGCACATCATAATAAGACTTCTAAACTCAGATGCCCTCCAGGTAAGGTTCAACGCCACGGTTATGTAAGACGCTTTGGTGCTACCGTAATGAGAAAAGGATATACCGTGAAGAAGGCTTCTGGAAAAGAATATCATATTAAGCCTGCCCAGAAATCAGTTTACGTCAAGCCTGCATGTGTAAAAGATAAGGGTGATAAAAAAGTGAAGCCCCCTAGTCCCGGCGACCGTATAGGTCCTCTAAGGAGAGGAGAACTCAAAAAGCACGGCTACATCTACTTGAAACATCGTGAAGAGAGACATTCGGCCTTAAGAAAGGCAATAAAGGAATTTGGACCACTTGGTGTATTCCGTAAACTAGATATTGTGGCAAAGCTTTCTAAGCATAGTGCTCCTGAGGCATCTAGAGTATTTAAGGCAGACAGAGATTGGTTAAGACATAACTACGAGCTAACACTTTAGTATTAGCAGATTCCTATAAATCGGAACAAATTAACAATGTAGGTAAGACTAGTAATAATTTTAGTATCTTGTGAAAATAAGAAGAGGAATGGATCAAACCACTACTCCTGTTATTAAAGAATATCCTGTTCCATATTTATTATTCACTTTACTTCTTGTGGTCTGTTTTGGTCTATTTTTTGGTCTAGAAAATACTGCAAGTATGATTGATATACAAATGAATTGGTCAAAATATAGATGTCAGCCTCAAATGATGCCTTTAGCAGGACTCTTTGGATACAGTGTGAATGAGAACTTTGAATTCTGTTTACAGCAAATTATTCAGGAAACCACAAAGGGTATTACTGGGCCATTTGCAACTGGTATGTTTGGTTTCAGTAATATTTTGATGAATTTGATGAATTCGGCGAATTCATTCCGAACAATGATAGCAACCTTGGTTGGTGGAGTTATCAAAATTGTAAACGAATTCAAAGCACGTATGACGGCTATGATGGGTCGTGTAAAACTTACGGCATCAAGAATGAAAACACTAATGTATCGTGTATATGGAACAATGTTTGCCGTAATTTACATGGGTATCTCAGCTCAGACAGGTATCTCAAACTTTGGAGATACCTTCATTTTCAAGTTTATTGATGCATTTTGTTTTCCTCCGGAACAAGTCATTACACTACAGAGCGGTGAAACATATCCTATCTCAGAAATCAAGGTAAATGATATTTTACAAGGGGGGCACAAGGTGGAGACAGTCTATAAGTTTTTCTCAGATGGACAGGAAATGGTTGAGTTTACTCACCCCTTGGATAAAGATCAAATACAAGTGAGTTCTAATCATTTCATAAAATACAATGGAAAATGGATTATGGCCAAGGACCATCCTGAGGCGAAGGCGATTGGAGGATGGTCAGGTGGTCTAGAAAGACCTTTATATTGTCTAACAACGGACGATCATTTGTTACCGGTTGGACCCTACATGTTCGCAGACTACGATGAGACAGATGAAGCAAATGCTGATACTCAGGCATGGGTTGACAAGTCCTTGAATGGAAAAATAAGAAAAGAGAAACCAGTATCTGAATTGTCTTATGAAGTTGGTTTACCTGCATCCACCATGATTAAGACATTGACAGGATACAAGCCATTATATGAAATTCAATTGGGCGATAAGATTACAGAAAGAGACACCGTGGTTGGAATACAGTGCTCAGAAACAAAGGAATTCTGTAGACTATCTTCCACGCAGAGAATTACAAAGGGGTCATTGATTTGGAATGAAGAGAAAGGTGAATGGCTACGTGCTTATTCTTTTTTACCTGATGCACCATCCAATAATACAGAAGTGATAGCACTCTTTGTAAGTCCCGGTGCAAAATATGAAATTATGGGTGGCCATGTAATAAGAGATGCAATGGAAGTATATAGCCCCGATACTAAGAAATTATATGCCGATAGTTTATTGAAACGCTAAAATATACAAACTTGTTAAAGCAGGATTAGAATAGATGGAGGCACCGCCCTCAACACAACAAGGTCTAATTGAACCTAAATATATATTTGTTGGAATGACGATTGCATTAATACTTGGTATAGTGAGCTTCGAACAAGTTGGAATTACAAATGAAGTAATCACAGATTGGTCAGATCGCAGATGCGATCTTGATATTCTAATGACTGCTTTTCGGTATAAACCACCCGATGATCCAAGATCTGTAGCAACGTTTGCATCAGATAACTTTCAGTTTTGCATTACCACTAAAACTACAACCTATCTTGAAACTATTTTCGGTTTACTCTTTGAACTTCTAAGAAAACAATTCGCAGCAGGTGAGATTATGACAAAAGTGTTCAAGGTTCTCAGAGTTCAATTGAACACATTATATGTGCCATTTTCTGAAATGATGAATAAATTCTTCAATAAATTCTCACAAATTGGAGCGATGTCTGCTAGAATTTTTCAGCAAATTTTCATGGCTATGAAGAAGGCAGCATCAACGGCAATTGCAACAATATTTATTGCCTTATCATTGCAGACAGTATTCTTAAATACAATTGATTTTATTATTAAAGTTCTTATGATTGTTTTATATATTTGTATGGCTCTAATTTTCATTTTCTTTTTACCTATCCTACCTTTACTAGTAATTGTCTTGATTACAGTAATTGGTATTGAACAGGCAATGCCTGGTGCCACTGGGCCAATGAGTGTTGTCTTTTGTTTCCATAAGCACACAAATGTCATAATGAAATCCGGTAATTTGCAGCATATTTCTTCATTGAAACCAGGTGATATCTTACATGACAATATATTAGTGCAGGCAGTAATTGAAGTTCCAGGTGAACAGCTTTATAATTTAGACAATGTGTTAGTAAGTGGATATCATTGTATATATGAAGGTGATGAAGTTATCTATGTAAAAGATCATCCTAGGGCTATTAAAATATTAGAAAAGGAAGATACCTTGTGGACCTTGATTACAAATAAGCGTGAAATTCCTGTAATGGGTTCTAAGGGTCCTCTGAGATTTTTGGATTGGGATGAAATTGCAGATTCTAAGGAGGCTGAGAAGGCCTGGGAAATGGTTGCATATGGTATTCTAAATGATTCCAACACCACCGTTAATACAAGGGTTCCTACCTATGCCCCATGTCTTGACTATTCATTGAAGGTATGGATGTATCAGGGTGGATGGAGACCTCTACATGTAGTAAAAGTGGGCGATTGGATTTATGGAAAAGATTGTTATGTAAAGATCACTGGTATATGTCATCGTATTGTTCATACGGCAATTGGTTCCAAGCAAGATAGAATGACTGATGGAAATTGGATCTTAGATGGAGAAAACTGGAAACATCCTGAAGGGAAGGTGGAAGAAATAACTTGGCAAGGTATGCAACTTATTACTGATTTAGGATACTTCAAGATTCAGATGATGAATGGTCAAGAGTATTTAGTGCGTGATTTTACTGAGATTGGATCTAATATGATATTGGAGGCCCATACCCGGGTTGAAGAGCTCCTCGAATAAAAAAAAATAAAAGATGCGCTCATTTCAGAAGATGAGCAAGCAGCTAATGTTTCTCGGTGGAATGATCCTACTTGTAATTGCCGCCCTCCTTGTTTCCCAGAGCCCCCTAGTTCATGGTGTGACACGCGATGGCTTTGCCTCTTACTATCTCCAGAATGCAGGGGGTGCCAAGGAAAGCTATAACAAGATGGGACCCTTTGATGCCGTTGGTCTAACCTGTCCGGATGGCGTAAGCAAGTGGAAGTGTAATACTCCTAATGAGCCCTTGAATGGCCCTGCGTTTGAGCCCGGCCCAGATTCCCTCTTCATGTTTAAGAATAACCAGTGTAAGCCTGAGTGCTGCCCTTCCTCTTACTCATGTGATGGTGGATGCGTTTGCACAAGCCCTGACCAACGTCAGGTAATTGCTTCTCGTGGTGGCAATCGCACGAAACCCGAAGATTCTTTATAGGAATTTTCAATATACACAGCCTTAAAAGAGCTTTTGATAAGGCTTTTTTAAAGCTTCAAATCACTTTTGGTAAGCTTTTTCTAAAAGCTTTTTAGTAGATGAACAGCACCGTTCAAAGAATGAACAGCTTAGTTGCATTACCTGCAAATTCTGTTAAAAATATTCCTAAGATGAACAATGGCTCAAGTGGAGCAAATTCTGGGTCCAGTTGGAATACACCTCTTCTATGGTTCTGTGGATTTCTTCTAATTGCTATAATCTTGTTTTCCTTTTATTATCGTGAATTCATGAGTGCTATGAATAATATTACAGATCAAATCAATCTATGGCTAACAGGAACTGGGGCACCCCCTGAAAAGAAGCAGGAGGATATTCCAGTTGCACCCCCTATACCTCCGCAAGATGAGACTACAAAAGAGCATACCGGCATGAGCGGAATTGTAGAGAAAATCCTACCTCCGGCAAAAGAAGTCTTTACTATAAGCAAGAATAATTACTCATACTATGACGCGGCTCCTCTCTGTAAGGCCCTTGGTGCTGAACTTGCTACGTATGAACAAGTGAAAGATGCATGGCAAAAGGGGGCTGATTGGTGTAATTATGGGTGGGTAAAAGGTCAGATGGCAGTTTACCCAACCCAGAAGAGCACCTATGAGGAGCTACAACAGGGGCCTGCTGAGCAAAAGGGGGCCTGTGGAAATCCTGGTGTAAATGGTGGTTATTTTGATAACCCAGAACTCAAGTATGGTGTAACCTGTATTGGGAAGAAACCTTCCCAATCGCAGCATGACGCTAACGCAATCATGGCAGGATCTACAAGACCTCTTACACAATCAGGTTTAGAATTTGATAAAAAGGTCCAGCAATTCAAGGAAGAGGCTGATAGCATGGGCATTCTCCCTTTCAATAAGGAGCACTGGGGTTCTTAGAACAGTGGGTATTTTAAACTGGTACTTCTGCCAGTTCAGCCCATTTAGAAACTACTTGACCCCATTCAATAAATCCATTCTTCCTAGCCCACGTAGCCTCTCTTAATAATCCAGTCCTTGTAATTTCAAACATCCCAGTCTTAAAAGATTTTTTTAGATATTTCCCTATAAATGTAGCAGTTGAATTACCAGTTTGAGTATCTGTTATCTTATAAGCATTCATTAGAATAAGTAAATCATTTTCACTTATTCTAAACATTCTCTTTGTTATTGTCATTTTTTAGACAATGATACTTTTCAATTTTATGCCATTTTAAAATGACCAAGGGTCTAAATATATAAAATGAAAAAGGCTTTAGAAAGAGGTTTTTAGTAAACTGTTTCTACAATCTTTTAATACAAGTCCCACTTCTTCTTTGATGTAGTATCAGGGCCACTAGTCTCCTCCTCGGCCTCAGCTTCTGCCTCTGCATCAAATATGCTCTGTGTAAATGCTCCAGGCTTCCCTGATGTTACATCAATCCAAACATAACAGAATTCTCTAATCAAATGTTCAAACCGCGTTCCAACGACTTCAGATCTAAAATTCCATGGCTCGAGGAAATCAATTAGTTGAATTGTATCGACAAAGAAATCAAATGTCTCTCTATCCTCTTGAAAATCACGATGCTTAGGTTTAGGGATCTTAAGATCCTTCCCATACATGTCTGTAGTAGTATGAATCATATAGCAAAGATGAACGAAATTCTTGGCAATATAATTATCATCACGGGACCATTTATATCCAATATTCTTAATCCAAGGGCTTATTCCTTCATAGAAGAAGATTAACATAGCTTCTTCCATGGTTCCTTCCTGCTCTTTATTGCAACCAGGTCCCACATATGCAAACTGATTCTTCCAATTATAGAATGATAGCATACTAATGTGTATGAAACTTAACTAATGTATGCTTTTTACTAAGTGGTGGGCGCTTTCAATTTTTTGAGCCGTAAACTGGTGGTCACTTGCCTACCTTGTTTCATGTGTTGAACAAAATCATTTGCCATTTTTTCGGGATTAATAATTTCAGGGCGACCCTTGAAAAAAGATAAAGCAGAATCCTGTAATGACTTCATAGTTAATCCAGCGGTTGCCTTTTCTTCCTGTAATTGTAATTGCCCCCCGGAGATTTGAATTACTGCATTAGGCATTTGGTGTTGTGTAAGCAATGAGTGTATCTGTTCCTCATATGCATCGCGCTGCTTACGAACATTCGTAATTTGTTTGTTCAAAGCTGCTGACATATTATCGTAGTGAACCCATCCACGAACATTGTGTGCTAGTGCCTCGTTGTTCATTTATTAGGATTATTGATTTAAGACTGGTTCTATAGCCGCATTTGCTGCTTGTATTGCAGCATTGGATACTTGTGTAATGGAATGCATCGGCAGCTTAGATGACATGTGTAATTGAAACATAAGAAGTCCAACTGTTGTAAGAGACATTAGTAAAATTAAAGAAAATAAGATACAAGTCAAAATAATATAGGGGAACATACGATCTAGTAAATAACGGAGCATGGGGTCCAAACAATTCTGCTGGATTCTTTCGCGGTTTCTAGCCTCCTGAAAGAATTCAACAGCTCTATCTAAGATATTATATACCATGGTCCCGGGCTTTGCCTTAGACATCTCTACCGAAGCCCATTTAAACTTGAATTGATAGGGAAACGCAGAGAATGTCCTTTGTTCCGCCTAGTTGGGATGCTGTAAACGGTCATTATGTTATTAACCTTGTACCGGCATTGACTGATAAGATGCGTGTCTTTATAATGAAAGATACAAATGGAAGCACTGTGTTTAAGGATAATGATGCAGTTGAAAACTATACAGATGCGATTATTAATAATCTTATTGACGAGGGTGCAAGTGGAAATTGGTTTGCAAAGTTGCCCTCTCACGACCAGCTTTTAAAGAGGGTAAAACATTCATTCAGTAGCCTAGCACAGGATACTGAAAATGCTGCAGCTCTAACAACGCTTCTTCTAACTCCTAAGGTTGTCACCCTTCTATGGACACCTACCTACGTTGCGCCTTCCAGCATTCCTCAGATTTCATTTGAGGAAAGTGAAAGTGAAACCTCTTCTCAAGGCGATGAAGTTGAAATCTCTGAGTCTGCGTTGCCCCCAGTTGAACTTGTTAATGATGCACAAGAGGCACAAGAAGATTATTTACTAACACGTCTCCGGGCCGCCAAGGCCAGAGTTGAGGCCGAGCAGATTAGGATGCAATATTTTGAGGCTACAGGTCGAATGCCCCCGGATTCGGAGGATGAGGATGAATGAGTGCTATCTTTTTTATACATTGCTAACAGAATAATCGGATGTCAGGCCTAAGAACTCGCGACATCGTATTAGGATTAGTTGCCGTTGCCGTTGTAGCATTTGCAGTATATCTCATTGATCCTTCCCTAGGTGGATTATTACGCCGCGACGGTTTTATGGGTACTCTTTCTTCTGCTTCTCTTGGAAACCAGCCCGCCAACTTCCCTGGTGGCGCAGGTGGTGCAATGCGCGACTCTGTAATGAGCAATCCTAACAGGGCCGAGGGGTTCGCTAACTTGGGTGATATGGAGGGCCCCGCTTCTTTCGGAGATGCAGAGAAGCCCGAGGGATGCTACCCTCGCGACCAGCTAACCCCTGGTGAGCTATTACCCAAGGACCAGAACAGCGTATGGTCCCAGCAGAACCCTATGGGCACAGGATCTCTAAAGGGTAAGAACTTCTTATCTGCAGGTGCTCTAATTGGCATCAACACTGTTGGCCAGAGCATGCGTAATGCTAACTACCAGCTTCGTTCTGAGCCCCCTAATCCCCAAGTCGCAGTCTCTGTTTTCAACCAGAGCACAATCGAACCTGACACCAACAGACGCTCTCTCGAGATTGCGTAAACGCAGCTATGCTAAGGCTTTTTATATTTACAAATTCATGTGATATCATCATAAGATATTACACGACTTTAGATGGATACAGTTGTATCAGGAGTATGGGGTTTCTTTCATAATGCAACTTCTAAATACCCAATCATTCATGTTCGCAGTAAGGTTGATGGTTTGATGTATAATGTTCGTGATATGCCTGATAAACAACAAGCTGCAGATTTATTAGCCCGTGTTAGACACAAGTTGCAGAAACTCATTGATGTACTCCGGCATAGATATCCTAATAAACCTCAGGTAATTCAGCTCAATGAGAAGTTTGAGGCTGACCCTAAGCGTTTCTATGAGGCAACTCCGGATTCTGAGCATGTTTCTTACAGCGTAAATAAGGGTGATAGTATCCACCTCTGCTTGAGACAAAAAGATCAGACAAACGAACCTCTAGTTGATGAGAATGTGATGGTATTTGTTGCACTACATGAAATGGGACATGTTATAACATCCCCGTCAGTGGCCAGCCATGGCCCTGAATTCTGGAATAACTTTGGATGGCTTCTCAGGGAAGCTGAATCAATTGAAATCTATAAATATCAGGATTTTCGTGCACATCCTGTGAAATACTGTGGTGAAAAAATAACAGATCAACCCAAATACGATGCAGGAAAAGATTATCCGGATGTCATCGGCAACCCTCTCAAGATAGGAACCGTAGGTTAGTTGGCATTTTTTATGATAAAAAGAATGCGAGAATGAGAGTAGCTAAAATTAACGCTTGACGGTAGATGTCTTTAGACTTAGGAAAACAGTTCAAATCGCTCCTCGAACCTGAAATGATGGAGGAGGGATTTGTTGACCAAACATTAAATTTAAAAATTCACAGATTTACTTCTAACCAGGAGGACATTGAAACTCTAGAACTTGGACCTTTACCCAGATGGTTTACTTTATATGAAGTAAAACTTGCATTGTGGAATGTAAAACAAAGGAATCCATCTTTCTCACCTGCAGTTGTATTCATGGGTATACGTGAAGATCATTCGGAAGAGCATTACAGTATAATTAATGAGCAACTAAGTATTGTTCAGCAACCTACTATTGATGATCAAGCTACTGTAGTAAATAAAGATAAAACAGTCGTTGATGATCAAGCTACTGTAGTAAATACAACTCAATATTCTCCTTCAGTGCCGCAAGTACAACCAACATTAGAAAAACCCAATTCTGCTACGATTAAACCTTCTCAGAGGCCTAAATTAAAGCTTAAGAAGGGAGGAGCTACGCTATACAAGCCAATTGAAGTTCTATGGAAAACTGATAGTTATTTTTCACTAGTAAGTCCTGATCTACGTATGACAGGTCCTCCTGATGACCGATTTGTGGATTCATCTGGTGCTCAAAAATCAGTTTCAAAAACGAATAGGATTCGAATGACCTTGTCAGATATCTTTGAATTAGATAAGGCGAAAGGAATACCTGAAATTCATGTATTTTTGTATACAGATTTAGTCGACCGTATTATTGGACCTAGGCCTCTAGGAGAACGTGATGTATATGGTCGCATCATACCGTATTTTCCATACTTAGACCCTAATGCATTGCCTGATACAACTGGTCAAAGTGTTATTACACCTATTATAATTGCACAGGCAGAACAGACTGCAGCGGCTCTCAAACAATGTATATATTTAGGTAATTTACTAAATGAATTAAAAGGTCAATTACAATTACCTACTTTAGATGGTGTTAAGTTTATCAGATGGGCGTGGAATATAACACCCTCATCATGGGAGGGTCCTGCTATATTATTCTTTGGAACTCGTGTAACCCATGATAGACCATTTATGAGATTCTTTCCTGGAACAGGTCAACCTTTAACTAAAATCCATGTAAGAGGTATTCTACCTATTCCAGATTTAGCTGATCCAAATCTTTTGCTAACTTGGAAGCAAGATAAAAATCCTGATGTTGGCAAGGATTGTATGTATATTAAGATGTCATTATCTGAATTAAGAGAATCGCCACTCTATGCAACAATGCGTATATGGAATGATGGAACATCTGATTTACTAATACAGCCACCGAAGCAAAAACGCATCTTAGATCCTCGTAGTGATTTGGAAACTGCACCAGAATCTTTAGAAGCTGCCCTAGTTGATTTACCTTTCTCAACCCAAAGCCCATCCTTAGCGCAGATTGATGTAGTTTTAAAAATACGTCTTCAGCGTGATGATGCGCCTATTACACGAGCTATATTACAAAGAAGACTAAAGGCATTTTCATCTGTATTCCAGGAAATTCCTCCTCTACCTGAGGAAACCCCCTTGGCAATGATTCGTTTTAAAGGTATTAGTAATTTTTCAAGTGAGGATCGCATTTTTGCATTTTTAACACAGATTGCAAGTCATGAACTTTTAGCAGGAGAAACCAAAGAAGATACTTGGGCTCCTCGTGTATCTGAAGAATTCCAAATTCCTTTACCTGAAGCAAGAACTCAAGTTGTCTCATGGCTCGCTCAGAGGAATGAATATGTTCTAGCAGTTCCTGAGACAAAGGATTTTATTTTGAATAAGAATCCAGGTGTAGATATTGCAATTTACGCGCAACATCCTACATATAATTTCCATATATACAGAGCGGAAAGCTTCCAGGTATATAAGACAATTACGAATCTACTTGGCCTCTTAATAACTGCACCAGCTGATAGATTTACAAGTGGAAAGCCTCCTGTAATAGCAGCGAAAACTGTTTTACCGACTATGGCCCCTCCCAAGCCTATATCACAATCAGTTCCAGTTGCAGAAGAAGGTATTGCATTAGATGAAGAGGGAGATGTATACAAGGATGATGATATTGCCCTTGTACCTGTACCTGTAGCTCCTAGCATAGTAAAACCCAAAATACTATTAAAACTTAAGACACCTACAGTGAAACCTAAAACTTTATTAAAACTTAAGACGCCTACAATTAAGCAAGTTGTTCAAGAAGTTGAGGAACAAGATCAAGAAGCAGTATTTCCAAATGGGACACCTGATGAACTTCAAGAGCAACCTGAGCAACCTGAGCAACATGAGCAAGCTAAAGAAGCTGAGCAACCTGAGCAAGTTGAGCAACCTGAGCAACCTGAGCAACATGAGCAAGCTAAAGAAGCTGAGGAAAATGAAGAAGATGTAGTATTCCAAAATGGACTACCAGAAGAAATTCAGGTTCAAGCTGAACAACCTGAAGAAGCTGAGGAAAATGAAGAAGATGTAGTATTCCAAAATGGACTACCAGAAGAAATTCAGGTTCAAGCCGAGCAAGCTCAAGAGCAATCTGAGGAGCAACCTGAAGAAGAAGATTTTAGTAATATTATGCAATTTGGTCAACGTGGCGGTGCCCAAGCGATTGGCGGTGCATCTAAAAAGAAAAATATCCCTGAAGGCATGACTGAGGATGATATAAAAGCTGCAGAAGCGTTCAAGAAACCAGTGGATGACAAGGCAATTAAGGTCAAGAAATATTACATTGATAAATTAAAGTTAGCAGATGCAGATGTCTTCAATTATTCTACTGCAGGCACTGGTGAACGTGGTTATGTCAGCCATTGCGCAGCGAATGAATCTAGACAACCAATTGTCTTAGATAAGGATGAATTCAAGGAAATGGAAGCAATATATAAGAATGACAAGGATCTAGAATTTGTAGTTTACCCAGAACAATCTTCTAAGGAAAAGGAATTATCATTTCCTAGAAGAAAAGGTGAAGGAAAGGGTGAAGGTCGTCTTGGACAGCCATCAAAAGAGGAGAATGAATCTGGAACCTTCGATGGAACCTTTGATGATAAGACATATCCCAGTGAAAAAAATAAGGAAATTATAACACTAGTAACATACGGCTCTAAGGCTAAAAGAGTTAATTATTATTTCTGCCCTCGACTCTTTTGCGTCAGAGATCGTCTAATGGTAAGATACAAGGATTTCAAGTCAATTACAGACAGAAAGGGTCTACCAAAACCAGCCATGTCTTGTCCCTTCTGTAAGGGTGTATTAGTTGACCCTGATTCGTTCGACAAAGACTCAGATCGGGATTCAAATATGACTGTATTACAACGCAAGACGAGACCTGGATCTGAAACAGAAAGACAGATTTACATTGGATTCTTAGATAAGAAAAAGAATCCAAGTGGAATGTCTTTACCTTGCTGCTTCGCAGATCCTAAAAATCGTTTCACTAGCGACAATGATGCAGAATTCGAGAAGCTTGGTCTACCTCCTATATCAAGAGGTGCTAAACCATTAGAGCAACCTAAGCCTTTAGTGCAACCTAAGCCTTTAGTGCAACCTAAGCCTTTGGTGCAACCTAAGCCATTGGTGCAACCTAAGCCTTTAGTGCAACCTAAGCCTTTACAAGAATCTGAAGCTCCATTAGCACAACCCCTGGCAAATCAAATCATGGGTAAAGAAGTTATTCCTGTAAAACCAAAGTTAAAGATCAAAACTGTTCAGATACAGCCTACACAGGTAGAACAAATACCTGAAGATGAGATAATTCAAACTCAGCAGAAACCATTAGATAGCACTTATGAGGCAGATTTTTATCGTGTAACTCAGGGTGTAAGTGTAAAAACAATCGTAGATTCAACGAGAATACCTCTAGAAATTGTTATACCCAAGGCAGGTGCACCTACAGATCCTAAGTCTGGTCCTCAGGTTGGTCTCCTACCTCAAGCACTTGACCTTTACTTTGAACAAGATTCAACATCAGACAAATTCGCAGCCCGTGATATTACCAGGAAACTAAAGCCGACTGCTAAGGGATTTCTCAGACTAGGTGTTGATAATACAGACTTGAATCGATCTTTCTTATCTGCTCTGGTACCCTTTTTCCAAAAGAAAGGAAATGCTAGAACAATTGTAGAACAATATTTAGATACTCAGATTACTCCTAAGAGATTTGTTCAGATGAACAGTGGAAATCTAGTGAATGAATTTTTCAATAAGTGTCAATCTAAAAGGCAAAACGACATGCGTCAATGGGCATCTGAGCAATTAGGAGTTGACCAGCTAACAAGCGCTAATATTCCTGCGATTGAACGAATGATGAATGCATATGAATGTTTCAAGAGTTTCATGGACGATGAAACTCAGAAAAAGGACCCGCGTATTCTATATCAAATTCTAGCTGAACCTGGATTTTCTTCCAAGAGGGGTCTTGTTCTAATTATCTTAGAAGTGTCTATAGAAGAATTCAATATTAAGAAGGGGGATAAATCTGAATTTAAACGTGATATTAAGTTTGAGAAAATTCGCTTCCCTCCTTATCCTTTAACAGAACAGCAAAAGCAATCTGATATTGGATTTATGGTTCACTATTCCAAGGTTTCACGTGATAGGCAATTTCCAGAGAAAAGAATAATGAAGAATTATGGGTGGGAACCTCTCTTTTATGTTGAAGGGAATTTACCAGATGGTCGTCATACACCTACGATAATGTTTCAGAGGTCAGATGAAAGTAAGTGGCCACATATTGTTCTAAAAAGGGTGAATGAATTCTTTGAGCAATGTTCTATGAAAAGAGGACCTTTTACAAGTCAATTTGGATTTGACCCTCGTGCATTAATCGCTGCATCTGATATTATTTCTGAAATTGCTAGAGCAAAACCAAATGCTATAATTCGCGACTCCTACAATCATATGGTAGGAGTTGCATATAAGTCTCCAGTTGCTGGAGAAATTATCGCGGTTCCAGTGTCAGACGATGGTTCAATGCATTTCAACAAGAATATATTCTTTGACTGGGATGATTTTAATCCTGCATCCGCTGATATAATTATAACGTTTTACAGATCAATCTTACTTTCAGTAGAAGCATTAAAACCCTTCGCAAGATCTTATACTCCAGTGCGCCTGAGAACTCAGGGCGAAAATGTGGTTGGTGTTCAATTGAACAATGGTTTTGTAGTTCCTGCAAAGAATTTTGTAAATCCAGTTAAATTTGATACTGTTCCTAAATATTTTACAGAGGCAGAGTGGAAAGCAATAAATCATAAACCTGCAGATATACCTGATTTCGAATGGCAAATAAATAAGGATATCGCATATGACTCCAAAATGCGTCTGAAGGCATTTGAACACGCTAGTGAAGAAGATAAAAAGAAATACGTTCAACTAGAATCTTCCTCGATTCAAGATGAAATAGAAGATGTTTACCAGCATTTACGTCTCACATTTTCATCATGGTTAGCCAGATCTGGACCCAGCGGTGGTTCTAGTTTCCGTAAAAAGCTAGAAGAAATTTTGAAGCGTTATGATATACCTGTTTTTGAGAAGAGAAAAAGGCTTGATATAATGTTAGAAGGTAAGATTACAGGATGGTTAGAACCAAGTGATGAGAGAGATGAAACTGAATTAGGATTTCTAAGAGTTGATTGTATAGCCCAAGGTGAGACTGGTTGCACTGGAAGATGCCGTTGGAAAGCAGAAGACAATACTTGTAGAATTCATACTCCTGCCACTATAAGACCTAATGAGATAAATCTTCATGTTCCTAGAATGCTTTATTTACGCTTGGTAGACGAGCTCATTCGATTTGCCTCTAGAAGACAGGAAATCTTTGATAAAAAAGTTCCAAGGCTAACAATTAGACAAGATGCTCAGCGAATTGGGGACCAGTATATTGTCCCTGAGGGATCTCCAGACTGGAATTCTTGGTGGGAACTTTTGAGATCTGAGTGGTTTAATGGTGATGGAGACGGTGGAAAATCATTTGATGAACAATTTGAACCTGCTCCTGAATTAGATAAAGACATCTAAAGATGCTAATGGTAAAACTGAATAGATGGATAGTATAGAGAATTATTTAACTAGACATGGGATTGAGGTCTTTGAAAATTATTCTGAACCTCAATCGACAAATCCCCTAGAATATGCATATCAAGGTCTTCTTGAACAGAGAAATAATTTAGTAATTCCAATGGCAAATGAAACCGTTTCAATGTCTGAAGATGATTTGCTTATAAATAAGAATTTACAGACTGCCAATTTGTTTAATCGCTTGAATGAGGAGTTCAAGCAGAAACAAATAAAGTTAGATGAATATAATTCACAACTCAACTCTATTCTAGAAATTCCAACTAAGATTTATACAAATATGGACACTTTAAAAAAGATATATATGTCAAATCACGTGGAATCCTTAGCTGGTCTGAATGAAGTAAATACAAAACTTACAAATTATTTTAATGAAATAAATTCAGTTGTATCTGATATTATACGCAGGAAAATTGCTTCATTGGAAGGTGAGATTGATGATATAACTAGAAAACTAAATGCATTGCGTTCTCTAATAGTAACAGGGGTCAATGAGATTGTGAAACCAAATGACAGAGAAAAGAAAATGTGCCCAGTTTGTTTCGACAATGAAGTAAATACAGCTTTAGTTCCATGTGGTCATACGTATTGTAAAGGGTGTGCTGAGACAGATAGATCTAGATATGCAAAGTGTCCCCAGTGTCGTGCTCAGATTAATGCGAGGGTCAAGATATTCTTTTCTATTTAAAAAATTTAATTGATAGTAAACTATGAACTACATTGTTCCTCGAGTTATTCCTCTAGCAGATCAACTTGAGGAGGCATTCTTTTTTACTATTGATAAACGTGTGTGTACTGGACAGAATGTTCCTATAAATATTTTACTCTCTAAAAATCTTACTGAATTAGACACAATGTCTCTTGATAAGTTAAGGAAAATAGCTAAAAAATTACAAATTCCAGGTCTGTATAGTATGAATAGGGATGTATTATCGAATTATATACGCCATTGTATTTTTTTTGAATGAACCTAATCATCTAGCATACATGGTGTCTCGACAACCTCGAATTCCACGGCCTTCTTACAACCATTTTTAACTGCGCGCTTTCTAGATTCCAACATATCCTGAATCTCATCATCTAAGATGTTGAGCTTGAAGATCTGATAGTTTTTATTATTAGGATGAAAGATGACAATGGCGAGCTCAACTACCTTGAGGCCATAGTGCTTCTGTAAGAACCATCGGTATACGTTTAGCTGCAACGTATAATGCCAATAATTCACATCAGGCAAGTGCTCCATGGGTCCCTGACCGGATTGAAATGGATTATCCATCTTGATTTCCTTTGAACGCTTCCAATCATAGACTGCAAAGTTGCCGTCCTTGCGCTTGTAAATCATATCAATACTACCTGTCAGCTTATGCTCCTCGTCCCACACCTCCCACTCAGTTCTATAGGGTTCTAAGCTATCCTTGGTATCATTATAGAAATTCATGTAGTAACGCCACTCAGGAGTATCCATGACCTCAGGAGGAATGAGTTCTATTGCACCGTTCAAGTGTTTCTCAATTGCCAAGTGTAGAGCAGTTCCCTTTCCTGAAGCATCGCGCCCTGATGCCGCCCAGAGTTCCTTAATTTCTTTATCCGTCTTACCATACAAAGGATGTTTTTTCCACTTCTCTGGATTTCGCTTCATGGCCTTTATTGCTCCATCTGCGTCAAAATGTCCGAAGAAGGCGTGGACGAAGCCAGTAGTCGATACAATTCCCTTTGATGAACCATTTACATAATAAGTATGTGTGTCTTCAACAAAGCGCACATTCTTATCTCTGGGATGATGATTTTTAACTGCAAGGGTTTGCCAGGGTTCTGGCATATACCTAGCGATATGGCTTAGTTGCCATGTCAATTTTTACCAGGGTTTCATTTAGAAATTTCTGTTTAAAATACGAAAACCCAGGCCAATTTACTAAATCAATAATTCCTGTAAATCTATTTACACTCTGACCTTGATTATCGCTATCGCCCTCTTTAAACTGTTGTCCTGTTTTCTTATTTATTAGTATACAGTTTGCCCCATTTGATATAAGCGGAAGCCATACGTGTAAACGGGAAGTTGTCGTGTTTTTAGCAAATAATAAATTATATGTGGACTGAATTGCCAGAATAATGGATTGCATATCTGCAGAACCTTTTACTTTCTGTGTCATCTTGATACTATCTTTAGATATAGGCACTAATAGATCATTTTCAACTTCCACGCCCTGGTAGTCTTTTGTTATTTTAAATCCTAGTGCATCATCTCTTAAATTAAAAATAGTAGTTAGACATCCAGAAAATTCAGCAGCAATATTTTTATCTTTAAAAAGTCTAAAAGTAGATAAATCTCTACAACCAATGGGTTCGTATTTTTTAAAATGATTTATTACTTTAGGGCTTGATAGCAGTTCTGGTTTACTAATATGTACACTTGTGTAGATTGGAATAATCCAATCAGGTGGAGGAAAATCAAGTCTTTTATTTATTGCCTGCATCCACCAGGCATTGCATAATAAAATAACTTTCTCATTATTTAGAGGTTTAATAGATTCTGATATTCTATCACGATCTATAAACATCACATCATATTTATCTAGCCTTGAAGTATTAATAACATTATTTAGAAATACTAAAAATGTATCTGGTTTATTAAAATAACACCACCATAGATACAAGGAAGCTCCACTTTGATACCAGTCTCCAAGATTGCCTGTATTTTTACATACTAATATACCTATAATCATCTATTGCTTATATATTTTTATTCTATTCAAATCCAGCGACCTTCATAATCATCTTGCCTAACTTATTCTCACCCTCCAAGTATCCCTCCTTGGTTCTCTTGCCACCGTATTCACTTGAACTAGAACCAGTGGAGAATAATAGATGCTTACCTTGTTGCTTAGCAGCCTCCACAATAGTATGGAAGCGAGCGTCCTTGTCCCATCTTTGCTTCACTGCATTCTCTAGCAACTCCTCCTTTACGGATGACCACTTTGCCTCGTCGAATTTCGCCTTCCACTTCTTCATTGCAGCCTGCCTGGACTCTGCATGGATCTCCTTGAGTTCCTCTACAAGCAAAGCCGCCTCACGGGTATCCGTTAGAGGCTTTGCACCTGCTCCAACACCAATCTCAGCTTGCTTCTGTCTCAGGAACTTCTGGTGAATGGTTCCATCAGGACCAAAGATACTCTGCGCCAAACCGGGTTTATCCGTAGCAACCTTGTATTTCATCGCTGCTAGGAAGTGTTCCATGGAAGGATACCGCTCACCTGTTGAACGAGGGTCAGGATCCTGGATAGGGAAGGGAGAACCAGGAGCTAACCAACGCTGCGCAAGCTTATCACCAATGCGCAGCTTGTCAATAGGAGCAGCCTCTAATTCAAACTGTAGAACTGCTGCAGCATCATACTGCTTTCTGCCATTTGTATCTACAACTTCATTCGCTAAAGCAGTGTTAGCTGCATCAGTTGCTTGCTGGACTTCAGTAGCAACACTATCAGCTACTTCAGCATCACCAGAAACTGCTCCTTCAGGGGCAGCCACCATAGTCTTAATCTTAGGAACCACGGAATCCATCACCAAAGTCTGTTCACTCTTCCTTCTGAATACGAACCATCTGTTCAAGAAGGAAAACTGCTCAACTGCAGGGGTCATAGGGAACTTACGACCTGCCTTTGAAGCCATCTTATGACTGTCGCCAAACATGTTTGTGCTCTTTTCTAGACCAAGTCCTTTCAACTCATCGTCATTACAGAGTTCAACTCCAATAGTGGCCAGCTTATCTTGGAGCAACTTGAATGGCACAAGATACTCTCTATGTGGTAGTCCAATACTTATGAACTCGACATCAATAGGCATACCAAATGCCTCATCGCCTGCGGGAATTTCATCAGCCTCATATTTCTTCGAAATCTTCCATAAAGTAGTTCCACCCTCCTCACCTACGCGAGCCTCACGGCCTCTTAGGAAATCAAATGTCTTCTCGCCATCAAAGCAGCAACCAATGAAGTATCCACCGACCTTCAAGTTCTCTGAAATATTCTGTAGGAAACCACCGAATTTCTCCTTGGTCTCGAAGAAGTAATGAGTTGCAAACATACAACTGATTACATCAGCTCCCATCTTGAAACGATTAGACATTTCATCCTTTACATAAGGAGGAACCACACCCTCAGGGACTGTCTTACCTAGAACGGCCTGTAGGATAACCTTGTCGTCCACTGTCGTTCCAGCTTCACCAGACCGCATGTTTTTCGATGCATCTCCCACTGCGAATACCATGGGTAGCACGCTTTGGCGACCATTGCGCAACATGGTTGAATAGAGACGCTGGTAGGCACCGTGATTAGGATTATTAATACTGTCTCCAGCGATGTCAATGCCTAGAACTGCTCCTGCATTTACACGACGCCATTTCTGGATATCCTGAGCCAGACCCATTCCCAAATCAATGAGGCCTAGGCCAGCTTTCTTCATAACCGAATTATACATGATGGTTTCCTTAATGTATTTATTGTGGAAATCACGTAGAGGCCCCACGCGGTTCATATCCTTCTCTGAAGCTGTGCGATCAGCGTATTTCTGGGTAATTGCTGCGCGCTCCTTCTCAACCTGAGAGACCGCCACTACTTCTGACATATTGGGTTGTTCATTGCCACTGCGGATCATAGAGAGGGTCACAGGCTCGTGAATGGAATTCCAGATACTTTGGGCAGTCTGATTGGAATTCAGTGTGCGACCAAGTTCTCCTTTCATCAAGCGCTCAGTCTTATCCTTACGAACAAGCTTGGGAACCCAACGCCAACCAGCGGGTCTAGATGCATCATAGGAAATCTCCACAATACTCTTATCAACAATTGGCTCATTGGAATGTTCACAGAAAGCATATTCATCACCAGTCTCAGGATCAACCTTTACTTCCACGTAGCATACATTAGCCTTGTCATCAGGGAAATCCTCAGGCTGAAAGAGGACAGGTCTGTAAACACTAGCTTTGGGGTCATATTCGGGCTTCAAGGCTTGCACATTTAGAACAACTTCCCTGGGATTTAACTTAGCCGTATTGCGGCTTCCACGGTCTCCAACGTGAAGTCTGAGAACCTTATAACGTATCTCCTTTCCAGATGTCGGATGAAATCCATTATGAATTGCATCCACTGTGGTATCTGCGAGTTTCTCCGTTACCACAAGGAAGTCAATTGTATTATCGTGAGGAGGCTTCCATTTCATCTGCTCCTTAAAATCCCCCTGTGGCTGGTCAGGAAGGGAAGTTGAATTCTTTGTAAAGATAAGACCATCTATCTCATAGATACGAGGGGTATCGAGAACCTTAGCTGCCTGTGCAAAGATTTCTCCAGCCTTTGCAAACAAGAATTTCTTAGTGCTTACTAGCAACTTGGTCTTAGGAGTCATGGGAACAAGTTCCTTGGGTCCAGGCGCGGTATTCCAGAGTTTCTCCCAAGCCCGCATCTCATTGTAGCGCTGGGATGCAGTGGGTGCAACAGCATCATAGAAAGGTAGAGCGTGAACATCCTTGTTTCCAGGCGCAATGTAAATATCGAAAATCAAATACTGATGAATTGCCTCATTTGCAGAATTCTTTGTAATCCACTCTCCATCGACCAGGGAATTTGCGCAAGCTGGCACTTCCATTCCAGTCTCATAGACATTGGGACCACTGTCAATCAAGAACAAGTGCCCAGTCTCATTCACGTAGCCCATAGTTCTTAAACCATCGGCCTTGTCTGTCACATTGTAGCCCTCACGAATATTAGGAGAACCAGGTTCGACTTGGCTTACCATGTTAGCAAGTTCAAGAGTTCTCGTAGAGACACCACGGAACTTATCGGTTTTAGTCAAAGCCTTATATCCAGCGAGCACCTGGCGCTTGACTGACTCGCGAATGAGTAGAGGGCACTTCTGGATACCACGAAGAATCTCACCAACACCTTTTACGAGGCGCTGAATTGCAAGATCTGCAGTGTCGCCATCCTTTCTCTCTAGCTCAACCTCGACCTCGTAAATGGGAGGCTCATTTGAGATATCTTGTTGTGTGAACTTAGTGACCCAACGGTATTCTCCACGCACATTCTTCTTTGTCTGACGGACCATGGAAAGGTCAAAGCGAATTCCATCTCCACGAAATGTCCAGCGCCGGAGCAAACGGAATGCCTTCTGCTGAACCTTCCATTGGTCTAGCAAATCATTGACGTCAGGGTCCTTTTCTCCAAGAACTCTCTCACGTCTAGCTTTAATGCGAACACCATATTCCTCTAGATCGAGTGTGGCGTTCTGAACTGTTCGGTCTTTGATAATTGCGGAAAACGTTCTGCCTGAGAGGCGATCATCACGACAATACTGTTGTATCACTCCTAGACCACTGAGGGTAATACGCACATGCTTGGGTGTGATGATGTTTAAAGTGTCTTCCTGGGTAACAGAAGTGTACCCTCGGTTCTTTAGTCTCTTTGCAATAGCAGCAAAGGTTGTTGAATTCACGTTTCCTACAGCTCCGCTTGAATAACTGCTAAACGTAGCCTCTAGCTCCTGCTCAGGATGGTCTAACCATTCTTGTGTAAGACGCTTCAACTGATCAAATTCAGCCTTACGAATATCCATTGTGTGGCTTATCTGCTTTGGGTTTCGGTTTCAACTTTAGGCGTTAGTACAAAACTACTTTACTCAGATGCCAGTTTACGCATGGCCTTTGCTCTTCCAAGCTTCTGACGTAGTTCATCCTTTGATAGCCCCCCTGCAGAATGCTCCATTGCCTGGTATTCTGCAGACATTACCTTCACAGTTGCAGTTGTAGGCTCCATTGGCCAAGCCACATTAAAACCAGCTTGCTCTTGTGCTTGCAACCATGAAACTACATACCCTCCTGACCACGAAGATGCATCCCATAGTCTATCCCAACTGGGTTCTCTGATAATCCATATTTGCTTGTATCCACCCTCTCTAGGAAACATCTTGTCATCTAGAAATGCAATTGTCTTATCCTTATCATTGTATAAAATCCATAGTAAAGGATTATCCTGGGTATATCGTTCCATTGCAATCATTGCGGCCTTAGCTTGCTGTAAATCAAGTCTCTGTGCACCAAATCCTTCTAAAGCCTTTTTCTTGCTATAGACACGAGGGAAGTCTAGAGAAGAACATCGCTCCTGCCACTCTGTTATTGCATCTAGCATCAAGCGTTGTCTTAGAGGCTCAGGAGATACACGAAAAAGAGGATCCTTTAACCACAACCAAGCTGCCAAGGGGTGTCTGGGTGAAATAGAATGTGTCATTAAATTCCACTTGGGCGCCTGATCTTGCGCGTCAGCTACGGAATTTTTAACCTTTGTATTTCTTCTACCGACTTGAAATGTACCATCCGAATGTGTTTCACAAATTTGGATGAGAGATTTAGGGATTATGTCGGTCATATTACATATAGTACGAGTGAGGCCTTTAGCCTACTTCGTTTTGGCCTTTAGCCTATCAAAACGTAGCCATGTTACCAATAATCTTATTACGTTCTTCTAAATCTTTAGCATTTGATTTACAAAATTGTAAAAACTTCCATAGCGACTCAAAAACAGGGGCCGGAAGAGAAGCAACATCGAAAAAAATACCGTTTGAATTCTCACTGAATACACCCCCCTCACGTCTCAAAATACGATAGAGCTCTTCAAGTTCGGGTCTAGATAATGTACTCATTTCTTTACAAAATTCTTTACGTTGTTCGTAATCGTCCATTCTACTCTTCCTTTGTCTCTTCCTCATCTTCTTCCTCCGCACCAGAGGTGCCTTCAACAACAGCTTCCTCGTCTCCAGATACATCTTCATCCTCAAGCTTTGAGATAACCTCATTTACAGGCGCCGCCGTATTTACAGAAGGGACTGTCATGCGAGTTGGAGCTCCAGACATTCCACGGTAAATGCCTACGCTAACGATAAAGGGATCTCTTAGCTGGAAACGAGATTTCTGGATTTCCACCTTAATACGGTCTCCCACCTTCAATGCATCAAATTCCTCATCGCCCAAATGGAGATCACGAGGAACCATCAATCGAATTGCATTTTCATAGACTGCGTAAACACCCATTTTATTTGATTTCAGAACCTCTACCTCAACCATGGTTCCCTCTGGGGGATTTAGAACATGACCCTTGGCTTTCACTAAGAATGCCCAATCACCGGAGAAACGACCTGAATCAACCATGCCAGTAGACCTTGTCAAGATCTCTAGAGTTCCAGGCATAACGTAGCCATGGGGAGAACAGCGTTGCTCTAGACGCTCTTTGAGTTTTAGAACTAAGATATCATCGACCGATTCAATATCATTACGAAGATCCTTGGGAGTGAGGTATACTTTTTCCTGAAAGAATGCCTCAGTTTCCATTGTACTAATCTACTCTAGGTTTGTATCATCAATTTTAAGCGTTAACCTTTTTAATAAGCAAATGAAACTGGCATTCACGCTGATCTTTTGCATATTGCGATAATACAATTGTAAATTTCTCAGATATATATTTCTTAAATTCACCCATTGTCCATTCTCTCACGTGGCACTTATTTTTAGGAGGACCGAGAGGATTATAATTAAAAGGATGTTTTACTAAGATATCGCGACATGGGGTTGATAATATATAATATTTAGTATCAATTGATAATAAAAAATCAACTAAATTATTAGGATCTACAATGTGTTCAATTACATCAGAACAAATTACAATGTCCGTTTTAATATTATAAGATTTAAAGCTAACCTCGGATTCACCAGAATTTAGCCATTTTCTTTCAGGGTATCTAATCTTTAAGAAAGAAAAACAAGGTTCTGTCTCAATACCCGTAGTATTAAGATTACCAAGATATTTTATCAATTTATAACCACTACCACACCCTACATCAACGATATTCGTTAATGAATTATTTTCTGCAAATTCCTTTGCATAGATATATACCTCCTTCTGCCATTCATCCTTTGCATCTAAATCAATATAATGCTCAGGATTCGCATTGATTCTATACTCGTTAGGAATACAGAATTTATCAGTCATTCTTTTTACTTCTTAGATTTATGTTTTGAATAAAATGACGAGAGGGGTCTATAGAAATATCTTAAGTTCCCATATTTCTCTCTACGAATATCCATCCATCTCAGAACGATTTCCATGAGTGCACAGAAGGAAGGGGCGCCGGTTAGCTTCCTGGGACCAGATGCTAATAAGTCTTCCGTTAACTCAAATGTATTTCCCTCGTGAAATCTTGCCAAGGTTTTTCCTAGCTCAACTAACTTCATTCTATGACCCTTCACATTACTTACAATGGAACAAGCAGCACCCCCCCCAGGAGGCTTCCCTTCTTCATTTTTTGCATCATTTGTTTTGAACATTATTGCATTTTCCCAAACAACCATGAAGCCGTAGGGGTTAGCTGAGACCTTGGAATTTGCTTTCGCTAAAACAACTGGATCAGTCTTAGATTCATTAAATATTTTCAAGACAGATGGAGGGCAAGGAGTTGAACCAGCACACAAGTAAACGGGTGCTTTTGTTTCTATATCCATAAAACGGGAAACTGTAATTGATCCCTCAATTCTAAACTGTTCAGATCCACCTTCAGGTGCCATTGATACAGATTGCTCTAGTAAAGCCACTTGTTCGGGTCCATTCAAAAAGGAATCCCAAATGAATTCTTTTGCAGCCCGTTTCAAATCATTCAGACCTCCTGGAACTACAAATGGTAAAATCTTATAAGAACCATCTTCATTTTTTATTACTTTACGTGTTAAGGCTATACCCCACCATTGCAATTTTTTAAGACGAGTTTCAATATTTTCTCTTTTTTTAGAATCTCCCTCTAAATATGCATAGAGGGCATCTGTCAAAGAACTAGGTATATTTTCTTCTATAACATATCCTTCTTTTGTCCAAATATCTAACCATTTCATGGCTTCTAACCAGGTTTTCTTTGCAAGTTCTACTGATGAAGACACGGGTGTCTTTTGGCCTACTGCTGTTTTAGCAATCGTGGTTTTTGCGGAAGGTAGAGCTGTGAATTCTGGCATATATGAATCACGTTTCATTGGATAACGACCATAACGGAATGAAATTGGAATTCCTTCATTATGAATTTTATTTGGCTGAAAGAGAAATAAATTATTTCTGAAAACAATATGCCCTTGTAAATTTCCATTTTCAAAGACTATCGAAGGATTGTTTACAACACGCAACAAAAGACTAGTCAAAGTGGCCTTGGGAATATCTGGAAATTTCTTTTCCAAATTAGTCAAATGATGCCATGGTTGATCCTTGAATGCAGTTCTTAATTTCTGAATCATCATTTGTTCAGCAAACCGTGCTGCAAACATATCATAAGTTCCATTATCATCTGGCATTTCTTTCTTGTCTGAAAGGTTCAAGGATGGTTTGCATTCATAAGAACAACGTATCCAATCACATGTTGGTGTATAGTCTCTATCGTTCAAGTCAACCGTGCGTGGTTGACCTTGGCTATCAAGCATTTCTACATTGCTCAGACCACTTACTAAAATAGCATCGCGGTTCAAATTACAATCAGCTGCTCCTCGTTTTAATGCACGTGAAACATTCCCCATACGAACTGCCTTGTTCATAGCAGTTCTATAAGAATACTGATCTATCGTTTCCTTGTTCATCTCAGGTGGAAAAACATTTACATATAAATTAATAGTGCAATTACGTTTCTGTCTTGGTAGAGCATTATGAGAGCAGTAGCGAATTCCACGACCCACTATCTGTTCTTCTTTCGACAAGTGAAACCATCCTTCCAAAATATGGACCTCTCTTAAATAACGCAAATCTAGACCTTCTCCTGCCACTTGAGAACCAACGACTACTTTTATTTTATATCCATCCTTATTATCAATATGACGAGCAGCATTTATGACGGCAGTATTATTAGGAGATAAGGGCAGAGATTGCTTCTCCATTGTGCTAACATCACTAGCGGTCAAAAGTGCATAAAATGCAGGGGAAAACTTATGATTCTCTCTAGATTCAGGTTGCCCTTGTGAAAAGACAGGATGCCCCTCTTCCTTCTTTTCACATTTGCAACATTGTCTTTTACCTTGCAGAGAACCTTTTGAGAAAAGAGGAGCTGAGCGACCCCAAGGAGTATAACCATTGGCTTCCAGTAAGAGACAAAATATAACTGCTCCATTTTCTACAAATCGGCTGTAGACAAAAGAAATTCCAGTGGCTTTGCGAATTGTTTTTAAAACATTGTTGAATTTAGGAGAAGCTCTCCCTAAAGCATCGTCTGATGCTACCATCCACGAATAATCTTCATCTGGATCTGTAGGAATATACTGAGGCAATGTGCTTAGACGAGTTCCCTCGAAACTAGATGCAACTGCTTTTCCAGTAAACCATGCTTGAAATCCTTCTGAACCAACGCGTCCATCTAGGTCATCGCCAGGGAAGATACAATTGCCGGCTTGCAATAAAGTGTCAATTGTGCGAATACCAACCCCTTTGGAAGCCACTAGTCTTTCTGTCATGGCTTTCATGACTGCCAGTGTCTCTCCTTCCAAATTACATTTAACTAGAGGTAGTCTGAGAACATCATTCTTCTGAGGTCCAGGGATTTGCTTAGATCCATTTGGTTCTGTTAAAGCCCATTCTGAAATACGAACTTCTGGAGCAGGATCCATTCTAGCAGGGAACGCCTTGGGATTCTCTCCACGCATAAAACTAACATGCCCGTTTGCGACTTCTATCAAGCGGTCCTCAGATGCCTTAGATAATTGTTCACCGTTAGCACCTTGTTCAAATATAATATCTGACTCCTTTAGCAAATCCTCAGATTTGTCTACCAAAAGCAACAAGTTCAATAAAGAAACAATTTCCTTATAAGAATTATACATTGGAGTTGCTGACATTAGCATTAGTTTATTTCCTTCACATGTTTTCAGAACTTCACGCAACATTGGTACTAATTTCTTACCCGCAGATGCATCTGATTTATCACCGATATCATCCACTTGATCTCCTTCATCGTCAGCAGAATCAGAAACATCTCTTAAATTGTGAGCTTCATCGACAATTAAAAAGGCTCCAGATAGGGCGCGTTGTAGTAATATAATTTTCTGCTGTTGCTTTCTCTCGGGATTCAAGGAGGAAGGAATTTGAGATAGAATATTTAGAACCATATTGCGAAATGCAACATATCCCATAATTGCATATCGTTTATTGATTAAACGATTTACTCTCAATTCGATCTCCCTCTTATCTCGTTCGAATAACATCTGTGTTAGATCCAAATATCGATTACCAGTACATCCCTCGTGAGAATTAGGTTGGTCATCTTTTCCAAATGTAATTCTAGAAGGATCAAAAATAGTTCTATAGAAACCAGCCTGGATTGCAGGAGGCGCTAGAATATAGACCTTATTTTTAGGACTTAATTGTAAGAATGATTCAGCTGCTAAGATTGCTGAACACGTCTTACCAACACCCACGCCATGGTAAAGCAACATACCATTATAGGGAGTATTGGGAGACATGAATTGTGAGACAAATTTCTGGGCAGACGTATATTCAAATTCATCCACATCGCAGACATTTTCTTCAAGGGTTTGATTTGTAATTTTTGCCTGCATTGTTTCTCTAAATTCTCTTTTCTTCAAGAGTTTCTTTAAGAATGTCTCATCCGTTATCTCAGGATACAAGGATCCATCTATTTCTCTTTGATCCTGCCCAAGCGCCTTTATTGTTTGAGCTTTTATAGGGGCAGTATATGTTTTAAACTCTTCCAGCAGTTTGTTTCGCTCCGAAGAATCGCTTTGTTTTGTCCACTTGCCCTTGAACTGTTCCATTTGATTTGTAGACATACTGTCTCTGCTGTTCTTCGCTGGTATTTTCATTTAGAAGTTTTCCATACAGTTGAGGCTTAATAACGGGAGAAAAGTTTCTCAAGATACTTGAAAGTTGCAGCAAAATAGTCTTCTTCTCGATATTTTCTGGTCTAAGTAATTCCACTGCCTCGTCTAAATTTGTCCATTTTAAATTACCAATCTCACGAGCCATTTCGGGATTAAGTGCATCAAATGATATATTACGTTCTCCCACGTAATATGCAAGATAATAAGAATGTCTATAATGAATTCCATTAGAACCGTAGAATTGTTCAATCAAGGGTGCAACATTCATTACCTTTAGAACTTCACTTTCAACTATACTAGTCTCTTCTTCCAATTCACGAAATGCACATTGAATATCTAATTCATGTGGATCTCGACGACCCTTAGGAAACCCCCACTCAGGTGTCTTGTATACGACAGGTTCTTGCCGGAGCAGGTCGTTTAGTGTGTATTTAACACCAGATTCCAGTTCAATACCCGCTCTAAGCTCGGCAAGTTTCTGTTTAGATGTAATACGGTCATGTGCATAGCGTCTAGAGGACTCCGCATCTGAACCCCACAAAAGATGCCAGATATCTTCAAAATCCATTGTCTCCAGTTTCTTTCGCTCTTCTTCAGTCATACCTCTCAATTGTTTCTTAATGTATTCTGGTTCATTCACCTTATATTTACCTCTCATGATATCCATAAATCCTAATGAGTCCTTACGTTGTATCATTAAGACCTGTGGTTTAAGACATTGTGTTCCAGAGTTGCTACTTATTTCAGAACATAGAACATTTGTTTGAGGCCACTTTTCTCCTGGAGAAACCCATCGAAACACGAGGACTCCGTAGCTGGATACTGGCTCTTGACAGAATCGAAAAGTGTGCCCGGTTAGACCGCAGTTTGAGCATGTATGTGTTTGTTTATTTTGATAAAACGTCGCCATAATTACTATATAGTTGCAAATGCGTCTTAGGTGGCAGGCAATGCCTCTTAACATATAATAGATAGGAATGCACATTCCACCTGAAGTTTGGGGGCCATTTTTCTGGCATACAATTCACATTGGAGCCTTGGGATATCCTCAACAACCTAGTTACTCAGATAAGAAGGCTATGAAGGAATTCATAGAGTCTCTACAGTATATCATACCCTGTCCAATTTGTAGAAATCACTACGCAAGTCATTTGGCAAAAATGCCTGTGACAGTATCACTAGATAGAAGAGCTGATTTATTCAAGTGGACAGTTGATTTGCACAATGAGGTAAATGTAATGTTGGGCAAGCGTAAATATACTGAGACGGAAGCAATTGAATTCTATACGAGACTTGGGGCAAGAGGTAAGACACCCGTTATAAAAGCGGATGACTTCATGGAGGCTGATAATCAGGCAATGCTAAAGGGTGCTGCAGTTGGAGCAGTCGTTGCTGCTGTAATAGGAGGTATCTTGTGGTATAATTTACCTCGTAATAGTAGTTAGAATGGGCTGCACAGAAATTAAAACAGAAAAATACCAAACTAGAAAGTCCCCTGCATTTCATGCAAAGGACTGTGTAGGACAAATTAAGAAAGGAAAAGATGGCCAATACGTTTCAAAGAAAGATGCTAGTGGAGTATATAAATGGGTTAAAGTAAATGCCACTAGAAAAATGAAAGGAAAACACTATGATACCCATGATAATTCTGCAAGGCCTTTCCGTGTATTCGTAAGCGACGACGGCGCCAAAGCTAAGAAAGTAGCCATTTACAAGGATGTCCATAAGAAATTAGGTGATCCAGAGGATTACAGTAAGCTTATAAAGGAACTTACTGTAAAAGAAGTATACGTAGGAAAGAGCACGGGGCATGCATCAGGCGCAGATCATAGACCCGATCAGGCTCATATGTTCGTAGGAAATTCTATTTTACTGCATGTTTCATCGAATAAGTACATTCATATTGGTTCTAGTATCTACGAATTCCAGATGGATGACAAGGTAGATAAATATTATTCAATGGTTGGTCGCAATGACGTTCCCTATCCAGTATTACTAGGAACAGAAAATGTCTATTTTATGCTTGAAACTGATCATTGTTATTTGCCAAGGAGTATGTTACCAGCGAACCTTACAAAGGCTCAGTGGGAAGATGCTTATACATATTTTTATGGATGGATAGACCCAGCTAATGGTCAACAGAGAACAGATGAACAGAGAAAGAAGGATGCTCTAGAAAATCATGCAACGAAAATGAAGGGGTATCACTTAATTCAAAAACGTGAATTCTAAAACAAAACTTTTCTCGTTCCATTCTTATTATTTCTCTTAGTGTTATTTGGCTTCTTCTTAGCAAGAGCATTTGCATTTGCTCTTTGCTTCAAATATGCTTCCCAGCTATTCTTTTGGTTTGCCTTGGCCTTTGTCTTGTAATTGAAAGGCTTTCCAGTGAGAGTCCCTGAATTCCATAGAAGGGTATGCTCATTGACATTGGGTTCGTAGTTTTCAAGCTTTCTCGACGGAACAGTAATTCCTCGAGAATTGATTTCCTTACGATTATTTCTGGTTAAACGCGGCTTCGGCTTTCTATATTTCTCAATGGCGGGCGGTTCCATTTCTATTCTTGCCATAGAAATAGATGAGTGCCCCAGAGGAAGATTTATTTAATGGGCTACAAATGCCCAAGGAACCTGCAAGGGAACCAAAGGTAAAAGCAAAGGAAATTATTCTAGAAGAAAAGATGACGAATGATCAAATCAAAGCCAGAGAGGGAACATACTTCAGTGAAAAAGATGTAGATGAAATAATTGATGAAGATGCCGATGTATACGCGAAAGACCCGGACGCACCTGGAGGTAAGAAACTTTTATTTAAATTAAGAAAAAATGTAATTCCCCATGATGTAATCAAATTGGCATGGAAGAGCTTTTATAAGTCTGCTGCGGCATCTAGAAATCGTGGAGCTGCTGCAGGTCCAATTGACGTAAAATCTAAATACTGGACTAGACGTAAGTTAAATAAGAAATCCATAAGGGGGTGGTCTGCACAGTATATGGAAAATGGCAAATTAAGTAAGATGCGTGTTAATAATAATGTGTTCTCTTCAGTCCTAGGATACTTTGAGAAGACGCCTTTCATGGGTCTCCCTTGTCGTCTAACAAGCTACACTCAATTGTATTTTGACCAATACAAGGCTGGAACACCTTATATTGAAGCTATTGATGAACTCTTTAAAAAGCTAGTTCCAGATCGTTATAAGGTTCAGTATGCAAGAGCTAAGGGAAATCCGGCCTTCCAGATTGCAGATACATCTTTCTCATCTGTCACTATAAACCGTAATTTCCGCACGGGTCTCCACATGGATGCGGGAGATTTGAGAGAAGGCTTTGGCAACTTATCTGTAATTGAAAGAGGCAAATATAGTGGAGGCTACACTATATTTCCAAGATACAAGGTCGGCATTAATCTTAGAACAGGCGACTTTGTAGCAATGGATGTTCATGAGTGGCACTGCAATACTGAATTAAAAGAAGATGTTCAAGATAAGAAATTCAATTCATCTATTCCAGAAATCTACAGAAATGACAAGGAAACTGGAACTCAAGGGATTGACAAATTATTTAGTCGTGTTTCATTTGTCTGTTATTTACGTGAAAAGCTAGCAGACTGTAAGGCCAAGGATTCTCTTCAATACTATAAACGCATTGGTTATAATCCTAAAAATAACACATTGAATAAATCTAAAACAAGAAAGAAGAAGCTAGAGTAGTATGAACGCAAGTCGGTCTGATAAAATATCAGAAGTTCTTAAAAATGTATCAAATTTAGGAAAATCTATTAAATCACCTTTTGGGGCAAAGACACCTAGTGGACCTGAGCCAGCTAATGCAATTGGACAACCAGTTCAGGGCTCTGGATTTGTTCGCATTTTAATGTATACAGTGGCAGGACTATTATTAATTGGAATTATTCTTCTGGGTGTTGACCAATGGATAACACCTATATTCAAAAAAAGCCCTGGTGCACCAGGTTTTCTTTCAATACCCGGCACAGATACATCACAGGTTTACTGGCAGAGTACAAGTGAGGTGAGGGATATTATTGTAGGAACACCTCCACCTCGTAAGAATGGAACCCTACCGCTGTCGACAAGTGTTCTTGAAGGACAAGGCACTTACACTATAACCATGGACGTTATGATAGCAGATGAATATCCTCAGGACATAGGCAAGGGACAAAGTCAGCGTATTTTCTTCACTATGTCTCAGACAGTAGATAATCCAACTTTGCGTGTATCATTAGATAATGAGAAGAATACAGTCTATATAACATGCTTTGATGCAGATGGTTTACAGCAATCTGTTAAGTTAGAAAATGTCCCTATCCATGCACCTTTCCGTGTTGGCCTAACGGTATCGCCTTATTTATTGGAAGGATATTTGAATGGTCTCTTAGTTCAGACGAGACAGTTGAATTCTACACCAAAGCCTCCTGCATTAGGAGATAGAATATTTGCACCATCCAATATTGTTATTAATAAAAAGGTAATGTCAAAGGGGATACGTATTTTAAATATCAGATGCTTTGATTATCCGGTGGGCCCTGCAGAAATGCAGGGTCGCATGGATGATTTAAGAGACAAAGGACAATTTAAGATAAAAACTATTTTCTAATAGTAAGGATGACAAGCATTGTAAAACATCACCCAAAGGTTTATTTTACCTATGGGCGATTTCAACCCCCGACAATTGGCCATAAGGTATTAATAGACAAGATGGCATCTTTGGCGACAGACAATACTGCAGATGCCTACATATTTGTATCGAGTAAACAAAATGATGTAGAAAAATACAAGAAGACAAAACTTTATAAATCGATGAAGACATCAGGTTCTTTTATGTCAACAAAAGAAAATGAAAATCCATTGTCCAGTTCTACGAAGGTTGAGATTCTAAGAAAAATGTATCCTTCTACGAATGTTGTATTTATAGATACTATGGTTGAAGAATGTCCTCAGCTTTTTAATGTAGTGGATAAATTGCGTTCAAAAGGGTATTCTGATATAACAATGGGTGTTGGATCAGATCGTCTGACAACTTTTACTAAAACATTTGAGGGTTCAGATATAAAAGTAGAATCCCTTGGTGATAGAAATGTAAATGCTACAAATATGTCTGCAAAGGCAATGTCTGGAACTAAGATGAGAGAAGCCGCGATTGCTGGAGATATTGCAAAATTCACTGCAGGCGTTAAGATTGGTGGAATTACAGATGAAGATGCCCTAAATTTAATGAACATGATTCGTTTATCCTTAGAATACCCTGCAGTTGTAAAGGGTGGCAGTAAGATAAAGACAAGAAAAATTAGAATTAAACATAGACATAGACCAAAAACATACAAGTTAAGGGATGATGAAAAATTTGAAATGTAAATATCCAGTTCATGTAGTAATATATGCCTGGAACAATTGTTAAAAACGAAACAAATGTAAAATATACAATCACACACCCTGACTGGATATGTGAATGGATATTACCGAATGATAATTCCGAACCAATTGAGCGTTCTTGTATATTAAACCATGGGTTAGACCCGTCAGACGCATCTAAGACATACTATATTATAAAACTCATACCCGGTTTATTTGAAGAAGTCCAGCGTGTAATAAAGGGGTGGATTATGGCAGGAGATGCTAATGCAATGTTATTATTACAAAATGAAAACAAACCAGCATTTATAACATATGCTGAGAATACAATTGGGTTGAAAATTATTACCTAGAGTTGCATCTAAAATTAATAACTATCAATAGATGAATATCCTTATAGGGATAGCAATAATTTCTGTGATCTCATTTTTAATCTATTTTGTTCTTGCATACTTCATGCTTCCTAAACCATTTCAACGCATTAGCAAAGAAGATACAATAAGCTTGTCTAAATCTGTGCAAGTAATAACGAATGAAGAGCTAAGAGGTCCTTGGACATCCAATTCCGGATCTTCTCTGATTTTCTACATCAACCCCACTATCAAAGATAGAACCGCTCAATCAGGAAACGAATATGCAAAGGTAATTAAAATAGGTTCAAAGCAAATGTTTCAAATCCTAGTTGCTCCAGATGCAGGACGTGGTCTAAGTATGGCACCTGCTCGTCTAGAAATTTATGCAAAGGGATATTCTGAGCCTGAATATGCCGAAATACCTAATTTTCCATTGCAGCGTTGGACGTCAGTTGTAATTGTTAAATCCGGTCGCAGATTTAACATATACTTGAATGGCACTTTAGCAGTAAGCCACATGTGTACGGCGATGCCTGATTTCGATGATACACAGCCTCTAATGATAGGTGATCCAAGACTTGGTGGTAATATTTCCTTGATAAGCATTGCTCCCTATGCCATGAAACCTTATGAAGTGCGTGAGTTAGTAAAGAATACAGTTGATACTTCTGGTAAACCCTATATGCCATTCACATTAATGTCAATGTTCCAACCATTCATGCCATCTTTACCCAACATTGGCCCTTGGTGTCCGGGTGGAAATTGCACAAATCCTAAGAAAGCAGGTCCTCTAGAAGAATGGTCATCTCCATACGCATAATATTCATTCGTATAAAATAGAATGGATACGACCAGAATGATTGTATTGGCGGTATTAGCAATTGTATCGTTTATATCACTCTTTTTCTTATGGAGATGGCTGTATGGTGATTACGATACAAGTGATTATGTCATCTACAGCTCCATTAAGGATGGTCTCCCTGCAAAGGATAAAACACCAACTATTTACAAGGGTTCTCAAGTTCCTCAAATCTATAGTGGTGGAGAATACTCCATTAGCACATGGATTTACGTAACGAACTGGACGATTAACAAGGGGAAGAATAAGCCATTTTTAGTCCTATCTGGAGGTGCCCCTGAATCCACTGGGTTTATGACACTTGTAATGTATCTAGGACAATTCACTAACAAGTTAGGTATCCGCGTATCAACGGATGGTTCACTTTTATCGGGTGACTTAACATTTGCCCGTGATTACAATGCTATTGTTACTGGAGTCAGTCCCTACACAGATTCAGCCCCTGACTTCAAGAAGTGTGATATTGAACAGGTTGACTTACAGAAATGGGTTAATATCACAGCTGTTCTAACAGGTCGCACAATTGACATCTACATTGATGGCAAACTCTCTCGTTCTTGCTTACTAGAAGGTCTCTTTAAGGTTGATGGTGAGACACCTACCATAAAACTCGGTGGCCCAGATGGGTTTGGTGGAATAATTGGAAAGACGACTGCAGCTAACTTTGCGTATTCTCCGGATAAGGTCTACACAAATTACCAGATGGGACCATTCTCAAGCTACTCTATCTTTACCCTATTCGATGATTTGTCTCTCGATGTTAAGAGCCGCGGACAGTCCATTTTCAATATTGGTGCTAGTTAAATTATATTAAACAGATAACTTTGAGTGCTTATTTTTAGGCAGTCAAAGGTAGATGGACGCTACAGGTGTTTCAATGACAGGAACAGACCCAATGTCACAAGTATTATCAGGTGTTGCATTGGTATTAGCACTCTATATTTCCTTGTCTATTACTGAGTTTATATATAACTCTTTTGCGGCCATGTTTAAGGACCGCGTCGAGCTCTTTCCTAACACATACGTATCCGGTGCCAAGATGTATACTGCAATTCAAAACCCTCACAATGTCAGAGCTAAGACAATCTATTTTTCTGATAACCAGCGCTCCGGCGTAGAATTCAGTTATGCTATGTTTCTTTATATTAAAAGTGATACATTCTCTACGGGTGAACATAAGCTATATCATATCCTACATAAGGGATATGGACAGGTATACCCTTTGTTAGGCCCTGGTATCTTCTGCTGGGGTGATAGCAATAAGATACGAATTTATATGAATTCATACGATAACTGGCATAACCATACTGAAATCGAGAATATTCCTGTTGATAAATGGTTTCACTTGACTGTCTCATGCAAGGGAAACACGTTGTATGTATATATCAACGGAAACTTAAAGAAGAAGTTTCCTTTAACGAATAACACACCACCTTACCAGAATTACGGAAATGTCTATATATTCAGTCCCCGTAAGCTAACGCTTACCAAGACCATTACAATATCATTGGAATCTGACGTTGAATTTATTGGATCTCAACCTACTTCTAATGTGGTCTTTGACGGTGCATTTAAGGGTATGATTAGCAGGGTATATTATTTCAGTTATGCCTTGACATATACTGAAATCAATTACTTGATCAACATGCAACCTTCTACACAAATGGAAGGAGGTGATATGAGCATGGTTCCCTATTTGTCAGACACATGGTGGGCGAATAGACAGGGTCCTTAAAGGGGATAGGACACTTTGCTACGCTAACTATGACCCGTTCAATTAAATTCCTATACTTATAGATTTCTATAAATGGGGTCATAGGGTTAGGCGTAGCCAAAGCCCCTATACGCTTAAACTCATACCTCTTCTTCTTTCGTAAGAACAAGAAGAGATATGCCAGGCGGTGGATTGTTCATATTAGTCGCCTACGGCGCACAAAACGTAATTCTAAGTGGAAACCCGGATTTCACCTATTTCTACATGGTTTTAAAGAAATACAGTCATTTTTCATTTGAATCTGTCACCCTGCCATTGGAAGGTCCCCAAGAACTATTCTTTGATGAACCAATCCAGCTTCGTGCTAAGATACAGCGTGTAGCAGATTTGCTCTCAGACTTATATTTTACTTTTACATTACCTGATATTTACTCAAAATATTTTGATCCCAATTTACCTGGACCCAACAGTGGTCGTTCTCAGTTTCACTTTCAATGGGTTCGTTATATTGGTGCACAAATTATTCAAGATGCAACATTTTTGATCGGAGGAACCCAGGTCCAGCAATTTGACAGCGACTACATTATTTCAACCGCTTTCACAGACCAGGATGAAACACAATATAATAAGTGGCAGCAGCTAGTTGGTGATATTCCTGAACTCTATGATCCTGCAAATGGCCAGTATTCCGGCGCTGTAGGAAGTGCAGTGACGAGAACACCTGGTCTATATCCTAGTGTTTACCAGAATTTTGATCCCACAATTCAATCTCAGAATAATTTTCCTTCAATTCCTGGGCGTGATATTACTTTGCCGTTGTCATTTTGGTTTTCTCAAAATCCTGGTCTAGCTCTACCTCTTATTGCATTACAATATCACGAATGTGAAGTTCAACTTACTCTAAGACCTATTAGAGATCTCTACACTATCTTGGATCCCTCGGGTTACAGAGTTCGCCCTGAAACTATGATTTCTGCATCTATATCACAACTTCAATCTGGTAATGTGAATTATTTACCAACTTCTGAATCTGGAATTTACATTAATAAGTTTTTAACAGACATTGGCTATACACCACCGACACTCAATACATGGCCTCTAAACCCTAGATTACAAGCAACCTATGTTTATTTAACAGATGATGAACGTAGAACCTTCGCATCAAAACCACTTAATTACATTGTAAGACAAGTCACTAAGTATCCTTTTCCAAGTATTTCATCAAGACAAATCTTTGATCTTTACACGCATAACCCAGTTCCTCGAATTATTGTTATACCAAGACGCTCAGATTCTACCCAGTATCTTAATGCATGGACAAATTATACAAATTGGTGGAGATATGGTAAGGCTCCTTTTATTCCTGCAATTTCATCCGTTCCATCTGGAGGCTATTCAGGTATCAATATTGCATCCATGCAACAAGATATTATAAGACAAATACGTATTATATGTGATGGAAATGATGTTCAGGAAATCAAGCCTCTCCAGTATTTCAAGGAGCTAAGCTCATGGAAATATGCAACAGGACTATTTCCACCAGGTCTAGCAATTTACAGCTTCGCTTTAGACACATCAAAGTGGATGAAGCCAAGTGGTACATTGAATACAAGTAGAGTTAAGAATTTTCAGTTAGATATTGATCCATGGCCTTTGGCACAGAATACAACATATTTGTTAAATTACGTAGTTTATGTTGAAAGCATTAATTTTCTAGTCATCGAGGGAGGTATGGGAGGAATGAAATACGCATCTTAATTCCTTCGTTTTCTGGTCTTTATCTTTGTTCCACTAGCGCCTTTGGTAGGATCAGTTAATCGAATTTCAGGCATCTTAGATTTTCTGGTAGGATTTGCTTTAATCCAACCAGGGTATCGTTTCATCATTGCTTTAATTGTTTTATGTTCTCTTTTAAGACGATTTCCAAATTGTAGCCCTCCTGGTGTTTTATATATGGCAGTTTTGGGTGCAACAAAGTTCAAACGAACAACTGCTCCATCTTTCTGGAAGAATTGAATTGTTCTCTGGTAATCTTCCTTTTCGCCTTGACCGATATCGATTCGAATATCTTTTCCAGGATTTAGACATCCCCAAAAGGGTCCAACACAGAATTTCAAGTCAGTGCTAACAGTTGGTTTCATGAAAAATCCATTTGGAGTTGGATAGACACCCCAAAATCTACAGTTGGCTTTTTCGCATTCAGAAAATCCGCGTCTTATTATTTCCTTAAGGCTCCGGAGTTCTCTTTCATGTCTTTTTGTTGTAGTGGTGTATTCGATGAACCCAGATACATCGTCATCAAAAGATACTAATTTATGACCCTTTGGAAAATGATCAAATATCCAATTACGAACTTCTGGAAGACCAGGAACCCCAACCAGAATTTCCTTATATGTCTTTGGGTCTAAGGCCGCTTTATATAATTCTTTTTCCTCTTTATTTGCTACTACAACTATAATCTGATCCTTGGGTATCTTGTATTTATGAAGAAGAGCCAGTGTCTTATCTCGACACCCCTCTGGTCTCTTGTAAGAAGGAATTACAACCGTGTAATCCATCTCTTCTATTTTACCATAAGTAAATTAGATGAGCTTGTTCAGACAAATCGGAAATAAGATAAATTATACTGTTTCACAATGGGCATCCGATCCGAATGCAGATGCTTATGCAAAACAACAAGCATTACAAGCGCAGCAAGACGCTGAAACACAAGAGCGATTAAATCGTGCTAGATCCCAGGCTTCAGCAGATGCTCAAGCAAGAAGAGATTCGGAAAATAGCAATGCGTCCTTAGCAGAAAGAAGTCAATTTAAACCTGGTAGGGCAGCTAATAAAACAGCATCGGGTATTTTAAAGGGATTTAGGGATCTTATTTTACTCCTGGTAATTTTATACGGTGGACACTTAGCTGCAAATGAAGCAATTGGATATCATATTCCTTTTCGCATATTAAGTTTTTTTTATGGATGTTTGTTTTTCTTTATTGAAATTCCTAAAATGTTGATACGCAGATATTTTTTCAAATTAACTCCTAATTATTACACATATCTTCCTCTTTCAACATATGAACCCAAGGGTGATATGGAGACCTTATTTCTAGGAGCATTCTGTTATAAGGAAGATGAAACATCAACTGCCGCTACAGCTTTAGTAGAATCAATGTATCGAGCTGCATTTGAGAAAAGTCAGATAAAGCCTAGTCTAATATAATAGATTAGAATGATACCCATGGTAAGTATTGTAACGCCAACGTATAATCGCAGACGTTTCATTCCTTCTTTAATTAAAATGGTCCAATCACAAACATATCCTAGAGACCGAATGGAATGGATAGTCTATGATGATGGTCAAGAAGAAGTAAGAGATTTATTCGAAGAAGTTCGTGACCAGTTACCTAAACTTAATTTCATTTGGTCTGAAGATAAGATGACACTTGGAGAAAAGCGTAATCGTTTGAATCACGAAGCCAAAGGAGATATAATCGTAGCCATGGACGATGATGACTTTTATTTTCCAACAAGGGTAGAAGATGCAGTAAAGATACTTCGATATAACTCAGGTTTCAAATTAGCTGGTTCAAGTGAGGTCTATATGTATTTTACAGATACCAAGGAAATCTGGAAGGCAGGTCCATATTTCAAAGGTCATGCGACGAATGGAACCATGGCTTGGACCAAAGGGTATGCTAATACACATAGCTACGACGAGACAGTGGCTTTCTCAGAAGAAAAATCCTTCTTAGAGGGCTACAGAAATCCGTTAGTGCAATTAGATCCAAAGAGAGTAATGCTTGTTATGAGCCACTCAGATAATACTTTTGATAAGACTGAGTTGAGAACTGAGACAAATCCACTCTTAGTTAAGACTACATTAAAGATGGACGATTTCATTAAGGATCCTGAATTATACAATTTTTTTAACAATCTTTAAAGAGGATAGGTCTAAACAAATACCATCTCGTTCTTATAGAGGTTATTGTGTGATGGCAGCGAGGGATGACTCGCTAAACAAGATTCTAGAAGTATATGAACAACCTATATTGTTCTCTGTGACAGATACATCGGGCTACGCTATGCAGCCAAGAGAAATCAAGGTGCAACTAAGGCCACATCAATTGGCAATGGTTAACGCAATGCATTTAAAAGAGAAGAGCTGTATTGAAGGCTTTGAAGTAAAGGGTGAGACGCACTATAGTCAGACAGCTATCTTAGGAGACAAGGTTGGTTCAGGGAAAACTTTGACAACTCTTGGCTACCTCGCTCATAAAAAACTTAACCCAATTACATCTGTGTTTAATCGCATTAACGTCAGATCTCAGACAACCTTTTGGAGTCAGAAACCAGTTTATACGAGAGAATGCTCTGGAAATACATTAATTGTAGTTCCTCATACTTTGTTTCATCAATGGAAGCATGCAATTACAACTCAGACGACCCTTTCATTCTTTGAAGTAAAGACGACGAAGGCTCTGGAAAAAGAAGACTTTAATAATCTGATTAAAACAAGAGATATTACATTAATGTCGAATACTATTATAAAAACATTTATGGGAACTGCAGAACGCCATGATATTCAGTGGTCTACAGTAATATTTGATGAAGTAGATAGTATTCATTTTACATCTACTGTTCCCATGCCCAAGGCGAATTTCTATTGGTTAATTACAGCAACATGGCCCAACATGTTATTCCAGGGTCTCTATATGTATATTTCTAATACATTCTTACAACAGAGAGCAATAGCAGGCCTGCATCCTGAACTAGTAGAACTCTTGCATCAAGATCAGGTAACCAATGGATCTAATTACTATTCTAGATATGATGTGAAAAGTGCAAATTTCTTTTCTCAATTTATTTCAAAGCACCATTCTAGAGGTCATCTTGTTCTTAGAACAAATGGAACATTCATGGAACAAAGTTGGCGTTCACCCCCAATTGGAGAAATCCGTATTCTCTGTGAAGCTCCTATCTCACATCGTATTATAGCTCATTATGTTAATGAAGAAATTCAGGGTCTATTACACGCAGGCGATATTCAGACTGCTTTAGAGAAGCTAGGTGTAAATAATACATCTCAATCAAGTTTAATTTCAGCTCTTTGTGAAACAAGAGAAAAAGAGCTTGATAGACTTGAAAAAACTCTGGCATTCAAGGAGACCATAGAATACTCTACACCTCAACTCAAGGAGCAGGCCATTAATTCTTTAAAATCTAAAATATCTTCAATTAAGGAACAAATTATTTCTCTAAAACAACGTATTTTACATGTAAAGGATGAGATTTGTGCAATTTGTTTTGAGGAACCAAAGATTCCAACCTTTGTCTTATGTTGCGAACGTCTTTTCTGTGGAGCCTGTATTATCAATTGTATTCAAAGAAATCCATCTTGTCCACTATGTAGAGCAGCTCTAGATTACAGACGTCTCAGACAGCTTGATACAGATGGTTTACAGAAACAAGAACTGCAAAATGAAATAATTGTAGAAAAGAAACCAAAGAAAAAGGATGCCCTTTTGAAACTCATTTCGGAAACGAAGGGTGGACGGTTTTTAGTTTTTAATAGATATGATAATCCTTTCCTAGAGATTGAGGGGGAACTCTTACAACGTGGTATTAGAGTAGCAACCGTAAAAGGAAATAAGGATCATATCTCAAGTACCTTAAAGCAATTTGAAAAAGGAGAAATCCAGGTTCTCTTAATGAATAGTATGCAAGCGGGTGTAGGAATGGATCTGAAATCAGCAACACATGTTGTCTTAATGCATTTAATGAAGACTGAGGAAGAAAGACAAATTATTGGTCGTGCTATTCGACTTGGTAGAACAGAACAACTAAATTTAGTTCGCCTTTTACATGAAGGTGAAGAAAGAATTAATCCCTAACCTTTCCAGTATTTAATTCCATACTTTACTTCACTAGGATAAATTCCATTTGCAAAAAGAATTTTACCGATCATTAAATCTTCGTAAATTTCATTCTTTCTTAAGATATCGAGAGTTGATTCATTATGTTCTGAAAGAATACAATGAATAGCTTTCTTACTCAAAATATATGTCTCACCCCCCCCTAGCCATGGCTTATATTCTCCGCTGTATTCCTGTGTTTTCCAATGTGAATCATTTGATGTTTTATTAAAATGATATTTTCTATCAGGTGGGTTACTGTTTAACTTCTGCCCAATATAATCCCTGGTATTTAAGATAATCTTTAATTTTGATTCTATATTCAGGATTTGTTTAGAAGTAAAATCAGTGTCGTGGTCGTCTACTTTTAAAATATGAGTAAATGGAATATTTTTATAAATAAATTCATATGCTAGAATTACCTTCTCTGGAAGACCTTCATAAAAATCATTGCATTTTAATTCTATAATATTTCCATTCAAGCGTGTTTCTTCAAACCCACCACATACTATATATAAATCAGGAACATTTCTCTTAAAAATATTAGGCCAAAGATCTTGATGTTTCTTACAAGAAATTACGACAACTATCATCCTATTCTTTATAAATACATAATTGTTTTGGAATACTAATTGACTCTATTTTCTTAGCCTGGGCTGCGGGAACCTTCGTCTGACGGGCTTGAACAACTTGGTTTAAAATCATTGGAATATCTTCCACTGAACATGCATGTTCATCTGAGAACTGGATCATCTGTTTCCATGTATTATACATAGATGATTGCCTTGTTAGAACTTGTGTGAATTGAAGCTGACTCGGAGTTGTCACCTTTGTCACAGGGTATTCAGATAAAAATGCATTTGTAATTTTTAATTTGAGCTGAAAACTCGGTCTTAACAAATTCCAATTCTGATAAAAGAAAGCCCAATAATCTGCCTTATCACTCAGATCAAAGAGTGTCAAGAATTCCTTATAATGTGTCCACGGATCTTCTGCTGAGTCTAGACGCTTGTGAATATTTTCGTGAACACAGAGACCAGATAGGTTCCCCAAATTATTCTCAACTTCTGGTATTATAAGGGGATCCCAGAAGTCATACAGACATGAATGACTAAATCTTAAGATTTCAGTGCTTGGTTCCTCATCTTGAATTTCATCACCAATAAGCTCAGGTGTTTCCTGTTCCCTAGCCTGCCCTTGATAGATTGAAACTGAATCACACCCCTTTAGTGATCTTAAGATTACTCGTAAATCTGCACTTGCTAACACCTCGGGTCGTAGTGTATTACCTAACCAAGTTTGAACTGTTTGAACAGGAAATTCCATTTGAATATAGGTGCTCAGACGGACAATGTGTTGATATGCACGGCCTTTAATTTCATTACAAATTAAAAGAAGTGGATGGGTTGTCTGACCTTGTTTCCAGGAACGCATATAATCTAAAAGTTCACTTAGACCACCTTTTTCTCCTAAACTAAGGCCATCGATTTCATCTAACAAAACCGCCAGCTTGTGTTGATTACTCTGAGGCGACATTGCTTCTAAGACTGATTTTTGAACCAGTAAAGGAATAATTTGCTTCTTAAATGCCTGACCTGAACGAGTATGACTTGCATTGAGTTCAACAATTCTGTAAGTTTCTTGTTTTAAGATTTCTCTAGCAAGTGTCGTTTTACCTACACCAGGGGGTCCTACCAAGAGAAATGCTGCAGTTGTAGGGTTTTGTAACCATCGTCTGAGTGAATCTTCTACACTCGGATGAAGGCTTGTATAATTCATCTTCTTTGTTTCATGTGTTAATCTTTAGACTATTGGATTACGCACAGCGCTAGCCCTTGGCATTACGCACAGCGCTAGTCTTTGTAATTATACACTAATTAAACATCTTTCCTTATCTTCATTCTCACCTTTCTGTTTACTAATTCCAACACAGGTGTCCCCATCATAGACACCTTCCCAGGTAATCCCAGCATTCTGACAGCGGTCGCATATTGCCTTAATATCTTGTTCTGTTTTAGCTGCACGCACATGTTCGGAAGTATACTCAAATACCTTTCTAGTATCTGAAACTCTAAGTTCACTAAGGGCCGAAGGCAATGTCTTATTTAACCCTGAAGCGGATCTACTTACACCTATCATATCAATGCACCCAGGTAATTCCTTTACATACGTGAGATAATCCGGGCACATATTTATGATAGGTGGCCAGGTTGCTGGTTTCTTAATTCTATTTCCGAACCATCTTAGGCCGAAATAGACTAGAACAATTAGAGCGCCAATTGCAAATAAAACACCACGTGTCTGGCCGGTAGCATAGACTCTAGTTGTTCCATATATGAGGAATGCAATACTTGCAAGAATATATAAAATCATATACCAGTTTACAGTGGCGAAATTTAACCCTACTAGAATCATACTACTATTCACTTTTAGAAAAAGTGAGCTAAAGAAAGTAAATTAGAAGCTAAATATCAAATGAAAAATACAATTCAATTATTCAAAAATTAAGTCATTGAATGACTAAGTTCTTGAGTATATAATTTTGTTTAGCTTTTCTAAAAAGCAGTTTAGCGAAGCTTACCTTTGGTTTAGCGAAGCTCACCTTTGGTTTAGAGTAGGCCAGGGAGGTAGGCGACAGGAGCAGGGGCTGCATTAGTGGGGAAGGTTAGGCCGGTAGCTAGCTCGATGTATCCAGTTAGGTAGGGGAGAGCAGAGGTGCCAGCGCCAACGGGGCCGGCAACGCCACCACTGGCAACGTTGGAGGGAACCATTAGCTGAACCTTGCGGAAAGTGCGGTTAGAGGAGACGACCGTCTTGCCCATGTCGCGAAGTAGACCACCAGCTCCGACGGAGGAGATGGAGGATAGCAACTTACCAGCTCCGTTGACACCAGTGCCAGCCCAGTCAGCACTGCTGAAAGAGCCAGGTAGGTAGGAGCCGCCGGCGCCGCTGCCAGGAGTATACTGGAGCATGCTGGGGATGCAGTTGGCTAGAGGGACGAAATAACCGCGAGTTTGCTTAGGACCTTGAGCACCAGAAGCCATTTGTTTTATACTTCCGGCCTAGAAAAAAAAGTTCAATGACCCCGAAATTTTACGCCGTAGGGAAACTTGCCACCAAGCAGAATGGAGTCCCAGGATGCCTTTGTCTTCCCAAACACAAATCCCACGCCCGTAGGCGGGATGAATGGACGCATCAATCTATCTGCGCCTTCAGGTGCCGGTGGTCATGCCGAAGTCCCTGGATTTAGTCATAGAACTAAGACTGAAGCGGTCTTTGCAACTGATGCACTTCGTGGAAACTGGGAAGTAAATGCACTCTCTAAGGCATTTTTCAGTAAGGAGAATGCCACAGCAATTCAGAATGGAATCCGTAAGGCCGTATACGATAAATCTGGATCCAAGAAATACGTAATAGATGATCAGTCAATGGATGAACTAACAATTATCATGAGAACTATGTATCTCCAATACGCGCAAAACTTACCCTATGATATTGCCGGTCAGGTTAAAGATTTAAATGAAAAAGTAATGAACTGGTCTGTTCCACATATCTTATCAGCCGTAGATCATTACCACTATTATTTGAACGATATCAGCCACATGCCGGTGCCCTTAGCAAGATCCGTAAGCTTGAGTTCCGCTGGAACCAAAACATTGTCGCAGAATCCCTTCGTGTAGGGCTCTGCCCTACGACCCGTCCTATGCCTTAACCTTAAGTTTTAGTACCTTCTTCACCTCCTTCTTCATGGGACTATCTGACTTAGAAGCCTCGCGTGTCACCTGTAGTGCCGCCCAAGACTTCTCAAACATATCCAAGTCCCGGAGCCACAGATTCTCTGCAGTCGTTGCCTTGAGTAAATCAAGTGCAGACTGCGCAGCCTCCACGTGCTTACGCGCGTCCTCCACTGCCGAAGATTTCACTCGATCCATACGCATCTTCAGCAGATATTCGTAGCTGTCAACTGAATCAGGCTTATCCATGCCATCTAGTGCCGGTAGCTTCTGGTCCTTTAGAGCCGCCACAATCTCATCGTCAGACTTGCGCCGTAGATCCATGCGATCCTCAAGTAAAGCCAAGAGGAATCGTGCCTTCGCATCATATTCCACTAGCTCCCGCTCTAATCTGGCAAGCTCCAGTGCCTTGCGTGTCTCGTAGCCGGTGAGACGAACCTGATAGTAATCCTCCATCATATCACCGACGGTTCCATAACGCTTAATCTTCATTTCAGGACTAAAGCAGACCATATTCGTCGTATGCCAAGTTGTATTCAGCTGCAACATCTTCTCAGCTGCAACAGCATCCGTGCGCATCTCAAAGTAAGTATCAGCATCGAAATACAGAATGAATTTTACCTCCGTGTCATTATACAAGTCATCAAATGACTCAAGAATTGGCTTGATCCCCTTATCCTTGTCGCCAGTGCAGAGCGTGTCCAAATACGCCTTGTAATCCTTGGTCCACGTGCCCACAGGAAGCTCAGACACAGTAATCGTGTGCTTGACATCATCCCAAGCAGCCTTACCCTTGGTTACCCAAGTAGTATCTGCAGTCCTGTGAATGGTTCCTGTAAACCCATACCACCAGGGCTGTAGCACCAGACCTGCGAGAGTAGGGCGACGCAAGAATAAGCGATCACGGAGAAGCGACAGGACGTCGCTAGGGTTGTGAGGAGGAATGTTGCTCGAGAAACCCGTGCCAATTCCTAGAGCCCCGTTAATAACGAGAAGAGGAACAACCGGCTGATAGAACTCAGGTTCCACGATTTCACCATCATCGTCGATGTGTTTCAGAATACCTGCGTCATCCTTCTTGAACATTGCATCAACGATGGGCTCCAGATAAGTATGGATGTATCGTGGCTGAGCTGCATCCTGGCCACCCATCAAGCGAGATCCAAACTGACCATTGGGCACAAGTAAGTTCAAGTTATTGGAACCCACGAAGTTCTGAGCCATGCCAGTAATCGTGGAATTTAGAGATGCCTCACCGTGATGATATGCTGCATGCTCCGATACATAGCCTGCAAGCTGTGCTACCTTAATTTCTGAACGCAAGCCACGCTTCAAGCAACAATACAAGATCTTACGCTGTGAAGGCTTGAGACCATCCATGACGTGAGGCAGAGAGCGCAAATTGTCGGCATTCGAGAAGTGGATGAGCTCATCGTGAACAAAGCGATTGTAGGGGATCTTCCCACCCTTTACAACTGCCAGAGTTCTCCGAGGATCATAAGTCTTCAGCCACTCCTTACGATCATCCGCACGCTTCTTGGAGAACGCAAGACAGATCGCATCATCTGACTCGCCGTCCCATTCATATTTCATGTCGAACAAATCCTTGAACCACTCACGAGCCTCCTGCGCAGTGGAAGTTCCTAGACCTTTGTAATACTTCATGGTTGCACCCTTCACAGCATTGTCGCCACCGTTCAACTCGCGCCAAGTCTCAAACTCGCCCTGGGAATAGAACGATTGCACAACGCCACGACGTGTCAGCTTTAGCAGAGGAGTTGCGAGACAACACAGAAATCCCTTTTGCAGCAAGGAGGGCCAGAAAGTGTGGAAGAAGTTCATCAGGAGGCCCTTGATGTGAGAGCCATCATGGTCCTGGTCAGTCATGATCATCACACGACCATAACGAAGAGACTTTGCATCCTGGTAGACCTTCCCTTGCTCAAGACCAAGAATCTTCTTAATCGAAGTGAGCTCTTCATTCTTGTTGAACTTCTCCTGACTGATGTCCTTCACGTTCAACATTTTTCCACGAAGAGGGAAGACACCCCACTTCTCACGACCGACAACTGCGAGACCTGCGATAGCAGATGCCGCCGCTGAGTCGCCCTCAGTTAGGATCAAAGTAGCCTCAGGAGATTTTGCAGTGCCGGCCCACAGAGCATCCTCGAGCTTAGGAAGACCACGCAAATTCTTACGCTTAGAACCATCTGTCTTCTTGGCGTCCTTAGCAGACTTGGCATCCAGGATTGACTGGGCCTCCTCGAGAAGACCGATCTTGACGAGGAGGTCAGCGAGCTTGTCAGACTTGTAGACTGAACCAAACTTAGAAGCGGGCGTCGTCAGGGTCTCCTTCGTCTGGGAATCGAACGCAGGATTTACAATTGTGGAATTGATAAAGAAGACCACGGAGTCCTTGAGCTGGGAAGGCTTAATGTCAACCTTCTTCTTCTTTGCCAAATCAGTGAAGTTGCCGAGAACTGTCTTCAAGACAGTCTCCACATGCTTACCACCCTTACGAGTGTTAATGCCGTTCACAAACGAAATGTGGCGGTCATCAGGAGACTCGTCCTCGGCAAAGAGGTTCTTGGCTAGAACTGCGCCCACCTCCCAACGCTCACCACATCGCTCGTATGCATGGGAAGTGCCATCCTTGATAAAGAGATGAATGAACTTCTCAAATGTGTTATTCGGCACGAGGGCGCCATTCCAAGATACCTTGACATCCTTGCCGGCCATGGCACCGAGCTCTACAGCACGAGTGTGGAGAACCTGGAGCATGGCGTCTACATCAAGACCAGGGAACCGATCAAGATCAGGCTCATAGGTAATCTTAACGAAACCCTTTGTTGCCTTATCCTTCACGATGGATGGCTTTCCAGCGACAGCCATGTGATCCTGCCAGACCTGAGTGTAGGTCTGGCCTGATGCAGGATGCCTAGTCTTCAAAGTAAAGCGGTTGCTGAAGATATTGGTAAGTTTGGCACCATACCCATTCTTGCCACCGACAATCTTCTCCTCAGTCTTATCATAGTTTCCACTGGTTAGCAGGTGGCCAAAGATGAGCTCAGGAGCGTAGACTTTATGCTCAGGGTGCTGCTCAATAGGAATACCGTCTCCGTCATTCTCTACGTCCACGATAACCTTTGACTTACCGCTGTCGTCGGTGATACGACTAACACTAACGTCAATGTGCTTGATTGGCAACTTACCAGGACCCTGTGAACGAACAAGTGCATCCCGAGCATTCACGATGATTTCGTCGAAAATCTTGTAGAACCCTGGATTGAAAGCTACCTTACGATGAACCATCTTCAATGCAGTAGCATCGTAGACCCAGCGAATCTCCTCATGTGTCTCAGTGCTACCCACATAGGTATCAGGAAGCTCAAGAATATGCTCGCGGTGAGTGTGTTTCTTATACTGATCAGCCATGTTTGTTATACTTTTACAAGGGTCCCCCTCATGGGTCAATTTTACAAGTGAATATGATTTAAATATCTAATCCAGAGTTAAGTAGAATGGTTTCTATAATCACGGCTTGTTCTAGGCCGCAGAATCTAATTAAAATCTATGAATCAATTGAATTCTCAAAAGTAGATAAATGGTATATTATATATGACACATCTAAATGTCGCAGATATGAATTTCAGTTTCCTCTAGAAAATAAGATCATCGAATTATTCTGTGATCAACCTGGATATGCAGGACACCCTCAAATAAATATGGCATTAGATATCATCGATAAAGGATTTGTCTATGTAATGGATGACGACAATATTTTTCACGAAACGTTTTGGACTTTACTAGATACATTGGAAACAGATTCAGTTTACACATGGGATCAAAATAGAATTCAAGAAAATAGAATTTTAAAAGGTGGTCAAATTGAAGAAGAAAAAATAGATACTTCTCAATTCATTATACCCAGGGAACTTATTGGTTCCACGAGATGGGCTATCACAAAGTCAGCGGGAGATTTCAGATTCATCAAACAAATTTTTAAGAAACATGAAAACAAATTCAAATATATTCCAAAAATAGCCTGCTACCATAATTTCATTAAAAAGGTTCGAGTGGCTCTTTGTTTTTTTGGATTAACAAGATCTTTAAAATTCACTTTACCATCTATCCAGAAATTTCTCTTTGAACCTCTTATAGCTCATGGAATTAAATATGACACATATTTACACACATATAAAATGAAAAAACCATATACAAATCCTAGAGCAGGAGAAAGAAGTATAACATTAGATGCAGATGAATACAAGTTGCTAGAGCCTACGTATCACATGGTTGAAAGTAAGGAAACAGTTTCAACTTATATTGATCTAAAAAAATACAGAACAAAAGGAGATCCATGGGGAAATGAGAAGGAAGCAATTCCAGGCGATTTTACAACTCTAGATAATCATATCTTGTATCTTTGGTCTCAGAAACAATTAACTGAGATGTGGCAAAAAAATAAAGGACGGTATACTCATATCATATTCTGTAGACCCGATGTATTGTATCAAGTTCCTTTGCAAATAGATTGGTTCTCATTTACATCTGATAAATTATGCATTCCGAACTTCGGATTGTGTGGTAATGTCAATGACCGATTCGCCTTGGGTCAACCCAAACAAATGATACCTTATGGTGAAAGATTTGATGAAGCTTTACAATACTCTAAGAAATATCCTCTAGCTTCTGAAGCATTTTTGATCGCTACTATGAAGAAGCATAAAATTAAGTATGAACATGTTAACTTTTATTTTACTCGCATTAGAGCAAATGGGAATAAAAACGGAATGGATTTAGGGCAAATTAGAAAGTTAACAAGAAAAAATCGTAAAATAAAAAAAGGAACTAGAAAACATTCTAAAGGATATGTGGAGATTTCTGAAGTTTAATTTCTAGGGTAAAATAATCCCACGGATATTAAGAATTATTCTAATCTTTATAAAAGTTCCATATAAATTATATGTGTATTATAGTAAAATGGTCTGTGGCTCAGGATGCAAGCAATTTGGCGGCGCTCAAGGTGCTCCTCTATCTTATTTGAATACCAAATATGTGGAACCAAGTGGATCTGAGGGATCCAATAGATTGATCTCTGAACCTCTTCTAGCTAGACCCTCTTTGAACCATACGGGTGGAAGGAGAATAAAACGCTCCACGAGAAAACGTAGGCATACCAGAAAATCAAGAAGAGGTGGGTTCTATCCCAGTGCAATGGGTGGTCTAATAAATAATGGTGCTAGAATACTTCCTGCTGCAGGTGTGCAAGCATATCGCATGGTGCGTAATTATAATAAATCAAGAAAATCAAGAAGATAACTATAATAATCAGAAAACTCAAACTAGTCTTTATCTCCAAAAGTCTAGGTTTGCGTTATTTCGCCTAAAGCCAGAAAGCGTCCGACAAGGAGAAGGGATGAGTACCATACAACAAAAGGCCACGCCGAATGCCAACGGAAACCTCTTTGAAGTGAAAACTGTTCAGTCCGGTGCTTTCCGCACACTGATTGAGGCACTGAAGGAGATTTTAACTGAGGCAAATTTGGAATTCGATTCCCAGGGAATGAAGATTGTGGCGGTAGACGAGACCCATACCGTTCTGGTTTATCTAAGGCTACACGCAGATCGCTTTGAGAACTTTTATTGTCCTGTAAAACACGTTCTAGGTGTAAACATGATCTACCTATTCAAGCTAATTAAGACTATGGGCAACAATGACAGTCTTACAATCTACTTGCCGGCGAACAACCCGAATAAGCTAGGAATTCGCATGGAGAATACAGAGAAGTCTCAAGTGACTAACTTCTTTCTAAAGCTTTTCGACACAGATGTGGAGGACATCAGTATCCCCAGCTTGAATTTTACCAGTATCATCCACATGCATAGTGCGGATTTCCAGAAGATTTGCCGAGATATGAATGTTCTTGGTGAGAAAATGGAGGTCACCAGTTCAGGAACCAATCTGATCTTCAGATGTGTTGGCGACTTCGCTGAACAGGAGACAGTTATCGCAGACAACCAAGCATCCATGAAGGTTCAGACAAAGGGAACCACCACAGAAATTGTGCAAGGTATCTTCCAACTGAAGCACTTGGTTCTCTTTACGAAGTGTACCACCCTATGTCCCAGTATTGAACTATACTTGAAGAATGATTATCCTCTCATTCTCAGATACATGGTAGCTAATCTGGGTGAAGTAAAGTTAGTTTTGGCTCCTATTAAGAATAAGAAGGAGTAGTGTATATGCAAGAATTCTTAATCAATAAAACAAGGAACCAATATATACAACTGGCTTATGGAATTAGCCACTTGTATTATTTGAGACAAGTTAGTGAAATATGGGATATTCATAACGATATTATTTACTATGAATTAAGAATAGATAAACCCGACCATTTAGAGAATATGACAAAATTTATAGAGCGCTATAATTAGATATGGATACTGGTGCTGCCTTAGGAGGAACTGGTCTATTTATTTCTTTGGTTGGTATAATATACAGTGCAATCAATCACAAACATATTAGAACAAAATGCTGTGGAAGAGAAATTGAAATCTCTCTAGATATAGATTCCACGGAAACGCTAGCTGAAAGAAAAGAAAGAGAAGAGAAAGAAAAAAAAGAAAAGGAAGAAAAGGAAAAGAAAGAAAAAGAAGAGAAGGATAAAAAAGAAAAAGAAGAGAAGGAAAAAAAAGAAAGGGAAGAGAAGGAAGAGAAAGAAAAAAAAGAAAAGGAAGAGAATAAATATAAAAACACATTTATTAGATCTCATATTCCGAGGATTGTTCCCCATTTTGATATATAGTTAGTAAAAAAATTGATATTATGTTATGCCTTTTAAAGGTATAGCACAATATGGAATTAGAGTTTCAACCTGATATACAACCTGCACAAAATGTGCAACAGCTACAACCTGCACAACAGGTACAACCTGCAGACCAGGTACAACCTGCAGACCAGGTACAACCTGCAGACCAGGTACAACCTGCAGACCAGGTACAACCTGCACAACAGGTACAACCTGCACAGCAGAATCTACCTTTAACATTTTGTGTAAAGACCCGTGTGGGTCAAAGAGAAGGATATTATTTGATGCGCTGGTCTCATGGTGGACTTGATGCAGATAATAAGATTGTTCATGTTATTAAACCTGCAAATCATTTTGATAGGTTTTATAACATTCAAGGTGTTAACTACAGAACCGTTAGATGGAATACAATTATTTCAAGAAAGTATAGTGGGAATGTCAACCGAACAATTCGATGGATATATACTGGTGAGAGATTAATTCATGAAGATATTAGAATTCCAGTAATTCGTATTACACCTATGAGCACATCTCTTCCTACTATAAAGTCGAGATCATTTATTCCTATTAATACTCCTGCTCCCCCTGTAGCCCCGATCCCACCTACTGTAAAAACTAAATATCCAATTACAACAATTCCTCAACATATAATTGCCGCACTTCTCAGAGATGCCGCGATGCATGAGGAAACGTGTCCAATTACAACAGTAGATATTGATATAACAAACGGAGCAATTACATCTTGTTTCCATTTATTTGAGAAGACTTCGATAAAACACTGGCTTGGTTTAACAACATCTCAAGATAAATGCCCTGTCTGTAATACACCATGTAATTTATATAGTCTTGATAGCTGAAACACTTGAAAAAATTGAAAGCACACAAACACTTTTTTTAGTCAACAAAATCAGTATTAATCTAAGAAATGTCTAATTCGCTTCCTAAATTCTTCTGTGTGGAGAGCATGTCGAAATATAGAGTATATTTGAATACACTTTATAGAGATCTAAATATTCTTTGGCCTCAGGAGAATATAGTTGCAGGAGAAATGTCAATTAAGCTCAGAACAGATATAGAGAAAACTGTTTCATATAGAAAGTGGAATGGACGTGAATGCAAGCCTCTTTCTTGGTCATTCACGGGTTCCTCTATTAACATGAGATTGAATGACAGACACATTTCAATTGTCTGCCCTATAATATCTGTATCAGATCCAGGTATCCTTCCATACAACTCGTGCTCAATAAAGCCGTCCAGTATGATCTTTACAGATATTCTAGACACGTCAAACTATGAGACAGCTGTTCTTTATGAGAGAGATCCCAATAGCAGTGAATATCTTACACCTCTTACTAGGATTGAGAAAGTAAAAGAAGTTGTATCACGGAAGGGTTTACCCCAACATGTAGCAGATATCGTTCTTGCTAATGCTATTAGTAAGAATGAGATTTGTCCGATTTCAAATGATCCTATTACAAATGAGGATGGGTGTGTGACAAGCTGTGGCCATGTGTTCTCTAAGAGTTCTCTTGATCACTGGCTTTCTATTAAGAATGAGTGTCCTGTTTGCAAACAAGTCTGCACGTAAGATTTACATACGTTTTTGAACGTGGGGGGTATACAATACCTCGGAGTCTGAACAACGAGAATCGATAAAACAGAGACCGTCGGATTTATTGAATTTCTCTGCACTCAAGTTCCAAATCTTCAATATATTGAAGGTTCCTTTTTTTGGAGACATGCTAATACCCATGCAGGTATTACCATTCTCCTTGAATGCTAAGCCAAGCATTGCCTGTATAACTTGACTTGTAAATACCTCTTTTACATTGTCTGAAGGCACTTTTACACTGTAACTGCCACCGCGGATATTCTGGTGATTTTCCCAAAGAGGCAAGGTATCTCCGTGCATAAAAAAGGGCTGCCCAGCCTTTAGCCTTGCTTGACCAATTTCTTCAATCACTTGAAGAACATCTAACCACGTATTGCATGTATGAATTTTCACGAAGCTGTCTAGGGTCCATTTTTCAGAATCACCTTGATGGAAATATAAGGTCCAAGGACCTGAGGAAATAGGATCAGTGAGGTTAATTTGAGGAACTTCACACATACTATGTATTATTGTAGTGGACTCATTAAGCCCTGTAGGGCTACGCCTAACCCTACGACCCGCTAGCTTTTATAGGCATAGCCATATAAAAAGCTAAGCGCGTTTTCTTACAACGTCTCCTAGCTCTGTAATATATTCTACTTGAATTGAATCTAAACAATGGAAATATGAAACACCATTCTCACAACACCAGAGTGCAAATATTTCTCCAACGGTGGGCTCCTCACTTCCAGAATATAAAACATCATTTATCCAGTTTGATAAATCAATCTCCTTTTCATCAATCTTAATTACAAATCCCAAATAAGAAAGATGTTTTGCTTTTTCTAAAGTGAACCCAGGCTCTGTGAAACGAGAAGGAAATACAGAACATCTCCATTTTACATTTGTATCTTCGATTCCACCGAATAACTCAGAATTCACAGGAACTGGCACATTCTTAAAAAATACCCATTCCTTCTTTACTGTAAATTCATTGTAGACAACTCTTGCAACCTTTTGTATCTTTACAATTCCACGCGATACATTGTTGTAAATCCATGGAGCCCATGACCAAAATAATCCTTGGATCATCTAAGATAAAGATGAATTAAGTGTTTAAGTTTACTTGCTTGTTAAATAAATCTGGAAACACCGCATTTATCCCCCATTGTCAACCCACCCTTTGCAGGACATGTGCGGGGCGTTTTGTATTCCTTTTTATTACATTCATTATCTTCAGAACATTCATTTTGAGGACTTGGGTATTCATTTGTGTCCCATCTGCGCTTAGGTTCACTACACTCATTACACGTATCTTCTGTCTTAGAAGAAAATACCCATTTGAGAAATATAAAAAGAGGAATACTAGCAAGAATAATCCAGTTAATTATTTCATAGCCGTAGTTACACATAGTAAAAAATAGAATTGAAACAATTCCTCCAAGAATTGCATGCTCAGTTATATAATTTGTTTTATCATTGTAAATGTCAGCTAAAATTAATCCTAATGTTAACGCACTCATTAGAATTCCAGAAGCACACATTGACATTTTTAACTACTAGTGGCTAGCTTTTTCACAATATTCTTAACAGGGTCATAGAGTCCAATTGGGTCTCCTAGCTCACCATTATTATTGGCGTAAACAGTGTTCTCCGAATCTTTGAAGAAGTTGCGACCCTTATATACCCAGTCCTCTACCTCGATACCCTCCTCTTCTTCTACTACATCAGGAACCTCTTCATCTTCGACTACATCAGGAACCTCCTCATCTTCAATATCATCCATTATTTCTGACGCATCATCTGCACTATCGATTCCCATTGGTGTATCAAGAGATTGCTCAATTTGCTGCGTCTCACCGACATGACTATTATCAGTCTCAATCTGCACATTCTTCAAGTCATACCCCTGGGCCTGTGGTGCAAGATTAGGGATTATTGTTGACGTCTCTACGGTATTATTGTTTTGCTTTAGAAGAAGTTTAACTACATTTGCCAGAGATCCATTTAGATTCTCAACGCTGGTAATGAGTGTTGAGAATTGGGCATTTAGCTTTTGGTTAAGGTATTGAATACTACTCTCGATATCTTGCAGACGAGTGTCATCTAAATTTGTAGATCCGGACACAGGCGCAGCTACAGGCGCAGCCACCTTGCACTGGCAGCCACTATCGCCCTTTGCAGATAAAGAATTTGCCTCATCTGCAAACTTTAATAGTGCCTCGTGAATATCGTTCTGAGCAGACTTTAATGCCTTATACATTTAACTATGCTATAGTTGAATGAATGAGGCAAGTCAATTTTTTAAGCATATTATTAACAGCGCACCTTTACGCTAAAGTTCATTACTGCATCTAGAGTGCTCTCCTTATCCTTCAGAGGCTTTGATCGTTTTAACCGTAAACCAGGGTCTGAATTCTTCATTAATTCTACTGCACCCCCCAAACTCGCATTTACAGAAGTATTTCTCAAGGAAGTCTCATAGAAGTCAATAGGCTTTGTATCTAAGGTAGCCAGAATACTGATTACGGGGGGCAAATGACTATCAATACGAAGAACTTTCTTCTCAATAATGGCTCTATACTGCTCATGGCTCAAGCTACCCCCAAATAGAGATAGGCTCTCTCTAGGAGGTGCAGGATGGATGGCAGATGTCTGCTTGTACATTCTGTTCAATAAAGCCTGTCTCTCCCAGCGAACCTGAGGATCTACTTGCTCGGTCAACAGATACGAGAGAGCACAAGATAGAGTGCAGAAATTACCGTAAACCTTGTAAATACCCCTTTCTTCTAGACTAGGGATAACGACAGGGCGTCCCTCAAAGCACCCAGCACACCAGAAGCATGCAGCCTCCACAGACTCAGGTAAAGTTCTTGTCTCATTCGCCACCTTGTATTCAAGCATTACATCGATCGTGCGAAATGCCTTTGTCTCCTCTTTTACTTGTGCCACCGTGCTAGGCTGTGCTTGAGCAACTAGTTGCACGCTCTCACTTACAGCTGGAGGCAAGTATTCTCTCTTTTGTTCAAGAGGCTGCTCAATTAGCTCAGAATTACTCGTATACAAGTCATCCGCCTCGTAAGGCTCAGGAACACCAGGGGGTCTGGGATCATACATTAAAGGCCCATCCTGAAACTGAACCTCAGAGGTTCTGAAAGGCAGATGCGCAATTAAAGGGCGACGAGGTTCAGGAGTAAAGGTCCCCTGAATCTCTCCATTTGCTGATACGACCGCCACAATGGGTGCCTGCTTTCCTTTTGCCTTAGGACTCCGCTTTGTCTTAGTTAACAGGGGAGTTTGAGGAATAATTTCATTAACTGCGGCAATCTCTGGAATAGTTTCTACTACTTCAAGAGGATGTTCTACGAGCTTAGACTTTCTTGGCTTTGAAATTGCTGCTCTAGGCATTTATTCTATATCAAAATGGTCTGAGCGGTTTAGGTCATTTGACCTATAGGTCAATTATACGCGTTTGTATAATCTACAGTTTTTTTAAGAATATTACTATGACTTTTCATTTGTGTAATAAGAGAAGGAGCAACTATAAACCAGTTGTCGCTTTTCTGGAGAGGCTTGAATAATGCAATATCAGGAGTAATATCTTCGTCCTTTGTTATACCTGGAACAAAGTTACTTAGAACCTCATGTGCTTTCTTTAAAATCGTAGGATAATAGGATTTATTAATCAGATAGGAAGCACCTCCTTGTGATTGTTTAACTTTATAAGTATTCTTATCGTAATATGAATATGTTCCACCTAGCATTATGACATCATATGGTCTTTTACAAAGCATTTCAAAAATAGGATATGCCTTATCAATATTTGACCATTTTGCATCATCTTCCAAAATAAGAACATTCTCAAAATTAGATTTCTGTGCAAATTCTATTGCAGCAACATGTCCCTTCATACATCCAAGATATGGATATTCTTCATCTAAATATCCTCGAATTCTTGTAAGATTTGGACTAAACATTTTAAATTCACTTTCTATATGTCTTCTCCTATCCGTGCGCTTATCCAAATTTATAAATACAGCATGTTTTATATAATTTGTTATTGATATAGGAGGATATAAATTATATTTTTTTGTATCAAAATTTGTAATAGTAGATATGGTATTATGTTCCTTATTTACTGGTATAACTCCGTATGCAATGTATTCATTTAGTATATCTGCATATGCAGTGTATTGTAAATCAATATGATTTGTCATGTATTTTAGAATAGGCAAGATTTTGCTTTTGATTGAACTATTTTTCACAATATATGAATATGTTCCAAAACAAACATATGGATCAAGAGATTGTTTAATTTTTACAATGTGCTTTGAAACACGGGTTTCTGATTTACCTCCCCATTTGTCTAAAAATACAATATCCCAGTCATTTGGAAGCTCTTGTTCAATTACCTTTAACTTATTAAATAGAAGTGGGCTAATTTCAGCATCATCTTCTAAAATAAGTGTTCCTAAAGAATTAGAATTTGCAAGATGTTCCAATAAATTTCTATGAGATAAAAAACATCCTATTCCTCCTAGATTAAAATATGTATTACTCCTGTCTGTGAAATGAGAAATACCAACTCCCCTTAATGGCAAACTCTTTCTTATACTATTTTCTGGTTTTATAACTGTGGCGGGCCAGTGCTGAATAGAAAGCCCTACTACCCTTGCTTTTGTTTCAATATTCTTATATCGCATTGTGTTTTTATCTATGCTAATTACATATGCATTCTTAAATAGATAAGTATCAGATCCGCCCTTTTGTAATTTACGAGTCCTATTTGGTTTCCTATTTACTCTTGTAAATTTCCTTGGCATCTTACTATTATACGAGAATAAAAAGGCACTTAATGTTAAAGAGTAATTTACATTAGATGGATTTGTCTAGGGTAGACAGATGTATAGAAGCAATGATAAAATCACCAGCTACATTTCAACATTGTATATTTGTGGGTCCTCCAGGTTGTGGAAAGACAACCGCTGCCTGGAATATTGTTCATCAATTCTATAAAACTTCTTTAGAACGCGTGGGTCGGGCACTTTTCTTGAATGCAAGTGATGAGAGGAGTTTGGAGTCAATTAGATCTAAGGTCTACCCCTTCACTGAGTCGGCAGCTACAGGACTCTTTGGATTCTCAGATAAACCGAAAATTATTATTTTTGATGAAGTGGAAACTCTGACCGAACCGGCCCAATTGGCTTTGAGACCTCTCTTGGAAAAACCTACAACTGACATTTTAGTCTTTTTCTTGTGTAATTCACTTTGCAAGATTCATGCATCTCTAAGGACACGTTTTTTTGTTCTAAGGTTCGATCCGCTCCCTGAATCTGTCTTAAAATCTAGATTAAAAACAATTGCAACAAATCCAACGGAACCTCCAGGTCGCTACGATGTTCGTCTGAGACGGAGTGATCTCAGATATTTTTTATTAAATCCACAAGATTCTCAGAAAGCTACGAAATGGCTAACCAAACTCTTGTGTCTACATCCTAGTCAGAGGCCTGTATTTTGGAAAAAATGTTATGAAGAAATGTCTCTTCAAATGTTTGGATGCCATATGCTAAGTTTATCTTTGATTACAGGGACCGGTTTCGATAAATGGAAGGAGTGGATTGAAATCTGTGATCCAAATTTATCAACTTGGACCACACAGGATTCTGCAATTCAATCTATGGAGACAATGTGGCTGGGGTTTACCCAGTCAATTTAACTTGGCTGAAATGCATCTTGGAATTTCTTAGACATATAGTATTCCATAGTTACACACCTTACATCTGGGTGAAAGCGTATCAATACAAACCAAGGGTATTCACCAGACATATATAGAGTAATAGTTGATGATTCATTTTTTTGGAAAATATTGACGAAGATAGCTGAATAGCAATTCTCGACAATACTTCCTCGAATTAAATACTCTTGAATACTCTCTCGAATTGTCATTTTCTTGTATACATTATAAATTATATCGCCATCACATGTAATCGCACGGCAATCTTCATATACTAATGATACGAAGGTTTCCATTAATTCATCATAGTTACTTCTCTTATCAAGATAGAATGTCCTTGAATCTTCTTTCTTGATAAATTCAACTTCAGGAAGATTATCTGTCATTATACCAATTACATAATCTAGACGTGAATCAAATTTACAAGTTGTTTAATATATCTGTATTAAGTTGCCATAAAAAATGAGTCGACAACCTAAACGTGTTTAGGTATTATGGCAACACTTTCAATGTCTCCTCTACGTATTTCAACGATGGTCACAACTTGCCATGTAGGTTGTGGCATTCGTCTGAGTCGACTCTTCGAGGGACTAAATAAGTGGGCCATTCCTTTTGGCTACCCTGGTGAGGGATTTCTAAAAATGGAATACGAGACCAAGGTTGTTGGTGCGTCTACCAGAGATATCTTGACAAAGCGCAAGGTAACGGAGAAGACTTTCTTCAATCAGGCCACTCTAGTAATCCGTAAGACTTGTGCGGGACGCGGCTGGAAAGAAGTGAATATCAAGATGTTCGCCAATGGCGGAATTCAGATGACGGGTGTTCCTACTGCAGAGTTCAGTAGGGAGGTAATTCAATATGTAATGGATCAAATTACAGCAAAGGATAAGGAGGTCTTTACTGGCGAACCTAGTCTTCAAAAATTCCGCATTCAGCTGATTAACAGTGATTATAGCATTAATCGGCAAATCTATCAGGATAAGCTACATAAGGTTCTAAGCAATGTCTACAATCTATTTAGTTCCCATGAAAGCACAATTTACCAGGGCGTTAATACGAAATACTATTATAATAAGAAGGGTAATCCCTTGAGACCTGGTATCTGTGAATGTAAGGCGCAGTGCACGGGACAGGGTCTAGGAGACGGTGAAGGGCAATGTAAGCGTATTACAATTAGCCCATTCAGTTCTGGCAAAATCATTATTACTGGAGCCAGAGAGATGGACCAAATCAACGAGGCATATGAGTTCTTCAATGAGATCTTGAAAACACACCAGAATGAGATACTGTTTACACCTATTCCAGTGCCTGCATTAGTATCCGCGTAAAAAATAATAGACAGATTTCCCTTTCTACGGCAGACTATGTCAGCACCTGCCCCCACTAATACGGTATTACCTCCTGCTACGCCTGTGAATCCTACACCGACCGTAGATGTTGTTCCTTCTGCTGCCACGCTCGTAAGTGCCGCCAAGCTAGCTATCCAGAGGGATATGCCTATTCAGCTTGATTATTTTGTTGATTCTGCTGAGGGCAAGGCATTTCTTGGCGAGGATGCAACGACAAGTGAGAAGATGCTTGTAAAGAACTCTGAGGAGTATACGAGCCACATTAATAAGATTTACAAGGCGGGTGAAGATTTCATCATCCTTACGGAGAACTCTATCTATATTGTTAGTTCTAAGGTCCAGAAGCGTAAGATCCAGGCGTCAAGCCTACGTGGCGAGTAGATAAACAAGGTTTATCCACAAAAGGCCTTCGGCCAATAGATTGCTCTGCAATCTATGACTGGAAGTTAATGATAAATTTGAACCCCTAACACAACGTAAACCAAGTACACAAATGTCTCTCGGTGTGCTTGGTTCAAGAAATGCTCTAACAAAACAAATCATGCAAAATGAGATTCTTAATCCCATCTTGGATGACATGGAGAAACCAATAAAGAAGGTAATCCTTCCAGAAGATACCTTGTCTAGCACCTACATTGAGTGCTGGGCAAATAGAAAGGACATTCAAGTCGACTACATGAAGTCTGATTGGACTAATTATGGAAAGCGGGCTGGTGTATTTAGGGACCTTCAGATTGAGAAGCAGTCTAGTGTCATATTAGTATTTGAGGGTCCAAGAAGCCGCTACTATCTTGACCTAGCAGAGAAGATTGCAAAGAGAAGACCCGATTGTCCTATTTACGTCGTTGAGGCCAGCTCAGTGACCCCTGTGCTTCTCGAGGTTGACTTTACGAATAAACGCAGTATTTCTGATAAGGATGAAAAGGAGATTTTGACAATTCCGAAGATGTTTGCTAAAAACTCGCAAAAGTGTCTGATTAATGATGATCTATAATTAGAATGGCTTTACTAAGATTTATTATCCTAATTGTATTAGCAGCTAACGCCACAAATACAACTGATCTAATGGATGGTCTTTTTCAACGTATACACGATGAATTATAGATTTTTAAGAAATCTATTAGGCATTAATGCCCCGGTTACAAACTAGGAAAAATGCCCAAGAGTTTGCGAAGCCAATGAAGGCAGCTAGGACTACTGTAAATAGCTGCAACATATCATACTTACCCTTTGACATCAAGTAAAGGGCTGCAACGATCCCGGCTGTTCCAAAGAGCAAGTTCACGATAGCAATCGCGTAAAACCACGCGCAGACAGTTGTGCTGGAAATCTTCTTGGACCAACTGGGCTCGGAAGGCATTTTCTAATATTGCGAGAGAGTTTTTTCACGCAGTTTAATAGAATGCCTTCTCGTAAGAATCGCGGCTTATCTCGTAAGAACCGTGCCAGTCGTAGGGATAGAAAGAACCGTTCTAGAAGCCGGAGAAATCGCTCTTTAAAAGGTGGCATGGCTCCTCTGAATGACACAAGTATGAATATGGCTCAACGTGATTCATTGGCCCAAGGCTCTCAGTATCTAAATATCCACAAGGGTCAATATGGCGGTGCTGCAGCCCCTTATCCTACGGCTGTGACTAATAGTGTTCTAAGTGGACCCATGATCGCCGCTACTCGCACAGGTCCTCTAGACGCTGCCATTAGCCAAATCCAGGGAATGCAGGATGGAGGAAGACGCCGCAGAAAGAATAGGAAGGGTGGCAAGAGAACTAGAAAGCATCCTCGTTCACGTAAACACCGAGGTGGTTCCCATTCTGTCGCGGTCGGCGCCCCCGTTACGGCTGATGCCATGTTGCTTCCTTCTGGAATGGATAAGTCAGCAGCTCTTCATAATGAGTGGGCAGACGCTAAGAACCCTAATACATTTGTACCTAAGGCTTAAGCACAGCTGCAAGCTTCTCTTTTAAAAATGTCTTTTTATCGTCTTTATAAAGATGATAAAAAACCATGGTATAGATGTCAGAAATCAAAATAAATCCTCTTCATGGACTTTTAACCTCAGAAAAACGAAAACGAGTTCTAAGACCCAAGTGGATGTGTAAGCATGAGGGTGCAGTGTTATTAGATATTATTAATTTGATTTACAAATGCCCAATATGTAATCCTACAAATTTAAGTATCAAGGTTATTCCAAGTGTTCCATTGACGAAAACAAGTCCTAAAAAGGTTACAGTATCACCAGGTAAACAAGAATGCTCATCACCAAAAGGATTTTCTGTAAACTAAGCTGTCCACTTTCCTGAATTCAATGGTGAAGATATTTCAGGTAAAGATGGCAGTTGTGGCATAAATGTCTTTAGCATAATTGCATTCGCCTTCAGACACTGGATCTCATTGTCTGTAGGTGATACCAATACTGTAATAAAGGCATCACCAAATCTCGGTGTGCCTCGTATAGGCATTCCTAGACCTGGAAATGTTCCTAACCACATATTCTGTGTTCCAGCAGGAATTTCAATTGGTAATCCATTTGGATATCCAGGGTGTCCCTTTAGTATCTTGGTACATCCAAGCAGTGCCTCTGCCAAATTAATATGCACACTTGTTTTCAATCTAGAACCCTCTCGAGACCACTGTGCAGTCTCATCATTCTCTTCAGCCTCTCTCAAAATAACAGTGACATCACCAGCCTCAGTGAATTGTGGGTGATCTGAACATAATCCACTGAACACAATAGTATTCCCAGGCATCATACCAGCTTCAACCTTTACCTCCATTGTCTTCTCTTCATGTGTCTGACCGCGACCACCGCATGCTGTGCACTTACCTACTGACTGCTGACCTTTTCCACTACATGGAGGGCAGGGTGTTTGAGCCATCATTTGAATAGGTCCCATATTAATCATCTGATTTAGTTGACCACGACCACCACATTGCCTACAGTTTTCCACAGAAGAACCACCAAGTCCCTTGCAAGCCTTACAAGTGCATTGACGTCCTAACTTAATATGTAGATTGCGACCATTATAAAAGTCGTTTAGACGCAAGGGGATATCCTGATTCTTCCCTGGTCCTTTTCCTTCACGTCTCCTATTTGTGCTATTCAACCCTCCACCAGGAAACATCCCTCCACCAGGAAACATTCCTCCAAACATTTGAGAAAATGTATCAGGCATTCCAAATGGATTATGTTGCGGTGGTTGATCTGATGTGCTACCAGTGATGTCATACATCTTACGTTTCTGATCATCTGATAAAATTTCATGGGCCTGAGAAAGTTCCTTGAATTTCTCAGGGTCACCACCCTTGTCAGGATGGTGTTCACGAGCAAGATTTTTGTAAGCTTTTCTGATTTCTTCAGTATCTGCCCCTTTACTAACTCCTAGAACTGAGTACAAATTCTTGCTCATCTTATTAAAGACAGTGGCCACAGTTTAGGCCATCACATCGCTGCGCAATAGCCACATCACTGGGCGTGATAGCTTAAAGTAAAAGCCATCACGCAGTGATCGCGTAAAGTATTTAAGACCATCTCTCTAAGGTTCTAACAGATGCTAAGGATTGAGACATCCTTAGTTGGAATGGATGGAATTGTAAAACAATTAGACAGATGCCTAGACAATCCTCCTCATATTTTTCTTGTAGGGTTTCCTGGAACTGGAAAAAGTACAATTGCAAGAGAATTTATAAAAGCGTATTTTAAGAAAACTGGTATCACTAAGAAGGAAGAAAAGGAATATTGTGTAGAAATCTCATCACATCAAGATCGCGGCATTCACACATTTAGACAGATTTTGAATGATCATGTCAGATGGATTGCTCCAAGGAAGGGTGTCTACCGATGGATTATCATAGATGATTGTGATACCTTACCTGCAATCTCTCAACAGGCCTTAAGAAGACCAATGGAGACATTTGACCATATTACTCGTTTCTTATTTATTAGTCAGAACCAAGAGTCTCTTATTACTCCCTTGCAGTCGAGGTGTCATATTATTCTAACCGAGCCATCTAATACTTCAGAAATCTACACAGAAATCTTAAAAAGAGAAGGATTTGAAGTAGGATCTTATACTGACGAGGCTTACACAGAACTCATGATGTTATCCATGTGTTCTATTATGAAATTTCAGAGCATGGCTAAAATGCTATATAGTTTGAAGAAATCTGAAGGCTGGGATCTTCTAACATTTGAATATATTAAGAAATCGTTCGATCCGCATATTTGGGGATCCATGAAAGAATTGCTAGAACTCTTAATGGAATCAAAATGGGAATCTGCCCAAAAGCAAATGTATAAGATTTGGGAACTTGGCTATTCATTTGAAGACATACTTTTTGAATTAGAGCACAATATTATAGTAATGAATGTCATCAATCATAGAGCTTGGTATAACATACAGCAATTTCTTATTAAGAGTTGGATCTACCATTCGCAATCAAGGTCGTCTATCTTAGATTTGATGACTGCATGTGGAGAAGTTGTCCCGTGGGGATTGCCAAATACTAAGTCTGCCAATAGAACAGATGAGTAAGTTATTTCGTGAAACTCCGCACATAGACGTTATTTTACAAATGTTAAGGGAACTTGGATTTTCAGGATTAACAGATGGTAAATTATTTTCTGCGAATGAACTAAAACTTGATACCATTGAAACATGGGCCCCTTTATTGGAACCATTTTACTTACCTTGCAAAGCAAAGAGATATTTTGACGCACTCGATTCCAGGCGTGTGATAACATTACTCCGGCATGTTCTCCCACTACATGGATTTAGACTCCAATGTTATGAACGACTACATTTAGGTAAGAAGCGCACTGTCTATCAAATGCACCCTGCAACGCCTCGTATATTAGCACAAGGAGAAGAGATTCGTGTCTTATTTTTATAGGGCTCCGCCCTATGACCCGCTCAATAAATACCCCTATCCATTAAAGAATTATATGGGTGAAACCCTATAGAACGCCTGCAGCTCTATACAAATCCCTGATGACCAGATCGCTTTCTGCTATCTGTTCTTCTGATAGACGCAAGAACCATCCAAATGCTCTGCGATTCTTGAGCTCAGGCCAGGGCAAGGGCACGTAAACGGCCATAGGTCCAATCTCGAAGGGTAAGTCGCCCTCCTGACCAGCGGCCAATAAGTCCTCAATTTGAATTCTACGACCCGCTGCTCCTTTTCTACCAACTTCAGCCAGAGGCCTTACATCTATATCTGGGAAACGAGCCGCTAGAGCTAAGAATTCCCATTTATCTGCTCCGCGAGCGGTATCACCACCACCAGACTTATTCAGACGCTTTTTTGACATAGCTTCCCATGCTACCCAAAGGGGATTACCTGCAGCAGGAGACCATGCTACCTGGAAATTAGGAACAGGAGTGCCAGCAGTCCCTACAAAGGTCTCATCTGTATCTGTTCCAAAGAATACTGGTATATTAGGCATATCACCAAAGGGTTTTAAGCAAATGGTGGCGGGGGCTACCCATAGGCCACCATGTTTAGCTAGAACTGAAGCACGTATCCATGCGAAATCAGCAGGTTCCAAGGTAGCAAGTGGGTTTTTTAACTTGTCAGGAAGTTCATCCCAGCCACCTAGAAGCTCAGCAAGTCCAGCGAGGCCACTGATTGCTTGAATTCTATACTTAGAGGAATTCTGCTTGGCAATGGACTCGTAGCACAAGTTCAAGAATGGTAAATTTAATGCTCTTGATGACCGGGCGCTAAAATCAGAATACTGGCGAGTATTTGGAATAGAAGTATCAAAGAATACCCAGATGCAAGGCAGCCCCATCCCCTTCTTAAATAGATCAGTTGCTTCAAATGGATTATTGCTTATCATTCCTTGACTCACAGAAGCACCGATGGCTATAGCAGTTAACGCCACTAGGCCAATTGTTACAGGCATCATCCAGTCCTTCATATCTATCGTGATGTACTTTATTTTAATGACATCACAGAGGTTAACTACTAGATTTTCTACTTCACACTACTTATTGGTGATTACATATCGTTGCATCTTTGCAAAGTGTTCACTAATTCTTCTATCCTCTTCAGATATACGGGCAGCCTGCTGTGCTTGCCTTTGTGCCATATATCGCTCACCCTCTTGGACAGACTCAAGTTCCTCAGCTGATAGAGGACGAGGAGCAGCCTTTCTCTCAGATGCAGCTGCGTCAAAGCTCTTACTAGATACTTGAACATCAGACACCTGGTGACTGAATGTAGATTCATCGGTATAAGCCTTTCTCAAATCAGTATATTTTAGACCGTTCAGATTAGCACCCGTGAAATCTTCAGGTCTGTCGCGACCTAATTCAATCCCCATGGTTGGAGCCATAACTAGAGCCTGAGGTTGTCTCATTGCTACTGCTCTTGAACTTTGGTTCATGGCACGAGACTTGATTTCTCCTTCGAATGCTTCGTTAAAAACAGAACGATTGAACTTTCCGTTGAATTTATTTCCAGGGGCGGTAGCCCCTACAGCGACGGCTACAAGATCATTCCCCTGGCTCTTCCTCCCGAGGTGGAGGCTGCGGCAGCAAAGGCCGCTGCAGCAGGGTCGGGAGTGGGCAGTGGGGAGGCCAGCACCAGTGGGGCTAGTAGCCCCAGATGAAGGATCCTTCAACCAATCTCCATAGCCATCGCCATCGGGGTCAGGCAACCGAGTTTCTTCGAAGACCTTGTTAAACACATCCATATTCAAGCTCTTAGGATTGAGCTTTACTGGTTCTGATAATTTCCAGGCTTCAGACTTATCTTCTCTAGCTGCAGCTAGACGAGCAGGTGACTCTTCTGTTACATTTACCATCTCTGATCGACCTCCACGAACACGCCGGAGGATTTCACCTAGGTAAGCATAAGCACGTGTTACTTCGTCAAATGCTTTCTCAGATCCACCCTTATCTGGGTGAGCTCTCAAAGATGCTTTCTTATAAGCGGCCTTGAGCGCCTCTTCATTCAGTGCAACTTCTTCTTCAAGACCTAAGATCTGGAGACACTGTGAGAAGAATGTAATAGCCTTCGTATGTGCCCCTGGATCTCCAGAATGATGAATTACTTGATTTTGTTGACTTACTGGCCCTTGTCTTCCTGGCTGAGTAAAGACATTTTGAGGTCTTCCTTGTCCTGGCTCACTATAGTGTTGTACCTGTTGTTGCATAGCTCTTCCCTGTTCACCGGGAAGGACGGCGGGGTCTCCACGACGGATCGCAGAAATGTAAGAAAGGACTGGGCCATAGAGACCAGCTTGTTTGACACTTGCCACATATTCTGGTCCAGATAAAACAGTTTCTAACATTTGCAAGCGGGTCTGTGGAGATTGAATTTGAAGTATATTTCTGTAAATTCTAACATGAGCTTCGGGTATCTGCGTAGCTAATGATAGATTGTTGCCCATTCTTTCTATTTACCTAGATTCATTGTTTGGACTTCATGACGCAGCCTTGCAGGTGTTAGCATGGGTATAGAAGGCTCACATTCCCATCCAAAGCGTTTCGCAAAGGTTTCAACCCCAAACCCCTGGGGCCAGAACTGAGGCATCTGGGCCGGTAGTGAACGGAATGGACTTTTCAAAAGAAGTCCCCAACTGCTCATGGGTAGCACAAGGGATAATTGTTCTTGAGGTTTTAGAGGTTCTCTCAATAACCAATCATCTTTCTCAGGAAGTTCAAAGTAAGCATAAAGATCCGACCATGAAGGAGGATATCCTTCTGGGTATACCCACTCTAAGTCGACACGACGGCCCTGGTAATAATCTAAAATCCAGCACCACCCTCTCCAATAATCTAAAACTCTAGACCTACGTTTCTCAAGTGAATCCTCGCCAAGCGCTAATTTACAGTATTTACTGTGCCAATCAGGTTTTAATCTAACCATGCCATTTACAACCTGTATCATTGGCTTCTCAGCCTGTTCTTTTATTGCTATATTGTCTGCATCATCATCACCAGGTCGCGCAGTCATTTTACGTTGAATAGTTGTTATAATCAAACGTTCCTCTTGTTGAGACATCCAGCCTGCAAGAAATTTTAGACCAGATGCATTTGGTCTTACTACTCCATCGTCATCGATGAAGACTAAATGGTCCTTACGCTTCCACATATCACTTAGGCAGGCCAGTAAAATAGAATGCCCTTCATCTCGAATTCTCAAGGAAAGTCCGGTGGGTAGAAAGTCATTTCCACAGAATGACATTCCAAAGATATAATCGTAGAATTGTTGCCTGGACCACTCAGTCCCTTTTTGTAAAGAAACTTTCAAAGTGGAAATCTGAAAGAAACATAAATCAACTTCCATTGAACCATTTAGACGAACTAATTTGCCAAAGGCCATGGCTTCACGTAGTAGGTAAATTGGAAATTTGGAACCAAGTTTGTCTCCGGCTATTAGGCACAGTAAAATCAAATCTGCATCAAGTCCGTATACAACAACACCACCCTCCTTCAAATTACTTGAAAGTAGCCATTGTAAAACCTTATGCTCACCCTCGCCTGGTTCATCTGTATCGCTAATAATCCATCCATGCTTCTTACCAGCCTCTTTCAATGCAGCCCCCATATTTGCCATAAATTGGGTTCCAGGGGTTATGGAATTGGTATCCCATGTGGCACCCATTGTTTCGCTAGACCCGCTTGCTAAAGCTGCAGACTTGAACCGACGAAATCTCTGTTGCTTAATTTTTGCATAAGGAACTACTCCATCCAATGCGACATACACCTGACCAGGTGCTCCAGCAGATCGCCAGATATGTGTTAAATATAAACATACTTCTTCCTGTAGCTTCCTTTCCCATGCTAGACGCCCTTGTTCTCCAGGGAATGGAATAGCTAACATTCTGGGTTCTCGTAAAACATGGTAAATCATACAATTCATATCTATTACAAGTGTATTGGTTCCACTAGGCACCTTTCTCTGTATCGCATGCGGTATTTTGGTTATGAGAGTTCTATAGTAAGAGGGGATGCCCATTGCTTTATATGAATATGTTAGATAGGCCTTATGTCCGCCGCAGAACAAAAGACACTCTTTGATAAAATTAAAGATTTTATAATGAATACTATCGTTCCCATATGTGTCGAGTCATTGCGTTTACTTCCGGATAGCACCATACTAGGTGTAGTGATCCTAGCAGCTCTCAGTATGTCAAAATCATTAGGGGTGCTTGTATTTGCCATGTTTGAATTCATGCTTATACAGCGTCTTATGTCAATGATTATTGGAGGGATAGCCCCAGTTGGTGCAGGAGAGAATGCATTACAGGGTATGTGCCAACCTGGATTTATGTTTCCAAATCAAATGAGAATTTCATTAGTTGAAACAATTGGTATTCCATCAATGTTTCCTTCACCTAGCATGTTCTTTTTGGCAGCAACTTTATCCTACATGATGAATGCAATGCAAAACTTTGGAAGAGAAATCAAGTCTTTATCTGGTGAGCTGAAGACTAGAACAAGTATTGCGATTGTTTTAAGTTTTCTTTTCATCATAGCCATGATGATGTTCCGGTATTCATATGGATGCGAGTCATTTGGAACACTATTATTGTCTGTAGTTCTAGGGTTCGTTATAGGTGGATTAGTTGTTCAGCAAAATATTACTCTATTTGGTCGCGATGGTGTAAATGTCTTGAATATACCTATGATCTTGAGTGGTCTTGAACGAGGAAAACCAATGTATGTCTGTGCCCCTTCAGATATTTAATGACATAAGGTAGAATGGCATTGGGTGTAATTTCACAAGGTCTAGGTGGATTAAAAGAATATATATATCGTGGTCTTCAACAGTTGCCTATTGTTCTTGCATCTACATCCTTAGTTTACACAGTTTCCACAGGCTCATTGGCTCATTTGAATATTTTTCTAGGCATGGCGTTTCTAGTACCAGTTGTAACCTTTTTACTTCAACAATTCATTGGATGGGGAATTGGTAAAATATGGCCTAATTCAGTTTTCTGGAAGCGCGGAGGTGGTGATACGTGTAATATGCTACCATCTCTTAAACAAGAATCATTAACATATTTTGACAAGAATGCATTAGTAGGTGGATCTGTTCCTAGTTATTGGTTGATGCAAGTATCATTCTTTATTGGATATTGCATATCTAATGCACTAGACAGTTTACTAACTCCTCCCGCACAAGGTTCAAGTGCTATAAATCATGAAAAGCGTAATACTCACGCCGTTCTAGTAATTATAACAACTGTAATATTCTCACTCTTAGTTCTAGGAATGCGTTTTTACTTCATGACTGCATGCGAAGGTTCTAGTAATGCTGGATTAATCATAAGTTGCATTGCTGCATTAGGAGCTGCTGGAATTGGATATGGAATGTATGATTTCTCAAAAAAATGCGGTGCTAGGTCTTCTGATTTATTTGGTGTCTTGTCTCAGATACTTCCTCCTTCAGCTACATCTCCTCATCCGATTGTCTGTTCAGCCAGCTAATTATATAATATACCCACCCGGTGCGCCGGGGATTAGGCTTAAAGCGGTTTCGATAAGTATAATTAGAAATGGAAACACCTGATGAGCTTGGAGTATTAGCAGATTATCGCCGTGTTGCGCTAGTTGAGCAATTGTATAATATATTGTGGGAAATCATCGCAAATAGAAAATGGAATTTGGATAAGAAACTTGTCAAATTCCTTTTTATTCGTTTTAAGGATTACTTTATTCTTGGAACTACTCAATTTAGAACAAAGGATTCAATTGAAAAGGAGCATACTCCTTTCAAGTTTAATAAATCACAGGTTGATACAACTGCCTCGGTTAGTGCAAGGGGGTATGGGGCAAAGTTATTTCCTTTTAATATTCAGGGACAGTATTCGAATTTATTTCGCTTAACTGATACTGATACATTTTCATCCGATCCTAGTGCCTGGGGAATGAAAGACTGGATAGATATAACAGAGTTGGGAAAAATCATCGATAATAATGATGAATTTGAAACTCAATACTTTAGAAGCATATATCACACACCTATGACTAAAAAGAATAAGGGTGAAACAGTAGAACTTCCGTTCTTTTTGAAAGATGAATTTTTAAATTCAGATGTAAATACCTTTATTCAACTCCATAATTTAAAGTATTTCTATGTATTTAAAAATTCTCCCTCTGTTTCTGCCCAACTTGACTCTGCATTACAGCAGATTACTAGAGTTTACCAGAAGACAGATGTAGAGATATATAGTTCTACAAATTTATCTGCTCCAGTTTTAATTGAAACACCGGTTGGATTTGGTATTCATACAGATGACTGGAGTGGCGCTATGGCCTTGGATTGGGTAATTGGTGAGAAGAAAATATTAAATTCTACAACTGGAACAAGGACTTTTTATAAGAGTGAAGTTCGAGTAAATATCACTGGATCTGATAAGAATATCTGGTCTAGGAATGATTCGAACAGTAGTTCTGATAAAAAGTTTGGTTATAGATTTGCCGATTTTAAACCCTTGTCAGAGGAGCTATGGAAGCCTAAGATACGTATAACAATTGCACTGATGAATGATGTATATATGGATACAATTAGTAGTAATGATAATAAAATTCAAGAGAATATTTATATAAGAATGGAGGATGATTTGATTAGTTTTCCTAGTGCAGACCCTACAATTGCCTCAAAACTCAGAAACACCCCTCTTCCTTCAAGATTGCGTATAATTGTTGATATCTTAGAGGAATCTGTAAAAACTAATCCTGAGGCAGGACTTGCTATTACAGGCGTAAAATCAAAGTCAAATATAATACATGGAAAGGCAATCCATGAATGTATAATACGTTCACTTGATTTATTCAAGAAACATATTACAAGAGTAATTCAAAACAATGATTTTACATTCTGTAGTGATGAACTCTTGAAGAAACTAGAAGAGGATTGTAATCCAAATAAGGAAAAAAATAAGAAAAGCGCAAAGAGGTCAAAGGAGGCCCTATTATTTGAATCACGTGTTAGTAAATATCTAGAAACAGAATTAAGTTCAGTTAATTTTGGTGAAGAAGATTATATAATTACATGGGAAGATAATGATGCAACTATTTCAGCAAATCACAATTTGGATGGACAGGCTATCGATACGCTTGGTAGATTAGTTACTAAGAATAATACTATATGGATTGCAATTCAGTCAAAAGATCGTGAATCTGCTATACCAAAATGCGAATTAGATAACTTTATAAATACACTCAATAGCCTTAGAGTAAATAAACATGTAAATGACAAAATTATTCCAATTCTTACACTAGCTAAAATGAAGAGTTTTAATTATGATACTCATATCATGATGCTAAAGGCTGGAATTTCTACTGTTGTAGAAACGGTATCTGATAGTATAGGTTCAGTTTCAGAGGCTATTATATTACAGCAGTTTTCTAATATACTTTAACCAATAGCTCTCAAAAGCAAATCCAAATGTTTCCATGCTAATTTCCAGTCTTCTGCCTTTAATGTTCTGGCGTCAAGTCCCTTTTGATAAAAGGATTTGAGACCATTTGCTTTTTCTCTTAGCGACACACTAGAAAACAATTCTTTCATCTGTTCCAATAAAAACCCTGATTCAATGGATCTCGACGAATTTACATTCTCATGCAGCCTGAAAACCCAGTTTCTCATGGAATCTTGTAAATCTGAACCAAAGGGTCCTTGTATCCAGGAATCTGGATTATTCTTTAGTAACCATTCCTTGTAATGTTTCTGACATTTCAAGCAAGGCAATAAAGCCCAAAAGTGCCGTAGTGTTAACTTTAGCTCATTTCGTTCATCTTGTATTAAAAGATGATTTGAATGATTTCCAACTCGTTCAGCTATTCCATGTAGCAAAGCCCACGCACCAGGCCCCCATTCTGATGGCGAAACCATTTACTGTAAAAATTGAAATTCACGCATTGTATTTTAACGCACTAATGTCATACAGTATTCCACGAGCACTATGGGAAAGTCTTGATGCAGTTCTTTTCTCGAAAGGTCTCACATTGGCAAAGGAAATCGCGAAGGATCTTGGTGTATCACCCCAGCAACTGATCCAGTCATTGAATACGCAAGAGCGGGCGAAGTTCACCATTATACCGGATGACGAGGAGTCAACCTACCAATGTCAGGCGCTTGTAAAGAATGGCGCAACCTACATGAGATGCAGATGCCCTAGCTTGAAGCCTTCTCCAAGCTATTGTATTGCACATGAGAAATATAATCCAGATATTCCAAAGAATTTGAAGAAAGTAAGGCGGATTGAGGGATCAGATGTTCCTTATATCTTAAGTGAGAACGATGTCTATACCTTGAATGGTAAGAAGTGTGGTATTATGAAGGGTTCCACGGTTACTCTCTTTGAGATTGAATAATTCAGCCTAAACCTTTAACCCCAAATATAAGTAATATGGAGGCGACAAGCATGCCCTCTTTTTCAATTGGTATAAAAACAAGAAATAAAAAGAAATCTAAATCTAAATCAAAGAAATACGCTCCTGTTTTAAACTTATTACAACCAGATGTTTTTAAGATATATAGCGGGCACAGATGGAAGATACCAGAGGGAATCCAGGTTTCGAATTCAGTTAAATCTAAATTTTCAATGCTTGCAACCTTACAGAATTTCAAGGAGGTAAGAGAGAAAATTACAGAAAATATAAAGAATATGAAATTTAATTTTTATTATTCTACTGAAACACCATGGAAAGCACCGCAATCTGTAATCTCTCATATAACCTCTTATTATGCAAAACAGGAAAATGAATGGAATAAAGTAAGAGCAATTTATTTCAGAATTTTTAAATTAAGAAAACTTATATTACCTCTTATTTTCAACTGGCAGGTTAGAAAGTGTTTAAAAAATTGCAAGAATATTGAGGATCCAGTGACCTTAGAAGTACCAAAGAATCCTGTTATTATAATTGATTTTATAAAACGTATGTCTTTTGTTTATGATGCAAATACTTTAAAAAAGACAATTGAAAATAGACTTTTATTATCTGACTATATGTTCCCAGAACCAAGAGCCCCTGTAAATCTTCTAACGAACGAACCTTTTACTCTGGGTCAATTTATTTCAGTTGTAGAACAGTGTAAGAAATACGGATACGTATCATGGTTAATGGATGGCTACAAGGGATTAAATGCAGATATACAATTGTTTTCTTTTCACAATAAACAGAAATTAAAGATTGAGGCAATTAAAACATTTTTTAAGAGAGATCCCGTTTATTTGAGGGAGGTCGTAATAGATTATTTTAATTTAGAGGCAGATAATTATGATTTACCTATTTTACAGAAACATCGATTTATCAATACATATGATACAAACCCAGATCGATTAATTATTCATAAATGGATTGGTTTAACGAGAGAATATTATATTGCAAAAGAATTAAATGAACCAAAATTATTAATGGGGGTATCTGACAAAATAGAAGATATTTTGAATGTAATTTACAAACAATTTATGTTTACATTTGAAAGATAAGGTCTAAACAAAATATTAGAATACATATTCAGAATGGGAATCATGGAATCTAAATTAGATCCACAGGTTGTAAAACCAATTATAACCCAGGAAAATTATCTGCCTTCTTTTTCAATGGATACTGCAAAGTTTTCAGACGGATCTAGTGGTTTTGTTATTACAACCGTTGATTTAGCTAAGAATTCTACAGTTAAAACAGTTTCAATTCATATGGTATATAGTCCAGCTGAGAATGCATATGTATTTGTTTGTAAAGATAATACAATTCTGAGTTTTGTAAAAGATCGGCTTACTGGAAAAGTTGTCTGTTCAGTTACATCTATGGCAAAAGAAAATATTGTAAGGTTTTGTGTTAATACATACGAGCCAATTGACGATGCAATAGTTGATAAGATTGGGGAATTGTATTCTAAACAATTACAAACTGTTTCTTAAGAGGTTTTAGTGGTAATTCAAACTCAGATTTCACAGAATAGAGATTTGACCAATCCATTGTGCAATCTATTTCTTTAAATTTAGAATTCCATAATTCAAGACTCTTTGAGCGTTGAATTGTGTTATAAATGAAACGAGTTCTTGAAAGTTCAACTGGTTTACCTAGGCCACGTCCATGAGACATTTCTCTGCTTTGTAAAGACCATTCATCAGGAATATCATCAGGAAAGTAAGTATCATAAAAGGCCTCTTTATGAACATCTGACTTCCACGTATTATTTGCCATATAATGTTCTAGAATACACAACCAGTATTCAGATAATTTTAGTGTTTTAATTAAATCACCTTGTATCTCAGGTTCAGAACTTACATAAGCACTTTGTTCAGATCTTGCAGTTAGGTATAGCAACGCCTCAGGTTTCGGTTTAATCGCTCTGCGTTTTCTCAATGATTTCTCTCCAATCCAATCTTCAATGGATTCTTTTACTTCTTTTGGTATTGTATTCTCTATAGATCTCTGGCTTGAAATCCATGTTATCTCATCCAAGTTTACTAATACATATGCTGCTGCAAGATTCTCGTATACACATGATCTAAGTTTTTTTATTATACCAAATGCTTCTGATCTATCCAGCTCACTTGCGATTGTCTCAAGCATTAGCCACTGTTCCTCCGTATCCATTGCACGACCAAGAAGCCATGCCTCATTAAGTTTACCTCGTTTCAAGCAATCTTCTACAGCTTCTCGAATGGTGGTATATTCTTTTGAATGAGGAAACATAGGTTTCCACTTAGGACTCGTGGCACCCCGGAGCAAAAGATGAAATACAGTTGAATCGCAGAGATTTCTTTTAGCAAGAGCGCAAGTAATTTCTAAAAGTTGTTCTTTTTCAATAGCACCTTTATCGTAAACTGACTGAATAAGCCTCAGCGAAAACCAAGAGCTAAATCCGATATTATATAACCAAATTGTTTCCAACATATCTAAGCATTCTTGTTCAAAATTAGATTCATATAGTTCGATTGTCCAAAAGGCAGTATCAATTAAATTATGAGTTATTATTGACCATCTTAGCGAAGATAGTACCTCATCTAAACGGTAGAGATGTTTAGTGAGACTATTATTCGTTATATTCATTACTGGTGCCCAAACTGGGCACGTAATACACTTTCATTTTTACTCATAACTGTTATTAGTATGTCAGGGCTTCCAGATGCCCATGAGATTGTTCCTGGGATTTGGTTAGGTAATAAGAGAGCATCTGAAGATGAAAAGTGGATGAAACAGAAGAATATAACTGTAGTATTCAATGCAACAAAGGATATTCCTTTTTCAACCAGTATTAAGAAACAGTATAGAATTCCAGTGGACGATAACTTACAACCAGAGGAAATTCGTAATATGACACTATGGTCTCATGAGGCTGTATATAAACTCATGATGGAACATAATAAGGGTCAGAATGTTTTAGTGCATTGTGCTGCTGGAATGCAGCGTAGTGCTGCAATTGTTGCTATGTATTTGATTGCTACAAAAGGGATGTCATGGCAGCAGGCTATTACCTATGTTCAAGGTATTAGACCAATCGCCTTCAGACCCAGTCCGAATTTCAAGGATTCTCTTATAGCATTCGATAAGTCATACCATAGGGAGATTTTACCTCAACTCGGTTATGGTTTAGATCATTCTGATTAGAAACTGTAAATGAAAGTGTTTTTTCAGAGGCAATTGACTCATTTGGATATCCGTATGGATTACATATAATGCGAATCTTACCATTTCCGTATATTGATGAACTATATGGAACTGAGAAATCGTGTTTTTGATGAACATGTCCAAATACCCATGTATGCAAGGGTGGTATATATAGATATTCTAAATCTTGACCATAGTTGAATTGTGTTATCTTGTGTTTAAAATTTTCTTCTATTACTCGCAAGGTTGAAGGGTAGTGTGAAATAACTAAGACAGGCTCCTTCGACCTTGCCAGCCCCTGTTGAATAAATTCAATATCTTTCCTACCTTCTGCGCTAATTGTCTGAGACCAGTTGTCTGATCCAGGGGCCGTTGACCAACACGTTGCACCTAGAATACGAATTCCATCTACAACTTCATTGCGTCTATAGAAAAAATGGAAATTCGACCATTGGTCATCTAGCTTTTGAAACCAGTCTAAGACAATAGCAGGATTTTTCTTAGAACCGGGTTCAGTTCCATAAAATTCATGATTTCCAGGAATATAGAAGACACGTTTGTAATTCTCTTTTGCTAATTCCAGAAATTTATATAAGGTTGGTTCATCTGGATCTCCAATATCTCCCGCTAAAATCAAGTTTGATGTATTTAATGAAAAAAGTGTTTTAAGTTTATCTGATTTATATTTCCACATATTCAAATGTGTATCACTGATTACTTCTGCCTGGAATACCATCTAAGCTAGACTTAGAACTAATTTTATCTAATAATATCTTACCGCCATCTAAGAAATTATGTACCGTATTAATAATCTTAGGATTGCATGTAACATAGGGTATCCCCTGCATATTAAACGATACAGTGACTTCTATAAATTCATCATTTCCAGAATATGATTTTATTCTTACAAACCCATTATAGTATTCATATGGAATTATTTCTTCAATTAAAGCAATTTCTATAAATTCAAGATTCATAACAGAAAATTCTTTTTTTAGAAATTTTTCCCAGTAAAAACTCTTTGCTAATCTTTTTACCTTTAGTTCCCTTGTCATTCACTATAGTATACGTATAATTCCGGGTTAATATTTATATGGATTCATTAAAAATGTGGAGAACACTTATGTCAATTGTATTTATTGCAATCCTAGTTCTTATTTTACATGATATTGGAAGAATTATAAGGATGCAAGATGAATTAATGAAAGAACAGTATGTAATGCGAGGTGAATTAAATGCAATCTTAGACATGGCGTCTTTAGGGAATTCTTTTATGCCGAAATTTAGTTTTGCAAACGCCAGTGCTTTTGCAGACGCCAGTGCTTTTGCAAACGCCAGTGCCTTTGCAGACGCTTTCATAAAAGAGGAAACAAAAGATGATACTACAACTGTTGAGATAAATGAAACTAAGCATTAATAATTGGACTTTCTTCAGTATTCTTTCTTTTCATTGTTCTATACACACGACTGGGTTCTTTGTAGCATATAAGAGTAAATGCTGCTATAATGCCTATAATTGCAGAACCATATACGTAGAATTCTCCAATTGTTGTTAGTGGCATACTATAAGATGAATTCATACTTGGATACAAGTCGTGCATGTATGATTTCATGAGTTTATTATTTTCAATTTTTTACCAGCCTTAGCCTCGAGTTTAAACATTCCAGCTTGCAGGCTTATATGTCTTTGTTTGTTCATCGTATACATGAATTGGGCGCCTCTTACCCCTTGTTTCATACCGGGGTTTATGACTTCTTTCAGGGATATTACGACCAAATTCATCTACAGTCCTGCCATCAGCAGCAACTGTATATCGCTTCGCTGTAGAATGTCTAGGTCCGTAGTTTCTAGTCATATCGCGTCCAAACTCATTCACACTAGGGCTGCGACGTCTAGGACTGGGTAAACGACGGCTTTGTCTAGGTTTAGAACCAGCAGGAACATACTTGCGACCAACGCCGTAGCGTCTTTTTGGCGACTGACCACGCCTTGGGCTTTGACTACGCCTTGGGCTTTGACTGCGCCTTGGGCTTTGACTACGCCTTGGGCTTTGACTACGTCTAGAACTTCTACTAGATGACCTGTGTCTACGAGTGGCCCTCTGCTTTACTGTATCACGCCTACGTCTCTCCCTTGAAGGCGTCCTATTAGCTCTAGGAGGTAGCCCCATTCTCTCTCTGTAGCGATTATATGAGCGCTTGCTACGGTCAATATTTTCTAGATTACTCTGGCTGAGTGATTCAGGTGTATTAGCTCTCTCTCCAGATGCCTCTCCCTCAACTACAGCCTGCCTGTTTGCCCACTTCGACGCATTGGGCAAATATGTTCTGGCTCTATAACTTGCAGCGGTTCCAGGTTCCATAGGAACATCATTTACATTTGCCATGTTTCCCCATCTTCTCTGATTTTCAAGATCATTCTTAAGCAAATCCTGAGCATTATTCGACATATCTACTTATAACATAGATTTCTCGATAGTATAATAAGAATAATCATCCCATACAAATATAATTGGAATTCCGAATTATAATCCGAGTTTCCATTTATTACAAGTGGTTCACCAATGGGTTCAAACAATTCCATCTCTAAAGTAGGGTCCATTCTTTTCCATTCATTTCTACAAAATAATCCAGCTTTGCATTTCTTTGCATCAAATAAATAAAGCGGTCAACGGGTCTATCGAAATCCAATATTAAAGCAGGAACTGCCGTCATAATTTGGACCTCAGCCATTGCTTGGACAAAGGCGTCTCCAGAGTCTTTGGGGGGATTCTTACATAGAGCCGTAACATTCCATGAGGGATCACAATACGTCTGAAAGTGAGATACTGCCGCATAACTATCTGACATAATGTAAACCATAAGCTTATCTTTCTTCGCCTTTACTTGATACGCCTTTATAGAAGCGGCATACTTCTTGAGTTGTGATAGGTTTGGTCCAGCAGGGTCACGAACTAACTGAATTCCAATATCAAACATTGCACGAACACCTGCTTTTTCTAGAAAACGAATCACAGTTTGATTCAATGTCTGATCATATGAGATAATACTTCCAGCAGTCTTCTGGATTTCCTTGAATTTCATCTGTGAAACAAATCCAGTATAATCCTTATCGCCTAAAACAGCTGCCATCTCAGGTTTTTCCTTCAAGTATTTTACCTGGGGATTTACCTTCAAAGTGCTCTTGAGAAGACCATTGTCATCCCATACATTACATGTTTCCCCCATCTTCTGGGAATAGATGTAAGATCCAATAAAGGACATATACATACTAAAAACATCTGGAGACGAAGCAGTATCATGATACTTCGTTACAGAAGGCTTCTTCTTAGTCTGACGGTGTTTCGCAATAATCCACGATGACATCTACAATGTATATGGATTTGTATGAAATATTAAACGCAGAAACAAATTAGAAAACCTTAGACCATAGTTCGGAGACGGTTTCCCAAGAAATGATGGTCATTGATTTCTTAAATTCTTTACGTTTCTTTTCTAAATACTCGGGTCCTCGTTTAATAGAACCAATTACAATTGATGCAGCTTTCTTATAAGTCGTAGAGTTATCAGTACTGCCGGTAATATGAATTCCATCTCTTTCTTCAAATACATAATCTGTTCCTAAAACAGGTATTGACCCACATAGTAGAGACTCTCTTACACTTATACAATCTATCTCAGTTGCAGAGTTGCTAACGTATAAGTGAAATCCAGATTTAGCTTTCTGTCTAGCAATTTCTTCTAAATCTACACGACCATGCTCGTATACTCCTGGTTGCTTGAATAATTTGTAGAGTCTTAAACCTAAAGGTGTTTTAGCTAAACGGTTCATTCCGTAAAATATGTGAAAGGTTGCATCAGGAATTGCCTTTTTAATCTTTGGCCATGTATACTGCAATATAGGTTCTAATCCTCTCTCATATGTTGAAGCATATATAAAACGATGAGGATCTCTAGATTTTTCTGGAATTTTTGACAAAATTCTTTCAAATAATGAAACTTGAACACCGTTCATTATGATTTTGATTTTTGAATCAGGGATATAAGGATACAAAGATCTGTGATACCGAGATTTTACCATTACATAGTCTGCTAATTCTAAGATTTGCTTGGGTGCCACGTAATTCTTAGGATCCCAGCTGTCATGTAAATCTATTAGACGAACTCTCGCTTTTATTAGAGGTAGCAACCGAATTCCAAAGGATCTCCAGAATATCGCAATATCAAAGGTATCTGCTAGATTTAATTCGTCTATATTTCTATAGTCAACGCCATCTTTCATTCCTTCCTTTAATTTTCCGTAGACTACTACAGGCATCCCTTGTGCAGCCCAGCACTTCGACAACTGCACAACTGCTTGCTCTGAGCCACCAAGGTCTTTATCGGAAGGTCCAAATTTCAAAGGACATTCTCCGCAAATATAGACAATGGATCCACGTGGCCACTTTGTTCCTTTATTTCCTAAAGGTAATTTACGTGTGCTAGATGCTCTACGTCTTAGACGCCTTGTTTTCATTCTTAACTTCTATCCACATTTAAATTTAACCAATACTCTGAATTTGCTTTTATTTCATTATCTTTACATATCATATTAATGTGTGTTAAAGAAATAAGATTAGTAATCATCTTTATAATATGTTCCGCATCAACATTTGGAATTAAAAGTTGACTACCTATTCTATATTGTATGTAATCTAATGCAGTTCTATAAGATTGACATAGCATATTCTGTAAATCAACTGATAAATCTGGATCAAATGTTATAACTGTTCTTAAAAGGCCAAGATCATTTGAATCAGGTATAATAGTATCGTCTTCAGATAATCTTTCTCTTACTGTTTTTATATTTGCTGCCATCAACAATTTATCTCCAGTTCCAAGAAAAATAGCATAGACTGAATACCCTTCAGTAAGCATATTTCTTACAGCTTGTTCATGACATTCAGGACTTGACCATTTACCACCTGATTTACATGCAGCCCACAATCCATCTGGGTTTCCAACTCGAATCATTACAAGGCGACTCATTCTAAAAGATTTAGGGTCTTGTAATTTAAACCATTACTTTCGGTGTTTTCTAGTTTTAGATTTTCTTGTCTTCTTCTTTGATTTACCACCCTTCAAACTAGGACCGGGGGGCACATTCGTTGCCTTAGTATTAGCAGGCAAGAGCATCTAACTTCCTCTCATATTTAATAATACGCGAACCTGTCTGCCTACACGTATTCCGAACCATTCTGCAGTTGTGTCTATTTGGTCCACGCTCGCAACACATCCTAAATACGATTTGTTGCTATTTACCCTCCTATATGTACCATGTGCTTCATTTTCTTCAAGATGTCCTTGAGATATCCATATCATACTATGTTTTGCACTAAAATTACATATTTCTTCTATAACGTTATTCGAAGATATCTCAGTTTCGACAGTAAACCCAGCTGCGAATTTATTCTTCCATACTTGATTTTCGAATTCATTCCTTGTTTTATCCATGAATTTTGACATCTTATGTGAAACACCTCCAGAAAATCTAGATGGGCACCCGAATATAATACATTTCGCTAAGGTTAATCTGGCAATATCTATATCATCTATTGTCATAAGATAACACGGTACAATTTCTCTTTCAATACCAGTTTTTATCTTTAAAGCAATTGCATGCGTTAAGTTACATCCCATATCGTATAATATAATGATCATCTCTTTATAATACTATATCTATGATTTAGGCCACCTAAATCACAAACTGAAAAAATTGATATGTCAACTGGTCCATTATTCACTATACTAAATGGATTATCAAGACTGGAATCCCATTACTATCCGTTCTAGCACTGCCGTTGCTACAGTAGCAAAGAAGCAAGCGGGTCCAAAAGTATCAGATGCAGTTCATTCCGCACGTAAGATTGATGCGGTCGAGGTTGGTAGACTAAAGACACTTACATCCAAATCTCGTTCTGAAATGGCACAGGCTAGAGTGGCGAAGGGTCTAACACAAAAACAATTGGACCAAAGAGGCCAATTCCCAGCTAACACTTGTAATTTATGGGAATCGGGCAAGATGTGTCCAAGTGGTCCTCAAATAAATATCTTACATAGAATTCTTGGAATTAAGTTGGAGCGCGAGTAGCTCCGCCTGTAGCTCCGCCTGTAGCTCCGCCTTTAGCTGCTCTAGCATCAATCTCATCTAGAATAGCATTCAACTGTCTATCTTCTTCCTCCTTAGCACGCTTCTGAATCTCAAGCTTTTCCTTCTCTCTCCTAGCCTCCTCCCTTACCTTTTCCATTTTTTTTGCAGTAGGACTAAATGGATATGTAGATCCCCAGTTTGAACTATACTGCGGCACTGAGAGCTTCAGCCGCTCATGCACCTTGGCAAGAAGTTCATTAATATATAAACGCAATGCGTCTACTTCCTCAATGATTTTTCTCTTCTTTGAAGGATCTGTCTCTGCCATAATTCGTCGTATCAAGTCTGTTCCAGCCTGCACTAGAACCTCCATAGCTCTACGAATCGCACGCTCTTTCTCACGACGCTTCTCCCTTTTCTGAATTTCTACCTTCATTAGTTCCTTGTCAACGTTTCCTAATAAATACTGAATTCGTAGATCCTGATTATCTAGTTCATTGAATACATTATGGTATCTCTGAAGCTCAACGTGTTGCACATGGCTTACAATGCGATGGAAATTTAGAACTTGTTCTTGCTCCTTACCCAGAAGACCAATTAATCTCTGACGAACCTCATGGTATCCAGGGATGCCACCACATGCAACATCACCTGCAACACGTGGTGCCACACCACCATTCTGCTTACGCTGCCACTCGTAATAGTGGGGATTATGAACTACACCAGTCTCCTTTTGACCAGTGCGCCATGAGAAAGCACAATGGCATTGGGGGCACCACATCTGGTCGCAGCCCTCAATCTTCGTGATGACGGTTCCGCATCCAGGGCAGGGGCGACTGTCCTTTGCTAACAGTTTTGCGGTCGCTACGTTATCAGGATTGCATGTATGCTCAGCATCACGGTTTTCACCCTTGATTTCATGGCATTCAGGGCAAGCCCACTTTGAACAAAGGCCACACTTCCACGCAGTGCTCAGAAATCCGCGACATTCTCCGTCAGGACACTTACGAGTAAACTGGGTTTCGACTTTTACCTTCTCGCCACGACCTGTGCGTAATAAGTTAATTTGGTAAAGTGCATCAGCTCTTACTCTGTAAACCTTGCCAATTTCCTGATTAATATTCGTTTGTTTGTCATAGAGCTCCTTTAGTTGAGCATCAAGAGGTGGAAGGGTTTCCCTTTGCATTTTATCAGCTGAGCGGATTTGCTCAGCTCTATGTTGGGTAGCGGGCATGAGTGCCACCTCACGCTCAAGAAGAACATTCTCACGATGCTTCTTATAATCACCCATGCGATAGGTCATTGTAAGATTGTCATCGATGAATTCACGATCCCATACCTTGCTACAATGCATACAGTGAGGATCGTTCGTGCTGGTAGTTATAAAGGTTTGAATACATCGCCGACAAGATGACTTTTCACAGAAACAGCATATTACTTCTGTATTGGCAACCTTGTTGTAAGGTTCAATACAGATACCACATGTTGGCTTAGCCTCAGGCTTAGCCTCAGGCTTTACCTGCGGTTTAGCCTCGACTTTAGGAATCACGGTATTTTGAGGAACCTCTTGAACAGGCGCCTTCTTTTTAAGAATTCTCTTCTTAGGTTGGTCCATTGTATACATGACGTTAGGTTGCAAGTAGCTTCAATTTTTATGCCATTTGGTAAAACTTTCTTATATTCTATTTAGTAAAGATTTTCTAAAACTTTACCAATAACATCCTCCTTCTACCATATCGGCACTATTGGGTGTTTCATCTTCAGATGGAGATACCCAGTGTTCATTCCAAAATTTAGATATAATAGAATGATTTTTCCATCTACGCCCCCTAATTCCAAATAATACTTGTATAGATCCTCCTACAACAATTGCAATTACACCACGTTCTTTTAATTTTAGAGCAACTGGCATACCGATTCCTCCACAGCCTATGATAGCAAACCTGGAACCTTGTCTGACAACTTCAGACACAATCCAATCAATTGCGTCTAGGGAACTTTCAATATTAGATGGCCATCTATTCCTAGAACCGGCAACAAGCTCACAGTGACCTGTCTGAACCCACTTCCATTTAATGTCAGATGGAAAAATCTCAGATTGCCACACTTTATCTAATTTTGGAACCTGTCTTTCCATTGTTTTCGTGAAACAGGAAATAACTGAGACTGAATGGCCTTTTAACAACTTAGTCCATCTTTCTTCAGGTTGCACATAATAAGGCTCCAAAGACCTCAATGGAATTCTAATGGCATTACAATTCCATTCTTTTAAAGCTATTTGTTCAACCTCTTTCAATGGTTCATACCAACCCACAGCCAAGACATCTGCAGATTGAGTTGCTTCTATAGATTGCTTTCGCCATTCTACCGCATCTGTTATAGGAAATATTCCAGCATTCTTCATTAATATCCATAGCTTATCTTCTTTATAACATATCATTATATCTAATTCGATAGTTCCATTGCGACCAATAAGAGCAGCTTCGTCATTTTCTAGAGCATAGTCGATAACCTTGCATATTTCTTTTGCCCCTAGCAAAACGTCCATTATCTTAAAATTAATTCATTCCCTTAAGTATAGTATGTCCCGCAATCTTAAAGAAGTTAGCGCAAAATCTTATATCGCAACGGAGGCTTACAATGGTAACTTTTTCACTTACTCCGTTACAACAGGCCCTTCTCCTCAATTTAAGAAAACAGGTGCTTTAACTGCTGTATCTGGCGCTACATCTCTAAATTGCCCGGCTGGTCACATTTTACGTGAGAATGGTAAGAAGCTATTCCCTGGTGCGTATGACGGCGTCGAGACATATATGGTTGGTGTTTTTGATATCTTAAACAATTTGAGTGGATTCATTAATCCTAATGACCCTGTTTTTGCGCCCTTCAATGGTGACAGACCTAATTACTTGAAGGATTCCGTTAACTCTCAGGCAAAAAACCTTGGCTCATCTGTTCTAACGCAAGGCTCTGTTATGTGCTCAGGCGATGTAGTATCAAGTGGACAAATCCGCTGCCAGGATCTTACTATACTCCAAACAGTAAATGGTACACCTAATACTTCTACACTAAATGTATCTCTTGGACAAGTATTTGTATTATCAACCACAAAGGATGTCACAATTGTTCCTACAAATATGTCAACTGGTGCCCACGTCTACATAGTTGTAATGGGCGGTGGTGCGCATACAGTAACCTTTGGAACAGGTATGCAGGGAATGGGAACTCTCGCTTTAACTGCGACAGGTAAGGTACGCACAATCCATTTCATCTGCACTACTGATTCCGCGATGTTTGAGCTTGGAAGAACTGCTGAATTTACGGATACAACTTAATAAACCGGCCACATAACCTTTCCGTAATAATGCCAGGCAAACCAATACAGATGTCTGGAACCCATTTGAGAATTACACTCAGGACAGATTGGCATGATGTTTTCAATACACATCATACCACCCTTTGACTCAGGTAAGATATGTCCCGCACTAAATGATTCATTCGAAATCAAATTCAGAGAACATACTGGACATATACATTTTTCAAGAGACCCATTTATCTTTCGCCAAATAGAATTCTTAAACCAATCAGTAAATACCTCTTTTTTAATAGCCTTCAGATTTGCCCTACCAAGTAGCTTATAATATTCTGCTACTTTGCTATTTGCAAGCCTGGCATGTTCTTTCATCTGGTTAAATGATTCATCAGGTTCAGATGCCTCAATAAGTTCTTTCTCAGGAATTTCAAGGTCATCCATATGCAGTGATACAACTGGAGTATTTTCTGTAATTACATCGCTTTCTTTCTTTAATTTAACTCCCATTATATAACCATCTTCTCTAGGAAACTTGCTAACAGGTAATTGTGCATATAGTGTAGACTTTTTCACTGTTAGAAGAAGTTCTGATTCTAGGATTTTTGCCTCAGGGTCTGTATCATCGAACTTTGACGATAGTTTCCATGCCTTTGTCTTAGAAACTATACTCATTATGCTATAATAAAAATAGCATATATTTGTTCAATTTTTTACTGAATAATCACTTACCATCTAAGCGACGACCTTGACCACTAAATGGAACAAATCCCCTTTGAGCCTTTGGCTGTACGCAACAAGGTTCTGGTAAGAAACTATCAAAGTCCACCGGTTCACTTGAACATTCAGGAACAGGAGAGGGGGTAGGAGTTGGTGGCCGGTCCATTGCTCTCTCCAAATTCACACGAAGTTCTCCATCGGCTAAGCATACGCTAAGTGGCGTCAAACTTTCAATTATAAACTGGTGAACCACCTCAGTTGACGGATCTACAACTGCATATAGAAGACCCTCTTGAACAATTCCTAATTGATTAAGAGATTCAGTAAGACCCTCTAGAAACATAGGTCCTTCAACGGTTGAACCAGTTAGGGGTCTTATAGTTACGGTTTCACCACTAGGAAGAGCCTCTAAAATAGGATCCATGATTACTTCATCCCCATCTTCAATATTTAGACGCTCAAATACCCAACTAGGTGCAAAGATATTATCTTGACCAGGGTCTTCATTGTGAGGTCCCTCCACTGCTAGCGCTACTGTCTCACCACGCACATTCGTCATATAGACGAAGCAACGAGTTGCTCCATCTAGGCCTCGCACCATTGTTTCATAGAATGATCTTGGGCATCGAATACCCCACCATGGGCCCTCACCATCTGAAGTAAAAGCATAAGAATATACAGTTGGCATTGTTATATTTAAATAACAGTGTCAAGTGCTTCAATTTTATTAGCCCAGCCAAAACGCAGTTTTACTGCATATTTGCTCGTCTAGCTTCCAATGCTTCATCTTTATCGTCCAAGTGACATGCAGGACATCCTTCAGGTTTTCTCACATCTGAGATATTTAGAACACGATCCATCTGAGGTAGGTGAAGACGAATATCACGCACAATTGAAAGTCCCTTCAAGAAAGCAACATTGTTCATATAATGTTCAATATGTGTCTCAATAGGCAATGCTTCATCTACAAATATTTTAACTGCATGTCTGCTTATAATGTAACAGTGGGCTCCAACGAAATGAAGAATACGTTTGAAAGGGTTCTGACCACTCTTACCAGTGTCGACTGGAGTGTGATTCCATCCTAAAATCCAAACATCCCAGTTTCTAGGTAGGTCCTTAGCGCAATCCCGGACCATCATTGAGAAAGTTGCAGGTAATTTTACGTCATCTTCCAATATAAGCGCATACTTAGCCCCAGACTTTAAAAATGTCTCCCAGACTTTCAAGTGAGATAGAGACGCACCAATTGCCCCTCGGCTATGTATCTCATAGTGCGAACGCCTGTATTCAGTTATCACTTGAACCCGGGTATTTACACCAACGCGTTTATCCTTCTTAATGTCTACTGACAGTCCATGAATACCTGCAATTCGTTCAACCGGTGGCATTGTTCTTAAAGCTTCTTGGGCTTCAAATTGTTCTCTCCTATCCTTTCGAGCATCCAAATTAATATAGTATATGCGAGTATCCGTGAGATCTTTCATCTCTCTAGTCTATGTTAGAAATAGTTGAATGTCATGCGTAAAGAAAAAAACACAGGAACAAACACTCTTTGACATGTTTCAAACACTAAAAATAGAACAGTATAAGAAATCGGTATTACAACAAAGATATCTGGAAGTTTTAAGGAACTTTCATATAAGAGCTAGGCATCTTGAAATTATATTTTACACGACGCGTCTTATTATTACTATTGGTAGTATTCTAGTTCCAGCATTCTTATCAATTCAAGGTACTGCTGCGCAGACACAGTTATATTGGGCTACATGGATTATTTCTTTATCTGTAACAATTTCAAACGGTGTCATGTCGCTTTTTAAATTAGACAAGAAGTATTTTTTTATTAATACAACTCTTGAAATGTTGCATTCGGAGGGATGGCAATACATTGCCTTATCAGGGCGATACTCTGGGAAGGATGCACCAGTTCCTGCAACACATGATAATCAGTTTCTTATATTTTCTCACATGGCTGAAAAAATCAAGATGAGGCAGGTTGAAGAAGAATACTGGAAATTCACAGATACATCAGGTGTTGGAAATGCGACAAATCAAAATATACCCTTAATTTCACCAACTCCTCAAGTTCAACAGGGGCAAATTACTTCTTTACCAGAACCACAAAAGAATGTCATAGAACAATGGGTTGGAGATATGAATTCAAATATGTTAGGTTTACAGCGAAGGCCTATGAATATATCAGCTAGGGTAGATGGGAGACAAAGTGGCTCCAAAAATTCCGGGATTTCAGAATCTCCCGAGGAAACCCCAGTGTCAATGCGCGCGGGATTGCCTACAAGCTCCTCTCCCAGGGAAACCATTCTGCCGGTCTCACCTTTCACAACAAGAGGATCAGAAGCACCTCAAAATACAGTCATCAGAGTTCTGCATGAAGAGTCCGATGTCTGGGGCGGAACCAAAGGTTAACATGGAGGCCTGGAATAAGAATTCTAATTTAAGAGAAAGTCATAATTGTTTTTCATATGCAATGAATGCAATTGATAATAAGCTAATAAAGGAATGCAAGGAAGCAGAAGACTGTAATACATCATTTCATCAACCTGGATATGCATCTGGTTATGGGCATTTTCCTGATAAACACGATAAAGGATGTAATGACATGGTATCTCGTCTATGGGGAGATAATCCAGATGTTATACCAATAGAATTTGAGCAGAGATGTCCTGGTAAAACAAGTAAGATAGCACTTATTGTAGACCCCAAGCGTGATTATCATTTCCTAAGACAAGATTCGGATGGGATGTGGTCTCACAAACCTGGTGCCATGGAAGTTACTACGAAGGACGCGTCAGGCAGGCCTATTCTAAGACCTGACAGAGCGTTTTTCATTTACACTAATCACAAGGATCCCTTGAGATATACAAAATTCTGTGGTTATCATTGTGTTCCAAGAGGCAAACCACTTTACTTAAGAGCTGATGCAAGGCAAGATGGCGGACAGATATGGCCTAATTCATTGGACGGGTCTTCTGTTTCTCGGCGATCCACTCGCTACCGACAGACCCGGAGGAAATCAAGGGGTGTTTCCCGTCGGTCAAGACGTTAAGTGCTTCAACTGCATCAAGGCGAAATGCTGGATGTGCTCTGCATAATCCCTTGAGAACCTTCTTTATAAGATCTCCCTTTTCATTCCACGCCTTTGACTTTACAAATGCAGAATTTGCCATTTCTATTTCAAGAACACTCAGCAACATAGCACCAATCGACCAAGCATCAAATCCCGGCCAATATACTTTCCAACAACTTAACCAGTCATGTTGTTGAAAACTATTCGAATCAAGAGACCATTGGTATAACTCACCCGCCCAGTGACTAGGGTTTACATCGCAGAAAGCTGCTAAATTCTGAACTGCAGGCTTTTCTTCTTGAAGACCCCTTATAATACGTTCTACAGGGATATTACTGTGAGCTGCTAGCATCAAGGTTACTTCAGGTGTCTCTGTATCATGGTCAACCCCTAGAATTCTCCAGCGATTTGATAGATCACTTATGGTAAGTTTACTGGCTTGAAAGGTAAATCCAAAGTCAATTAATCTGGGTTTATTGTATTTATCAAATAAAAAATTATTTCCCCAGATATCAAAATGACACAAATCATTTAAAACTAAGAAGGCTCCACAAGCCAAAATTTCCTCAACAAACCGAAAGTAATCAAATAAAAAGGGGTCCAAATTAATGCGACTCAAGGGATATCCGCCCCAGGGCATCATCACTTGCACAGTTTCATCGAGATCCATTGTTTTCAGAAGTTCACATTCTTCAATTTCATTATCTGTTTGCTTAGCCTTTACTCTTGGTATACACTTTGTTGTTTCTGTAAGAACAACGTATTCAGATGAATTTTGAATAGAACCAAGTATTTTAGCAATTTCTAATTCATTCTTTGCATCTTGCTTTGATGTAATCTTGCCAACCATGGATGAGTTGGAATTCTTTTTATTACCACGGCACTTCAAAGCTGGTTGAAAAATACACCCATACGTCCCCTGTCCGCGAATACGGCCACCGAGCATCTAATTTGTGTGAAGATTTACTGCTTCTAAAAATACCTATGGAGCGAATAGGAAATGTCTTGGGAGACATTGTTATTTGCAGTATTTCTAGTTCTGATTGTTACACTATTCATTGATGTATGGAGGCCTTTTTCAGAAATAGTTGATAGCTTGGAAGGATTTGCATCAGGTCCCGGTAGTAATCAATTCATGATGGGCTATTTCCCTCGTCGGGGTGATATTTCATTTGGCACAGACGATTCAATGTATGAGCAAGATAATAGACATGTCATGGGATACGTTGATGTCCAGGGTTTAGGAGTTGACCATGATTTCTGTAGAATGATTGTGCCTAAAGGCACTAATGCAGGCGATGAATCAAAAATGTTCTTTGCATGTGCTCTAGCTGGGACGGAAAATCTTACATCTACAAGCTACAGAACACAGACCGTAGCGCAAGGTTTCAAACAAAGCAGAGATGATTACATGAGAGATGCAGATAAAGATGGTAAGACTGATTATTGTGCAGTTGTTAAAATGAGAGGAGGGGTATTTGAAGCCCAATGTTATAGAGCCCTTAATACAACCTTTGATACCAAGCAATTCATAGATACTGACCCACCTCCAGATATTGGAGAAGTTCTCTTATTTTATGAGGGAATTATGTTCTGGTTTCGTTTCATTGATGACCTCAAAGACTATGCTGAGAATATAACTACGTATACAAGTGGAGGTATGTCTATAGATGAAGTGAACGTTAAAATATTGCCTTCCCAGCTTTTGGAAGGGGGTAAGCAAGATGCTACTAAATTAGATGAACGTGTTCAAGTTACCGAAGGTCTCAAATTCAATGGCCTCAATCAATTCATAAGATTAGGCGATTCGCCTGATATGTCATTTGGTCAAAAGATTATACTGCCAACCATGAAGTGTATCTGTTTCTGGGTGAAATTTGACGAATTCACGAATAATGCCCACATCCTAGATTTTGGAAATGGAGGAGGAAAAGATAATGTCTTTGTGGGTATTGTAGGCCGTGGAGATCCTTCAATGGATGAGGGTTCTGTTATAAGAAAGAATGCATGTGATGCAAGTGATTTGAACAATGTTTTACCTGTTGGCAAATCTGGACCCCAACCAGTTCCTGATATGTCTCCTCAGAAACTTATGTTATCCACTGCGAACGTAGATGAATATATATGCGATAGAACAGTAGTATCACGCGATTTACCTCATTTAAAAACTTTTCATGAAAAAGAAAATCACAAGAAATCAGCAAAAGCCCCCAATACTGCGACCTTGATATGGGAAGTATGGAATGGAGAACTCCGTATGGAACATGTAAATGTATTGAAGGCATTTAAGTTAAAGACTTGGACACATTGCTGTATTACTACTGCTTCTAGTGACAGTGTTCGCCCTGCATTGCAAATCTGGATTGATGGAATTAAAAGGGCGGAGAAAGATGGAACTCATATGCCACAGGTTGCAATAACTAAAAATAATTACTTTGGAAAGAATAATTGGATGACTGGGTCTTCTCAATTTGAGAATAAACCTGAACTATTCAAGGGGGGTCTATTTGATGTACGTGGTTATTCCCAACCTATGAGTGAAAAAAAGTTAAAGAAGTCAATTGAATGGGGTAAGAAACGTCTAGGAATTTAATCCTATTAGGTCTATGCTAGGCTCAACATTCCCTTCAATTTCAGATTTTATAATTGAATTAATTTGGTCCTTGAATCCATAGGCATATTTTATCCTAATGTATATATCCTTGAATAAGAAATAGGTGCCTTCATAAGTGCTTGTAATAGCAATTAGATCTTCTTTTTTAATGTTATAAGTACTAGTATCACATGAACCATTCGAGTTAGTTGAAATTATTCTAATACATTTTCCAATAATCTTTAATTCTTTTAGCTGTTCACAATAGTATTCCTTTGGCATACCATCAACGGGCCTAAACAACCCTTCAATTTTTATTGAAAACACGTGTTTTTAGAAATTATAAGTTGCTAAAAACTCTGTTTGGAATTAAAAAACATGTTTTCTAAAATATTAGTTCTGAGAATTCTCTGTTTTTTGAACAGCCGATTTTCCTGCATAATATTTTACGGGATATTCTAGAGTCTTGAAAACAATGGAATTAGGATGCCACTGGTGAAAATAACCAAATCCCTTCCCACGAACTATCTGATCATCTGAGAAATTGCGTCTCATTGCATTGTCTTCCTCTCCCCAAGAAATATTGTGCTGCCATCGCTCTGTTCCAAAGTATTTCTCAGTGGAAATAAACATCATTCCATACCCTGAATCTCTCCAGTAACCCATCATATGATCTGGTTGCGTGAAACTGAAACAAATGGGATAATATACCTTATTTTCTTTCATGGCTTCTGCAGCTCTATCGAATACATAGTGATTCGTAAAATACATATCAGCGTCACAGAAAAACAATGAATCATGCCCTCTTTCCCTTGCAACCTCTGCGGCCAAGTGAAGACCTGAACCACGACTAAATTGTCCCTCATGTTTTTCAACAACATATCGAATATGGCCATCTAGAATTTGATGGGCAATAGCTGAAACATTCACATCTGTTGAACTGTAGTCTACAATTATAATAGTCCAATTGTCATTTCCAGTTTTAACCATTCTTAAGCTCATCAGAAGTTTAGGTAGGAGGTTCAATGTAACCGTTGCATCTCGATTTAGTGTCGGGGGGAAATGCGTATCCGAAGGTGTCCTCTGGATTTTATCGGCTATATGCTTATATGTTTCGATCGGATCTTCTTGATATACAACAAGATTTGAGCGATTTTTCACTGCTATACAGATTGCGAGGTCCATCTTATATTTGGTCTCCGTATCTTTTAATTAAGTAAATTACGTGTTGTATTCCAAGAACCTTCTACCGAACAATTGCGCTTCCACCACTTGAAGCCTGCCTCAGACATTTCTAACCATTTCTCCTCTGAAATCTTACAGATTTTCTCCATTGCATCCTGGTAGTCAGAAACACATAAAACATGTGTTCCATCTACGAGAGGCTCCGCATAATCAGATATTTCAACTCCATTTGTTACCACGGGCACCGTGCCCATTGCAAGAAGTTCGATTTCACGATTACACTTGGGTCCATATCCGCGAATACAGAGACCGTATTTAGCATTTTGTAGAGTTTCCAGATATTCCCTTGGCTTCAATACATAAGGTTCCTTTCCTTGTTGCATTGAGAATTTCGCACAAGCCATCTTCCATCCACTAATATCCTGGCGCCATTTCCCTTGGTCTTGATTCTCAATTCTTCCATAGAAGACCATGGTATCCTTTCTATCCTCATAAGATTTTCTAGGAATTTGACTTAATTCTTCAACTAAACGAGGCTCACGAGGCCAGAAAATCCATGGCTTTGCTCTGGGTTTTTCAGAAGAATCTGGATTTCCAGTTAAACATAGTCTATAACCTTTCTCCTTATCAGATGCCTTGTCTAACCAGTTCCACGTAGGTCTGTCATATAATAGAACATCGCCTAGGAAACAGTGTGTCAAAGAGGAATCTTCCTTTCTTTCTACAAAATCACGTTCGACCCATAAATCAATCATCTCTCTAAACGAATCGCCTTTGTGTCCAAAAAATCCAAATTTCATGGATTTGGGTGGAGTTCGAATGACTGGCTTAGCTGTAAGAGCCTCTGTCTCGATTAAACAGGGTATTGTATCTGATAAAGTTGCATTGAGCTCGAGCTTTGGCGCGGGTTTCCCCGATACGACAAGGAATTTATCTACTTCCTTCTCAACAATCTTCTTGAAGCCCTCAGGGGTTGATCGAGGGTATTGCAGTAAAGTCCAGTCAAGCCCTGATGCAGCAGCTAAGTGAACTAATAAGTCAGATGGCTCTCTCTCCTCCTGTAGTTCTAAGATCCTACATCCGATAGGTGCTAGCCAAAGCCATGCCCAGGAAGGATCCTTAATATTCTTTAGAGATGAACTCAAAAGAACTAGTGATGCCCCTGAAAGGGCGATCGCCCACTTGGTTGCATCTGAATGTGTCAAAATATGTTCTACCTGGTATCCAGCATTTTTTAACTTTTCAGATAATTTATTAACAAGATCATCTTTCATATGATATGTATCTTCAACTATAATAGCTTTCTTTTGTAAAAGTGATACAGTTGATTGCCATTTGCCATTCATAGCATCACGCAGAGCGTCTATATCTACCTTCACAGGCCGTGTTCCATGGCATGTTCTTCCTACTACATGTTGGGCGAATACCTGACCTTGCTCAGAATATTCTAGGAGACGACCTTGAGCCTTCTCCCATTTGAATAATTGGATGGCCGCTAATAGATAATTTGTTTTCTTACACCAGAATGAAGAATTAGGATTTTTCTTATTTTGTTGAATTACTTTTGATAAATAATACAAAGTAAATAGTGCAGGTTCTTGAACCCAAGTTGGATCTAGTTGAAATGCCATCATAGATTCCACGTTATAGGATGCCATAAGATGACTTAGGCGGTTGTCAGACCATACAGACTTTTGAATATCAGTTTCACCAACATAAATATCGGTATGTCTATAGACTAGTCCAGATGGACTTACAAAGGCACCTCCAACTACTTCAATGGGTCTATCTTGTCCAACGGGAGGCATGTAACTATTCAGACCTTCTGCAGCCCAAACAAAGCTTGGATCACGGTTTATTTGAGAACAAAACATATTAAGATGCTTTGCGGTGGTTGCTTTTAGAGGACGATCTAATGCCTCATATGGTATTGGTTCTCCAGCCCATCCAGACCAAGATGTAATTGGATGAAGTTCGTGGAGACCACTCGGTTTTACAAACATGTAGATTGGGCGGTCTATAATATCTGTTTTCTCGTAATTACGAATCTCAGATGCGTGAACGTGAATTGTTTTTAAGGACATCGCAGGATTAATAATCTTAAATTTATTTCTGAGAAACTCCACTAAAATTGCATTATCACAGCCAGCCTTGCCAAAGGGAATATTGAATGCATCTAAATTCCAAGTCTTATTTAACACACTATCACTATGAATTGCCCAGGTATCTTGTGAGTCATTACGGGGTCCAAATAAGGTTGGTTCCTTTCCATCTACTTCTTCCCATCGCAATAATGCAAAAAATATATCCTTCATATTTACTGACCAAATTGCCTTCCAACTCTTTTCCAAATAGATATCGGCATTTGCAAAGACAACTAGTTTTCCTGGCCCCACTACCTTTTGAATTGCATCAATACAATTCGCATAAGATAGACGAGATTTCATAGGAACTTGTTTAATCTTTTTATCCACTGGAACCTCAACATCTTTTCCTTCAATAAATAACAAGATTTCATCTATATATGGATTTTCAAGATTTTTTCTAAGACACTTCTGAAGTTCCTTATTTCGTGTCTTGTTTGGAGACTTGTAAAGTTGTTGAATTAAAACCAGGGGTTCTGGACCACCGTGTCTTTCTAAAATCTCAAGTTTTAGATCATTGAACCGCAACTGGTTTAGGCGATCGTGAGTAGGATTTAGTCCAATAACCCTGTTATAGCGAAATATAATAGATGCACATAAGATAGCATCTTCTACTGTTCCTGACCAAGCAGGTCCTAGAAAAGGATACATATGCTGGAATTCTTCTAAACAAATTACATTGCCAAGACTGGAAATATCGAATGCCTCTGAATTTAAACTCTTTAGTGCTTTCGTAGAAACTAGAATAAATCTGATATCCTTGGCATCCATTGTTTTCAAGAATGCATTGGCTTCAGGGGTTTCTTCAGTCAGAAGAAGAATATCAGGTTTCCACTTTAGAAATCCAGGTTCCACGGAAGTAACTAGAAGATCCCAGCGGTTCCATCGCTTCTTATCTTTAGAAAAGGGTTCCTTCATCCACGCTAATGTCTTAGAATCTTTCCACGCTGATGCATCGGAATTCATGATACGTATCTGTTTACCATTCTTTGGATTCGTCGCAAACATCTGTATAAAGATAGTTGTGAAGAGTTTAGACCTTTTAAAATAAATCTCCAAATGTTGTCCAATGTATGAGCCCATTTTTGTCGCCATATATTGTGAAATTACTCGTGGTTGCATTCGTAAACGACAAAGGAGACACATTTAAAATACTAGTATCATTTCTATAAGTTAATTGAATAGCATAATTAGAATTTATATAATTTGTAGATAATCCTATAACTACATTTCCTCCATCTGCAGATAAAATCTCAGTTCCATATTGAATAAAGGGCTGTCTTTGACCAAGCACTTGCAAGCTAGATGTATTTAATGTTCCAGTATTAAATCTAAAGGCATAATTTTGCGTAGATAAGATACTTGAAAAATTATTAATATTTACAATTCTACCTTGAACGGTAGAATACGATGAAATCGCATTATTTATATCTACAATGCGTGCAGTTGATATAGTAGACATCGTAGACAATATTTGTGCCATGCGTATAACAGGCCCTTGAGCAGTTGAGAAACTCGAAATAGTTGAAAATAACTGAGGAAACTTTACAAGAGCTCCTTGTAGAGTTGAATAACTAGATATAGTCGTCTGTAATTCAGTATAGCGTGTTACTCTTCCTTGACTTGTAGAAAAACTAGAGATATTTGAATATAACTGAGGAAATGTTACTAAAGCCCCTTGTAGACTTGAATAACTAGATATAGTCGTCTGTAATTCAGGATATTGAACAAGTCTCTGCAGACTTGTTGAGAAACTAGAGATTGCAGTATATAATTGAGGAAACGTGACGAGTGGTCCTTGCACAGTTGAATAGGAAGATAAACTAGATTGTAATTCATTATAATGCACAACTTTCCCAAGAACAGTTGAGAAACTGGATATTTCAGTATATAGTTGAGGAAAAGTGACTAGAGGACCTTGTAAAGTAGAATAAGAAGAAATTGCATCGTAAATAAATGTGGAAAATGGAGAATTAAATGTTGTAATACTTGTTGATAAAAATCCATTTAGATTTGTCATATTTGCAAGCACACTTGAAATAGAAGATATTCCACTGTCTGGTGTGTAGAAATCTATTTTATTTTGAGTGGTATCTGTGCTTATATTTACAATACCAGAACCAGTAAGCTTAACATTGCTATTAATAGTTCCAGTATAAGTATCGAATGAATAAATGGAAGGTTGTCCTGGAACGTCTATTTGACCAAATGCCTTTGCATACATAGTTACCGTATTTGTGGAAGATCCAGGTAAAAGCCCTGCATTTATCCCATCTAAGATTGAAAATTTAGATGAACTAGGGCCAGATGTAAAGGTTGATTGAGTTGTTGCAAATGTATTAAATGTAACACCTCTCTGGAAAGTTGATATATCTAGCCATACGGTACCACCTTTTCCGTCAGTAGTTAATATAGAATTTGCAGCTAAAGTTGTATTATTGTCTCCCTTTGCATAAATCTTCCTTACACTTAATGTATCTATATCTTGAGATTTCTGGTTAGCTGCCATACTACTCTTTAGAACAATTTTAATGCGCCCAGTATAAACTACAATTCCTTTTCTAACTGTAGATGCCTGGCCAAGGTGGATTATTACAATTAGTAGCACATGGAAAGCAAGATGTGTTTCTTACGGGTAATCCTCAGATGACATGGTTCAAAATGGTATATAGACGTTATACAAATTTTGCAATTGAAAGTCAACCTATGTATTTTGATGGAACCCCAGACTTTGGTAAACGTATAACATGCTTGGTTCCCCGTCGGGGAGACTTGTTAAGTCAAATTGTCTTAGAAGTGAGTTTACCGGCTCTTACCTTGACTACGGGAGACACTGTTTCATACGTAAACTCGATTGGACACAATCTTATCCAGGAAATCAGTTTAGAAATTGGAGAACAAGAAATTGATAGACAAAATGGTGAATGGATGGAAATCTGGTCATCATACACTACACCTGGAAGCAAGCAGGCTGGTTTCTATAACATGATTGGAAAGGTCGATGGTTTCACGCCCCCTACTGTCTTTGGACCCCAGAAACTATACATCCCACTGCAATTTTGGTTTTGTAGAAATCCTGGACTTGCCTTACCTCTTATAGCACTGCAGTATCACCCGGTTCGCATCAATCTTACTCTCAGACCCTTATCACAACTCTTCTATTCTTCTGCACTTTCAGCCCCTGGCTGTTCTATTTTAGAGGTAAAGCCTGCATCTATCACTGAACTTATGTTGTGGGGAGATTACATTTATTTGGATGTTGACGAGCGTAGACGTTTCGTAAGCAATACGCATGAATACTTGATTGAGCAAATTCAGTATACCGCACCAATACCTGTTGCCCCCGGTGCCACTTCTGCTTCTATAAGACTAGAGTTCAATCATCCAATAAGAGAACTTTTCTGGTTTATTCAACGCGATGATATGACGAGATACCATGAATATTTCAACTATAGTTCCTTGGGTATATATGAAACAGGAACAAGACAAGACATCTTACAAGATACTGTATTACAGCTTGATGGATTTGATAGATTTCAGCTGAGAGATGCCGGCTACTTCAGATTAGTTCAACCCTGGCAGTATCATACCGTTGTTCCAGAGGATTTCTTTGTTTATTCTTATAGTTTCTGTTTGAATCCTGAAGATGTTCAACCTAGTGGTTCCTTTAACGCTAGTAGAATAGACTCTGTGGTTCTCCAGGTGAATCTAGTTTCTGCAGTTGTAAATCCTACTCAAGCACCTCCTCCACCTGGATCACAAGCACCCTGCCCTAACCCTGGAACTTTACATGCAAGGGTCTATGGAATTAACCATAATGTGCTAAGAATTGCAGACGGATTTGGAGGAGTTCTATTTACAATCTAATCATTAGAAGCGGTATGCTAGACGTTAAAGTTACACAGGGCTCTTTCTGGAAAGGGGCTCAAATTCCATACATTGTTTATATTTTGCTGACTATATTTACAGGCTTATTTGGCTTAGATCATTTGGCTTTAAGAAGCCCTCTAACAGCAATTCTAAAGTTCCTTAGTATAATTCCTCTTCTAGGCTTCTGGTATTTTTATGATATTGCACAGGCTCTAGGAGAAAGAGAATATGTTGAAAAATATGGTATAGCAGTTCCTTTCTATGGCCCTACTGGTATTGGTGCAGGTATATTCAGTGGAAATAAGGATATACCTAATGCTCCTAAAGATATTCCAGGGCCATGGCGATACTTCGCATATGTTTTAACAACCTGTATGTTTTTTGTATTTCCAGTTAATAAATTCGTTCTAGGAGATTATATCGGTGGTATACTTCACATCATATTCTATATTTTGTTTCCTCTAACATTTATTGCCATCGCATGGTCGTTTTATGATATATACCACGTGCTATTCAGGACAAAGGATTTATTTGAAAAGGGTGTTCCTCACATGGTTCCGGCATCTTATCTAGTAGGAGACTATTTTAGACGTAATGCAATAGGCCCTTTTCCTCCAAACCCACCTCCTCCTCCGTCATGGTTTCAACGTTTATTTACTGCATGGGCAGAAGTTCCTATTGCCGCAGGTAAGACTGTTTCTGGCGCAATTGATCTAAATCGCGAAACCACGGTTGGAGCAGTAGACACTGGAATTAAAGCAAGTCAGGCAGTTATAAAAGAAGCTGCAAATGCAACTGCGGGTGTAGGAAGGGGTGTAGGAGATGCAGTTGAAGGAGTAGGACAAGGTGTTGAAACTGCAGCGGTGAGTCTAGGACAAGCAGTTGAAGGAGTGGGAAAAGGGGTTAATGCTGCAGCTGAGGGAGTAGGACAAGCAGTTAGTGGGGTTGGAACGGGAGTTAATGCTGCAGCGGAGGGAGTAGGACAAGCGGTTGATGGAGTTGGCAAAGGCATTAATTCTGCAGCAAGGGGTATAGGACAAGGTATTGAATCCACTGCAGTAGGTGTAGGAAAAGCAGCTGAGGGGTATGGAAGAGCAGTTGATCGTTCAGCAGAAGGTGTTGCACAAGGTGTTGCATCTACACTTATTGCAACAGGGAAAACAGCGGAGGGTGTAGGACAAGCAGTTGTTGCTGTTGCAGATAATATAGGACAATCCGCACAGACTGCAGTTAATACTGCAGCGAAAACAGTAACTAATGCAGAACACACGGTTAATAATGCAGTAAAAACAGTGAATAGTATAGAAAAGGGAATTAATTCAGCAGTTCCAGTTATTATTCATAATGCTGAGGATGCTATTCCAAGTGTAATACGCAGCGTTCAATCTGGTGTAAATAATATCGGAAATAGTGCTCAAACTGTTATAAGTAATGTAGGAAAAGGTGCTCAAACTGCTATTAGTAATGTAGGAAAAGGTGCTCAAAATGCTTCAACGGCAGTTTCTGAATCAATTGAACAGAGTGCTAATGCTGCTACAAGCACTGCAGAAATGCTAAAGAAACTCCCTGCTATTGGTGATAAAATTGCATCTAACATGTCGGATCCAGATAAAATTGTTGAAGCTGCTAAAAAGGGGCAAGCAATAATCGACACTACAAGACCTCCTCTAGAACAAGCTGGTGGCGCTCTAGCTCTAGCTTCTTTAACAGACATGCCATCTGTGTCAACCTCCGTTCTATTATTTAGTGTTGCTCTCATTGCATTCAGTGGCTACGTATTTTACACAATGAGAAATACTTACACGAAGCCAGAGAAATCTGATGATCCCCCTAGTGAATCAAGAGCAATTCGAGGCACTTCTAAATCCAGCAAATAAGAATCCCCAGTTTGTAGTAGTCTACTTTACGGCAACCTGGTGTGGCCCTTGTTCAAGATTAGATAAGGAAAGAATTCAAAATGAGGTCGAAGGGGCTACCTGGTATAAATGTGATATCGACCAAAATAAGTATACTCTAGGATACTGTGGACTTAAGTCAGTTCCATCCTTTTGTGTAATAAAGAATTCTAAATTCTTAGGTAAATTCTCTTGTTCAGATACCGATGCGGTTATTGAAATGTTAAATAGTACTACAAAATAGAAGAATGTATGATATATGCATAATAGGGGCCGGCGTAGCCGGCCTGTATTGTGCAAGAGAAATTCAAAGAAAAATGCCTGATGCTAAGATTTGTATCTTAGAGAAATTCAAGAATATTGGTGGTAGACTCTATACTTTTCATACCACGGTGAATGGGCTCAAGGTTTCCTGGGAAGCAGGGGCTGGAAGAATTCACAAATCTCACCATAATGTTATAAAACTTCTGAAAGAATATAATATAGATACAATTCCTATTACCGGTGGAATAGAATGGAGAACTCCTGAAGGGTCCAAACAAATTGAATTCTCAAAACTTTTAGAAAATTTGGAAGTTGCAAGAATTCCACAGGAAGACCTCGAAGCAAAAACTCTGAAGAATATTTTTACAGAAATTATGGGAATCAAAAAGGCCCAGGATTTTATGAATCAATATGAATATAGATCTGAGATTGATACTCTAAAGGCATCCAAGGCACTCGAAAGCCTTTCCCATGAACTAGGACATCAAGAGGGTTTCTCAGTTATTAAGGGAGGATTTTCTCTATTAGTTGATAAACTCAAGGAATCCATTCCCAGAGTAGAAATCTTAACAGAACACGAAGTAACCAATATTCAACAAAATAAAGTTTTAGTAAAAGGAAAAAGTCCCATTCTGGCTTCCAAGGTAATCGTGGCAATTCAGAGAGATGCCGCAGTAAAGCTTCCTTGTCTAACTGCACTACCCATTATGGAACAAGTGAAGATGAGACCCTTGGTTCGCATGTACGCTGCCTTTCCTTTACAAGAAGGAAAGGCATGGTTTGCAGGAATTCAAAAGTTCCTATGTGATTTACCTATTCGCTATGTTATACCTATTGACCCTACAAAAGGAACTATCATGATTTCATATACAGATGGTCCTGAGGCTGAATACTGGATGAAACAGAAAAACCCTCAGGGACAGGTAATGAAACAAATTCGTTCTCTCTTTCCAACCATAGAAATACCTGATCCTCTCTTTTTTAAAGTACACCCCTGGGCTGATGGATGTTCTTATTGGACACCATATGCAAATGGGCCCTACGACTTTAACAAGGTTTCAAAAGCCTCCGTCAAACCCCTTCCTGATATGCCTAATCTCTATATGTGCAATGAATCATGGGCATATGAGCAGTGCTGGGTGAAATGTTCTATTGACCAGGCACAAAAGGTAATTGATTTATTTTGAATTTTATAGATAGATGGAAATTCATTCGTTGAATGAAGTTTCCGATGAAACACTGGATACATTAACAACTCTTATGAATCGCGATTGTCAGAAAGGTAAATATAGTTTAAAGCAATTATCTAAAATGACATCAAATACCGACATACTATATTTATTTGAAAAGGATACGCCAGTATATTTCTTATTATTAGATAAATTCTTAAAACACAAAACAGTCTATATACACGATGTCTGTCTAAGTAAAGTAGAAAGAGGCAAAGGAATTTTCAAGAAATCCATTGCATTTTTAAAAGCATACTATTCTAAAAAAGGATTTACATCGTTTACTCTTGATGCATCGGATAGCACAAAGGAAGAAGGCTTAGATCAAAAGGCGCGTATTAAGATTTTTCATTCTGCAGGGTTTCATATCAATCCTGAAACTGGGTTCTATAAGGCAAATGGAGACTATGAGATTATAAAGACAATTGTTTCCTTAAATTCTGGATCAAAAGATGAAATCCAATCATATACTGCGGATACCTATATAGGAAAGAAAAACAATAAAATAACAATAGACCAAATAGTTCATTGTTACGATTCAGACTCAAATCAAATATCTTGTCCTATGAGAATGGACATTTCTAAGAAAGGTGGAACCCGCAAGGTCTATTACCCGAAGAAATACTATAGAGGTCTTTCCAGAAAGAAGAAGACAGAAAGGCTAAAGGAAATCAAGAAATTCGGTTCCAGGTCATGGCGTGATACGAAAGCTTATCTTGGTTTCAAAACAGATCGTGGTGTAAAAACAAGGAAATCTTCTTATTCTTCCAAATGGGAAAAGAAATTCCCTGGGGTCAAGTCCTTAGAAGATCGTGCGAAGGCTACAGGAGTTCCTCTTAAATATATTAAGGCATGTTACAATCGTGGAATGGCTGCATGGCGAACTGGACATCGACCCGGTGCTACTGAGCAGCAATGGGGCTATGCACGTGTAAGTTCTTTTCTTTTGAAAGGAAAAACATACCATACGACAGATGCGGATTTGGCCAGAGAAGCCAAAAAGGCATCTGCTGCCGCTAGAAAATGGTGGTCTTAAGTAGAATGGCCAAAAATACAATCTCTATGAAGTCCCTTATAAAGACTGGCTTTGGAATTAGTGTTGGAATGTTCCTCGCTCAAATGATTTTTATCTTGATCGGTATGCTTTTCTTTGTGCCCGGTTATATGCTATTTAAAAAATCTGACAAGGAGAAGTCAGAAGGTTCCCAAATTGGAGGAATTGTTCTCATGGGCCTTGGAGTTGTTATAATGGGAGGAGCGGGCTTCGGAATTCTAATGGATTCTCTTGGTGATATGGATTTTTAATCATCTTCCTCATCTGTATCATCATCGCGATCCATATCCTCTTGCTGTCTAATTATCCTCTCATCAAATGGATTATTTGGATCTAGTTTAACACATTGTATATTGTAAGTTGACATACATCCAGTTACCTTGTATCCCTTCTCTGCAAATACACGTCTATCAAACCAAGCAGTCATTCCCTTAGGATTAGGTCCAGTTAATGGCTCCTTGTAAATTCTTCCGTGATTAATCATAACGTATGTGTTTTCCATATCTATGCTTATAGATATGGAAATCAGGATTCAATTTTTTTAGCTCGTAAAACATGCTCTCAGTGCTGAATTAGCAAGAGCATCCACTTGATGATTAAACATCCAAGGGAAGGCGTATTGCGACTCACCACCCTTGTGCCCCTTGAGCCATCGGTATTCTATCTTAAATCCCAGAGCCAATGTTTTATCAACTAAAACTTTAATTAAATCAAGATGTTGAATTTCACCACCTTGTTTTTTCCATCCACGTGATTTCCACTTTGGACCCCAGACAGATGCACAATTAATGGAATACTCGCTATCTGACCAAACCTGAACTTTCTTTACATCGTTGAGTTTACCGAATTGTTTCTCTGCCAGTTCAACTCCTCTTAACAAAGCAGTTAGCTCTGCACGCTGATTCGTTTGAGATTCTGATAAAGGTATAGCACCTGAAAGGCGATCAAGAACAATGTACCCATCGTCTGAAACGAGTAAGCAGCCCCATGCTGCATTTGCATTTCGTTTTCCGTTGTTAGGGCAAGCTCCATCTGTAAAGATGTGCATAATAGTTTCTTTCTTTTCTTCACTCACAGTTAGATGGTTATCGATCACCACGTTATTCTTAATCTCTTTCACATCCTCTTCGTTAGCCCCTTGCTTATATATGTAGGCATCCAGAGGGCCGGTTCTCCGGAGTGGCTTTACAAGGCTCTTATTATACTGTCCCTCTTTGTTTTCGCGTATCATCTGTTTAGGCTATATACTAAATGGATAAAAGGTTCATCAAGTTTATGGGTAAACCTAATACATGTATTATTAGTGGCACCTGTGCTCTTTATAATTGGTTACTATGGTAAAGAAACATCTAGGGCATTCTATGAGGCGACCTTGCTTCTAGGATTTGCTGCACTTGGTTATAACGTCTACAATTTATTTATACAAGTCACCACTGTTACTGGAGATTTATAGTTATATACTGTAGATGGCGACCTATTTCCCTCTGGGACATGGGTATGAATTAATAACAAAAGAAAAAAATATCATGCCCGAGGGATGTAATTTAATTGTCCTGGCATTACCAGGTGAAAAACGTCTTTGGTCTGATTTTTCTGGAAAGAGTGAAATTCCAGAAATGTTAGACCTCAAAGAAATGAAAGATAAATCATATTTTTTTAAAGATGATCTTAATAAACACTTTGGAACATGGATTCATCATCATCTCAAGTCAGTTGCTATATATAAACCTGGCCAGAAATACCCAAATCTTCATTTTAAATTATTCGTTGACGGTCGTTCTGATAAGGGGACTGAGTTCACTGGATATTCTGGTTTAGTCCCATTTGATAACTTTATGAGTGATACATTCAATACAAAAAATATTCATTCAACCTTAAAGCCAGAAGTTTCTAAAGAAGACTGGCTAGATAATAAGCTTGAAGTCTATAAATACAGTGTATATCCTAGCCCAGAAGATTACAAGAGAGCCTTTACAACTCCCGAGGGTGTCAGGCAATTATTTTTAGATAGTTCGCAAATAAAAGATAAAGCACAATGGAAAAAGTTTAAACCAGAATTCTTGGAAATCTTTTCAGACATAGAACAAAATCAAGATACTATGAAGGCTCTCTTTTCAAATCAGTTTCTTCGTATATCTTTGAAAGATCTTATGGAGAAATATCCTGGAACCTATATTTCATTGGCTTGTAGAAAAATAAAGGACTTAGAAGGGCATGAAGATACACAGTTTGAAAATGCAGTAGATGAAATATACTTGAGAAGACTCCCGTATATGAATAATATGCAACAGAACAAGATGCTCAAGGAAATAAGTGAAATTAAGAATTTTACTTATAACAATGCCACTGAAAATATGAAGGCTCCTAGAAATGCGGCTCTAGGAATTCGCAGGAAGCGTAATACGCAAAAAGAATTGCTTTCTAAAACAACACGTCAGAATGGTGGCTTTAAAACAAGAAGACTTAGATAACTTTCAGAATATCTTTATACAATGGTTCATCTTTCATATGATCCATTGCATGATATAGAATTGCAGGATAGGAATTGAAATCTTTCTTGCAAGGTACACAACAATGTATCTTGGAATCTTTCTTCTTCTCGATTAAAGGATCTAACTCCTTTTTCAAGTGGTTGCGCGCAATGTGGATACGACAGTGCTCTTTTTTGATAAAGGAAAGCTCACAGCCTTCGAAGGGGCATTTAATCTCAACAATTGGGTCCTTAGAATGATTTAACTTCACATGGTCATCAAGTGCATATTTCTGGTAAAACTTCTTATCGCAGCCCTTACATGCATAAGACTGTTTGCCCTCATGCTTCTTCATATGATAGTGCATTGTATTTTGATTTTTTTTCACCTGTGAACAAACGCTGCAAACATAGTGACCATCATCATTTTTCTTATATTCATATACCATTAGTTTACTCAAACTGAAAAACTGAAAGTTCAATTTTTACCTTAGCACTTCGTTTTTGGTTAAATAGAATAGGCCTAAATAATTACATACAATTTAATATAAATGGACATAGTACCTAAGAATGAATTTATTTCTTTAGAGACACTTGAAACCTATATTGAGAAATACCCAGAGGATGCTGAGAAATGGTTAGAATTTATTCACGACCCTGAAGAATCTGAAAAAAAACGAAGGAGAAGGGCTACTTATCCCAATATCGATGTAAATGAAGAAATATATAAAATATATGAAGAGTTATATAATGTAGAAGCTGAGAAACCAATTGACGATTACAAGGATGGTTGCCTCTTTTGTAAGAAGTCATGGCTAGCAACAGACGGAGTTCCTACAGTGACACTTATTTGCGGGCACAAATTTCACACAGTATGTTCAATGATTGACCAATATAATGGCGATACAACAAGATGTATAGTTCCTGACTGTGATATTGATACATGGGATTATGTTAGAAAGATAGTAAGATCAAAAGAAAGTGTGAAATCAAAATCTGAAAATATTTTACTAGCGTCAATTGAAAAAAGAAAGGATTTCAAGGAAGATTTGAAAGAGTTGAAACAACATGTATCTAATGTATCTATAAAACATGGTCTTGTTAGAAAAATGATATCAAACGGGAAAAAGGAATTTGTTCATAATAATCTTTATTCATTGAATCAAATACAAAATGATATTAATGAGAGTGTGAAAACGGTCAAAGAATCTGAACAAATGCATGACTATAAGAAATCAGTAGCAGAATATAGAAAGAAGGCTAATTATGTATTCAGAAAATACCATGTGTCTTTTAGAGAGTTAAGTCAACGGGGGTTATTAACCGCATCCTGGCGTCTAAGATGGATACTAGAGAGACATAGGAATCCCTTTTCATATTATAGAATGGGTTTCAGAATGCAACCTGGAAAGAAGTTATGGAAAGATACACTGCCTCAATCTGAGCGCGAGGATGAAGTTGAACTTCTAGAGGAAAATGAAATCATCTAAAGATTTTTATTTATTATATAACATAAATGCCTGTCTACGAGACTATTTACAATAACATTGTTTCTCTAATTCAAAATCTAACAAAGACAAATGTTCTTCCAGTAACTTCACAGGATGCAGTTACTATTAATGTACAAACAAAGAGGCCCTATAATCTTAGGCCTAGAAAGTCAGTCTCCTACAAGGTCTAAACTAGATAATGATAGTCCAGTATAGAATGCATATACTTACTCTAGCCATTGGTAATGATTATAGAAAGGCTTTAACGAAGGCTCTAGAATCTAAGCGTATCTATGCTAAAAAGCACGGATACACTTATATTGAAGCAGATGAAGAATATTGGGACAGACATAGACCTATCGCGTGGTCGAAGGTTGGATTTCTTCTTACAATTTTGAACAAGTTACCAGATGGTGAATTAATCTGGCTATCAGATGCAGATGTTCTAATTACGAATTCAGATTTAAAAATAGAAGATCACGTTCTACCATTGCTGCCACCTGAAAAAGATCTCTTATTCATTCATGACGCATGTCATCATTTGAATAGCGGAAATGTCTTAATGAGAAATTCCAAGTGGCTCAGAGATTTCTGGTCTCGTGTAAATAAAAGAACTGACTGTACATATCATATTTGGTGGGAGAATATGGCGATGATTATGGAACTCCAGGAGAATAGTGGAGATAAGGATAAAATTCAAATAACGACGCAGCACAAGAAGTTTAATGCATATCTCATGGGTAAAGAAGGAGAACCTTTATGGGAACCTAATGACTTCCTGGTTCACTTTGCAGGTGTCTATAATCCATTGAAAATGGAATCACTAATCGAAGAAATTTTTAATGGTAAGGTACCACGCTTATCTCTATAGTTTAAAGCAGTAATACCGTCTAAGTATATAATGGGTGATATTCTAATTGGTAAAACATACACTTGGGAAAAAATGACAATTAGCTTTCTTAAAAATTGTACAATTTCTATTCCATGGTCTATGGGAATTGGTACATACCAATGGGTTGATAAAAATACAATTCATGCTACCTGGTCTAATATTCTTCATATTTTAGTATTTAATTCTACATTTACTGAATTTAAGTCATTTCGAAAAGATACTGGTACTGTGGTAAATGGAAGTCTTACAACATTACATTCTCAATCAAAATTTCCTTCACTATATATTGATTATAAGAATTCTGTATCTGATTTATGCTTACTTTCTAAGCAGTATAATATAGATAAGTCTTCTCAGAGAGATAACCCTGCTTCAAATGATGGAAATCATTGTCATCCATATTCTCTCTTATATAATGCATTATTTCACAAAAATCGCAATGATGCAATTAATTTTTGTGAGATAGGTATTGCTGAAGGCAGATCTCTTTGTATGTGGAATGATTATTTTCCAAATGCTCAAATATATGGATATGAATATATGAAACAATGGTTAGATAGCTGGAAGAATTCACATTCAGACAAATCTCGTATTACTGTGAATTATATGAATGTAATGAATGATCCTGAACTTATTGGACCTCTTCGAGAGGTAAATGTTCAATATGATTGTATCATTGATGATTCCACACACTACTACTACGATATGATACGAATTATTTATAGGGCGGTCTCTTTCTTAAAACCAGGTGGTATGATTATTATTGAAGATATAAGAAAGGCATTCGATGAGTCGTGGTTTTATGCAGACTTGAAGGATGTTAAAGATGAATTTGAACAAATATTCTTTGTAGATCTTGAGCACGACCGTAGAAATTCAGGAATGGTAAATAATGACAAGGTATTAATTTTAATTAAGAAAGGTGATCCTATTTTTAATTACTCTCTACCTTAATTGCTAGTTCCTGGCGGCCACGGATTTGTTCTACCTTTATTTCATCTACTCGTTTGAATCCATATTGTCTTATTCTTTCCCTATATGCTCTGTCTGAGATAAGGCGTCTTATTGCGTTAGCCCAGGCATCCTTGTCATCATGTGAACACATGATACCCGCCCCTCCTACACATTCTACTAATCCAGGTGCCTCACTGTGTATAACAGGAACTCCTGCGGACATGGCTTCTACTGCAGTGCGCCCCCATGTTTCATTCTTAGAAGGCATTACTAGAATGCCAATCTTCTTAAATACAACCATTATATCCTCTTGGTTTTCAATATAGGTTAAATTAGGAGGAGGTTTATTATCTATTACTTGATTACTATATCCACCTTTTACTCCTAAAAACTGCACATTAGGCATCTCATGAGCTAGTTTCTTAAAGAGCTCACCACCCTTATTATGATTACAATTAATCAAGCAGACTACGTCATTTTGAATTGTATTTAAACGAATCCCCTTGAATTTATCAGTTTCCACGTAGGGTATCATACGCATATTATCGTGAAGTGTTGGTAGAGTATCTTGTGTCATGTGACTGTTATAAACAACCGAAATAGGAAATGACATTTTTTGCTGGAGAAGCCATGGATAACGGTCAACTAAGTGAATGAAAACAAAGACTGGTTCTGTTCTATGTTTTACAATTTCCAGATTCTTAGGATCATCTCCCATCTGGAAAAATACTATATCACAGTTTATTATTGCCTGTTTACAAGCCTCATCGTTCAATTCATACTTATAAATCTCGAAGCCATCGTATTCAGGAACTTCCCATTCTTTCACAAAGATTGTTATTGTATGACCACGGGCTCTTAAATAGCGAATTGTTTCAAATGCACTTAATTCAGAACCAGCAAAGGTAGTTGGTAGAAAACTATCACTCAACAGCACAATATTCTTTGTATTGTTTGATTTAACTGATAGTCTTTGTTCATGAATTACATGTGTAGGTTGGTATATTATATTAACGGTAGGCGACTTGTAAAATGGACTAATTAGAATACATGCTAGGGCTAATACAGCAAATCCAATGAGTTCTCTAGACATTCTCTAAGTTACCTATCTTTTTTATACTATATTAGTATAATGGCTGCAACGCGTAAGATGACTGCGTCTGGTTCAAAGGCTCAGGTATGGCACGGAAGTGCCAAGCATACCCCGGGGGGGTTGACCCGTAAGGATTTAATGAAGACACGCAAGGGGCGTATTGTAAGTAAGAAGAAGCACGCTATTGGTCTTCGTCGTATTAAGTCTCTTCGTAAGCTTGGATTCAAGGCTAAGAAGGGAACTTTCAAGCTCTTCAAGAAGTAAATAATTCGGATCATTCATTCCTGACCTAGTATCATTACTCAGCCAATCGCTCTGTCACTGTTCGTAGGATTGTTCGCAAATCGGATAAATGGAGCCGCAGGGCACTATTGATTTCTGGATAAAACCATGTAGCAACATAAGACGGTATACTACCGTTCTGCTGATTAGTTCCATAACTCACAATGGTGGAAGGAACACTAAATCGCGATTCAGTTAACGACAGACAGAGACTAGCACCAGATCCTCGGAGTTCTCGATAGATACTGCGAAGATCTAAATCTTTTATCGATTGTTGAACTGCAATAGGAAAGCTAGATGGAATTTTTATAAATTGGGTATCTGTTATTAAATCCAATTTAGGGAAAAAGATAGAATGTGCTAACAATGTTCCTGGATTAGAATCTGAACTATATTTTAATGATACACAGGTTGGAGCTTTACCTGAGGGAAATGCCATGCATTTTTGCCAGAATGCTTGAGGCACTTGAATTTTAGGAGACATAACAATTAATATAGGCCCTTTCAAGTGCTGTAGCATAGATAATAGTAAACTCCAATCAGTGGTGCTTTCCGGGACAAAGGTCATTTCCCAGGGGTAAGCTAAATGCCATGCTTTCGAATCTTGTTTAGACAAGACTAATATAGAAGTTTGAAAACTAGCAGATCCAGATATAAGTTGATCGAAGAAACCATTAGGTAGAGAACATGTCTCCTCGGAGGGAAGTATCCACTGGCTTATCCGACCTCTTAAATTTGCGTCAAATGCTTCAAGTGATATAGAACTCATACTAACAATTAGGGAGTCAAGATTATTTTCAATAAAACGTATAGATGGCTTGTAGAAATGGCTGTAGAAATCGCTGTAGGTGTAGTTGCCCTTGTCCAGAATTAGCACCTGCACCTGCTCCACCTCCTGCACCTGCACCTGCACCACCTCCACCTGCACCTGCACCACCACCTGCACCTGCACCACCTGCAGCTGCACCTCCACCACCTCCACCTCCACCACCTCCACCTCCACCTGCAGCTGCACCACCTCCTCCACCAGCACCTGCACCTGCACCACCCCCACCTCCAACAAGGGAAAATGATAGAATGATTGCAACATTCTTTCGAGCTCTCGCATTCTCTCCAGTAATGCTCGGTGGTAAATTAGAAGTTTCTTTGGGAAAGGATGCTAAGAGAATATTAAATAACAAGTATTTTAAGAGTTTCCACAAAAATTTCTCACAATGGGCAACTGCATTTAACAAGAAATATGATGGTATTGAACCATATCTAAGAGCAGTTGAAACAATTCCCCCCGCCCCTAATGCTAAATCCGCCTTATCACAATATATATTGTCTGCGTATTTATCATCCAAGTTAGGCGACCATAGTCAAAAGGATTTTGCTAGATTATTTTTTGATTTGATTATTGCATTTTATCACTTGTTCAAAGATGATATGTGTAAAGGACAAACTGACTACGAATGTATGAGTTCTATTTATAATAAAAATTTCAGAGAATTCATGCAAGGTAGAGTTCTTAATGTCTTTAAGGCAAACTCTGGAACAAATATTCATGAAAGTATTGTTAAGAAATTACTAGAATACGATAAGATTGACGTCGATAGAAAAGTTCTTGCTAAAAACTTCTATGGAGGAAAGCGTAGAACTCGCAGGAATAAGAAATCAAAAAAACATACTAGACGTAAGTAGAGATGAACGACCTACAGAAAATACTTGGATTAGCTCTTTTATCAGGTATTTTAGATTTACCCTGGCTCTATATGCAGGGTCCAGTTGTTCAAGATATAGTAAAAGATATTCAAGTGGATCGCCCAATGAATGTTCGCCTATGGGGTGCAATTCCAGTTTACTTGGCTCTTGGTTATTTAGTCTCACAAGTCCATTCAGCCCCTCGAGCCTTCTTAGCTGGTATGTGCACCTATATTGTCTACGACTTCACCCAGATTGTCACGTTTGACAAGTATCCAGTCTGGTTTGCCATGGCAGACTCATTGTGGGGAGGTCTGCTAATGTCTCTTGTCTGGTGGGTAGGGGTTCATCTCGGTCTAACGACTCCGAATAGGTAATATAATGTTTACGACATAGAGGAATATATGCCTCTGACCCACCAACCTCCACTGTCTCTTTAGACTTATTAGTTCTAAAACTAAAGAGACCAATGGTCCCATCACCACATGCCTTACATAATGAAGTCAACTTGGTCACTCGATCTGCTAAGGGTATAAGTTGTAAGATTTGGCCAAAGGGTTTTCTGAAATAATCTCCATCTAAGCCAGCGACAACAACATGTTTCCCATCTCTCTCCACGGCTTTTAAAACGAATTCATGCAAGTCATCAAAGAACTGCCCTTCTTCAATTACAATTAGCTTTGAAATGGTATATGGCTCATATTCCTGGTGCGTAGTCAAGTATTTCACGGGAAGAGCAGATACCTTTGATTGGTCATGGCTATACATGTAGAAATCTTTTCCATACCGAGTATCTGACATTGGTTTGTAAACTGCACACTTCATACCCAGAGCCTCATGGCGCCGAATAATTGATTGAAGTGCACTTGTCTTTCCTGCAAACATGGGACCAATGATTAATTCAAGACTCATCTATGCTTTTCATAAAGCACAAATCAGTGTCAAATTTATAGGTTAAATAAATGGATTATGTGCCCACTGGAAAATCCCTTGTCTCTGTCTTGGCCGGCATTCCAAATCACCTGGTTTACAATTTGCCTTGATTTGACCCTGGTGTCTGACAAATGCCTTCCAACGGGAAATCTGAACGGCATCTAATTCAGGAATACGACGACCCATCCAATATCTGCAATACCACTGGAACCATCCGCGTTCGTCTGGATTTATTTTTGCGTCTGAAAGCTCAGGATGTTGACCTTTCTTATGCCCCCCAGGTAACCATCCAGATTGAACCCAGAAACTTAAGGGTTGTCTGGAATCCACACCAAATAAATTCACACCCACATTTGCTTCACCTGGGCACAAGGTCCCCAATTGGATTGCATTCAGAAACCATTCTGCGGGGAATTCTAAAAGACAATCGTTCAAGTATTTTCCTTCAAAGGCCCCTCCTGCTAGAATTTCACCTGGATCTGCATAGGCCTTGAATGCCATATTCGAACCAGGTTCTTCCGAAAGAACGTAGGAATAGTTCTTTTCCATCTTGTTCCAAACGGTTATCTTTTGACCCTTCTTGAATTCCTCTAAAGGCTTGCCCTTTGAAACTAGGATGCTCATCATTTCATCGGTTGTCTTAAGTTTCAAAATACGTGGGTCTTTTACAGACATCTTACTTTAACCAGCGTTAAAAAATGAACTACCTGAACCCCATTTAGGCCGTATGGACAAAGTAACCCCGAATATCTCCAGCCTTCCCAAAACTCATGACCTCACAAAGGAGGAGAAGGAGTTTGTGAAGAAGCTAGACCCTCAGCATCAGGAGCTTCATAAGCTAGCTATTGAATGGTTAGAGACATCCTATAGGCCGGAATGGTCTCATATGTATAAAGACAAGGAGCACAGTAAGTAGAGATGTCTTGCCCTTACGCCAATATACTAGGAACACCTGGCGAAGGAGTGCATGCTCAGAGATTTCTGGGTATAGCCTTGAATGATACAATTGCTACACTCGTAGCAGCTCTTTTAACAAAATGGTTTTTTGATGTTCCTTTACTCTATTCCATTTTAGGATGGTTTGTAGCAGGTGAACTTTTACATTATGCATTTGGTGTTGATACAGCCTTCTTGAAGATGATTGGTATAAAACCTCGTTCTTGTTCTTAATATTTATATGTATGTAGTTTAGAAAAATGAAATATTCATTTGATGAAACAAAGGCAACCCCTCTTTGTGAGATCATGGGGAGAAATAAAAGTGATAAGGGACATATAGATATTACCAAGAGTTGGCATAATTACACAACATTGTATTATAGCATCTTCAAAGATATTTCTGATAAAAAACTAAGAATATTTGAATTAGGAATTGGGACAAATAATACAAGTCTAGTATCTAACATGGGAATAAACGGAAGGCCTGGTGCATCATTATATGGATGGTCTGAGTTTTTTCCAAATTCTAAGGTATTTGGTGCAGATATCGATAGAGAAATCTTGTTTAATACACATAGAATAAAGACATTCTATTGTGACCAGACAATGTCCGAAGTAATTCAGAAAATGTGGACGGAATCAGAATTGCAAGATACATTTGATATTATTGTTGATGATGGCTTACATTTGCATGAGGCAAACTTTACTTTCTTTGAGAATAGTATTCATAAGTTGAATTCAAAGGGTTATTACATCATAGAAGATATCCTAAAAAACGATCAACACATTTTTTTGAATAAGATTAATGAATTGGAAATCAAGTATACAGATTGTACATTCACAATGATTAATATTCCATCAATATGTAATTCTCTTGATAATACTGTCATTGTAATATCAAAAGCCTAAAACAATTCCACCAATTATACTTAGTCCCAAATAATTTATGGCGAAAAATATTTTCACCAGTGTATTTATTGATACCACGCTGAAAAACCTCCGGCGAATCGTATCATCTTTTTCCAGTAATTCTGGTTCAGTTTCTGTAGTGAGTCCTATTCGCATTGAATCACAGCTGTCTCTTTGGAAGAAAACAATTCCAAATGTCAGTCCATACTATGCTGTTAAATGCAACCCTGAGCCATTAGTTCTTCAAACACTGATTAAGAATGAAGTGAATTTCGATTGCGCAAGCCTACGTGAGGTAAAGGAAGTAATAAGTTGTGGTCATCCTTACGACCAATTACCCCCTGATATCCTTTATGCACATCCTATGAAATCCCATAAGGATATTCATTCCCTGGGCCAAATGAATATTAAAACAACGGTGGTTGATTCATTAGAAGAATGTGAGAAATTAACAGAAGCTAAGTGGTCTGGTTCTGCATTTATTCGACTCGCAGTTGATGACAAAGACAGTAAGATGCCTTTCTCTTCAAAATTTGGTGCAACCGAAAAGGAATTAATAGAAATTGCAAAATATTCTAATATTCCTATAACAGGTGTATCATTTCACGTAGGCTCAGGGTGTGAGAACCCACTACAGTATAAAAAGGCAATCAAATTTGCATCTGGAACTGGATTTGATATTTTAAGAAATTATTTTCATTTACCAAAGGTCGTTGATATTGGTGGAGGATTTTCTTCCGATCCAGTATTTTTCAAAAACACAATGAAATCAATTAAAAATGAATTAGATGAAATTCCAAGAAATCGCACTATTATAGCTGAACCTGGACGTTTTATAGCACAGCCATCTCAAGATTTATTTGTAAAAGTAATCGCGAAAAAACCTGGTAAGGATGGTGGGTGGAGATATGTTGTTGATGAATCTCTTTATGGATATTTTTCGTGTATACCATTTGATCACCAGAAGCCAGCATGGTTTCGTGTTCCTGAATCTGAATATGACAAAGGGAGAGATGTAAATTACTCTATTATTTTTGGAAGAACCTGTGATAGCTTAGATGTAATCGCAAAGGGTTTGATGGAAGATTTGGAAGTAGGTGATTGGTTGTATTTTCCATTAATGGGTGCGTATACTTCTGCAACTGCTTCTGAATTCAATGGCTTCCCTAAACCTGAAGTAAAAAAAGATGAAGGATTGCTTCCTACAACCGACGATGCATGGTCGATGGTAAAAGAATTTCACAGGGTGAACTCTACTCTTCAGTATTCAAATACTCTTGTTCCAATTCTTTAACTTGAATTACCACGTGGTCTATACAACGCCTTCTAGGTCGAGTATTGTGTCTTATAATTATATCTGCTAAGATAAAACAGATAGGAATAAACGGTAAATATGTATACGAAATCATAGATGTATGTATTCGTATTCATAATAATTCAATTTTAATCATATATATCATACAAGTCCTCCATTATATCTGGAACAACCTCACAAGGGGTAAATGGCAGACCTGCTTTTTGACGGATTACCATCAATTCATAGGGTGTCAGCGATCTAGTGGCTATAGGATTCACGTATTTTTTCTTCTCAGTATGTTCTCGGTGAATATCCTTGAGATGATTTATTAAGATTCTAAGCTTGTTCATAAAGAATTGTCTTACATTTACTTTACTTATATCATCCTTGAAATTCATCTCTTCTGTAGAAATACAAATAGCATATTCTATTTCAGAAATACCTTTTTTAAAAGTAGCATTCAATTTATTCCAAACAAAATGATCTAAAGTTGGTTCTTTTGATTCTTTGATATCTTTCAATGTATATTCAAACATCTTATAAAAGTGGTTGAAATGATATTCAACTTCCGTATTATCCCATAATAAACCTATTAGTTTCTGTAGGGATTCTGCAATGTGGTGTGCATTTTTTACAATTATAGGCATCTTAATATGTGGTCTTAAATAATGGTTCAGAGGCAATGGGCTAATTATCATGTCATATATGAAGCAATAACATTGTTTACACATTCTGTTAGAGTTTACTCCTGCTGATAACATAACCTAATTCAATTTTTTATGCCACTTAAGCCTAAAAATGAATTATTACCATGCTATTAGATAAGCATGCGTTGGCTCTTATTATTATTGTCAATTGGCCTTGTGGCCACTTCCCCTCCTGTAGATACGACTGCTCTAGTCAGAAATCTTAATGTAAATGGTCTAGCAAATTCACCTACATCAACGGCATCAAAGACATCTACTAAAACAACAACCTCAACGAAGAGCACCTTTCCCACACAATTAGTAACACCTACATCTACTTCTACAAAGACAATCACTTCTACAATGACTTCAACCAAATCTGGAACTACTTCAAAAACATCTTCACAGAGTCCCCAGTCCACGGTATCACTTCAGCCTTCTAAAACTCCTAGTACCTCCTCTAAACAAACTGTATCACCTAGAACTACGATTACTTTCAGTAGTTCACCTCTACAATCTAAAACACCAAGTTCTAGTCCAACAAATACTAGGACCACTGCGGGTTCAAAAACATCTTCATCGAGTGGATCTCAAACTAATTCAGCAAGATCTTCTAAATCACAGTCTTCGAGTGCAACGAATACCCTTACTGCTTTAAACACCAAGACGATCCGTGCTTCACCGAGTTCGACTACAACATCTACTTCTTCTAAAACAAGCACTGGTTCTTCTACACCAACAACGTCCATGGCTTCAACAAGGACGACTACGTCTTCTACGACATTTACAACATCCTTAAGAAACTCTAAGACATCAAGTGCAAGTTCTCTTTCATCAAAGTCTAATACTGGAACTACAACGTTTACTTCTTCCCAGACTTCAAGTAAGACTTCAACTGTTTCAGCAAGTTCATCTAAGCATCCTAAGGCATCTCCTACAGTGCTACGTGATTCATATACAATTACTAGTTCTCTAAAATTTACAATTACATCTTCACTTACGGCAACTAGTTCATTTACACCTCGTATGACTTTTAGTCTTTCTTCGACATCTTCTCCATCATTCTCCAGGTCATCCAGTCCTTTTACAACTGGTTCTGTTAATCACTCAGCTACCTTATCAAGGACATCTAACCCATCTCTAAATCAAACTCAATCAGCGCTTACTTCATTTACAACATCTTCTTCAGGAAGTCCACTTGCGACAAGGTCGCAATCAAGGAGTCCAAATAACACCTTGAGTTCCATGGCTTCGAAGACTTCAACTGTTTCTGGAACACAAACTAGATCCCCACTTGCTACAAGGTCATCTTCTGGAACCACAACAGGTTCTTTGACACCCAGGGTTTCTATAACACCTCCTATAACTAAATCTCATTCTGGAACTCCATTGATAAGTAATACACATTTTGGAACTTATACCTTTACTAAATCTACTGTCATAACTATAACTCAAACGGTTTCTATTACTCGTTCTATGTATTCAACTGAGACTTCTACTGACAGTTTTATCAGAAAGACTGTCACGAATACCTATACTGCAACTTTATCAAATTCAATTACGAATGGGAAATCACCAAGTTCAATCGCTTCTATTTCATTTGTTAGTTCTGCATCATCCACTTACTCAGTATCATTTACATCATCTCCTTCACAGAGTTTATCGGTAAGTCAATCTAGCAAGTCATCAGATTCGTCCACAAATTCTCCTTCTCAGACCTCTTCTAGTTCGCCTAGTTCTACTGTTTCAATTAGTGAAACACCCTCCATATCTGGATATTTCTCGAGTTCTAGTTCTAATTCAGTATCAAAAACAACTACTCCTGTATTCTCCATGAGTCGTTCTAGTTTGAAAACTCTTTCTCAAACTCCTTCTCTATCTTTATCACGCACACCCTTGAAAACAATTTCTACAACTAGATCTCCTAGAGTTTCACTGACATCTGTAAGAAGTATAACTACCTCATCTCTTTATTCACAAACTACTTCTAGTTCTCTATCAAATTCTCCAACGCCTGCAACAAGTTTATCTGGTTCTACTTCTATTGCAGGCTCCCTTTCCCCGTCATCTTCCAGCCAGCAATCTGCTTCGTATCAAATAACATTAACTGGAACTCCTATGATTACGCAGACTCTTTCAGCCCAATCGACACTATCTCATTCTCCTCTTTCAAGTTTTACAACTAGCATGGCAAATTCTCTATCTTCTTCAGTAAGTCAATCTGTTTCATCTAGTATCACTAATTCAGTCTTTCAGTCATTGACACCAATTACTTCCTTATCTGTTTCTCCTACCCCCCCTCAAACTTCTTCAGTAAGCCCGTTGACCTCATTTAGTCCGAGTCCCAGCGTATCGTATTCCACTAGTGCAAGTGTTTCTAAATCAACTTCTTCAACTATTACCCTATCAATGGTGAAAACGACAACGGCATCTGCTACACTTGGATCTCTTTCATCTACATCCATGGTATCTTTAACTTCAACTAGTATTATAACATATTCTGAAAGTTCACCTCCAACTTACACACAATATTCATCTCAAAGTCCTGGACTAACACCTTCTATTCTATACACTGGTTCACCTGTTTTATCTCCAAGTTCAACTACTATGGTTTCAGTATCAACTAGCCCTAGCCTAAGTCAGTCTTCTATTACATCTTCTTCTCAAAGTCCAAGTTTAATAAGTTCATTTACTTCTACCGTTCCTCCAAATCCATCTTCTTCTACCACTACACTTCTTTCTCTATCAAGTAGTTCAACTGGAAGTCCAAGTAATTCTCTTACTCAAAGTTCTAGTATCGCTCCTACTGTATCACCTGCACCCTCTCCTACTACTTTTGGAACGCCTTCGCCAACTGCAGCCGATTCCATAACCGCTACCTCTTCTGCAACAGCAACTGCTTCAGCAACCGCTACTTCTTCTGCAACCGCAACTGCTTCAGCAACCGCAACTGCAACTGCTTCAGCGACCGCAACTGCTACCGCTACTGCCTCTGCAACTGCAACCGCAACTGCAACCGCAACTGCTACCGCTACTGCCTCTGCAACTGCAACCGCAACTGCGACAGCTACAGCTTCAGCTACAGCAACTGCTTCAGCAACTGCAACACCTACATCTACAGCAACTGGGACTTCTACACCATCTTTATCACCTACTGCTTCTCAGATTCCAGTGTTCGTCTTAACATATTCATCTTTATTATCAATAAGCACAGTTACCACTCCAACTGTCACTGTATCTGTGTCAGGTTCACCTACAACCAGTATTAGTTTAACGGCCTCTCCTATACCAACTACTAAATTCGCTACTCCATCAAATAGTCCTTTAAAAACAACTACAATAACACCAAGCCTTTCATTGACAACTTCAAGGACAGTCTCTATAACTAGATCGGTTAGTGTATTTAGAAGTCAAACTGTTTCTGTAACAAGGTCAGCAATCCCTACAACTAGGCTTGCTACAAGAACTACAAGTATATCTGTTTCCATATCAAGGTCACCTACTGTTTCTCTAACAAGATCAGGAATCCCTACAACATTTCCTTTCACGAAATCAATTACTCAGACCATATCTGTTAGCAGAACTCCAAGTCTATCAGCGCTTGCAACAACTCGCGTATCAACTAGAACATACAGCATCACAGTTTCTAGATCAAGGTCACCAACTGTAACTATAACAAAATCAGGAATACCTACAACCCAACCATTCACTAGATCTACATCTGTTACTCGTACTATTTCAGGAATCCCTACAACCCAGCCATTTACAAGGTCTACTTCTGTTACTCGAACTATTTCAGGAATACCTACAACCCAACCATTTACAAGGTCTACTTCTGTTACTCGAACTATTTCAGGAATACCTACAACCCAACCATTTACAAGGTCTACTTCTGTTACTCGTACTATTTCAGGAATCCCTACAACCCAGCCATTTACAAGGTCAATTACTGTAACCGTATCAAGAACAAGGTCCCCTACAATTACTATAACAAAAACAGGAATCCCTACAACCTTCCCTTTTACAAGATCTACTTCTGTTACTCGTAGCATCTCTGGTGTACCCACAACACAGCCATTCACCAAGTCAATTACAGTAACTGTATCAAAAACAGGAATCCCAACCACATTCCCTTTTACAAGATCAGGGAGTGTTACTCGTAGTATTTCAGGAATCCCTACAACTAGACCATTTACAAGGTCTATTACGGTTACTGTATCAAAAACAGGAATCCCTACAACTTTCCCTTTTACAAAGTCAGTTAGCCAGACTTACTCTTACACTGGAATCGCTACTACAAGGCCATTCACTTTAACCTTCACAAAATCAACAACTATTACTAGATCACGTTCAGCAATTCCAACAACAATGCCACATACAAAAACATTATCTAGAAGTGCAACTTACACTATATCTTTATCAAGGTCAATGTCTCCTACCAGATCAAGATCTGTAACAGTAAGTTCAACAAATAGAACTAAGTAAACCCTGCTGCAACTATATCTACTATAATACGTGTGATACCCATCAATATCATTTATGAATATGACACTTGTGTATTTGAAATTATTTAAGAATTGCCTCCATACTTTTAAAGTAAAGAAGTAAGCCTTCATATGTTCACTTGAAAAAAGTAGTTATAACACGACGTTCTACTTTTACATAAGGTTCAAGTGCTACTAGTAAACAAAGTGTCAAGATATTCCCTAAGAATACTCCTGTTGTAATCTTCAATACACTATATTTCATTGTATTTTAATATGGTTAAATCTTTATGCTATTCCTTGTAGAAGCGTCTGAAGTCTCTCTGAATTTCTTTATTCAATCCATTAATAAAAATATAATATTTCTCCTCGTTTATATTAAATTCAGTTAAGAATTTTAATATAAGACACCTTTCTTGTTCTAGATCAATTGTATTAGTCGAGTATTCAGGGATTGTAAATCTTGATAAATCGATATTAGATAACCTTGATTCTGCATGGAAAAAAGGTAGTTTAGCCTTTTGCCCTATTATATTCATGAATTTTTCTATTAGTTTGGTATCTTCCGTAAAGTTATTTATATAATTAATAAATGCACTCAATGAGGATATTTGTTTTGCATTTAAAGTTGTATATAGAGATTTAATAATAATATTATGAATACTTCTTGTATGAATATGTATTAACACTGTATCTCTATTATATGAATAAGACTGTAAATCATGAACTGATTTATTTGTATTTATTATTTCACCTTCTAGATATATTTTACTATTATCAGTTGTTTTACAGGAATGAGGGTCCTGTAAAATATTAATAGAACTAGTTTTTACCATTGATTTAATAAACCGACTTGAGAATATATTATACGTATTTACTATATTCTTAAATGTGTTATTAGCTTCAATATCATATTTTTCAATCATCCCCCAGCGAAAATAGAACATATTAATTTGAGGAAAAATCTTTAATTTTCTTTCGACAAACTCTCTTATATTTTTATACTCTTTATTTAATATTAGTATCTCATCCATATCTGGAAAAAATGTCCAATCGCATCCAGAGTTTTTAATATGATATATGTTCTCTTGTAGTATACTGTTCCCAGTATTTTCTACATTAATAATTTTAACATACTTTTCATATTTTTCCTTAACGTAATATTCCTCTTTATCAGATTTAAAGATTAATATTTTATCAAAGCCTAGTGATATATAATGCTCTATAAAAAAGTCTAGATATGGGCCTTCTAAGAATGAACGAACGCATATGCCAAATTTCATATCTCTTTAGACTTAATAATTTATTTGGTCAGAAAATCATCACGATGCTTCTCTTGATTTCTAAAGGGGGGTCAACTTTACTCACAATCTGAATCAGGAAACGTCGTGTCTACGAAATCTTCTTCTTCATTATAACGACCCTTGTATGCACCTACCCCATTCACTGAAATGCCATAGACTTTTCCTGAGCCTGAATCATAGTAATACTCCTTACCCAATGACTTCATCTTCTTTAGCTTCACGACGATAAAGTCTGTGATTGTTAATGGGGTTGCAACTACCTCTATGAACTTTGGCTCTAGAGGATTTTCTACAACTGGAATTTCAGGAAGAAGGACTTCTGTTGGAAGAATCTTTTTAGCCCTATGTGTTTTCAGCTTTACTGGCTTCTTTACTTCTTTCGTTTCAACGTCAGGTGTAGCTTTCTCAGCAACTACTGGTTTCTTTCGATTGTAAGCACGTTTTTTCTTGTCAACTATAGGCTCTTCTATCACCACTGGCTCTTCTATCACCACTGGTTGCTCTTCTAAAACTGAAGGGATACTTACTGGTATCTCAGTTTGAACCTTCTTTCGCCCCATACTTGCTTTATCAACAGCCGCCTTAGCCCGGAGTTCATCTGCTTCGAGGGGGAACCAACCATTCTTGATTTCATTCAGATAGAAAGGAGATCCATAGAGTTTACTGTCAGCTGGATACGGTCCTCCTACCTGTCCATGGTTGCATTTTTGATTCGCTTGGTATTTGTATTTGGAGATCTTAACAGAACACCCAGCACAAATTTCATTTTCTCTCGAAACTACATTTTGACATCGATATTCTGTCCAAATATATTTTCCTTTTGTTCCATCTTTTGATACTAGTTTGAATGATTCGCGGTCAGAGTTTGCCCGTCTTGAGATACAACTTGGCATTTGTTTGTATATTTCACTTTTAACCTAGAAATTAGTCAATTTTACTGCGTGGCTGTCTGACCCTGGTTATACATCTGAAGTGTTCTAGCACTTGGATCATTTGTCTCAGGGCACCACTTTGGCATCCATCTGTATGGAACTGTAACTCTTATAGCAGAAAGACCATATGACGTCGTGAATAAATATCTATAATAAAATTCTTCAGGTGTCCTGGGAAGCATGTGATGAGAATATGATAAGATAGATTTTTCCTTCCAGTCTTGAGGGACTCTTGCTAGAACGCGCTCTTGAATCTCCTCAAACCATGCTTTCTCAGGTGTGGACACACCATCACTGAAAGCCTCCTTGCGTCTCCATAAAACCTCATTAGGTAATGTGGTTCCATCATCAAATGCAGAACGTAGAATAAACTTCTCCACCTGCTTCCCTGGAATAGGTCTTAGATAGGAAGGGTGAATGCTACGAACAACCGATACAAACTGCTTGTCCAAGAAAGGTGTTCGAGCTTCTAAGCCATTTGCGCTAATAGAACGGTCGCTACGTAGAACATCAAATGTGTGAATATCATTCAAGAGGCGCTCGCACTCCGCCTGGAATTCCTGGTCATTCGGTGCATTATTAAAATATAAATAACCTCCAAACAACTCATCCGATCCATCTCCGTTGAATACTACTTTGCAATCTGTTAGCTCTCTAATTTTTTTAGCAATCAGATAATTGCCCGTGCTTGCACGAACCGTAGTTGTATCATACGACTCAATTGCTTTTATTACAGATGGAATTGCATCAAAGAATTCATCAGGAGTCATCTTGATTTCTGTGTGATCTGAACCAATCCAATCTGCCACTATTTTGGCATGTTTCAAATCTGAAGATCCCTCGAAACCAATAGAGAAAGTTTTCAAGGGAGGTAGGTCGAGCTCACGCAAGTTATTCTGAACCAGGGCTGCTATTAAACTACTATCTAGACCCCCACTCAAAAGACAAGCGATGGGTCTCTCCGTTAAAAGACGCTTCTTAACAGCTTCTTCAAGTGAGAAACGAATTGCATCTTTTGCCTGAACAATTCCAATCAGATTCACACTTGAATATATAGGATTTAACATCCAGCCAACCGTATGGTATCTTAAATCTAATCCCAATGTCATTGTCTTCAGATCATATGTCTGAATTGTTCCTGGATTGAATGCTGCTACGTGCTCGAAATATGGGACGATTGCTTTCAATTCAGATGCAAATACAAAGGTATCAAATGTTCCCTTATAAAATGGCACGGGCAAGTTATTCACTTGTGCAAGACTCGTTGACATATTAGGTCTGAAACCAATGAAAAGAGGACGAACACCAAAGGGGTCTCTTAAGACAACTAGTCTCTTCATATCATTGTCGTATAGCGCAAGTGCAAATACACCATCTAGGGCACGAGCAAAGGTTACGAGATCATTTCTGTGCCTCAAGTAAAGTTCTCCAATACATTCACAATCAGAACCAGTCGTCTCCATCCCTAAAGATTTCTCCAGCTCCTTGGAATTATATATTTCTCCATTACAAATCCATGAAATTTGTCCTTTTACGTATGGCTGCATTCCTGCATCCGTTAGACCATTGATAGCAAGTCTAGTAAATCCAAATGATACATTATCAGCCATATGCACGATGCGTGTTCCTTCTGGTCCTCTGGGAACTAGTTGCTTTACCCATGGTGTTATATCTACCGGGTCTCTGTTACAGCCAATGCGACAATAGATACCACACATCTTCTTATAACTCTATGAAACTGTTTAGACTGTAATATTAAAAAATTGACGCAGGATACATTATAACAGTTATACTAGAATGTCATCCTTGGTATACGGTGGTGTTAAATATATTCGAGTAAGACATGCTATCTTTTGTAAACTTTGTAAGGATACAATTGAATCTAGAGGATACCGCGATTTCAAATATTGTTCCTGTGGTGCGATTGCAATTGATGATACACGGGTTCTAGGAAGTCCAAAAGATATAGAGGAAAGAAATATATATTCTGCATCTGTTAATGGGAAACAAGTATGGCTTCCTGAAGATGCTTATTTAAAAATAGATAACATTTCTAATCAGAATGCCAGATAAATCAAAGGGTGAAAGACTCAAGGAAACTATTACTCTGTTAAAGAAGTTGCCTGAAGTTGGTATCCCGATTGAATCTTATCCTTATAGTGAAGTTCAAGAATTAATGACCGCATGGGTCAATGGAGGTCCGGCTACTAGAACTACAATTGATTTCAAATCTCACGTTGGTGAGCTTATTTTACCAGTCAAGGAGGGAACTGTAAGTTCATTGGATCTTAAGGCCAAGAAAAAATCATCTTAAAAGTGTAATTCTTACACATATAAAATGGTCTAGGCGGGGGTCGAACCCGCGACTTTGGCGTTCCTAATTACAGATGCATTGATCATAGATAAATCTATAAGCACCACGCTCTACCAACTGAGCTACTAGACCACCATGTATAAATATAAATTATAGTTTAAGTCTCTTCTACAAAACAATACAAGTATCCCCTAAGATATCTATAATGCAACTTGACAGATACCGTTTCCTTTTCCATATTTAATTCACATGAAATAACCAGGGTTCTCCCTTTTTCTACATTATCTTCTACCTCAGAATCCCTTAATGTATAATTAGTCCATGTATCTTTTGCTAATTCAGTAAAATACTTATCTGATTCTGCAGTGGGTGATATAACAATCATCTGTTAAACATACCTACATACTTTTTATGTGCTGAAAAAGTTGAATTGCAAAATACTTACAACTATGAATACACAAATGTCCACATTTCTTAAAATCGCAGATGTCAAACAAGGCCCTTCTGAAATGCCTGCTGACCCCCCTATCATATACAAGTTCCCTCTGGATCCTTTTCAGCAACATGCAATGAAAGCGATCTGTTCAGAAGAAAATGTTCTAGTGACGGCAAAGACAGGCTCTGGTAAGACACTGGTTGGCGAGGTTCAGATTGCATATTCTCTTAGAAAGGGTAAGCGTGTATTCTACACGACCCCTATTAAGTCCTTGTCGAATCAAAAATTCAATGATCTTAAGAAACAGTTTGGTTCAGTTGGAATTATGACAGGAGATATTAAGTTCTGCCCTAATGCTAATGTAGTCATCATGACTACTGAGATTCTGAGAAATCTCTTGTTCAAGAAAGACTCTACCACCAAATCCATTGGTCTTACCGCTGAGATTTCCTGTGAGGACTTAGATGCAGTTATCTTTGATGAGTGCCACTATATCAACGACAGGGATCGAGGACATGTCTGGGAGGAAATTATGATCTTGCTACCCCCTGAAGTCAAAATGATAATGCTTTCTGCAACGCTGGATCATCCTGAGTATTTTGCGGAGTGGCTAGGTGAACTCAAGAAACGTCCTATTAATTTGATTAGTACAGAATACCGTATAGTCCCCTTAACCCATACTCTTTGGTATAATGATCAATTTCACGTCTTGATGGATTCAAAGAATTCTTACAATGATAATCTTTACAAGGAATGGTTAGATTGGCGTCTGAATAAGGAGAAGGCGCATGACAAATTTCAGCAGAAGGTAAAGGATGCAAGAGCAGGTGGACAGGAAGGTCCCATTGAAGGTAAGACCAGACCCACTAGTTTCCTTCATCAGATGAATGACCTCATTGTAAATCTAGAGAAGAAGGAGCTTCTGCCAGCTCTATTCTTCGTTCTATCAAGGAAGGACTGTGAAAAATACGCTCAGAAGGTTGAGAGCACCCTCATTACTTCATCTGAGAAGGCTGATGTAGTTCACATCTGGAATTTCCATTTGAGAAATCACAGAGAGAGTCTAGAGAAGCTACCCCAGTATCATAGCTTGAGACATTTAGTTGAGAAGGGTCTTGCATACCACCACAGTGGCCTAGTTCCTATGCTCAAGGAAATTATCGAGATCCTGTTTTCCAAGGGGTTCATTAAAGTTCTCTTTGCAACTGAGACATTTGCAGTAGGTATCAATATGCCAACTAAGACTGCAGTCTTTGTGGGGGTCAAGAAATATGATGATGAAAAGGGTGATATGCGAGTTCTAACAACTGCCGAATACTTGCAGATGGCTGGACGAGCTGGTCGCAGAGGTCTAGATACGATGGGAACTGTTATCTATCTTCCAGACAGAAATCCAATTGAACCCACTGAGATGCGTTATATGATGTGCGGTGGAAGGGCTGAGGTTACATCGAGAATGGAGTTTGATTATGACTTTATCTTGAAGACAATCCAGTCAGGTAATCGCACATGGTTAGATATTCTGGAGAAATCCTATTGGCGCAGACAACGCCAGGTTCAGATGGATTATAATAGGGCTGAAAAAGCAAAGCTAAATGCAATGCTCCAACAAATTCAGCTAAGTTCAGATGAGATGGAAGTTGTTAAACAAAAGGATGATCTCGAACAACAGATTTCAACACTTACAAATGCAAAAAGAAAGAAGGCGGAACTACAGCTTTTAAGATGGAAGGATGAATACAGGGGTAGCAAGTGGGATAATGTTATTCAAACATCTATTCAGATTAGACGTATTCAAAAAGATTGTGCGACTTTGGATAGAGACTTTGATCGCCTATCTGATACTTCTTCAGATGTCGAGTGCAAAATAAAAGTGCTAGAGCAGGCTGGCTTTCTAAAGCCTCTAGACAATCCTAAAACACATACAAAGGATTCCCTTACTACAGTTGGGATTCTAGCAACTGAATTGAATGAGGCAGATGCACTTCTTCTTTCTCAGTTCTATCTTACACCAAGGGCAAAAGATCTCACACCAGAGGAACTCTTATGTGTTCTTGCTGCATGTATTATGGATGGAAAAATGGATAGTGAAACACAATTGTCTGATATTAAGGTTCCATCTATTGTAAAGGATTGTATCTATGATTTATCAGACCTTTGGGATAGCCTTAGAAAGATTGAGTTAGAGCAACATTCTATTCAATCTAAATGGAAAATGAGCACCGCATGGATTGGTCCAATGTGGGATTGGATAAATGGAAATTCAGTCGCATCGATATGTGCAACCTATGGCATCTATGAGGGCAATCTAATCCGTTCTGTTCTCAAGCTTCAGAATATACTCGATGAATGGAGATCAATGGCTGCTTTCTGTGAACACACTGATATGATGGATAAGTTCCGAGATGCTCATCACCTTTTACTAAGGGAAGCAGTTATCCAGGATAGCCTCTATCTTCATATGTAGTTATGAATTCCAAATATGATCTTATCTTTCCACTGAGCTTTCTCATAATTTACATGATAGCTGAGTTTAATCTTTTCTTTTATTGTAGTTAAAACCCTGGCTCCATCTTTTGCTTCCACGAACCCATCGCCTACTATTGTTTTTATACGAATAATTCGATTCCACTCTTTTACCCAGACCTTGATAAATTGTTTCTCTTGATTGATTTCAATTACAATCGCTTCAAGAACTGATTGTTTCGCTTTTGCTAGAGTAGTAAGGAAGAACTCATCCCTATCAAAGCTCTTTGAGTTCTTCTGAAGCAAATTTAGTTGTCTAGAAAGCGACTTGGGATTCTGTGTAATCTTGGCATCATTGTTCTTAAAGATATATAGAAGACACCGTTGATTGTAAAGGTCGGCGTATCTGCGTAAAGGAGATGATGCATGTGCATAGGTATCTGTATCTAGACCCCAATGTCTTCCTTCTACATCTGATGGTACATATGATGCTGCTGAGAATGCCATCTTTTCCAGCATAGGATCGATTGCAGATAAGGCAGCAAACTTCTCCATGTCTGGTTCTGAATGGTGTCTGAGAATTCCCATACAATTTCCTTTTAGGATTTTACCAGCCTCGGCATTATAGTATACCATTAATGTCTCAATCCATTCCTCACTTGTTTCTCTTGGTTTTTTTGCTAAATCTTCAACCACCAGTTTAAGAATCTGAAACTCCTCCATGGTTTCATTTTGTGCTTCCTTATAAGTATACGCCTTATCCACAATTGCTTTCGCACACTGCCATCTCGAACTTTCAATGCCATTCTCGCGAGACCATACTAGACTAAGTGAAATAGTATTTCTATAATATCCTTTTAACAGTGAAAGATCCTTTGTGCTAATCGAACTCGGCAACATGTGCTTAGGTTCTAAACCTTCTGGATATAAGCTTTGACCAACTTTCTTTGCATAAAGATCCAATGGCACACCTTCCTCAATTGCAGTTGCAACATCTGTAATACTAATTGTCAATTGCCACTTGCTGTCTGGCATTTTACTAATTGTGATTATATCATCTACATCTTGACAACCAGGTGGGTCTATGTTAAATGTAAACCCTTCAATCAATGAACGTCTCTCAAGTTGCTCAATATAGCGAGGAGAAATTTCCGCTTTCTTTGGTAAAGGCCAAGGAGAATAACGTAGCAAGAGCATTTCTTTCTCAACTTCAAGCTCTCCACATGGTCCAAGAATTCTTTGTAATGAGGCTCTAGGGAATTTAGAACCCTTTTCCCATGCCTCAAACATGACAATTGCTATTACATTTGTATTATATCCCTTTTCACCACATCCTGTTATCATAACAGGATATGCCTTGTTAATGGGTTCAAAAAGGTAGATAGGTTTTCCCTTTGATGTCATGCCATACCGAACTTTACTCTGAAGATGAAGAATCCCAACAATAGGAGGATGATCTCCGCGCTTCACGAAGGTTCCGCATTCCATTACCTTGTCTCCAGGCAATGCAGGTATAACAGACTGAACTCCCTCGATAGTGTTTATACAATCTCCTTCTTCATTAATGATATTGAAATGAATATAGTCTTTTGTTTCGAGAGACATTGAAGTGTTTCATATAATCGGTATATCATACACTTCAATTTTTAGCGTTTATCTAAAGCAGCGAATAAATATTAAATTATATGGATACAGATATTTACGCACTCGTTGCAAAGTATGGCTTCAAAAATCTACATGTGCGTCTTGAAGAGCTCATGCGAGAAGAATATGCATATTTTCAGACCAAGTTTCAAATACCAGCCCCTATTGTAGTAAAGGAGGTTCAGGAAACCCCATTGGTTCAAAAGAAGCAAAGAAAGACAAAGGTAAAAAAGGTTTTACCTGTGGTAGCAGAAGTAGAAGAGCATTCTGAAGATGTTCAATTAAGTGTTGAGAATACTGAATTGAAGGATGTAATTGTGACTGTAACAGAGAAGATAAATCATTTCCGTGACCCAAAAGAGATGAAGGAGTTTCAACGCAATGCGGTAGAGGCAAGGCGTAAGGAGAATGAAGCCGCTGGTTTAATTCCTTCAGATTTTTTAACTAAGGAAAATCTTAGGCAATGGATTGAAGAGGAGGGTAAGACATATGCTTGGGTTGCACGTGAAAAGGCTGGTTGTCCTGAAACACAGGTAGCTGCGCAGGCTCAGATGATGGGTCTGAAGAGTAGAATTTCAAAGAAGCTTGGGCGGGTTATGAATGGACGTTAGACTTTTTTCTTTCCGCCTTTCTTAGGTTTTATTTCCTCTGCCTTATTATCAACTAGAGTCTCATCTATTGTATTATCCTCCTTATATTCTCCAGTGATAATTTCTAAAGCAGTATTGATTGCATTTGACTGTGTCTTTAGAACCGCCAATGTGTGAGAATAACTAGACTCGACTAAATTCCTATGAAGTTTCTGGTCATTCTTAATTCTATTTATTAAAGAAACTGACTCGGTTATATATTCTTCAATATATACCCGTGCCTTATCAATTCGCCCCTGTAGCATAGATTCCTCAGATACATCTCCCTTAGAACTAATCAACTTGTTATAAGTAGATGATATCTTAATAATCTGATCAATTAGTGATAATGTATGATTCTCATCTAACTCCTTGAATGTCTGAATGTAGACTGCACACTGTGAATCATTTACCCATTCAATTGATATTGGTTTATCATTATCTTTCCCAGCAATCCTAGTATTCAATGAAACAAAAATACCAATAGGGACTTCTTGGTGTTCTTTCATATCACGTAGGAATTTGGTAACTTGATCTGTTCTTACATCATATGTGTAATTTTTAATTTCAAATAACACATTGGTTTTATGAATGATAGCTGAGTGGTCACATGAATGAGGTATCTTAGATGTATCTGTTAATTTCCACTTCATCTTTTCTTCTGCAATTGTCTGAAAATATGTCTCACCATCCTGTCCACGATATGACGATGATGCATTACGTTGAACTATTGTCTGAAGTTCTTGCTCCCTCTGTGTTATCTTGACTTCACGATGTTGAAGTGCCTCTTCTTTTAAGGCAATAGCCTGTTCGTAAGACTTACGCATAGCATCTTGAGCTGCACTATTCTTCTCCTCAACTATTTTCAGTAATTCCTCAGCAGATGATTTACACTGTTCTCTCACTATAGCCTCTCCCTTTGAAAGTGATTGAATTTCAGTTTCTTTTTCTGCAATCTGTTTCTTAAGAATACGGATCTCTTTCTGAAGTGTTGTCTCAACTTCGCTTTTTGCTGCAGTAGCATCCTCTTCAAACTTTTTCTTTTCTTTCATAAGTATCTTAAGTTGCATGTCATGCTCAGATCTAAGCGATTGCATCTGAGTATTGAACTCCTGCTGTTTATCAGTGATAGACTGAATTATACCGGATAAACGTGTTCCAAAATTTTCAGATGCACTCTTTTCAATCTGCGTTAGCTCATCTTTATGTTTACTTTCTATCTCCTTCATATACTCTTGATACACACTGGATTTTATAAAATCATCTGACAACGATTTTTGTAAATCAATTAGCCTTGCGGAAAAATTAAGAGCAATTTGGAATTGATTGATATCACATGTTACCAGGGCTACAGGTAATTCATATGAACTATCTGTAATAAACTTAATAACTGATGTTTTTCCAGTACGTTTACGTCCACCATATGCACATGTGATATTCTCGCTCATCTTACATAATAAACGCGAATAATGTTTAAACCAATATGGTATAAAGGACGTCTAGTAAAAAAGGTAGTGAATTATAAAAGGGTATAATAAAATAACAAAGAGTGAATGGTATAATAAGAAGTGAAAGGTATTACAAGAAATCAAAGGTATTACAAGAAATCAAAGGTATTACAAGAAATCA